>Ga0185299_10000043_pt1 | contig 373020 bp, 364 predicted proteins | sample PaiPotPPA55metaG_FD_128002 | JGI IMG/M metagenome (GOLD analysis project Ga0185299, IMG submission 128002) | Iron sulfur acid spring bacterial and archeal communities from Banff, Canada, to study Microbial Dark Matter (Phase II) - Paint Pots PPA... ...
CAATTTACGGTGCTTTTTAGGTTCCCCTGAGGGTCAGGGCGGCCTTCGTTGCATCCGGCGCAACATCGCGGCCAGCCGCCCTAGGAAGCCCGCTGGCGCGATTGAGACGCTGGCGGCGGGGATGGTAGCCGCCGGGTCTAGACTCCCGCATGGACGGGCCGCGCTGCGGGGCCACGGCGGCTGACCGATGACCTCGCTACGCGGCGACGCCGCTTATGTCCTCGCGCCCGATCACCTGCCCGTCGAATGCCCGCGCAACCGCTTCCGCCTCGCTCACAATGTTGAACTCCAGGCGGAAAATCGTGCCCCTAGGGATGAGTGATAATTGGAAAACGCTCGGTTGGATGTGCTCGCGATCGAGCCACATCCGGAGCCGTTCCATTGGCTCGGCCAAGCCGTCGCCTTCGTGGTGGAATTCTACAATGTACATGCGGTCTCTCCCGACGAACCGCGGATCGCCTTCTCATACCGTCAACGACATCGGGTCGAGATCGGCTCGGGGAAATCGTACAGAGCGCCTAGGCGGCCCGCTGGCGCGAGTCGGACGCTTTCCGCGGCTACCTTAGCCGGCGGGTCCGTCTCACGTATCAGGCGGGGCGCGCTGTCGGGCGTTGTGCTGGCAAATTCGATGCTGCCGGAGCAGTTGCCCGGCATCCTGCCTTCGCTCGAATCGGTCGATGGGTCCTGAATTATGTAGTAAACTCAAGTTTGGCGGGTCGCCCAGGTGCCGTCCGGCATAGTGCGCCGCATATAAGCGTCAAACATGGGAACAGTAAATGCCGTGTCGCCATGCTGCGGTGAGTAGATCATGCCTTTGATGATCAGCTTTGACCGAATGGGACCAACGGTAGTTGTCTTGACTCCTAATCTCTCCGCTATATCGCCAGATCGTTGAGGGCTAGAACCGAAATCAGCGAGGGCACGGAGATACCGCTTCTCAGAGGGGGTGCACCTATCAAACCGCACTCTGAAGAAATTCTCATCTAACGATTTGATGGCTTGCCCAGTAGCCTTTTTTACCACCTCTTCACTTATCGGAGATGTTGCTGCTATATTCCACGCTTCATGGCCCCATTGTTGCAGGAAATAAGGATAACATTCGGTCACGCGCAATATTTCGTTCAGAGCGTGGCCGGTAAATCGCACCTCCATTGACTCAACGGGCACCTGCAACGCAGCTTTTGCGTCTTGGTCGTTCAAAGCACCTACCCGCGGGAAATCAAAAAGCCGCTCTGAATATGACTTCGATGCACCAGCCAAACCTAAAATCTGCGGAAGGCCCGCTCCTACTATGACGATAGGTAACTTAAGCTGGTTCGTCCGATGAATCGCCATTATGAGGGCACTAAATTCCTTTTCATTGAGATATTGCAACTCATCTATACACAAGGACACGGCAGTGTTGCCAGCTTTCGCGGCTTCACCAAGAGCAACGAATAACTCCGCTAGGTCGGCTTCTAGGTCTCCGCTGTCACCCGTGCCTTTTTCGGCGTCAATTCCCAATTCTAGATGGATTTCCCCAATGCTGAACCGCATTCCCCCAACAAAGCTCTTTAACACGCGAAGACCGCGCCGCGCTTTGTCGCGCGCGTTTGCAATTCCATCTAAATGAAAGAGAATTTGCCGGAGGCTAGGAACAAGAAGCTCAGCCATCCTCTTGCCCTCGTGAGCTTCGACAAGGACAGCCTTGTAACCTGCCTGTTCTGCCATCTCACGAATACGGACTAATAAAACTGTTTTACCGACTCCTCGTAACCCAACAAGAATAAGGCTTTTCGCTGGATTGCCTTGACGAATGCGAGCAACCGCGATCCTGGCTTGTTCGAGAAGCGTTTCGCGTCCCGCTAATTCGGGCGGCGGACTGCCTGCGCCTGGCGCAAATGGGTTTCGAACTGGGTCCATGCTTTCCTATTTTATCGAGTTTAGCGATTTTACCCGAGTTTACTGGAAACCCGGTAAGTCATGGTAACTTCGATAAACGCCTTCCCCGAGTTCGTCAATCCCCTAGCGCTCTACCTAAAGCAGGAACTGGCCCGGCCCGTTGGTGGAGCGCACGATGCCGTAGCGGTCCGCCAGCGCGACTGACCAGTTGTAGCGGATGCCATAGCGGGCGGGGTCGGCGAACCGCATTGGACGGGCGCACGCTGCCAGCTCTTAAGCCTCGCTTAAACTCCTCGCCGTTCCATCAGCCCATCCGGCGGCGGCGCGTGACGTCCGCCGAATTGGGAGGGCGACGCAGATGACGATCCCGGTAACGTCGGATCAAAGAGCAGAAATCCTTCGGCTTCACGCGGAGGGAATAGACCGGGACGCGATTGCCGAAAAGGTTGGCGTCGCTCGCAGGCAAGTCTATTCGGTTCTGGCCTGGATCAAGATCCGCGGGAACGAAAAGGCAGGAGACAACGAAATCGTCGATGCGATTGAAACGACGTTCGGGCTTGAGCGCGATCTACAGAAGGCGTTGCGAGAACATATTGATGCGCTTGAACCAGGCCTGACCATCAATGATGGTCAGAAGGAGAAGTCGGTTCCCTCTGGCCGGATTGACATAACCGCAAGGGGCCGCGACGACGCGACGGTCGCGATCGAGTTGAAGGCAGGAGAGGCGGATCGGGACGCCATCGGTCAGATCCTGGCCTACATGGGCGATCTGATGTCGGGCGAGAAATCAGTTCGGGGCATTTTGGTCGCGGGTGATTTCACTCCGCGCGCCATAGCTGCGGCGCGGGCAGCGGGGAGTGTCCGGCTCGCTCGATACCGTTTCAAATTCTCCTTCGATACAATCGCCCCAAATTCCTGACGGATTGCGAGGAGGGGGCGATCGGCGGCTTTTTCGGCGGCCCTGGGCGCTATCGCCCGATGGCGGCCCCGGCGCGGCCCTGCGGCGCGAGTCCCGTCTGTTCGGCGGTCGGTGTAGCGGGCGCATCAAGACGCACGCGCTGGGCGGGGCACGCTGCGGGGCTGTTCGGGCTCGTCCTGGCTCTCTCCGTTCGGCCGATGTAGCGCGCTGAGAAATGCCTAGACTAGATCGTTACAACATAGGTCGCACGCACTTTCCAAAGTATGTTCCGACTCCAAGATGCGAGCCAGTTTTGCAACCTGGGTCATTGCAGAACATATCAACGGCCGCGCGCTGATACGCTCCTGTGATCCTATCTAAAACGAAAATCTCGCTTCCTACCTTTGTTTGAACGACATCTTGGTTCTCTAGCGCGGTGATGTACCGATCCGTCATCTTGATTATGGTGTAATTCGGGGCAGCCCATCCCCATGTCATCACCGTTCGGTCAAGATCGACTGTTAAGTCTGCCGCCGGGTGTCCGCTGTCCGTGGTACACTTCAGGAGGTAAGGCTTGGCAATAACGGGCGCTCCTGAGAGCACTAGTGGTGCCGCAAAGATTGCCACCAGTGCGATGCGCATTTTACGATTTGAATTTCGGGCGAGTGAACCAGTTATCGTCGAGCTTGCTGTCGTCAAACTCGATCCCGGAGCCTTCGACCACAGTTAAGGAAGCAAGTTTGAGAGCTTTGCGGGTTCCCATAAACGGCAATGTGACCGTCTGATCCGTCTTGGGATCGTATTTGACGGCTTGATAGACCATAACGCGAGCCAAAGGTGCTCTCCTTCGTCGGCTTCAGATGGCTAGGCGGCCTGCCGTTACGGCGCTTTCCACTGCTCCAGCAATTGCTCGTTTTCGGCGATCCGCCGTTCGATATCGAGCCGCTCATCGGACGTAACAATCATTCCCGGCCGCAGCCGGTGGCGGAGTGACTCGATTTCGGCTTCGTGACAGCGGATCGACCGTTCTGCGTGAGTCATGGGGGTGCTTTCGCTTTGGCGGCATCACGATATTCAGTAATGGTTAAAATTCGATGGCAAGGCCGCGCTCATCAGCGGCTATGTTCACCGGCTGGCGTCCGAGGCCGCTGACCGGCATGAAGTCATGGTCAAGCCGATGCGGCCCATTGAATTAATCACCGTGGTCAAGCGCCTGATCGGCTGAAACCGCACCGGGCGCGCGTAGAAGGCCGCTGGCGCGATTTGCGTCTCTTTGGCAAGGGTAGCCGCCGCCGGGTCCGATCAGGCGCACACGCGGCCCGCGGCGGCGTTAGCAACATAGGGGGAAGAGGGCCAACCTCAACCGGGTGACCCTCCTTCTTCCCTGTTCAAACTTGGTTATGCGCGGCCTCGGCCGGCGATGACCGGGGTCGCCAAGTGATGATTTGCCGAGGGTGTGCCTTGGTCAAGCTAATTCCGGCACAACGCCCGGCACGCGCCGTTGCTGGACGACATCAGGGCGGCCCAGCGCGCACGTCCGTCGACGGCGGCTGGTAAACGGGTAGCCGGCATTTCCGACGCGAGGACCTGGCGGCGCCGCGCCGGGGCGGCGCCGTAGGGGACCGGGCGGGGAGCGGCGCCGGACCCGCGCTGGATCGGTAAGCGGCCTCCCCCCGCCCGGAATTGCCACCGGAATTGCCACCGGACGGCTTACAACAAGCCGGTATTGTCAGGGATTGCCGCTCGCCTCGGTGGTCCGAAAACCCAAGCGATCCGCCACGTTTTGGGACACCAGGGTACCGGTCGGGACGGCCAAACTAGGTTTTCAAGACCGGTGCCTTAAACCGCTCGGCCACCCATCCCTACAGCAATTTCAAATAATCGGGATCGGTCTCGCGATCGTAAAGGGCCGATTGCCGCGGGATTGCCGCCGAAAGATAGCAGATTCAACTCCGTCGCGTTAGGCGGAGAACCGGCGCTACGGACGTGCCGCCGAGATATCGTCTCCAAAGGCGGCACTCGGCTTGTGGCTTACAACAAGCCGGATGGTCCGGGATATCGTTTACCCGCCGGATTAACCGGTGGCGTTTACCCGTTCTCCGGCCGATGCGAATTGCGGGGAACGGCATGACGCGTATCGGAACATTGTTTGCGGCTCTGCTCGTCGCCGGATTGTGCTGGGCGCCGCCTGCCTTGGCGCAGAGTGTGCCGCCGGGCAGCTATCTGAGGAGCTGCGGAAATCCCTATCTGCAAGGTGACACGCTGATCGCGACATGCCGGCGCGTCGACGGCTACGCCCAGCAAACCTCATTGCCGGCGGTTCGAAGCTGCGCCGGGGATATCGGCAACGCGAACGGCGCTCTCACCTGTAACTACGTGAGCGGACCGGGGTCGGCGCCCTATTATGGTGGCGCACCGGGCTATGGTGCACCGGGCTACGGACGGGAGTGGGACGGCCGCCGCAAGCATTGCGCGCGGATGCGCGAGCGCCTGCGTGAAATCCGCTATCGGATGGAAAATGCCTCGCCATGGGACCAGGATCGGTTGGGGACCCGCTTTCACGAAATTCGCGAGCGGCTTCGGCACGAATGCTGGGGTCATTGGCGAGAAGACGAATAGGTCGTGCGCATCACCGGTATTGGTATGGGTACCGACAAGGAAAAAAGATCAAAACCATGAAATAGCGGAATACCAATCCCATTGCTCCGTTGTGAGTTCGTTCGCGAGAGCAAAACTTCAACTGCTCAAATACACGGAGAGGAACTCATGACGCTAAAGCGTATCGTCACGTCAACTGCGGTTATCGCCGCGCTGGCCCTGCCATCGCTTGGCGCGCTGGCTCAGGGGGCGACCTCCTATTACATCGTCCAGGACGTGAAAACGAAGAAATGCACGATCGTCGACAAGAAGCCAGTCGCGACCGAAGCTACGGTCGTCAGCCCCGAAGGTGTGGTCTACAAGACCCGGACAGAGGCCGAAACCGGGATGAAGACCGTCAAGGTCTGCACGACGTCGTAACTCGTCCAGGCCTAATCCCAAGGGCGTCACCAATTGACCTTTGGGTTCGGATCGAAGACAACATTCTTGCTGTCGTGAGGTAGGCATCCCACCCGGTTTGCCCCTCGCGTCATCGGTCGGGCCGGGCCTGCATGGGCATCCGGCCCGGCTGTTGTCCGGGGTCTCGAAAGAAAATCCATTCTTGCCTGAGTTATGACCTTCCGCCGCACACGGACCGAAAACATCGCCTTGAGGATGCTGGCTCGCGAGGGCGTTGCGGTCATTTGGAACCTTCACCTTGCCGCCGCCAAAGCGTACCGCGATGGATACCGGGTGGAAGCGGGTTCGATTATCGAGATTGCCGATGCTGCCGAGCGAGAGTGGCTGCGAGGAAACCCGACTGGGCCAAAAGGGGATTGAAACAGCGGGGTTCGAGAACAAGCAATCGGCCCCTAGGACTTGCCTTGGTTAGGCGCCGGCGGGTTTGCCGTCGCCGCCGCATGCGGCTACCCTCTACATCTGCATGATTGGAGGAGGCGGCGCATGGGCAAGCTCGAAGGGAAGGTCGCGCTGGTTACCGGTTCGGGCCGCAATATCGGCCGCGCCACGGTGTTGAAGCTGGCCAGCGAGGGCGCGCATGTCATCGTCAACGCGCGCTCGAACGAACAGGAGGCCAATTCGGTCGCGCGCGAGGCGCGGGATCTCGGGGTCAAGGCGCTGCCGATCATCGCCGATGTCGGCAAGCGCGACGAGGTCGAGGCGATGGCGCAAAGGGCGCTGAGCGAATTCGGCCGGGTCGACATCCTGATTAACAATGCCGCGATCCGGCCGCACAAGCCCTTCACTGAGCTGACCGTCGCGGATTGGGAGCATGTGCGCGGCGTCGTGCTGGACGCCGGACTCTATTTGACGCGGGCGCTGGTCGAGCCGATGGTCAAGAATAAATACGGCCGCATCCTGTTCTTTGTCGGCGACGGCGCCTATTCGGGTCGCGGCAAGGGGCGCGCGCACATCTCGGCGGCGAAGATGGGGCTGGTCGGGCTGGCGCGCGGCCTCGCCTCCGAATTCGCCGAGCACAACATCCGGGTCAATGTCGTCTCGCCCGGCAGCATCGATACGCGGCGCGACAACCCGGAATGGTATGGCGGGCGGCCGCCGGATTCCGCCGGCATCCCGCTCGGCCGGCAAGGGCATGTCGACGAGATCGCCGCCACCTGCCTGTTCCTGGTCAGCGAGGATGGCGGTTTCATCACCGGGCAGACGATCCACGTCAACGGCGGCGCCGCGTACTACTGATCGAACGCAATCGGGACGGTGCCGACCGGGCCGGCGTGCTAGGCTCGCCGGCCAGGTGTCTGGCAAGATCTCTGGAAGGAGCCAAGAATGGCGAAGGCTTATTGGGTAGCGACCTACCGCTCGATCTCGAACCCGGACGCATTGGCAGGGTACGCCAAGCTCGCCGGTCCGGCGATCCAGGCCGCCGGCGGGCGGTTTCTGGCGCGCGGCACCGCCGCAAAAGCCTACGAAGCGGGTGTCCTGCAGCGCACCGTCATCATCGAATTCGACAGCGTCGAACGGGCCGCCGCGGCGCATGACAGCCCCGGTTATCAGGAGGCGTTGAAAGTGCTCGGCAAGGGCGCCGATCGCGATCTGCGGATTGTCGAAGGCGTGTAGTCTCATTCACTTTTCTCCGCAGGAGAGCCCTCCATGCCGCGTCTCAAATTCGGCGCCTTTCTCGCGCCGCATCACCCAGTCGGCGAGAACCCGCTGTTGCAGTTCCGCCGCGACCTCGACCTCGTCGAGCATCTCGACAAGCTCGGCTATGACGAATTCTGGTGCGGCGAGCACCATTCGAGCGGCTGGGAGATGATCGGCTCGCCGGAGATGTTTCTCGCCGCCGCGGCCGAGCGCTCGAAGCGCATCAAGCTGGCGACCGGCGTCGTCTCGCTGCCCTATCACCACCCGTTCAATGTCGCGCAACGCATGGTGCAGCTCGATTGGATGAGCGGCGGCCGGGCGATCTTCGGCTCGGGCCCCGGCGCGCTCGCCTCCGACGCGCATACGCTCGGCATCGACCCGATGGTGCAGCGGGACCAGCAGGACGAGGCGATCGGCATCATCCGCCGGTTGATGCGCGGCGAGCGGGTCACGGCGAGAAGCGATTGGTTCACGCTGCAGGACGCGCAGTTGCAATTGCTGCCGCTGCAGGAGGAGATGCCGTTCGCCACCGCCTCGCAGATCAGCCCGTCGGGCATGACCTTGGCCGGCAAACACGGCATCGGCGTCATCTCGATCGGCTCGTTGTCTGAGGAAGGGCTGAACGCGCTGCCGACCCAATGGGGCTTTGCCGAGAGCGCCGCGAAGAAGCACGGCACGACCGTCGATCGCCAGGACTGGCGCGTGCTGCTCTCCTGGCACATCGCCGAGACGCGCGAGAAGGCGATTGCCGAGGCGCGCCACGGCCTGTTGCGGCATCACAACGAATACATCGTCGGCACGCTGCAGCGGCCGGGTGCGACGGCGTTCAAGGATCCCGACGAGGCGATCGAAAAGACCGCCTTCGCGCCGAACGCCGCGGCAACGATCGGCACGCCCAACGATCTCGTGGCCCGCATCAAATCAGTGCTCGAAATCAGCGGCGGGTTCGGGACCCTGGTCGGCTTCGTGCACGATTGGGCCAACCCGGAGAACACATTGCGCAGCTGGGACATGGTGGCGCGCTATGTCGTGCCGGAGATCAACGGCTATGTCGCCGGCCTCCGCCAATCGCAGCATTTCGTCGCGACGAACCGCGGCGTCTTCGACCGCGCCAAGGAAGCGATCATGGCGAAGATCACCGAGAACGAGGCGGCGGTCGCCGCGCTCGCGGTGACGCGCGGCTCGCGCCTCGGCGATGTCGCCTCTGCCAGCAACATGCCGGATTTAGACAAGGCTCGGCTCGACAAGGCCCGCGCGCGCTAGGGCGTGTGCTAAAAATAGGGAACCGCGCAACCCGCGGGCGGACGGCCCGTGGGCCTCATCCACACGCCATTGGTTCATTCACGGGGAGTGGCATTCATGACAAATTCGGGCCGCCTCGATGTGATCCGCCTTTCGGCCTTCAGCATGCTGCTGTTGATCCTACCGGCGACCTCTTGGGCGCAGCAGCGCCCACCGATTGCCGAACAGATGGCCAAGACCTACGGGCTCGATTCATTCGGGCAGGTCGAGGGAATCCGCTACACCTTCAATGCGGAACTTCCTGGTGTCAAACTTTCTCGCGCGTGGGAATGGAACCCGAAGACCGACACCGTCTCTTACGAAGGGAAAGATAAGGAAGGAAAACCGGTGAAGGTCGCCTATCAGCGCTCACAGCTCGGCAGCCAAAGCGATGCCATAAAGAACGAAATCGATCCGGCATTCGTCAACGATCAGTACTGGTTGCTGTTCCCGTTCCATGTGATATGGGACCAAAGCGCGACGGTGACCGATGACGGCATGCACAAACTGCCCTTGGGGAGCGGTTCCGCTGAACGGGTCGTGGTGAAATACCCTTCGGAGGGCGGCGACTCGCCCGGCGACACGTGGGAGCTTTATGTCGGCCCCGACAAACGGATCGCGGAGTTCATCTACCACCGAGGCAGCACAAAAAAGCCGAGCATCGTGATCGCGACCTGGGAGGGCTACAAGAAAGCTGGCCCACTCCTGATCTCGACCGATCACCACGGAACGGCGGACGAAAAGCCGCTGCGGATTTCCCTGTCGGATGTGTCGGTTAAAGTGTCGGGATCAGAAAACTGGATGAACGCGCAATAACGGGGCGCCATCTGACCTGATCCGAGATTCCGGAATGGACACTTTCGAACAGATGATGCGGGACGCCATGCGCATAAATATCCCGCGCGTGAATCCGTCCAGCAGCTAGGATGGTTTCAGCGGCGGCAGCAATTCGGCGGGATCAAGGCCGAGTTCGTAGAGTCCCATGTTGTACAGGCAGAAATCGGAAGGCGGCGGATGCAGAGGGCCGAGCGCACCGTCACGGAACAATTGTTCGAGGCGTGACGTCTTAAAGATGCCGTGCGCGCCGCCGAGGGTCAGAGCGGTACGGGTGACACGGCTTACCGCCTCGCCGACCAGGTATTTGGCGCGATAGAGCGCGGCGGTGGTTTCGGCCGTCGGGCCTTGGGTATCGCTGAGCCAGGCCGAGCGATACATGACGAGCCGCGCCGCTTCGAGATCGGCGCTCATCTCGGCGATGTGACGGCGCACATCGGGTTGATAGGCGAGCGGCTGCGCGTAGCCCTCCGGCCGGCGCGCGTGCACGACGCGGCGCAATTCGTCGAAGGCGGCTTGCGCGACGCCGAGATAGACCGGCGTGTAGGAGCCCCAAAACCAATTCAGATTGGTGTGGCGGAACGGCCGCATATCGTCCGAACGGTAGACGACGGCATCGTCCGGCACCCAGCAATCCTCGAGAACCAACGAGTCACTGCGCGTCGCGCGCATGCCGAGCACGTCCCAATCCGCTTCGGCGCGCCGCCCGTCAGTGACGCGCGGCAGCATCAGGATCATGCCGGCCGACGCGCTCGCCGCGCCGTCGGGATAGGCCATCACCAGCACAAAATCGGCGGCTTCGAGCATCGACGCAAACATCTTGCGGCCGGTCACGCGATAGCCGCCATCGGCTTGGCGGGCGCGCGTCTTCAAGGGCCGCTCGCCGATCAGCGAGGTCGTGACCGGCTCGGAGAAATTTCCGGCAATCAGCTTGCGCTCGTGCACCACGAGGTCGGCAATGCGGCGCTTGGTCTCGGCCGTGACCTCAGCGCTTTCGAGCAAGGGCATGACGACCGAGGCGTGCATGTTGAACGCGAGCGCCGTCGACGGACAGCCCTGGCCCAGCGCCTCGTAAGCGATCGTGTGATCGAGCAGGCCTGCACCCGCGCCGCCCCACTCCCGGCGGAGCGTCAGCGCGAGGAAACCCTCGTCGCGCAGCCGCTCGTAATTCTCGACCGGATGGCTGGCGTCGCGGTCATGCATGGCCGAGCGGCTCGCGAAATCGGCGGCCAGTTCCAGGCACTTCTGCTGCAGACGGCGCTGCTCGGGGGTTAGCTCAAAATCCACGGATCACATCACCTCGAGCGCCGGTTGAGCAGAAACCCGAGCGCGGCAAGCTCCTCACGTAATGCCGCCGGGTTCGTGAAATGGATCGCGTGAATACCGAACAGACGGGCCGCCGTTACATTCGCGGCCACATCGTCGATGTAGACGGTACTGCGCGGGTCGAGCGCGAAGCGCTCGATCAGCAATTCGAAAATGCGTGCATCAGGCTTGATCAACCCCACCTCGCCCGAGACGAGGATGCCGCGGAACCAGCGCAGAAACTCAAAGCGCTCGAAGGCGGCCGGATAGGTCTCAGCCGAAAAGTTTGTCAGACCGTAGAGCGGCGTACCCGACGCCCTCAACTCGGCGAGGATCTCGACCGAGCCGGCGATCGGGCCGGGCATCATCTCGTCGAAACGGGCGAAATAGGCGTCGATCAGCTCGGCATTGTCGGGGTGGTCGGCCTTCAACAGGCGCGCACCCTCGGCGAAGCTGCGGCCGGAATCCTGGCCGCGGTTCCATTCATGGGTGCAGACATTGGCAAGAAAATGCTCCATCGCAGCCTCGTCGCCGGCGAACAGCTTGCGGTAGAGATGACGGGGATCCCAGTCGATCAACACGCCGCCAAGGTCGAATACGACGGTATTGCGGTCCAGGGTCGCCATCAGTTTGCGTCTATCCCTGATTTTGCCGCCGCAACCATAGCAACCGGTGCTTTCCGGTCGCAATCCCGCGGCAGCCCGGCCTAAACTTTTCAATCTCGAAGCACCACGCGGAACCGCCGGGAGGAGGGCGGATGACCTCGATCTGGCTGCGGCCGGCGGGCCGCCAGGAACAAGCGCTGCAACACCTGATCGACCGCATGGCCGGTGAGCAGGGGACTGTGGCGTTCCCACCGCATCTGACCGTGTGCAGCATTCCCGGTGACCTCGGCGTACTGGATGCTGCCGCAGCTTACGTCAAGCACTGCGGGCTGTTGCCCCTGAGGATCGCGAAAGCGGCCGTCACCGGCGCGGTCATCACCCCGTTCCGGGCCGTCTTCATCGAGGTCGAGAACAGCCCGGAGCTGCAAGAATTTCGCGAGCGCTTGCGCGAGATCGTCGGCGGGCCGCCGCTGGTCCCGCCGCATATCAGCCTGCTCTATACGATTGATGGCGTCACTCAGGCGCCGCGCACCGATTTTGATTCCGAGAGGTTAAAGGCGATCGCCGCGCGCTGTGCTGAAGCAACCCCGGACGCGCATTTCACGCTTGCTCGGCCGGTCGTCAACAGCTCGGGCAGCAGCGAGACGGATGTGCGCGGCTGGAAAGCGATACGAGCGCTCTAAACCACGGGAGCGCTTTACAGACCCAGATAAAACTTGCGCACGAGCTCGTTGTTGTTCAGTTCGTCGGCGTTGCGGCCCTCGAAGGCGATCTGGCCGTGCACGATGACATAGCCGCGGTCGGCGATGCGGACCGCCTGGTTGAAGTTCTGCTCGGCCATCAACACGGTCAGCTCGAACCGCTCCTTCAATTCCTTGATCTTGTCGATCGTGCGGCTGACGAGGATCGGCGCGAGACCGACGGACGGCTCGTCGATTAACAAGATGCGCGGCGCCGACATCAAAGCGCGGGCCAGGGCCAGCATCTGTTGTTCGCCGCCCGAGAGGCTGCCGGCCAGCTGGCTGCGGCGTTCGCGCAATCGCGGAAAGGTCTCGTATGAGGATTCGAGATTGCGATCGATCAGCCCGCGCGCGGTCGGACGGAAGGCGCCGAGCAGCAAATTCTCCTCGACCGTCAGCTTCGGGAAAAGGCGGCGTCCCTCGGGCACGAGGGTGATGCCGAGATCGACGATCTCCTCGGTCGAGCGCCCGACGAGATCGTAAGTGGCGCCGTCGATCTCGGCGCGGATCGTCCCGGTCGTCGGCCGCAGCATGCCCATAACGCATTTCATCAAGGTGCTCTTGCCGTTGCCGTTGGTCCCGAGCAGCACGACGGTCTCGGCATGCGACACCGAGAGGGAGATATCCTCCAATACCCGCACCGACGCGTAGCCGGCGTTGAGGCCAGCAATGGACAGGCTATTCGCCAAGGTAGGCTCGCTCGACTTCGGGATTGCGCATGACCTCCTGGGGCAGACCGTCGGCGATCTTCTGGCCGGCGACCAGTACCACGAGCCGCGTCGAGAAGCTCATGACCGCGCGCATGATGTGCTCGATGAGCACGATCGTGATGCCCTGCTGATTGAGCCGCAGCAGCACGGCGATGATCTCTTCGACCTCCGAGGGCGAGAGGCCCGCCATCGCCTCGTCGGCGAACAGCAGCCGCGGTTCGGTCGCGACGGCGCGGGCCAGTTCGAGCTTGCGCATCTCGACCTGCGTCAGGTCGCGCGGCAGCCGCTTTGCCTTGTCGGCGAGCGCGACCGCCTCCAACAGCTCTTCGCAGCGCGCCCGTACGTCCGCATCGGACAGACGATGCCCCGGGCGGGCGTTCACGGTGTAGAGCAATGGTACCCGCAGATTGTCGATCAGGTTCAGTGTGCGAAACGGCTTTGGCAATTGGAAGCTGCGGGCGAGGCCGAGGCGGGTGCGCTCATGCGCGATGAGGCCGTCGAGCGGCTTGCCATCAAAGAACACGCTGCCGGTCGCGTTGCGCAGCGTACCGCAGAGGCAGTTGACGAGGGTGCTCTTGCCGGAGCCGTTCGGGCCGATCAGCCCGACTCGCTCTCCGGTGGCGATCGCCAGATCGATATTCTCCAGCGCGACAAAACCGCCGAAGCGCTTGCCGAGACGGTCGACGGCAAGCAACGGCGCCTTGCTCATGCCGCCTGCCGCTGCTGCACGGCAGCCTCGATCACTGCCGCCCGCCGCCGCTGCCTCGCCGAGATCAGTCCCATGATCCCGTTTGGCGCGATGATCACGAACAGGATCAACAGCACGCCGACGATCAACAGGTTGAGCGCCGAGGAAATTGTCACGGTCGCGAGCTGCTGGATCGTGCCGAGCAGGATCGCGCCGAGGATCGGGCCGACCCAGCTTGTCATGCCGCCGATGACCGGCATCGCGACGCTGTTGACGGCGTAGGCAAGATTGAAGCTCGAGGCCGGATCGAGGTAGGTCACATAATAGGGCATGGGCGCCCCGGCCATGCCCATCAGCGCGCCCGACAACGTTGTCGCGATCAATTTCAGCCGCAGGGTCGGGACGCCGCCGGCCTCGGCGGCCAGCTCGTCGTCGCGGATCGCCGCGAAGCCGAGGCCGAGGCGCGAGCGCTCGATCCAGCGCGCGATGCCGACCGAGATGACGCTCAGCGCCACCATCAGCGTGTAGAGATACTGGATATACCCGCCGCCCAGCGGCGCCTGCGCCGGCCGGATGATGTAGATGCCGCGCGAGCCGCCGACATAATCCCAATTGACGATCAGCGTCTGGACGACGATCGCCAAGGCCAGCGTTGCGATGGCAAAAAAGACCCCGCGCAGCCGCAACGTCAAATAGCCGGTGCCGAGCCCGACGATGCCCGACACGACGCCGCCGACGAGGATCATGACGGGCAACGGCACCCCTGGGATCGCGATGTCGAACGTCTTCAGCAGGGCCGGCAATTTGTGCAACACGACCGAGCTGTAGGCGCCCAATGCGAAAAACGCGCCGGTGCCGAAATTGGTGTAGCCGGTATAACCGCCGAGGATGTTCCACGCCGTCGACAGCACGATGTATTGCAGCACGACATAGGCGGCAAAAAAGAAATAATCGTTGGTGAAGAACAGCCGGGTCAGCACGACGACCGCGATGCCGACCGCCGCGGCGACAAGCCAGAAGGCGCCGGTGCGCATCGGCTAGCGGCCGGCGAGGCCGGCCGGGCGAACGGCCAGCGTGATCAGCAGGAAGCCGAACGCCACCGCCGGCGCCCAGGACGGGCCGTAGAAGGTAGCGGTGATGCTCTCGACGATGCCGATCAGCATCGCCGCCGCGACCATGCCGGGAAAGCTCGTCATGCCGCCCAAAACGCAGATCGCGAAGATGCGGCCGATATAGTCCCGCCCGATCGACGGCTCGACCGGCTGGATGATGATCAGGAACGTGCCGGCGAGCGAACAGGTCGCAACCGAAATGCCGAACGCGATCTGCTTGATGCGCGTCGGGCTCGCCGCCATCAGCTGCAGCGCAAGGCCGTCCTGCGATACCGCGAGGATCGCGCGGCCGATAAAGCTGCGCGTCAAATAGAGCTGCAACAGCGCGATCATGATCAGCGACACGACGCACGGGATCAGCATGCGCAACGGCAGGTCGATGATTCCCCAATGCAGGCTCGGCCCGATATAGGGCGCCTCGACGAAGCGGTAGTCGACGCCGAAGACCAGCACCAGCGACACTTCGGCGACGAACAAGAGACCGAAAAAGAATGCCAGCCCCTGGATCGCCTGCTCGCCGCGCGATTCGAAGGAATAGTAGTAGAGCCGGTAAACCGCCATGCCGATGACATAGAACACCGGCAGCATGACAACTCCGACGAGGATCGGATCGATCCGGATGTAAGCGGTGACGATATAGGCCGCGTAGGAGCCGAGCAGGATGAACGCCGGCTGCGCGATATTGGCAATATCGAGCATGCCGAACGAGATCGTGATGCCGACGCTGACCGCGGCATAGAACCCGCCTAGCAGGATCCCAGCGACGATCGCGTTGATCAGCAGCTCGATGGAAACCATCAGCCGTTACCGGCGCCGTACATCCGCGCGCGGCATGCCGCGGACGGCATCAATGCTTGGCGCTGGAGTAAGGCAGGATCGGGTCGCCGGCCTTGTACTGCTCGGGCCAGATCACGACCTCGCCCTTGCCGTCGCGGAAATCGTCGACGCTGGTGCCGGTAATGTTCTGAAATTGCACGGTCAGGATGCGTGCTTCTTTCCACTCGCCCTTCTCGCCGAAGCCGACGTCGCCGACCACGGTCTTGAAAGAATGGCTGCGGATGTATTCGGCGATCTTGTCCTGGTCGAGGCCCTTGGTGTTCTCAATCGCTTCGCCCAAGACCTGCATGCGGGCATAGGCCCATGGCCCCAGATAGTAGCCGAGCGGATCGACCCCCTCCTGGCCGGCTCGCGCCTGATAACTCTTCAGAAATTCCATTACCCCGGGAAAGCGCATTGCCGGCGCCGGCAGCCACCAGTCGAAGGTAATGATGCCGTTCAGCATCGGCCCGAGCGAGGTCTTGATCGAAGTGCTTTGCGGCCCCGTCAGGTTGCCGCCGAATACCTTGGTCTTGAGCCCGAGCTCGTTGACGCTGCGGATCACTCCGACGCTGTCGTTCGGGTAGGCCGAAATCAGCACCACGTCGGCGTTGGTCGCCTGGATCGCGCGGATGATCGGGCTGAAATCGGTCGTCGTCAGCGGATAGGTCTTGTCGTAGACGATGTCGAGCCCGGCCTTCTTGATGTTGACCCGGGCGCCATCGCTGCCGTTGCGCGTCGCCTCGCCGTCGCCGGTGGCGATCGCAATTGTCTTCAACCCGAGTTTCTCCTTGTTGGCCTTGATCATCTCAAAGAAGCCGTGGGTGATCGCGGGCCGCGGATCAGGCCCGACCGGCAGCATCGAGAAGTATTTCGGGTACTTGAATTCCTCGTTGATATCGAGCGCAAACAGACTGATGAAGGTGGCGTTATGTGCGATGACAACCGGCATCGCCGGCGCGGCGATGTTGGTGCCATAGCCGGAGATGACAAGGTCGACCTTGTCGACATCCATCAGCTTCGTATAGATGCCCGGCACCAGCGAGGGGTTGGTCTGGTCGTCGTAGAAGACCAGCTTGACCGGGCGGCCCAACAACCCGCCCTTGGCGTTGACGTCCTCCGCCCAGATCTGAGTCGCCAGCAACCCGCTCTTGCCGTTGACCGCGAGCGAGCCGGTCAGCGCCATCGAGAAGCCGATCGTGATGGGATCGCCGGTTGGCGCTTTCTGGGCAAAGGTCGATGGCGCGAACAGAAGCATCGCCAATGCCGCCACGATATGTAGCGGCCGGCGCAGCCCGCGCCTTCCCGATGATTTCTTGGCGATCATGTTCTCCCTCGCCCGTGCTTCGATCGACGGTTGCAAGGGATATCAGCATGTCAGCCAGGGCTCGGCAACGCCCTTTCCGCCAGGCGGCCGCTTACCTGATGCCGTCGTGCCGCTTAGCCGTATGAAAGGTCACTCGTAGCGGAAGGCGGCGTCGGTGAGATCGATCGCGGGAAACGCGTCCTTCTCGCTCCAGTAATCCTGGTTGTGCTGCCACTCCGGCTTGTCGCCGCGCTTCGGCAGCAGGTGCATGCCGCGCATCATATAACCCGGATTGAAGTTCTCCGGGTCGATCCACGGCAGGAGCGGCATGTCCTCGTCCTCGGGCCGCAACACCGGCGTCACGCGGGGCGCGCCGATCGCCTTCATGTGATTGAGCAGGCGGCATACGAAATCCGCGACGAGATCTGCCCGCAACGTCCAGCTCGCGCGGAAATAGCCGAACACCCAGGCCATGTTCGGGATGCCGGTGAACATCATGCCGCGATAAGTGACCGTATCGGAGAAGACGAGCGGCTTGCCGTCGATCGCGAAATCGATGTCGCCGAGCACGTTGAGATGGAACCCGGTCGCCGTCACGATGATGTCGGCTTCGAGCTGCTTGCCCGATTTCAGCAGGATGCCGGTCTCAGTGAAGCTTTCGATCTCGTCGGTGACGACCGAGGCCTTGCCCGAGCGGATCGCCTGCAAGAGGTCGCCGTCCGGGATAAAGGCGATGCGCTGCCGCCAGGGGCGGTAGCTCGGCGTGAAATGCGGGTCGATCTCAGCATCGGAGCCAAGATGGTGGCGTACCCCCGCGAGCAATTCCTGTTTCACCTTCTCCGGGTCGCTAAAGGAGCGGCGGGTGAACACGGCCTGGTCGTGCAGGATCTTGCGGCGCACGATCTCGTGGATCCAGGTCTCGTCGATCTGCAATTCGCGCAATTCATCGGCGAGCTCGATCGCGTTGCGGCCGGTGCGGTACCAGGTCGGCGAGCGCTGCAGCATCGTGACGTGCGCGCAATCAGCGGCGATCGCCGGGATCAAGGTCGCCGCCGTCGCGCCGGAGCCGATCACGACCACGCGCTTGCCGGCATAATCGAGATCCTCCGGCCATTTCTGCGGATGAACGATGCGGCCCTGGTAATCCGCCATACCGGACCATTCGGGGGTGTAGCCCTCGGAATGCCGGTAATAGCCTTGGCACATCCACAGAAAATTCGCGGTGAAACGCACCGCCTCGCCGGTATCGGTGCGCGCGCCGTAGATTGTCCACCGGTTGTCGTCGCTCGACCACGAGGCCGACGCAATCGTATGCCGGTAGCGGATGTGCGGCGCGAGGCCGTTGTCGTCGATGACCTCGCCCATGTATTTCAGGATCTCGGCGGCGCTGGCGATCGGCGCGCTGGTCCACGGCTTGAAGCGGTAGCCGAACGTGTAGAGATCGCTATCGGAGCGGATGCCGGGATAACGATGCGTGATCCAGGTCCCGCCGAACCCAGCCTGGGCTTCGAGAGCGACAAAGCTGGTGCCGGGGCACTGCTTCGTCAAATGGTAGGCGGCGCCGACCCCGGAGATGCCCGCTCCGACGATCAGGACGTCGAAATGCTCGGCCAGGGGCTCCGCCGCCTGGCGGAGCTCCGTTTGAGGGATCACCGTATCGGGCATCGCGATCTCGCCTTTCCGTGCGCCCGGATCTTACCTGATTCCGCCGCCGATCACAGATGGGGTGCCGCGGCCGAGGTTGTTATTCCCAAGCCGGCATGGAAGATTCGAGAGATGGACGAGGGACAAGGCCTGCCGACCGCATCGCGCTAGGCGTTGCCGCGAGCCGTCGAAATGCGCCATCCTGGATGGCGATTGCGCTCATAAAAGAAGGGAGCGAATGCCATGAGGATCGACCAGGCGGTCAACATCGAAGACCTGCACCGCATGGCGAAGCGGCGGCTGCCGAAGATCGCCTTCGATTTCATCGAGGGCGGGCTCGAGGACGAGCGCGGCCTCGAAACCAACACCTCGGCGTTTCACAAGCACCAATTGCTGCCGCGCTACCTCGTCGATGTCTCCACCCGCAATCAGACGAAGACGGTTTTCGGCCAGACCTTTAATTCACCCTTCGGCATCTCGCCGACCGGCGGCGCCGGGCTCTTCCGCTATCACGCCGACGCAATGCTGGCCGAGGCGGCACGCGACGCAAACATCCCGTACATCATGTCGGGCGCCAGCAACGACTCGATCGAAACCTGCGCCAAGATCGCCGGCCGCAACCATTGGTACCAGCTCTACGCGGCGCGCGACCCGAACATCAATGCCGACCTGATCCGGCGCGCCGCCGATGCCGGCTGCGGTGCGCTGGTGCTGACCGTCGACACGCCGGTGGGTTCGAAGCGCGAGCGCAACATCCGGAACGGTTTCGCCAACATTCGCGGCGGCTTGCTGCAGGCGCTGAGTCTCAAGCCGGCGATCCTGTTGGAGGCGATGACGCATCCCGGCTGGGTCGTCGAATATTTCAAGCGCGGCGGCGGCACGCCGATGCTGCAGAACTGGCAGCCTTACGCGGCGGCCGGCGCGAATGCCGAAGAGGTGTACAAATTCACCTCGTCGGTGCGGCCCTTCAACGCGCAGACCTGGCGCGACCTCGAAGCCTACCGCAAGCTGTTTCCGCGCGCGCTCGTCATCAAAGGCATCATGGACCCGAAGGACGCGCTGCGCGCGATCGATGTCGGTTGCGACGGGATTCTGGTGTCGAACCATGGCGGGCGTCAGCTCGACCAGGCGCCGGGCTCGCTTGACGTATTGCCGGCGATCCGGGCGGCGGTCGGCGACAAGCTGACCCTGCTGCTCGACAGCGGCGTACGACGCGGCGCCGACATCCTGATCGCGCTGTGCCTCGGCGCCGATTTCTGCTTCTTCGGGCGCCCGACGCTTTACGGCGCCGCGGCGGGGGGCCTTCCCGGGGTCAAGAAGGCGATCGATATTTTCAGGAGCGAGATCGATCTCGTCATGGGGCAGATCGGCTGCCCGAGCCTCGACCAGCTCGGCCCCGATTTCCTGTGGACCGAGGACTGGCCGCGCAACCGCTAACGGAGCCTACCACCTGCGCGACGAGCGGCTTGCGCCCCCACGCACCCGCCACGAAGGTGGCGGGCCTCCCTCCCCCGCCTGCGGGGGAGGGTCACGTAACGGTTAGCGGAACATGCGGCCTTCGGGCGGCAGGCCCATCAGCATCTGGCCGACCGTCTCGAAATGCACCGGGCGGCCCTGGCCCTGCTGCGTCCCGGCGTGGATGTCGCGCATGCGGCGCTCGAGCGGATTGGATTCGAAGATCGCGGTTGCGCCGGCGGCGTGGTAGACGGTCGCGACGACATCGCGCGCCTGGTGGATCGCCCAGGTCGCGGCGAGCCGCAATTGCGGGTGATGCTCGGCGCCGATCTTGCCGGTCTGCTGCGCCTCCTGCCACATTTCGCCGATAACGCCGCGCAGATAGGCGCGGGCCGATTTGAGCCGCGCCTCGCATTGCGCGATCTGCGACTGAATGACGTTGTTCTGGCGCAGCGTGCCCTTCGCGCCGCGCGGCACCTTGTCGCGCGCGATCTCGATGAAAGCATCATAGGCGCCCTTCGCGATGCCCATCGAGACATGCGCGAAGCTCATCGCGTAGATCATGCCTGAGGTGAATTGGTAGAGCGGTCCTTTCTCGCGGAGCTCGTCGAAGTTGTCACGGCCGGCGGTGTAGCGCTGCGGCACGAAGTGGTCTTCTAGCCTATAGCTGTCGCTGCCGGTGGCGCGCAGCCCCAGCACGTGCCAGTTGTCGATGATTTCCGCCTCGGATTTGCGGAACACCATCGTGCGCGTCAGCGGCCGCCCATCGCGCCCTTGCAGCCGGTTGCCCTCCTTGTCGTGGATCGGGATGTGGCAGCCGAGCCAACTGGCATGCCGGCTGCCTGTCGCGAAGCCCCAGAGTCCGGTCACCCGATAGCCGCCTTCGGCTGCGACCCCTCGCCCGGCCCCCGGCAAGTCGGGACCCCAGGCGAGAATGCCGCGCGGCCCGCCGAACACCTCCTCTGCGGTATCGGCCGGCAGATAGGGCGCGATCATCGAGCAGCCGGAATTCTGCCCGAGGCACCAGGCCGGGCTGCCGTCGGCCTGCGCCAATTCTTCGAGGACGGCGGTATAGGTCAGCGGATCGAGCTCGGCGCCGCCCAAGGATTTGGGCAGCAGCATTCGGAAGATGCCGTTTTCGATCAGCGCCTCGACGACCTCCGGCGTCAGTTCGCGGCGGCGCTCGGCCTCGTCGGCGGCGGCGGCGATCAGCGGCCGCAATTTGCGGGCCCGCGCGAGATAATCGTGCGCGGTTCCGGCGGCGCGCGCCTCCAGCGTGTCCATCAGCATTCCCTCCATGCCGCCCGGCGCCGGGCCGTGCTGCGGCCCATTCTGGCGGCTTTGCGGCGGTCTGAGAACCACCGAGCGCGCATAGCCAGGCCGCTTTCCCGCGCCTAAGCTGCGGCGGCGGCTCGCATTTTGTCGAGGCCTTGGGCGAGATCGGCGATCAGATCCTGCGGGTCCTCAAGCCCGATATGGATGCGGACGAGCGGCCCCTCGGCCTGCCAGCGGGTCGCGGTCCGGCCGCGCTCGGGGTAGGCGGGCTGGATCAGGCTCTCATAGCCGCCCCAGCTAGCCCCGATGCCGAACAGATCGAGCGAGTCGATGAGGGCGTCGACCGCCGGTTTGGGCATGGGTTTCAGGACGACCCCGAAGAGGCCGCTGGCGCCGAGAAAATCGCGCTTCCACAAGGCATGGCCGGGGTCTTCCGGAAGGGCGGGAAAGAGAACGCGCGACACTTCGGGACGGCTCTGCAGCCACCGCGCGACTTCGGTCGCATTTTTCTGGTGCCGTTCGAGACGCACGCTCAGCGTGCGCATGCCGCGAAGCCCGAAAAAGATGTCGTCCGGCCCGGCGCAATGGCCGAGATCGGCGATCATCGAGCGCACCGGCAGCCAGCTTTCCTCGTTGGTAATGACCGCGCCGAGCATCACGTCCGAATGGCCGCCGATGTATTTGGTGGCGGCGTGGATCGACACATCGACCCCGTGCTCGAAGGAGCGGAACAGGTACGGGGTCGCCCAGGTATTGTCCATGACCACCTTCGCGCCGTGGCGGTGGGCGACCGCGGCAATCGCCGGCACGTCCTGCACCTCGAAGGTCAATGAACCCGGCGATTCGACATAGACGACCTTGGTGTTGGGCCGCATCAGTTTGGCGATGCCGTCGCCGATCAGCGGGTCGTAATAGGTCGTCTCGACGCCCATCCGGGTCAGCACCCGATTGCAGAAATTGCGCGCCGGGCCATAAGCGGAATCGACCATCAGAATATGGTCGCCGTGCGACAGGAGGCCCTGCAGCGGCGCGGTGATCGCGGCGAGGCCGGAGCAGACGATCGCGGCGCGATGGCCGCCCTCGATCTTCGCCAGCAATTCCTCGAGCGCGAAGGTCGTCGGGGTGCCGGAGAGGCCGTAGCGAACGACGCCGAAATGCACCTTGGGGTCGCGCCGGTCTTCCCATTCGGCGATATTTTTCGAGAGGATCGTCGAGGCGTGATAGACGGGCGGGTTGATCGCGCCGTGCTGGGCCTCCGGGTTGCGCCCGAGATGGGTCAGCAGCGTGTCCTTGCGGTAGGCGCGCGGCCGGTCGTCATTTCTCATGTGAGATCAACTTTCTGCTGTTCCGGCCGGCATTATGGCAGCCGGCCTATCGCGCTTACCAGGGGGGCTTCCGCCAGCGACGGATCAGCGTCGCCGCCGCCGCGCCACGCGTGTCGGCGAACGACGCCGTACGGGGCGGCCCACGATTCGGGTGGCGGCCGGCTTGGCGCGCCGGCGGGTCGCCGCGCGCTTCGGCCGGGAGAAGCGCGCCAGGATGCGTCGGATAAAGGCGGTACGCCCGTCCGCCACGAGGGCGAACGGCAGGCCGATCAGCCCCACCGCCATGATCGCGCTCGCGATGAGAGCGAGGGTCGGCATGTCGGCGACGATCAGCCCAAAGCCGAGCAGCAGCCCGAGGCCGAAGACGAGCAACGCCGCCTTGGTATAGCGCATCAACTCACATTGTCGTTGCGAGGCGCGCAGCGACGAAGCAATCCCCATCCCGGTGCGCCCGGCTCGGGAGATTGCTTCGCTGCGCTCGCAATGACAGGCGTTTTCTTGGTCGAGGCTACCGGTTGCACTCGGCGCTCTTCACTTTGCACTGCCCCTTGGTGTGTTTCTGGCAGTCCTGGATAGCGGCTAACTCTACGGCCGCACGATTTGTGCGCTTTGCGCCTCCCCATCCCGTTCCGGTCTCGGCCATCGCAATAGCGCCGCACTGACGTGCCACCGTCCGGAACACTATCTTGCACTTGTCGCTGCCGCATTCCTTCATCGCGACATCGTCCGCCTTGCCCTGGGTGTCTTCATTCGAGCTGAGCCCGTATTTCCGGCTACTCTCGTCGAATGCCAGCGCGCCGTAACCAGCAAAAGCCGGCGCACTGCTCGCCAGCACGAAAAGAGCGGCCGCAAACCCGGCGGCGCTCAGGGTTGCACCACGCATGCTATCTCCTCCTCTGCTCCACGCCGGCGGTAGCCGGTCTCGCGAGCACGGGTTTAAAGTATGGTCGCGACATATCGCGCGCAACCGCGGCGCGCAACGGAGAATCGTGATGGACACCGAAGCCGAACTGCTCGCCCGCGCGCGCCGCTACAGCTTCCGCGCTCGCATGGACTCCAAATCCCAGCGGGGCGAAATCGCGGGCCCGGTGTTTGTGTCGGGGGAGGGCTCCGAGGTCGAGGACGTCACCGGCAAGCGTTGGCTCGATTTCAATTCGGGCCAGATGTGCGCCGCGCTCGGCCATAACCATCCGACAATCACGGCGGCGATCAAACAGGCCTGCGACACGCTGATCCACTCCCACAGCAGCTATTTCAATGTGCCGGAGATCCGCCTCGCGGAGCGGCTCGCGAGCGTGATGCCGCAGGGATTGGAGAAGAGCCTGTTTCTGCAGTCGGGTTCCGATGCCAACGAAGCGGCTGTGATGATCGCGCGGCAATATACCGGCGGCTACGAGGTGGCGAGCCCGCATGTCAGCTTTCATGGGATGTCGGACACCGCACGCTCCCTGACCTTCGCGGGCTGGCATCAGGGGCACGGCACATTACCGGCCGGCAGCTATGCGATGGTCGCGCCGTATTGCTACCGGTGTCCGCTGCGCCAGACGTTTCCGGCCTGCAACTACGCCTGCCTCGACACCAGCTTCGAGTTGATCGACGCGCAATCGACCGGCCGACCGGCCGCGGTGTTGACAGAGCCCTTGTTCAGCGCCGGCGGCGTCATCGAGCCGCCGCCCGGATGGCTGAAGCGGCTCTCCGAGCTGTGTCACGAGCGCGGCATGCTGCTGATCCTCGACGAGGAGCAGACCGGGCTCGGCAAGCTCGGCACGATGTTCGCGTGTGACGCCGAGGGCGTCATCCCGGACATCATCACGGTCGCGAAGCATTTCGGCGGCGGCATCAGCATCAGCGCCGTCACGACGACAGCCGCGATCGAGGAGAAGGTGGTTGAGACCGGTTTCATCAACACGCATTCGCATTCGAACGACCCGCTCGCCTGCGCCGCCGGCATCGCCAGCCTCGACGTTATCGAGGGCGAGGACATGCCGGCGAAGGCGCGCGCGATCGGCGCCCGCTTCAAGGGACATCTCGAAGCCCTGGCCCAGCGCTATGAGGCGATTGGCGATGTGCGGGGGCGCGGATTGCTGCTCGGGATCGAATTGGTCGAGGACCGGCATTCGCGAAAGCCGGCCTTCGCGCTCGGGCAAGCCGTGTATCGCTATTGCTTTGAGCGCGGGCTCATTTTCAGCCAACGGCGGCAGGGCAGCGTGTTGCGCTTTGTGCCGCCGATGAGCACGAGCGACGAACAGCTCGACCGCGCCGCGCAGCTGCTCGACGACGCCTTTCGAGCGAGCCTCCCGGATCAGGGTGGCAGCCCAAACGCGTAAAGCCGCCCGTCGGCGCCGACAAAGAGCCGGTCGTCGGCCGCGATCAGCGTCTGGAAATGCCGCAGCCCCGCGAGCGCCGGGCTGGTGAAAAGGTTCTCGCCGGTGTCGCCGCGGAACCCGTAGAGCCGGTTGTCGCCTTCGGCGCCGAGCATCCAGACGATCGGGTTGGCGGTGCCGTCGGTCGTCGTGACGATCGGGGAGCCGGCGCCTGACACGGCGCCGCACCATGCTGTCTGGATTTTCGGCTTCGGATCGGCGGCGACCCGGAGCGCGGTCAGATCGCCGTCCTGACCGGCCGGGCAGTGCGCCGCGTGTCCCTGGAATGCGACGAATACCGCACCCGCCGCGGGATACGCGGCCGGCGCGGTGCGGATCGGATAAGTCGCGACACGCTCCGCGAGGAGGCTGCCGCCGAACCCGCCGAGATTGTGCCGGTCGAGCAAATACGCTTTCTCGTCCTTGCCGAGCGCCAGCACGACCGACTGCTCGCCCGGCAGATCGAACGGCAGCGGGTTGGTGCCGCCGAGATCGGCGTCACGCGAGTCGAGCGCGCGCCAATCTGTTGCGGCGAAGAAATCGCTGGTGCGCTCGGAATGATGCAGATCGGGGGCGAGCCGGAACGCCGCTTCGCCATCGGCCCAATCGCGCGCGCCGAGAGTGTTGCCCGTCGCGACATAGAGCGCCTGCCGGTCGCTTGCGATGCCACCCGGCGCCCAAATGCCGCCGCCGCGGCCGCGCGTCCGCCACGCCAAGACATGCTGCGGATCCGCCAGCGGCACGCCGACGACCCAGCCATGGTAATCGCCGCAATCGCCGAAGAATCCGCCATACGGCACATACAGCGTGCTGTTCAGGAGCAGCAGCGCGCCGCGCTGGTTCTGCACATGCGGGTCAAAGGCCTCGCCCTTCGCCCGGAGCGCATCGGCGACATCGATTGGCCAGCCGGGCAGCGGCGCGCCATCCTTCAGCGACAGCGCGAACATCCGGTGCCGCGGCCCGGCGGTGTCGGCGACCATGGCATCGAGATAGAGGCTGCCGCTTGCCTCATCGATGACCGGCGTGCCGGTGACGCCGAGCGGATCGATATTGCCGCAGCCGAACGCCGAAAGCGGCGCCGGCCGGCCGAGCGTGCGGGTCCATACAGGCTTGCCGCTAGCGGCGTCGATCGCGGTCACGACGTTGCTCTCGCTCGCGACGATCAGCAGGCCGGCCGCAGCGCCCGGCGGATGCCAATAGAGCGGCTGGGCATAAAGATGGCCCTCGAAACGGGGCGCGAACGCGGTATCGAGCCGCAGCCCGCGGGCATTGTCCCAGGTGAATTCCGGCAGCGTGTAACTGCCGCTGCGGTCGGGCCGGCTGTGATAGGTCAAGACCGATTGCGCCGCCGCGGGGAGGGCGAGCGCGAGGCAGATCAGCGCGCAGGCGAAGGCCCACCATATCGTCAGTCGGCTCGGGCTCCCGATCGGCATCGTGCACTCCTTGTGCTAGAAGCGCCCGATCATGAACATAAAGCCACTCGCTGAATTCCCGGCGGTACCGCGGCGGGCGATCCGCTTCGCTTATTTTCCGCACAGCGTGGCGGTCGCCAAGATCCGGCCCTTTCTGCCGCGCCTGAAACCGCCGCCGGCCTATGTCCCCGAGAGCGCGGCCGCCGGCGGTTTTGTCGAATTCGCAGCGATGCTGCTGTCGTGAGCGAGCCCTACGACCTGTTGGTGGTCGGCGGCGGCATCAACGGCGTGGCGATCGCGCGCGATGCCGCCGGGCGCGGCTTCAAGGTGCTGCTGTGCGAGAAGGGCGATCTCGCCGCGGCGACTTCCTCGGCGTCGAGCAAGCTCGTGCATGGCGGGCTGCGCTACCTCGAGCACGGCGATTTCCGGCTGGTGCGCGAGTCGCTGGCGGAGCGCGAAGTGCTATTGCGCATGGCGCCGCATCTCGTGTGCCCGATGTCATTCGTGCTGCCGCAGGGCCTGGGCTCGCGGCCCGGCTGGATCGTGCGCGCCGGGCTGTTTCTGTACGACCGGCTCGGCGGCGCGCGCAGCCTGCCCGGGGCGCGGGCGCTCGATCTGCGGCGCGATCCGCTTGGTGCGCCGTTGCGCAAGCCGGGCGGCGGGTTTGTCTATGCCGATTGCCGAGTCGACGATGCGCGGCTGACGGTCGTAACGGCGCGCGACGCGGCAGAGCGCGGCGCCGCGATCCTGACCCGCACGGCACTGGTCTCAGCGGGCCGCGGGGCGGATCTGTGGCGCGCAACATTGCAGAGCGAGGGCGAGATGAAGCGCGAGGTCGCGGCACGCGTTCTGGTCAATGCCACCGGGCCCTGGGTGCTCGATGTGTTGCGCCTCGCGGGTTTGTCCGCACATCGGGCGCTGCGCCTCGTCAAGGGCAGCCATATCGTCGTGCCGCGGCTTTTTGAGGGCGAGCACGCCTACCTGTTGCAGAACGACGACCGCCGGATCGTGTTCGTGATCCCGTTCGAGCACGAGTTTTCGCTAATCGGCACGACCGAGCTGCCGTTCACCGGCGATCCGGCAAAAGTCGAGATCACAGAAGAAGAGGTCGCGTATTTGTGCCGTGCGGTCGCTCGCTGGTTCGCGAAGCCGCCTAAGCCTGCCGACGTAGCGTGGTGCTATGCCGGCGTGCGGCCGCTTTATGAGGATCGGGCTCGCTCGGCCTCGGCCGTGACGCGCGATTATGTATTCGATATCGACACGGCCGGACCGCCGGCCTTGTCGATCTTCGGCGGCAAGCTGACGACGCATCGCCGCCTCGCCGAGCACGCGCTGGCGCGGCTCATGCCCTATCCGCCGCATGCAGGCGAGCCTTGGACGGCGCAGTCGCTATTGCCCGGCGGCTCTGATCTGCCGAGCGGCGGGGTCGAAGCTCTTGCTCTCGAACTCGCGCGTGATCATCCCGAACTTGATGCAGCGACCGCCGATCGGCTCGCGCGGAGCTACGGTACTGAGGCGCGGCAGATCCTTCGCGAGCCGCAGGGGCATGATTTCGGGCATGGGTTCGGCGAGGCGGAATTGCGCTGGCTCGTCGAGAAAGAATGGGCACAGACGGCCGAGGATGTGCTGTGGCGACGCACGAAACTCGGCCTCGTCGTGACACCGTCCGAGGTACAGCAGGTTGCCGCATTCCTTGCACGACTCAGACGGGATGCGGGATCCCCGGCGGCTGCAGCCAGCGCTCCAGCCGGGCAAACAGCATATCGGTAAGGATCGCGAAAAGCGCGACCAGCACCGCGCCCTGGATCACGAACGGCAGTTTGTTGCCGGCGAGCCCGTCGAAGATCGGCGTGCCGAGCGTCAGCGCGCCGACTGTCGAGCCGATCGTCGCGGTGCCGATCGCGATCGTCACCGAAACACGCACGCCGGCGAGGATGACCGGCGCGGCCAGCGGCAGATCGACATCGCGCAGCAACTGCCAGGACGAAAGTCCCATGCCGCGCGCCGCTTCGCGGGTCCCTGCGGGCACGCCTTCGAGCCCGGCGACCGCGTTCTCGATGATCGGCAAGAGACCGTAGAGGAACAGCGCGACGATTGTCGGGCGCGGCCCAAAGCCAAGCGCCGGCACCGCGAGCGCCAAGACCGCCGCCGGCGGGAAGGTCTGGCCGACGCCGGCGAGCGTGCTGACGACGGCGCGGAAATCGCGGCCGAGCGGACGCGTCACAAAGATCGCCAGCGCGATGCCGACGATCGCCGCGGCGCCGCTCGCGGCCAGCACGAGCCCGGCATGCGAGAGCCACAGCGCGAAGAAGCTACCCCGTTCGAAGACCGGCGGCCTCACGCCAGGAAAGCTCCATTCGAAGAACGGCTGCAACGCCGGCATTCCGAACAGCAGCGCAACGAACAGCATGGCAACCCACAATGCCGGGCTCGCGATGAAACGGCGCAAGCGCATCTCACCGCACCAGATCGGCGAGGGTGATCACACCGATCGGCTGTCCGCTCGCATCCGCGACCGGCACACGGTCGGTGTGGCGCTCGGTCATCGCGGCGAGGGCCTCACGAAGCGAAGCATCGGGCGGTAGCGGCGCACCCGGCGCGGTTTCGCCGGGACGCATGCGATCGGCGATCTTGCGCAGCCCGAGCAGTTTCAGACCGCTGCCATCGCCGCCGACAAAGTCGCGCACGAACTGGCTCGCCGGCCGCTCGACGATCTCGATCGGCGCGCCCCATTGCGCGAGGCGGCCGCGTTCGAGGATCGCGATGACCGTCGCGAGGCGCAGCGCTTCCTCGATGTCGTGCGTGACAAACACGATTGTCTTCTTGGTCGCGGCGTGGATGCGCGCGATCTCGCTCTGCAAGGCGTCGCGGGTGATCGGGTCGACCGCGCCGAACGGCTCATCCATCAGCAGCAATTCGGGGTCGGCGGCGAGCGCCCGCGCGACGCCGATCCGCTGCTGCTCGCCGCCCGACAGCTGGTGCGGGTATTTGCGGCGATAGCTCTCGGGATCGAGCCGCAACAATTCCAGGAGTTCGGTGACACGGTCGCGGATGCGCCCACGCGGCCAGTTCAACAGCCGCGGCACGGTGGCGATGTTGTCCTCGACCGTCCAGTGCGGAAACAGGCCGATCGACTGGATCGCATAGCCAATGCGGCGGCGCAACACCTCGGGCGGAACCGTCCGCACGTCGTCGCCGGCGATCCGGATCATGCCGCTGTCGAACGGCACCAGCCGGTTGATCATGCGCAACGTCGTCGATTTGCCGCAGCCCGAGGGTCCGAGCAGCACGCAAAACGCGCCGTCCGGCACGGTCAGCGACAGATCGTCGACGACAGGCTTGCCATCGTAGCGCTTGCTGACGTGATCGAGCTCGATCATGGCGCGATGCCGCGGCGCAGCAATGCCGCCGCGCTCTGCAGCAGGAAATCGGCCGCGAGCGCCAGCCCGATCGCGGGCAGGGCGCCGAGCAGAACGAGATCGGCGGCGTATTGGCCGAGACCCTGGAAAACAAAGCTGCCGAGCCCGCCGGCGCCGATCAGAGCCGCGACCACCGCGAGCCCGATCGCCTGCACGGTGACGATGCGCAGCCCGGCCAATAGCACCGGCGCGGCCAAGGGCAGCTCAACCTGCCAGAAGCGCTGACGCTGTGTCATGCCCATGCCACGCGCCGCATCGACGACACCGCGATCGACGCCGCTCAAACCGGCGACGGTGCTGCGCACGACCGGCAAGAGCGCATAAAGCACGAGCGCGATGATCGCCGGCGCCATGCCGATGCCGCCGATCCCGAGCGCGGCGAGACCCGGCACGGCGGTCGCGAGCGCTGACAGCGGCACGAGCAACAGACCGAACAACGCGATCGAGGGTACCGTCTGCAGCAGGTTCAGCACGGCGAAGAGCGGCCCCTGCCAGTTCGCCCGGCGCACCGCGGCGACGCCGAGCGGAAACCCGATCAGCACCGCCGGCCCGACGGCGGCGGCGACCAGCACGATGTGACGGAGCAACGCGCCGGCGAACTGCGCTTGCCGCGTATGGTACTCGCGCGCCAGCGATAGCGCGTCGAACAGGCCGGCTTCCGCGATGACGGCGAAGCCGACCGCGATGAGGGTGACCGCGATCAGCTGGACGATCAAACCGGCGCGGGCACGCTGCAGCCCGTCGAGGATTGCGAGACCGGCGGCGCCGAGCATGATCCAGAAGGCGGCGCCAAGCGACACCCCTGCCAGCTTCGATCCCGCTGCCGCCTCGCTTCCTGCCGCCTGTCCCGCCGCGGCGAGGATCAGAAGCAACAGCAAGGCCGCGATTGACGCCACAGCGAGGTGAACGGCGCGGCGCGGCGCGGCGAATGCGCTACCGAACAGGGCAATGCCGAGCACACCGATGGCGATGTTGAGGCGTGCATCGGCGGCGATCCAAAACGCGACGGGCTCTCCCGACACGAGCCGGTTCGGCGCGACCGTGACGAAGCCGCAGGTAGTCGCTGCTATCGCTGCGACCGCAACCAGCGCCGGCGCGACGTGGTTATGTAGCCGGAGGGTGGGGAATCGCGCGGCGGCACCGATTGCCGGGGTTGCCGGACCCGACAGGCTCACGGCAGAAAATGCTTCTGCTTTAGATAATCGGCCGCGACCGCGCCGGCATCCTCGCCGGCGACCGCGATCCGGGCGTTCAGCGCCTGCAAAGTTTCGAGCGACAGCGACGCGAACACCGGGTCGAGCGCCACGGCGATATCGGGATGCTCATCGAGCACCGCCTGACGCACGACCGGGGCCGGCGCATACACGATCTGCGCGCCCTTATCGTCGCACAGCGCCGTGAGGTGAAGGGCCGCCAATTCGCCGTCGGTGCCGTAGGCCATCGCCGCATTGACGCCGGAGATGCCCTCCGCGGCGGCACGCAATGTCGCTGCCGTGTTGCCGCCGGATAATGTCAGGAGCTGGTCGGCTTTCAGATGAAATCCGTAGGTTTGTTCAAAGGCTGGCAACGCCGACGGGCTTTCAACGAATTCCGCCGACGCAGCAAGCTTGAAGCGGCCGCCCTCGGCCAGGTAGGTGGCGAGATCGTCGAGGCATTTCTTTCCGCGAAAGCCGGCGAGATCGCCGCGGATGGCGATGACCCAGGTGTTGTTGGCCGGCGCCGGGGCCAGCCAAGCGAGGCGGTTCTCGGCGGCGTCGAGCCGCTTCACCTCGGCATAGCCTTGCGCCGCGTTCTTCCAGGCCGGTTCGTTTTCGCGGTGAAAGAAGATCGCGCCATTGCCGGTGTATTCGGGATAGACGTCTATTTGCCCGGCGAGGAGCGCCGCCCGGACGATGTTGGTCGGGCCGAGCTGGATGCGGCGGTCGACCACGATGCCGCGCGCCGCAATGACATCGACGATCATGTTGCCGAGGAGCGCGCCCTCGGTGTCGATCTTCGACGCGACGACGACCGCGCCTGCTGCGTTCACAGTAGCCGGCGAGCACAGCGCCGCCAGGATGATAATTACGAGTGCATTCCAAGCTCTAGATCCCGGCGAAGGCCGGGATCTATTTAGCCGAGCCCGTGCCATCGTGGGGATGGATCCCGGCCTTCGCCGGGATCTAAGTTGGAGCGCATGCGGGGCTTGCGTAATACCCACGGTCAGAGCGGGATCGCGAGCAGCGTGTCGATTTGCCGGCTGTCGAGGACGACATCCTTGCGCGCGAACTTCCAGCCAGTCGGCGTGCGCTCGACCCGATCGACATACCGGCCGGCAGCGAACAGGATCATGCCGCCGTCCTGCATCGTGCGCACTACCAGGAAATTGGCCGTGACATCGAGCACGCCCGTCGCCTCGCGCTCGATGCGGACGCCGGAGATCAGGTGGCGATAGCGCTGCGGCTCGTAGATATTGGCTTGGCGCAGCGCGCTGACCCGGTCGTGCAGCATGTTTTGCGAAGTCGCGTACATCAGCCCGATAGGCAGTCCGGCCTCGTAATTCTCGGCCGAGGTCACGCGGTAATGGCAGTGCTCGATGAAGAACTCGGGCCAGCGCTCGAGCGCATCGCTATCGAGGCAGGCGGCGTAATCGGCGTAGAGCGTTTCGAGTTCCAGCCGCCGCACAATCTCGGCGAGATCCATCGCCGCTACAGCCCCGTCCCTAGAGTCCCATCAGGGGCCGCCACGCGTTCCAGAAGCCGCGCACCGAGGCTTCGGTCGCGCGGGTCGCCTGCGGCGCATGCTCGCGTCCACCCATCTCGATGACCGAGCATTCCTCCTCGGCGCCCGGGATGGCACGCTGGATGAAGCCCCCGACCGCGCCGTCCTCCATCGAGACATAACCCGCAGGCCCGACCAGGTTGGCCTGCTGCAGCCGCCGCTCGGTCATGACCGCGTCGTCATCCTCGAAACCGATATAGGTCCACTGCAATTCGGTCTCGTCTGGGCCCTTCGGCAGCACCAGACGTACGGCAATCGAATTGTGGATCTGCTGCAGGACGAAATTCGGGAAGACGCTGAGGATCTGCAATGTGATGCCATCGCCGATTTCATCGACGGAATCGAGAAAGCGCGGATCCTTGAGCCGGTAATCCTCATGCAACGAATGTATTTCGCCATAGAGCTGGTCCGAGGTGGCGTTGTCGCCGCGCTGCTCGCCGTAGGTGTAGCTCGCGTGATGCGCGCCCGAGTCGCCGATCGCGACGCCACCCGCCGTCGTGAGCCGGCTGATCCGGAACGTCGTGAAGAAGGTGTGAAGCAGGCTGGCGTGATAGGTGTCCTTGACGTTCTCGACGTAGAGCTTCCAGTTGTTGTGCAGGATCTGCGATGTCGTGCCGAGGATCTTCGGCTTGCCGCGCATGACCCGGCCGATGCGCCCGCCGATATCGTTGCCGATGTATTCCGAGAGCGGCGGCGCCGTTTCCGATAGCGTGCCGAAGACGAGCCCCGCGAAGCTGTCGGTGCGCAATTTCTTGAGCCCGTGCTCCTCGAGCTTGAAGCTGTCGGGCATGCCGCCCTTGCCGCCGACGCCGCGCCTGAACGCGACGCTCGTCAGATTGCCGGCGAGGTCGTAGCGCCAGGCGTGGTAGACGCAAGTCAGCCCGTCCTTCGCATGGCCACGCTGCTTCAAGCAGACGAGATTGCCGCGATGGGCGCAGCGGTTGACCAAGGCATGGATCTGCCCATCCTCGGCGCGGGTGACGATGACCGGCGTCTCGCCGAGAAACGTCGTCTTGTAATCGCCCGGCTCCGGCAGCTCATTGTCGAGCGCGAGATATTGCCAGGTCGGCCCGAGAAAGACGCGGTCGCGCTCGGTACGGTAGATCTCCGGGTCGGAAAACACCCGGTACGGCACCCGCGCATTACCTTCTTTCGGCCATTCGAACCGCGAGTGGAGCGGCTGTGGCATGCGGACCTCCATCCACGCTAGGCCGGCGACGCTCCCCCGGCTTGCCGCGCGGCCGATAGCGCTATTGTATCATGAAACCGACGATAATCGATGACGCGCCGCCCATCCTCGGTCCAGCCGAACAGATCGGCGAAGCGGTGATCCCATAGGAGCTCGGAGGCCAGGTACGAGGTGCGCGCATGGACCGGCTGCGCGATCGTCTCGTCAATTCCCGTCGCCGTGACCACGAGTTCGGCGTTCTGCGCCTGTAAAGACGCCGCGGTGGCGCCGTAGAGCGGGCTGTCCTCGTCGATCGGGTGCATGACCGTGAAGGTCAGCGCGAAAACCGGCGAGCGGTGCCGCGCCAATTCCAGATCGTAGAAGCGGCGGATCACCTCGCCTTCCTGGGTTCGCTCGTCGCGCAGGAGCGCCAGCCCGACTTCGGCCTGCAGGATCTGGTTGCGGCGCTGGTTGGCGAGCCGCAGCGTCAGGGTCGGGACGCCGTTAAGGGGCGCGATGACCGCGACCCGGCTGAACAGGATGCGGGCGGTCGGCCGCGAGAAACGCGCAAACACCAGCCCGGTAGCGACGGCGAGAAAGATCAACCCAAACCCGGTTTCTAACGTGACGATCAAGTTGCCGTAAAAGGTGGCCGGCGACATCACGCCATAGCCGATCGTCGCCATCGTCTGAATGCTGAAAAAGAACGCATCGGTGAAAGAGCCGGGCTGCGCATTGGTGATGGCATCGCCGGGGATCAGGTAAATCAGCGCGAACAGCGCATTCGCGGCGGTATAAAGAACGATGCCGAAGAGCAGAAAGCGCGACCACGATACCCGCAACGCGAAGTGATAGAGGTCTTTGTACCAGGGCTGCTCCAACCCGAGAGCGAGGACTTCATCGGCCCGCTCGCGCGCGAATATTCGGCCGAACTGCGGCGTCACGCCCTCCGGCGGGGTCCGCCGCACGCGGCCGGGTGGCCGCTTTCTGCGAGTGCCGGTCTTCATTACCGCTTCACTAGCCCTTTAATTCAACCCGCAAATACATCCAAGTTAAGGGCGCTTCATCAAAAAAAGATAGTTTAAAGCTTCCGCCAATCCCCCGGGCGGAGGGAGGCAAGCACCTTGGTCAGCGGAGGTTCGCTGCGCCGGCGATGTGCCACCTCCGCGCCGAGAGCGCAATCTGGTTCGGCTATTTTGCCGGGCCGGGTCAGAGGCCTTCCCTCCCGGGAGATCGCCGCAAATGCGAGCTCAGCCGCCGTAAAACACGTTGTCGCCGAGATCCTTCATCTCGAGGATCGCGACGTCCGGGCGTCCTTCGATCGGCTTCGGCAGATGCGCCTCGGTGACTTCGCCGACCACTATGTGGTGGTCGCCCTGCTCGACGATGCTGGTGACCTTACATTCGACCGCCGCCAAGGCCGCGTCGAGGATCGGCGCGCCGTTCGCTCCCTTGTGGATCGCCTGGCCCGACAGCTTGCCGTCGGCGAGCTGCGCCGGCTTGAAGAACGTGAAGGCGAGGCCCTTATGCTCCTTGCCGAGCATATTGAGCGTGAAGGTCTTGGTGTTCTTGATGATCTGGTAGGCGCCGCTGTCGGTTTTGACGCCGGCGACGACGAGCGGCGGGTTGAAGGCGGTCTGGGTCACCCAATTGACGGTCGCGCCGGCGACATTGCCCTTCCCATCATCGGCGGTCAGCACGTAAATGCCGTAGGGGATCATTCGCAGCGCGGCTTTCTTGGCGTCCTGGTTCATCGGCATCCTCCGGAATGCGTTGGGGGAATGGGATTGAGCGCGCGCACTACATCGCGTCTGCGCGGGACTGGCAAGAGGGGCGGATCGGAGCACGAGGAGCTGAGGCCCCCGCCCAATTTACTGCATCGGCAAAGCGCGTCCTTCGACACGCGCCCGGCTTCGCCGTGGCGCTGCTCAGGATGAGGTCAGTTGTTGATGGCAGCAGAGGAATTTCCTCATCCTGAGCGCGAACGCAGTGAGCAGTCGAAGGACGCACAGATTCGGTCCAGCACTCGTGCCGGCGGCGCCGGCGCTCGCAGCGTTTATTTCCGGCCGCTTGCTTTTAGACCTTTTTCTAGTGCGCCGAAGGATTGCGAGGGCGCCGGCATCAGCCAGCGGAAGCCTTTTTCCAAGAGCTGCTCGACATTGTTGCTGTCGACATGCGGGTGGCCGCACGGCACGCCGGCTTCCTTGCAGATCGCGAGCGCCTCGTCGATGGCGGCAGCGACCTCGGGGTGCTCGTATTGGCGGGGATAGCCCATATCCTGCGACAGGTCGCCCTCGCCGATCAGCACGACCCCGATGCCCGGCACCTCCTTTAGCATTTTCGGCAGGTTGCGGATCGCCCGTTTCTCCTCGCACATGATGACGACCAGCACCTCGCCGTCCGGATTGAGCGGCCAGGTGTCGGCACGTTTGTAGTAGGTCTGCTGATCGATCCCCCAATAGCGGGCGGCGGTGCGCGGCGCGTCGCCGCGCTGGCCGGCCGGCTCGTAGTATTTCGCTTCGCGCGGCCGCGGATAGCGGCAGGCCTGGACCGCGTTGCGCGCCTCCTCGACGGTCGAGACATGCGGCCAGACGATGCCGTAGACGCCGATGTCGAGCACCTGCTTGGCAATGAACTGGTTCATCTCGCCGCCATTGGGCGGGATGCGGACGAACGGCGCGACCGCCGGCGCCAGGCTGCCCGATTTCACGATCTGCGCCCGGTCGAGCATGTACTGCATGCAATCGCGCAAGGTGCGGATGTCGTAGGGATTGTGCTCCATCTCGAAGACGACGCCGTCATAGGGTGCGGCGGCGATCGCCTGCGCCGCGCCGATCTCGGGCGGCGAGAAGGTCACGAAGGCGGGCTTGCCGCTTTCCAGGGCGCGGATCGCCGGGTTGAGGCGCGGGATGTCGGGCATGGGTGCTCCTATTCGGCGGCCGCGGGATGGTGCTTCGCCTGCCAGCGCGCCAGTTCTTCGTGCGGCTTCGAAAAGATCGGATCCATCATGCCCTTGTCCCTGCCGGTGCTGGCGGTCAGCTCGACGACGTAGCCGTTGGGATCGCGGAAGTAGATCGAACGGACAAAGCCGTGATCGACCGGCCCGCGTACCTCGATTCCCTGCGCCCGCCCCTTCGACAGCATCGCATCGAACACGTCATTCTCGACGCCGAGCGCGATGTGCAGATCGAGATCGTCCTGCCGCTTGAAGTCGAACGGCCTGTCCGGCACCTCGAAGAAGGCAAGGCAGGAGCCGTCATCCATCGCGAAGAAGGTGTGGAGGCCCATGCCGTCCCCGATCTCGAAGGCGCTGACCAGCTTCAACCCGAGAAAATCTTCGTAGAAGCGCCGCGTCTCCTCGGAATCGCGGCAGCGATAGGCGTTGTGGTGCAACCCTTTGATCATCACGGCCTCCGCGCCTGTGCAGTGAGGCTAGGATAGCAGCCGGCGGCCCGATTGTCAGAGTGACGACGCCAAGGGGCTACTGGTCGAGCCAGATGTCTTCCATGCGCCAGCCATTGTAGATGCTGTTGACCGTGACGGTCAGGTTCTTGACCTTGGGGTCCCAACAGATGCCACCGCGCGTAAAAAAGATCAGCGGCTTGGCGTCATCCTCGACCAGCCGGCGTTCGATTTCCCACACGAGCTGGTGCCGCTTGTCCTGGTTCGGTTCGATCGATTGCTGCTCGATCAGCTTATCGACCTCGGGGTTGCAGTAGCCGTTGTAATTGCCGATGCCGCCGCACGCATAATTTTCGTAGAGCATCGCATCCGGGTCGTCGACCAGGGTGCCAGTGAGGTTCAAGGCAACGGTGTAATCCTTGCGCTGAACCCGCGGATACCACTGCGTGGTGTCAATGGGCTCAAGCTCGCCGGCGATATAGATCTCCTTCAGCTGGTCGATCAGGATGACCGCCGGGTCGCGATAAGGCGGCACGTCGCGTGTCGTCACTTTGATGTTCAACGGCTTGTCCGGGCCGTAGCCAAGCTTCTTCATCATAACGCGGGCCTGTTCGCGGTTTGCCGCCACATCCGGCCCGTAGCCCGGCAGCTTTTCGAGCACTTCCAGGGGCATGCCCCACTGGCCGCCGGGCGGCGGCTGCATCGCTGCGGCGCGGAAGCCCTTTCCATCGGTGATGATGTCGATAAACGCCTGACGGTCGAGGGCGAGCGACATTGCCCGGCGCAGTTCGGCATTGTCGAAGGGCGGCTTCTCGCGGTTGACGATCAAATTGACGCTGACGCTACCGGGCGGCAGCTCGCAGATCGCGTCGGGGCGCTGCCGCTGCAGATCATAGGTGAGCGGGATCGTGAGGGTTCCAGCAAAGGTCATTTCATACTTGCCGGCGACAAAGGCCAGGATCGCGGTCGAGCGGTTCTTTGTCATCGTGTACTCGACGCCGTCGAGATAGGGCAGGCCCGGCTTCCAGTAATCCGGGTTGCGGGCTAGGCGGATCGCCTCGTTTGGCTTGAACTCGACGAATTTGAACGGCCCGGTCCCGATCGGGTGCTGGCGCATCTGCGCCGGCGTGACGTGGCAGGGATAGACCGGCGACATGCCCGAGGCGAGCAAGGCGAGAAACGCCGGCTGCGGCCGTTTCAAAACGAAGGTCGCCTCGTAATCGCCGTTAATCGTCACTTCAGACAGGTTCGTGTACCAGGATTTGCGCGGGTTGACGCGCAGCTTCTCGGCAGCTTTCCCCTGCAGGAGCTCCCAGGTGCATTTGACATCGGCCGAGGTGAACGGCTTGCCGTCATGCCATTTGACACCTCGGCGCAAGTGGAACGTGAGGCGCGTGCCGTCTTCGTCCCACGCCCAGTCGGTCGCGAGGTCCGGCACGATCGCAGCAAGGCTGTTCTGCGCCACGTGCTGGTCGAACATGACGAGGTTGTTCATCACACCCATCATCGGTCGTTCGGCGACGACCGTCGTCTCCTCATGAATCGACATGCTCGCCGGACTGTCGTTTATGTATTCCCTGAGGATCCCGCCGGTTTTCTGCGCGACGGCCGGAGGAGCGGCACCGATTACCAGCAATACCAGCGCCAAGCCGATCAGCCGCAGCATGCACCGCGCCATTGTCGCCTCCTCCCGATGCGGCGGGCTGTCTCGCCCGTCTTGTCCGCTTTCCTAGTGGCGGGGTCAGCTTAACATGGCGAGGCGAGGCGGGAAGACCGGATTAGTGCTGCGCGCTGCTGCCGACCCCCTGTTCGAGCCACAGATCCTCGAAGCGGTTGCCGTTATAAATGCTGTTCACCATCGTGGTCAGTCCCTTGACCCGCGGCTCGCGGCAGTTCGCGGCACGGGTGTAGAACAGGATCGGCCGGGCGTCGTCCTCGACCAGCCTGCGTTCGATCTCCCAGACCAGCTTTTTCCGTTTCGCCGCGTCACCCTCCGCGGATTGCTTGTCGATCAGCTTGTCGACCTCGGCATTGCAGTAATTGGTGTAGTTGCGCGCCGCACCGCATTTATAGTTCTCGTAGAACGCCACATCAGGATCGTCGACCGCCGTCTCGGTGACATTGACCGCCACCTTGTAGTCCTTGCGCATCAGCGTCGGATACCACTGGGTCGTGTCGATCGGGTTGAGATCGGCGTTGATATAGATCTCCTTCAACTGGCTGATCAGGATGACCGCGGCATCGCGATAGGGCTGGACGTTGCGCGTCGTCACGGTGACGGCCAGCGGCCTGTCCGGGCCGTAGCCAAGCTTTTCCATGATCTTGCGCGCCTTGGCGCGGCTCGCCGCGACATCCGGGTCGTAGCCCGGCAAATCCTTGAACCGATAGGACGGCATGCCCCAGACGCCTTCCGGGGGCGGTTGCATGACGCCGCCGATCGCGCCTTGCCCGTCGGCGATGATGTCGACAAAAGCCTGCCGATCGAGGCTCAGCGACATCGCGCGGCGCAAATCGGCGTTGTCGAACGGCGGCACGTCCCGGTTGACGAGGAGGTTCCGCGCGACGTTCGGGATCACCATGTCGCAGATCGCCTGCGGCATCTGCGTCTTGACATCCTTCAATTGGGGCATCGTAACGCCGAAGTAGACGTTCTCCTTGCCGGCGATGAAGGACATCAGGCGGGTCGACACATCCTTGATGATGCGGAACTCGATGCCGTCGAGATAGGGTTGGCCCGGCTTCCAATAATTCGAGTTCTTCGCCAGCATGATCGACTGGTTCGGCTTGAACTCGACAAATTTGAAGGGGCCGGTGCCGATCGGATGCTGCCGCATCTCTGCCGGGGAGACGTGACAGGGATAGATCGGTGTCCAGCCGGTCGCCAGCATAGCCAGTAGCGACGGTTGCGGGCGTTTCAGATGAAAGGTGACCTCGTATTCGCCATTGGCGGTCACCTCGGCGACATTGTCGAACCACGATTTGCGCGGATTGATGCGCAGCTTCTCCGCGGACTTGCCTTGCAGCAGGTCGAGCGTGCATTTGACATCGGCCGCGGTGAACGGCTTTCCGTCATGCCATTTAACGCCCTGGCGCAGCGGGAAGGTCAGCTCAGTGCCGTCCTCGCTCCAAGACCAGGAGGCGGCGAGATCCGGGACGATCGAGTCGAAGGTGTTTTGCGGCTCGTCCTGTTTGAAGACGACGAGATTGTTGAAGACGCCCATCATCGGGCGGTTCACAGCGACCGTCGATTCCTCGAGCATCGACATGCTGGCCGGGCTGTCGAAATGGCCGACGTTCAGCACCCCGCCGGATTGTTGGGCGGCGGCTCCCGGCGAGAGGCACAATCCGATCAACAGCAGCGCCGCTACCGTGAAGACTCCGCGAGGCGGTCGCTTGCCGCCGCCGATCGAACGGACCCCTGGCGTCGCGAACGCGTCAAGCTTTCGCGCCATTCCCGCCTCCATCGCCGCGCTCACGCGGAAAGGGCCGCCAAGCGCCGCCTTCCTGTTCAGGGCGTTGCGCGGGGTGGACCCCGTCTCGCCACTTCTGTGAGCATAGCATAGCTGCTATGCGGGAGCGTATACTCTTTTGGATGTAGCCCCCGCCCGCAAACACAATCAAGTCGCGCTTGATAGCCTGCGCCGGCTGCGGTGCAATTGGGCGGCCGGGGCCGAGGTGCCAGATGATCAGCGACCCGATTGAGTTCGAGTTGTTCAAGAACGCGTTGTTCGGCATCGCCGACGAGATGGCGCTGACCGTGTTCCGCACGACCTATTCGGGCGTCCTCAAGGACAACATGGATTATTCGACGGCGCTGTTCGACGGCGACGGCGTCCTCGTCGCGCAGGGGCTGACCTTGCCCGGTCATCTCGGCTCGATGCCGACCGCCATCGCCGCGGTCAAGGCGGCTTTCGCGGGGCAGGTCCATCCCGGCGACGTGTTCATCCTGAACGACCCGTTCCAGGGCGGCATGCATCTGCCCGACGTTTTCATCTTCAGGCCGATCTTCCAGCCGGGCGCAGATGACAGGCCGATCGCCTGGGCCTGCGCGGTGTGCCACCAGACCGATGTCGGCGGCCGCGTGCCTGGCTCGAACGCGTCCGACTCGACCGAGATCTATCAGGAGGGGCTACGCATCCCGCCCTTGAAGTTCTACGAGCGCGGCCGGCGCAACGAGACCTTGTTCGCGCTGATCGAAAAAAATGTACGCGTACCGGTCAAGGTGTTCGGCGATCTGCGCGCCCAGCTCGCGGCCTGCCATATCGCCGACCAGGCGGTCGTAGAGCTAGCGACGCATTACGGCGCCGAGAAGCTCGCCGGGTATATGACCGACCTCGTTGATTACGCCGAGCGCATGACCCGCGCGGCGCTGCGCGTGCTGCCGGACGGCGTCTACGATTTCCTCGACCACATCGACGATGACGGCATCGATGTCGGAAAGCCGATCCCGCTCAAGGTGACGATCACGAAGCGGGGCGACGCGATCGCTGTCGATTGGACCGGCAGTTCGCAGCAGGTGAAAGGCGCGATCAACAACACGCTCTCCTACACGAAATCGGCGAGCTATTGCGCGATCCGCTCGATCCTGCCGCAGAACATCCCGACCAATGAGGGTGTGTTCCGCGCCATTACCGTCACCGCGCCGGAAGGCACGATCGCCAACATGGTGTTGCCGGGCGCCTGCGCGGCGCGCGGCCTCACGGGTTTCCGTATGGTCGACTGCATGTTCGGCGCGCTCGCCAAGATGCTGCCGGACCAGGTGTTCGCGGCCTCGGACGGCGGCAACACCGGCGTCTCTATCGGCGGCTATCATGCCGACCGTTCGCCGTTCATCTATGTCGATTTCACCTGCTGCGCCTGGGGCGCGCGACCCTATGCCGACGGGCTCGACGGCAATTCGCACATCTACGCCAACATGGCCTCGCAGCCGATCGAAGTGACCGAAACCGAGCAGCCGCTGCAGATCACCGCCTACGAATTCATCCGCGATGCGATGGGGACCGGCAAGTTCCGCGGCGGCGCGCCGTTCCGCCGCGAGTACAAATTGCTGGCCGAGGAAGCGGTGCTGCAGGTGCGCTCCGACCGGCGCGCTTTCCGGCCGTTCGGGCTGTATGGCGGGGGCGCCGGCCGGCCCTCGATGAACTACCTGAACCCGGACAAGAACCCGGCGCCATTGCCGTCGAAACTGACGATGACGATGCGGAAGGGCGATTTGTTCCGCCACGAGGTCGCCGGCGGCGGCGGCTGGGGCGACCCGCTGGAGCGCGATCCGGCATTGGTGCTTCGCGATGTCCTCAACGACTTCGTCAGCGAGGGCGCGGCGCGCGACGATTACGGCGTGGTGCTAACCGGGAAACCCCTAGCGGTTGATGATGCTGCAACAGCGGCATTACGACAGCAGCTTCGAGCAAAGCGGAATTGGCACGAGGCACCTGTCTACAACTGGGGTGAACAACTGGCGGCGGAATAGCAACTGGATTTCCAACTTGCGTCCTTCGACTGCTCGCTTCGCTCGCGCTCAGGATGAGGCAATTTCTCTTATGCCATCGACAACGTGCCTCATCCTGAGCAGCGCCGGGGCGAAAGCCGAGGCGCGGGTCGAAGGACGCACAATGGCGATGCAGCGTAGGGTCAGGCTTTAGATGCCGAAAACGTTCCGGGCCGGGGTCGATATCGGCGGCACCTTCACCGATATCGTGCTGCTCGGCGATCGGGGCGAGCGCTACACCAAGAAGGTATCGTCGACGGTCGACGATTATGCGCGCGCGATCACCGAGGGGTTGGCGCAATTGCTTGCCGGGATCGACGGCGAGGCGCGCGGTATCGCCGAATTGCTGCACGGCACGACGGTCGCGTCGAATGCGATCCTCGAGCACAAGGGCGCCAAGACCGGCCTGATCACGACCAAGGGCTTCCGTGACGTCCTCGAGATCCGCAATCTGCGGATGCCGCGGCTCTATGACATGTCGTGGACCAAGCCGCCGCCCTTGGTCGAGCGCCGCCTCCGGGTCGAGGTCGACGAGCGCGTGAACGCGCAGGGCGGCATCGACCGGCCGCTCGATGAGGCCAGCGTCGAACGCGCGGCGCGGTTTCTCCTCGACGAAGGGGTCGAGGCGATCGCGGTGTGCCTGTTGCATTCGTATCTCAACCCGGCGCATGAGCTGCGGGTGAAGGACATCGTCACCCGGCTGGCACCCGATGTGACTCTGTGCATCAGCGCCGAGGTGTTGCCGGTCATCAACGAATACGAGCGCAGCTCGACAAGCGTCATCAACGCCTATGTCCGGCCGATCGTCGAACGCTATCTGAACCGGCTCACGGGCGAGGTGAAGCGCATCGGCATCGACGCGCCGCTTCTGTTGATGCAGTCGAATGGCGGGCTGACGACGGCAAAAGCCGCCGCCGTGACGCCGATGCACATCATCGAAAGCGGGCCGGCGGCCGGGGTGGTCGGCGTCCAGGCGCTGACCCGTCTCGTCGGCATCGACAAGGCGATCTCGTTCGATATGGGCGGCACCACCGCCAAAGCGTCGCTGATCGAGAACGGCGAGGTGACGCGCGCCACCGAATACCAGGTCGGCGCCGGCATCGTGCTCGGCTCGCGGCTGCTGTCGGGGGCCGGCTACACATTGAAGGTGCCGGCGATCGACTTGGCCGAAGTCGGCGCCGGCGGCGGCTCGATCCTGTGGATCGATGCGGGCTGCGCGTTGCAGGTCGGCCCGATGAGCGCCGGCGCGGTGCCGGGGCCGGTCTGCTACGACCAGGGCGGCACCGAGCCCACCGTCACCGACGCCAATGTCGTGCTCGGCTACATCAATCCAACGCAACTCGTCGGCGGCGCCTTGAAGCTCAACGCCGACAAGGCGAGCGCCGTTATCGCCGAGAAGGTCGCTCGCCCGTTGGGCATGACCGTCGAGGAGGCGGCCCACGGCGCGCATCTGATCGCCGCCTCGAACATGATCCGCGCCCTCAAAGCGGTGTCGAGCGAGCGCGGCCGCGACCCGCGCGATTACGCGCTCGTGGCGTTCGGCGGCAACGGCCCCGTCTTCGCCGCCGTCATGGCCGAGGCGATGCACATCCCGCAGGTGCTGATCCCGCCGTCGGCGGGTGTGTTTTCGTCCTTCGGGCTGCTCTACGCCGAGGTCGAGTACTACTTCACGCGCACCCGCAAGCGGCTGCTGTGCGCGGTCGCGGCCGCCGAATTGCAGGAGATTATCGAGGGGCTCGAAAGTGAGGCGCGGACGCGGCTGTCCGAGGACGGGTTTGCGCCCGAACGGATCGAGTTGCGGCACAGCGCCAGCCTGCATTACCAGGGGCAATCCTTTGAGTTGCGCGTGCCGCTGACGGCGGGGCGTCTCGATGTGGGAGCGCTCGCCGGGCTCGAGGAAGCCTTCGGCGCCGAGCACGAGCGCACCTACGGCCACCGCGCCGGGGCCGAGGAGCCGGTCGAGCTGGTCAGCCTCGAAGTGATCGGCCGCGGCATCCCCGAGAACCCGCGCGCCGCCTCCGCAGCTGCGGCGGGCCTCGCGCCCGATGTCGCGATCGCCGAGCCGGTGCGCCGCGCCTATTTCGGCCCCGCGGCGGGCTGGCGCGAGGCGCATGTGGTCAACCGCAGCGCGCTGGCGACACCCCATCCCGGCCCGTGCATTGTCGAGGAATACGACGCGACCTGCCTGGTGCCGCCGGGCTGGACTGCCCGCCTCGACGACCACGGCAACATCGCGCTAACCCGGCAGAGCTAAAACCCGAGGAGCGGGGCCAACCGCACACTGATCTCATTGAGCACCGACTCGGGCGCGTGTCCGACGACCTGCAGCTTGCGGGCCTCCCGATCCATGCTTCGGACATTATCAACGAGGACAACGCCGGATACCGGCAACCCTGGCGGAAGTTTCACTTCGGTGCGCCAGCCCCGTTCTCGACTGGTAATCGGACAGACGACAGCTAATCGCGAGCATTCGTGGAAAATTCGCGGGCTGAGCACGATTCCCGGACGGCGCCCCGCCTGTTCGCCGCCTGCATGGGGCGAGAACAGCATCCAGACGAGATCACCCCGGTCCGGTAATTCCATCAGATCAGCTCGTCGCCGACGGGCCAATCATCCTTCATGAATTCGTTGGGTTCGGATTCGGGCTTCATCCCTTCCACCAACTCTTCGATCGTGAAGGGGCGCTTCGACGGCGTGACGACGATCCGCCCGTCCGAATAACCCTCGATTTCCACCCGGGCACCTTCCTTCAACCCTGCCCGCGCAGCGACATCGCGGGGCACGCGCAGACCGAGGCTGTTGCCCCATTTACTGATGCGTAATTGAACCGGCATTCGAACCTCCGCCGACAGACTACAATACATGGCGTAGATCAAAATGATCTACAAGGGCGGCGGGAGGTATCAGGGTGCTCTCAGTTTGCCACCTTCACCAGCTTGTGGATGACGCGGCGCTTTTGCGGCGGCGGGTCTTTCGCGAAGCGCGACCACGAGCGGCCCGATAATTCGCCGACATAGATGTTGCCCTGGCTGTCGACCGCGATGCCGTGCGGCGAGGTGAACTGGCCTGGCGCGATCCCGGCATGCGGCTTGCCGAGCCGCGCCACCACCTCGTGACGCTTTGTCGTATGGATGCTGACGCGCGGCCCGATATTCGGCCAGTCGCGGTTGATCTCGCCCGACGGCCCGCCCTCGCCGATGTAGCAGAGCGGGTTCGGACCTTGCGCCAGGCACATGCCGTTCGGCCGGTGCAGGTAGTTCCACTGCGTCTCCCATTTGCCGTCGCGGTCGAAGATCTGCACCCGGTGATTCTCCCGGTCGGCGACATAGATCCAGCCATCCGGATCGCAGCAGATATTGTGCGGGATGTTGAACTGGCCGGGGTCGGTGCCGGGCTCGCCCCACGAGCTCAGCAATTTGCCGTCGGGCGTGTATTTATGAATACGGGCGTTGCCGTAGCCGTCGGAGATGTAAAGGTGGTCGCCGCTCGGCGACAGCGCCGTGTGAGTGCAGCGATGGAACGGCTCGCCGGACATATAGGGCGACGGCTTCCCGGGGATGCCCAAGGTCATCAGCACCCTCCCGTCGAGCGTGCAGTGACGCACCGTGTGGTCGCCGTCATCGGTCAGCCAGATCGTGTCGTCGGGCGCCATGTGCACGCCGTGCGGCCGCGTGAAGACGCCCTCGCCCCAGGTGCGCAGCAGGTTGCCATTCTTGTCGAACACCGCGACCGGGTGGTCGCCGCGATTGAAGGCGTACACATTGTCCTTGCTGTCGACGCCGACCGCAGCGCAATCGCCGAGCACGATCTCGTCCGGAACCTTGGCCCAGTCCTCGTTGACATCGAAGCTCCAATCGCCGGTGCCGAGCCGCTCCGCCATGGCTTCCTCCCGATAATCTGTTGATCTCATCATAGGCGCAGCTTGGTGCGGGAGGGGAGACTATCCCCTGCTCTCGGCTTCGCGTCCGGTCGAAATCCGGAACCTACTTGTCAGAGGGATGGGCGGGCTGAATGGTGGGTCCCGGCTTTCGCCGGGACGCCGGGCTTGCGCGTCGGGTGCGGCCTTTTGCGCGCTCGAATGCCGATGACGGCGGCGACCGTCTCGGTCAGTATCGGTCCGGCTGGACGGCGCCGCTGAGGGGCCGTCCCTCTTTTTGTGCAACCCAACGAGCATAATCGCGTTCCGATGAAACTGATCCACCTTATCGGCGCGGCCGCGGCGTTCGCGGTTCTCGCCCTCACCGCACCCGCGATCGCACCGGCAATCGCGCAAGGAGCACCCGGCAAAATGAGCGAACTCCCGAGCGGCCTCAAATATTCGGACAGCAAAGTGGGCGACGGCGCCGCCGCGGCTGCCGGCCACAAGGTCACCGTCAACTACACCGGCTGGCTCGACAACAAGGGCGAGAAGGGCAAGAAGTTCGACAGCTCGCTCGACCGCAGCGAGCCCTTCTCCTTCACGCTCGGTGGGGGCCAGGTCATCAAGGGCTGGGACGAGGGTGTCGCCGGCATGAAGGTCGGCGGCAAGCGCACGCTCGTGATCCCGCCCGAACTCGGCTATGGCGCGCGGGGCGCCGGCGGCGTCATCCCGCCGAACGCGACGCTGATCTTCGACGTCGAATTGCTGAAGGTCGACTGAGCCGCCTCCCGCAAATTCCCTCAGAACAGCGAATTTTGCTGCATTAAACAGGGAATTTTCCGGCAAACTTGACGGGCCTCAACGGCAGGCATTTCGCCCAGGATGCCTGACCGTACACCAATCAATCCGGATGGTACTGTCCGGTTTTGACAACGAGTGTCCTAAATTGGCAGGGTGGGTGTCCTAAATTTGGGCGGCTACTCCGAAAGCGGGGTAGCTTTGATCGCCTGGATCATCATGGCTTTGTTCTGCTCGGTCGGGCGGATTGAGGTCGGGATTCGAATAGGTCCCAACTCCTGTTCAAGTGCTGACACAGCCATCGCCAGATGTTCTGATAGGATTTTCAGGGAGGAGAAGGTCATCATTACCGTCGCTTCGTCCTGTAGCGTCGTCACGCCGCCAGGAAAATCACCGACGCTGACAAACGTAACCGCGGCATCAATGTTGGTGATCCGAAACCTGAAATTTGCCGCATAGCAGGACTTGTAATCGGTGGCGCGTGAAACTGGTTGTTGATGGCCACCGATCGTAATCGATTCCATATTTTGTTGCGCGCCCTGTTGCGACGGAGCCTCAGACATTTGACGCCCCTTGGACTATATTTGCCGAAGTTATATTTCCGCGGACTTCATCCGGATCAGGCTTCGACACAACGTGCCCGGGGCCGCTGACATTGACCTCAAGCACCCCTTTGTCGAAGCGCTGGGTGGCTTCATGGACGTAGGCCGGCAACGGTTCGTCGCGCGTGAGGAATGCCAGCGATTTCTCGTTGAAGCCCGGCGCGTACAGATGCTGAGGCGCAAGGTTGCTGGTGCGAACGAGGAACTCTGGGTAGCTCGCGAATTCGACGATTAATCCCACGTCAAACGCGTCCGAAATCTCGAAAAGAGTTTCGAGGCTAAGTTTCCCATAATCGGTATCCTCAAAGCGCGACACTGTGCTTTGGGGCTTGCCCATCATTTCGGCAAGCTTCCCCTGTAACCAAGCGCGTTCCTTCCGCATCGCTCGAATTTGATAGACCAGCTTTGATCGGGCGCGAGCACGTTTGTAGGTGTTCCGAAATTCCTCATCGGACAGCTCGCGAGCGACCCTCCTAGAAATTACAGACATGTGCCCTCCGGGGATTCCGCTGCACGGTCGTTTTTCTGTTTTGGGCTGTTCGACAAATATTTCGCGGATCGAACTGGCCGCCTCGCTCCGTCGCAAACGCTACTAACACAAACACGCTATTCCCTATGAAAAAGCCTATTGGCCGATGCTGCACGCTGCGCACTTTGAACCGGACCTCACCAAGCCCGATACAGTCGTCCCGGAGGATTCCGTAGTCCGGCCTCGTCCATTCTGAGCGAGGCTGATCCCGAAGCGCGGTCATGATGTTGAGAAACTCGGCCCGAACGTCCGCCCGCTGATCCGCTAGCCAATCGTCCGCAAGATCGCGACCGCTAGCCAGCACGAACGACTTTAGCAGAACCTCAGTCATGAGGTATAGCAAAAATGCGAAAATTCAAGGATTACTAACCCTTTTTCGCTTGACCCCCGTTTAGCAAATTTGGTAAATAGGACAGTGACGCAGCGAAAAGCCCACTCTCTCTAGCCGCTTACACCAGCCAAAGAGGTGGGCCTTTCAATGGGTTATCCGGTCCCCCGGTAGTTTAGCGGTAGAACGCGGAGCTTACACCTCCGAAACACGGGGTCAGGACCCGTTCGGGGGACCACCAACCAGCGGAGCCAGTCGCCGCGCCAACGGCGGCCGGCTCCTAGACCACCAACCCAGGGATTGCCCCCTGAAGCGATGATCGTGAACGCCAATATAGCGATTTGGGTAGACCTGTTCTACCTCGCTTCAGGGGCAATCCCGCAGTCCATGGATTGCCCCATGAATATCCTCTCTCGCGACAAGCAGATTGCCATCATTTCCGCGCTAACCGAAGGCTGTTCGATCCGCAGCGTCGAGCGGCTGACCGGCGTTCACCGTGACACTATCATGCGGCTCGGCTTCAATATCGGCGTCGGCTGCGCCAAGCTGCACAACGCGCTTGTGCGCGATGTCCGGGTCAACCGGATTGAGCTAGATGAAATCTGGCAATACGTCGGCAAGAAGCGCAACCAGGTCCGCCCCAGCGATCCCCTCACGGTCGGCGATCAGTGGACGTTTATTGCCCTAGGCGGTGCCTCCAAGGCGATCATTTCCTACCGCACCGGCAAGCGGAACACCCATCATACCCGGCTCTTTCTGCAAGACTTGCGGGAGCGGGTTGACGGCGCGCCAGAGATTTCAGCCGATGCCTTCCGGGCCTACCCTATCGCCGTCGAGCGGGTGTTCGGCTCGGATTGTAGCTTCGGCACAATCGACAAGTCATTTTCGGTAGACGCCGCACCGGAGGCCGCGCGCCGGTACTCACCGGGCAAGGTAGTAGCGGTAGAGCGCAAGATCGTACTCGGCGAGCCGGAGTATATCTCGACTAGCTATGTCGAGCGGCAGAACCTCACTCTCCGGATGTCGCAACGCCGGTTCACCCGGTTGACCAATGCTTTCAGCAAGAAGCTGGAAAACCACATGGCCGCTGTCGCGCTGTACGCGGCGCATTACAATTTCTGCCGCGTCCATGAAGCCCTGCGGATCACTCCGGCCATGCAGCTCGGGATCACCGACCACGTCTGGACAATCGGCGAGCTGGTCGATGCGGCACTGAGCGGCAACTACCCCGAGCCTCCGCGTCGGCGCGACCGGTTCACCGTTATCGAGGGAGGGCGCGCATAGCGCCTGCGGGGACCGGATTGCGTCTAAAACGCCACAGGGCGGGAATTTTTACCATCTTCCCGCCGTTCAGGTCTTGACGCCAAGACGTACAGTTTGTACGTCTTGGGCCCCAACGGTTCAAGAAACGTAACTAGCAGTTTCCCCACGGCCCAGGAGAGCTACCAAACCATGCGCGAATACACCACCGGACAGGCTCGTGATCGCTTCTCCGAAGTGATCAATGAGGCAGCGTTCGGGGATGAACGCGTTGTCTTAACTCGCCACGGAAAGAAGATTGCGGCGCTTGTCCCCCTCTCGGATCTTGAGTTGCTAACTGAACTTGAGCGTCTCATTGATGTCGAGGAAGCCCGTAAGGCGCTTGCCGAGGGTAAAGCCGAACATCTGACTTCATTGGAAGATTTGAAGAAGGAGTTCGGCTACTAATCCGACGGAGAGCTACCCCAGATGGGTGAATACAGCGTTTTTGTGGCTCCTGCCTTCAAACGGGAGTTCAAAAAGTTAGGGCAAAAAGTCCAAAGGAAGATCATTAAGAAGCTCGAAGGGTTAGCGGTCGATCCCCGACCGGCTGGCGTCGAGAAGCTATCTCAGGACCCGCGATTTTGGCGGGTGCGAGTAGGCGACTATCGCATCATCTATGCCATCGACGATAAAAAATCGGTGGTGGTCGCCTGTCTCGTCCGCCATCGCCGTGACGCATACCGCGATATCGAAAATCTTGATGCCCGACTAGTAATGGAGACGCTCAAGCCCCTTCTGGCGGGCTTGGCGCAGGCGCAGTCACGGGGCTGATTGTCCTAATTTGCCGGGCCGGGTGTCCTATTTTTGGCCAAAACCGGACAGTACCATCCGGATTGTCAACATAATAATTGTAACAATAGCGGCCGCTATTTCAGCCATGCCTTGTGTCGGCGTCGGCGCCGGGGATGGCCGGCGTGGCGCCGGCAAAGGCCTGGTGGTCGAACGCGATGCTCTTGATCACCGCATAGACCCGCCGGCCCGGCACGAGGCCGAGCGCCTCGACCGAGCGCCGGGTCAAACGGGCGATCAGCGCCTCGCCGGCGCAATCCAGCCGCATCTCGACGCTCGCGCCCTCGGCCTCGGCGATCTCGGCGACCGTGCCTGGCAGCACATTGAGCGCGCTCAATCCCTGCGGCGGCTCCAGCGCAATCATCACGTCGCGGGCGCGGATCCGCACCCGCAACTGCGCGCCGAGCCGCATGTCGATATACGGCACCCGCAGATCGCCGGCCGCGCTCCGCAGCGTGGTGAGCCCGAAGCGGACGTCGTGCTCGGCGACGCGGGTGTTGAGGATCGCACCCGCCTCGGCGCGGCCGGTCAGCGGGAACAAGTCGATGCGCCCCATGATCTCGGCGGTCGGTCCGACCGCCGCGACGCGTCCCTCCGACATGACGACCATCGTCGTCGCGAGGCGCGTCACCTCGGCGATCGCGTGGCTGACATAGACGATCGGGATCGCGAATTCGTCGCGCAGCCGCTCGATGTAGGGAAGGATCTCGGCCTTGCGCTCGTCATCGAGCGAAGCCAGCGGCTCGTCCATGACGAGGAGACGCGGTCGCGCCAACAGGGCGCGGCCGATCGCGACGCGCTGCTTCTCGCCGCCTGACAGATTGGCGGGGCGGCGGCCGAGCAACTCGCCGATGCCGAGCAGTTCGACGACATGCGCGGTCTCGCCGGCTCCTCCCCGGCGCGCCGCGAACCAACGGCCGTAGAGCAAATTCTGCCGCACGGTCAGGTGCGGAAAGAGACGGCCCTCCTGGAACACATAGCCGACATGCCGCCGCCGCGCCGGTACGAACACGCCCTGAGCCGTATCGGTCAGCACCTCGCCCTCGACCACGACCCGGCCCCGATCCGGACGGATCAGCCCGGCGATCGCATTGACGAGCGAGGTCTTGCCCGAACCCGAGCGGCCGAACAGCGCCGTCAGCCCGCCGCCGCTCTCGAAGGCGGCGTCGAGACGGAAATCGCCGAGCTTGTGCTGGATCGCGACACTCAGCATATCGCCGCTCGCTAAACTCCGCGCACGCGCCGCGTGGCGCGCTCGATCAACGCCTCGGAGGCGAACAGCGCGACCATCGAAATAGCAATCGAGACGAGCGTCAGGCGCAGCGCGGCTAGATCGCCGCCCGGCGTCTGTATCAACGTGTAGATCGCGGTCGGCAAGGTCTGCGTCTCGCCGGGGATGTTCGACACGAAGGTGATCGTCGCGCCGAATTCGCCGAGCGCGCGGGCAAAGGACAGGATCATGCCCGCGACGATGCCGGGCACGATCAACGGCAGCGTAATCGTCAGAAAGATCCACAGCGCATTTGCGCCAAGCGTCCCGGCCGCGTCTTCGAGACGGCGGTCGACCGCGTCGACCGACAGCCGGATGGAGCGCACCAACAGAGGAAATCCCATGACCGCGCAGGCGAGCGCCGCGCCTGTCCAGCGGAACGCGAAGACGATCCCAAAGGTCTCGGCGAGGAAGGCGCCGATCGGCCCTCGGCGGCCGAACAACAGCAGCAGGACATAGCCGGTCACGACCGGCGGCATCACGAGCGGCAGATGCACGAAGACGTTCAGCAGCGCCTTTCCCCAAAAATGGCCGCGCGACAAAAGCAACGCGATCGCGATTCCGACCGGCAGGCTGCCGAGCATCGCCCAGAACGCAATCCGCAATGACAGCCGGATCGCCGTCAGCTCCTCGGGCGAGAAAGCGAGGAGCCAGCTCACCGTGCTTCGTCGAGAAGCGAGAACCCCGCTTTCTGGAATTGCGCGCGGGCCGCCATCCCCCGCAGATAAACCAGCAGAGACGCGCCATTCGGGTTGCCGGAGGTCGCCGTCAACGCGATCGGATAGACGATCGGCGGATGCGTATCCGGCGGAAAAATGTCGACGATCCTGACGCCCGGCTCAATCGCGGCGTCGGTTTTGTAGACGATGCCGAAGGGCGCCTCGCCGCGCGCCACGAGCAATAGCGCGGCCCGCACGTTCTCGGCAGCGGCGACGCGATTTGCCACGCTGGACCACACGCCGAGTTTTTCGAGCGCCGCCTTGCCGTAGAGACCGGCGGGGACCGCGGCCGGGTCCGCCATCGCCAGCCTGCCGCCACTGAGTGCCTCGGCCAGCGGGAAGCCCGGCGCGATCGCCAGCTGGACTTTGCTGCCGGCTGGCGCGATCAGCACGAGCGAATTGCCGAGCAGATCGCTTCGGCTCCCCGATTTGATCAGCTTGCGCTGCTCCAGATAATCCATCCAATCGGGATCGGCCGAAATGAACAGATCCGCCGGCGCGCCATTCTCGATCTGCTTCGCCAAGGTCGAGCTTGCCGCGTAAGAGATCGTCACCGGCTTGCCGGTGTCGCGGCGCCACACATTAGCGATGTCGTCGAGCGCGTTTTTCAGGCTGGCCGCCGCAAAGACGATGATTTGGTCGCCTTGGGCGTGTGTCGGCCGTTGCGGGCCCACGGCCACGGCGGCAACGGCCGCCGCCAGCCCGCTCAGGACCGATCGCCGATGCATGCCAACCCCCGCCCTCATTCGATCGTGACGGCAATAACATCGCGCACGCTGCGGCCGCCATGCTTATCGCCAGGTATGACAAGGCGAAAACCGGTAGCGCCGAGCGGCGCGCCCTCGCGCTGATAGGCAATCAGGGCGGGGCCGGCACCGAAATCCGGTGCGATCTCGCCGGTCGAGATGACGATCCAGTAGCCGTCCTGGCCGGTGATCTTGATGAGATGGTGCAATTCGGCGCCCTTTACCGGGTCGTCCAGCCCGCCGGCCTCGTCGAGCAACGTCCAGAGGCGAACGCCGGTGAAGCTCGCCGTCAGCGGCCCGCGCTCGGTTTGAAACGATACCTGCACCGTCTCAGCCGGCAACTTGCGAAGCGCCTCGGCGTCAAAATGCTGCGGATGCTTGACGCGCCCCTCAACAGAGAGGACGGGGTTGGGGCCTGCGCCCTTCTGTTCGGCGCCGTGAACCGGCGCGGGCGGCAACCCCCATAGCGTCGCGATGAGAAAAGCAGAAGACCAAAGACGGACGGGGCTCACGGGGTCGCCACCATCACGTCCGATGCCTTGATGATTGCGATGGCGGTATCGCCAGCCTTCAGGCCGAGTTCGTCGACCGCCTCGTTGGTAATCGACGAGGTAACGATGACACCGTTGCCGATGTCGATTCGCACATGGGCCGTCGTCGCGCCGCGGCGGACGTCGACAATTCTGCCGTTGATCTGATTGCGGGCGCTGAGCTTCATGATCGGTCTCCTGGATATCCTCGATATATACCATTGGATATGTCCCGGTGCGACGGCTTCCTCGGGCGCTACGCTCTCAATAGAGGTTCAGCGATTGCGGATAGCTGCGACGAGTTCGGCAAGCTCGTCGGCACCGGCGACATGAGCCTTGGCCTCGATCGCCCGGTAATGATGCACGAGCCGATGACCAAGCGGGGTAAGTTCGGCGCCCCCGCCGGCAGAGCCGCCATGCTTCGTTTCGACCACCGGCTCGCCAAAAACACCATTGAGGGCGTCTACCAACAGCCAGGCGCGGCGGTAGGACATGCCCAGCATACGCCCCGCGGCGGAAATCGAGCCCTGGTCGCGGATGGCTTCCAGCAGCCGGATCTTGCCGTGACCGATCGCCTGGCCGGGTGCGAAATCAAGACGTAACGTCAGCCTTGCCATCGCCCGAATTTAGCCGATGCGCGCCGAACGCACACGAGCCCCGGTCTGGGTTGGGGTTGGGTCCGGCTCCTCTTTTCGCACGGGTTGCCGCTGCGCGGGGCGTTGCGCCACTATCTCGCATCATCCGCGCGACGCAGGAGAGCCTGATGAGCCCTTTCGACCTGAGTGGCCGGGTCGCGATCGTGACCGGCGGCAATGGCGGCATCGGGCTTGGCATGGCGACGGGGCTCGCCGCCGCGGGCGCGGCGATCGTCATCGCGGCGCGCAATCGCGAGAAATCCGAGACGGCCGTCGCGAAGCTGGAGAAGCTCGGCGCCCGCGCCGCGTTCATCCCACTGGATGTCGCCGATCCGCAATCGTGCCGCGCGATGACAGCCGATGCCGCCGCGCGCTTCGGCCGGGTCGACATCCTCGTCAACAATGCCGGCATGTCGATCAGGAAGCCACCCGAGAGCTACGCCGTCGAGGAGTGGCACCGGGTGCTCGATACCAATCTGACGGGTGCCCTCGTCTGCTGCCAGGCCGCCTACGCGCACATGCAACGGCAAGGCGGCGGCAAGATCATCAATATCGGCTCGATGATGGCAATTTTCGGGGCTGCCTATGCGGCCGCGTATTCAGCGAGCAAGGGCGCGATCGTGCAGCTGACAAAATCGCTCGCCACCGCCTGGGCCAAGGACAACATCCAGGTCAACGCCGTGCTGCCCGGCTGGATCGACACCGAACTGACGCGCGACGCACGGCACCAGGTGCCCGGGCTCAACGAACGCATCCTGAACCGCACGCCGGCCGGCCGCTGGGGCGTGCCCGACGACCTGGCCGGCGTCGCAATATTCCTCAGCGGGCCGGCGTCCGATTTCGTAACCGGCGCCACAATCCCGGTCGACGGTGGGTTTTCCGCCGAGTTCTGAGCCGCCCGTGAGCGCGCCGGCAGCTTTTGATCAGCATCAGACGAGCCGCTGGATGCCGAGGATCAGGATCCCGATCGCCGAGATGATGATCGAAATGTCGATCAGCGACATGCCCTGCCACACGCTGCGCGAGGCGGACATCAGATCGTCGCGGGCGGTCGTCATTTCGGACGGCGCGCCGCGGCAGACGCCGAGCAGCAACAGCAGTACGAGCGAGGCGACAACCGGGCAGATCACCGACCACCACGGCCCCGTCGCGATCGCCACGGCGATCAGGATGGCGTTGAAGGTCAACAGACCGCCGGCCTTGCCGATCTCGCGACCCATGATGCGGTCGAGATACGACCAGGCCTTCTCGTAATCCGTCGTTCCGTCGGCGGATTTGTAGCGATCGACGACGGCGTTCTGATACGTGTTGAGCGGAGCCATAGGCATGTTGAAGCCTCGTGATTCTAATTCACTGCCGCTCAGAAACAGCTTTGCGGTTAGCAAACGGTTAAAGCGCCGGTTTAATTGGCGGGCTTGTAGCAATCGCGTCACAGCTCGCGACACGATTTCTGCATCGGTTCATTATCGTCGAACGCATCATCGTCGCATCCATCGAAGGAGCGCAGCATGGCGGCACTGACACTCGATCAGGCTTCGACCATCATCGACAAGGCGCTTGTAAAGGGCCGCGAACTGGAATTGCAGCCGCTGACCGTCGTCGTGCTCGATGCCGGCGGCCAGATGAAAGCCCTGAAACGCGAGGACCGCTCGAGCCTGTTGCGGCCGGAGATCGCCGGCGGCAAGGCGTGGGGCGTCCTCGGCATGGGGTTCGGCGGTCGCGAATTTGCACGGCGCGCCGGCGCCAACCCGGTTTTCCTGCAGGCGCTGATGGCGGCCTCGGGCGGACGCATCGTGCCGGTGCCGGGCGGCGTTCTGATCCGCGACGATGCGGGCGACATCATCGGTTCGGTCGGGATCAGCGGCGATACCTCGGACAAGGACGAGATCTGCGCGGTGCACGGGATCAAGAGCGCGGGTCTGACCCCCGACACCGGCGACCCGGCGTAGCCCTCCGGGGCTTCCCCGCCCACGCTCAGTTCGATAATCGTCGAAATATCGATTGACGAGGCGCCATCTATTCGATATTTCTCGTTCTGTCGAATGAAGCGAGCAGAGCGATGGACAAGAACCAAGCGATTGGCGCGCTCGGAGCATTGGCTCAGGACACCAGGCTGGCGCTGTTTCGCCTTCTTGTGACCGCCGGCCCTGCCGGACTGTCCGCCGGCACGATCGCCGAGCGGCTCGGCGTCGCGCCGTCGTCACTATCCTTTCACCTGCAGCAGCTCTTGCATGCCGGGCTCGTGACACAGCGGCGCTTGAGCCGGCAGCTGATCTATGCCGCCGAATACGGCGCGATGAACGAGCTCCTCGCCTACCTGACCGAGAATTGCTGCGGCCGCGGCGCCTCGTGCGCGCCCGGCTGCAATCCCGCCGAAGCCTTTGCCGAAGGAGAGCACGATGAAGCGCTTTCACGTTCACGTGACGGTTGACGATCTGTCGCAATCCGTCCGGTTCTATTCGACACTGTTCGCCACCGAGCCGACAGTCTTGAAGCCGGATTACGCGAAATGGATGATCGAAGATCCACGGGTCAATTTCGCGATCAGCACTGCGAACGGGCGCGGCGCCGGCATTTCGCATCTTGGCATCCAGAGCGAGGATGAACGCGAACTCGGCGAGGTGTTCGAAAGGCTCGCCCAAGCCGAACGCCCGATCGTCGAAGAGATGGCGGCGACCTGCTGCTACGCGCAATCCGACAAGCAATGGATCACCGATCCGCAGGGCGTGCCGTGGGAAACCTTCTACACCTATGGCGAGTCGACCGTTTACGGCCGAAGCGGCGTGCTGAACGAGCTTGCGGAGGTCAGCGACGGCATTTCGACCTGCGGCTGCGGCCCAGCGGAAATGGCGACGTCGACGGCAGAGCCTGAGGCGGCGAGCGCGTGCTGCGCCAATTGATGGCGGATCGGGTCCACAACGTCCTGTTCCTGTGCACCGGCAACTCGGCAAGGAGCATTCTTGCCGAGGCGCTGATCGACCATTGGGGAAAGGGGCGCTTCAAAGGATACAGCGCCGGAAGCTTTCCAAAAGGCGCGGTCCACCCGCTGACTTTGGACCTGCTCGGCCGGCTACGGCTGCCGACCGATGATCTGCGCAGCAAGAGTTGGGACGAATTCGCTCGGCCCGGTGCGCCGGTTATGGATTTTGTTTTCACCGTTTGCGATCAGGCCGCCGGCGAGGTGTGCCCGGTCTGGCCGGGCAATCCGGTCACAGCCCATTGGGGTGTCCCCGATCCCTCAGCCGCGGAAGGGACAGATGAAGAGCGCGGGCGAGCGTTTCGTGACGCTTACAGTCGACTCGAAGCGCGTATCAAACTCTTCCTCGCGCTGCCCATCGAGAAGCTCGACCGCATGGCTCTGAAGCGCCGTGCCGACGAGATTGGCCGGAGCGGGCAGTAATGCGGGCGATGAAGCGAAGCCTGATAGCCGAAGGGGTCGGCACGGCCCTCCTCTTGGCCGCCGTGGTCGGGTCCGGGATCATGGCAGAGCGGCTGTCGGGCGGAAACAACGCCGTCGCGCTGCTGGCGAACGCGATCGCGACCGGCGCGGCGCTCTACCCGCTGATCCTGAGCTTCGACGGGCTGTCCGGTGCGCACTTCAATCCGGCGGTCAGCCTCGTGATGGGCATCAATGGCGAATTGCGGTGGCGGCTCGTCGGCCCTTATGCGCTGGTGCAGACGATCGGCGCGATCGCCGGGGTATGGCTGGCGCATCTGATGTTCGACATGCCGATCCTGCAGACCTCGCCGAAATTGCGCACCGGCATCGGCCAATGGGCCGGCGAGTTTGTCGCCACCTTCGGGCTGATCATGGTCATCGAGTGCGGGCGGCGGCGTTTCCCCGCTCAGCTCCCCGCAACGGTGGCGAGCTACATCGTCGCCGCCTACTGGTTCACCTCGTCGACCTCATTCGCCAACCCAGCGGTGACAATCGCCCGGTCGTTGACGGCGACATTCGCCGGCATCGCGCCCGAGAACGCCGCAGCGTTCATCGTGGCGCAGTTCGCGGGCGCGCTGGCTTCAGCGGCGCTGTTCGGGTGGCTTTACCGCGAGAGCCGGCAGGGTTCAGTACCAGGCTGACCGCGGCGGTGGCGGGAGCGGCAGCGCGGCGGCGACAATTGCCGCGTCGGCCTGCGCCAACGGCACGTAGTGGCCGATCAGCCCGTCGTACTGCACGATGCCCTCGGGGACGCTGGCGCGGTAGGGCAGGATGCCCGGCCATACCGGCTTCGGACGCCACGGCTCGTCGAAACCGGTTACGGTCGGCGTACGGAAATGGTCGACGACCACGCGGTCGTAAGCCGGATCGTACGGGCTCGGGATCAATACGTTGTAATAATCGAGCCGCGCGACCGCAACGGGCGGCGGCACAAACCGGTGATGCCTCACCCGCGCATGCACGCGCCGATGCACGACCGGCGGACAATTACAGCCTGGCCGCACCTTTTCGCCTGGGGCCGGCACATCAGCACCGGCCGGGGCGGCCAGGCCGCAGCCGATCAGGAACACCGCGCCGATCGCAGCAAATCGCAGCATCGCTTCCTCCGCGCAAAGACGGTTAATTCTGCGCCCTAAACGTTTAACGATAAATTGAGTTTCGCCCCGTCGCCAGAAAGTTGTGCAATTTCAGCCGCGGCTGCAGGCGCCGCCGCCGAGCACGCAGAATTTGGCGCAATGCGGATGGTTGAGCGGCACCGCGCCGAGCGCACCGGCGAGGCTCGGGCCGAGATCGAAGCGCGGATCGTAGGGCAGAAGCGTGCAGGCGATGACGGTCGGGTGCGACGCGCCCTTGAATTTGACGACCATGCGCGAACTGGAACACATGACGCTGTCCGGCGATTTGCCGAGAACACCCCAGCATGCCTCGGTGATCTCCGGCACGTCGGCTTCCTCGTCCATCTCAGGGAAGATCGTCAGCGCGACCGGATCGCCGGCGTCGATCGCCAGGTCGAGTTCGGCGAACAGCTCGGCGAAGCCGCGGCGCAGCGCCTCCTCCGGTTCGCCCGACAGGCGCCGACTTGCCACTGTCAGCACAAAGCCGTTGGCGGCGAGCCATTTGAGGCCGTCGATCGTCGGCGTCCAGCTGCGGCGGCCGCGCTCGGCCTCGTGCACCGCGCGGCCGTAATGATCGATCGAGGCGCGAATCGTCAGGCGATCGCCATAGCGGTCGCGCAGCTCCAAAAGCGCCGGCTTCATCTTGTGCATCGGCTTCATCGCGTTGGTCAGCACCAGGGCGCGGAAACCCCGGCTCAACGCCGCTTCGAGCATCGCCGGCAATTCCGGGTTCATGAACGGCTCCCCGCCGGTGAAGCCGATGAGCCCCGTGCCGAGCCCCAAGCGCTCGATTTCGTCGAGGTATTCCCCGACCTCGGCGGCGCGGAGGTAGGCCAGCCGGTCGTTCCTCGGTGAGGATTCGATGTAGCAGTGCCGGCAAGTGAGATTACAGAGCGTGCCGGTGTTGAACCACAGCGTGTCGAGCGCGCGCAGCGCCACCTGAGCGCGGCGCTCACCGGCCGCGGTCACAACGGGATCGCGGAACTTGCGCGGATCGAGGCGCCCGGCGGTTCTGGCAGCCATCTCGGCCATCGCCGGATTTCCCAAATCGGTAACGATGAAGCGCGATCATACGACAGCGCAGCCGCGGATACCCGCCGGATCACTGAGAGGCGATTTCCGAGGGGCTGGCTTGCCGCCGGCCCGGCGCGTCGCTACGTTCTGCCTTTGCGGGAGACTTTCGTGAACGGCATGGAACAGGCGATCCCGCGGCACATTCGGCTCACCTCGCACCCGGGAAGCGCGGGCGAGGGAATGATAAAGCTGCGCTGGGGCGCGGCCACCCCGCAGGAGCGCGGTCCGGTCGTCGCGAGCCCCGCCGATCCCCGCCACCGCAACGCGATCGGATCCTACAGCGGGGCCTACGCGATCTACCGTGCCCTGGCCGTCGCGACGCGCGCGCTGGCGCCGCACCATCGCCCCGACCTGACCGATACCGCGCCGGCGGCCCTGGTCGCGCCACACCCGCAATGGACCGAGCCGGGCCGGATCGTCTCGCTCGACCCGTGGGGTCATCTCGTCGGCGAGGCGTTTTCGGACGCGATTCGCGCCGGCATCGATGTGCGGCCGACGATCGCGGTCACCACCGCGCATATCGATGTGCCGGAGATCCGCCAACGCATCGCCGAGGGCGGGATCCGGCCCGACGGCCGCGTCGTGCTGCCGAGCGGCGAGGTGCGCGTCACCAAGGCGGCGATCGACCCGGTCTGGCACCTGCCGGGCCTCGCCGCCCGCTTCGGCATCGCCGAGCCCGAATTGCGCCGCACCTTGTTTGAGGAAACGGGCGGCATGTTCCCGGAGCTGGTCACGCGGCCGGACCTCGAAGTCTTCCTGCCGCCGATCGGGGGCACGACCGTGTATCTGCTCGGCGATGTCTCGCTGATCGGCAAGCCCGCGACGCATATTGCCTGTCGTGTGCACGACGAATGCAACGGCTCGGACGTGTTCGGCTCCGACATCTGCACCTGCCGCCCCTATCTCGTGCACGGCGTCGAAATATGCATCGACATGGCGCAGCAGGGCGGGGTCGGCATCGTCATCTACAACCGAAAAGAGGGGCGCGCGCTTGGCGAAGTGACGAAATTCCTCGTCTACAACGCCCGCAAGCGGCAACAGGGCGGTGACCGCGCCGCGACCTATTTCGAGCGCACCGAATGCGTCGCCGGCGTGCAGGACGTCCGGTTCCAGGAACTGGTGCCGGATGTGTTTCACTGGCTCGGCGTACGACGCATCGACCGCTGGGCGTCGATGTCGAACATGAAGCATGGCGCGGTGCAGGCCCAGGGGATCGAGATTATCGATCGGGTCGCGCTGCCGGAGCACCTGGTGCCAAAAGACGCGCAGGTTGAAATCGCGGCCAAGAAGGCGGCGGGGTATTTCGCGCCGGAGGGTGCACCGAGTCCGGCTCGGCTGCGCCGCACCAAGGGCCGCCGCCTCAACACGTGAGCTCCGGCGAAACCGATCCGGCCTACCTGCTGAGCGCAGCGGCGGTGCGCGAGCGCTGCGCGATTGTATTTGCGGCGGCCGAACGCGGCGAGACCCGCCATTTCCGGCTGGATCTTGACCGCCTCGATGATGCCGTCGAGCGTGTCCTCGCGGTGACGCGCCGCCGCTATCCCGATCTCGACGTGCCGTTCCACAGCCGCTGGCGGCATTTCGGCGCGGGCGGCGTCGATCGCGCGGCCCTGGTCGCGGCCGCTGCCGATCCGGCCGAGCGGGCACGAGCGAGGCTCGATCTGGCGATCGTTTCGGTGCTGCTCGATGCCGGCGCCGGGCCGGGCTGGCATTATCGCGAGGCCGAGACCGGGTTTGTGATCGGGCGCTCGGAGGGGCTGGCAATTGCCAGCCTGCGGGCGATGCAGGGCGGACTGTTCTCTGCCGATCCGGGAAATCCCTGGCGCGCCGACGCCGCGACGCTCGCGGCGGTGACCGCGGAGCGGCTTGGACATGCCTTCCAGCATGGGCCGGAAAACCCGCTGTTGGGCCTCGACGGCCGCGCCTCGCTGCTGCGCCGGTTGGGCGAGGTCATTTTGGCTACGCCGGAGATTTTCGGTGAGTCCGCGCGGCTCGGCCACCTTTACGATTATTGGCTGCCCCGGCACGGTGGATTGCCGGCACCCGAAATGCTGCGCCTCGTGCTGCGCGCCTTCGGCCCGATCTGGCCCGGGCGGCTGTCGCTCAAGGGCGTGCCTCTCGGGGATTGCGGGCGTCACGGCGCGATTCCCGGCGACGGCATCGTGCCGTTTCACAAGCTCAGCCAGTGGCTTACCTATTCGCTGATCGAGCCGCTCGCCGAGGCCGGGTTCAATATCACCGATATCGACGGCCTCACCGGTCTCGCCGAATACCGCAATGGCGGCCTCTTTCTCGATTGCGGCGTCATCACGCCGCGCGACGGGGCGCTGCTGCAGCGGCGGCTCGATCCGTTCGAGGAGCCGGTCGTCGAGTGGCGCGCCCTGACCGTCGCTCTGCTCGACCGCCTCGCCCTTCGGGTACGTGACCGCCTCGGCAAGAGCGCCGCCGAATTCCCGTTGGCCAAGGTGCTCGAAGGCGGCAGCTGGGCCGCCGGCCGCGAGATTGCCTCCGAACGACGGCCGGACGCTTCGGCGCCGCTTCTGATCGTCAGCGACGGGACCTTGTTTTGAGGAAAACTGCGATGCCGCAAATGCCCGATACGACATCTGCGCCGGTGCTGACGATCGTCGATCACCCGCTCGTCCAGCACAAGCTGTCGCTGATGCGCAAGCGCGAGACCAGCACCTCCAAGTTCCGGGCGCTGATGCGCGAAATCAGCCTATTGCTGGCCTACGAAGCGAGCCGCGACCTGGCGCTGGAGGAGACCGAGATCGAGACGCCGCTCGAAGCCGCCCAGGTCCCGGTATTGGCGGGCAAGAAGGTCTGCATCGTATCGATCCTGCGTGCCGGCAACGGCATTCTCGACGGCATGCTCGATTTGATGCCATCGGCGCGGGTCGGGCATATCGGCATCTACCGCGAGCCGCGCACCCTGCAGGCGGTCGAGTACTATTTGAAACTTCCCGACGACCTGCCCGGACGCGACGTGATCCTGGTCGATCCGATGCTCGCCACGGGCAACTCGGCCGTGGCGGCGATCTCGCGATTGGTCGAGCTGAAGGCGCGCTCGATCAAATTCGTTTGCCTCGTTGCCTCGCCCGAGGGCATTGCGCAGGTGCACCGGATCTTTCCGGAGGTCGCGGTCGTCACGGCGGCGCTCGACCGCTGCCTGAACGATCACGGCTACATCCTGCCGGGGCTCGGCGACGCCGGCGACCGGCTGTTCGGCACGAAATGAAGGAGAGGCGCTGCCCCGATCAGCGATTGGCGGCGCGTTGCCGCCAAGCGGCTCGCCATTCGTGCATGATCGAGACGAATTTGGCGCGCTGCACCGGCGACAGCGCGCCGAGCAAATCGACGGTCTGCGACGTCGTCTCGTGCTGCATTGCGCGCCGTTTCTCGCCGGCTTCGTCAAACAGCTGTTCGACCCTGGCAGTGTCCGGCTTGGGCTTCGCCAGCTCGTCCCAAGCGGCACTCATCAGCGGGTCGGTTTCCTGGCGCATCTGCTCGCCGCGGCTGCGGATGGCGGCAACGTATCGGTCGAAGGCGGCGCGCTGCTGGGAATCCAGGTCGAGCTGAGCGGCCATTTGGCGGTAGCGCTCGGCCAGATCCAATCGCCCGGCCGGCGGGTGCAGCCGGCTCCAGACCGCACCGGCGATGAAGCACAAATTCAGCACCAGGGAAACAGCCACCAGCGCGATCCACAGACGGGAGCGCCGCCCGCCGGCGTCGGTCCGGCCGGCCGTGACGACACTCACGTCCGCGTGCCCTCGGTCAGGTCGCGGACAAAACCGGTCGACGGGTCGAGCATGTCGCGCACCAGGCTGTCCTCAGGCGGCTGTATGGTCGAACCGAAGGTAGCTGAAGTGGTGCTGCCGAGATCGAAGCCGAGCCAACTCGCAACGACCAATGCGGCGGCAAGCCCAGCCCAACGGGCAACGCCGGGCAAGGTCGGCTGCGGCGTGTAGCGCCGCCGGAAGGGGATTACCGAGGCGGTTTCTCTGGGCGGGTCGTCGACCAACGCGCAGGCGCGAGCGATGACATGTGCCGGCGCGCCTTCGGCTATGCCACGCTCCACGAGAGCGCGGGCGGCCTCGATATCGGCGGCCGCACCGCTATCGCGCACCAACCGCTCAGCGATGCGCTCCTGCTCGTCGGGATCGAGCTGGCCGTCGGCAAAGCCGGCGAGATCGAGGAAGCGCTCCGCCTCATCCACGGCCACCTCGGCAGCGGCGCTGCGCCGCCACAAGGTGCGCTCGGAGATCACGGCGCCCGGCTCGCGGCCGGCTCCCTCACCCCGCTGATCGTCTGTTCCGGTCATGGCTATTCTACGACGCTCGTAGACAAATTATCCCCGCAACTCGTGGTTTCGCAAAGGCTCATTCGTTGCTCCGGAAATAGGCCCGCAGCTTGACCATCGCCTTGTGATGCGCACTTCGCACCGTCTGGGGGTCGATACCGAGGGCCCGTGCGATCTCCGCCACGTCCATTTCCCGGTCGTACAGCATCGCCAGGATCTCTCTCTGCCGCGGCGACAAGAGCGCCTCCGGTAATTTGAGCTTCTCCACCGGCTCTACCGGATCGACCGCCAATTGCGCCTCCGGCACCACCTCGAGCGGCACCGTGTCGGCGCGCCGCCGGCGCATCCCGTCGCGCGCCGTACTGCGTGCGACGATCGTGATCCACGTGGATAGCGAGGCGCGCGCCGGATCGTAGCTGCGCAGCAGGCGGAAATCGTCCTTGCACAACCGGACGAACACTTCCTGGGTCAAATCCTCGATCTCGGCGTGCATCATCGCAACGCCGCGCACGGCAGCGACCACCAGGCCGCCGTAACGCCGCACGAAAGCGTCCCATGCCGCCTTCTCGCCGCGCAGCAGCGGCTCGGGCAGGCTGTCGCGCGCCAATCAACCCTTCCCGCGGCCATAGCGGCTTAGCCGATGCGGCCGACCGCCCTCCCGGGCATCATAACCCGGCGAAAAAATCATTTCCCTTGTCGTCGACCACGATGAAGGCCGGAAAATCGACGACCTCGATGCGCCAGATCGCCTCCATGCCGAGTTCCGGATATTCGAGGAGCTCGACCTTCTTGATGCAATCCTGGGCGAGCCGCGCCGCCGGGCCGCCGACCGAGCCGAGATAGAACCCGCCATATTTCTTGCAAGCCTCGCGCACCTCGGGGCCGCGATTACCCTTGGCAAGCGTGATAAAGCTGCCGCCCGCGGCCATGAACGGTCCGACATAGCTGTCCATTCGGCCAGCGGTGGTCGGCCCGAACGAACCCGAGGCGTAACCCTCCGGCGTCTTGGCCGGACCGGCGTAATAGATCGGGTGATCCCTGATGTATTGCGGCAAGCTTTCGCCGCGGTCGAGCCGCTCTTGCAATTTGGCATGCGCGATGTCGCGCGCGACGATCAGCGGCCCTGAGAGACTGAGCCGCGTCTTGATCGGGTATTGCGACAAGCTGCGGCGGATTTCGGCCATCGGCCGGTTCAGGTCGATGGCGACGACCTCGCCCTCGAACATCACGTCTGTTACCTCCGGCAGAAAGCGGGCCGGATTGGTTTCGAGTTCTTCGAGAAAGACGCCCTCGGCATTGATTTTGCCGAGGATTTGCCGGTCGGCCGAGCACGACACGCCGATGCCGATCGGCAGGCTGGCGCCATGCCGTGGCAGGCGGATCACGCGCACATCATGGCAGAAATACTTGCCGCCGAACTGGGCGCCAATGCCGAGACCGCGCGTCAATTCCAGCACCTCGGCCTCGAAATCCCGGTCGCGATAGGCCTGACCGTATTTGTTGCCGCAAGCCGGGAGCGAGTCGAGATAGCGACAGCTCGCCAGCTTCACGGTCTTCAAATTCATCTCGGCCGAGGTGCCGCCGATCACGATCGCCAGATGATAGGGCGGGCAGGCCGCGGTGCCGAGCGTGCGGATCTTCTCGTCGATGAACTTGAGCAGAGATTTCGGGTTCAGCACTGCTTTCGACTGCTGATACAGGAAGCTCTTGTTCGCCGACCCCCCGCCCTTCGCGATGAACAGGAAGTGATATTCGTCGCCGGGCTCGGCGTAGATGTCGATTTGCGCCGGCAGATTGTCGCCGGTGTTGACTTCCTCGTACATCGATAAGGGCGCGACCTGGCTGTAGCGCAGATTGGTCTCGGCATAGGTGCGGCGAATGCCCTCCGACAGGGCCGCGGCATCGTCGGCGCCGGTCCACACCTGCTGTCCCTTTTTGGCCATGACGATCGCGGTGCCGGTATCCTGGCACATCGGCAGGACCTTGCCGGCCGCGATGTTGGCGTTCTTCAGCAGATCGAGCGCGACGAACTTGTCGTTGGCCGAGGCTTCGGGGTCGTCGAGGATCGCGGCCAATTGCGCCAGATGCCCGGGGCGCAACAAATGCTGGCAATCGACAAAGGCCTGGCGCGCCAGGAGGGTCAGCGCCGCCGGCGCCACCTTGACGATGGGTTGGCCCTCGAAGCTGACCGTCGAGACGTGATCGCCGGTCAGTTTGCGGTAGGACGTATCGTCCGCGCCTAACGGGAAAAGCTCGTGAAAAGCGGCATCGCTCATGTGCTGCTCCAAGACGACCGGCGGCGGCAGGATCTTCCTTTTCGGACAGAGGTCAAGGCGTGCCCCGATCGGACCGCGGGCGTCTCGCCCGCCTTGTGGCGCCGGATGTGGATGCGGGCGGGAAGCCCGCGGTCAGGCTGTCCGCGTCAGCGCTTACGGAAGCTGTCTAGGGTGACGACTTCCGCGGCCGGGCGGTCGTCTTTTTCGGGGGCATCGGGCTCCGGCTTAGAAGCGGGCAGGCTGCCGTCCGCCTGCGCCTCGGCTGGCGGACCGGCGAATCCCAGCGAGAAACTGACCGAGGGATCGGCAAAGTTGAGGATCGCCGCCCACGGGACCGTCAGCCGCTCGATCTGCTTTTGGAAGCTGAGCGACACGGAAAACGCATCCTCGCCGACGTCGAGGTCCCAGTACTGGTGCTGCAAGACGATCGTCATCTCTTCCGGATATCGCTCGCGCAAGCTCTCCGGGATGGAGACGCCGGGCATCTGCGTGGCGAACCCGATATAGAAGTGATGCGCGCCACGCGGTCCCTCGTGTGCGAACCGCGTCAGGGCTTCGCGGACGACGCCACGGAGCGCGCGCTCCACCATTTTGTCGTATTGAAACAGATCCTGCGCCACCGACCCTCGCCCGACCCTCAGCGACCCGCGTGGGAAAATGAAGTGAGGGGCTTCTGTTGCCCGGTGCCCCTCGGACCGCGAGTTACTCGTTAGCTTCACCCCGTCAAGGGTTAGGCCGCAAGTGCCTCATGTGCGAAGTTATCGTTCGCAGCTAAGTTTTGACCCGATAACGGCGGTATCATGCCGGGCGACGAACTTACCTTTACCACGCGCGTCGAGCCTGTTTCGCCCCCATGAGGCCGGCTGCCGCTCCTGTGCGTCAGCCGGCGAAATTGGTGGAGGCGCCGGGTACCGCCCCCGGGTCCGCAACGCTTATTCCATAAGCCGTTTATCGCCATAGTCGGTTTCCCGACACGGCAAGATATAGGGTCTGCCAGGGCCAAAGGCAATCGCGCGTAACGCTAACAGGTGGGCCTTGTATTTGCGTCGGCGACTGACGCCTGATTGCCGCCGGAGGGAAAGCGGCCAGCAAGCATGTTTGCCGGAGGTCGGGGGACCGCAGATATGAGCGACACCTTACTCGCCTGCCGCGACTGCGGTCAGCTGCACCGTGCCGACAATGCCCTGGTCCCAGGGCATCGCCTGGCCTGCAGCCGCTGCGGCAGCAATTTATCGCGATATCCGCCGGTCGGCCTCGAAGTGCCATTGGCGTTCGCGACGACCGCGCTGATCCTGTTTCTGGTGGCCAATGCCTACCCGATCTTTGTCGTCAACCTGGAGGGACGCCCGGGACAGGACCTGCTGATCAGCGGGCCGTTGCGGCTCGCCGAGTACGGCGGCCCCTTCGCCGGGCTCGGCATGCTGGTCGCGGGCCTGTCATTCTTCATCCCGGTGATGTGGCTGTGCCTCGTCGTGCTCGTCCTGGCCGGGCTCAGATGGGGCCATCCGACGCTCCGCCCGAGGCTCGCCCCGCTGTGGAAGACGGCGCTCCTGCTCTATCCCTGGAGCATGCTCGACGTCTATTTGCTTGGAACCTATGTCGCGTTCATCCGCCTGTCCGATGCGGTCGATACGAACGTCGCGGCGGGCGGCTTTGCGCTGGGCGCGCTGGTCCTGACCCAGGCATTGCTGACGGTTGGGCTCGGCCGCAAGCGGATCTGGGACATGATCGCCGATCCTCAGCCTTTCGCGCCCGAACCGGGCGAGCCCTGGGTCGGGTGCGAAATGTGCCAGTTGGTCGCCACGATGCCGGCGCCTGACGCCCGGCGGAAGAGGCGGCTCTGCGCTCGGTGCGCCACGCCGCTCGAGCCACGCCGGCCGGGCAGCCTTAGCGCGACGCTGGCGCTGACGACCGCCGCGGCGATCCTCTATTTGCCGGCCAATTTGCTGCCGGTCATGACGGTCGAGCGCTTCGGCCGCGTCAACACCTACACGATCATGGGGGGCGTCGAGGAACTCGTGCATCTCGGCCTCTGGCCGTTGGCGCTGCTGGTGTTCTTCGCCTCGATTGTCGTGCCGATAGCAAAGCTTGTCTCGCTCGGCTGGTTCCTGCATGCGATTCGCCGCCGGTCGGCGCGCTGGCTGCGCGAGCGCACGATGCTCTGCCGGCTGATCGATTTTGTCGGGCGCTGGTCCAACATCGACGTGTTCATGGTGTCGATCCTTGCAGCCTCGCTGCAGTTCGGATTTCTGACGACGGTGGACCCCGAGGCCGGCATCGTCAGCTTTGCCGCCGTCGTGGTGCTGACGATGCTGGCCACCGCGATCTTCGATCCGCGGCTGATGTGGGATGCCGCGCGCGGAGAACTCCGGTGAGCTATCCCACGGGTCCATCGGGATCGGGCGGGCTGCCGCAGCCGAACCTGCGGCCGTGGGCGGGGCTGCCCTGGATCTGGGCCGTGCCGGTCATTGCGCTTTTGATCGCGGCCTGGCTCGGTTTGCGCACGATCTCCGACCGCGGCCCGCTCATCACGATCACCTTTGCCAACGCCGAGGGGATCGAGATCGGCCGCAACGAGGCGGCGCGCACGACGATCCGCTACAAGAATGTCGAGCTCGGCCGCATCGTCAGCCTCGGGCTCAGCGACGACCAGTCGCATGTCGTCGCGACCGCCGAGATGCGCCGCGAAGCCGAACCGCTCTTGCGTGCCGACACCAAATTCTGGGTAGTGCGGCCGCGCCTCGAATTCAGCGGCATCAGCGGCCTCAGCACATTGGTCTCCGGCGCCTATATCGGGATCCTGCCCGGGGGCGGCGCCGAGGGGGCGCGCGATTTCGTCGGGCTGCAAAACCCGCCGCCGGCGCAGGGGCTGGTGAGCGGCTCGAGCTATACATTGACCGCCGAGCGGCAGCCGTTTGTCAGTGATTCCGCGCCTGTCTATTACCACGGCGTCAAGGTCGGCGAAGTCACCGAGCAGAACCTGTCCGACAAGGACGGCACCGTCTCGATCAAGATCTTCATCTACGAGCCGCACAATGCCCTGATCCGGCCGGGTAGCCAGTTCTGGATCTCGGCCGGGTTCGAAGCATCGCTCGGCTCACAGGGGCTGCAGATCGAGACCGAATCGCTACAGACGTTGCTGTCCGGCGCCATCGTCTTCGACACGCCGCCCGCGGCGATGGCGGAAGCGGAAAGCCCGGTGGGCTCGCAATTCACGCTGTACCGCGACCGCAAATCGGCCGCCGATTCCGCCGACCCGGTACGGGTGTTCTATCGCGTGTCGTTTTCGGGACCGCTGCATGGGCTGGCGATCGGCACGCCGGTCGAGTTGCGCGGAATTCCGATCGGCCGGGTTTCGGCTTTGCGGCTCGAATACGATTCGGCGAGCGACGAGGTCCGGGTGCCGGTCACGCTCGAAATCGCGCCGCATCGCATCGCCACCGAAGGCGAGGCGGCAATCCCGCGCGATGACCGGAAGGCCGCGACGGAGGCGACCAACAGATTGTTCGAGCGCCTGATCGCGAAAGGCATGCGCGCTCGCCTCGCTCCCGACAATCTGCTGATCGGCTCGCGCGTCGTCGATCTCGAATTCATCGAGAACGCCGCGCCGGCACAGCTCGGCCAGGGCGAGCCCTATCCAGAGTTGCCCACAGCACCCAGCACCGGCCTCGATGAGATCGCGCGTTCGGCCAGCAGCTTTCTCGACCAGCTCGCCTCGCTGCCGCTCGGCGACCTGATCGGCGGAATGCGCGATATGGTCAAGCATGCCGATGCGGTGGTCGGCTCGCCCGAATTGAAGCGCTCGGTCAAGCAGCTCGACCGAACGCTCGCCGATGCCGGGCAGTTCGCGCGCGACATCCGCACGCAGGCGGCGCCGCTGCTCGCGAAACTCAATTCGGCCGCCGACCAGCTCGGCTCGACCTTGTCGCTGCTCGGCAACGATCCGCGCTCCTCGACCGATCTCGCGCGCACGATGAGCGAATTGAAGGACGCGGCGCGCTCGGTGCGCGTGCTCGCCGACATGCTGGAGCGCCACCCCGAGGCGCTGCTGCGCGGCCGGCCGGATTCCGGGAAGTGAGACGCACTGCCTTCTTCGCCGCCGCGCTGCTGTTATCCGGCTGCGGCTCCTCGCCGCCGAGCCACTTTTATGTGCTGACCGCCGATCCGGCCCCCCCACGCGCGGCGGCTGCCGGCGGCCATACCGTTGCACTGGGACGCGTCAGCCTGCCCGGGGCGCTCGACCGGCCGCAGATCGCCCGGCGCAAGGGCGGCAACGAAATCGTCTTCTCCGACGAGGAGCGCTGGGCCGGACCGCTCGACGACATGATGCGACGCGTCTTGGCCGACGATCTCGCCGCCCGGCTGCCGGCCGGCGTGGCCCTCGTCGAGAGCGGCGCGAGACCGGCACCGGGAGTGACGGTCGCGGTCGAGGTATCGCGCTTCGATGCCGATGAAGCCGGCAATGTGACGCTCGCCGCCCGCTGGGAAGCGCTCGGCCCGACGGGACGCCCGCTCGGCCCGCCGCGCGAATCGACGATCGTCGAGCCCGGATCGGGCAAGGACGCCGCGGCGGTCGTTAATACGATGAGCCGCGCCGTTTCCGATCTTGCGGCGCGCATCGCCGCCGGCTTGCGCTAAACTCTCCTTCCGTATGAAGGAGGGCGGGGATGCCGCTGACCCCGGAACAGGAGAAGGAGATCGCCGTCGCGCGCGGCGACACCCGGCCGACCCGCCGAGCCACCGTTCCGGCGCTGGAAGAGATCCTCTATGAGCCGATCCCGGTGCTCGACCACGGCTTTGTCCGGGTCATCGACTATATGGGCGATGATGGTGCAATCGTGCAGGCGGCGCGCGTCTCCTATGGGCGCGGCACGCGGCGGGTCAGCGAGGACCGCGGCCTCATCAATTATCTGATGCGGCATCGCCATACGACGCCGTTCGAGATGTGCGAGATCAAATATCATGTGAAGCTGCCGATCTTTGTCGCGCGGCAGTGGATCCGGCACCGCACCGCCAACGTCAACGAATACTCGGCGCGTTATTCGATCCTCGACAACGAGTTCTACATCCCCGCGCCCGAGCATCTGGCGGCGCAGGCGACCACGAACCGCCAGGGTCGCGGCACTGTAATCGAAGGCGACGCGGCGCAGCGCGTGCTCGACCTCCTGCGCGAGGATGCCGAACGCGCCTATGCGGGCTACGCAGAATTGCTGAACGAGGACGAGTGCGGCGCGCCGCTCGACCCGAATTGGCCGGGTTTGGCGCGCGAGTTGGCGCGCATGAATTTGTCGCTGAATTTCTATACGCAGTGGTACTGGAAAATCGATCTCTACAACCTGATGCATTTCCTGGGGCTGCGCGCCGACCCGCATGCGCAGTATGAGATCCGCGCCTATGCGGAGGCGATGCTCGAAACGGTGCAGCGCTGGGTGCCGCTGGCGCATGCGGCGTTTCTCGAATACCGCATGAACGCCGCCTCGATCTCCGCGACCGGGCTCCAGCTCATCCGCCGCATGCTGGCGGGCGAGCAGATCGAGCAGGCCGGGAGCGGCCTCTCCCCGCGCGAATGGCGCGAACTGATGGCAATTCTCGGCCGATAATTCCTGGCCGTTTTCTTCCGGTAGGAGAAGCTCGTCATCCCGGCGAAGGCCGGGATCCACGCTTGCCGCTTCGAGATGCTGATGGGTGGGTCCCGGCCTGCGCCGGGACGACGAGGGTTGGGCTCTTGCCGCGGTGCCGCCACGCGTCGATGATGCTGCCTCCCAGAGAGCGGCAGGACAGGTCGATGCGGATCGGGTTTATCGGTACCGGCACGATGGGGACGCCGATCGCCGGCCGTCTCGTCGCGGCCGGGCACCAGCTGACCGTTTACGATATTCGGCGCGAGGCCACCCGGGATCTTGAACAACAGGGCGCCGGCGTCGCCGATACGCCGCGCGCGGTGGCGCAGGCGAGCGAGGCCGTGTTCACCTCGCTGCCGGGCCCGAGCCAGGTCGAAGCGGCCGCGCTCGACCCGAAAACCGGTGTCATCGCCGGCATCGCCGAGGGCGGCGCCTATATCGACCTGACCACGAACGCGCCGGAGACGATCCGCCGGCTCGCCGCCGCCTGTCGCGAGCGCGGCGTCGCTTTTCTCGACGCGCCGGTCAGCGGCCGTCCGCCCAACATGACCGTCATGGTGGGCGGCGAGGCCGCCGCTTTTGCGCGCTGCCGGCCGCTGTTCGAGGCGGTCGCGAAGAACGTCTTTCATGTCGGGCCGCAGGGCGCGGGCTGCGTCGCGAAGCTCGTCACGCAATATCTCGGCTACACCAATTTCATCGCCGCGCTCGAAGGCATGCTGATCGCCGCCAAAGCCGGCATCGATCTCGGCGTGCTGGCACAGATCGTGCCGGTCAGCGCCGGGCAGAGCCGCACCTTCGACAACATTCCGCGCTCGGTATTGACCGGCGCCTTCACCGCCGGCGGCACCTTGGACATCGTCGCGAAAGACATCGACCTCGCCTGCGCGTTGGCGCGCGAAGTCGGCGCGCCGGCCCAGCTCGGGGTGCTGGCGTCGGAGATGTACAAGCGCGCCCAGGCCAAGGGCTGGGGCCAGGAAGGCTTCCCGGTCGTAGCCCGCATTCTTGAAGCCATGGCGCGGGCGGAGCTGCGCCATGAGTGACCGGGACGAGCGCCTCGCGCGGCTGCTGCTGACCCACGAGATCGCCGAATTCCTCTACCGCGAGGCCGAATTGCTCGACGAGCGGCGCTACGACGAATGGCTTGCGCTGCTTGCGGACGACATCCGTTATTGGATGCCGATGCGGCGCAATGTCAAATACGGCGAGGAGCAGCGCGAATTCACCCGCGAGGGGCAGGACATCGCCTGGTTCGACGAAGGCAAGGACACGCTGACCCGCCGCGTCAAGCAGATCCAGACCGGCATCCATTGGGCCGAGGAGCCGGTATCGCGCATCTCGCACCTGGTCTCGAACGTGCAGCTGGTCGAGGCGATGCCGTCGGCGGCCGAGCCGCAGGAAGTCACCATGCGCTGTCGCTTCCTGATTTACCGCAACCGGGTCGAGACCGAGACGGATATCCTGGTCGGCAAGCGCGAGGACACATTGCGGCGCGAGGGTGACGATTGGCACATCGCGCGTCGCAAGATCGTCCTCGACCAGAATGTGCTGCTCAGCAAAAACCTGACATTCTTTTTCTGAGGCGTGTGATGGGTTTCGCTGCGCTCAACCCATCCTACGAGGTGGGCTAAAATTGTAGGATGGGTTGAGTATCGCGAAACCCATCGACCGAAGCCGGGAGATACGCATGACGACGGCAGGTGCTTCCAACTCCGGTTACCGCCCGGGGCTGGTCGATGTGAAGACCGGGCAGATAAGCCGCGAGATCTTTGTCAACGAGGCGATCTACGCCGAGGAGCAGGAAAAGCTCTTCGCGCGCGCCTGGCTCTTTATCGGCCATGAGAGCCAGATCCCGAACCCCGGCGATTACGCCGCCGCGCGGATGGGCGAGGAGGCCGTGATCCTGTGCCGCGACCGGACCGGCGCGGTGCATGTGTTCCTCAATTCCTGCCGCCACCGCGGCATGAAGGTGTGCCGCTATGACGAGGGCAACACGGCGGTCTTCACCTGCCCCTATCACGGCTGGAGCTATGGCACCGATGGGCGGCTCGTCGGCGTGCCGTTCTTTCGCGAGGCGTATCACTCCGCGCTCGACCGCTCGCAATGGGGGCTCGTCGAAGTCGCGCAGCTCGCGATCTACAAGGGCTCGGTGTGGGCCACCTGGGACCCGGCGGCGCCGCCCTTTCTGGAATATCTCGGCGCCGCGACGCATTTTCTCGATCTGCAGCTCGACGGCTGGGACGGGCGCGAGGCGCAGGCCGAGGTGCTCGGCGGCGTGCAGAAATGGCTGATCCCGTGCAATTGGAAATTCCCGGCCGAGAATTTCAGCGGCGACACCTATCACAATATCAGCCACCGCTCGGTCGATCTCGCCGGGATCGGCCCCTCGGGCAGCGGCCGGCGCGACATGAGCGAATTGCTCGCCGGGCGTAAACTGCATGTCTGCCTGCCCGACCGCGGCCACCAGACGATCCTCTATCTGTCGCCGCCCGACGACCAGGTGCGCGCCGCTTATCAGAACACGCCGGTCGTTGCCGAGTATTTCCGGCATTGCGAGGAGGAGCGGCGACGGCGGCTCGGTGATCGCGCGCGCTTTCTCGGCGCGCCGGGCGAGATCTTCCCGAACACGGCACTGCTGTCGCGCCAGCCGCGCACGATGGCGGCGTGGCATCCGAAGAGCCCGCACGAGACCGAGGTGTGGCGCTGGTTCTTTGTCGACCGGGACGCGCCCATAGAGGTCAAAAATTTCCTCCGCGATTATTACATCCGCTATTCCGGCCCGGGCGGCATGACCGAGCAGGACGACATGGAGAACTGGAACTACGCGCATGCCGCGAGCCGCGGCACGATCGCGCGCCGCCATCCCTATACCTACGAGCAGGGGATCGGCACCGCGGTCGAGAATTTCGAATGGCAGGGGCTGCGCGTGCCGGGCCGCGTTGTCGACATCACAGATGTGCGGTCGAGCGAGGAGCCGGCGCGCAACCTCTACCGCCGCTGGGCCGAATTCATGCAGGCCGACAGCTGGGACGAGCTGATGGACTGGCGCCGCAACGCGCCGGCCTCAATGACCAGCGCCGCTGCGGAATGATTGTCGCTGCAACATCGACCTGCGTCCTTCGACACGCGCCGCAGGCTTCGCCTGGGCGCTGCTCAGGATGAGGATGGTTTGCTGATGGCATCAAAGAAGTTCCTCATCCTGAGGAGCCCGCGCAGCGGGCGTCTCGAAGGACGCACCACGGTGGACCTGAGGTTCCTCTGATGAGCGATCCGGTTAACATCCGGGCACTGGCCCCGGGCACGCAGATCACGCTGGCGGACGGCGCGGTCGCGGAGGTGGTCTCGAACCCGGCGGACGGGGTCTGGGTCTTCGCGCGCTATCTGCAATCGCCGCGCGATCCCGCGCTCGTCGGCCAGGAAGAAATGATTTTCGCGCAGGACGTCGTCGCGGTCCGACAGGCCGGCGCTTAGGAGCGGCGATGCTCGAGCTGCGGCCAAACTGCGAATATTGCGACAAGGGCCTGCCGCCGGAGGCGGCGGACGCCCGCATCTGCACCTATGAGTGCACCTTCTGTGCCGATTGCGTCGAAACCGTGCTGAACAACGTCTGCCCGAATTGCGGCGGCGGTTTCACGCCGCGCCCGATCCGGCCGCAGACCGAATGGCGCCCCGGCGTGTCGCGCATGAAACAGCTGCCGTCAGCGAAGCGCGTGCATCTGAAATATGACCGCGCCGAACTGCCGGCCTACATCGCCCGCATCCGCGACATCCCGCCGGAGCGGCGCTAGCCTATTCGATGACGATGCGCGGGGCGGCGCGGCGGGCCGGAGCGTCGCCCCCAACCTTCTCCCAGATCTTGGCGGCGATGTCGCGGAAGGTCTGGGCATAGGGCGAGCCCGGCTGCGACACGGTAATCGGGCGGCCCTCGTCGGAGGTCTCGCGGATCGCGAGATCGAGCGGCACCTCCCCGAGGAAATCGGTGCCGAGCCGCTCCGCTTCGCGGCGGGCGCCGCCATGCGAGAAGATGTCGCTGCGCTCGCCGCAATGTGGGCACAGGAAGTAACTCATGTTCTCGATTATGCCGAGCACCGGCACATTGACCTTCTGGAACATCGCGAGGCCCTTGCGCGCATCGATCAGCGCGATGTCCTGCGGCGTCGAGACGATGACCGCACCGGCCAATGCCACCTGCTGCGCCATCGTCAATTGCGCGTCGCCGGTGCCGGGCGGCATGTCGACGATCATGATGTCGAGTTCGCCCCAGGCGACGTCCCGCAGCATCTGCTGCAACGCGCTCATGACCATCGGGCCGCGCCAGATCATCGGCGTGTCCTCGGGCACGAGAAACCCGATCGACATGCATTTGAGGCCGTAATTCTCCATGGGTCTGAGGATCTTGGCGTCGGCCATCTGGGGCTTGCCCGTGATGCCGAGCATGCGCGGCATCGACGGGCCGTAGATATCGGCGTCGAGCACGCCGACCGAGAGCCCGTTGGCCTTGAGGCCGAGCGCCAGATTGGCCGCGACGGTCGATTTGCCGACGCCGCCCTTGCCCGAGGCTACCGCGACGATGGCGCGCACCCCAGGCGCGAGCGGTTGCGCGGCACCGCCATGACCTTGCCGCGCCGCGGCAGCAGGAGCAGCGGGTTGAGCCGGGGGGCGCGGGCCGCCCCTCGATCCCTGCGGCGGCTTCGCCTCGGCGGTCAGGACCGCCGTCACCGAGACGACATCGGGGAGCGCTTCGACAGCACGCTCGGCGGCCTTGCGCAGCGGTTCGAGGCGCGCGCCGCGCTCCGGCTCGACCTCGATCGCAAAGCCGACATTGCCGTCGCGGATCACGACCCCGGTCACCATGCCGAGCGACACGATATCGCCACTGCGCTCCGGGTCGCGCACGGCTCGGAGCGCGTCCAGAATCTGGTTTTCGGTGAGAGGCATTGCTTTTCCTAGCCGGGTGGAGCGCATTTAAGCCGCCCTGCCCCACTTGACAACACCCGGCCTGCGCGCCCTCTATCGCCCAAGGTTCGGCGCGAACGGTCCGGCAACCGTGCTCTTGCGCCGCCGCGGGCGGAAACGCAGCAGCGCTCGCTGCCGCGGAAGGGTTCGAGAGATGATCTGGCACAGTGACGGCGGCGGACCGTGGGGCACCGGGCCGCGCGGCGGCGGCGGTTCCGGTGGCGGCGGCTCCGGCGGCGGCGGCCCCTGGGGCAGCGGCCGCGGCGGTGGCGGTCCGCGCGGCCCGCAACCGCCCAATTTCGAAGAAATGCTGCGCCGCAGCCAGGACCGTTTCCGGCGCGTCTTCCCCGGCGGCTTCAACACCGGTACCGGGGTCGCGGTGGTGCTGCTCGCGATCGTCGTGCTGTGGGCCGCAAGCGGCTTCTACCGGGTCCTGCCCGACGAAGTCGGCGTCGTGCTGCGCTTCGGCGCGTACAATCGCACGGCCCAGCCCGGGCTTAACTATCACCTGCCGGCGCCGATCGAGAGCGTGCAGACGCCGAGCGTCACTCGAATCAACCGTACAGAGATCGGCTATCGCTCGGGAGAAACCCGGGCCGGCAGCCGCGAATTGCCGGAAGAAGCGCTGATGCTGACCGGCGACGAGAACATCGTCGATATCAACTTCACGGTCTTCTGGTTCATCAAGGATGCGAAATCCTATTTGTTCAACATCCGCAACCCTGACGCGACCGTGAAGTCGGCGGCGGAAAGCGCAATGCGCGAGATCGTCGGCGAAACGCCGATCGCGCAGGCGCTCGCCGAGGGCCGCGGCAAGATCGAAACCGATACCCAGCACCTCTTGCAGCGCATCCTCGATTCCTACGGCGCCGGGATCGATGTAACCCAGGTGCAATTGGCCAAGGTCGATCCGCCGGCGCCCGTCATCGACGCCTTCCGCGATGTGCAGCGCGCGCTGGCCGACCGCGAGCGGCTGCGCAACGAGGCGGAATCCTACCGCAACGACATCATCCCGCGGGCGCGCGGCGATTCGGTGCGCATCAAACAGGAAGCGGAGGCTTATCGCGCCGAGATCATCGCCCGCTCGCAGGGCGACGCCGACCGCTTCACCGCGGTCTACCGCGCCTTCAAGGTGGCGCAGGACGTCACGTTGCAGCGCCTTTACATCGAGACGATGGAAGAGATCCTGAAGAACAGCAACAAGGTCATCATCGACAAGGCGGTGCAGGGACAGAGCGGCGTCCTGCCGTACTTGGCTCTGCCAAGCCTGCCCGGCGCGCCGTCGAGCGGCGCCGCGCCGTCGAGCGGGAGCAATCCGTCGGCCCCGTCATCCTCGGCATTGCCGCCGGGCGGCGGTGCAGCGCAGCCTTCGATAGGGCGGCGGTAATGAACCGGCAAATCCTCGCGATCGTCGGCGTTGTGCTCGTCGTCGTCGGCATCCTGGCGATGAGCTCGTTCTTCATCGTCGACCAGACCGAACAGGCGCTCGTCCTGCAGTTTGGCGAGCCGCGACGGCCGCCGATCCGGCAGCCGGGCCTCTACCTGAAGCGGCCGTTCATCGAAAACGTCGTCTATTACGACAACCGGGTGCTCGATTTCGAACCGCCGCACGAGGAGGTCATCGTCTCCGACCAGAAGCGCCTCGTCACCGACACCTACACCCGTTACCGCATCGTGGATCCGCTGCAGTTCTATCAAACCGTCGGCACGGAGGCCGGGGTGCGCGCCCGCCTCGCCGCGCTCGTCACAGGCAGCCTGCGGCGCGTCCTCGGAAACGTCACCTTGAATGACATCCTTTCGGCGAAACGCGCCTGGATCATGGCCCAGATCCGCGACGATGTCGGCGTGCAAGCCAAGAGTTTCGGCATCGAAGTCGTCGATGTGCGGCTGCGGCGGGCCGATCTGCCGGAGGAGAACAGCCAGGCGATCTATGCCCGCATGCAGTCCGAGCGCCAGCAACAGGCGGCGCAGTACCGCGGCGAAGGCGCCGAGGCGGCGCAGAATGTGCGCGCCAACGCCGAGCGCGAGCGCACCGTGATCCTCGCCGAAGCGCAACGCGATGCACAGCGGGTGCGGGGCGACGGCGATGCCCAGGCGATCAAGATCTATGCCGACGCCTTCGGGCAGGACAAAGAATTCTTTGCCTTCTATCGCTCTCTGCAGGCCTACCGCGACGCGCTGAACGGCAAGGACACCTCGTTCGTGCTGTCGCCGGAGGGCAATTTCTTCCGCTTTTTCGGCGGGTGGGCCGGCGAGGGCGCAGCGCCGAACACGGCCGGCGGCACCCCGTCCGGCACGGCGCCGCGGAGCGGCGCCGCTGCCGGGGCCGGGACGCCGCCGCGATGAGCTCCGGCGCTGCCGGCAGGCCGCGCGCCTTGCCGGTCATGGTGGTTCGGCTCGACGATACCCGCCACGCTTGATGCGGGATCTCGGGACGGCGCTTGCCCTGGTGCTGGTCATCGAAGGGATCCTCTATGCCCTGTTCCCGGACGCGATGAAGCGGGTCGCCGCCCGGGCGATGCTGGTGCCGCCCCAGGCATTGCGGATCGCCGGGCTGTTCGCGGCCTGTATCGGCGTCGGGCTGGTATGGTTATTGCGCCGCTGAGCGGTGCTTCATGCGAGGGATCTGGCCTGACGGCCGCTTCTCCCGTAATGTCGCGGCCCATCCAGCACGCCCGATGTGGACTCAAGCGTCGCCGGCGGCTCGATCCAAGGAGTTGGCCCAAGTGTCCTTGTTTTCGCTGAGCGTGCGGCGTTCCGCTCTTGCTGCCCTTGCCGCGCTGCTGCTCGTCTTGCCGGCCACCCCGGCGCCAGCAGAAGCGCGTCCCGGCCCCGACGGATTTGCCGACCTGGCCGACAGGCTGCTGCCCGCCGTTGTTAACATTTCAACGACCCAGACCCTGAAGCCGGAAAAGCAGAAGGAGCGCGCCACACCGGGCCGCCCACAATTTCCGCCGGGCTCGCCATTCGAAGAATTCTTTAAGGATTTCTTCAATCACGAGGGTCAGCAAGGCGATCGGCCCGAAGCAAAGCCGCGCAAGGCAACCTCGCTCGGCTCCGGGTTCGTGATCGACGCTTCCGGCTACATCGTCACCAACAATCACGTGATCGCCGATGCCGACGAGATCACCGTCAAACTGCACGACGACACCGAAATCAAAGCCGAGCTGATCGGCCGCGACACCAAGACCGATGTCGCGATCCTGAAGGTCAAGACGACAAAGCCGCTGATCGCCGCCCGCTGGGGCGACAGCGACAAGTCCAGGGTCGGCGACTGGGTCCTGGCGATCGGCAACCCGTTCGGCCTTGGCGGCAGCGTTACCGCCGGCATCCTGTCGGCGCGGCAGCGCGACATCCAGTCCGGTCCGTATGACGATTTCCTGCAGACCGACGCGGCGATCAACCGCGGCAATTCGGGCGGCCCGATGTTCAACATGGACGGCGAGGTGATCGGCATCAACACCGCGATCTATTCGCCCTCGGGCGGCTCGATCGGCATCGGTTTCGCTATCCCCTCGAACCTCGCGAGGCAGGTCGCCGCCGAATTGATCGGCGAACCCGACCACACCGTGCACCGCGGCTGGCTGGGCGTGCGCATCCAGGCCGTGACGGACGAGATCGCCGAGAGCCTCGGCCTCGACAAGCCGAGAGGCGCGCTGGTCGCCAGCGTCAACGACAACGGGCCGGCGCAGAACGGCGGGGTGCAGCCCGGCGACGTCATCCTGAGCTTCGACGGCAAGGCGGTGACCGACATGCGCCACCTGCCCCGGCTGGTCGCCGAGACCCCGGTCGACAGGACCGTTCCGGTTACCGTCTGGCGCAAGCGGCATGAAACGCCGCTGCAGGTCAAGGTAGGCAAGCTTGACGAGACCGAACAGGTTGCCGCCAAGGAAACACCGAAGAAGGCCCCCGCAAAAGACGATGCCGGCACCGTCACGACGCTCGGCCTAACGCTGTCCAACATTACCCCCGAGCTGAAGGAAAAATTCTCGCTGACCGACGATTCCAAGGGCGTCGTCGTGGTCGACGTCGCGAAGGACAGCCCGGCCGCCGAGAAGGGGCTGAAAGCCGGCGATCTGATCGTCGAGGCGGCCCAGGAAGAGATCAAGAATGCCGGCCAGGTCGCCGGCAAGATCGACGACGCGAAACACTCCGGCCGGAAATCGATCCTGCTCTTGGTCGAGCGCCAGGGCGATCTGCGCTTTATCGCGGTGCGCCTCGATCAGAGCTGAGGCACGAACCGGCGTCACCGCTGTAGGGCGGGTGGAGCGAAGCGAAACCCGCCCTACCCACCGATAATTTCTTCGCGCCGGTAGCCCTGGGCGTAGAGAACGCCGGTCAGATCGGCGTGATCGAGCCGCCAGCGCGATGCGGCGGCGACCGCCGGTTTGGCGTGAAAGGCGATGCCGAGACCGGCCGCCTCCAGCATCGGCAGGTCGTTGGCGCCGTCGCCGATCGCCAGCGTGTCAACCATTGCGACGCCAGCTTCCTGTGCGAGTTGCCGGAGCGCATCGCGCTTTGTTTCGCGGGTCACGATCGGCGGCGCGACGGTCCCAGCGATACGGCCATCGGCGATGTCGAGCCGGTTTGCGACGACCTTGTCGAAGCCGAGTTGGGCCGCGATCCGTTCGGCGAACACCGTGAAGCCGCCGGAGACAAGCGCCGTGCGCACCCCGGCGGCGCGCAAGGTCGTTAGCAAGGCGCGCGCGCCCGGCATCACCCGAATGCGGCTTGCCGCCTCGTCCAGCACGGTGGCGGGCAAGCCTTTCAGCAGCGTGACGCGTTCGTTCAGCGCCGCGGCGAAATCGAGCTCACCGTTCATCGCGCGCCGGGTCATCTCGGCGACATGCGCGCGCAGTCCGACAAAATCGGCCAGCTCGTCGAGCATCTCATTCTCAATGATCGTCGATTCGAGATCGGCGACGAACACCCGCTTGCGCCGCCCGTCGGCGGGTTGCACCAGCACATCGATAGCCGCGCCGCCAATCGCCTGTCGCGCCACTGTCTCGGCCCCAGGGTCATCGCAGGCAACATCGCAAGCGACGCCTGGCGCGAGCCAATCCGGGGCACTTCCCAGGGCGCCGGCAATCCGAGCGGCAACATCGGGCAGGCGCCCCTCAGCGCTCGGCCCGGCGATCAGTGTCATCACGAGGTTCATCGTACGAGATTGCTTCGTCGGTGCGCTCCTCGCAATGACGGCCTATTTGTCTGTCATTGCGAGCGATGCGAAGCAAACTCGTGCAGCGAGAGAGAGAACCTCAGCTCCCGGTCGTCATCATCGCCGGGCCGACCGCAAGCGGCAAATCGGCGTTGGCGCTCGAACTGGCGGCGGCGTATCGCGGCACGATCATCAACGCCGATAGCCAGCAGATCTACCGCGATCTGAAGATCCTGAGCGCCCGCCCCGATGCCGCCGCGATGGCCCGCGCGCCGCACCGCCTCTACGGCTTTCTCGACGCGGCGGAGCGCGGCTCGGCCGCGCTGTGGCGCGAGCGGGCGCTCGCCGAGATCGCGGCGGCGCGTGCCGAGGGCCGCCTGCCGTTGCTGGCCGGCGGCACCGGGCTCTATCTGCGGGCCTTGGAGCGCGGCTTGGCGCCGGTGCCGGCGATCCCGGCCGCGGCCCGCGCCGAAGCCGCGGCGCTGTACGACAAGCTCGGCGGCGCCGGATTTCGCGAGCGGCTGGCGGCGCTCGACCCCGCAGCCGCAAACCGGCTGCCGCCCGGTGACCGGCAGCGGCTGTTGCGCGCCTGGGAGGTCGTGCAGGCAACCGGCCGACCGCTCGCCGAATGGCAACGGCGGGCGGCGGGACCGGCGCCGCTGCGCACCGCGACGATACTGCTGATGCCGCCGCGCGAGGCGCTCTATGCCGCCTGCGATCGCCGCTTCGACGCGATGATTGCGGCCGGCGCGCTCGACGAAGCAGCGGCGCTCATGGCGCGCGGCTTGCCCCCCGATCTGCCGGCGATGAAGGCGATCGGGGTTCCCGAGCTGATGCGGCATTTGCGTGGCGAAATCCCGCTCGACGAGGCTATGGCGGCCGCGCAGCGCGCGACGCGGCGCTACGCCAAGCGGCAGATGACCTGGTTTCGCCATCAAATAGTCGCGGATCTCGTGTTCGATCAGCAGTTTTCGGCGAGCATGTCGAACCAGGCCAATGATTTCATTGACCGCTTTCTGTTGACCCATTCAGCCTAGCTCTCTACGGTGCCAAGCCCCGAATCGGCCAAGGCCAGACCGAGCCGGGACGATTTGCAAATAGTTTAAGCAGGAGACGGTCATGTCGGCCGAGCCGATCTGTGGAGCGGATATCGTCATCAAGGCGCTCGTCGATCAGGGCGTCGATGTCGTATTCGGCTATCCCGGCGGCGCGGTCCTGCCGATCTACGACTCCCTGTTCAAGCAGAATGCGCTGCGCCACATCCTGGTGCGCCAGGAGGGCGGCGCGGTGCATGCCGCGGAAGGCTATGCCCGCTCGACCGGCAAGGTCGGGGTCGTGCTGGTGACGAGCGGCCCGGGCGCGACGAACGCGGTGACCGGGCTGACCGACGCCTTGATGGACTCGGTGCCGGTCGTCTGCCTGACCGGCCAGGTGCCGACGCATCTGATCGGCAACGACGCGTTCCAGGAAGCCGACACGACCGGCATCACGCGGCCCTGCACAAAGCACAATTATTTGGTGAAGGACGTCAACGATCTCGCGCGCGTTATGCACGAGGCGTTTTACGTCGCGAAGAGCGGCAGGCCCGGCCCGGTCGTCGTCGATCTGCCGAAGGACGTGCTGTTCGCCGCAGGAAATTACGTCGGACCGCAGCAGGTCGCGCACAAAACCTACCGGCCGCAAACGAAGCCCGATCCGGCGCGCATCGCCGAGGCGGTCGAGATGATCGCAGCGGCGAAGAAGCCGCTGTTCTACGGCGGGGGTGGCCTTATCAATTCGGGGCCCGAGGCGTGCGCCCGCTTCAGCGAATTCGTGCGACTCGTCGATGCGCCCTGCACGCTGACCTTGATGGGGCTTGGTGCCCTGCCGGCGAGCGACCCGCATTTCCTCGGCATGGTCGGCATGCACGGCATGTACGAGGCGAACATGGCGATGCACGATTGCGATCTGATGATCGCGGTCGGTTCGCGCTTCGACGATCGGGTGACCGGCCGGCTCAACGCGTTCTCGCCCGGCTCGAAGAAGATCCACATCGATATCGATCCGTCATCGATCAACAAGAACGTGCGGGTCGATCTGCCGGTGCTCGGCGATTGCAACGAGGTGATGGGCGCGTTGCTGCAGGCGTGGCGCAAAGCCTCGCCGCATACCGACGGCAAGGCGCGCAACGCGTGGTGGCGCCAGGTCGATGCGTGGCGCGCGCGCGACTGCCTGCGCTACGACAGCGGACGGCGCGACATCATCAAGCCGCAATACGCGCTCGAACGCCTCTATGCGCTGACCCGCGAGCGCGATCCGTTCATCACGACCGAGGTCGGCCAGCACCAGATGTGGGCCGCGCAGTTCTTTAGATTCGACAAGCCGTATCACTGGATGACCTCGGGTGGGCTCGGCACGATGGGCTACGGTCTGCCCGCGGCCATGGGGGTGCAGGTTGCGCATCCCGACGCGCTGGTCATCGATGTCGCGGGCGAGGCGTCGATCCTAATGAACATCCAGGAAATGTCGACGATCGCGCAGTACCGTTTGCCGGTGAAGGCGTTCATCCTGAACAACCAGTATATGGGCATGGTGCGGCAATGGCAGGAATTGCTGCATGGCGGCCGCTATTCCGAGAGCTACACCGCGGCCCTTCCCGATTTCGTCAAGCTCGCCGACGCGTTCGGCGCGAAGGGGCTGCGCGTCGAGCGGCCGGATGAACTCGACGACGCGATCATGCAGATGATCGAGGAGCCGCGTGCCGTTATCGTCGATGTCGTCGTCGATCAGGCAGAGAACTGCTTCCCGATGATCCCGTCGGGCGCGGCGCATAACGAGATGCTGCTCGGGCCGGCCGACAAGGCGGAAAAGCCGGTATCCGAAGAGGGCATGGTTCTCGTGTGAGGCGCGGCCGTTGCCCGACAGCGATACGATCGAGCGCCATACGATCGCCGTCCTCGTCGATAACGAGCCGGGCGTCCTGGCGCGCGTCATCGGGCTGTTTTCGGGCCGCGGCTACAATATCGAGAGCCTGACCGTCGCCGAGGTCGACCGCTCGAACAACCTGTCGCGCATCACGATCGTGACGAGTGGCACGCGCATGATCATCGAGCAGATCAAGGCGCAATTGTCGCGCCTCGTGCCGATCCACAAGGTGCACGATTTGACCGATGAAGGCCCCTCGGTCGAGCGCGAGATGGCGCTGATCAAGGTGGCCGGAAAAGGCGATGCGCGCATCGAGTCACTGCGCCTCGCCGACATCTTCCGCGCGCGCGTCGTCGATTCGACGACCGAGAGTTTTGTGTTCGAGATGACCGGATCGAGCGAGAAATTGAACGCCTTTATCGCGCTGATGCAGCCGCTGGGGCTCGTCGAGGTGTCGCGCACCGGCACCGTCGCGATCGCCCGCGGCCCCGGCCAGTTTTGAAACGTAAGTTTTCACCAGTGAGACGGTGAGACAGTGAGAAAGGAAGAAGCGACTCCTCATTGCCTCACTGCCTCACTGGTGAAATTCCCTTAGAGGAGATGACGATGCGTGTGTATTACGACCGCGATGCGGATGTGAATTTGGTGAAGTCGAAGAAGGTCGCGGTCATCGGCTATGGCAGCCAGGGCCACGCCCACGCCAACAATCTGCGCGACAGCGGTGTCAAGGATGTCGTCGTCGCGCTGCGCCCGGGGTCGCCCTCGGCGGCAAAGGCCGAGAATGCCGGGTTCAAGGTCATGACCAACAGCGAGGCCGCGAAATGGGCCGATATCGTCATGGTGTTGGCGCCCGACGAATTGCAGGCGGGGCTCTACAACAACGAGCTCAAGCCCAACATGCGGCCAGGCGCCGCGCTCGCCGTCGCGCACGGGCTCAGCATCCATTTTCGGCTAATCGAGCCGCGGCCGGACATGGATGTATTCATGATCGCGCCGAAGGGCCCGGGGCACACGGTGCGCTCGGAATATCAGCGCGGCGCCGGCGTGCCGTGCCTGTTGGCGGTCGAGCAGAACCCGTCGGGCAACGCGATCGAGATCGGCCTGTCCTACGCCTGCGCGATCGGCGGCGGACGCGCCGGCGTCATCGAGACGACGTTCCGCGAGGAATGCGAGACCGATCTGTTCGGCGAGCAATCGGTGCTGTGCGGCGGCCTCACCCAATTGATCCTGGCCGGTTTCGAGACATTGGTTGAGGCCGGTTATGCGCCGGAGATGGCGTATTTCGAGTGCTGTCACGAGGTGAAGCTGATCGTCGATCTGATCTACGAGGGCGGCATCGCGAATATGCGCTACTCGGTGTCGAACACCGCCGAATACGGCGACTATTCGCGCGGCCCCCGCGTCATTGGCGATAATGTCCGCGCCGAGATGAAGAAGATCCTGGCGGAAATTCAATCCGGCCGCTTTGCGCGCGAATGGGTGCTCGAAAACACTGCCGGCCAGCCGAGCTTCAAGGCGATGCGGCGGCGCGCCGCCGAGCATCCGATCGAGGAGGTCGGCGAGCGCTTGCGTGCGATGATGCCGTGGATCAAGCAGAACGCGCTCGTCGACAAGAGCAAGAACTGAAGGCGCAACGGGTGGTGCTTCCCTCCCTCTCCGCCCTTAGGGGCGGAGAGGGTCGGGGTGAGGTGGGGAAATCCAAAGCGCCACCCGATACCCACCTCACCCTCCCCACCGCTACGCGGCGGGTCCCCTCCCTCTCCCCCCTGAAGGGCGGAGAGGGCATTCGATTTGCGCGCTGATCGTCGATGCGCGTGCTGCATGCCGCGGCCGAGCTGTTCCCGTGGGTCAAGACCGGCGGGCTCGGCGATGTCGTCGCGGCATTGCCGCCGGCGCTCGCGGCGCTCGGCATCGATGTGCGGCTCGTGCTGCCCGGGTTCACCGCGTTTCTCGACGCGTTGCCGCTGAGCGAGGTGACGCGCGTGCGCACGCCGTTCGCGGCGGAACGGGTGCGCATCGCGCTCGCCGACCTGCCGGAGAGCGGCGTTCGCGCCTATCTGGTCGATCATCCCGCCTTCTATGACCGGCCGGGTAGCCCGTATGGCGATACGGACGGGCGCGACTGGCCCGATAACCACCGGCGCTTTGCCTTGCTCGGCTGGGCCGCGGCAGCCTTGGCGCGAGGGGCCGACCCGGAATGGCGGCCCGATATCCTGCACACGCATGATTGGCATGCCGGCCTCGCGCCGGCGTATTTGCGGGCGGCCGACGCCGCCGTCCCGAGCGTCTTCACGGTCCACAACCTCGCCTATCAGGGTTTCTTCCCGGCCGCCGCCTTTGCCGATCTCGCGCTGCCGCCGAGCTTCTTTGCGATCGATGGGGTCGAGTTCTACGGCGGCGTCTCGCTTTTGAAAGCCGGGCTGTTCTATGCCGACCGCCTCACGACGGTCAGCCCAACCTATGCGCGTGAGATCCAGACCCCCGCCTTCGGCAACGGGCTCGACGGCCTGTTGCGTAGCCGCGCCGATGTGCTGACCGGCATACTCAATGGCATCGACCCGGCCATCTGGTCGCCCGAACAGGATGCGCTGTTGCCGCGACCTTATGGGGTCGACGATGCCGCTAGCGGCAAGACGGCCGCCAAAGCGGCGCTGCAGCGGCAGTTTGGTCTGGAGGAGAATGCAGACGCGCCGCTGTTCGGCGCGGTGACTCGCCTCAGCCCGCAGAAAGGGCTGGACCTCCTGCTCCCGGTGCTGCCTGCGCTGATCGCCGACGGCGGCTCTCTCGCATTGGTGGGCAGCGGCGATGCCGATCTCGAAGCCGCTTTCGTCGCGGCGGCGACTGCCTATCCCGGCCGGGTCGCGATCGAGATCGGCTATGACGAGGCTCTGTCGCATCTGGTCATGGCCGGAGCCGACATCGTGCTCGTGCCGTCGCGCTTCGAACCGTGCGGGCTGACCCAGCTCTATGCGATGCGCTACGGCGCCTTGCCGCTCGTGCGGCGCACCGGCGGGCTCGCCGATACGGTGGTCGATGCCAATGCGGTGACGTTGGCCGATGGAAGCGCCACCGGGTTCGTGTTCGACCAAGAAAGCTCCGAGGCCTTGCTCGAAGCGGCGCAGCGCGCGATTGCGCTTTATGGCGACCGGGCGAGCTGGCGGCGCGTCATGCGGCAGGCGATGAGCCGGGATTTCAGCTGGGCCGCGTCGGCGCGTCAATACGAAGCGGTCTATGCCGCACTCGTAGGCAGCGGCGTTGCGCCGCAACTCAAATTGGCATGAGTCTTGCCTGCCTCTACCGAGGCGCTTGTGCGGGCAACCGACCGCGCCGCGCCGAGGAGCCAAGACCGTGGACGACCCGACGAAATTGCGCGAACCGGCGGCCTGGTACCGCGAACTTGCCGAGCAAAGCGGCAACCCGGCGATCTGGGACAGCCGCCTGCGCACAGCCGAAGACCTCGAAGCGGAAGCAACCCAGCTCGAACACCGCCCCGTTCAGTTGCAGGATTAACCGCCACCTGTCGGCATCGCGAGCGGCGTTAAACCCCATCGGACCCGCCCCTTTGCGTCATCCTCGGGCTTGGCCCGAGGATCCACGAGTTTTTCGTGGATGGCCGGGTCAAGCCCGGCAATGATGAGTAGAGGGACGCGTTCTGAGGCGAGCGGATTTCGTTTCTCGCGTCACCTTCGGGGCGATGGTCAGCGGCAGTTCGTCGTTTCCGAGCGGCTATTTGTCGAGCCAGACCTCTTCCATGCGCCAGCCGTTGTAGAGGCTGTTGACCTGAATGTTGAGGCCCTTGAGTTCGGGGCGCCAGCAGGTCGCCGACCGGATGTGAAACAAGATCGGGCGCACGACCCGTTCCTGCAGCCGCCGATCGAGTTCCCAGACCAGCCGCCGCCGTTTCTCCTGGTCGGTCTCCATCGATTGCTGATCGACCAGCTTGTCCCATTCGCGGTCGCAGGTATGGGTGTAGTTGCGGTTCGAACCGCAGATGTAGTTTTCGTAGAAATTCTGGTCCGGATCGTCCAGGCCGCTGCCGACCAGGCTCTGCGCCATGACGAAATCCGAGCGCACCAATTTCGGCAGCCAGTTCGCCGTCTCGACCAGTTCGAGCTCGGCGTCGATCCACACATTTTTCAGCTGATCGGCGAGGATTGACGCAGCATCGCGGTACATTGGCAGGTTACGCGACGATATCTTCACGGCGAGATGCTTGTCGGGGCCGTAGCCCAGGCCCTGCATGATCTTCTGCGCTTCGGCGCGGCTTTTCGCGACATCGGGATCGTAGCCGGGCAGCTTCTGCATGATCTCCTTCGGCATCGCCCACTGGCCTTCGGGCGCCGGCAGCATCGCGGTGCCGATGTCGCCCTGCCCCTCGCCGATGATGTCGATGAAGGCCTTGCGGTCGAGGCTCATCGCGATCGCGCGGCGCAGATCGAGATTGTCGAAGGGCGGCTTCTGCGTGATCAGCAGGTTGGGCGCGACGTTCTGCGGCGCCGTCTCGCACACGGCCTGCGGCATCTGCGCGTGCACGTCCTTCAGCATTGGCACGGTCAGCTCGAACGGGAACGTCATGTCGAAATTGCCGGCGATGAACGCGAGGGTCGCCGTCGAGCGATTCGGGATGATCGTCCACTCGATCGCGTCGAGATACGGTTTGCCCGGTTTCCAGTAATCCGGGTTGCGCACGATCTTGATCGACTGGTTCGGCTTGAACTCGACGAATTTGAATGGCCCGGTGCCGATCGGGTGCTGCCGCATCTGGGCGGGCGTCACGTGACAGGGATAGACCGGCGTGAAGCCCGAGGCGAGCAACGCCAGAAACGAGGGCTGCGGCCGCTTCAGGTGAAAGGTCGCCTGGGTGTCGCTGTCCGCCGTGACATGGTCGAGATTGATCCACCAGGCTTCACGCGCGTTTAGGCGCAGCTTTTCTGGGGCTTTGCCCTGCAGCAGATCCCAGGTGCATTTGACGTCATTGGCGGTGAACGGCTTGCCGTCATGCCATTTGACGCCGTCGCGCAATTTGAAGGTGAGGTCCTTGCCGTCCTCGCTCAAATTCCAGCTCTCGGCGAGATCCGGCACGATATTGTCGAGGCGATTCTGCTTCTGCTTTGGATCGAACACGACGAGGTTGTTGAAGAGGGGCATCGCCGGCATGACGACCGAGATCGTCCCCTCTTCGTAGATCGACAAATTTGCTGGGCTGTCGCGGTGCAGCACGCGCAAGGTGCCGCCCTGCTTCTGCGCCCATGCCGACCCGCCGCACAGCAGCAGGACACCCAGCGAAATTGCTCCTACGATACCGGTAATGTGCTTCATCCCGATCCCTTTCAGTCCCCCCGCGAGGTGTCCAGTCGCGAACACTCTCGGCACACGACGGCCGCGCATCAGCGCCGCTGGCCTCCCGGAATTGGGCGGGCGGCCCTGAGCGGCACGACAACGCGGCCGGAGCCAAATCCTTGGACGATTTCGCGAGCCTGTCAGCCACGCTCGTCGGCCGCGAGCTGTGGCAAATCATCGCGCTGTCGCTCGCGGTCAGCGTGTCGGCGACGGCAATTGCCGCGATCATCGGATTGCCGCTTGGCGCGGCGCTGGCGATCTGGCGATTTCCCGGCCGGCCGCTGCTGATCCTGGCCGCCAACGCTCTGTTGGGATTGCCGCCAGCCGTCGTCGGATTGGCGCTCTATCTTGTGCTGTCGGGTTCGGGGCCGCTGGGGTTTCTGAGATTGCTGTTCACCCCCGGAGCCATGGTCATCGCGCAGGCGATCCTGGCATTGCCGATCATCACCGCGCTCGCGCATCGCGCCGCCGAGAATTTGTGGATCGCGTTTGGCGACGCGCTGATGGATCTCGGAGCCAGCAAGGTGCGCGCGGTGCCAGCCCTATTAGCGATGGGCCGCCTGTCGATGCTGACCGCCGTTCTGGCCGGGTTCGGCCGCACGATATCGGAGGTCGGTGCAATCCTGGTGGTCGGCGGCAATATCGCCGGTTATACCCGCACGATGACGACGGCGATCGTGCTGGAGACTAGCAAGGGCGACCTGCCCTTGGCGCTGGGGCTTGGGCTCGTGTTGATCGGAATTACCGTGATGATCAGCGCCGCCGCGTTCGGCCTCGCCGGTCGTTCAAGCTGGTGAGGGCGAGCTTAATGCCGATGCGCCGCTGCCTGCTGGCGACGTTTGCTGCGCTGGTTTGGCTGGCCGTTCCCGGCGCTTCGCGGGCGGCAGAGACGATCGTGCTCGCGACGACGACCTCGCTCGACAATTCCGGGCTGTTGGGCGCCATCCTGCCCGGCTTCACGCGCGAGACCGGCATCGAGGTGCGTGTGCTGGCGCAAGGCACCGGCCAGGCGCTCGACACGGCGCGGCGCGGCGACGCCGATCTCGTGCTGGTGCACGATCCCGAGGCCGAGCAGCAATTCGTCGCCGAGGGTTACGGAAGCGACCGGCGGCAGATCGCGTGGAACGATTTCATCCTGATCGGACCGAAGGCGGACCCGGCGCATGTCGCCGGCGGGCACGACGCGGTCGCGGCGCTGACCGCGATCGCGAAGACGCAGGCGCCGTTTGTCTCGCGCGGCGACCGCAGCGGCACTAATGCGCTCGAATTGCGGCTGTGGAACATGGCTGGTATCGACGCGGTGAGCGGCGAGCGCGACTGGTATCGTGATATCGGCGGCGGCATGGGCCAGGCGCTCAACGCCGCTGCCGCGATGCCGGCTTATACGCTGTCGGACCGCGGCACCTGGCTCAGTTTCAAGAACAAAGGCCCATTGATCGTCGTTATTGAGGGCGATGCGCGGCTGATCAACCGCTATGACGTCATTGAGATCAATCCGGCGAAGCACGCGGGCGAGCACCTTGCTGCGGCGCACCGGCTCGCCGAATGGCTGGTGACACCGGAGGGGCAGGCGGCGATCGGCGGCTATCAGATCGACAGCCAACAGCTGTTTCATCCTTCAGCAGGTTCGCCGCGCTGAAACGCCCTCGCCCAAAAAGAGTGACACCGCCGGCACCGGGCCGGCGGCGTCATCGCAAATTAAATCGGGCAAATCAGACCGGGGTTGGTTTAGTAACCCCAGTACGGACCCCAGTGATGGTGACGATGCCACCACCAGGGACCAGGACCGTAGTGGTGGTGGAAGCACTCCCAGCCGAAGCCGTTCCAGAAACAGCGGGCTTCAGCGGGCTGCGACGCCGCAACCCCGACCAGCAGGGTAAGCGCCGCCAACGCACCCAGGATGAACTTCATAGCGTTACCTCGTGATCTCTCACGCGATGCACGAAAAACGTCCGCGCACGGCGGAAAATTCCGACCGAAAGAGAGAGAAAACTGAACCATTCTCCCGCTGCGGTTCGGGCGCGGACAAAGAAATGGCGCCGCCGGCGAACCAACGGCGCCATTCCTTACCGGCGACCGGGATTAGTACCAGTCGCGGTAGATCGGCCGGTCAAAATCCCGGTGATAGGGACGATAGCCGCCCCAACCATACATCGGGTAGCTGTGGTGCACGCAGACGGTCTCGAAGCCGTTCCAGAAGCAGCGAGCCTCGGCCGGCTGCACGAAGGCCACGCCGGCGATCGCGGCGGCCATAATCGCGCCAAGAACAAACCTCATGGGGATACCTCCCTCGGGTTGTAACTCTCGAACAAACACCGCAGGAGGTGAAATCAATCTCACCCGATCCGATGAGATCAGCAACCCGATCCTTTGTCTACTTCTGGGCGCAGCCGGAACTGGCAGGAACGAATAGCGACCTTTCAGGCGGCGATAACTTGCCGGGGCTGGTAAATCGCGAGATGCGCGACATGGGCGAGCGGCCGCGTTTCATCCCCGAGCACGAGGATATCCACATCGACGAAGCGGTGACCCTTGTGCTCATAATTCGCGGTGACGCGGCCGCGCGCCGACAAGGTCGCGCCGATTTCCGCCGCCGCGAGATGCTGGATGCGGCTGGACACATGGATCCACGGCCCGAGGGCGACATTGCGGTTGATGACGAAATTGCAGGCGCGCAGGATCATGGCCGGATGGATCAGCCCCTCATCGGCATAGAGCGGCAAGCTCTCGCGCAGATCGGCGCGATGTTGGGCGGCCAATTCCGGCGTAATGGTGTACGGGTCGAGGCCGAGCCGGGTGCCCACGGCGAGCGAAGTTTCATCGGCCGGCGGGCGCTCGGCGTGCTGCGCAACCTTCGGGAACGCTTCGAGTGCCGGCGGCGTGGGTGCAGTGGCGGGTAAAGCGGCGCGGCCGGTGGCGCAGCGCTCGCCGCGGCTCTCGACGAGAATTTCGAGTTCGCCTTGGCTCTCGCCGGCGGTGACGGTCGCGGTCTCGCCGTCATAGACCGGCTTGAACAAACGGCATTCGGCCTTGCCGCGTTCGAGCCAGGCGCGGCCCCAGCGCGCGACCGGCATATGCGTCATGTAGCCGTAGACATCGACACCGGGGACCAGCCCGCCGCCAAAGCCGAAGCGGCGGGCAGTGGCATCGTCATGGATCTTGTTCTCGGAATCGTGCGCGGTGTTGTAGGCGGAGACCCGGTACGGGGCGGGCGCGACGGCGGTCATGGTGTTGTCCTCGCAATGACAATGGGATCAGTTGTCGTTGGCGAGCACCGCCGCGACCTTGTCCGGATCGACGGCGGGAGGCGTGATCTTCGAGCGCTCGACCTGGAGCAGCATCCCGACCCGGCTGTCCCGCGTCGACCAGCCGCGGTTCAAAGCCTCGGTCAGTTCTTCGAGCGCGAGATTGGCGAGGCGCATCGGCACGCCGACCTCCTTGCCGAGCCCGACCGCGAGCGACACGTCCTTGTGCAGCAGGCGCAACGCGAAATCGGCGGGGTCGTAGGTGCCGGAGAGGAACTTGCCGAGCCGGTCGAAGGTGCGCGACCGGCCGGTCGCGCCCTGGCGCACCGCCTCCCACAACTCGAGCGGATCGACCCCGGCCTTGATGCCCATCGTGAAGACCTCGGCGAGCGCGACATTCATGACCGCGCTCGTGCAATTGTGCACGAGTTTGGCGATCGTGCCGGCCCCGATCGGGCCGATGTATTTGGCCTGATCGCCCATCGCGTCGAGCACGCTTTTGTGACGATTGAACTGCTGTTCGTCGCCGCCCGCCCAGATCGCCATCTTGCCGCTCGCCGCGCCGCCGGGACCGCCGCTGACCGGCGAGTCGAGCATGTAGAGGTTTTTCTCGGCGAAGGCGGCGTTGATCTTGCGCACGACCGCGACCGAATTGGTCGACATGTCGAAAAACGCGGTGTCGGGCTTCATGCCCTCGATGAGACCGTTGGGACCGAGCGCCACCGCCTCGACATCGGCCGGCACCGGCAGCGAGGTGAAGATGACCTCGGAGGCTTCGGCGACAGCGCGGGGCGAATTGGCCCATTCGGCGCCCTTGGCGAGAAACGGCTCGGCGGCGGCGCGGTTGAGGTCGTGGACTGTAAGCTGGTGGCCGGCCTTCTGCAGATTGGCCGCCATGCCCTTGCCCATCATGCCGAGCCCGATAAATCCGACGCGCATCTTGTCCTCCGAGGTGCCGATCGACCCAAAATGTCGGGTGCGAGTGTGGCCGGATCGGCCGCCCCGGCGCAAGCGGCGCGGTTGGATCAATCCTGGTCATTCCGGGGTGCCGCAACGCGGCGAGCCCGGAATCGATGAACACCAGGCTCTGGAATATGGATTCCGGGCTCTCGGCTTCGCCGAGCCCCGGAATGACGAGTTGGATGCGAAGAAGCGCTCCGGCGTGGACCACCGGAGCGCTTCGAATGAGCAGGTTACAGCAAGAGCGACTTCTCGCGCTGGACTTCGCCCATCAGGCTGGCGCGGCGGGCCTCGTCGAGCGCGGCGCGCAATTTCGGGAACTCCATCTGTTCCTCTTCGCGCGCATGCGACTCGATCATGTGGTGCAATTCCCGCAGCTCGGGCATCCAGCTCGGATCGTCCTTGGGTCTGTGCTCGAGCTCGAACAGCTTGACCTTCACCTCGGCGTGGTCGCGATAGAGCTTCACCGCCTGCTCCTTGCGATGCGCATCGTCGCGCAGCATCGGGTAGACGATGTCTTCCTCGGCCAGCGCATGCGCGGTCAGCATGCGCTTCAGCTGCAACAGCATCGCGGCCCTGCGCATCGTCGCCGAATTGTCGGTCGCCTCGATCGCCTCGAACAGGGCCAGGACTTTCTGATGGTCCTGCGCCAGGGCATCGAACGGGTCGGTGCCGGTCATCGCGCGAAGCGAGCCCATCGCGCGGCCGGCAAAGGGTGGGGCGACGCGGCCCATCGCCAATCCGAGCAGCGCACCGGCGCCCAACATCATCATAGCGGGCGCATTCAGCCAGTCGCCATTTCCCATAAGGCGTTGGTTCATTCGCCGGTTTATTCGTTGTGCCATGTCGTCCTCCGTTTCAAACACGCTGACTCGTCAACGTGTTGGGAGGCGCGGAGGGCGTCGCAGGCGGCGTGTTGATTGAATACCGCCGGGCAAGCGCCACCCGGTGGCACAATTTGCCCTGGATTACCGCGATTTGAGGAAGCGGACGATCTCTTCGGGACGGACCGGGGTTGCGTTGATCTCGATGCCGAACGGCGCGAGCGCGTCGCAGACCGCGTTGGCGACCGCGGCCGGCGGCGCCACGGCGCCGCCCTCCCCCACTCCCTTGACGCCGAGCGGGTTCAAGGGCGACGGCGAATGCTGGTGAACAATCTGCATCGGCGGAATGTCGCCGGCGATCGGCAGCGCATAATCCATCAGCGAGCCGCTCAACAGCTGGCCGTTCGCGTCATACGCGATTGCCTCGCCGAGGATGCCGCCTAGACCCTGCACCGCGCCGCCCATGATCTGGCCCTCGACCAGCATCGGGTTGACGACGGTGCCGCAATCATGCGCGACCGCGTAATTCTCGACCGTCACCCGTCCGGTCTCTGCATCGACCTCGACGATCGCGGCGTGCACGGCGTAGCTCCAGGTGACGGTCGGCGGCTGCCAATAGGCGATCTCCTCAAGGCCGGCCTCGACCCCGGGCGGGCGCTGGCTTTCCCAGCCCGGCCGCGCGGCCTGGGCGATCTGGGTCAGGCTGAGCGTCACCCCCGGCACGCCGACCACGCCGACGCCGCCGTCGCGCAGTTCGAGATCGGCCGGCGAGCACTCCAATACGTTCGCGGCGATCGCGAAGACCTTGTCGCGCAATTTGGCGCTCGCCTGGTGCATCGCCGCGCCGGCGGTTACGGTGCTGCGGCTCGCCATCGTGCCAAACCCGATCGCGATCGACGCGGTGTCAGCGAACGACAGCACGACATCGTGCGGCTTCACCCTCCACAGATCGGCGACGATCTGTGCGAAGATCGTCTCCATCCCCTGCCCCTGCGGAGCGGCGCCGCAAGTGACATAGACCTTGCCGGAAGGATCGATGCGGACGAAGGCGCTCTCGAACGGCCCGACTCCGGTCCCTTCGATATAGCAGCCGATGCCGAGGCCGAGATGGCGGCCCTGCCCGCGCGCGTCGGCCTGGCGGCGGCGGAAGGCCTCGACACCGCCGATCGCGTCGAGCGCCTTCTGCAGCGCGCCGGGGTAATCGCCGCTGTCATAGACGATCGGCTCGCCATCGCGATACGGAATGCCGACCGAGTACGGCATCTCTTCGGCGCGGATCATGTTGCGGCGGCGCACCTCGGCCGGTTCGAGAGCGAGGTGCCGCGCGACGAGATCGACCGCGCGCTCCATCGCAAACGCCGCTTCGGGGCGGCCAGCGCCGCGATAGGGCGCGTTCGGCGTCTTGTTGGTGACGGCGATGCGCCCCCGCGCCGCCAAATTCTCGATCTTGTACGGGCCGGTCAGATGCACCGCGGTGTTGTAGGCGACGCCCGAGCCGATCGGGTTCCAGGCGCCGCAATCGACGAGATAATCATCGCGGATCGCCAGGATATGGCCGGCATCGTCGAAGCCGATCTCGACATCGTGCCATTGGTCGCGCGAATGCGTCGCGCTCATCAGGTGTTCGCGGCGGTCCTCGATCCAGCGCACCGGCCGGCCGAGCCGATGCGCGAGAAACGTCACCAGCAAGTCTTCGGGATAGACGTGGCCCTTGCCGCCGAACCCGCCGCCGACATCAAGCGCGATGCAGCGCACCCGCGCCTCGGGCAAACCGAGCAATGCCGCCGCCTCGCGCCGCACCCAATGCACGACCTGGGTCGAAGACCAGATCGTCGCCGACGCGGTGCGCGGGTCGTAAGCACTGACGACGCCGCGGCACTCCATCGGCACCGCCGCATAGCGGTGGTGATAGAAGCGGCGCTTCAGGCGGTGCGGCGCGCGCGCCATCGCACCGCTGGGATCGCCGCGACTGACCGAAAATTCGCCGATCAAATTGGTGTCGAAGCGGTCGTGCACGATCGGGCTGTCCGGCCGCAGCGCCGCTTCCGGATCGGTGACGGGCGGCAGTTCTTCGAGATCCCAGGTGACGAGTTCGGCGGCGTCTTCCGCCTGGTTGCGGGTCTGGGCGACGATGATCGCGATCGCCTCGCCGACATGGCGCGCCTTGTCATGCGCCAGGAGCGGCTGTGACGGGTTCAGGAATTTGTGCTGGATGACGGTCGTCCATTTGCGCGGCAGCGAGATCTGCCCTTCCGGCACTGGCGGCAGCATCTGCAAGAGGTCGGCGCCGTTCAGCGCCATCGCGACGCCCGGCGCGGCGCGGGCACGGCTCAGATCGACGTTGCGAATCCGGGCATGCGCGAGCGGGCTGCGCACCAGCACCGCATGCAGCATGCGCGGCAGGACGAGATCGGCGATGAACTGGCCCTGCCCCGTCAGCAGGCGGCGGTCTTCCCGCCGCAGCAGCGAGCGTCCGATATAGGGTCGGGGATCGGACTGGGCGATATCGCTCATTTACGGGCCGGACGGCGGCGCGGCGGGGTCCTGCCGCGCGGCGCGACGTCGAGCATGTCGCGGATACGGCCGGCCAGCTCGCGCTGGCTCATCGGCTTCTGGATCATGTCGATGCCCGGATCGAGCCGCCCTTGATGGACGATAGCATTGCGCGAGTAGCCCGTGATGAACAGCACCTTGAGATCCGGCCGGCACTTCCGCGCCTCGACCATGAGCTCGCGGCCATTCATGCCGGGCAGCACGACGTCGCTGAGGAGCAGGTCGATGCGGGCGTTCGGCTGCTCGATGATGCGCAATGCCGCCGCAGCATCGGCCGCACTCAGCGTGCGATATTTCAGATCGCGCAGCGCCTCGACCAGGAAACCGCGGACATCGAGATCGTCCTCCACGATCAGGATCGTTTCACCGGTACGTCCCTCGACCTCGCCGTTTTCGGCGGCGTCGTCTTCGTCGGGCCGCCTCGTCCCGGTGTAGCGCGGCAAATAGATTCTGACGGTCGTGCCTTCGCCGGGCTCGCTGTAGATCTTCACATGCCCGCCCGACTGCTTGATGAAGCCGTAAACCTGGCTCAAGCCGAGACCCGTTCCGGCATCGACCGTCTTTGTCGAGAAGAACGGCTCGAAGGCGCGGTCCATGACCTCTTTGGTCATGCCGCAGCCGTTATCGGTCACCGCGATCATCACATACTGCCCGGGCAACACCTCGGGGTTGGCGCGGCAGTAATGCTGGTCGAGGAAGGTGTTGCCGGTCTCGATCGTCAGCTTGCCGCCGTCAGGCATCGCGTCGCGCGCGTTGATCGCCAGATTGAGGAGCGCGGTCTCGAATTCGTTGGGATCGACCTCAACCTGCCACAGCCCGCCGCCGCCGACCGCCTCGATCTCAACCGCCTCGCCGAGCGTGCGCTGCAGGAAATCTGCCTCGGCGACGATCAGCTTGTTCAGATCGAGCGGCTTGGGGTCGAGCACCTGGCGGCGCGAGAAAGCGAGCAGCCGCTGCGTCAGCGCCGTGGCGCGCTGGGCGCCTCGCTCGGCGCTCGCAATGGCCCGGCGCAGTCGGCTCGCCGGCCCGCTTTCCAAGGGCTCGACCTCACGCTGAGCAATCGCCAGGTTGCCGATGATGATCGTCAGCAGATTGTTGAAATCATGCGCGACGCCACCCGTCAATTGGCCGATCGCCTCCATCTTGCCGGACTGCAGCAGCTGCTCGCGCGCCCGATCGAGCAGATCCTGCGCTTCGCGCTGGGCGGTGATGTCGCGGGTGATCTTGGCAAAGCCGATCAGCCGGCCGCGCTCGTCGCGGATCGCTTCGAGGTCGATGCTGGCGGCAAAACGGCTGCCGTCCTTTTTAACGCGCCAACCCTCGGCGACGACTTTGCCCTCCTCCGCCGCCCGGCGCAGGTTCTGCGCCGGGATGCCGGCGCGCCGGTCCTCCTCTGTGTAAAAACGAGAGAAGTTTTGGGCGATGATCTCCTCGGCGCGATAGCCCTTGATCCGTTGCGCGCCGGCGTTCCACGTCGTCACCCGCCCTTCGGGATCGAGCATATAGATCGCATAGTCGGTGATCGCCCCAACGAGCAGCTGAAATTGGCGGCCGGTTTCCCGCAGCTCATGCTGCATTTCCTGGCGCGCCGATACATCTCGCAAAACACCGACAAAGGCGGTGCCGCGGTCGAGTTCAACGGCCGAAATCCGCAGTTCGACCGGAAACTCGCGGCCGCTGCGATGCAGCCCCGGCAGTTCTATGCGCCGCCTGAGATAACCCACCTCGCCGGTCTCGAGGAAATGCCGCAACCCGCTCGCATGCGCTTCGCGAAAGCGCTCGGGGATGATCAGCTCGGCCAGGTTGCGGCCGACCGCCTCGTCACGCGACCAGCCGAATATCTCGGCGGAGAGCTCGTTCCACTCGGTGATCTTGCCGTCGGCGTTCATCACGATCACGGCGTCCAGCGCGGTATCGAGCAACAGATCGAGCGGGCTTTCTCGTTGCGGGCGAGAGCGCATGCGTGTTGGCCCAACTTTAAGGAAAAGATCACAATCCCCGGCGCGACGATACCAGTCGAAGCAGGTATTGGGAAGACAAGCCAGTGTTGTCGAAGTGTACCGGCAAGTAACAAGTCGTAAGTATTTCGTAACAGTGCGTGATGGAACAGCTCGGATTGTGTCGCGCCTGGGCCCCACCTGAGCGCCGGGGGAACCGCGCTCGAAAACGGGATGTTGGCTACAAAGCTTCACCAGCATTGGAGCCCTCCATGCGTAAGCTTCCGATCGCCGCGATTGCGGCCCTCGCGTTGATGACCGGCGCTGCCTCCGCCCAGATGTCGAATTCGCCGAGCAGCCCGGCCAAGCCTGCTCCGGGCGCAACGACCGCGCCGATGCACCAAGAGGCGGCGATAAACCCGCTGACCCAGGAAGACGTCTCGAAGATCGAGGGGACGGCCGTTTACGGCAACGATGACAGCAAGATCGGCCACGTCTCGACCGTGCTGATGGATCCCGGCAGCAAGAAGATCGACCGGCTGGTCGTCAACGTCGGCGGCGTGCTCGGCGTCGGCGGCCACCGCGTTGCGATCCCGGTAGACCAGTTCTCCTGGGACGCCAACCGCGACGCGTTCAAGCTCGGCGCGACGGTCGCCGAGCTGAAACAGATGCCCGAGTGGAACGACCAGCAGACCATGACCGGATCGAGCCAGCCGTCGCGCGGTCTGAACCCTCCGGCTCGCGACACGAACCAAACGCCGTCGAACGGCGCGGGCGACAATTCGCGCTGATCTGATCTGACCTGATCTGACCTCACAAAACCTAACCCCTCGCCCGCCTGGGCGAGGGCTCTTGTTATGTCGGCGTTAGCCCGCCGACCCGTGTCAGGTTTCGCCCCGAGGATGCAGCACAAAGCCAGCGGGCCGGCCGGCATGATTCGCGGCCTCGCCGGGCGGCAGCTTCGCATCCCAGGCATTGGCGTCGAAGCGCATGCCGTTGACCCGATCGGCCTCGCGCGAGACGACGTAGAGGAGCGGCGGCACCATCTCGTCCGGCTCGACGAGGCGGGCGGCGCGGCCGTCGCGACTCATCTGCCGCATCTCCTCGGCCATGCCCGGCGTATTCGCGCCGGCGCCGGGATTGACGATGTTGATCGTCAGTCCGGTGCCCTCGACGTCCTTCGCCCACACCTCGGTCGCCATTTCGAGCGCCGCTTTCGACGCGCCATAGGGATGCGTGCCGAGCCGGTTCATCGTGTCGAGCTTGGTCGTGACGTTGACGATGCGGCCCCAGCCCTGCGCGACCATTGCGGGCGCGACGCGGCGCGCCAGCCGGTCGCCGGCGAGGTAGTTCGTCGCGATGACATTGTCGACGATCTCGTCCGTCACCTCCCAGAAGCGCTGCGTCGCCGACCGGCGAAAGCGCGCCGGGTCGATATAGGTGAAGGTCAGGCCGGCATTGTTGACGAGGATGTCGACGCCGCCGAAGCGGGCGCCGGTCTCAGCGACGACGCGGTCGCATTCGCCAGCGGCACGCAGATCGGCGACGAGCGGCCAAACGAGGCGGCCAAGGCCGAGCGCGCCGGCGGCGGCTTCCATCTCGGCGATGTCGGTTGCGATATGGCCGATCGCGGCAACCCGGTGACCGGCTTGTGCCAACCCGAGCGCCATGGCGCGACCCAAGCCGCGCAGCCCGCCGGTGACAATTGCGGCCCGCTGCTCCATTTGGCTCCTCCCGGAAAGGGAATAGAAAAGCTTTACCGCAGAGGTCGCAAAGGACACGCAGAGGACGCGAAGGTGCTTCAGCCACTGCACCGTCTTCGCGTTCTCTGCGAAGCCTCGGCGTCCCCTGCGTTAAAGCGTTTACTTTCGAATTACACCTGGGCGAGGCGCATCGGGTCGCCCGCGAAGGCCGGCATGATCTCCTCGGCGAAGGTCCGCAGGCCGGCCACCGAGGCGCCCGGCGCCGCGAACAGCACATTCTGCACGCCGCCCGCTTCGAGCCGCTTCAGCCGCGCGATAATCTCCTCGGGCGTGCCGAGCAGCGGCGCATCGTCGAGCTCGAATGCGTCGGCATCGTCTTTGATGTGGTGGTAGCGCTCGGCGCCGGGGCCGCGCGCGAGGTCGCCGATGTTTTTCAGCACCTCGCGGCGGGTGACGATGGCGCGCTTGCGCTCCTCCTCGTTGTGTACGATCTGCAGCCCGCGCGTGACGCCGACCATCATCGGATCGTAGCGCCGCCCGACGCGTTCGCATTCCTCACGGAAGATGCGCACACGATCGATGATGACATCGATCGGCGCGATCTGGTCGAGCAACAGGTTGTAGCCATCACGCGCGGCGCGCTCGATCGATTCCTTGCTGCCGGCGCCGAGCCAGAACGGCGGATGCGGCTGCTGGATCGGGGCCGGCTCGACGACGATGTTGTCGTAACGGCACCACGTGCCGGTGTAGGAGAAGCGGCCCGGGCTGGTCCAGGCTTGGCGGATCACGTCGATCGCCTCGTCGAAGCGCGCCGTCGCTTCGTCCTGCGGAACGCAGAAGCCGGAGAATTCGTAGGGGCGATAGCCTTTGCCGACGCCGAAGTCGAGGCGGCCGTTCGACAGCAGGTCTAACGTCGCGGCCTCCTCGGCGACCAGCACCGGGTTGTGCCAGGGCAGCACGACGACCGCAGTGCCGAGCCGGATGCGCTCGGTCCGGGCGGCGAGATATGAGAGCAGGTTCAGCGAGGCGGAAACCTGGCCGAAACCGGTGAAATGGTGCTCGACCAGGAACACGCTGGAAAAACCGAGCCGCTCGGCTTCGATCACGTAATTGATGAAATGATGGTAGCCGTCGCTGTCGCCGGCCGGGCCGCCGCGTGCCCGGGCGCCGCCGAAGAGTCCGAATTTCATTTCTGCCGCTCCGTTTAGACCGGGCGCTTACCGCGCAGATCCGATCGGGCGAATATAAGCGCAGGCCCGATTGGGGTCGAGGCATGGGTATGGTTTATAGGGCCCCGACTCGCCTGCCAATGCAGCGGCTTTGCAGGCACGGGCGCTTGGGGCTTCGGGCTGATGGGCACCAATCCAGATTGCCCATCCTGCTCCCTTATATCACAATTAATCCGGATTGTCAACCGCAAAATTGTAACGCTCCGCCTTTAGGAGAAAAGAATGGGTTCTCGGGGATATAGCGCAATTTTCTTGTGCGGCAATGCCATCGATCGGCTATGGGCGGTCGGCGGCAAGGATCGCGACGGGGTAGGCATATTCGAGATCATCGCCCGAGCGGCGGACCGGGATGGCGAGGCTGTCGTCCGCGATCGAGGCTTCGAACATCGCGACGATCTTCTTGTCGTCGCCGGGGTTCGGGAAGGAGCGCGCCAAGAGGTTCGTCACCGTGTCGCGCAGCTCGTAAAAACTGGCGCGCGGTTCAGCAAGGCCGGCGGCCCGGAACAACCCGTTCAGCTCATCGAGCGCCAGCGAGCGGGCGTGCGAAGGGTCACGGAGCTTTTCGAGACGGTTGAAGGCGGTTGCTTTCGCCAGATCGGCAGAGGTGTAGGTGTCGACGACGACAATGCGGCCGCCGGAGGCGCAGACCCGCACCATTTCCTGGAGCACTGCGGCTGGGTCGAGAAAGTGGTGCATCGCGAAGCGGGTTACGACGATCGTAAAGGCGCCGTCCGGATAGGGCAGGCGCTCGACCGCGCCCTCCTGCCAGGTGACATTCGCGAGTCTCTGCTCGGCGGCGAGCGCGCGGGCCCGTTCCAGCATCGCCGGGGTCACGTCGATGCCGGTCGCGTGCCGCACATGCGGCGCGAAGGCACAGACGACGATGCCGCCGCCGCAGGCGACGTCGAGCAGCGTGTCTTCAGGGCTGGGCCGCGCGGACTCGATAATCAGCTGCAAGGCGGCCTCGTTCGCGATCGGCGCGGCGGTCGAGAACGGCGTCGCCTGCCGCGTGAACTGATCGCGAATAAGATCCTGATGCGCCGCGCCGGTCATGTTGTCCCCCGTTACCTGATCGAGGAGATTGCTTCGTCGCTTCGCTTCTCGCAATGACAGCGTGGGCATTGAAAACCCGAGTTGTCGTTGCGAGGAGGCCCGGCGGGCCGACGCGGCAATCTCGTTGCTCAAGTGGCTGTGCGGCGGAAGTGCGGCGCGACTTCGCGCATGAACAGTTCGAGGTTTTGCATCGCGATGTCGTGCGGCATCGGCCCCATACGGAACACCGCGATGATGCCGCCGATGCCGAGCCGGTCGAGCGCCGCGATGTCTTCGGCGACGCCCGCCGGCGAACCGTAGATGACGCCATCGCCGCGGCCGGTGCGCGCACCGGGAAGGTCGCGCGGCGGCACCTCGATGCGCAGGCCGGTGTCGCGGTAGATGCGGTTGCGCATTTCGGCGCGCGCCTCGGTCATCGTCTCGAAAGCGGGCAACGCGATGCGCTCGGCCGCGGCGTCGGTGTCGGCGACGAAGATGTTGCGCCACACCCAGCTCGATTTGAGATTGGCAGCGATTGCCGCATCGCCGTGGCCCGCCTCGCACATCGTGCGGGAATACAGCGCGACGCGACGCTCGGTCGTTTCGAAGGACTGCACGTTCATCAGAAACGGCTTCCCTTGCTGCGCCAATTCGACCAGCGAGGCATCGCCCGACGAACCACGGATCAGCGGCGGGTGCGGCTTTGTGTAGGGACGCGGGCGGAGCATCGGCACATCCAATTGCCAGAAGCGGCCGTCGTGCCGGAACGCGCCTTCGGTCCAGGCTTTGAGAATGATGTGCTCGGCTTCTTCCAGGCGGGCTTGCGCCTCATGGTGGTCGATGCCGAAGCCCTGGTAGTCGTAAATGTTATAGGAGCTGCCGCGGCCGAGCCCGACGATGAGCTTTCCTTTCGTCAGATTATCGATAACGGCGAGTTGCTCGGCGAGGCGGATCGGATGGTGCAGCGAGGTCTGCAATACCGCAAAACCGAGCGCGCTGCGCTTTAACGCGACCGCCAGCGCGCCGGCAAGACTGATCGGGTCCGCATAGGCGCAGATACCGTCAAAATGGTGCTCGCCGAGCCACACGACGTCGATGCCGAGCTCGTCGGACAGCATGGCCTCTCGCACGGTCTCGTCGATGACGGTGCCGTCGCGCGCCGGGTCGCGGCTGTCGGGAAACAGAAAATTGCCGAAATTCATGCCGCGCTCCCGTTTCGCTTCTGCCATCACCGCTCAGCCGTCATAACTCTGTCAAGTCACGGCCGCGGACGATGTCCTCGCAACCGATCAGATGAACCGCATCCTCCGCCTCGCAGGCCTGCCGCTCGGCATCGCGATCGTCGTCTGGCTCGTATTGCAATCCGAGCCGGCGGCATTGTTCGGGGTGTTCCCGCGCATCGGCTGGGGCTTCGCGGCCATCGTCGCGGCGCGCGGCGCGACCGTAGTGGCCGATTGCGGCGCCTGGCGATGCCTACTGCCGCGCGGCGGCCGCCCGTCCTTTTGGGTCATGCTGCCGCTGCGCTGGATCTCGGAATCGATCAACACGACACTGCCGGCCGCGCAGATCGGCGGGGAAGTCGTGCGCGCTCGGCTGTTGCAGCGCCACCTGGAGGCGCCGGCGCGCGGCGCGGCTTCGGTCGCGGTCGATTTCTGCCTCAGCCTGCTGGCGCAGATCCTGTTCACGCTCCTCGGCTTCGTGTTGCTCGCCCGGATCAGTGCGGCGGCGTGGTGGCCGGCCGCGATCGCCGCCGTCGCGGTGCCTCTGTTCGCGGTGTTCGGCTGGGAGATGCTGGTGCGCCGACGCCTCCTGGCCGCTCTCGAAAGGTGGACCCTGCGGATCGGGCAGCGACGGTTGGCGGCCGCGCTGCAGCGGCTCGGCGCGGCGCTTGGCTTGCTGGCCGAAACCCGTGCGGCGCTTGCCTGGTCGCTGTCATTGCATGTGACGAGCTGGGTGGGGCATGCCGCCGAGGCGTGGCTGACCTTGTGGCTCATGGGCGCGCCGATCGGCCCGGCCGAAGCGCTAATCCTCGAAAGCCTCAGCCTCGGCGCGCGCAGCGCCGCGTTTCTGATCCCGAGCGGCTGGGGCGCGCAGGAGGCGGCGCTGGTGGCTCTTGCCGGGGTGACCGGATTACCCGCCGAGACGGCTCTGGCGCTCGGCCTCGTCAAGCGCGCCCGCGAATTCGCGGTCGGGCTGCCCGGCCTCGCCGCCTGGGCGATCGCCGAAGGGAAGCTGCGCGTGCGCGCCTCGCGCTGAGACCCAACGCCCGATCTCGGCATAGACGGTAGCCGAGGGGTCGAAATCGATACGCGGATGCCGGAACGGCACCCAATGGAAGCGCTCGCGAAACAGCCGCCCGGGATGCGGCGGCGCACGGTAATCGTGGCGAGGGAGCGGCCGCCAGCTCTCGCCTGCGATGCCGATATGCCGCAGATTACGTCGCTCCGACGCGTAGCAGGCGAGCGCTTTTTTTTTCAGCGCCGCCTCTTCGGCGGTGGCTTGGATCGTGACGTCGCCGTCGCCCCGATCGGGAAACCGGTTCGACGTGATATGCCCGCCGGACAAATTGTAGGCGGCGAATTCATGAATCCGGACGTGGCCGCGGAATTGCGCCGCCACCGCGTTGGCGGCATCGTGGTCCTGGTGCGCGCCTTCAAAAGCCGGGACCCACAAGGCTTCGGCCTCGCATTCCGCGAGCGCGCGCTCGACCTCTGCGGCCGCCGCGTCGAGATGATGGCGCAAGCGGCGCGATGGATAATCGAGAAACCCGATCGGCTCGCATCCCACCAGCGCGGCCGCGGCTTCGGCCTCGGCGCGCCGGCGCGAGACGCGTGCGGGCTGCCCCGCGCGCTGCCACGGCCACAACGCTGCGGGCCACGGGACGCCGGTCGTCAAATAGAGCACAAAAACTCGGCAGCCGGCCGCGCGGGCGCGCGATGCGGCGATGCCGCAGGCGACAATTTCGTCATCGGGATGCGGTGCCAGAATGAGGATCCGGCGGGCATCCATCAGGCCGCCACGCGCGCCGCCGCTCGTTGCCACACCGGCAGCAGATCCTCCATCAACACGTCGGCCCAGCTCGGAACCGAGGCTTCGATATAGGCGCGCGCCACCCTTCCCATGACGTTGCGGCGTCCAGGCGCCGCGGCGAGTTCAGCGATTGCCGCGGCCCACGGCTCGGGGCGGTCACCCGGCAGGATCTGCAACCCGCCGCAATCGGCCATGCGGCTCGCGACTCCGTTGCCCGCCGCCAGCAGCGTGGGAAGCCCACAAGCGAGCGCCTCGACCGCTGCATTGCCGGATTCATCGATCATCGACGGGAACAGGAACAAGTCGGCGGAGGCATAGGCACGCGCCAATTCTTCCTGGGCGAGCGGGCCAGGGCAAGTCACGGCGTCGCCAAGCGCGGCTTCGAGCGCGTCGCGCTCGCTGCCGGCGCCGGCGCAGAACAGATGCGCCGCGACGCCTTGCTGCCGGGCCTGCTGAACGACCGGCGCGAGCAGCGGCACGTTTTTGCCGGCGTTGAGCTTGCCGGCGTACATCAGGATCAGGCGATCAGGCGGGATCCCGAAGCGCGCTTCGAACCAAGCCCGGGCGCGCCGCGCCGGCGAGAACAGCTCGCGATCGAGACCTCGGCGCAACGACACGCCGCTGTGGCGCGCCGCATATCGGATATCGGGCGCGCCGCCATAGCTGCCCATCGCGAAGGTAACGCTTTCAAGATGGCGGATCAGGCGGCGCTCGAGTAGGCCGCTGACCATGTTGGGCAAGGCGAGCCCGTCATTCGCGACCCGGTACGCGATGCCCCGGCCGAGCGCGCGTTCGAGCAGTCGCGCCGTCGTGATGCGAGCATATTCGGGCGTGTTGGTGTGGATCGAACTGACCATCGGCACGCCGTGACGGCGGGCAAAGCGCGCCGCCGTTCGCGCGTAGCAGAAAAACGCATCGGTCGTGTGGATCACGTCATAGCCAGAGAGCAGCTCGGCGAGGCGCGGATGCCAGGGCGCCAGATCGGTGTGGTCCGGGACGTGCCGGATCACGCGCGCCGTGCTGAAGACGGGCGGCAGCAGGACGTAACGCACGGAGGAAGACAATTCGATCCGGCGCGGTTCCGGGCCATTGAAATGCACGGTCAAGTCGAGCCGATCATCAAACCCGACTGCGGCCTCGGCGAGTCGCTGCCAGCATTTAACGTGGCCGCCCGCTTCAGGGGTCAACGTGAGATCGACCAGCACCGCGACCTTGAGCGGGCGCGGCGGCGTGAGCGGAGCCGCGACCGGCACTGAATCCCGAATGTCCAGCTGTCCGATGACCGACATCGCCCCTCGTCCCTGCGCCGCGATCGGCTCGCCTTCCTTTATATGCAGCCTCCCGTTAAACCGTTACCAACGGTTGAAGCGCCCGCGCAGGGTGTTGATTTCGCGCGGCTCGCTAGGCAGGGTCAACGCGCTGGGCTAGTGTCGCGCGCGACGAATCGCCCCACGCGCAACAGGGATCCCCTCCAATGATCGATCTGCATTACTGGCCGACGCCCAACGGCAAGAAAGTCACGATTCTGCTAGAGGAATGCGGTTTGGAGTACAAGATCGTCCCCTGCAACATCCAGCGCGGCGACCAGTTCACCCCCGAATTTCTCAAGATGAACCCAAACCACCGCATGCCGACGATGGTCGATCACGACCCGAAAGGTGGCGGCGCGCCGATCACGGTGTTCGAATCCGGCGCGATCATGATGTACATCGCCGAGAAGGCCGGACGCTTTTGGCCGCAGGATCTGCGCGGCAAATACGAAGTCACCCAATGGGTCATGTGGCAGATGGCCAACCAGGGTCCGAAGCTGGGCGAATGCGGTCATTTCCGCCGGGCCGGTCCGGAAGCGGGCGATCTGTCCTATTCGATCCGCCGCTTCACCGACGAGGCCAACCGGCTCTATGGCGTCCTCAACAACCGTCTATATAAAAGCCGCTATGTCGCCGGCGACGAATACACGATCGCCGACATGATCAGCTATCCCTGGACCGTCAACTGGAAGGCGCAAGGGCAGGACATCGAGGAGTTCAAATACTTCAAGCGCTGGTTCGAGGAGCTCGGCGAGCGGCCGGCGGTCAAGCGCGGCATGGCCGCCGGCGCCGACCTGCCGCCCGATCCGGCAAGCCTTACCGACGCGGATCGCGCCCGCATCCGCAAGATCATGTACAACCAGCGGGCCATTCCCGTCCCGGCGTGAGGCAGTAAGACCCGGGCGGCCCAAGGAACACCGGCCTGAATACGGAGCAGGCCGGTCTTTTGTTTGCTTCTTAATCATAAGCAGCCGGCGGTCAACCCTCGCCGCCCGCTTCGGCCTCCTGAGAAAACCCGGCGCGTCGCGTCAGCGCTTGTTGGGATCGCCCGGCTCATAGGGGCGGCCGGTCTGAGTCGACGTGTCGCTGCCGCCGCTGCTGGTCCCGCCGGTCTTGTTGAAGCGGCCAACATTGCCGATGATCTGCTCAAGGAAGGTCAGCTCGCGGCCGGGCGCCGGCGTCGCGCCAGGCGCCGGCTCGATCTCCCGCCCGTCTTTCAGGGTGCGGTGGTCGAGGGCCTTGACGACGCCGCGATCGTCGAAATTGACGATATAGACCTGCTGGTCCAGGACATCCGGGTCGAAGAAGGCCAGCTGTTCGGTCCGCCGGCTGATGTAGTACCAGCTCTTGTCGTTGAAGACGCCGGTGCTCGAAGGCGTCCCGAGGATTTTGACCACCTCATCCCTGGTCGTGGCGCCGGGGCGAATCGCGGCGAGCTTGTCGGGATTGGGGAGGTGGCCGCGTTCGGCGAGCGTCGGGGAGCAGGCGCAAAGCCCCGCGACGGCGAGAAATCCTGAAACAAGGGCGCCCTGCGAAAGAGCGCCTGGCGACATGCGCGGGTGGGTATGGTGGAACACGGTTCGAACCGATCAGCTTGCGTTGAAATGAGCGCGGACGCAGCCCATCTCTGGGGACGCGACTTTAGCCGAGGGCGGGTTGCTGTCAACCTGTTGCCCCCCAGCTGCGTCAACGGCTTACGCGCGATGATTTCACTGTTCCGACGCAACCCGCTGCAGAAAGCCGCCGAGCTGGCTTATTGCCGGATCGTCGAACAAGCGCGTCAGTCCGGATTTTTTACCGAACTCGGTGTTCCCGACACGATCGACGGGCGCTTTGAATTGATCTGCTTGCATGCATTTCTGTTTCTCCACCGCCTCAAGGGCGAGCCGGCACCCGCTTCGGAATTCGGCCAGCGTTTCTTCGACGCGATGTTTGCCGATTTCGACCGCTCGCTGCGCGAAATGGGGACGGGCGATCTCAGCGTCGGCCGCGAGGTGAAACGGATGGCGCAGGCATTCTATGGCCGAATCGAGGCCTATGAGGACGGGCTGACGGGCGACGACGGCGTGCTGAAGCGGGCGTTCGCGCGCAATCTGTTCGGCACCGCGACGGCCGAGGAGAGGGCGCTTGACGCAATGGCGCAGTATGTCCGCGGCGAGGCAGGCCGGCTCAGCAAGCAGCCGGTAGCGCGCCTCCTGACCGGCGAGGTGTCGTTTGGCGTTCCACAACTGCTGCGGTCCTCCCAAGCGGTGGGAGCGTGATGGCCGTGAGCCGTCCGGAATTCTCGCGGATCGTGCCGCTGAGACAGGTCGGAGCGGAACCGTTTCGCCGGGAGATCGCGGCCGCCGACGCAGAACGGGAGGCGCTCGCGCGGCGTCTCGGCCTGCTGGTCCTGCACCGGCTCGAGGCCGAGGTTGAGCTGGTGCGCCAAGGACCCGCGGTCCTGCTGCGCGCCTCGTTCGAAGCCGCCTTCGCGCAGAGCTGCGTGGTGACGCTCGACCCGGTCGATGGCGTCATGGCGGCTAATTTCGCGCTCCGCTACGGCCCGCCCGAGGCCGAGGGCGAGGACACGTCCGAGGACGAGGTCGCGTTCGAACCGCTGGTCAACGATTTCATCGATATCGGGGAGGCCGTGGCGCAGGAATTCTCGCTTGCTCTGCCGATCTTCCCGCGCAGCCCCGGGGCCGTCCTGGAAATCGAAGAACCACCGCCGGAAGAGGGCCCGTTGGCCGCGTTGTCGCGCCTTGCCGATCGGCAGAACCAATGATGTCCAGGGTGGCACATCCCGCCGCGGTTCCCGCGCGCCGAGGTGGGCGGTCAATCCTGTTGCCGATACCCCCGATTTTGTCTAAGTACCCGCTCTCTCCGCGCCGCTTTACGCGAGTCGAACATGGCCGTACCGAAAAAGAAAGTCTCGCCGTCGCGGCGCAACATGCGCCGTTCCCACCACGCGCTGCGCTCGTCGGGTTATGTCGAGTGCCCGAATTGCGGCGAGTTGAAGCGCCCGCATCACCTCTGCGAGGCCTGCGGCCATTACGACGGCCGCGAGGTCGTGCCGCAACCCTCGCCCTCGGCCTGACCTTCGGCCGTCGCCGCAGGATACCTGGGCGGTGAGCGCCAGCGTCACGATCGCCCTTGACGCGATGGGCGGCGACCACGCCCCGGCTGTCGTGCTGAAGGGTGCCGATATCGCGCTGGTGCGCTATCCGGCGGCCCGCTTTCTGCTGTTTGGCGACGAGAACCGGGTCACGCCGCTCTTGGCCAGATTGCCGCGCGTCGCGAAAGCCACAACCCTCCACCACACCGACGAGGTCGTCGCCGACGACGCCAAGCCGTCGGTCGCCTTGCGGGCGGCCCGGCGATCGAGCATGCGGCTCGCGATCGAGGCAGTGGCAGATGGCCGGGCGGACGGCGTCGTCTCGGCCGGCAATACCGGCGCGCTGATGGCAATCGCCAAATTCGTGCTGAAGACGATGCCCGGTATCGACCGGCCAGCGATCGCGACCTTCTTTCCGACCCGCCGCGGCGAGAGCGTCATGCTCGATCTCGGCGCCAATGTAGAATGCGACGCCGACAATCTCGTGCAATTCGCGGTGATGGGCGACGTCTTCGCGCGCACCGCCTTGGGCCTGATCCAGCCGACCGTCGGCTTGCTGAATGTCGGCTCGGAAGATTTGAAGGGGAATGACGCGGTGCGCGGCGCCAACGCGCAATTGCGCACCGGGATCGTGCCGGTCCGCTTCCATGGCTTTATCGAGGGCGACGATATCGCGGCCGGAACGGTCGACGTCGTCGTCACCGACGGGTTCACCGGCAATGTCGCATTGAAGACGGCCGAAGGCATCGCCAAGCTGTTCAGCGAATCGCTGCGCGCCTCGTTCCGTCATTCCCCGCTCGCCCGCATCGGCTACGTCTTTGCACGAGGCGCCTTAAAGAAACTGGCAGCGCGCCTCGATACCCGCCGCTATAACGGCGCGATGTTTCTCGGTCTGAACGGCATTGTCGTGAAAAGTCATGGCTCAACCGACGCGTTCGGCTTTGCCAACGCGATCAGCGTCGCGATCGACCTGAAGGTCAACGGGTTCCTGGAAAAGATCCGGGACGAGCTGGCGCAGCTCAACAAGATGCCTGTCCCGCAACAGACCGCGGCGCTGTAACCGCGCGCCGATGATGTTGCGCTCCCAGATTGCCGGCTGCGGCGCCTATCTGCCGGAGCGCATCGTCACGAACGCCGAACTCGCCAAACGGCTCGATACGTCCGACGAGTGGATTCGCCAACGCACCGGGATCGGCGAGCGCCGCATTGCCGCCGCCGGCGAGCTGACCTCCGATCTTGCCTTTTATGCCGCGCGCCAGGCGCTCGAACGCGCCGGGATGAGCGGCAACGATCTCGATCTGATCGTGCTCGCGACCGCGACGCCCGACGAGACGTTTCCAGCAACCGCGGTCAAGGTACAGGCGCGCCTCGGGATGACACGCGGCGCCGCCTTTGATGTGCAGGCCGTGTGCTCCGGCTTCATCTTCGCGCTGGCCGTCGCCGACAATGCGTTGCGGCTCGGCCAGGCGCGCACCGCACTGGTGATCGGGGCGGAGACGTTTTCGCGCATCCTCGATTGGCAGGATCGCGGCACCTGCGTGTTGTTCGGCGATGGAGCCGGCGCCCTGGTGTTGAACGCGGTATCCGAGGGCGGACCGAAGCAGCGCGGCATTCTCTCCACGCATCTCCATTCCGACGGCCGCCAGCATGACATCCTCTATGTTGATGGCGGACCGTCCTCGACCGGCACGGCGGGTTTTTTGCGCATGCAGGGGCGCGAGGTGTTCCGACAGGCGGTGCAGCATTTGAGCGGCGTCGTCGACGAAGCGTTGGCCGCCAACGGACTCAGCGGCGGCGACATCGACTGGCTCGTGCCACATCAGGCGAACACGCGGATTATCGACGCGGTCGGCCGCAAGCTCGGCCTCGGCGCCGACAGGACGGTCATCACGATCGAACGGCACGCCAACACGTCAGCTGCCTCGATCCCGCTCGCGCTCGATGAGGCGGTCGGCGACGGCCGCATTCGCCCGGGCCATGTCGTGCTGATGGAAGCGTTAGGCGGCGGGCTGACCTGGGGCGCCAGCATCGTTCGCTGGTAGCGCACGCGTTTGTTGCAGCGCCGCAAAAATCACGGACAACGCTTTGGAATTTGACGGGGTTTTTCAGCGGGTCTAACCTCCCAAGAAACAGGGAGGGCCTAATGGCCGGGCACACGATCACCCGCGCTCAGCTCACCGAGGCGGTCTATCAGGAAGTCGGCTTATCGCGCAATGAATCCGCCGAGCTCGTCGAGTCGGTGATCGCCGAAATCGGCAATGCGCTTGAGCGCGGCGAGATGGTCAAGATCTCCTCATTCGGCAGCTTCGCGGTGCGGCAGAAGGGGCAGCGCGTCGGCCGCAATCCGAAGACGGGGCAGGAAGTACCGATCAGTCCGCGCCGCGTGCTCGTGTTCCGCGCCTCGCACGCGCTGAAGCATCAGATCAACAGCGGGCTCGGCCATCGCGCTGCGGCGAGCGGTGCGCGTCGCAGTCCGATGAGATCCGGCGCGGCGAAGTCGGCACCGGCGTGACGTGAGCGAGCCGGGGGAGAGCACAGGAACCCGGCGCGCCGGCAAGAGCGACACCGCGTTCCGCACGATAGGCGAGGTCGCCGAGGACCTCGATGTGCCGGCGCATGTGCTGCGCTTCTGGGAATCCAAATTTTCGCAGCTCAAGCCGCTGAAGCGGGGCGGTGGGCGGCGCTATTACCGGCCCGAAGACATCCAGCTGCTGCGCCGCATCCGGGAATGCCTTTATCAGGAAGGCTACACGATCCGCGGCGTCCAAAAGCTGCTGGGGGGCGGAGCCGCTGAAAATAGCGGCAATAGCCCTGACGCCATGTCCGCGCCGAGCCTTTTCCCGCTCGAACCCAACCACGCCAGCACCGCGGCATCGCCGGCGGCGAAACCTACCCGCCGAGCGGTGCCGCACGAGAGGACGCGCGACATCAAAGCCGCGCTCGAAGAAATCCGTCGCGAACTGGTGGAGGCGCGGGGCCTCCTCGCGGCTCTTGCCCGCCCGCGCAAGGAGCGCTGACGGCGGCCGCGTTGCGCGCCTTGCCTAGACCCCTATATGATAGCCCGCCTCGCCTAGAGATGCCCCGGTCGGAGCGTAGCGCAGCCTGGTAGCGCATCAGCATGGGGTGCTGAGGGTCGTGAGTTCGAATCTCACCGCTCCGACCATTATTTCAATCACTTAGGGGAGCCGTGATCGGGGCGCTGGTACGCTAGCAAACACACAGCAACCCGCTGGAAGCGGCCTGCCGCGCCCTCTGTGGGGCTGGCGAGAGGAGATTTCCCGAGGCCGGGGGCGCGCCAATCCCCCACCGAGGATCTGCCCTCTCACGGAGCTCACGCGGGCTTCCGGCGGGCGGGATGAACTGCTAATAAATTTTGACGCCTCAGCGCGCAGATCACCCTCGGCTACGCTCTGTATCTGCAGTCGTTTTTATCCGGAGGGTGCTTTGGCGTGCTTCGTGGTATCCAGGAATTCCCACAGTCGCAGGTGATAGAGCATCGTAATTGTCGACAAGTCGTTGCGCCGCCAATCGATGCCCGGCTCCGGCTTATCGTTGAGAAGCGCGGTGGCGATCTCGGCGCCGACGGTCTCCGAATAATGCGAGCCATCATAGGTGCCCTGCGGGCTTTCCGTCAGGCTCGACGGGATGGCAAAATCGAGCACTTCGTCATAAGCCGTTGCGATGCGGCCGATCGCGCCGAGATAGGCGTCAAGGCCGCCGGTCAAGCTGAACGCCGCGATGCGCGAGGCCGACTCCGGCGGCACATAGCCGATGGCGCGCGCCCTCGGGAAAATCTGCCGCAGCTCTATGTATAACTCGGCACGCTCGGGATGCACGTCGAAGGGGGGCGGCATGGGCTCGACCGGAGACGCCGGATTATACCGGTGCTTAGCCGACCTCACCTCCAGGCGCGCGTCGAAATTGGGATCGTAGTAGCGGTGATGCGGCGCGTCGCCCTGCAAGGTACGGATCGAGAAACCGAGCGCGTCGAGCGACAGATACGAGGCGAAGATCGAGGGAGGCGCAGCGCCGGTGCGGATGAAGTCCGGCACGTCCGGAGGCGGCAACGGCCCGATAAAGTCCTCGCGCCGGAGATCAACGATCAACAGTTTCGGTGCCATGCCTCTGGCGCGCAGGTAACGGGCGTACAGCAGAAACTCGCCGATTTGACCATCGGAGAACGCGAAGTTGACGCACCGGTAACCCGTCAAGCTCTCTACCGGCAGCAGCGTCGCGCGCGAGCTGCCGATGATCAGGCAATCGGAATCGTGTAGCCGGGGCAGGAACTGATTGATCTTCGAGAGCCGTTCGTTAAACGGATAATTGATTCCGGTGAGCAAATTGCCTCGCAGATACCACAGCGGATCGACGAGGCTGTTGATCAGAAAGCAGGCTGCGGCGATCAGCGTGGCGCAGCCGAGCGCCCCCGCCAGGTAACTCACGACCTGTCTTCTCCGCTGCGGCATTGTTCTATCAAAATTCGAAGTAGATGAATTCGCTGACGTGGTTCAGGTTGAGGCAGGCGATGGCCGCGAGTGTCCCGACCAGTACCGCGCTGGCGAAGTTGGGACGCCATTCGACGAGCCAGCGCGCCCAGTGAAGTTGCGCGAGCAGCGGCGGGTCGCGCACGGCCTCGGCGCCGCCGGCCGCCGGGCCGAAGCGGCCGACGAGTTGCTGCGTGTTGGGCAGCGCCCAGACGATGAACAACAGGATCGCCAACACCGCCACCTCGCTTCCTCCGGCGAAGAGCGGCAGCGTCGGCTCGAAACGCACCCCGAGGGGCGCCAGCGGGCCCAGCCACGCGGCCCACCCGCTCGGCAGCACGACACCGTTGAGCCCAGCCATGCCGCGAATCATCGACCATCCATTGTGCACCGAGCCGGCGCGGAAAAACACATTCGCGACGACGACGGCAGCAAAGGTCAGCGACACATCGCGCAGCGCCAGGAGTGTGGCGGTCATCGCGTGCGACGGCCGCGTCGCAGGCCGGAAGGTTCGCCAAGCATGGTTCGCCGTCAGGTACGCCGCGTGCAGGAGACCGAACACGAAAAACTGCCCGCCGGCGCCGTGCCAAATCCCGGCGAGCCCCATTGTGTAGAACAGCGGCACGCCGACCATCGCCGTGAAGCCGCCCGGCGAGCGCAGATCGTGCCGCGAGATCCCGTACCCGTGCTCGATCCGCCACGCCATGATCTTAGTCGTAAGCGGCGTATAGAGATAAAGCCGCAGATAGCGGGTCAACGTCATGTGCCAGCGCTGCCAGAATTCGATGATGCTGCGCGCCTTGAGCGGCGAATCGAAATTGAGCGGCAGGCGGATGCCGAACATCTGCGACAGCCCGATCGCCATGTCGGAATAGCCGGAGAAATCGAAGTACAGCTGAAATGTGTAGGCGATCGGGGCGGCCCAAGCCTCGATCAGCGTCAGCGCCGCGCCGTCGCGCGCGCCGTTGAAGCCAGCATCGGCAAACCCGGCGATACTGTCCGCGATGACGACCTTCTTGAACAGGCCAATAACGAAAATGCTCAGGCCGACGGCGAGGTTCTCGCTGATCGAACCCGACTCGCGCCGCTCGAATTGCGGCATCATCTCCGAATGGTGCAGGATCGGGCCGGCGATCAAATGCGGAAAATAGGTCACGAACAGCAGGTAATTCGAGAAGCGCGGCTCGCGCGCATCACGCACATAGCAGTCTATCAAAAAGGCGATTTGCGTGAACGTGAAGAACGAGATCCCAAGCGGCAAGATGATGGTCGAGATTATGACCGGGTGGGGCAGAGCATTGTTGAGGTTGTCGACTAGGAAGTTCGTATACTTGTAGTAGCCAAGGGTGAGCAGATTGGCGCCGACGCTGAATATGACAGCGGGGCGCCGCAGGCGGGGCGAGACCTGATTGTCGCCGCGCATCAAGAAGCTGCCCATGCCGTAATTGAACACGACGGATGCGAGCAGCAGCGGCACAAATCGCCAGTTCCACATGCCGTAAAAGAACAGCGACGCTCCGCCGAGCCAGAGGATCGACGCGGTCCGGTTGAGCCGATTGATCGCGTAATAGCCCGCGACAACGACCGGTAGGTACAGAAAGATGAAGCCCGGGGAATTAAACAGCATGGGATGCGATCGGCGCGAGTTCGGCCGAGTTCAGTCCGATGCGCCGAACCTCGATGGGCGGCGGCTCGCCATGCGCCTCGGACACCGAAAGCTGCCATAACGTCGTGCCGTCATCGCGCTGCTCGACAAGCGAAAACCCGAGCTTTTCGTAATGATCTGCGACGAGCTTATTTCGTTCGGTCGGGCGATAGATGCCGACAATCCGCGCGATGCCGCGCTGCTGCGCCTGCAGCAGCAACTCTTGGAGCACGGTCTCTTCCACCCGTCTTCCAAGCACCCGGCAGCTCATCAACCAAGTGTCGACGTTCCAATCGCGCCCGGACCGGCGGCAGACGACGGCGCTGATCATGCCGTTGTCGCCGAAGCGATCGCGCAACCGCACCTGTAGTGTGAAGCAGTCGGGATCGCGCTCTGCCTCCTCGACCTCTCGCGCGGTGTAGCGCCGCGTCGTTAGATTGTACTGGTTCGACTTGTTGATGAGCTGAACGATGCGGTTGCGCCCGGCCTGGTCAAAAGGCTGAACGGTCATGATCATGTCGAGCGATGCGATATAGGCGCCGAGATCGGCGGCCTTATCACGCAGCGCGACACGACGGGCGTTGCTCTCGTAAAAATCCGCTCGCTGGCGGTCCTCGGCCGAAAACGCTACGGCTTCGAAATACCCGCTCGCTAACAGCGTGCGCGCAAACAATGCCGGATCGTCCGGCAGTTCCGGCACGGCGACCTGCGGCAGCAATTGTCTGACGAGCGCGCGCTCGGCCGGGTTGTCGTCGAGCAGCACCATCGCATCAAGGCCGAGCGACAGCGCATCGGCAATCGCTTCGATATTGCCCGCCTTGTCGTTCCAGTTGGCCTGGAACACCGCGAGATGCTCCTCGCGCAGCAGCATGTCGGGATGATTCCGGAATGGCAGCCGCGCGACCTCGTCGTGGTTTTTCGACGACACCGCCAGCACGATGCCGCGCTCGCGCAGCGCCAGCGCCGTCTGCTGCACGGACAGATGCGCCTCTCCGGTCGGATCGCCCTGGCCGATCACAATGCCCGCGAGCCCGTCATCGCCGATAACGCCGCCCCAGAGTGTATTGTCGAGATCGAGGATCAGACACCGGCGGCTCTTCCCGCGGATTGCCGCGAGGAGCCGCGCGACATGGTCGGCATAGAGCGGCACAAAGGCGTTCGCAAACGGCAACTTCGCGAGGTTCCACAGCGTCGGGTCGTGCCAATTGGCCAGCCCCACCGTCTCGGCGAGCCCGGCGATGTCGAGCAGCACGTCAGTCGTCCCCGCGATGCCCTCAGCGATCCCCCGGTTCACCTGATCGATGAGGTTGCGCATCGTGCCGGAGACCGCGAAATCGGCATTCCCAAATATCACTTCCGGCGGTCTCGCGACGGTCTGCACGATGCATATCGCTTTGCTGTTCTCGGCCACGCCCCTACGGATGAGCATGAGCTGGTCGAGCGCCGCCGCGACGCTCTCCTGCGCCGCCGCGGCGTCACCCAGGCGCTGTTGCAACGGCAGCCCGCGATAGTCGAGAGCGATCAGTACCGCGTCGGGCGGGACGCGGCTGATCGCGGAATCGGGAGAGAGCGCCTCTTGAACGACCTGATCGAAATCGGCCTCGCAACAGTCGAGGTCGATGCCGTGCCGCGCGGCGCTCGCGACGAGCGCCGGCACGATAAAATGCGATGTCGCATTGCTGAGGATGGCAAGGCGGAACGGCACGAGTGGCGAAAGCGGGAGCTTCCGCGCTCGCGCCTCTGCGATCAGCCGCGCCAGGCTGCTCAGCTGGTTTTCATCGAGCGCATAGCCGGCCAGCGCTTGGATGCGAGAACCTACCCTCTCATCCTGATCCAACGCACTAAGACATTTCTCGCGGAAATCCGCGGGCGCGCGCGGCAGCCAAGCCAGCTCGGCATAGAGCCCGGCGCTTGTCTGGAAGTGCCCGTCGCGCACCGCAGCAATCATCGCGGCGCCCTTGCGTCAGCCCTTCGCGTGCACAAGGTTGGCGAGCTCGCCGACATTCTTCAGACTTGTGATCTCGTGCGCCGTGAATTTGACGCCGAATTCCTTCTGCACGGTCAGGATCAACCGCAGATTGGTGAGGCTGTCCCAGCCGGGGATGTCGTCGGCCGTCAGCCGCGGTTCGATGACCAGATGGTCATCCTCGAAGACGTCATGGAAAATTGCCGAAAGCTTGTCGTAGACATCTGCCGTAGCGATCACGTCACACCTCCGGTTTAGCGGGTCTCGTCGTACCGTTCTGCGGGATTCCCGCGGATGATTTCGATGAGCCCAACATTCTCGACAAGGAAAAACGCGACCTCGCGGCCGCCGAACAACACGGCTTCTTTGGCCGCGCTCGCCGGGGCGACGTTGAGCCCCGCCTGTTCCATGGCGGCGACGGCCGCCTCGGGTGCTTCGGCGCTGTAGCAAAGGTGATAGACGAGACCGCTGTGCTCCCTGATCAACGCGTCTATCGGCGATGCGCCCTCGCCCGGCCAGACCACCTCAACCCGCGGCATTTCAGGATGGGTGCACAGCGCCAACTGGACCCTCTGAAGCGGATCGTTCACGGTCCGGGAGATCGTGTATCCAAGGCATTGGAGATAGCGGAACGCGTCGTTCGGATTACGCACCGCCAAGCCGAAATGGTGGAATTCCATGCCGAACCGATTTCCGCACAGGTCGCGGCTTCCAGAACGATTGGTTCCTGCCGCGCACATTGCGAGCCCCCGTTGGTCCATAACCGGATGCGGTACTTCGCGGAACGAGAATAGGGCACCGGGATGAGACCGAAATCTCGCGGACGTAAATTCGAATTCATCTTTTTCGAACGTGGGTTCGTCGGAACGCCCAGAGTAAGCCATCGACATGTGGTCCGCAGAGGTTCGTCGGTGTCCTCACAGCCTGCGCCGGGACGGTGAGCGGCGGCACCGGATGGGCCCACTCTCCCTCCGCCTTGAGCGGCGCCCGGCTGGTGGCGATGGCATGGGGCCGCCGGGCTTGGCGTGCAAAAAGCCTCCGCCATTGTCGCCGCGGCGCCGATCACATGCCGCACGTCTCCTGACGTTTCCGAATGTGATTGTCACCGGCCACCAGGCTTTCTTCACGAGAAGCCCTCGCCGCTATCGCACAGACCACCTTGCAGAACATCGCCGACCTCGAGACAGGCAATCCGGACCCCGCGAGTGGTCAACGCTGCCACAGCGATCGCACCTCGCACTCGGGTCGCGGCATGAGCTGCGCTGAGCCCGATCCTTGGGCTCGGACGAAGAGGAGTGTGAATTTCACTAACCGCCCTGGATCAGATAGTCCGGAGATCCTAGATCAGCAAAGAAATCGGTGAGAGCGCTTAGTGGGCGCTGACGCGCTATGTCGAACGCGATGTCGAATTGGTAGTCAAGTATCAACGGCAGTACTGCGCGCACGATTTCTGCGAACTGAAAGGCAGCCTAAGATGTTGAAGATCCAAAGTCACGTTTCGGTCATAGACAAGGTGACCACACGCCGTGGCGCCGCCCTGCTGCTGGAAGTGCTCCGCAGCGAGGGCGTCCGCTACATCTTCGGCAATCCCGGCACGACCGAGTTGCCCCTAATGGACGCGCTTATCGAGGCTCCCGACATTAGCTACATTTTGGCGCTGCAAGAAGCGAGCGTGGTGGCGATGGCCGATGGCTACGCTCAGGCAGCGGGCCGGCCAGGCTTTGTCAATCTGCACACTGCCGGCGGTCTCGGTAATGGCCTCGGCAACCTGCTTAATGCCAGCGTCTCCGGAACGCCGCTGGTCGTGACCGCTGGCCAGCAGGATTCACGTCATACGATCACCGACCCGCTGTTGTTCGGAGATCTCGTCACGATCGCGCGGCCGGCGGTCAAATGGGCGCAGGAGATTCAGCACGCAGACCAGATCCCAATTCTGGTCCGCCGCGCCTTCCATGACTGCAGTGCGCCGCCGACCGGACCGGTGTTTCTCGCATTGCCGATGGACGTCATGGAGGCGATGTCCTCCGCGGGCATCGCCGAAACCTCGACGATCGATCGCGCTGCCGTGGCAGGCTCGCTCGAACGACTGGCCGATTACCTGGCCGCCGTCGCGCCCGGAAAGCTGGCGATCGTCGCCGGCGACGAAATTTCGGCCAGCGACGCCGCTGCCGAGACCGTCCGACTGGCGGAGATCTTTGGTGCGCCGGTCTATGGATCGTCCTGGCCGTTGCATATCCCCTACCCGACCTCGCATCCGCTATGGGCCGGCAACTTGCCGACCAAGGCGAGGGAGATCGCCCAAATATTCCGCGCCTATGACGCGGTCTTCGCGCTTGGCGGCAAGTCGCTCATTACCTTGCTATATACGGAAGGTTCAGCCGTGCCAGACGGCTGCGAGCTCTTTCACCTATCGGCCGATGCCCGCAACCTCGGCCGTACCTACGCGACCAAACTTGCCGTGGTCGGCGACATCAAGAGCTCGCTTACTGCTCTCCTGCCGTTGCTGGCGCAGCGCCTTGCGCCTCAAAAGGAAGCCTATTCTGCGTTATGCGAGACGGCCCGACGCGAGCAAAAGGCCCGGCGGGCGCACCTTGCGGCAGCGGCCGAGGCAGCATTCGATGCACCGGCCATCGCCCCGCTCGTTGCCGCTCGAGAAATCGCCCGCGCCATCGGTCCCGACATCGCGATTATTGACGAAGCCCCTGCTACTTCACTCCACCTGCGAAGTTTTCTGAACAGCAACTCGCCTCGGCAATATACCTTTTCGCGAGGCGGCGCGCTCGGCTGGGGCATGCCGGCGGCAGTCGGCTATTCGCTCGGAATTGATCGCGCACCCGTCGTCTCGATCGTCGGCGATGGCGCGGCACTGTATTCGCCGCAGGCCCTGTGGACTGCTGCCCGCGAAAACCTGCCGGTGACCTTCGTCGTGGTCAACAACCGCGAATACAACATTCTGAAGGGCTTCATGAAGGCCCAGCCCCACTACGCCTCGGTGCGGGCCAACCGCTTCATCGCCATGGACCTCGTCAGACCCGCCATCGACTTTTTATTGCTCGCTGGCGCGATGGGCGTCCCGGCACGCCGGATCGACCGCGCCTGCGACATAGCTTCGGCGATCAAAGCCGGCATCGCTTCGCGTGCCGCGAATCTGGTCGAGATCCCGGTCAGCGCTGACCACTAGACATGATTGACGGGAAGAAGCAGGCAGCAGAGCTGGCGAGGCGGTTTTTGAAAGCCATGGGTTTCGGCAGATTTGCGCTGCACTGCGGAGCAGCCGCCCCGGCTCGAGCAGATATGAATTACGCTCTGCTCGTATCCGGCAGCTTCGTCCGAGCCGCTCGATTCCGATCGTTCGACATGATCGGCGCGATCGGAGAAACCAGACTCGGTTCTTGATGTGCTTCATCCATTGAACATCTGCTGACACCATCCGCGCCCGGTCATCGCGGATCGGTGCCGCCGCCCGGTTCAGACGAGAGCCGATACGACTGGGCTTGATGTCTTTCTGTCGAGTATTAGCCGGACAACGTCGATTTGACCCGGATGCCGACCGAGATAAATCCGTAGTCGGTTTTGGTAATTCAGCGTAGCCGAATGGGAGCAGAAATGATAGGTTTTCTGCCGTCTAGTTCGCGAAAGCAGCGGCTGAGGTTTGACGGTCGATCATGAGTATTTGAATGGGGTGCTGAGGGTCGTGAATTCGAATCTCACCGCTCCGACCACTTCTCTTACAGCCGCGTCACCACGGGAGAGGCCATGGACGCCCCCAAATCCGATCTCGAACCCTGGCAATGGCCGGAAGAGCATTGGCGCAAGCTCGTCGCGCGGGTGCGGGCCGGCCGCCGGTTGCGCCCGGCAAGCTGGCCGGGCGGGGCGCGCTGCGCGGTCGCGCTGTCCTTCGACTCCGATCATGAAACCAACGAATTGCGCGACGGCGGCAAGTCGATCGGGCGGCTCGCCTGGGGCCAGTACGGCAACCGGGTCGGCGTGCCGCGTATCCTGAAATTGCTCGAACGATATGATGTCAAGGCGACCTTCTATGTTCCCGCCGTCGCCGCGCTGATCCATCCCGACGAACAGCGCCGCATCATCGCCGAAGGCCACGAGATCGGTATCCACGGCTGGATCCACGAACTGAATTCGGTGCTGCCCTACGAGGCCGAGCGCGATCTGATGCTGCGCTCCTCCGATACGCTCGACAAGGTGAGCGGCGTCCGGCCGGTCGGGATGCGTACCCCGTCCTGGGATTTCAGCTGGAGCACCTTGGCGATCGCGAAGGAGATGGGCCTGCTTTACGACTCGTCACTGATGTCGGATGAGGATTGCTACGAGCTCATGCTCGACGGCGAGCCGTGCGGCGTCGTCGAATTGCCGGTCGAGTGGGTGCGCGACGACGCGGTCTATTTCATGATGAACCGCTTCTCCTCGTTGCGTCCCTACACGCCGCCCGCCGACGTCCTCGACATCTTTCGCCGCGAGTTCGAAGCGGCCTATGAAGAGCGCGGGCTGTTCCAGCTGACGATGCATCCGCATGTGATCGGTTACCGCTCGCGCATCTGGATCATCGAGGAGCTGATCCGCCTCGCACAATCCAAACCCGGCGTGTGGTTCGCGACGCACGCCGATGTCGCCCGTTGGGCCAAGGAGAACGCGGGCTGAAGTGTTACCGGGCAGCCGCCAGCCGGGCGCGGAACCGAAGCCGCACGTAATCGGCGATCCACAACCCGGCCTCGTCCCTCAGGATCGGTTGCAACAAGTCGCAGATTTCGCGACGAGCGGCGGCGCGATCCTCAAGCGGCAGCGGGTTGAAGAAATCCTCGGCAAAAGTATCGAGCCAAGCGCCAAGGCCTGCTTCGAGCGGAGTCGGCCGCGGAATAATCGCAATCTCCTCGACGGCGAACCCGGCCGCTTCGAGCTTTGCTTGATACGCCGTGGCTGACGGGAAGTACCACGGGCTGAGACTCAGCGCCTCGATGCCGCGGCGCGCTAGCACGGCGCGCATCGCCGTCAGGATCGCGGCGGTGTTGTTGTGGCCGCCCATCTCGGCGACAAAACGCCCGCCCGGTTTCAATGCGCGGCATACGCCGTCGAGCACCGCTTCCTGAGGCCGCATCCAGTGCAGCGCAGCGTTCGAGAAGACCGCGTCGAATTCGCGATCGAAGGCGAGGCTCTGGCCGGGGACGACCCGTGCGTCGAGACCGCGCGCCTTCGCCGCCGCGACCATGTCCGGCGCCGCGTCCACCGCGACGACGCTGGCCCCCGCCGCCGCGATCTTCTCCGTCAACACCCCGTCGCCGCAGCCGAGGTCGAGAATGCGCTCGCCCGGTTGCGGATCGAGCAGCTCGACGACCGGCGCACCGAATGCCGGCACGAAATGCGCGGTCGCGGCATAACGCTCAGCTGACCAATGCTGCTTCGACAACTCGGCCATGATTACGCTTTCGCCGTTACGGCCTGACGGCGCAACGCCGATAGCGTCGTACGCGTCGTGATCATCTCCGGGTCCATCCGCAATTCGATGACCGCCGGCTTGCCCGATGCGACGGCCTCCTCGAAAGCCGGCGCGAATTCCTCGATGCGCGCCACCGTCGCGCCGAACCCGCCATAAGCGCGGATGAGGGCCGCAAAATCCGGGTTTTTCAGCGCCGTGCCGACGACCCGACCGGGAAACCGGCGCTCCTGATGCATGCGGATCGTGCCGTACATCGCGTTGTTGAACAGCAGGATAATCGGCCCAATCCCTTCGGCCGCTGCGGTCGCCAGCTCCTGCCCGGTCATCATGAAGCCGCCATCACCGACGAAGCCGACGACGATCCGTCCGGGATACACGAGCTTGGCCGCGACCGCTGCCGGCACGCCATAACCCATCGCACCGCTGGTCGGCCCGAGCTGCCGGCCGGGCCGGCGGTATTGCAGAAAGCGGTTCGGCCAGCCGCTGAAATTGCCGGCGTCGCTGGTGACGATCGCATCATCGGGCAGGCGCTCGCGCAGCCAGGTCATGATGCGGCCGAGATCGAGCGCCGGGGCTTCGCCCAACGCCGTCGGGGCGAGACCCTTTTCGTATTCGACACGCGCCTCGGCTCGCCATTCGCGCCAGCGCGGTTTCGCGCCATCTTTAGATATGGCAAGGTCGAGCGCCGCGGCCGCCGCGGCGAATTCCGGCATGCCCGACTGGATCGCCAGCGCCGGGCGGAACACGCGGCCCAATTCTTCGGCGGCGGCATGGACATGGATTAGCGTCTTGCCCGGATCGGGAACGCCGAGCAGCGTGTAGCCCTGCGACGTGATCTCGCCGATGCGGGCTCCGACCGTCAGCACCAGATCGGCCTCCTTGACGCGAGCGACGAGGCTGGGCGCCGCGCCCGTGCCAAGATCGCCGACGTAGCAGGGAAGGCGGTTGTCGACGATGTCCTGGCGGCGGAACGAGCAGCACACCGGCAGGTCATTCGCCATGGCAAAGCGCGCAATGTCGGCCGCCGCCGCATCGCTCCAGCCGCTGCCGCCGACCAGCATGATCGGCCGCTCGGCAGCGGCGAGCAAGCGGCGCAGTTCGGCAAGATCGGCGGCGCCCGGATGCGCGCGGACGGCGCGGTAGGGGCCGGCCACGGCCGCGGCAGCTTGGTCGCGCAGCATGTCTTCCGGCAGCGCCACGACCACCGGGCCGGGACGCCCGGAGGTCGCCACCTGAAACGCCTGGTTCATCAGCTCGGGGATGCGTTCGGCCAGGTCGACCTGCGTCACCCATTTTGCGAGCGGCGCGTACATCTTGCGGAAATCGACCTCCTGGAACGCCTCGCGGTCGATCTGGTGGCGCGCCACCTGGCCGACCAGCATGATCATCGGGGTCGAATCCTGCTGTGCTGTGTGCACCCCAATCGACGCGTTGCACGCGCCCGGGCCGCGGGTCACCAAGAGCACGCCGGGATTGCCGGTCAGCTTGCCATAGGCCTCGGCCATAAAGGCTGCGCCGCCTTCCTGGCGGCAGGTGATCAGCCGAATCTCCGGCGCGTCGTAGAGCGCGTCGAGCACTTCGAGATAGCTCTCGCCGGCGACGCTGAACGCCATCTCGACGCCATGCGCGCGCAACGCCGCGACGACGAGCTGACCGCCGCTTTGGAGAGGTAGATTCGCCGCCATCGCCTATAGACCTTGTTACCCGGACGGCAACCATTTGAGACGATGCGCCAGACGGACGGAAGAGCCTCCTTCGCAGGGCTGGCCCGTTTTGTCGTTGCGGCGCGGCCGGCGCGGACGCAATCTCCCCGTGGGGGACACACAGATTGCATGGCTCGGCTCACTTGGCTCGCCTGGCGACGACATGTCCCGGGGAGGGATCGGCAGCTCATTCCGTAAAGTCTTGAAGGGCGAGGTTTGGGATGGACATGGGCTGGAAGCACATCGGGGCGATGGCGTCGCAACCGCCCGCCGCTGCCCGGCCGTGTCCGGCATAGGCCGCATGGACGACCAGCCGAACCCGCTGTCACTGCCGCCGGAGGCGCTACCCCGCCGCCGGGCGGATCGCGCCGATCGTGCGGATCGTCCCGGCATCGAGGCGCCACCGCACCCTCCGATGCTGCCCGATCTGGACGAGGAGGAGTATCGCCGTCCGCCGGGCGCGCCGCCGCCCCCGCGCTCTCCGCTTCGCCGCGCCTTGCGCTACTTGGTCTTTCTGCTGATCGGCGCGGCGGTGATCCTGTGGCTGGTTTTCCGGTCCGGCCCGCAGGCGCCCCAGACCGGGCGGTTTCAGACCGGCGGGCCGATGCCGGTCGGCACGGCCGTGGTCGAAAAGGGCGACATGCCGGTCGCGCTGAGCGGCCTCGGCACGGTGACCCCGCTCGCGATGGTCACGGTCAAGACACAGATCAACGGCCAGCTCGTCGAGGTCGCATTCAAGGAAGGCCAGATGGTCAACAAGGGCGATTTTCTCGCCCAGATCGATCCCCGCCCGTATCAGGTCGCGTTGGCGCAGGCCGAAGGCCAGCTCGCGAAGGATCAGGCGGCGCTGAAAAACGCCGAGGTCGACTTCACCCGCTACAAGACGCTGGTGGCGCAGAATTCGATTGCGCGGCAGACGCTCGACACTCAGGCCGCAACGGTGCAGCAGGACCGTGGCGTCGTGCAGGCCGATCAGGCGCAGGTCGACACGCAGAAGCTCAACCTGACTTATTGCCGCATCGTCGCGCCGGTCACCGGCCGGGTCGGGCTGCGCCAGGTCGATCCGGGCAATTACGTGCAGACGAGCGATCCCAACGGCATCGTCGTCATCACGCAATTGCAGCCGATCTCGGTTATTTTCACGCTGCCGGAGGACAATTTGCCGGCCGTTGCGCAGCGCGTGCACGGCGGCGCGAGCCTCGCTGTGACGGCCTTCGACCGCACCGGCAACGTAAAACTCGATACCGGCCGACTCGACACGATTGACAATCAGATCGATCCCACAACCGGAACCTTCAAATCGCGGGCAGTCTTCGACAATACCGGCGAGACGCTGTTCCCGAACCAGTTCGTCAACATCCAGCTGCTGGTCGATACGCTGCGCGGCGCCGACCTGATCCCCAACGCTGCGGTCCAGCGCGGCGCGCCCGGCACCTTCGTTTATGTCGTGAAGCCGGATGAAACCGTGACGGCGCAGCCGGTGACGCTTGGCCCCGGCAACGACCAGAAGATCGTCGTCACCAAGGGGCTCGAGCCGAGGCAGGTCGTCGTCGTCGACGGAGCCGATCGGCTGAAGGACGGCGCCAAGGTGCGGGTCGCGCAGAACGCCGGCGCCGGCGCGGCGCAACCCGCGGCGGGAGCGCCCGCCGCACCGGGAGCGCCAGCAGCACCCAGAGCACCGCCCGCGCCGGGAGCGCAACCCGCAGCAGGTACCCAGCCGCCCGCAGCAGGTACCCAGCCGCCCGCGGCCGGCGCTCAGCCGGGCGCACCGGCCGATCCGCAGCAGCCGGACGGCCAGCGCCGGCGGCGGAGCCCGGAGTGACACCGAACTTTGGAAGTCCGGCTTGAGCCCGTCGCGCGTTTTTATTCTGCGGCCGGTCGCGACATCGCTGCTGATGGCGGCGATCATGCTGGTGGGCATCGTCGCGTACCGGTTCCTGCCGCTGTCCGCCCTGCCGGAGGTCGACTACCCGACGATCCAGGTCGTGACGCTCTACCCCGGCGCCAGCCCCGATGTAATGACCTCGTCGGTGACCGCGCCGCTCGAAGTGCAGCTCGGACAGATGCCGGGGCTGAACCAGATGTCATCGGTGAGCTCTGCCGGCTCCTCGGTGATCACGTTGCAGTTCAGCCTCGCTTTGAGCCTCGATCTTGCCGAGCAGGAGGTGCAGGCAGCGATCAACGCGGCCGGCAATCTTCTGCCGTCCGACCTGCCCGCGCCGCCGATTTATTCCAAGGTCAATCCAGCCGATGCGCCGGTGCTGATCATGGGGCTCACCTCGAAGACGTTGCCGCTGACCCAGGTCGAGGACCTCGCCGACACCCGGCTCGCGCAGAAGATTTCGCAATTGACCGGGGTCGGCCTCGTCAGCATCAGCGGCGGGCATCGTCCAGGGGTGCGCATTCAGGCCGATCTGCGCCAGCTCGCCGCCTACGGGCTCAACATCGACGATCTGCGCACGACGCTCACCACCGCCAACGTCAACACCCCGAAGGGCAATTTCGACGGACCGACCCGGCAGTACACGATCAACGCCAATGATCAGCTGAAGAAAGCCTCCGACTACAACGATCTCGTGATCGCCTACCGCAACGGCGCGCCGGTGCATCTCTCGGATGTCGCGAAAGCCACGGAAGGCGCCGAAAACACGCGCCTCGCCGGCTGGATGAACACGACCGAGGCGGTCATCATGAATATCCAGCGTCAGCCCGGCGCCAACGTGATCGAGGTCGTCGATCGCATCCAGGCGTTGCTGCCGCAATTGCGTGCTGCGTTGCCGGCGGCGGTCGATCTCGAGGTCTTGACCGACCGCACCAACACGATTCGCGCCTCGGTCGCCGACGTCGAGTTCGAGCTGGTGCTGGCGGTCGTGCTCGTGGTGCTGGTGATCTTCGTTTTTTTGCGCAGCGCCTCGGCGACGGTGATCCCGAGCCTCTCGGTGCCGCTGTCGCTGGTCGGCACCTTGGCGGTCATGTATCTCGCCGGTTTCAGCCTCAACAATTTGTCGCTGATGGCGATGACGGTCGCGACCGGCTTTGTCGTCGACGACGCGATCGTCATGATCGAGAACATCACGCGCTACCTTGAGGCGGGTGATCCGCCCTTGCAGGCAGCGCTGCGCGGCTCCGAGCAGATCGGCTTCACGATCATCTCGCTGACCGTGTCGCTGATCGCGGTGCTGATCCCGCTTTTGTTCATGGCGGACGTCGTCGGCCGACTGTTCCGCGAATTCGCGATCACGCTGTCTGTGACAATCATCATCTCCGCGATCGTGTCATTAACCTTGGTGCCGATGATGTGCGCCAAGCTGTTGCGGCATCGCCCGCCGGAGCGCATGTCACGCTTCGCGCGGACGACGCAGGAATGGTTCGACAGGGTCATTGCCGAATATGGCCGGCTCCTGAGTTGGGTGCTCGACCACCAGCCGCTGACGATGCTGGTCGCGATCATGACGCTGGCGCTGACCGTTTTTCTGTACATCGTGATCCCGAAAGGGTTTTTCCCGGTCCAAGACACCGGCCTGATCCAGGGCATCACCGAGGCCGCGCCCTCGGTGTCCTTCGCCGCGATGGCGGAACGGCAGCAGGCGATGGCCGCCGCGGTTCTGAAAGATCCTGATGTCCTCAGCCTGTCGTCCTTCATCGGGGTCGATGGCACCAACACGACGCTGAACAGCGGACGCATGCTGATCAATCTGAGGCCGCGCAACGAGCGCAGCCTCAGCGCCAGCGACATCATCCGCCGCCTCAACAGCGAAATTGCCGGCATCGAGGGCATTTCGCTTTACATGCAGCCGGTACAGGATCTGACGATCGACGCCACGGTGAGCCGCGGCCAATACCAATTCGCGTTGCAGGACGCGAACCCCGATGAATTTGAAATATGGATGCCGCGGCTCCTGCAGCGGCTGCAGCAGATCCCCGAACTCGAGGATGTTGGGTCGAGCTACAGCGACAACGGCCTGTCGGCTTATGTGCTGATCGATCGCGCCACCGCCGGGCGTTTCGGCATCACGCCGGCGACGGTGGACAACGCGCTCTACGATTCGTTCGGCCAGCGCATCGTCTCGACGATCTTCACGCAATCGAACCAGTACCGCGTCATCCTCGAAGCGGACCCGTCATTCCAGCAGTCGCTGACCTCGTTCAACTCGATCTATCTGCCGTCATCCACCGCGGCCAACGGTCAGGTGCCGCTCTCGGCAGTGGCGCAGCTGGTCCAGCAGACAGCGCCCTTGGCGGTCACCCATCTCGGCCAGTTCCCGGCGGCGACGATGTCGTTCAACCTTGCTCCCGGGGCTTCCCTCGGCTCGGCGGTCAATGCAATTCGCGATGCCGAGAGCGAGATCGGCCTGCCGGCCAGCATGTTCACGAGCTTCCAAGGCGCCGCGCTAGCCTTCCAGTCGGCGCTGGCCAACGAATTGCTGCTGATCACCGCCGCAATCATCACGGTCTATATCGTGCTCGGCGTGCTGTATGAGAGCTACATCCACCCGATCACGATTCTTTCGACCCTGCCATCGGCCGGCGTCGGCGCCTTGTTCGCGCTGATGCTCGACGGCAGCGATCTCAGCGTCATCGCGATCATCGGCGTCATTCTGTTGATCGGCATCGTCAAGAAGAACGGCATCATGATCGTCGACTTTGCGCTCGAGGCGCAGCGCGACGAAGGCAAGTCGCCGCGCGAGGCGATCTATCAGGCCTCGCTGCTGCGTTTCCGCCCGATCATGATGACGACGATGGCGGCGATTTTCGGCGCCCTGCCGCTGATGGTCGGCACCGGCACCGGGTCGGAATTGCGCCATCCGTTGGGCGTGACGATCGTCGGCGGCCTCATTTTGAGCCAGCTGCTGACGCTGTTCACGACACCGGTCATCTATCTTTATTTCGACCGTCTCGGGCGGGCGGTGCGCCAGCGTTTCGGCGGCGTGTTCAACGCCGAGGGCGCGGTCTGATGAGCCGCTCGTGAGCCTGTCGACCCCGTTCATCGAGCGGCCGGTCGCGACCACCCTGCTGACGATCGGCCTCGCCCTCGCCGGTCTGTTCGCATTTTTCAAATTGCCGGTCGCACCGCTGCCGCAGATCGATTTCCCGACGATCTCGGTGTTCGCGCAAATGCCGGGCGCCAGCCCCGAGACGATGGCGACGACCGTCGCGACGCCGCTCGAACGGCATCTCGGAGTCATCGCCGATGTCAGCGAGATGACGTCGCAGAGCACGGTCGGCTCGACCCGCATCACGCTGCAGTTCGCGCTGGGCCGCAATATCGACGGCGCGGCACGCGACGTGCAGGCCGCGATCGTCGCTGCGCGCGTCGATCTGCCGTCGAGCCTGCGCACCAATCCCACCTACCGCAAGGTCAATCCGGCCGATGCGCCGATCCTGGTCCTCTCGCTGACGTCGGACACCCGTACACGCGGCCAGGTGTACGACGCCGCATCGACGATCCTGCAGCCCGCCTTGTCGCAGATCGAGGGCGTCGGCCAGGTGACGATCGGCGGCGCCGCGGCGCCGGCGGTGCGCGTCGAGCTGAACCCGCTCGCGCTGTTCAAATACGGGATCGCCCTCGAAGACGTGCGCGCGGCGCTCGCCTCGGCCAACGCGCACAGCCCCAAGGGCGCCGTCGATGAAGGCGCGCGGCATTTCCAGATCTACACCAACGATCAGGCGACCAAATCCGAGGATTACCGGCCGCTCGTCATCGCCTACCGAAACGGTTCGGCGGTGCGGCTGACCGACGTCGCCGAGGTGGATGAGGGGCAGGAGAACATCCGCAATGTCGGGCTCGCGAACGGCAAGCCCGCGGTGCTGGTCATCATCAACCAGCAGCCGGGCGGCAACATCATCAGCACGATCGACCGTATCCAAGCAGTTCTGCCGCAGCTGCGGGCGTCAATGCCGAGCGACATCGATCTTGTGGTGGCGAACGACCGCTCTACGACGATCCGAGCCTCCTTGCGCGACGTCGAGATCACGCTGGTCATCGCGATCGGGCTCGTGATCCTCGTCGTGTTTCTGTTTCTGCGGAACGGGCGCGCGACGCTGATCCCGAGCGTCGCGGTGCCGGTCTCGCTGATCGGCACTTTCGGGGCGATGTACCTGCTGGGCTACAGCCTCGACAACCTGTCACTGATGGCGCTGACGATCTCGACCGGCTTTGTCGTCGACGACGCGATCGTCGTTCTGGAAAACATCACGCGTCATGTCGAGGCCGGTATGCCGAGGCGCGAGGCCGCCCTGCTCGGCGCGCGGGAGGTCGGGTTCACCGTGCTGTCGATGAGCCTGTCGCTGATCGCGGTGTTTGTGCCGATCCTGCTGATGGGTGGGCTCGTCGGGAGAATCTTCCGCGAATTCGCAATGACGCTGTCGGTTGCAATCCTGATCTCGCTCGTCGTGTCGCTGACCACGACGCCGATGATGTGCGCTTATATCGCGACGCACCGGCCGCAGCAGCGGCAGTCGCGCTTGAATCGTCTCGGCGAGCGCGCGTTCGACGCGATGCTCGGCTTTTACGACCGCACGTTGCGGAGCGCGTTGCAGCGCCCCGGGCTCGTCATGCTGATCCTGCTGCTGACGGTCATCTTAAATGTTTACCTCTTCATCATCGTGCCCAAGGGGCTGTTCCCGCAGCAGGATACCGGCCGGATGATCGGCGGCATCCAAGCCGACCAAAGCATCTCGTTTCAGCTGATGCGGGAGAAGCTCAAGGAGTTCGTCAAGATCGTGGGGCAGGACCCGGCGGCCGCCAATGTCGTTGGCTTCACCGGCGGCGGACAGACCAATTCCGGTTTCATGTTTGTCGCGCTGAAGCCGCTCGCCGAGCGCGATGCGTCGGTCAGTCAGGTGATGGCTCGGCTGCGCGGCAAGCTGGCGCAGGTGCCGGGCGCTCGGCTGTTTCTGCAACCGGTTCAGGACATCCGCGTCGGCGGCCGGCAGAGCAACGCCCTCTATCAGTACACATTGCAGAGCGATGATCTGAACGAGCTGTACAGCTGGGTGCCGAAGGTCACCGCCGCGCTGGAGCAGCTTCCCGAACTGACCGAGGTCAACTCCGACCAGCAGCAGAAAGGTCTCGAAACCGATCTGGTGATCGATCGGAAGACCGCCGCGCGCTTCGGCCTGACCGCGGCGCAAATCGACAACACGCTCTACGACGCATTTGGCCAGCGCCAAGTCTCGGTGATCTATGCGCCGCGCAACCAGTACCATGTCGTCATGGAAGTGGCGCCGCAATTCTGGCAGACCCCGGATACGCTCGACCGGATCTTCATCGGCACCTCCGGCGGGGCGGTCAAAGGCACGCAGGCGACCAACGCGCTCCCCGGCACCGTGTCGGCCAACACCCACGCCAGCACCAGCACGACGGCGAATTCGGTCAACACGGCCGCCGCCCAGATCAGCGCGCAGGCAGCCCGCAATCAGGCGACCAATGCGATCGCCAATAGCGGGCGCGGCGCCACTTCGACCGGCGCCGCGGTCAGCACCGTGCACGAGAACATGGTGCCGCTCTCGACCGTCGCGCATTACGAGACCGGCAACACCCCGCTTGCCATCAATCACCAAGGCCTCTTCGTCGCCAGCACGATCTCGTTCAATCTGAAACCGGGGCTATCGCTCAGCGAGGCTACCCAGGCGATCAACGCCGCTGTAGCGCAGCTGGGCATGCCGGCGACGATCCACGGGAATTTTTCCGGCACGGCGCAGGTGTTCCAGCAATCGTTGGCCAACGAGCCGATCCTGATCGCGGCGGCATTGATCGCCGTCTACATCGTGCTTGGCGTGCTCTACGAGAGCTACATTCACCCGATCACGATCCTCTCGACGCTGCCTTCGGCGGGGGTGGGCGCGGTGCTCGCTCTGATGCTGTTCAATATCGATTTCAGCATCATCGCGTTGATCGGAGTCGTCTTGCTGATCGGCATCGTCAAGAAAAATGCGATCATGATGATCGACTTCGCGCTCGCCACCGAACGCAACGAAGGCCTCAGCTCGCGCCAGGCGATATACAAAGCGTCAATCCTGCGCTTCCGCCCGATCATGATGACGACGATGGCGGCGGCGCTCGGCGCCCTGCCGTTGGCGATCGGCTTTGGCGAAGGCTCCGAGTTGCGCCGCCCGCTTGGCATCTCGATCGTCGGCGGTCTTCTGGTCAGCCAGATGCTGACCCTCTACACGACGCCGGTCATTTATCTTTATCTCGACCGGTTTCGCTTGTGGGCGCAGCAGCGCTGGGGGATCCGCCGGCGCTTTTGGCCGGGCCGGGTTGCCGAACCCGGCGAATGAACGCGGTGGGGGGAAAGTCGAGCCGGCAGGGGGCCGGCAGCCGACCGTCGCGTCTGGCCCTCTCGGGCCTGGCACTGCTCCTCGGCGCGTGCACGATCGGGCCGGATTATCGGCAGCCGCCCGTGCCGGTGCCGGTCGCCTACAAGGAAGCCGCCGCGACGGAAGGCTGGCGTGTGGCACGGCCGGCAGACACGTTCGACCGCGGCGCCTGGTGGTCGGTCTATAACGACCCGGTGCTCGATACCCTCGAGCGCGAGGTCGACGTCTCGAACCAGAACATCAAATCGGCCGAAGCCAGTTTCCGGCAGGCCGAAGCGATCGTGACACAAGCGCGAGCTGCCTTCTTTCCGACCGCGACTTTCGCCGGACAGGCACAGCGCACGCGCACCAGCGGCGGACGAGTGGGGTCTACCGGCATTTCCGGCGGCAACACCGGAAGCATCTCCAATTTCTTCAGCCTGTCCACGTCGGCCAGCTGGATCCCCGATCTGTGGGACAAGGTTGGCCGCACCGTCGAGAGCGATGTCGCGAGCGCGCAGGCCAGCGCCGCCAACGTCGCGAGCGCGCGCCTCGCGGTGCAAGGCCAATTGGCCAGCGACTACATGCAGCTGCGAATCGCCGACGAGCTGAAGCGATTGCTGGACGCGGCGGTTAAGGCCTATTCCGAATCGTTGCGGATCACGCAAAACCAGTACAACGCCGGCATCGTTGCGGCGTCGGATGTGGCCCAGGCTCGGACCCAGGTTGAGACTACCCAGGCCCAGGCGATCGCGACCGGCGTTCTGCGTTCCCAGCTCGAACACGCGATCGCCGTGTTGATCGGCAAGCCGCCGGCCGAACTGACGATAATCACGGTCAACTCGGTACCGATGCTTGTCGAGGTCCCGGCCGGTTTGCCATCGGAGCTGCTGGAGCGGCGCCCCGATGTCGCCGCCGCCGAGCGCCGCATGGTCGCCGCCAACGCCCAGATCGGGGTCGCCGAGGCAGCGTTCTTCCCGACCGTCACGCTGTCGGCCGATTATGGCGTCAACGCCTCGATGCTGAAGCGCCTCTTCAATACCGCGAGCCGCACGTGGTCGTTCGGCTCGACCTTGGCCGAAACGATCTTCGATGCCGGCGCTCGTCACGCGGTCGTCGAACAGAACCGCGCCTTGCTGGACGCGACGATTGCCGATTACCGCCAGACCGTGCTGACGGGGTTTCAGCAGGTCGAGGACGAGCTCTCCTCGTTGCGCATCCTGGCCGCCCAAGCCATCGCCCAAGATGCCGCGGTAGCGGCGTCGCGCGAGGCCGAGCAGATCATCTTGAACCAATACAAGGCCGGCACGGTCGCCTACACCAGTGTCGTCGTCGCGGAGGCCGCCGCACTGGGCAACGCCGAAGCCGCGATTAACATCCGGCAAAGCCTGCTTTTGGCCAGCGTAGGGCTGATCCAGGCGCTGGGCGGCGGCTGGGATGCCTCGCAACTGCCTAGCCGCGATCTCATCGAAGCCGATGTTCCGATTAATTTCAGCCCGCTGCCGCCGTCCGATACGCTGTCGAGCTTCTGGGAGAGCCTGCCGAAGCTATGGTAAACGCCGCCGGCAACCCGACCGGCGAGATTCCGCGCATTGACAGAGACACGGCGGTCGCCGAACACTTCTTGCCCCTGTGTACGGGACGAGGATCGGGGTGGCGGCGAGTCACAAAGCAATAGGGCGGCTCGGGGTCGATATCGGTGGCACCTTTACGGATGTCGCCCTCGAAGTAACCAATTCCACTGGGGGGCAGCTGTTCAGCGCCAAGGTCCTGACCACCCCGGACGCGCCGGAGCAGGCCGTCATCGCGGCAATTCAGACGGTATTGCGCGACGCGGGGCTCCATCCGCGAAACCTCGCGATCATCATTCACGGTACGACCTTGGCGACCAACGCGATCATTGAGCGCAAGGGCGCCAAGACCGCCTTTGTGACGACCGAGGGATTCCGCGATACGATCGAAATCCGCCACGAAAACCGCTTCGAACAATACGACGTCAATATCGACCTGCCGCCGCCCTTGGTGCCGCGCCGCCTACGCTTTGTCGTGCCGGAACGCGTAAACGCCCAGGGGCAGGTCGTCGTGCCGCTCGACGAGGGCGCGGTCGAGCGGCTCGCAGAGCGCCTCGCCGCCGACCAGGTCGACAGCTTGGCGATCGGCTTTCTGCACAGCTTCACGAACCCGACGCATGAACAGCGCACCCGCGAAATCCTCTCGTCGGGCCTCACCGGCGTGACCTTTACGCTGTCGTCCGAAGTGTCGCCCGAAATGCGCGAGTACGAGCGCTTCTCGACCGCCTGCGCGAATGCCTATGTGCAGCCGATGATGGGGCGCTATCTCGTCAATCTGGAAGAAAAGCTGCAGCAGGAAGGGCTGCGTTGCCCCTTGTTCCTGATGCTGTCGGGGGGCGGGCTGACGACAGTCGAGACCGCGATACGCTTTCCGGTGCGGCTGGTCGAAAGCGGCCCGGCGGGCGGCGCCATTTTCGCCAGCCAGATCGCCCGGCAATGCCGGCTCGATACGGTACTGTCCTATGACATGGGCGGCACCACCGCCAAGATCTGTCTGATCGACGATTTCCAGCCGCAGACCAGCCGCGCCTTCGAGGTCGCGCGCATCTACCGCTTCAAGAAGGGCAGCGGCCTGCCGTTGCGCATTCCGGTCATCGAGATGGTCGAGATCGGCGCCGGCGGCGGCTCGATCGCTCGGGTCGACCAGCTGAAGCGGATCACGGTCGGCCCCGATAGTGCCGGCGCCGACCCCGGGCCCGCCTGCTATGGCCGCGGCGGCAAGGAGCCCACCGTGACGGACGCCGATTTGCTGCTCGGCCGCATCGATCCGACCGGATTTTCCGGCGGCCGCATGGCGCTCGATCGCGACGCCGCCGAAACGGCGATGCAGCAGGTGGTCGCGGCGCCGCTCGATCTCGCTTTGCCCCTCGCCGCCTTCGGGGTCAGCGAGATCGTCGACGAGAACATGGCCAACGCCGCCCGCGTCCATGCGATCGAGAGCGGCAAGGACGCGCGCGGCCGCGCCCTCGTCGCGTTCGGCGGCGCCGCGCCTTTGCATGCCGCCCGCATGGCCGACAAGCTCGGTCTCGATCGCGTGGTGGTGCCGTCGAATGCGGGGGTCGGCTCGGCGGTCGGGTTTCTGCGCGCGCCAATTGCGTATGAGATCGTCCGCTCGCAATTGCAGAGGCTCGACGCGTTCGACGCGGCGAGCGCGAATGCACTGCTGGCGGCGATGCGCTCCGAGGCCGAGACGATCGTGCGGCGCGGCGAGCCGAAGGCCCCGCTTACCGAAATGCGCTCGGCCTTCATGCGCTATCGCGGACAAGGGCACGAGATCGCGGTGCCGTTGCCGGTGCGCCCCTACCGCGACGAGGACGCCGCCGAGCTGCTGGCGGCCTTCGAGGCGGCCTACCGCCGGCTGTACAGCCGGGTCATTCCGGGCGTGGAGGTCGAGGTGCTGAGCTGGGTGTTGCTGCTGAGCGGCCCGGTGCCGGCCGATGATGCGGAACCCCCACCCGAGCCGCCGCGCTACACGCCGCAGCCGGCCCGCCGCCGCGCCGTGTTCGACGCCGACACGGCCGATTTTGTCGAGGTGGCGATCTACGAGCGCGCCGCGCTGGTCCCCGGAGCCGTCATCGCCGGCCCGGCGGTCATCGTGGAGGACGAAACCTCGACCGTCGTCAGCCCCGCTTTCGACGCCCGCATCGACGCCTACGGCTACATCGAGCTGACCCGGCGCACGGCTTCACAATGACACAGAGCGGAGCCGCAGCGCGTTGGTGATCACCGTCACCGAGCTCAGGCTCATGGCGGCGCTGGCGATCATCGGGTTCAGCAAAAGCCCGGTGAAGGGATAGAGCACACCGGCCGCGATCGGCACCGCCAGGGCGTTGAACACGAACGCAAAAAACAGGTTCTGCCGGATATTGCGCATGACCGCGCGGCTGAGCCGGCGGACCCGCACGATGCCCTGCAGATCGCCGCGGACCAATGTCACCGCGGCGCTCTCCATCGCGACATCGGTGCCGGTGCCCATCGCGATGCCGACCTGCGCCTGCGCCAGTGCGGGGGCGTCGTTGATGCCGTCACCCGCCATCGCCACAAAGCGGCCCTCATCCTGGAGTGTCTTCACCACCGCGGCCTTCTGCTCCGGCAGCACCTCGGCGACGACATCGTCGATCCCAAGCCGCCGGGCCACTGCCTCCGCCGTGGTGTGACTGTCGCCGGTCAACATGACGACGCGAATACCCTCTGCGCGCAACGCCGCGAGTGCTGCGCGGGCGCTCTCCTTGATCGGGTCGGTGACGGCGACGAGCCCAGCCGCGCTGCCGTCGACGGCGATCATCATAACTCCGTTGCCCTTGCGCCGCAGCGCGTCGGCGCGCTCGCGCAGCCCATCCGCGTCGATGCCGAGCGAGACGAACAGCGCCGTATTGCCGACGGCCACTTGCCTCCCCTCGACTGTGCCGACGACGCCTTGGCCGGTGAGCGATTTGAAATCGGCTGCCGCGGCGAGCGCCAGCCCGCGCTGCTGCGCACCCTCGACGATGGCGGCCGCCAACGGATGCTCGCTCGCGCGTTCGAGGCTGGCGACGAGGCGCAGCACCTCGCTCTCATCGTTACCGGCAACCGGGGTGACCCCGACAAGGCGCGGCTTGCCCTCCGTCAGGGTGCCGGTCTTGTCGACGACGAGTGTGTCGACCTTTTCCATGGTTTCGAGTGCTTCGGCGTTGCGCACCAGCACGCACGCCCGCGCGCCGCGCCCGGTGCCCACCATGATCGACATCGGCGTCGCCAATCCGAGCGCGCAAGGGCAGGCGATAATCAGCACCGCCACCGCATTCAGCAGCCCGAACCCCATCGCCGGCGGCGGCCCCAACAGCGACCACGCCACAAAGGCAATCACCGCGATCACGACGACCGCCGGCACAAACCAGCCGGACACAGTATCCGCGAGCTTCTGGACCGGCGCGCGCGAGCGCTGCGCCTCGGCGACCATCCGGACGATCTGCGCCAAGAGCGTGTCGCTGCCGACGCGCTCGGCCTTCACCACAAAACTGCCGGTCGTGTTCACGGTGGCGCCGGTGACCTTGTCGCCCGCCGATTTCTCGACCGGAATCGGCTCGCCGGTGATCATCGACTCGTCGACGCTGCTGTGCCCCTCGATGACGATCCCGTCGACCGGGACCTTCTCGCCGGGCCGGACGCGCAGCCGGTCGCCGGGCACGATTGCGCCGAGCGGGACATCCTCCTCCGATCCATCCTCTCGAATGACTCGGGCGCGCTTTGGCGCGAGATCGAGCAGGTGCCGGATCGCGCTGCTGGTCTGCGATCGGGCACGCAGTTCGAGGACCTGCCCCAACAATACCAGCGCGACGATGACCGATGATGCCTCGAAATAGAGCGGCACTCCGCCATCCGGGCCGCGGAAGGATGCAGGAAAAATGTTCGGCATGATCGCCGCTGCGACGCTGTAGAGGTAGGCGACACCGGTGCCGAGCGCGATCAGCGTAAACATGTTGAGGCTGCGGTTCTTGAGCGAGGCCCAGCCGCGCTGGAAGAATGGCCAGCCGCCCCACAGTACGGCCGGCGTCGCGAGCCCCAGTTGCAGCCAGGTCATGGCGCGCGGCGGCAGCATTGCGACCTCATGGCCGCCCATCGCGATTGCCAGCAGCGGAACCGAACATGCTGTTGCGATCCAGAAGCGGCGGGTCATGTCGCGCAGCTCCGGGTTTTCCGGCTCCCCGCCCGCCGTGGGGATCATCGGCTCCAGCGCCATGCCGCAGATCGGGCAGGAGCCGGGCGCCTCTCGGACGATTTGCGGATGCATGGGGCACGTCCACAGCGCCCCGGACGCGCCAGGGGCCGCTATCGGCTCGCGGGCGCTATGGTCGTCAGAACTGTAGCGAGCCGGATCGGCGAGGAACCGATCCCGGCATTTGGCACCGCAAAAGGAATATTGCCGCCCGGCGTGCTCGGCGTGGTGTGGCGTCGTCGCCGGGTCGACGCTCATGCCGCAGACCGGATCGCGCACGCTCTCAGTCGTTCCGCTCCGCTCGCGAGGAGCGGAGCGGTTGTGGGAATGCGCGCCGCTCACTGATCGGGATCCAGAGGAAACATCCAAACCTAAATGGTCATTGGGTTTGCCGTTGCACGGTTGGACGCCTGCCACGATTGGCGTCCCTCCCCTGCGGGCTATAGCATGACCTTAAGAACGCATAACGATGCCTATAGGGGAAACGCTGATGCCAAGGCCGGCCGTCCGCTGATGGGACAGGATCCCGGCCCATGCTGAAGCACCCGATCCCGCTTTACGCGATCGGGCTATTCAGCATGGGCTACGTCGATTTCTATACCTTCCTTATACCGCTCTACGGCGTGTCGATCGGCCTTGGCGCCGGCGAGATCGGCATCTTGGTCGGCGCCCGCTCGCTCGCGGCAATGTTCCTGTCGATCCATGTCGGTGTCTTGATGGACCGCTTCGGCACGCGCGCGGTCACCCTGTTCTTCGTCTGGACGACGATGGCGATGACGCCGCTGTTTCCGCTAGTGCCGTGGTTCTGGGCACTGCTGCTGCTGCAATTGGTCAACGGCGCTTCGGTGTCGTTCGCCTGGTCCGGTGCCCAGACTCTGATCGCCCAACTGCCCGAGGGCGACGCCGGCGCGATCGGCCGGTTTAGCTTTTACGCGCGCATCGGCACGACAGTGGCGCCGATCCTCGCGGGCGGTGCCTGGGATTGGGGCGGCGCCTGGCCGGCCTATTTGGTAGGCGGGCTGTGGGGCGCGGTATTGACATGGACACTGCTGCGCTCCCCGGAAGCCGAGTTGCATCGCACCGGCAGAGCCCGGTTCCACCTCCGCGACGCGATCCCGCGGCTCTCGGATTATGTCAGCTCACTCATGATGGTGGCGATCCCCGCGGTCGCCTTGTCGATCGCGATCATGACGATGCGCAATGCGACCTACAGCGTGCAAACCTCGGTGTATGTCATCTATCTCAACGACATCGGGTTGACCGGCACGGCGATCGGCCTGTTGTTTTCGGCCGTCGAAGTTACCAGCGGCCTCGGCTCACTGTTCGCAGCGCAGGCGATGCGGCTCGGCGATCCGCAAAAGACTATGCTGCGGGGCACCGCGATTTCGGTCCTGCTGATGGCGGTGACGCCGCTGTTTGGCGGCATCTTTGCACTTTTGCTCATGGCGCAGGTATTGCGCGGCTGGCTCGCCGGCGTCATCCAGCCTGTCATGTTTTCGGTACAGGCGCGCGCAGTGGGGCGTCATCAGCAGGGCGCGGTCGTCGGATTGCGCCAGACCGCACAGCGCCTATGCTCGATTATCGTGCCGCCGGCGATGGGCGGCGTCGCTGACCACTTCGGCACTAGCGAGAGCTTTTACATCACCGGCGCGATCATGCTCGTATGTTGCGTGCCGATCGCGCTGATGGCACGCCGCGCGGGCCCCATGCCGTCGGCGCGCCTCTTGAACAAGGAGGCAGAATGACCCGCGATTTTGTTGGCTACGGCCCTGAGCCGCCCCACCCGCATTGGCCGGGCGAAGCGCGCATCGCTGTCAATTTCGTCATCAATTTCGAGGAAGGTTCGGAGCTGTCTTACCCCGCGGGTGACGGCGTCTCCGAAACCGGGCTGATCGAGAGCGCCAGCACCGATGCCGGCAATCGCCGCGACCTCGCCGCCGAGAGCATGTTCGAATACGGCGCGCGAGTCGGCTGGTGGCGGCTTCATCGCATCTTCACCGGTTTTGGGATCCCGGTGACGCTGTTCGCCTGCGCCCGCGCGCTTCAGGCCAATCCGCCGGCAGCTGCGGCGATCGCCGCGACCGATTGGGACATCTGCGGCCACGGCTATCGCTGGATCAAGCATTACGAGCTCGGCGAAGCCGAGGAGCGCGACCAGATCGCTCGCGCCGTCGCGCTGATCCGCGAGACGACCGGCAAACCGACCTTGGGCTGGTACTGCCGTTACGCGCCGTCAGAAAACACCCGCCGGCTGATCGTCGAGAATGGCGGGTTTCTCTATGACAGCGACGCTTATAACGACGAGCTACCGTACTGGGTACGGGAAGGCAGCAAACCGCACCTTGTGATCCCCTATTCCCTCGCGATGAACGACGTAAAGTTCGGTCGCGGCGTGTTCGGGCCGGGCGAAGACTTCTTCGCCTATCTGCGCGACAGCTTCGATCTCTTATACGAGGAAGGCGCGGAGCACCCCAAAATGATGTCGGTCGGCCTCCACATGCGCCTCTGTGGGCATCCCGGCCGCGCCAAGGCGCTCATTCGCTTCATCGAACATATGCGCGCCCACGAGCGCGTGTGGATTTGCCGGCGGGAGGATATTGCGCGGCATTGGACCGCGCGGTTTCCGCCCACCTGATGATGCAGGCTAGCTAAGCGCGGCCGCCGGGTGGCGCCGGACGACAAAGCTCGCGAGGTCGAGGCCACGATCACGCAGGAAACGGGCAAGGTTTTCCCGCCGCACGATCATGCTGCCGCCGTCGGCATGCACGACCTCGCCATGGCCGGCGTAAATCAGCACATGGCCCGGCATGTACAAGAGATCGCCGCGCCGGAGATCAGCTTCCCCGCCGATCGCCACGCGCTCGCCGATCGTGTCGCGCTGCATGTCGGTATCGCGCACCACCGCGATGCCGATGTCGCGGAACGCGTTCTGCACCAGCCCGGAGCAGTCGAGCCCCAAGAAGCTTTTGCCGCCCCACAGGTAGGGGGAGCCGAGATAGCATTCGGCGGCGGCGACGATGTCCGGCGAGCATGGCGGCTCGGCCGACAGGCAGGCGAATGGCAGAAAGCCGCCGCCATCGAGCCGGGCGTATTCGGTGCCGCGCGTCAGGAGCCCGGTTTCGGCGACGATCACCGCGCTGCGGCGCGGCAAGAAATCGATGACGGCAGAGCGGAGATCCGGCGCCTCGTACCGGTAGGATCCCATCGTCGCGACGAAATGCGTCGGTTCAGCCGGTCTACCGATACCAATTTGGCTGGCATCGACATAGCCGACATAGCCGTCATCCTGCGACTGACACCATACCCAATGCCCGGCTTCCTCGAAGACGAGAATCGGCTCCCCGTAATGATAGAAGGTTTCGAGCGGCGCCTCCGGGCGCGGTTCGCGGCGCACCGCTGCCTGCCCGGCGACCACCCGCCCCGGCCGGCCCTCGACGTAGCGCCGTGCCGTCACCGGCCCGCGCAACCGCGCATCGGCGAGATCGTCGCGAAAAGCATTGAGCCGCGGGTCGAGTTTTGTCACGGCATCGTGGTCGGCGGAGGCGGGATCAGCTCGAGGATCTTCTCGGCGATCAGCTCGTAGCCGGGCGCGGTGAAGTGGATGCCATCATCGGCGCGCATCCGCTGCGTGACGCCCTCGCGGTCCTTGCCAAACGCGCTGTAGTGGCCCTCGCCATCGGCGACCGCGGTCCATAGCGGCACGAATTGCGCGCCAAACTTCGCCGCCTCAGCGGCATAGATGTCGTTGATGTACCCCATGTCGGCCGAGTAGGTGCCGCTGCGGGCGATCGGATTGCCGCACCAGATCACCTTGAGGCCCGCCCCGACCATCGCCTTGAGCAGCTGGTCGATGCGAGAGGCATAGGCCTCGCGCCACTCATCGGTGTGGAAATGCAGATTGGCCCCATCCGAATCCCGGAAATCCAGGCGGTCGTTGGCGCCGAACATCGCAACGGCGATGTCCGCCTTTTCATGCCCCACGAAATTCGCGATCGCCCCCAGCCATTCGCTCTCCGCATGGACGAGCGCCGCGCCGGCATGCGTGCGGTTGAGAACGCGGTAGCGCTGGTCTTCGATCAGGATGCGCTGCAATCCGCGCGCGAGGCCGGCGCCCTGGCTGTCGCCGAACACGACGATCGCCGTGCGATTCGCCGCTTCCTCGGCATGCGCAACGCTTGAGAAGGTGACCAGGCACAACGGAAAGACGGAAGCGCGCGCGATCAGACGCGCCGCGTCGAAAAGATGGCTGAGCCCCCACACCGCGATGCGTCCCACTCCAACCCCCGAACCCGAATTCTTAGCGGTTCTCGATTTCGCTGCCAATTCAATCGGCAGCTCGTCATTAACGCCAGCCGCGGATGTTCTGCGACATTCGCTCCGATGTCCGCTTGCCGATTGTTGTGCCAACCGGTAGAAGCGCATCGCAAGACTTCGCCACATAGGTAAAGAATTCGCTTTGCGTAAAATTGCCGCTTCTCTGCCGCCGATCGTTCCTGCGTGACGCGCAATGCTGTTTCCGACCCTCGGCTTCTTGCTGTTCTTCCTGGTCGTCGCAGCGGCGATGGCGCTGCTCGACACCCGCTTCGCCGCGAAAAAGGTCGTGCTGGTCGTCGCCAGCTACTACTTTTATGCGCAGTGGGATTGGCGCTTCTGCTTTCTGCTCGCCGGCAGCTCGGGGCTCAGCTATGTCGCCGGACTGCTGATCGATAGCGCGCCCAGCCGGGACCGCCGCCGTGCGGTCCTGGCAATCGCCGCGAGCTTGCATCTCGGGCTGCTCGGCATCTTTAAATATTTCGATTTTTTCGTTTCCTCGGCGAATCAGCTGGCCCGCCTCTTGGGCCTCGAGCACGAATTGCCGTTTGTAGAGATCCTGCTGCCGGTCGGGATCTCGTTCTTCACCTTTCACGGCATCTCCTACATCACCGACGTCTATCGCGGCGATGTCCAAGTGTGCCGCAATCCGCTCGACATGCTGCTTTACATGTCGTTCTTCCCGCAGCTCGTCGCCGGACCGATCGTACGCGCCGCCTATTTCCTGCCGCAGCTCGCCCGGCCCTCGACCGAACCGATCCCGATCGGGCCGGCCTTGCTGCTGATCCTCTCCGGCCTGTTCAAGAAGGTTGTCATCGCCAATTACCTGGCGACCGGCCTCGTCGATCCGGTGTTCAGCGCCCCAACCAGCTATGGCGGGCCGGACCTGTTGCTCGCCACCTACGGCTATGCCGTGCAGATCTTCTGCGATTTCAGCGCCTATAGCGACATGGCAATCGCCCTGGCGGCACTGCTCGGCTTCCGCTTCCCGGCCAATTTCAATCAGCCCTACCGGGCGCAGCGCCTGCGCGAATTCTGGCAACGCTGGCACATTTCGCTGTCGACCTGGCTGCGTGACTATCTCTACAAGCCGCTCGGCGGCAACCGTTACGGCCGGCTGAAGACCTATCGCAATCTGCTGCTGACCATGCTGCTGGGCGGGCTGTGGCACGGCGCCGCCTGGAAGTTCATCGCCTGGGGCGCGCTGCACGGCGGCGGCCTCGCCGTCGAGCGCATGCTGGAGCCCTGGATCGGCCGGCGCTCGCTGAGCCCGGCAGCGAAAATCATCGCGACGCTCATCATCTTCCACTTCGTCTGTCTCGGTTGGATTTTCTTCCGCGCCGAGGATTTCGCGGTCGCCTCGCTCTACATCGGCGGGTTCGCCAACGGTTGGGGCAATGGGGTGCAGCAGGCCGGCCCGTTCATGGTGGCGCTGATCGCGCTGGGGCTCGCCGGCCAGTTCACGCCCGATGCATTGTTCGACCGCGCCGCTCTCGCTTTCGCCCGCGTGCCGAGCTGGGGCCTCGGCGCGATGGCCGGGATTGTCGTCGCGTTGATCAACGCGCTCGGCCCCGAGGGTGTCGCCCCGTTCATCTATTTCCGGTTCTGAGCGATGGTCGCCCTCGAACGCGAACTCACCGACAGGTCGCCAACCGTTGTAGCGCCGACCACGGCCGATGCGATCCCGCTCGCGTTGCGCCGCCGCGGCGCCTCGGCACGCCAGGTGCTGGCGATGACGTTCGTCGGTATGCTGGCACTGGCATTGTTTGCCTCCCGCGACCTGCCGTCGTGGAGCGAGCGGCTCGGCGATGGGCCGACCGGCTTGGCGGCGCAGAAGATGGCCGCCCGGTGGGATGAGGCGATGGCGAGCCTCGGCCTTACCCGTCCGCACGTGGTCTTGCGCGACCTGATCCGCAGCCTGCTCGACGCGCAGTGGTAGCGCTCTAGCAGAGACGCCATACTCCCGGCGCGGCAAGCCAGGAGATCGCCCGTGTTCCCGACCCTAACCGACGAGCAGCACCGCTTCGTCTCGACCGTTCGCGAGCTCGCGCAGAGCGAGTTCCGCGAGCGCGCCCTGCGCTGGATGGACGGCACCTTCCCGTGGGAGAACATGAAGAGGCTCGCCGAATTGGGCGTCCTCGGCATGGCGGTGCCTGAGGAATATGGCGGGCTGGGCCTCTCGGTATTCGATACCGCGCTCGTCCTCGAAGAGATCGCCAAAGCCTGCTACGTGACGGCGATGGCGGTGTTGGGCGAGGTCGGGGTGCAGACCCGCATCATTGCGGCCTACGCGCCCGAGGCGATCAAGCAGCGCATCCTGCCGGCCGTGCGCAGCGGTGAATGCCTGCTCGCGATCTGCATGACCGAGCCTGACGCCGGCACCGATGTCGCCAATTACAAGACCAATGTCGACCGGGTCGGCAATCGGCTTCGCCTCAACGGCGTCAAGACCTTGATCAGCCGCGCCGAGGAGGCCGGCATGTTCGTCGTCTTCACCCGCATCGACAAAAAGCCGGGGCGCGAGGGTATCGGCTGCGTGCTGGTCGAGAAGGGCACGCCCGGTTTTTCGGTCACCGGCACCTATCACACGATGGGCGGCGAAAACCTGCACGAGATCCGTTTCGAGGATGTCGAATTACCGCCCGAGAACCTCGTCCTCGAAGACGGCTTCCGCAAATTGCTCTCGGCCTTCAACACGCAGCGTTGCCTGAACCCGTCTATCTCGCTCGGCCTCGCCGAGGGGGCGTTCGAAGAGGCGGTCAGATACGTCAAGGAACGCCACGCCTTCGGCCGCGCGATCGGCGATTTTCAGGGCATGCGCTGGAAGATCGCTGAGATGTACCGCGACATCGAAGCGGCGCGCAGCGTGCTCTACCGCGCCTGCGCGAGCGCCGACCCGTTCCCCGACCCGCTATTGGCCGCAGTTGCCAAGGTGACCTGCAACGAGATGGCGCTTCGGGTCACCAGCGAGGCGATCCAGGTGCATGGCGGCTACGGTTTCACCGACGAATTTCCGGTGTCGCGCTTCTATCGCGGCGCCCGTTACGGCACCCTGGGCGGGGGCACCTCGGAGACGTTGCGCGACCTGATCGGCAAGCGCGTCATCGCCGGCCTCGACCCGGTCGACGGCATCCTCGGCGTCAGCGCGTTTTAGCGTCTGCCCGGCAATCCAGCCGCATCCACGCCAAATTGGAAATAATCAACTCAACGTTAACGTTGATTGCGTAGCTCTAATATCTCTTTGACCTTCACGCGGACGCACGGCATTCCTCCACGATGGACTGGCTCGTCGCCCTATTGGTGCTGCTTGGATTGGCGGCGCTGGCCGGCCTCGTCTGGCTGCATCTCGGGCATACCCCGGCCACCCGCGCTGGCGGGCGGACACGGGGCGCTGGTTCCGAGCCGTTTGCGCCGGGCGACCCCGCCGCGCTGTCCGTTACGCTGCGCACCTTGCGGCAGCAGGCGTCACACTACCGCGACGTTGCTCTGAAGCTGGAGGATCCGGTTGCCGGCGCGCGCTGTTGGGATGCCGCGCGCCTGCTCGATCGCGCGGCTGACGCGCTGGAGAACCCGCCTGAAGAAGGCGCCGCCGGCCCCGGCAACTAGCGCACCTACCTCACTCCATCGGCAGGCCGGCGTGGGTGTTGCGCGAATCGAGCGAGGTGAAGCCGCTCGCTAGCGAGGGCATCGCCACCTCGGCGATCGTCTCGGGGGTCCAGCCGCCGTTGCGGTGCACCATCCGCAGCGGCCGCATATGGCCGTAAAGCGACAATTCACCGGCGCGCTGATGGAACACCTGGCCGTTGACGTAGGCGGCCTGCTCGGAAGCGAGAAACACGCATAATGGCGCGATCGCATCGGCCCGGCTCCGCCGCAGCCGCTCCTCGCGCAGAGCGGCGACTGCCGGGTCCTTCGGGGGCGGCACCGAGCGGGTCATGCGGGTGTCGGCCGAGGGCGCGATGACGTTGGCGGTGATGCCCTTCGACTGGTTCTCCATCGCAATGATCCGCGCCATCGCGACGACCCCCATCTTGGCCGTGCCGTAATTGACCTGGCCGACATTGCCGAGCAGCCCGGAAGTCGAGGACACCAGGATCATGCGGCCGTAATTCTGCTCGCGGAACAGGTTGATCGCCGCCCGGTTGACGTTGAAGTGGCCGGTCAGGTGCACGTCGATGACCGCCTGCCAGTCTTCCGGGAACATGTTGTGAAACATCTTGTCGCGCAGGATGCCGGCGGCGTTGAACACGATGTGCAGCCCGCCGAAGCTCTCGCGCGCCTGACTGACCATCTGCAGGCAGTCGTCGAACTTGGCGACGGAGCCGTAATTGGCGACGGCCTCGCCGCCCTTCGCCGTGATCTGGTTGACGATGTCCTGCGCCGGGGTCGTGTCGTTACCCTCGCCGCTGCCGCTGGTGCCGGGATCGTTGACGACGACCTTGGCGCCGTTCGCCGCCATCAATTTGGCGACCTCGCCGCCGACCCCTCGCCCCGCGCCAGTGCAGATCGCGACCCGTCCGTCCAACATGCCCATCGCCGCGGCCTTTCCCGGATGTCGTTCAAACTCGCAGTTGACCCGCCGGTAGCGCGATTTGTCAATTCGCCCGGGTCAATTCGTCCGGGCGGCAGCGGCGGCGCGCAGGTCGAAACTGTCGTCGGCCGCCTGCTTCGGGGTGACCTGCCGGCCGGCGGACAGCAGCCGTCGGGCATGGGCGTGGTCGGCCGGGCGGTTGACCGACTCGACGCCGAGCAGTTTGCCGGCGCGGTAGCAGAACACGGAGAACTCGCCCGCCTCGACCGAGCCGCGCAACACGGTGTGGTCGTGGCCGGCGGTCAGCCCGGCGATCTGCAGCCGCAGCGGCCCCTGCTCGCTCCAGAACCACGGAAGCGCCGCATAGGGGTGCGGCTTGCCGAGGATGCGGTCGGCGACGCAGCGCGCGTGGTCGGCGGCGTTCTGCACCGCTTCAAGCCGGGTCATGTTGCCGTCCGCATGCGCCGACGGATAAGCGCAGCAATCGCCGATCGCCGAGATCGCCGGGTCGGCGGTCAGGAGCTGCGCGTCGACGACGATGCCGTTGGCGACCGCGAGCCCGGCCTCGGCCGCCAGCTCGCCATTCGGCACGACACCGATGCTGACCAGCACGAGATCGGCCCTGAGCCGCTCGCCGCTCGCCAGCTCGACGTGATCGACGCGCCCGGCATTCCCGGCGATCCGCACGACCTGCGCCCCGAAGCTGAATTGGACGCCGTTCCGGCGATGCGCAGCCGCGAAGAATTCCGAGGTCGGCGGGCACACGACGCGCCCCATGACCCGGTCGGTCAATTCGAGGATATGAACCGGCCTTCCTTTGCTGCGCGCGACGGCGGCGAATTCGAGCCCGATAAAACCGGCGCCGATGACGGCGATATGCTCGGCTGCGGCGAGCCGCTCGCGCAGCTCGTCGGTTTCGGCGAGGTTGCGCAGATAGCAGACGCCGTCGAGTTCGATCCCCGGCAGCGGCGGGACCCGATTGCGCGCGCCGGTCGCCAGCACGAGGTGGTCGTAGCCGAGCGGCTCGCCCGAGGCGAGGCGCAGCCGCCTTGCCGCCCGGTCGATCTCGACCGCGCGTGTGCCCGGCAGATAATCAATGCGGTGGTCGCGGTAGAACGCCTCCGGTCGCATCAGCAACAGGTCGAGGCCGATCTTGCCGTCGAGATAATCCTTCGAGAGGGGTGGGCGCTGATACGGCAGTACCGGCTCGTCGCCAAGCAGCACGATCGCGCCGCCAAAGCCGCCCTGCCGCAGTGAGGCGGCGAGCTGAAACCCGGCATGCCCCGCCCCGACAATGATGACTCGTTCGGCCGCCATGGCTCAGTAACCTTTAATTCCGCGTCCCGGCGAAAGCCGGGACCCACTCCGGCCACCCTCCAAGCGGCTGACAGGTGGGTCCCGGCTTTCGCCGGGACGCTGGGGTGGGGATGCCGGATGTGATGGAAGAAATCAGGTCTGGGTCTCGGGCAGGTGGACGACGAGCCCCTCCATCTCCGGCGACACGACGAGCTGGCAGGACAGGCGGCTGTTCGGCTTGCGCGGGCTGGCCGTGCCTTCGAGCATCGCGTCCTCGTCGGCCTGCATCGCCGGTGTCAGCGGCAGCTGGTCCTCGCGCACATAGACGTGGCAGGTGGCGCACATGCAGGAGCCGCCGCATTCGGCGACGATCCCGTCGAGCCCGTTGAAGACCGCGGCTTGCATGACGCTCGTGCCGACCGCGATGTCGAGCGTCGTCTCCTTTCCGTCCTGGGCGATGTAAGTCACACGGGGCATGGTGCTTTTGATCCTCGCTGAACCCGATCCTCGGCTGAACCCGGAGGGCGAGCGTTACGCGATCTGCCGCCTGGGGTCGAGCATTTTTCACGAGGCCGCAGGAGGCGTTTCCGCGCCGCGCCGCACGGGTGTATAGAGAATGCCGCAGATCATCGAGGAGGCGCGTGATGAAGAATGGGTTGCGCGTATACGATGCCGATACCCATGTCGAGCCGTCGGCCGAGGTCATCGACAAATACGTCGATCCCGGCTTCCGTCCGCGTCTCGACGAACTCGCGCCTTATCGGTTCCCGGTTCGGGCCGGGTCGCCAGGCAGCTCGCCCGGGCGGCATGTCTACCGCTATGGCCAGATCTCCTATAAGCGCATCCTCGGCGAGGCGGCGCCGCGCGAGACGCATAGCGGCCGCGATACCCATTGGATGGGCAGCAAGCAGCCGCGTCCCGGGGTCCAGGACGACGCGGCCGAGAGCCGGGTCCGCGACATGGACGACGAGGGCACCGACACGCACTTCCTGATCCCGACCGCGTGGACCAGCCTGGTCGGCCATGACGATCCGACCCTCGAAGTCGGCGTCATCCGCGCCTATCACCGGCACCTCTCGGATTTTTCGAGCCAGTATCCCGACCGACTGAAGAGCATGATCGTCGCCTCGGCGCGCGACGTCGATGCCGCAGTGCACGAGATCCGCGAATGGGGCAAGTCGCGCTGGGCGGTCGCGGTGATGCCGCTCGTCACCAACGAGATCCCGGTCGACCATCCCTCGCTCCATCCGATCTGGCGCGCCGCACTCGACCATGATCTGCCGATCGTGCACCACAGCTTCACCTGGACGCCGCCCTATTTTCCAGGCTACGCGGATCTGTGGGACAACATCTTCCTCGGCCGGCTCGCCTCGCATCCCTGGGGCGCGATGCGGTTCATCGCCGGGGTCATCGGCGGCGGCATTATGGACAAATACCCGACCCTGCGCGTCGGCACCTTGGAATGCGGCTTCGGCTGGTTGCCCTTCTGGGGCCGCCGCATGGACGAGCAGTACGCCTATGTCGGCTCGACCGCGCAGCTCAAGATGAAGCCGAGCGAATACCTGTCGAGCGGCCGCTATTTCTGCAGCGTCGAGCGGCATGAAGGGGCGGACATGTACGAGGCAGTCACGAAGTTCATCGGCGATGACGTGCTGATGTACGCCTCCGACTACCCACACTCGGAATGCCAGTTCCCCGAGACGGTCGATAATTTCCTCAAATGGGACATCAAGCCCGAGGTGAGGCAGAAGCTGATGGCGGGCAACGCCGACCGCTTCTTTAAACAGGCCTGACGTTCATCAAGCAGGCCTGACCGGCCCGCCATGCGGTGCGGGTTGAGCCGGCGCCGGCTGGGTGCGGCGGGCGGCGCTTCGCAGCGTCTCGCGCCATAGAATGTAGAGCCCCGAGGCGACAACGATCGCCGAGCCCAGGAGCAGGCTCGGCGTCGGCACGTCGTCCCAGATCGCAAAGCCGAGCATCGCCGCCCAGATCAACGACAGGTAATTGAACGGCACGACCGCCGAGGGGGGCGCCAGCGACAGCGAGCGCGTCCACCAATATTGCGCGATGCCGTTGCCGATGCCGGCAAGCGCGACCATTAGCGCATCGGTCCAATGCGGGACGCGGAACCCGAGCGTCAGCAGGCAGGCGGTGCACAAGGTCATAATGCTCATTTGATAGAGCGTCAGCGTCTCGGTCGACTCGGTCATGCTCATGCGGCGGATCGCGATCGCGACGGTCGAGATCAAGACCGCGTTGCCGAGCGCGAACAACGCCCCGTAAGTCAGCGTGCCCGCGCCGGGATGCGTGATGATCAGGACACCGACAAAGCCGATGAGCAGCGCCGACCAGCGGTGGATGCCGACCTGCTCTTTCAGGACCAAGATGGACAGCAAGGTCGTGAACAATGGCGCCGCAAAGCCGATCGCCGTCGCCGAGCCGAGCGACAGCACGCTGACCGCGAGAAACCAGCACAACATCGAGCCGAATTGCGACAGCCCGCGCTGCAGGTGCTCGCGGTAGCGATTCGTGCGCAGCACGGCCAACCCGGTGCGCGGCAATACGATCGCCACGACGGTCAGGAACGCGAACAGGGTGCGCCCGAACGCGACCTCGCCCAACGGATAGCTGGCAAGCTGCCATTTCACGACCGCGTTGCCGCCGGCGAACATCACGGTCGAGGCGACCATGTAGGCAATGCCGCGCGGAATCTGGTTGCGCCGCGCAATCAGCGGATCGAGGGTAGTCATTAACCCTTTTTTGGCGATAAATCGGGCGGGATAAAGCCCAAATACGGAGGTCGCGGTCGGCAGCGTTCGCCGGAAATGGCATTATGCTCACGCCGGCCTCACGTTGACCCCGACGCATATCGGCGCAGCAAGCAAGGGAAGAGGGATATGCATTTCGATCTGGCGAAGATCGCGCAAAGCGACGCCTACAAGCTGCTGGTCAGCACTGTGGTGCCGCGGCCGATCGCGCTGACGACGACCGTCGACCTTGACGGGCGGGTCAATGCCGCGCCGTTCAGCTTCTTCAACGCGGTCAGCTCGGTGCCGCCGGTTGTCGTGCTGGGCATCAGCCCCGGCAGTTCCGGGGGCGACGGCTGGAAAGACACCGAGCGCAACATCCGTGATACCGGCGAATTCGTGGTCAATCTGGTCGATGAGGCAATCGCCGAGCGCATGAACGTCTGCGACGTGCCCTTCCCGACGGGCGTCAACGAGCTGGAGATGGCCGAGCTGCACCCGGTGGCCTCGATCGAGGTCAAGCCGCCCCGCATCGGCGAGTCGCCGGTCAGTTTCGAATGCAAGCGCATCACCGGCCTGTCGCTTGGGCCCGGTTCGACCCTCGAAGTTGGCCGGGTCATTCACATCCATATTCGTGACGATCTCGTCGACCCCGAGAAGTTCTACGTGCAGACCGACAAGCTGCACCTCATCGGCCGCATGCACGGGCGCGGCTGGTATGCCCGCACCAGCGATCTCTTTCTGATGGACCGCATGAGCCTCGCCGAGTGGAAAGACGGCAAGCGATGAACCGTTCCCTCCGGCTCGCCGCCGCCACCGCAATGATCACGACAGCCATTGCCCTCTGTTGTGCCGCGGATGCCGAGCCGCCGGCCGGGTCCAAGAACTTCGCTGTCCCTCCCGCCGTGCCCAATTATTTCAGCAACGAAAGCGGGCCGGTGATGCGAACCCCGGCCCCGCTGCCCATTGCTCCTCCCGGGACCAGCACCGTCCCGTTGGCGTCGCCGCCACTGGAGGCCGAAATCGAGCGCAAGCCCGAGCGCCGCATCGTCACTGTCGTAATACCGCGGTCCCGCAGCCGTGTAGCGCACGCGAGCGCGGGCACGGCCGGCGGGCGGAAGACCGTCGCCGGCCGCGGCAGGAGCGGCCGAGTGGTGGGGGTGGCCGCGCATAGCGACAGGCCGCGCGCGGCAAGGCTGGCGCATGCCGAGCTGCACACCGCGAAAACCCGGCCGGTCGCCGCCAAAGGTCCGCGCGCAGGCCGCGGCTAGGCCGGAATCCCGACCGCGTTGGACATCGCCGGCCCGCCCCGCCATATAAGCGGCGCATGGCGCACATCCCGTTCCGCAAAATGCATGGGCTCGGCAACGACTTTGTCGTGCTTGACAGCCGCAGCGATGCGTTCGCGATCGACGCCGCGACGGCGCGCGCCATTGCCGATCGCCGCACCGGCATCGGTTGCGACCAGCTGATCGTAATCGAGCTGCCGCGCCACCCCGCAGCGCAGGTTTTCATGCGCATCCTCAACGCGGATGGCAGCGAGGCCGAAGCCTGCGGCAACGGCACCCGCTGCATTGCGCGGCTGATCGCCGAGCAGACCGGCGAAAAGCGGGTACGGATCGAAACCGCCGCCGGCCTTCTCGAAGCGGAGCGGATGCCGGACGGCAACGTTGCGGTCGATATGGGGCTGGCCCGCACTGCCTGGCATGAGATTCCGCTCGCGCGCGAGATGGACACCGGGCGTGTCGAGCTTGCGCTCGGGCCATTGCGCGAGCCCGTCTGCACCAGCATAGGCAACCCGCACGCGACCTTTTTGGTGCCCGACGCCGAAGCAATCGACCTGGCGGCGCTGGGTCCGCGCCTCGAACACGACAAGCTGTTTCCCGAGCGCGCCAATATCGGCGTCGCGACGGTGCTCGACCGCGGGCGAATCCGCTTGCGGGTGTGGGAACGCGGCGCCGGCATCACCCGCGCCTGCGGCACCGGCGCCTGCGCCGCGCTCGTCGCGGCGGCGCGCCGCGGCCTGACCGCCAGGCACGCGACGGTCGCGCTCGATGGCGGCGCGCTCGATATTCGCTGGCGCGAGGACGGGCATGTGATCATGACCGGCCCGGCGACGCTCGCCTTCGAGGGCGGTTTCGATGCCGCGGCCCTCGCCGGTTGGGGCCGATGAACTCGGTCGAGATCGTCACGTTCGGGTGCCGGCTCAATGCGGTCGAAAGCGATGCGATCCGCCGCCTCGCCGATGATGCCGACCTGCGCGACACGGTCATCGTCAACACCTGCGCTGTCACGGCCGAGGCCGAGCGCCAGGCTCGGCAGACCATCCGGCGCGCCCGCCGCGAGCATCCGCGCGCCCGAATCATCGTCACCGGCTGCGCGGCAACGTTGGCTCCCGACCGGTACGCCGCGCTTGCCGAGGTCGATCTCGTCCTCGACAACGAGGCGAAACTCCGCCCCGAGAGCTATCTCTCCCTCGTCGCTCCGGAATTCGCCACCTCACCCCAACCCTCTCCGCCCCCCGGGGCGGATAGGGAGTTGCCGCCGCGCCCGCAAATCCCCTCTCCGCCCTTTAGGGGGGAGAGGGAGGGGTCCACGCCGCAGGCGTGGGAGGGCGAGGCGACCGTTGAGACTGCCGCTACCCCAAAGCCACGCGCGAGGGCATATCTGCAGGTGCAGCAGGGGTGCGACCATCGCTGCACGTTCTGCATCATCCCGTATGCGCGCGGCCCGAGCCGCTCGGTGCTGCTCGACGACATTATCGCGCAGGCGCGCGCCCTGCTCGCCTCCGGCTATCGCGAGATTGTGCTGACCGGCGTCGATCTGACCGCCTATGGTGCCGACCTGCCGGAGAAGCTAACCCTCGGGCAAATGGTCCGGCAGCTGCTCGCCGCCATCCCGGAGCTGCCGCGCTTGCGCCTGTCCTCGCTCGACCCCAGCGAGATCGATGAGGACCTCTGGCATGCGCTTGCCGACGAGCCCCGCTTGATGCCGCACCTGCATCTGTCGCTGCAGGCCGGCGACGATCTGATCCTGAAGCGCATGAAGCGGCGGCATAGCCGCGCCCAGGCGATCGCCGCGGCTCGCCGCGCGCACGCCTTGCGGCCCGATATCGCGCTCGGCGCCGATCTGATCGCCGGCTTTCCGACCGAAACCGAGGACATGTTCGGCCGCAGCCTCGATATCATCGAGGCATGCGGTCTCGCGTTTGTGCATGTCTTTCCCTACAGCCCGCGGCCGGGAACCCCCGCGGCTCGCATGCCGCAGCTCGATCCCGTGCTGGTGCGCGAGCGCGCCGCCCGGCTGCGCGCCGCGGCAGCGGCCGGGCTGATGGCCGAGCTTTCCGCCCGCATCGGCAGCCAAGCCGATGTGCTGATCGAAAGCTCAGGCCGCGGCCGCGCCGATTGCTATGCCGGCGTGCGCTTCGAGGGTGCGCTGCCGACCGGCTCGGTGGTGCGGATGCGCTTCACCGCGGTGACAGCGGACAGCTTGATCGGAGTGCCGGCATGAGGTTCTGGCGGCGCGGCGTTGCGGACGAAACCGCTCCCGATTCGGATGCGATCCCCCCCGAGGCGGCGGAGGTCGCGACCGCCGAGCCGGCTGCTGTACCCGCTGCACCCCCTGCCCAACCCGAGCCCGTGCCGGAAACGCCCTCAGAACAATTGCGCGGCTTGTTCGGGCGGCTGCGTACCGGCCTGTCGCGCAGCTCCGCACGGCTCAATGAAGGCATCAACACGATCTTCCTGCGCCGCCGGCTGGACAATACGGCACTCGGCGAGCTCGAAGAGCTCCTGATCGCCAGCGATATGGGAAGCGGCGTTTCCGGCGAGGTCGTTGAGGCTTTGCGGCGCACCCGCTTCAACCAGGAGGTCGCGCCCGATGAGGTGCGCGCCGCGCTCGCCGAGGAGGTCATTCGCCTTGTCGAGCCGGTCATGAAGCCGCTGCGCATCGATCCCGCGAAGCGGCCCTTCGTTATCCTTGTCGTCGGGGTCAACGGCAGCGGCAAGACGACGACGATCGGCAAGCTCGCCAAGCAGTACCGCGACGCCGGCAAAAGCGTCATGCTGGCGGCGGGCGACACGTTCCGCGCCGCTGCCGTCGAGCAGCTACAAATCTGGGGTGAGCGCGCCGGGGCTCCGGTAATCACACGGCCGACCGGGTCGGACGCCGCCGGGCTCGCCTTTGACGCCTTCGAGCGAGCGCGCCAGGAGGGCATCGACATCCTGCTGATCGACACCGCCGGGCGGCTGCAAAACAAGACCGATCTGATGGGCGAATTGCAGAAGATCGTCCGGGTGCTGAAGAAGGTCGACGCGGCCGCGCCGCATGCGGTGCTGTTGGTGCTCGACGCAACGGTCGGGCAGAACGCGCATGCCCAGGCCGAGATCTTCCGCGAGATGGTCGGCGTGACCGGCATCGTCATGACCAAGCTGGACGGCACGGCCAAGGGCGGCGTGCTTGTATCGTTGGCCGAGAAATACGGCATCCCGATCCACGCGATCGGCATCGGCGAAAGCGCCGAGGATCTGCGCCCGTTCGAGGCGCGCGCCTACGCCCGCAGCCTCGTTGGCCTCGACGCTTAATTCAGCTTGATCACTATTCGCCGATTCCGTGTGTCGGGTCGGGCGGCGAGCAACGGGTCGTCAGATCGCCGGTAATGAGCGCCTCCTTTTCGTGGTGCAAGGCCCAGCGCACCGAAGGAAAGGCGATGTCGTCCCACGGGATCTCATCCCAACCGAACAGACGGACTTCGAGGCTCTCCGGCCCGGCCGCGACCGCCTCGTCGATGAGCCGGGCGCGGTAGATCAGCTGCACCTGGCTGATCCGCGGAATGTCATAGATCGCCAGGAGGCTCTCGATCTGGATCTTCGCCTGCGCCTCCTCCCAGGCTTCGCGCTCGGCGCCGGCCGTTGTCGATTCGTTGAGCTCCAGATAGCCGGCCGGGAGGGTCCAGAAACCGCGCCGCGGATTGATCGCACGCCGGCACATCAGGATCCGCTCGCCCCAGCGCGGCACCGAGCCGACCACAATTTTCGGGTTATCGTAGAGCACGAAGCCGCACTCGGCGCAGATCGTGCGCTCGCGGTTGTCGCCTTCGGGAACGCGCCGCACCGACGGGCCGCGCAGGCCGCTATCCGTCATGCGTCGGAATAATAGGGAGCGCCCCCAGCACCGGCAAGGCGAGGTCCGGATCGGCGCGCCCGGAGCGGGGCCGGGCTGCGGGTCAGTGCGCCAGCCAGCGGCCGAGCACCGCGAGTAACAGCAGCGCCACGATGTTGGTAATCTTAATCATGGGATTGACCGCCGGCCCCGCGGTGTCCTTGTAGGGGTCGCCGACCGTGTCGCCGGTCACCGCGGCCTTGTGGGCCTCCGAGCCTTTGCCGCCGTGGTGGCCCTCCTCGATGTATTTCTTGGCGTTGTCCCAGGCGCCGCCGCCTGAGGTCATCGAGATCGCAACGAACAGCCCGGTCACGATCGTGCCGAGCAGCATCGCGCCCAATGCGCTGAACGCGGCGGCCTGTCCAGCGATCAGTGCGACGATAGCATAGAGGACGATCGGGGCCAGCACCGGCAACAGCGACGGGATGATCATCTCGCGAATTGCGGCGCGGGTCAGCATGTCGACGGCCCGGCCGTAATCGGGCTTTGCCTTGCCTTCCATGATGCCGGAAATCTCGCGGAATTGCCGCCGCACCTCGACGACGATCGCGCCGGCCGAGCGGCCGACCGCCTGCATGCCGAGCGAGCCGAACAGGTAGGGCAACAGGCCGCCGATAAACAGCCCGATCACGACAAACGGGTCCTGCAGCGCGAAACGGACGTCGAGGTTCGGGAAGTAGTGCTTGAGATCCTCAGTATACGCGGCGAACAGCACCACCGAGGCGAGCCCGGCCGAGCCGATCGCATAGCCCTTGGTGACCGCCTTCGTGGTGTTGCCGACCGCATCGAGCGCATCGGTCGTGCGCCGCACCTCACGCGGCAGATCGGCCATCTCGGCGATGCCGCCGGCGTTGTCGGTGACGGGGCCGTAGGCATCGAGCGCGACGATCATGCCCGCGAGCGCCAGCATCGTCGTCGCCGCGATCGCGATGCCGAACAAACCAGCGACCAGATACGACAACACGATGCCGATGCAGATCACAATGACCGGCAGCGCCGTCGCCTCCATCGAGACGGCGAGCCCCTGGATCACATTGGTGCCGTGACCAGTCGTCGAGGACAGCGCGATGCTGCGTACCGGCCGGTATTCGGTCGCGGTGTAATACTCGGTGATCCAGACGATAAAGCCGGTCACCGCCAGCCCGACGATCGCGGCGCCCAGCAGTTTGAGCCCGGTCACGGCGCCGCCGGTGGTCAGCGGCAACGGATCCGAGAACCCGACAAACCAGTATATGACCAGCGCGATCGCGACGATCGACAGAATGCCGGTCGCGATCAGCCCTTTGTACAGCGCCCGCATGATCCCGTTGTCGGGGCCCAGCCGGACAAAGAAGGTACCAATTACCGAGGTGACGATGCACACCGCGCCGATTACCAACGGCAGCACCAGCATGCGATCGAGCAGAGGCGGCGTGAAGAAGATCGCGGCGAGCAGCATCGTCGCGACGATCGTCACGACATAGGTCTCGAACAAATCGGCCGCCATGCCGGCGCAGTCGCCGACATTGTCGCCGACATTGTCGGCGATCACCGCCGGATTGCGCGGATCGTCTTCGGGGATGCCGGCCTCGACCTTGCCGACGAGATCGGCGCCGACATCGGCACCCTTTGTGAAGATGCCGCCGCCCAGCCGGGCGAAGATCGAGATCAGCGAGGCGCCAAAGCCGAGCGCGACCATGGCTTCGAGCACCCGCCGCAATTCCTCGGGCGGGAACCAGGCGCGCAGGATGAAATAGTAGCCGCCGGCCCCGAGGATGCCGAGCCCGACAACCAGGAGCCCGGTCACGGCGCCGGCTTTGAAGGCGAGGTCGAGGCCGGCGCGGAGCCCGCTGCGCGAGGCCTGTGCAGTGCGGACATTGGCGCGCACCGACACATTCATGCCGATATAGCCAGCCGCGCCGGACAATACCGCGCCGATCAAATAGCCGATCGCGACATGCGGGCCCAGCAACAGTCCGAGAATGATCAGGATAACGATTCCGACGATCGCGATCGTGCGGTATTGCCGGTTCAGATAGGCATTGGCGCCGAGCTGGACCGCGCCGGAGATTTCCTGCATCCGGGCGTTGCCGGCATCGGCGGCCAGTACGACACGGCTGGTAATCAACCCATAGACCAGTGCCAGTATCCCGCAGGCAATGACCAGAATATACGCCAACGACATCCGTGGTCCCTCAATGGCGGTCGGAATGAAAAAACCTGCCGCGACGCGCACCCGGTGTGGCGGTTGCAGGCAGGCATCCGCACCATGCCAGAAGCCCAACAATGAGGCAACCGCGCGATCGGCCGCGATTTCCCGCAATCGGACGTATCGGCGCGTAGAGCCTGCAGACGTGACGCTCAGAAATGCCGGTAGCCGCCGGCGGTGATCGGGACGGCTCTGCCCTCAGCGTCGACAAGACGCACGCCAGAGCCGCTTTCGATTGTGCCGACCTTCGTGATCGGCAGTCCCAGATCGGCCGAGAGGCGGATTATCCGATCGCCGGCCTCGGGCGGCGCCGTAAACAGCAGCTCGTAATCGTCGCCGGCCGTGGCGAGCCGTGCCGGCAACTCTGGAGCGCCGGCACTGAGCTGCCGCCCCGCCTCCGACAGCGGCAACTGCGGCAGCATGACGATGGCGCCGACCCGCGATGCCTCGCAGATATGGCCGAGATCGGCCACGAGGCCGTCGGAGATGTCGAGCATCGCATGGGCGATGCCGACGAGACGCGCCCCCAGCTCGACTCGCGGCTCCGGCAACCGGAATTGCCCGATCAGCGTGGTCCGTTCTGTGGGCGAAAGTTCGGGATAGCCGCCGCGCAGCACCTGGAGCCCGAGAAAAGCGTCGCCGATCGTGCCCGACACCCAGATATGGTCCCCTTGGCGTGCGCCGCTGCGGCGGATCTCCGCACCGGTAGCGATCTCGCCGATCGCGGTCAGCGACAGCACCGCCGGGCCGTCCGTTGCGACCGAGTCGCCACCGAGCAAGTGGATCCCGTAACGGCGCTGATCCTCCCCGAGCCCCGCCGCAAACTTCTCGACCCAATCGTCGCCGAGACTAGCGGGAAGCGCCGTGGTCAGCAGGTAGTGGAGCGGCCGAGCACCCATCGCCGCGAGATCCGACAGATTGACGCGCAACAATTTGCGGGCGACGAGATCGGGCGGATCGTCCGGGAGGTAATGCACCCCCGCGACAATCGCGTCGACCGTCACGACGAGCTGCTGCCCGGCACCGCAGGCAATGAGCCCCGCGTCATCGCGCAGATCGAGCGCGCCGGGACCGGCGAGCGGCGCGAAAAAGCGGCGGATGCGGCCGAATTCGCCGAGCGGCTCGCCGCTCACGGCCTATTACAATTCGCTGCCGCGCAGCGTGCGGGCGAGGCGGTCGAGAACCCCGTTCGCCAGCCCCGGCTCGCTGCCGGTGAAGAATGCGTAGGCGATGCCGACATATTCACTCATCGTCACGCGCGGCGGGATGTCGGGACGGCGCGCCAGCTCATAGGCGCCGGCCTCCAGGATCAGCCGCAGGATCGTTTCGAGGCGCCCCAGCGGCCATTCCTCACTGAGCGCGGCGGACAGCGTCTCGTCGAGACGCTCGCGGTCGCTCGCGACGCCGCGCACGATGTCGGCGAACAATTCGACGTCGGCTTCGCCATAGAGCTCGCCGTCGATCTCGCGGCCCAGCCGGTCGCGCACGAACTCGCGGATCACCGCGTCGGCGCCGAGCCCCGGATTGAGCTGGAACTGATAGAGCGCCTGCACCGCCGCAAGCCGCGCGAGCCGCCGCCGGCTGGCGCCGCCCTGCCGCCCACCCGAACCCGCAACTTCAGGCGCGGTCGCGCTCACCGGCGGTCCCCGGCAAACCGGCGTTTCAGCTCGACGAGTGCGAGGCAGGCGCGCACCGCGCGGCCGCCCTGGTCACGGCCGCCTTGGTCCACGGCGGGCGAAGCGCGCACCAAGGCCTGCGCCTCGTTCTCGCAAGTGAGGATCCCGAAGCCCACCGCCAGCCCGTCGCGCGATCCCAATTCCTGCACCGCGCGCGCGGTCTCGGCGCAAATGTGATCGTAATGGGTCGTCTCGCCCCGGATCACGCAGCCGAGCGCGACATATCCATCGTAGGGAGCGCCGAATTGAGCCGCCATCGCGATCGCCGGAGGAACCTCGAACGAACCGGGGACGGAAACGATCTCGCAGGTGGCGCCGGCTTCGGCAACGGCGCGTTCGGCGCCGCAACGCAGATCGGCGGCGATGTGCTCGTAGAACAGCGCCTCGACGAGCAGCAGATGCGGAGGCTTAGCGCTCATCGGTTCGTTCTTTCCTCATCGGCGCCGAGCAGGCGGGCGACGTAGCGCGCGATCGTGTCGATCTCGAGGTTCATGCGGTGCCCGGGCCTGGCCTCGCCGAGACTGGTATGGGCGAGCGTATGGGGGATGATGTTGACCCCAAACCGGCTCCCCTCGACCTCGTTGACCGTGAGACTCACGCCGTCGAGCGCGACCGACCCTTTCGGCGCGATGTAGCGCGTCAATTCCGGCGGCGCCTCGATTGTGAAGCGGACCGAGTCGCCTTCCGGCCACCGTTCCACGAGCCGCGCGACGCCGTCCACGTGGCCCGAGACGAGATGGCCGCCGAGCTCGTCACCGAGACGCAAGGCCCGTTCGAGATTGACCGGCGAGCCCTCGACCCAATCGCCCATTGTCGAGCGCGCGAGCGTCTCGACCGAAGCCTGCACCGAAAATGCGCCGGGCTCGATGGCGACAACGGTCAAGCATGGGCCGGAACAGGCGATCGATGCGCCGATCGGAATGCCGTCGATCGCGTAAGACGTCGCGATCGTCAGCTCGCAGCCTCCCGCTTCGCGATCAATTCGGCGCACCCGGCCGAGATCGGTGATGATCCCTGTGAACATGGCCCTAAGCTAGGGATGCCGCCGGTTATAAGCCAGCACGTTTCACGCCGGCGGTTGCACACGATCCCCGCGCTCGGGTGTTCTTACGGGTAAAGCACCTGATTTCAAACGGATAGCTCAGCTCTTTCGCTGAGCCTGAACGATCGAGCTGCCGGCCGCGAATGCGCCCGGCAAGTGGAGGTAATGCGCATGAAAAAACATCTGTTCGTCGCCGCTGCGACCCTGCTGCTTGCCGGCGCGGCCGCCACCCCGGTCTCTGCCCAGATGTCGGTCAACGACGCCGATGCGACCGCGGTGAACTGCGGCGCCTTCCAGCGCTGGGGCGCCGGCGGGTGGACCGTGACCAGCTCAACGAGCATGGCGTTGGATAACGGGTCGGCGATCAGCTTGGCGCCGGGCATGAACTTCGCTCCGGGCAGCACCCAGAGCGGCGTCGCAATCCCGGTGATTCTCGACCGGCACTGCGGCAACCAGTAACCGCTGCCGTTACTTCGGTTCCGGCGTGCCGTCTTCGATGGAGCGGCGCGCCCGGAACACCGTCTGGGTATCGTCGCCGGCGATTTCCGCCGATAGGCGCTCGAAGCGCGGCATGTCGGCAAGCGCTCCCGGAGCAAGCGGCGCAACCGCCGGCACTGCATCGCCGCCAAGCAATAGGGGCGCATGCATCCAGACCAGGCGGTCGACCAATCCCGCGCGCAACAGCGCGCCGGCGAGGCGGCCGCCGCCTTCGACCAGCAACCGGGTCAGACCGCGCTCTCCCAACAAACGGAGCACCGCTGCCAGATCCAACCCGCCTGCCGCGTCCGCCCCGGCGGTGATCACGTCCAGCCCTGACTCACGCAAGGATTTTTGACGCGCGGGATCGGCTGAAGGCGCCGCCACGATCCAGGTCGGGACCTGTCCCGCCTCGGCGAGGAGGCGGGCTGACGGCGGGACGCGCAATTGCCGGTCCAGGACGACGCGCACCGGCGAGCGGCTGGCGAGGCCTGGCAGCCGGCATGTCAGCTGCGGGTCGTCGGCCAGCACCGTATCGGTGCCGACCAGGATCGCGTCATGGCTCGCCCGCAGCAGATGCGCGCGTTCGCGGGCGGCGGGCCCGGTGATCCAGCGGCTTTCCCCCGCGGCGGTCGCGATGCGGCCATCGAGCGAGGTGGCGAGCTTCAACGTGACGAGCGGCCGGCCAAGCCGGACGCGCTGCAGAAAACCGGCATTGAGCTCGGCGGCCTCGGCCCCGCACAGCCCGACCTCGACCGCAAGGCCCGCGGCCCGCAGCCGCTCGATACCGCTGCCTGCGACACGCGGGTCGGGGTCTTCGAGAGCGACGACAACGCAGCGCAGCCCAGCGGCGATCAGCGCGTCGGCGCAGGGCGGCGTCTTGCCCCAATGGCTGCACGGTTCGAGCGTGACGTAAGCAGTGGCCCCTCGTGCGGCGCCGCCGGCGCGCCGCAGCGCCTCGGTTTCGCCATGCGGGCGGCCGCCGCGCCCGGTCCAGCCGCGGCCAACGACATGCCCTTCCTTGACGACGATGCAGCCGACCGACGGGTTGGGCGAGGTCGTGCCAAGGCCGCGCCGCGCCAGCGCCAGCGCGGCGCGCATCGTCACAAGATCGGTGGCAGCGCTGTGTTGATTTTGCGGGGCGGACGGCAGACCGGCCTCAATCGTCATCCGCCGCGATCCGCCCGACGAAATCGCCGAAATCCTTGGCCTCGCGGAAATTGCGGTAGACCGAGGCAAAGCGGATATAGGCGACCTGGTCGAGGGTGGATAGCGCCTCCATGACCAGCTCGCCAACCATCTCGCTCGGAATGTCCGTCTCACCCGAACTCTCGAGCTGACGCACGAGCGAGTTGATGATGCGCTCGACGCGATCGGGCTCGACCGGCCGTTTGCGAAGCGAGACATAGATCGAGCGGGCCAGCTTGTCGCGGTCGAAAGGCTCGCGTTGCCCGTTCTTCTTGACGACCGTCAACTCGCGCAATTGCACCCGCTCGAAGGTTGTGAAGCGGGCGCCGCAACCGACGCAGAACCGCCGCCGCCGGATTGCACCGCGATCCTCGGTCGGGCGCGAATCCTTTACCTGGGTGTCGTCGGCGCCGCAGAACGGACAGCGCATTTCCTCCTCCTCGTCCCCGCCGCGTCGCCCGCCGGGGTTTGCTTCAGCTCCGGTCCATCGGCCGGTAGATCGGAAAACGGGCGCACAACGCCGCGACGGCGCGGCGCACGCGCTCTTCGGTGGCTCTATCCCCATCGGGGTTCTGCGCCAGGCCGCGCAGCACCTCGCCAATCCACAAGCCGATCTGACGGAATTCCGCGGTATTGAAGCCGCGCGTCGTCGCCGCCGGCGAGCCCAATCGGATCCCCGACGTGACCGCCGGCTTCTGCGGGTCGAACGGGATGCCGTTCTTGTTGCAGGTAATCCCGGACCGCTCCAGCGCCTGCTCGGCGTCACGGCCGGTCAACCCTAGCGGCCGCAGATCGACCAGCAGCAAATGCGTGTCGGTGCCGCCCGACACGATCGCGAGCCCGGCTTCGGAAAGCGTGTTGGCAAGCGCCTGCGCGTTTGCGACAACGGCGCGGGCATAGCTCGCGAACTCCGGCTGCAGAGCCTCGCCGAGCGCGACCGCCTTGGCGGCGATGACATGCATCAGCGGGCCGCCCTGCAGGCCGGGGAAGACGGCGGAAGCGATGCGCCGGGCGATCTCGGGATCGTCGCAGAGGATCATGCCGCCGCGTGGCCCGCGCAATGTCTTGTGCGTGGTCGTCGTGACGACATGCGCATGCGGGATCGGGCTCGGATGCGCCCGGCCGGCGACCAATCCGGCAAAATGCGCCATATCGACCATCAGATAGGCGCCGACCCGGTCGGCAATCGCACGGAACCGGGCAAAATCGATGATGCGGGGATAGGCGCTGCCGCCGGCGATGACCAGCCGCGGGCGATGCTGTTCGGCCTGCCGCTCGATCTCGTCGAAATCAATGCGCGCGTCATCGGCACGCACGCCGTAGCTAACCGCGTGAAACCATTTGCCCGAGAGATTGGGCGGCGCGCCGTGCGTCAGATGGCCGCCGGCCGCGAGCGACATGCCGAGAATGGTGTCGCCCGGCTTGAGCAATGCGAGAAAGACCGCCTGGTTCGCCTGCGCGCCGGCATGCGGCTGCACATTCGCGAAACCGCAATCGAACAAGCGCTTGGCGCGCTCGATCGCCAGCCGTTCGGCGACGTCGACAAATTCGCAACCGCCGTAATAGCGCCGGCCTGGATAGCCCTCGGCATATTTGTTGGTCAGCAGCGAGCCCTGCGCCTCCAATACCGCCTGCGAGACGATGTTTTCGCTGGCGATCAGCTCGATCTGCGATTGCTCGCGCCGGCGCTCGCCGTCGATTGCCGCCGCTACTTCGGGATCGGCAGCAGCAAGGTCGGCATTAAAAAAGCCCGTAGTAGGCCCGCGCAAGGGCGAGACGGCTGAGGAGATCGCCAGGACAACACCTCTGGGACAGGGACGGCGGCAAATGGCAATGCCCACCCGGCCGCAATCTACCATATGTCGATTGCGCGTGTCAGCCGCCTACCACAAATCGTGCCATCTGCCTTGATCCTTGCAACGCTCGGCCACAAGCAACCGTCCCCGTGCCGGCAAGTCATCGACCGAGCCGGCTCAATACTGTCCGGGACAGCAGATCAGCCCGTCATAACAAAGGCCAAGCTCGCGATTCATTGCGACGGACAAGTCCTGATATGACATGCTATCGAGAATTACTGTGTTGTCGCAGTGGTTTTGGTTGACAGTCCAAATTCGCTCTGAAATTATGATTTTTTGGCGAACCCCCCAAGGTCGAGGCAGAACATGGCGGAGTCAGCGGCGACTAAACCCCCCGAAGATGATCTGTTGCGGATGACCGCCGACGTGGTGGCGGCCTATGTCAGCAACAATACATTGGCAACGGCGCAACTGGCCGATGTGATCAATGCGGTGTACAAGTCGCTGCGCGGTCTTGAAGGCCAGCTCACCGAAGTGCCGGCCGAGCCGCTGAAGCCTGCCGTGCCGATCCGCAAGTCGATCACGCCGGAATATCTGGTCTGCCTCGAAGACGGCAAGAAGCTGAAGATGCTGAAACGGCATCTGCGCTCGACCTATGGCCTGACTCCCGACGAATATCGCGCCAAATGGGGGCTGTCGCCGGACTATCCGATGGTGGCGCCGAAATATGCCGAGCAGCGTTCTGAATTCGCCAAAAAGATCGGGCTCGGGCGGGGCACCGGCCGCCAATCGGCGCGGGCAGCCGCGAAAAAGTAAAAGATCGCGCGCCGCGGCGGCGGCGACTAGCGGAAAGGGCGCCACGGGCGCCCTTTTTGCTGCGAAACAGCGAAGGTCGTCGCTCGCACAGCGGGCGCATATATTGGAGACGACCACCATACGAGGCTTTGATGAGCCGTATTCACGACAATCCGGTCTTTGCCAATCCGGTGTTTGATTGGGCCGATCCGCTCTTCGTCGAAGAGATGCTGAGCGAAGACGAGCGGCTGGTGCGCGACAGCGCCCGCGCGTATTGCCAGGAAAAGTTGATGCCGCGCGTGTTGACCGCCAATCGCGAGGAGCGGTTCGACCGCGAGATCATGAACGAGATGGGCGGGCTCGGCTTTCTCGGCTCGACGATCGAGGGCTATGGCTGCGCCGGCGCGAACTATGTCTCTTACGGGCTGATCGCCCGCGAGGTCGAGCGCGTCGACAGCGGCTACCGCTCGGCGATGAGCGTGCAGTCGAGCCTCGTCATGTACCCGATCTGGGATTTCGGCACCGAGGCACAGCGCCAGAAATACCTGCCGAAGCTGGCGAGCGGCGAATGGGTCGGCTGCTTCGGCCTGACCGAGCCCGACCACGGCTCCGATCCCGGCAGCATGGCAACGCGCGCCAAGGCGGCGCCTGGCGGGTATCGACTGAACGGCGCGAAGATGTGGATCACCAACGCGCCGATCGCCGACGTCTTCGTCGTCTGGGCCAAGACCGAGGATGGCATCATTCGCGGCTTTATTCTCGAAAAGGGCATGGAAGGCCTGCGGGCGCCGAAGATCGAGGGCAAGTTCAGTCTGCGCGCATCGGCGACCGGCGAGATCGTCATGAGCGACGTGTTCGTGCCCGAGGAGAACCTGTTGCCCGGCGTTTCAGGGCTGCGAGGGCCGTTCTCCTGCCTCAACAACGCGCGCTATGGCATCGCCTGGGGCGCGCTCGGTGCGGCCGAATTCTGCTGGCACGCGGCGCGTAGCTACACAATGGAGCGGCGCCAGTTTGGCCGGCCGCTCGCCGCCAACCAGCTGATCCAGAAAAAGCTCGTCGACATGCAGACCGAGATCACGCTGGGGCTCACGGCCTGCGTCCGGCTCGGCCGCCTCAAGGATGAGGGTCGCTGCCCGCCTGAGGCGATCTCGCTGCTGAAGCGCAACAATTGCGGCAAGGCGCTCGATGTCGCCCGCCTCGCCCGCGACATGCATGGCGGCAACGGCATCCATGACGAATTCCACGTGATCCGCCATTTGATGAATTTGGAGACCGTCAACACCTATGAGGGCACGCACGACATCCATGCGCTTATCTTGGGCCGCGCCCAGACCGGCATTCCTGCGTTCAGCAACTAACTGGATCGCGGTCCCCTGGCCCGCCTCTGGAGAACGCCCGCGTTCGCGGTTACGGCAGGCGGGCTGCGATCGCCGGCAGGGCGGCGATGTCGATGCCGTACCGCGCCGCGATGGCGACCAGGGCGGCGGGATCGGCGCCGTCGTCGAGCTGAGTCAATGCCCAGAGCAATGTTGATCGCGTGCCGCTGCGGCAATGGACGACGATCGGTTGCGGTTCCGAGCGCAACACCGCGGCGAAAGCGTCGACATCGGCTCGCGACAATGTCGGGCCGGTGACCGGGATGTGGTGATAGGCAATGCCGTGCGCCTCGGCGAGGCGGCGGGCCTCGGCGGCCGGGAGCTGGCCCGGGTCTTCGTTATCGGGGCGGTTGTTAATGATCGTCCGCACGCCGGACGCAGCGAGGGCTTCGATGTCGGCGGGGCCGAGCGCACCGGCGGCACTCAGCCCGGGGGCAAGCTCGGCGAGGGGCGGCACTGGCGAAGGCATGGGGCGGCTCCGGAAAGATTTCCAGGCAGACTTGCAGCCCGCCGCCGCCCCGTCATCTCAAAAATCGGACCGTCTGTGGATCAGGCGGCGAATTGCCCGGGCCGCTGCACGAGATCGCTGGCGCGGATCCAGAACCGCTCGAGCCGCCGCAACGTCGTTACCACACCCTGCAGATCGGCCTCGGTGATCGTCGTCTGGGCCAGCATCTCGACGTGGCGGCGATGCATGCCGGAGAGCCGGTCGCGCAAGGTGCGTCCCTTGTCGGTCAGCCGAACATGGATCGACCGCCGGTCATGTACCGAGCGCTCCTGCACGAGATAGCCGTTCTCGACCATCTTCTTGACGTTGTAGGAGACGTTCGATCCGAGATAGCAGCCGCGCAATGTCAGCTCGCCGACCGTCATCTCGGCATCCCCGATATTGAACAACATCATGCCTTGCACGTTGTTGATGTCGTGGATGCCGAGCCCGTCCAGCTCCAGCTTGACGACTTCGAGAAAGTGCCGGTGAAGCCGCTCGACCAGCGAGATCACCTCTAAGTAACCGTTCGTCATAAAAAGCCTCGTTTGGCTACCGCTCGGAAAAGAGGTTAACAGGAGTTTCGTTAAATTTTCGTTGTCATCGGTTGGAAGATTGCAAGTTTAAGAACCGCATGATGCCGGAGAAATCGAGCCCGCCGGCACCGCTATCGACGAACATCTGGTAGAGATTGGCCGCCGCCGCGCCGAGCGGGGTGGCGGTCGCGGTACCGCCCGCGGCCTGCTGGGCGAGGCGCAGATCCTTCAGCATGTTGGCCGCCGTGAACCCGGGGGCGTAGCCGCGGTTCGACGGCGCCGCCGGGACCGGGCCGGGCACCGGGCAATAACCGGTCATCGCCCAGCACTGGCTGGTCGATTTGCTGCAAATGTCGAACAAGGTCTGGACCGGAAGCCCGAGCTTTTCCGCGAGCGCAAACCCCTCGCAAACCGCGATCATCGAGGCGGCGAGGATCATGTTGTTGCAGATCTTGGCGCTCTGGCCGTTGCCGGCCGGGCCGGCATGGACGATGGCGCGACCCATCGCGCTCAGGATCGGCTCGGCCCGCGCGAAGGCGGCAACCTCGCCGCCGACCATGAAGGTCAAGGTGCCGGCCTCGGCGCCGATCACCCCGCCCGAGACCGGCGCATCCAGCATCAACAACTGCGTCTCGCCGGCGGTCGCGGCGACCGCGCGCGCCGTCTCGACATCGATGGTCGAGCAATCGATCAAGAGCGCATTCGGCTTGGCGCGGGCGATCACGCCGTCCGGCCCGAGATAGACCTCGCGGACCTGCGGCCCGGCCGGCAGCATCGTAATGACGATCTCCCCGGCCGCCGCGGCTTCGGCGGCGCTCGCGGCGGCGCGCCCGCCCTTCTGCACCAAGGCATCGCGCGCGCTCGCGACAACATCGTAGCCGACGATTTGATGTCCGGCCTTCAACAGGTTCGCCGCCATCGGCGCGCCCATATTGCCGAGGCCGATAAAGCCGATCGTCGCCATCGTCATCTTCCCCTGCTGCTCGTTTGCGTCCGACGCGATGCCTCGCGCAAGTGTCAAACTTTAGCCAAATCCTGGGCCAAAGCGAGGCGCGTCAATCAAAGCGCAGCTCATTGTCCCCGAGCGGCGCGAAATACGAGTCGACAAGCGATTCGTCGACAGCCGCCAGGGTCGCCGGGTCCCAGCGCGGTTGCTGGTCCCTATCGACCAGCACGGCGCGGACGCCCTCGTAAAAATCGTGGCCGGCCATGACGTGCTGGGTCAGCCGGTATTCGAGCGCGAGTGCGTCCTCGATTTCGAAGGCGCGGCCGGCGATCAGCTGGCGCAGCGTGATCTTGAGGCTCGTCGGCGATTTGGTCAGCAGCCCGGCGCGGGTCTCGGCCGCCCATGCGGTATCGGGGCCGGCTCCAGCCGCCTCGCGCGCCAGCGCATCGAGGATCGCCTCGACCCTGTCCGCGGCGAAGCAACGGTCGATGGCGGGCTGGCGGGCGGCGATCGGCGGCGGCCCGGGATCGGCGGCGAAAGCGCCAAGGATTTGTTCGATGCTGTCGCTGCCCGCGAGCGCGGCAACGAGCGCTCCGAGCCGCTCGCGCGGGACGAAATGCGTCGCAAAGCCGCAATAGAGCGCGTCCGCTGCGCCGACCTGCACTCCGGTCAGGCCGAGATAGCGGCCGATGTGTCCGGGGCAAAGGTTCAGAAAGCGGGTCGCGCCGACATCGGGAAACAGGCCGATGCCGGTCTCGGGCATCGCCAGCATCGTGCGCTCGGTGGCTACGCGGAAGGCGCCGTTGACCGAAACCCCGGCGCCGCCGCCCATCGTGATGCCGTCGATGATTGCGACATATGGCTTCGGGTAGCGGTGAATGCGGCGGATCAGCTCGTATTCCTCGCGGAAGAACACCGATGTCAGCGAACGGTCGCCGGAGATGGCTCGGCCGGCCTCGTAGATCACGCGGACATCGCCGCCGGCGCAGAAGGCGCGCTCGCCGGCGCCGCGGATCAGCACGGCCTTGACCTCCGGGTCATCGGCCCAGGCGCGCAGCATCGGGTCGAAGCGGCGGTACATGTCGAGCGTGAAGGCGTTGAGCGCCTGCGGCCGGTTCAGCGTGACCGTCGCCAGCCCACCCTCGCGCCCGAACAGAATGTCCTCGTCAACCATCTGTCACAATGGGATGACCAGCAGCGTATCGACTTTGCGGCTGTCGAGGATCACGAGGCGCTCGATAAAGCGGAACGGGCTCTGCGCGACGGCGATCTTGTCGAGATAGCGGCCGGTCGCGAACAGCTGGCTGTCGCCGTTGTGCATGATGCGCACCGCAACGAAATTCGCGCGCGCCTCGGCGACCCCGTCCGACACGCGGCCGATCTGCGCCGGGCCGACCAGATGGCGATAGCGGTGCGCCTCGAAAATGTTGGCCTTGCGCATCGCCATGACGCGGTCGGTCAACATGCCTTTCGAGGCGGCGTAGATGATGCCGTGCCGCAGCCCCGCCTCGTGGCTGACGCGGTCGGTGATCAGGTAGCGGCAGTCCTCGACAAAAAAATCCGGCCATTCCTCGAGGCGGTCGTCGTCGATGCAGTCGGCGTAAGCGGCGTTGAGATCGCCGACTGCGAGCCGCAACGCGAGATCGTCCATTATCCGGCGCCCTTATTTAGTTGTCATTGCGAGGAGCGCAGCGACGAAGCAATCCCCATCCGGGTAGGCATAAACCGCGGGAGATTGCTTCGCTTCGCTCGCAATGACACGGGTTTGAAGCTCAGGCGGCCAGCAGCGCGCGATACTTTTTCCAGAAGCCGCGGATCGCCGCCTCGCTGGCGCGGAAGGTCTGCGACTGCGCGTCGTGACCGCCCATCATGACAATGCCGGAATCATCGTCATTGTAATTCAGCGCGCGCTGCACGAAGCCGCCGACACAGCCGTCCTCGAGCGCGATATAGCCGGCCGGCCCGACCAGATTGCCGTGGCGCAGGCGGCGCTCGGTCATCGCCTCATCGTCGTCCGCAAAGCCGAGATGCACCCATTCGAGCTCGGATTTGTCGACCCCGCGCGGCCGCAGCACCCGCACCGCAATCGTATTGCGGATCTGCTGCAACACCATGTTCGGGAACACCGTCAGGATCTGCACCGAGACCTGGTCGCCGTATTCGTCGATCGGGTCGATGATCGAATTATCGGCCAGCTTCAGATCGGTATCGGAGCGGAGCTGCGCCGCCTTGTACTCGGCATCCTCGGCGGCGTAGTCCATCTTGGCCTGGCTGAAATGGTTGCCGCCGCTGTCGTCGATATTGATGCTGCCGGGCTGCGACAGGCGGTTGATGCGGAACGTCGTCAGGAAGGAATGCAGGATCGAGGCGTGATAGGTGTCCTTGACGTTCTCGGCATAGAGCTTCCAGTTGTTCGGCAGGATCTGCGTCGAGCGGCCGATGATCGCGGCCGGGCGGTTCAGCACGCGGCGGATGCCGCCGACCACCAGCGGCCCGAGATAGGTTTCGAGGTCCTCGACCTCGTCGCTGAAAGTGCCGAACACCAGTCCCGATAACTCCTCGACGCGCAGCCGCTGCAAATGGTGGTCGTCCTTGCGGAATTCCGGCGGCATGCCGCCCTGCCGCTTGATGCCGCGCTCGAAGGCGACGCCGGTCAGCTTGCCGGCGAGGTCGTAGCTCCAGCCGTGATAGATGCAGGTGATCTCCTTGCCGTGCCCCTTCTCGGTCAGGCACAAGAGATTGCCACGATGGGCGCAGCGGTTAACGAAGGCGTTGACCGCGCCGTCCGGCCCGCGCGCGACGATGACCGCGACCTCGCCCACGGTCGTCGCGACCCAATCGCCCGGCTCGGCGATCTCGGCCGCCAGGCACAGATAGCTCCAGGTCGGCCCCTTGAAGATCCGCTCCTGTTCGAGCCGGTATTGCTCGGGATCGGTATAGACGCGGAAGGGGACCTCGCTGAGCGCGTTCGACGGAAAGCGCACCGGCGCATCGAGCGGGACATCTTGCACGGACATTTCAGGCCTCCTCGGCCGAGGCGATCGGATCGCGCAACTATGCTCCACGGGCCGCCGGCCGTCCATTCTGCCGCACTCCTTCACCGAGCCTTCCCCACGGCGCCGGACCAAATTCCCTCAGAACAGGGTATTTTTCGAAAAAGAGCAGGGAATTCGGCCAACGGTTCGACGATGTTCCTTATTTGTTCTAAAGTGGGAGCGGAAAGCGAGAGCGTCAAGCCCCGTCGCGGAAAATCCCTCGGGATGAGCCCATCCGCCGGCGGCCGCCGACGCGTGACGATTCACCCGTGAGGGAGCAATTCGGAAGATCGGCGATTTGGCTGGACGGGCGCTCTGCATCCTTCGAGACGCCCGCTGCGCGGGCTCCTCAGGATGAGGATCTTTTTTCCAGGCCATCAAAGGCCTCCGTCATCCTGAGGAGCGCCCACAGGGCGCGTCTCGAAGGACGCATGAATGCTCATGCAGTGCGCCGCTCGGGATGCGGGCGGAAGTTGCCGCGGTTCCCGGGGGCGGAGAATGGATCAGTCAATGAGCGCGGTTGCGTCGCCGGTTATTGGCGCAGCAGGTGACGGGCGATGATGACGCGCATGATCTCGTTGGTGCCTTCGAGGATCTGGTGAACGCGGAGATCGCGCAGATAGCGCTCGATCGCGAAATCCTTGAGATAGCCGTAGCCGCCATGCAGCTGCAGCGCCTCGTTCGCGACATCGAACCCGGCATCGGTCGCAAGGCGCTTCGCCATCGCGCATTGCATCGTCGCCTCGGATGAGCCGGCATCGAGGCTCGCGGCGGCGCGCCACAGCATCAGCCGCGCCGAGTCGAGCTCCGTCGCCATGTCGGCGAGCTTGAACTGCAAGGCCTGGAAATCGGCGAGGCGCTGGCCGAATTGGCGGCGCTCCAGCATGTAGCTCCGCGCTGCCTCCCAGCAGACCCGCGCGCCCCCCAACGAGCAGGCGCCGATATTGAGCCGCCCGCCGTCGAGCCCCATCATCGCGATCGCGAAGCCGTCGCCCTCGGCGCCGAGCCGGTTCGCGACCGGCACATGGCAATCCTCGAAGATGACCATCGCAGTCGGCTGGGTGTTCCAGCCGAGCTTTTTTTCCTTTTTGCCAAACGACAGGCCTTTGGTGCCCTTCTCGACGACAAGGCACGAGATGCCCTTCGGGCCGGCCTCGCCGGTGCGCACCATCGCGAGATAAATGTCGCTGGCGCCGCCGCCCGAGATGAAGGCTTTCGTGCCGTTCAAGACGTAATCCTCGCCATCGCGCCGCGCGCTGGTCTGCAACGCCGCCGCGTCCGAGCCGCTGCCCGGCTCGGTCAGGCAGTAGCTGGCGAAATGCTCCATCGACATCAGCCTCGGCAGAAAGCGGGCGCGCTGCGCCTCATTGCCGAAGCGGTCGATCATCCAGGCCGCCATGTTGTGGATCGACAGATAGGCGGCGGTCGAGGCGCAGGCGGTCGCCAATTCCTCGAAGATCAGCGTCGCATCAAGCCGCGACAGACCGCTGCCGCCGAACTGGTCCCTCACATAGATGCCGGCAAAGCCGAGCGCCGCCGCCTTGCGCAGGGCCTCGACCGGGAACTCCTCGCGCTGATCCCAGCCCGGCGCGTGCGGCAGCCATTCGTCGCGGGCGAATTGGCGGGCGGTTTCCTGGAAGGCGCGCTGCTCGTCGGAAAGGGTGAAATCCATGGGCGAAATCTTGGGCCGGGACCGTCCCGCGGCAATGGGGCTGGGGAATGGGTTTGGCCGAGGCTAACCGAAAGCGCGGGTTTTGCGCGCGTGGCGGCATGCTACGTTGACGGAAATAGGACAGGGAGGGAAACATGCCTAGACGAGCGGTAATGCTCGCGGCGGTGATCGGCCTATTGGCCGGGCCGGCAATGGCGCAGAAGAGCGGCGGGACGCTCAAATTCTTCCACCGCGACAGCCCGGCGAGCGCATCGATCCATGAGGAGGCGACGATTTCGGCGGTCGCGCCGTTCATGGCGGTGTTCAACAATTTGATCCTGTTCAATCAGCACGAAAAGCAGAACCGGCCGGAGTTCATCGAGCCGGAGCTGGCCGAGAGCTGGTCGTGGAACCCCGACTTCACCCGCCTCAGCTTCAAATTGCGCCAGGGCGTCAAATGGCATGACGGGAAGCCCTTCACCGCGGCCGACGTCAAGTGCACCTGGGACATGCTGACCGGCAAAGGCAATGAAAAGCTGCGGCTCAACCCGCGCAAGGCGTGGTACCGCAACCTCGACGATGTCGTGACCGAAGGGGATCACGCGGTGACCTTCATCCTGAAGCGTCCGCAGCCCGCCTTCCCGATGATGCTGGCTTCAGCCTATGGCCCCGTCTATCCCTGCCATGTGCCGGCGGCCCAGATGCGGCAGCATCCGATCGGCACCGGCCCCTTCAAATTCGTCGAGTTCAAGCCCAACGAATACATCAAGCTCGCCAAGAACCCGGATTACTGGAAGAAGGGGTTGCCCTATCTCGACGCGATCGAATGGACGATCATTCCGAACCGCTCGACCCAGACCCTCGCCTTCATCGCCGGCCAGTTCGACATGACGTTCCCGTATGAGGCGACCGTGCAAACGATGCGCGACATCCAAAGCCAAGCGCCAAGCGCGATCTGCGAGCTCGACCACACGATGGTGTCGATGAACCTGATGGTGAACCGCGACAAGCCGCCTTTCGACGACCCCGATATCCGCAAGGCGATGATGCTGGCGCTCGACCGCAAGGCCTTTCTCGACATCGTCATGGAAGGAAAAGGCACGATCGGCGGGGCGATGCAGACGCCGCCCGCCGGATTATGGGGGCTGCCGCCCGAGATCCTGCAAACGCTGCCGGGCTACGGTCCCGACATCAAGGCGAACCGCGCCGAAGCGCGCAAGCTGATGGAGAAGCACGGCTACGGGCCGGACAAGCGGCTCGCAGTGCAGGTCCAGACCCGCAATATCGCGCAATACCGCGACCCGGCGGTCATCCTGATCGACCAGATGAAGGAGATCTATATCGACGGTCAGCTCGACGTCGTCGAGACCGCCAACTGGTTTCCGAAGATCGCGCGCAAGGACTTCACGATCGCCGGCAATTTGACCGGCAGCGGGGTCGACGACCCAGACGCCTATTTTTACGAGCACTACGCCTGCGGCTCGGAACGCAACTACACGAACTACTGCAACCCCGAGCTCGAAAAGATGTATGAGCAGCAGTCGATCGAGCCGGACCAGGAAAAGCGCAAGAAGCTGGTCTGGGAAATCGACAAGCGGCTGACCGAGGACGCCGCGCGGCCGATCGTCTACCGCTATGACCTCGGCACCTGCCGCTATCCGCGCGTCAAGAACGTCACGACGATGGTCAACAGCATCTTCAACAGCTGGCGCCTGGAAGACGCCTGGCTCGACCAGTAGCGGCGGAAATCACTTTACTACTCGGCAGCCTCGCGCGGCTCATCGGAATCGAATTCGAGCGCTGCAACGCTGTCACCGCCGTCATATTCGAGAAGCGCCACGGCTTCGCCCTCGGGTAGCTTTTCTACGGCCTGCAAGCTGCGATCCATCGCGCGGCGACGGCGCCCGAGGTCGTCGTCGATGACCTTCTGTGCCTCACCCAGCTTCTTGCTGATCTTGTCTATAAAGCCTCCGAAATTAGAGAACTCGTGTTTCACCGCGCCAAGCACCTTCCACACCTCTGTCGAGCGCTTCTGAATGGCGAGCGAGCGGAAACCCATGCGAACCGCCGTCAGCAAGGTTGTCAGGGTCGTAGGTCCTGCGACCATGATGTGGCATTCGCGTTGCAGCGCGTCCACTAGCCCAGGACGACGCACGACCTCCGCGAACAGGCCTTCAGTGGGCAGGTACAGCACTCCGAAATCGGTGCTGTGCGGGGGGTGAATGTACTTCGTGCGAATCTCGCGTCCGGAGGCGCGGATATGTGATTCGATCGCGCGCCCCATCCTTTCGACTTCATCCTGATCGCCTCGTTCCGAGGCGTCGGCGAGCCGCTCGTAGTCCTCTTTCGGAAATTTGGCGTCGATCGGGAGCCAAACCGGCGCTGTTTCGTCGCCAGGTAGGCGAATCGCGAATTCAACCCGCTGGTTGCTGCGCGGTAAGACCTCAACGTTGCGCCCGTATTGGTCGGGTGTCAGAACCTCCGCCAAAATCGTTTCAAGCCAAATTTCGGTCCAAGTACCGCGCGCCTTTACGTTCGTAAGGATCCGCTTCAGGTCGCCGACGCCGACCGCCAGGTGACGCATCTCGCCGACGGATTTGTATACCTGCTCGAGCGAGTCGCTGACCTGCTTGAAGCTGGCGCCGAGCCGCTGTTCAAGCGTCGCCTGCAATTTTTCGTCGACCGTCAGCCGCATCTGTTCGAGCTTGGCCTCATTTCCGGTGCGGATCTCCTCAAGCTTTGCATCCACCTTGCCGCGCAACTGCTCCTGTTCGTCGCGCAGCCGCTGCGAGAACCCCTCGAACCCGCCGCGAACCGTATCGGCCAGCTGGTTGAGCGCCTGCTGCACATGACCAAGGCCCTCGGCCTGCGCCTGGGTTCCCGCTTGAACCTTGTCGAAGGCGGCCGCGAAACCGTCGCGCGTGCTCTTCGCGATTTCACCCCGAAGACCCTGATCCATGTCGGTCAAGCTGCGGCGGAGCGACTCGCCATGGCGCTCGATCGCATCGAACCGGCCGACCATCGCGATCGCTTGCGCCCCGGCACCGTGGCTTTCCGATCCCGCCCGTAGCAGCAACCAACCAGTCACCGCGAGATTCGCGATGGCCAATATAAGCAGGAGCCCGACGCCCAATTCGATGCTCACGACGATGCCCCTTCCCCCGCTTTTAGAGCGGGCCGTCGATCTGTGTTCCGGTTATGTTCAAAAGCTAGCGCGGGAGACGCACGGAGAGAAGCCGCATCGCGCCGGGCATGGATGGCTGCGGGGCCGCCTCTTGCGAGCCGATGCGGGCGGGACGCCCGAGATCCGAATCGGGTTAGGCGCTGCCGCCTTCGACCGGGTGGCCCTCGGCGCGCCAGCGCAGCATGCCGCCGGTCAGGTTGGCGACATCCTTGAAGCCGGCCTGCTGCAGGATGACGGTCGCCTGCGCCGAGCGTCCGCCGGCGCGGCACACCGCGACGATCGGGCGGTCCTTCGACAGTTCGGCGGAGCGCTTGGCCAATTCGCCCAGCGGGATCAACACCGCGTCCCTGATATGGCCGAGCGGGCCGGTGAATTCCTCGGGCTCGCGCACATCGACGACCTGCACCGCGGGGGCGGTCTCCTCCAACCCGAGCGGATCGATCTCCCACACCCCGGCAAAGCTGTAGCGCAGCGGCGCCCAGCCTGGCTCCCGGCCGGCCGGATCGGCGGGCACGCCGCCTTCGGCAGCTTCGTCGATCTGCGGCTGGCCGCAACGCAGATTAGCCGGCACCGCAACGTCCATCAGCTTGGGATGGGCAAGGCCCAGGTTTTTCATGTAGCCGATGAAATCGCCGACCCCGATCTCGCCGCCGATGCGCGGGTTGAAGCGCCGCTCCTCGCCGACGCTGGTCACAGTCAGCCCGCGATAGTCGTGCGAGGGATAAAGCAGGCACTCATCGGGCAGCGTGAAGATCTGCTCGTGGATCGAGCGGTACATCGCGGCCGCGTCGCCGCCCTGAAAATCGGTGCGCCCGGCGCCGCGGATCATCAGGCAATCGCCGGTGAAGGCCATGCTGCGGTCGTCAAGCACATAGGTCAGGCAGCCGTTCGTGTGGCCGGGAGTTGGGCGCACCATCAGCCGGCGGCCGCCGAACGCGACAACATCGTCCTGGCTCAAATAGCGGTCGGCGCCGGCGGCGCCGCTCGCCGCCGCCAGCAGGATGCGGCTGCCCGTGCGCTGCTTCAGGAGCCAGGCGCCGGTCACGTGATCGGCGTGGACATGGGTTTCCAGCGTCGCGATGAGCTTCAGGCCGAGCTCGCCCAGCAATGCGACATCGCGCCGGACCTGCTCGAAGACCGGGTCGATCAGCACGGCCTGGCCGCTCGGCCGATCGCCCAGCAGATAGGTGTAGGTCGAAGATTGCGGGTCGAACAGTTGACGAAACACCAGCATCACAGCCTCCGCCAACTTACCGGAACGGCGTCCCGATCCGGCGCCTCCCGGATGCCCGCATGCTGATCTCGGCAGCCAGGGGAGGCAAGGGCCGATCAGCGATCAGATGCTCTGTTCGACCAAACACAAGTTGTCGCGCGGCATGCGGGGATCTCGTATCTTGGCCGCACGTACAAAGCGAGAATCGGAGCGCAAGTCCGGCGCCGACGTGTTGGGGAGACGGTGTGCATGACAGCCGACGACAATGGTTTGCGACGATCGGTAGCCCACACGATCGCCTTCATGCGGATGGCGGCGATCGAATTGCGGCGCATCGCCGAGCGCGATCCCGACCTCGCCGGCGAGCTGCGCCGCATCGCCGACCAGCTCGATGCCGATTCCGACGATCTGGAGCAGACCGCGGGTCCGGGAACTCCTTGAAGCCTAGTCCGCCGCGTCGGGAGGAGGGTTCCCTCCTTCGAGCTGCGCGGCAAGCATGTCAAATCGCTCGGCAAGGCTCAATAACTCGCGGCGCGTTCTGGCAAACCGGGTTTGCCGCGCAAGCTGGCGCAGCTTCGCCGCGGTATCGCGTAATTCTTCGGCGCTCCGTTGTACGTCTTCGTTGACCATTCCTGGCTCCGCAGGTAGGCAGTCGGATAATGCACCGCCGGCGCGCGGGGTTCCCCGACCGCGAACGTGCCACGTCAGGGTGTCTGTTACAATCCGAGTGCCGACCTATCCGATGGGCCAGATCGTCATAACCGAGTTGCGCCCTAACGACCCTTGTCGCGATGGATCGAATCCTGGCGGGGCGCCAGCTCGATTTCGGCTTCAGGGCTTCATTGATTAAGACTACGCACTCGCCTGAACGCGTTGTAACGCAGCCCCCGCGGCCTTATTTTCGCCCCATCCGCGGCAGCGCGCCGCCGTTTGTCGGGGTATTCCCGTGACCGCATCTTACCTGCCGCCCCTGCCTGCCTATCCGACAACCCGCCTGCGCCGCAACCGGCGCGATCCCTGGTCGCGCAAACTGGTCGCCGAGAACATCTTAACGGCCGGCGATCTGATCTGGCCTGTCTTCGTGCATGACGAGGACGGGAAAGCGCCGGTGCCGTCGATGCCCGACGCCTACCGGCTGTCGATCCCGGCCCTGGTGGATGCCGCCGGCGAGGCGGCCGCGCTCGGCATCCCGACGATCGCGGTGTTTCCGGCGATCGCGCCGGCTTTAAAGGACCCGGATGGCCACGAGGCGGTCAATGCCGACAACCTCGTATGCCGCGCCGTCTCCGCCGTGAAAAAGGCGGTGCCGGATCTCGGCGTGTTGTGCGACGTGGCGCTCGACCCGTTCACCTCGCACGGCCACGACGGCGTGATCCGCGACGGCTATGTCGCCAATGATGAGACGGTGGCGATCTTAGAGCGTCAGGCGATCGTGCAGGCCGAGGCCGGCTGCGACATCATCGCGCCCAGCGACATGATGGACGGGCGGGTCGGCGCGGTGCGGCGCGCGCTCGACGAGGCCGGTTACGACCGGGTGCGCATCATGTCGTACGCGGCGAAATACGCCTCGTGCTTTTTTGCGCCGTTCCGCGACGCGATCGGCTCGGCAAGCTCGCTCGGCAGCGCCGACAAGCGCACCTATCAGATGGACCCGGCGAATGGCGACGAGGCGCTGCGCGAGGTGGCGCTCGACATCGCCGAGGGCGCCGACATGGTCATGGTAAAGCCCGGCCTGCCCTATCTCGATGTATTGCGCCGGGTGAAGGATGCGTTTCGGATGCCGACCTTCGCCTACCAGGTGTCGGGCGAGTATTCGATGATCCGCGCCGCCGCCGAGCGCGGCTGGCTCGACGGCGAGCGGGCGATGATGGAGTCGCTCCTCTGCTTCAAGCGCGCCGGCGCCGACGGCATCCTGACCTATTTCGCGGTCGATGCCGCCAAGCGCCTGAAGGCCGGCTGACTCGCCCTTGCTCACTGAATGCCGGTCATCTATCGGCCGTGGATCTCGCCTTATGGTGACGATGATTTCGACTGGGATCCCCAAAGAGTCTCTGCACCTTTGAAGACCGCGGCTTCGTTTTCGAAGCGGCCCGGATCGTTTTCCTGCCTACGCGCGGCGTAGCACCTTGCGGATGCGGTGGTTGTTGGTGTCGCCGATATAGATCGCGCCGTCGGGGCCGACGACTGCGCCATGCGGGCGGTCGAGCCCGGCCTTGATCGCCGGACCGCCGTCGCCGCCCGCGCCCCGGCGGCCGCCGGCGATCGTGGTCACGATTCCGGTGCTGCGGTCGATCAGGCGGATGCGTGGTTCTCGGTATCGACGATCAGGATGTTGCCGTCCGCATCGATCGCCATTTCCTTCGGCGCGTCGAACACCGCGGCAAGCGCCGGGCCGCCATCGCCGGAGTAGCCCCGCCCCGTCGTGCCGGCGATCGTCGTGATGATGCCGGTCGACGGATCGACGGCGCGCAGGCTGCTGCCTTGCCGCTCGAGGATGTAGACCGTGCCATCGGATCCGAGCTTGACGGCGCGGGCGCCGAAGATGCGGGCCTCGCGCGCCCGGCCGTCGTCACCGCCATGCTCGGGCTGGCCGGTGCCGGCAAATGTCGCGATCGTCCCAGCCGAGAGATCGACGACGCGCACGCGGTGGTCGGCGACGTCGGCGATATAGAGGTGCCGCTCCTCGACATCGAGCGCGAGGCCGTTGGGCTCGGCGAGCCCGGCCCGCGCGGCGGGCCCGCCATCGCCCGAATAGGCCGCATCGCCGGTGCCGGCCAAGGTCGTGATCGTGCCCTGAGCGGCATCGATGCGGCGCACGCGGCGGTTCAGCCGGTCGGCGACGAAGATGTTGCCGGCGCGGTCGATCGCGATGTCATAGGGCTCGTTCAGCGAGGCGCGCACCGCCGGCCCGCCATCACCTGAATAGCCGGCCTCGCCATTGCCGGCGACCGTCGTAATGAAACTGCTCTTCGCATCAATCCGGCGGATGCGGTGATTGAAGGTATCCGAGAAATAGAGGTCGCCCGCGGGGTCGAACGCGACATCGAACGGGCCATTGAGCAACGCCGCCGCAGCCGAACCGCCATCGCCGGCAAAGCCCTTCTCGCCGGTCCCGACCGCCGTCGTGATCACATAGTCCGCCATCGCCCGCCTCTCGCCTGTTTCGAAAAGATTAAAGCTTCAACGCAGAGGACGCCAAGGATGCGCAGAGGCCGCGAAGGCGCCGTGCGTTTCTCGGCCGGTGCGAAACCTCGGCTGCGAAACTCCGCGGCCTCCGCGCTGAAGCGTTCTTTTTTTGCTGTGCTTGCGTGCCCTACCCTCGTGGGCGTGAAATGATGGATATGCATCCCAAACGGAGGATGAGATGAGCGACGGCAAGAAGCCCCGGCTGATCGGCATCAACCATGTCGCGATCGAGGTCGGCGACATCGACGAGGCGCTCGACTGGTATGGCAAGATCTTCGACTTCAACCTGCGCGGCCGCAGCGAGCGTGCCGCCTTCATCGACATGGGCGACCAGTTCATCAATCTGGCGCGGGTGCCGAACCAGAAACAGGGCGAGGTCGAGCGGCGGCACATCGGTTTTGTCGTTGACGACCGGTCGACTGTGAAGAAGCGCGCCGAGGCGGCGGGCGCCCGCATGGTTGAGGGGCCATTCCTGGATTTTCTCGATCCCTGGGGGAACCGCATCGAGGTCATCGAATATTCCAACATCCAATACACGAAGGCGCCCAACGTGTTGCGCGGCATGGGGCTGAGCCTCGACAAGAACGCGAGCGCCCGTAAGGAGCTGGCTGAGAAAGGCATGGCGCCGGAATGAGCGGCCAAGGGAACTCAATGCAGCTAAGCCTGATCGTCCGCGGCCAGCATCCGCCGGGCGACATCGCCGGTCATCTGAAGGACGATCTGGAGCTGGTGCGGCGCGCCGAGCGGCTCGGCTTCGACGGCATCGTCAAGGGCTCGCATTACAGCGCGCATCCGTTCCAATCGGTGCAGCAGATCCCGTTCTTGACCTACGCCGCGGCGATCGCGCCAAAACTGAGGCTTATCTGCGGCCTCGTGCTGTTGCCGCTGCACAAACCGCTCGATCTCGCCGAGCAGCTCGCGACGTTGGACGTCATGTCGAACGGCAAGCTTGTCTTCGGCTGCGGCATCGGCTACCGCGATGTCGAGTTCAAGGCGTTCGGCGTGCCGCGCGCCGGGCTCGGCAAGCGCTTCGAAGAGAGCCTCGAAGCCGTGAAGCGGCTGTGGACCGAGGAGTTCGTCTCGATGAAGGGCTCGCATTTCGAGCTCGATCAAGCGAACTGCACCGTGAAACCGGTGCAGCAGCCGATGCCGCCGATCTGGATCGGCGCCAACGCCGACGTCGCGATCCGGCGCGCAGCGCGGCTCGCCGATTGCTGGTACATCAACCCGCACAACACACTGACGACGATCGAGCGGCAGATGGACCTCTACAAGCGCGCGCTCGACGAATGCAAGAAGCCCTTCCCCAAGGAGGTGCCGATGCGGCGCGAGGTCTTTGTCGCGCCGACCCGCGCCGAGGCGATCCGCCGCGCCCAGCCCTATCTCGAAGAAAAATACAAGGCCTACCGCGCCTGGGGGCAGGATAAGGTCATGCCCGCAGGCGACGATTTCGACCACGGCTTCGACGAGCTCCTGGAGGACCGGTTCCTGCTGGGATCGCCGGCCGAAGTCGCGGAGCAGATGATCCGATTGAATCGCCGGCTCGGGGTCAACCACATCGTGGCCTCGGTGCATTGGCCCGGGATGCCGAACAGCCTCGCCCTCGACCAGCTGCAAATCCTCGCCGAAGAGGTCATGCCGCAAGTGCGGCGTGGCCTGTGAATTGCATTCCTGCCTTGCGGCAGAGTTGGTTGCCCTGGAGGGCTAAAAACGCGAAAAATGCCGCCCAGCACCTCGCCAATCCGGGGAACAGAGATGTTTGACCCGGGTGCAACGGGAATGAGTTGACCGAGAGAGTGACGCCAGCGAACCAGTCATAACCGCGCCTACGGAGAAAACGCCATGCCGATGCCGCAACGTGTGCAGTATTCCGCCGCCATCGAACCGTTGGTGCAGTTCATTGAGGACACTCCGCCCGCGGAGATCCTGGACCGGACGCTGGAGAAACTGCGCGCCGGGGTGGCGATTCCGACGATGCTGATGGCGTCGGCGCTGGCCGTGACCCGCTCGACCGAGATGCCGCCAGGCCATCACGGCGGCCCGCTGCATCCGCTGGCCGGGATCTATCCCGTGACGAAGCTCGTTGAGCGGCTCGAGGGCGAGCAGAAGTTCGTCCCGGTGCTGCAGCACGTCGCGCTGTCGAACAAGCACATCAATCATCCGGCGATGGGCCCGTACCAGCTGTTGGAATACGAGCCGGTCGATCAGGGCGGGTTCGAGGCCGCCAAGGCGGCTTGGCTGATGGCGGTGGGCCGCGGCGAGTGGAACCTGGCGGACCATATCTTCCTGTCGCTCTGGCAGACCGCACCGGCCATCCAGGTGTTCGACCTGCTGATGAGCGTGGCGATCGAGAAGAACTGGAATGACGACCACTATTTCATGTTCCCCGGCGCGATGTGGCGGGCTTTCGAGACCGGGGTGCTCGACAAGGCGTATCTGCCGCTGCTGATGCGGCCGGTCGTGCGTTACGTGACGCGCAGCCCGGCGCTCCCGCTGAACCCGGTTCCAAACCCGATGCCGGCGATCGAAGCGCTGATCGAGGAGCATGGGCTCTTGACCCGCATCCTGCGGCAGCGGAGCGTCGAGGACGAAACGGCAGCGATCGGCGCGCTCGGCGAGGCGATCGGCAAGGTCGACGTCTATGCCGAGATCCCGCCGCTGATGGCGCAGGCGCTAGCCGACGGACTGTCGCTCGAAGGCGGCGGCGAGGCCCTGTCGATCGGCGCGGCCGGCCTGTTCATGCGCTCCTTGACCGGCAATCCGATGGATGTGCACCTGCACACCAGCGCCAATCTGCGCCGCTGGCTGCTGCGGCTCGACGGGCTCAGCATCAAGACGAAACTCTTGCTGCTGATGACTTGGCATACCGGGCCGGAAGTGCGCTCGACCGCCAACCGGATGGAGCCGTGGCCGCAACCGGACCAGGCGGCGGTCGCGAAACTGCCGCACCGCTCGCAGGACGAGCTGCTCGACGCGATCCGGCACAGCATCTACACGCAACCCCCGACCGATTGGTCGAAGGTGACCAATCTCGGCCTGATGCGGGCCGTGCCGGAGGTGAAGGAGACGGTCAAGCTGGCGCAGCAATACGTAAACCTCGGCTACGACCCGCAGGCCTTCATCGCGCGCCTCGCCGAGATCGTGTGCCACGATAATTTCACCGAGATGCACGCGTTCAAGCATCACCAGGCGATCGTTGAGGAATTCCACGCGACGCGCGAGCCGTGGCGGTGGATGCACCTCATCTGCGGCGCGCAAGCCGCGGCGATCTCCTTCGGCAAGAACATGACGCTGTACGAGCAGTATCTCGAACTGCTGCACGCCGCCTAGTTCTCCTCATCAGCCATCAAAGCGAACGGCTCTGGATTGCTCCGGAGCCGTTCTTCTTTTCGCGCTATCCAGATCGTCATTGCGAGGAGCGCAGCGACGAAGCAATCTCGTCGTGAGAGCGCTATTCGGCGCGAGATTGCTTCGCTACGCTCGCAATGACAGCAGTTGAAGCTCGCAATGACAGGAGTTGAAGGAGAACACGATGAGCCAGGCGCTGGAAGGCATTCGCGTCATCGACTTCACGCATGACCAGGCGGGCCCGTCCTGTACCCAGATGCTGGCCTGGCTCGGCGCCGACGTGATCAAGATCGAGAACCCGAAAGGCGGCGACCGGGCGCGCCGGCTGTGGAACAGCGACAACCCCGATGTCGACAGCTTTTTCTTCTTGCTGCTCAACAGCAACAAACGCAGCACGGTCATTGATCTGAAAGCCGAAGAGGGCAAGGAAATAGCCCGCCGTCTGATCAAGGAGGCCGATGTCGTGGCCGAGAACCTCGGTCCCGGAGTGATGGACCGGCTTGGGCTCGGCTGGGACGCGGTCAAGGAGCTGAACCCGCGCGCCGTGTACGCCTCGGTGAAGGGCTTCGGCTCCTACGGTCCGTACAGCGCCTACAAATGCTTCGAACCGGTGGCGCAGGCGACCTCGGGCGCGATGAGCGTCACCGGCGAAGCGGGCGGCCAGCCGCTGGTCAACGGCGCCAATATCGGCGACAGCGGCACCGGGATGCATCTGGCGATGGCGATCCTCGCCGCACTGGTGCAGCGCGGACGCACCGGCAAGGGACAACTTGTCGAGGTGGCGATGCAGGAGGCGGTCCTGAACCTGACGCGGGTCAAATTCACCGGCACCCTCGCGACCGGCGAACCGCTGCGGCGCAGCGGCAACCGCTCGCCGACCGGCGGCTATTCCGACCTGATCCGCTGCGCCGGCGCGGATGGACAAGATGGCGGGGTCGACGATTACATCTACATCATCGTGCCGCCGGACAACCCCGAGATGTTTCACGCCGCGATGGACGTGATCGGCCGGCCCGAACTCAAGGAGGACGAGCGCTTCAAGACGCCCGGCGCGCGCGCCAAGAATGCCGCCGCGCTGACGGAGGTGCTCGAAAGCTGGACCGGCTCGCGCAACAAGCACGATGTCATGAAAGCCTTTGCCGGCCGCGGCATGGTGTGCGGCGCGGTGCTCGACACGGTCGAGGTATTGCAGGATCCGCATCTGCGCGAGCGCGGCACGATCGTCGATCTCGACCACCCGACGCGCGGCCGCTTCTCGACGATCATCAGCCCGCTGCGGCTGTCGGACTCGCCGGTGACGCCGCGGCGGGCGCCGCTGTTCGGCGAGCACAGCGAGGAGGTATTGCGCTCGCTGGCCGGCTATACCGCGGAGGAAATCGCGTCGCTCCGCCGAAAGGGCGTCGTCACCCAGGGCTGACTTCGAATGGCGACCACCATCTCTGCGGTCTATCGCTATCCGGTGAAGGGGTTGAGCCCGGAGCCGCTCGGCCGCGTTCCGCTGACGCCGGGGCGGTGCCTGCCGCAGGACCGGCGCTTCGCGATCGCGTTGCCGACGACGCGTTTCGACCCCGAACACCCGGAATGGCTCGCGAAGACGCATTTCGTCATGCTGATGCGCGACGAGAAATTGGCTGAGCTGACGACCCGCTTTGATGCCGAGGCCGAGCTGCTGACGGTCGAGCGCGACGGCCGGACCGTGCTGCGCGAGAGCCTTGCCGAGACCGCAGGCCGCCGCCGCGCCGCGGCGTTCTTCGACGAGTTCCTGGCCGGCGCCGCGGAAGGCGGGCTGCGTATTGTCGAGGCGCCGGGACACAGCTTTGCCGATGCGCGCCGCAAGCCGAATGCGACGACCGATCAATACGTCTCGCTGATCAATCTCGCGAGCATCGCCGCGCTCGAACAGTCGATCGGCGGCGAGGTCGCGCCGCTGCGGTTCCGCGCCAATGTGTATTTCGAGGGCGCGCCGGCCTGGAGCGAATTGAAGTGGCTCGAACGCGAGATCACGGCGGGCGAGGCACGGCTGCGCGTCGTCTCGCCGATCACCCGCTGCGCCGCGACTCAGGTCAACCCGGCGACCGCCGCGCGCGATCTCGACATCGTCGGCGGGCTGCAGCGCGGCTTTGGCCACAATCTGATGGGCATCTATGCCGAGGTGACTCAGGGCGGCGACATCGCCCTCGCCGATGTCATCACGGTGCGCAACGAATAAAGGAGCGCCGGCGTCCCGCCGGCGTGCCGGTCAGAGACCGGCGGTCCGATTCAGCACCTCATCTCTCCACGGCTGGCGCATGGCGGGGGCGCGCACATTGGGGCGGCGGGCCGCGTTCGGCGTGCTATAGTTGCGGCAAATAGCAGCAATTCGCGCGGACTGGCAGGAGGAAACCGATGGCCTACGACGTCCTCATCAAGAACGGCCGCATCATCGACGGCTCGGGAATGCCCGCGTTCCACGGCGATGTCGCGGTGAAGGACGGGAAGATCGTCGAGATGGGCAAATTGTCCGGCGCGGCGGGGCAGACCGTCGATGTCGGCGGCCAGGTCATCGCGCCCGGCTTTATCGACAATCACTGCCATTACGACGCGCAGGTCACCTGGGACCCGCTGTGCTCCTTCTCGTGCGACCACGGCGCGACGAGCGTCGTCATCGGCAATTGCTCGCTGTCCCTCGCCCCGGTGAAGAAGGGCAAGGAAAAGCGGATGGCCGAGTTCCTCTCCTATGTCGAAGCGATCCCAATGGAGGTGCTCGGCACCGTCGAGGTCGATTGGGAATCGTTCTCGCAATACATGGAGCGGCTCGACAATAATCTCGGTGTCAATGTCGGGACGCTGATCGGCCACACCGCGGTACGCTACTACGTGATGGACGACGAGTGTCAGAAGCGCACCGCGACCGATGCCGAGCTGAAGCAGATGCAGGATGTCGTGCGCGACGGCATGGAAGCCGGCGCGCTCGGCCTGTCGGTATCGCGCAACCGCGGCCATTACGACCCGCAGGGCGTGCACATTCCGGCGCTATGGGCTGACGAGAAGGAAATCTTCGCGCTCGGCGACGTGTTGCGCGAGATGGGCACCGGCATCATCCAGTCGGGCGGCGGCCGCGAAGCGGAGATGCGCGACGGGCTCATGGCGCGGCTGTCGGAAGCGACCGGCCGGCCGGTCATCTACAACAATCTCGGCCAGAGTGTGCGCCGCCCCGGCGAGTGGCAGAAGCACATGGATCGGGTCAACGAGACCGCGTCGCAAGGCATCCGCGCCTATCCGCTGTGCTCGCCGAACACAACGACGCAGACCTTCAACATGAAGAACACGCAGGTGTGGCGCGGCTCGCCGACCTGGCACCCGATCCTGTTAGCGTCGGATGACGAAAAGCTGCGCGCCTATGCCGACCCGGCGGTGCGCCAGAAGCTGCACGAGGAGATGATCGAGTGGAAGGTCGAGATCCCGGGCGGCACGATCTCGCGCGACTGGTACAACTACATCTGGGTCGAGGAGCCGAAGCTCGACAAGAACCAATGGATGAAGGGCAAAACCCTCGCTGATATCGCCAAGCAGCAGAACAAGGGCATCATCGACGCCTTCCTCGACCTCGTCGTCGAGGAAAAGCTCGAAACCGTGTTCATGCAGGCCGAGAACAATGTCGATGTCGAGGCGATGCGGCAGATCCTGAATTATCCGAACGCGCTGATCGGGTTGTCGGATGGCGGCGCGCATGTGCAGTTCCACGGCGGTTACGGTTTCTCGACGCGCTTCCTCGGCGAATGGGTGCGCGAGAAGCAGATTATGTCATTGGAGCAGGCGGTACGGCGGCTGACGTTCGACTCGGCCTCGACCTTCGGGCTTTATGACCGCGGCTTGCTGCGGCCAGGCATGAAGGCCGACATCACGATCTTCGACCCCGACACCGTGAAGCCGCTGCCCGAATTCATCGTGCACGATTTCCCGGCGGGCGGCTGGCGGTTCAAGGAACCGGCGGCAGGGATCTACGCCACCTTCGTCAACGGCCAGATGCTGATGAAGGAAGGCAACCACACCGGCAACCTGCCCGGCCGCGTGCTGCGCAACTCGCGCTATCAGGCGAATCACGGGTAAGCGCGGCAGCACGGAACGAGCTGAAAGGGGCCGGTCCCGCGGGACCGGCCCTTATTCTTCACCGGTAGGAAAACCGCGCGGCGAAGCATGGCGGGACGCTGCGTCGGCGCCGCCGGCGGCACATCGCCTTAAGCATCTTTTCAGGAAAGATTCGTCGTAAATTAACCGGTAATTTACCAACATTTACCAATCATTACGCTACCAACACACGAGAACCGGTTCCACAGGACGGAGGCGACCGTGAGGCATTTTCACGACGGGGCAGCGATCTCGGCCGCGGGCCTGTTTGCGGCATTGCTGCTCGTGACGACGAGCACCGCGTCCTTCGCCGAGGACAGAGACGAGAACAACGACAGGACCAGCAATTCGGTCGTCGAGCAGGGCTTTGCGGTATCTCCGATACCGAAGAACAAGCTGAACCTCGCGGGCAAGGACCGTGCGCTCGTCGGGCTCGGCTCCTACCTCGTCAACAGCGGGGCGGACTGCAACGGCTGCCATACCTTCCCGCGATTCCTGCGGCCGGGCGGGACAGCCTCCGGAACCAACGGGAACTCGACCAGCAATCTTGCGAGCCTGGGCAGCGATCCACGCTTCGGCAATCCGTACCTGGATACCGTGCCGCCGCCGTCAGGCGATAACGGCTTTGAGCCGCTCAACGGGCCGTTGAAGGCGAACACCAATGCGGATACGCACGGTATCGTAACCCACACGCAGACCGGTGTTCCGATCTATCCGCATAACCATTTCCTCGCGGGCGGCCGCTGCTTCGGGTTCTTCATGTCGCGCAACCTCACGCCCGACGACAGCGGCAAGCCGCGCGGCCTCACCGAGGCGGAATTCATCAAGGTCATGCGGCAGGGCAAGGATGTCTCTTGCGATCCAAACAGGCCCAACCCGCCCCAATACGGCGGCGTGGTCGATCCGGTTTGTTCGACACCGGAGGGGGCAGGCGCCGGTCACTCATTCAACGCTGGCGTGCTGCAGACGATGTCGTGGCCGACCTACCACAACATGACGGATACCGATCTGAAGGCGATCTACGCCTATCTGAGCTCGCTGCCGCAGAGCAATGCGTGCAACACGGCTGAGGACGGTTGCTCCGGATGGTTCGGCGAGGCCAAGACCATGGGCGTGGTTGGCCAGAACGCGTATGCCTACGCGAACAGCGACGACTGCCCGAAGAACAGCAACAATACGTCGCCGCCGCAATAACGCGCGCGGTCGTTGCCGCTGACAACAAGGGCCGGTCCCAGCGGGACCGGCCCTTTCTCTTTCACTGCTCCAAAATGGATCCCGGCTTCGCGGGGCCAACGCCCCCGCCCCGGGATGATCCTGTGGGTCACTTCGCGGCGGCGGCGTGGACGGTGCCGGCGCGGAAATGCGGCATGACTTCCTCTGCGACGATCTGGAACTGCTCGAGCATCAGATCCTTCGGCGTCGTCAACGGCGAGGCGAAGTTGATGTGCTCCATCCCGGGATATTTTTCCTCGATGCCCTTCAGGAACCCCACAAGGTCGTCCGGCGTGCCGGCGAACCACGAGCCCAACTTGATGAAATGCTCGACTTTCGGCACCCCGGCGGCGTCCCAGCCGCCCCGCTTCCCGACGGCCGCGATCTGTTCCGGCGTCAGCCCCGGCACGAAGCCCAACGGCGCGAACATCTTGACGTGCTCCTCATAGATTGGCGTCAGCCGACGCAAGGCCTCCTCGCGCGTCCGTGCAATCAAACCATGCACGCCGACCATTAGATTCTCGCCGAGCTTCCACTCTTTGCCAGCGCGCGCCGCGGCGTCCTTATAGGCCTGAATCGGCCCGCCCTGCATCGTTGCCGCGCCGCCGCCGACCGCGCCCTTGATGTTGTGGCGGACCATGAAGTCGAGGCCGCGGGCGCTGGCGCTGACCACCGGCTGCCAGCATTCGACCGGCCGGTTGACCGGGCGGGGCACCAGGGTCAATTCCTTCAGCTGATAGCCGCGATACGGCACCTCCGGCGGCAAGGTGTAGTGCTTTCCCTTATGCGAGAAGCTCTCGTTGTCGAATGCCTTGAACAGGATCTCGACCTGCTCCTCGAAGAGTTCGCGATTGGCGTTCTGGTCGATGATCGGCGCGCCGAAAGTTTCGACCTCGCGGCTGTGATAGCCGCGCCCGACCCCGAACACGGTGCGGCCCTTGGTCAACAGATCGGCGGTCGCGAAATCCTCCGCGAGACGCAGCGGATGCCACATCGGGGTGATGTTGAAACCGCAGCCGATCTTCAGCTGCGTGGTGACATGCGCAAGATGCACCGCGCACATCAGGATGTTCGGCAGGGCCTCGTAGCCCTCGTGCTGAAAATGGTGCTCGGCGAGCCACAGCGTGTCGAAACCGAAGCGGTCCATCGTCTTGGCGATCGCCTCAAGCTTGTCGTAAACGCCAGCGAGCTGATCGTTGGTGAAGCGCCGGTCGTTGGCCGGGGTCGCGTTCTGCCCGTGATCGGGGAAGTCGATGTGGCCGGCATAGACCGTGGCGAATTTCGAGATCATCGGGGGTCCTTTCCAGACTGAACAGCGTTCAGAAATCTGCCCAACAGCCTAACCCAGCTTGGGTTCGATTTGAACCACCTCCCAAACTGTTGCTTCTGTAGCTGCAAGCCGCCTTGCGTCCTTCGACACGCGCCTCAGCTTCGCCGCGGCGCTGCTCAGGATGAGGTAAGTTGTTAATGGCATTAAAGAATTCCTGTCATCCTGAGCGCGAGTGCAGAGAGCAGTCGAAGGACGCACCTACGCCGATCCAGCTCAAGTGGATGGTGCTTCTTCGCGGGACGACAGTGGATAGATCAATCCATCAGCTTGCGCATCAGATAGGTGAATTCGAGGGCGGTCCGGCGGGCCCGCTCCTCGAGATTGGCGGCAGCGGAATGGCCGCCATCGACATTCTCGTAATAAAGGAAGGGCAACCCCATCGCCTCCATCCGGGCGGCCATCTTGCGCGCATGTCCGGGATGGACGCGGTCGTCCTTGGTCGAGGTCACAAAGAGCGGCTCGGGATAGCCGATCCCCGGTTTCAGTTTGTGATAAGGCGAGATGCTGCGCAGGAAGGCTGCCTCTTCGGGGATTTCGGGATCGCCGTATTCGGCGATCCACGAGGCGCCGGCGAGCAGCTTGTGATAGCGCAGCATGTCGAGAAGCGGTACCTGGATCACGACGGCGTGGAACAGATCCGGGCGCTCGGTCAGCATGACGCCCATCAGAAGCCCGCCATTCGAGCCGCCCATGATGCCGAGGCGACGCGGCGAGGTGATGCCGCGACGGATCAAATCCTCGGCGACCGCGATGAAATCGTCGAAGGCATGCCGGCGGCCGGATTTCAGCGCCGCCTGATGCCATTGCGGGCCGAATTCGCCGCCGCCGCGGATATTGGCGATGACGTAAACGCCGCCGTTTTCGAGCCACAGCTTGCCGGCGACACCGAGATAGGACGGGGTCAGCGACACCTGAAACCCGCCATAGCCGTAAAGCAATGTCGGGGCCGAGCCGTCGATGCGCAGCGATTTCGGACGAATGACGAAATACGGCACCAGCGTGCCGTCGTGCGATGTCGCCTCGAATTGCTCGACGACATCGGCGGAGGCATCGAAGCGCGGCGGCAGGGCCTTGACCGGCGCCGCGCTATCCGCCTGCGGTTCGACGAGCCACAACGCGTTGGGATCGAGGAAACCGGCGACATCGATAAAGGCGCGGTCGTCGCGGTTGCTTGTCGCGGCGACATTCACGGAAGCGTTTTTCGGCAATTGCACCGGGGTTGACTGCCACCCGCCGTTGTCGAAGCGGTAGGAAGCGACAGCGCCCCGGACGTTGCGGTAGATCGTCACGAGCAAGCGGTCGCGCGTTGCCGTGGCGTCCTCGATCGATTCGCGCGGCCCGGGCGCGACGATCAGCATCGGCTTCGCGCTTTCCGGATTGTGCAAGTACGCTTCGAGATCGAGCGAGATCAACGCGCCGCTCGCAAACTCTTGCCATGGCTGTTCGAGCGAAAAGACGAGCTGGCCCGTGACGAAGGCGCGAAAACTCGACCGAAGCGGCACCGGCACCCGGACTGGTCCGCGATCCGTCAGCAGGTAACGCTCGCTCTCGAAGAAATTGAGCTGCCGGCTGATGCCGATGCCGCGCACCCTGCCGTCCGGATCGCGCAACACGCTGGCGCCGACGCTGACATCGGTCGCGGCGCCGGCAAAGACTTGCTCGGCGCCGTCGAGCGGCATGCCCCGCCGCAGCTTTTTTACGATGAACGGATAGCCCGATTGGGTCAGCGTGCCCGGACCCCAATCGCGCGCGACGAACAGCGTGTCATCGTCGAGCCAAACGGCGCTTTGTTTGGCCTCCGGCAGGCGAAACCCGTTCTCGATAAAGCGCCGCGCGGCGAGATCGAATTCGCGCAATTCCGAGGCGTCTTTTCCGCCGTCCGACAGCGCGACGAGGCAGCGGCGATAATCCGGCGGCAACGACATCGCCCCATGGAACACCCAGTTGCGCTGCTCCGCGGCGGCGAGCGCGTCGATGTCGAGCAGCGTTTCCCAATCCGGCTCGGGCGTGCGGAACGAATCAAGGTTGGTGCGCCGCCACAGGCCTCGCACATGCGCATCGTCCTGCCAGAAATTGACCAGGCGCTCGCCGAGAAAGCTGGGGTACGGAATGCGATCGGGCGCGGTGATGACGGCGCGCGCCTCGGCGAGCAGCGTTGGATAGCGCGGGTCGCTTTCGAGCAACGCAAGAGTGCGGGCGTTCTGCTCGCGTACCCAGGCGAGCGCCTTGGCACCGTCGACGTCTTCGAGCCAGAGAAACGGATCGCTGTCGTTCGGCATCTGCTCAACATGGGCGGCAATAGGCCCGGTTTGAAGCGCCAAAACCGGCTCTTGTAGCGATAGGCCGGGCGGGCTAGCGTCAGGGTCCCGAATCCCCCAGAGGGAGGCCCCCCGAATGATCGTCGAATTCCGCACCTATACGCTGAACCCCGGCACCACGCCGGAATTCGAGAAGCGTTTCGCCGAGGCGCTGCCAAACCGCACAAAGGTTTCGCCGCTCGCTGCCTTCTGGCACACCGAAATCGGCCCCTTAAACCAGGTCATTCATGTGTGGCCCTATGAAGACATGGCTGCGCGCACCCGGCTTCGAGAAGAAGCCCCCAAGCAGCAGGGCTGGCCGCCCAACACCCGCGAATTCGTCGTCAGCCAGAAGAGCCAGATCTTCATTCCGGCGCCGTTCTCGCCGAAATTGGAGCCGCGCGAGCTCGGCGGCGTCTACGAGATCCGCATGTACACGCTAAAACCGGGCGCGATCCCGAGCCAGATCGACCGCTGGTCGACCGCGATTGACGCGCGCACCAAATTGTCGCCGCTGGCCTTCGCCGGCCATTCCGAACTCGGCGACCTCAATATCTGGTGCCACATCTGGGCCTACAAGGACGCCAACCACCGCGCCGAGATCCGCGAGAAGGCGCGCAAGGAAGGCATCTGGCCGCCAAAGGGCGGGCAACCCGGCACGATGCTGAAGCAGGAGAACATGCTGGTCGTGCCGGCGTCGTTCTCACCGCTGCGCTAGCCCGCAGCCCGCGTTAAGAGAAAAGGGCGCTCCACGGAGCGCCCTTTTTTCTTACGGGCCCGATGTCAGACGTCAGGTCTGCCGGCCAAGCTGGACGGAAGGAGTGAAAACCATGACGGTGCAGCTTCCGAAAACCGTTGCCGAGTATTTCGCCGCCGCCAATACCGATGATGCCGAGCGGGTCGCCGCCTGCTTCGCCAATGACGCGACCGTGCACGACGAGGATGGCGATTACCGTGGACACGCCGCGATCCGCGGCTGGGCCGAGGAGGTGCGGCGCAAGTATCATTTCCGCGCCGAGGCCCTCGCGGTCGAAGAGGCGGCGGATCGAACCATCGTCATCGCGCATCTGACCGGAAATTTCCCCGGCAATCCCGTCGACCTCCGGTACCGGTTCAAGCTGGCGGGTTCGCATATCGCCAAGTTGGAGATTGGTTGAGGCAAAAACAAAAAGGGCGCTCCGCGGAGCGCCCTTTTTGTTCGGCAAGTCTTAGCGCTGGCGCCAGGCGGGCTCAGAGCGGCCGGGATCGCGCGGCGGCAAGGGCATGCGCGCCTCGAGGCGCTCCAATTCGATGCGGGTGCGGGCGCCCGCCCGCAACAGCCGGTCGGTCGCTTCCCGCAGCGCGCCGCGGCTCTCCGGCGTGTCCTGCGCCAAAGCCCCATCGAAGGCAGCGAGAAACGCGGCGATGTCGGCATCGACGCGGGCGCGCAACTCGCTGTCGATGAACGATGCGCTGCCCTCTTTGCGCGGCGCCGGATTGGAATGACTGCCATTGCTGTGCAGCGGCGCCGGATGGTGGTTCTGCGGCGCGACAGGCTGAGCCGGCGGTGCCGGATAGTTCGCCGGCGCGGGCTGGTGGTATTGCGGCTCGCCCGGAGCGGGATGACGCTGCGACGCCGGAGTGGCCCAGGCCGGACGGTATCCGCCACCGTTTGGCGCTTGCTGCTGTGGCACCGGCGCTTGCGGCTGCTCGGCATGTCGCGGCTCATTCGGCGCGGCGCCGTTGCCATGCGATCCGTTGCCGAGCTGGAGGTGTAGCCGGCCGCGCTGATCGCTGTTTGGCGCTGCCTGCGGCGGCGCATGATGCGACGGCTGCGGTTCGGGCGGCCGAGCGGCAGCCGGCGAATGGCTTCTTGCGAACGGGTCAGGCGCGTGCTGCTCGCGCGCCCCGTGCGGCTGCTCGAGCCCGTCACCCTGCCGGACATCAGCAGGCTGCCGGACATCAGCACGGTGGCCCGCTGGCGCCGGAGCTTGCGCAGCAGAGCCTGCGTGAACCGGCGGCACTTCGGGCGAGCGCTGCAGCGATGCGGGATGCGGCGGCGCTACCGTCGGCGACGCTTCCCGATGGATTGCAGAGTCCGCGGCGTTGCCGGCGGCTTTGATCAATTGCGTTTCACCCAAAGGCGCGGGTCGTGGCGTCTGGTTGCTGGGCTGACGCGCCCGGCTTCGATTGACGACATAACTGATCGCCGGTGGTGAACAATCATATGTCCGCGCAATGCTGGACAGCGTTTCCCCCGCTTCGTATCGGGCCATGATCGACGGCCAGTCTGATTGGGGTATTTTCCCTCGTTTGCTCGATTTTTCCATTACAAGACCTTGAAGTTTACCTATCCCAGCGGGCACTAGTTGCCCGTCAGTTTTCGCAGATACCTAGAATCTATCTGCAATGCGGCACCGACCGAAAGTTCGGTAGTAGAGCGAACGGTCATTAGGGCTACGGTACAGGCCGGCATATCGCCGAAGCCTTTACGGCGGCGTCGGGAGGTGCCCCCGTTTTTCTGGCTTTCGAGAATAGCGGCAGAAATCATAACAGTGAAGCGTTTTATTCGTTCCAAGCAGGTGATTTTTTAAGATTTTTTTTCATGTCCAGCATCCGTCCGAGTTACATCCGTACGATTTTACCCGGGTTCATGATGCCGTCGGGATCGAGCGCCTGCTTGATGCTGCGCATGACATCGACGGCCGGTCCGTGCTCGGCAATCAGGAAATCCATCTTGCCGTAGCCGATGCCGTGTTCACCGGTGCACGTGCCTTCCATTGCGAGAGCACGCGCGACCATTCGGTCGTTGAGGCGGCTTGCCTCGGCGATTTCTTCCGGCTGCTGCGGATCGATCATAAAGATCAGATGAAAATTGCCGTCGCCGACATGCCCGGCGAGCGCGGAAGGAATCGTCGATCGCGCGAGATCGCGCTTCGTCTCGGCGATGCATTCGGCGAGCCGCGAGATCGGCACACAGACATCGGTCGGCCAGCCCTTCGAGCCGGGGCGCAAGGCCAATGCTGCGTAATAAGCGTCGTGCCGCGCCTGCCATAATTTCGAGCGCGCCTCCGGTGTCGTTGCCCAGCGGAAATCGTCGCCGCCATGGTCGGCCGCGATCGCCTTGACGAGCTCGGTCTGCTCGGCGACCCCGGCGTTGCTTCCGTGAAATTCAAAGAACAATGTCGGCGCCACTTTGTGATCGAGCTTCGAGTATCTGTTGATCGCGTCGATCTGCGCCTCGTCGAGCAGTTCGATTCGCGCGACTGGGATGCCGCTCTGGATCGTCAGGATCACCGTGTCGACCGCGTCGGCGATCGTCGGAAACGCGCAGACCGCAGCCGACATCGCTTCCGGAATACCGTAGAGGCGCACCGTCACCTCGGTGATGACGCCGAGCGTGCCTTCGGAGCCGACGAAGAGCCGCGTCAGATCGTAGCCGGCGGCCGATTTTCGGGCGCGCTGCGCGGTGCGGATAATCTTGCCGTCCGGCAATACAATCGTAAGCGCCAATACATTCTCGCGCATCGTGCCGTACCGCACCGCGTTGGTGCCGGAGGCGCGCGTCGCGGCCATGCCGCCCAATGAAGCGTCGGCGCCGGGATCGATCGGAAAGAACAAGCCGGTGTCGCGCAGGTATTCGTTCAATTGCTTGCGGGTGACGCCGGCCTCGACGGTCGCGTCGAGATCCTCGGCGTTGACGCGCAGGACATGGTTCATTTGCGACAGATCGATGCAGACGCCGCCCCTCAGCGCCGCGACATGTCCTTCGAGCGAGGTGCCGGTGCCGAAGGCGATGACCGGCGTTTTGCACTCGGCGCAGAGCCGCACGATTTCGGCGACCTCGTCGGTGCTGTGCACGAAGGCGACCGCGTCGGGTGCGCTCGGCGCGTGGTAGGATTCGTCCTTGCCGTGCTGCTCGCAGACCGCCGCCGAGGTCGACAGGCGGTCGCCGAGACGCTGGCGCAGCGAAGCCAGCAATTGTGGGTTGAGGGGCACCCGCTCCAAAACGGTCGCGGTCATGTTCAGCCTGGAATGAAAAGAACCGGCGCCCCGGGATACTCCCGCCGAGCCGCGCCATGCAATGGCATATATGGGGCGGGCGTCGCGGTCTTACAGACCCTCTTAGGCGCTCGGTGTGGCTGATCCCCTCATTTGTCCCATTTGTCCCCCTAAAGCTAGCCGCGCGTCGGCCATTTCTGGCCGCCTCTCATTGGTTCAGAGCTCGTTGGGTTCAGAGATCGAGAAAGGCGGTCTCGTTGTCGCCCTGCATGACAATATCGAACCGATAGCGCGCCGGTCCGTCGCCCTGGCCACCAACCTGGCGGCGCGCCAACAGCGTGTTGCGCACCGCCGGATCCTCGATCGACGACAACAGCGGGTCCGCCGCGTTGGCCGCCTCGCCGTCGAAATAGATCCGGGTGTGCAGATGAATGAGCAGCCCGCGCGACAGCAGCAGCACATTGATATGTGGCGCCTGCAGGCTGTTGCCGCGCCCCGGCACCGGCCCCGGCTTCACCGTCGTGAAGCGGAACCGCCCCTCGGCGTCGGTCGCGCACCGGCCGAAACCGCGAAAATTCGGGTCGAGCGGCTTGTCGGTCTGCCGGTCGTCGGGATGGGCGTAGCGGCCGGCGGCGTTGGCCTGCCACAGCTCGATCACGGCATCCGGCACGGGGGCGCCGTCGCCGTCGACAACGCGGCCCTCGATGATGACGCGCTCGCCCTTGGGATTGCTGGCAGTCAAATCGCTCCATTCCGGCCGGTCGAGCCCGAGCGAAAAGAACGGACCGACCGTTTGCGACGGCGTCGGGATCAAGGTTGTCGGGATCAGCTTCTCGGCCATGGCTGGCGCCCTATGCCGGGTCGAGCGGCGTTGCACGGCGGCCGCGAAGCACCATGTCCCAGCGATAGCCGAGCGCCCATTCCGGCTCGCTCAGTTCCGGGTCGTACCGCGCGATGAGCCGCTCGCGCGCCGCCGCATCGGCGGTGCTCTGAAAGATCGGGTCGTAGTCGAGGAGCGGGTCACCCGGAAAATACATCTGCGTGTTGAGCCGGGTCACAAAGGCCGGCCCAAACACCGCGAGATGGATATGCGCCGGCCGCCAGGCATTCGGGCTGTTGCGCCAGGGATAGGCGCCGGGCTTGATCGTCAAAAAGCGGTAGCCGCCGTCGGCATTGGTTACGACCTGCCCGGCGCCGGTGAAATTGGGGTCGAGCGGCGCGTCGTGCTGGTCGACCGGATGGTGATAGCGCCCGGCCGAATTGCACTGCCACAGCTCGACCAGGGTACCCGGCACCGGCTTTCCATCCTCGTCGAGCACGCGGCCCTCGAGGATCATGCGCTCGCCGAGCGGCGCTCCCTTGTGCTGCCGCGTCAGATCGGTGCTGTCCGGTCCAGCCCAGCGGTCGTCGAACACCGGCCCCGTCGTCTCGGACAATGTCTGTTCAAAGCGGATCGGCGGCCGCTTCGGCGCGCGCTTCTGGGTGCTGGCGTAATCGGGGTAGAGCGTCGGCGGCTGCGTGCCGCGGCGCGGCCTTGCATAGCGGAGGGGATCGCTGGCCATGACGTGTCCTCGTCGTCGGATCTGCCAATTCGTCTGCCAACCTGTCTGACCCCCCGAGCGTGATCCGCCGCGGCGCCGCCGGTCAAGAGGGCCGTAATCTTTCCCGCCGCGCCGCGATCGGGCAAACTCGCGCGATCCGACGTGAATAACGGAGGTCAGGATGGCGTTGCGCAAATTCATCATCGAACGGGACATTCCGGCGGTCGGCAGCCTGGAGCGCGAGCAATTGCGCGGCGCCGCCGCGAAATCGAACGGCGTATTGCGCGAGCTCGGCCCCGACATCCAATGGGTCGAAAGTTACGTCGCGGCCGACAAGACCTTCTGCGTTTATCTCGCGAAGGACGAGGCGGTCATCAAGAAGCACGCCGAGATCAGCGGCTTTCCGGCGACCAAGATCACCGAAGTGCGCAAGATGATCGATCCCACCACCGAACACACCGCGTAAGGCTCACTCCCTCTCCGCCCCCGGGGGCGGAGAGGGATTTTCGCCGCTCGCTCCGCTACCGTTCGACCCAGGCGATGCGCAGGATGTTGGTCGAACCGGGGGTGCCGAACGGCACGCCGGCGGTGATGACGACGCGCTGTCCCGGCCCGGCGATCTCCTCGCGATGCGCGGTGCGCACCGCCTTCTGCACCATGTCGGCAAAGCTCGTAATGTCGGCGAGGTGCACGCAATGCGCGCCCCACAACAGGGCTAGGCGGCGGGCGGTAGCGAGGTTCGGCGTCAACGCCAGGATCGGCGCCGCCGGCCGCTCGCGCGCCGCGCGCAAGGCCGTCGCGCCCGAGCTGGTGAACGACACGATCGCGGCGGCGCCGATCGTCGCCGCGACCTGGCTGGCGGCGGCGCTGATCGCGTCGCGGTCGGTGTGCTCGGGCGCCATGCGGCCGGAATCCAACGTCGCGAAGTACAGCGGGTCTTCCTGCACGCGCCGCGCGATCCGGTCCATCATCGTCACGGCCTCGATCGGATATTGCCCGACCGCGGTTTCCGCCGACAGCATGACCGCGTCGGCGCCCTCGTAGACGGCGGTCGCGACGTCGGACGCCTCGGCGCGCGTCGGCGTCGGCGCGGTGATCATCGATTCCAGCATCTGCGTCGCGACGATGACCGGCTTTCCGGCAAGCCGGCAGGCATGGATGACCTGCTTTTGTACGCTCGGCACATCCTCGGGCGGCATCTCGACGCCGAGATCGCCGCGCGCCACCATCAAGGCATCGGCGAGGTCGATGATCTCGCCGAGCCGCCGGATCGCCGCCGGCTTTTCGAGCTTGACCAAGAGCCCGGCCGCATTGCCGATCAGCTTGCGCCCCTCGGCGACGTCCTCCGGCCGCTGCACAAACGACAGCGCGACCCAATCGGTGCCCTGCGCCAAGGCGAAGGACAGATCGGCCCGATCCTTCTCGGTGATCGCCGAAATCGGCAACACCGCGCCCGGCACGTTGACACCCTTGTGGTCCGACAAGGCGCCCCCGACGACAATCTCGGTGTCGGCGAAATCGGGGCCGCATGTCACGACCCGGAGCCGCACCTTGCCGTCGTCCAGAAGCAAATCGGTGCCGGGATGCAATGCCTCGAACACCTCGGGATGCGGCAATGGCGCGCGGCTGTGGTCGCCCGGCTTGGTGTCGAGATCGAGGCGGAAATGCGCGCCGGCGACGATCTCCACCTTGCCATCGGCAAAATGGCCGACCCGCAATTTCGGTCCCTGCAGATCGGCGAGAATGCCGATCGGCCGCCCGACTTCGCTCTCGACTTGGCGAATCTCCTCGAAGCGGGCGCGGTGCTCGTCATGCGTGCCGTGACTGAAATTGAGCCGGAACACATCGACCCCGGCCTCGAACAGCGCATGCAACCGGTCGCGGCCGGAGCTTGCCGGCCCGATCGTCGCGACGATCTTGGCGCTGCGCATCCGGCGCAGCGGCTTGTTACGGCCGCGCCTGCGGTCCGCCGCGCCGCTAGCGGCCGGCGATGAGGATGGCTCGGAAGTCGTTGACATTCGTCAAGGTCGGGCCGGTCACGACAAGATCGCCGAGACCCGCAAAAAAGCCGTACGCATCATTCCCGGCAAGGGCTTGTTTGATGGCGATGCCGCGCGAGGCGGCGCGCTCCACGGTATTCGGGTAAACAATCGCCCCGGCATTGTCCTCGGTTCCGTCGATACCGTCGGTGTCGCAGGCGAGCGCATAAATGCCTTCGCCGCCGCCGGGATCTTTCGCCAGTGCCGCCGCGAAGGCCAGCAGGAATTCGCTGTTACGCCCGCCGCGTCCCTTGCCATGCACCGTGACGGTGGTTTCGCCGCCCGACAGCAAGACGGCCGGCGGTGCGACGATTTGCCCCCCGACGCGGAATTGGCCGGCGCGCAATTGCAGCGCGATCGCCGCATGCATCGCCGCGACATCGCGCGACTCGCCCTCGATGCGGTCGCTGAGCACGATCGGCGTGACGTTATGCGCCAGGGCCGCATCGGCCGCCGCCGCGAGCGCCTGCTGCGGGCTCGTAATCAGCTCGAAGCGCGTGTTGGCGAACACCGGGTCGCCCGGTTTCGGCGTCTCGTCCGCCGCGGCGTCGAGATGCGCGATGACGGCGCGCGGCTCGCCGATGCCGTATTTGGCGAGGACGGCGCGCGCGTCGGCGAAGGTCGTCGGGTCCGGCACCGTCGGTCCCGAGCCGATGACCGCCGGGTCGTCGCCCGGCACGTCGGAGATCGCCAGGGTCACGACCGGAGCCGGTGCCGCCGCGGCGGCGAGGCGTCCGCCCTTGATCGCCGACAGGTGCTTCCGCACCGTGTTGATCTCGCCGATTGTCGCGCCCGAGCGCAGCAGGGCCTGGGTGATCGCCTGCTTGTCGGCCAGCGTCAGGCCTGCCGCGGGCAGGGTCAGCAGCGCCGAGCCGCCGCCGGAAACAAGGCATACGAGCTGATCGTCGGCGCCAAGCCCGCGGGCGAGTTCGAGGATCTCTCGCGCGGCCTCTTCACCGGTGCGGTCGGGAACCGGATGGCTCGCCTCGACGATGCCGATGCGCTCGCACGGAACGGCGTGGCCATGCCGCGTCAGCACGAGGCCCTCCGGCAGCCCCGCCTGTCCGCTGGCTGCCCACGCCTTCTCGAAGGCCCGCGCCATCGCCGCCGAGGCCTTGCCGGCGCCGACGACGACAGTGCGTCCGACGACCGGCGCCGGCAGGTATGGGGCGATCGCGTGCTCCGGGTCCGCCGCCGCGAGCGCCGCGTCAAACAGCGCGCGCAGTAATTCGCCGGCCGCGATGTCGTCACTCCGTCTCACCGATCGGAGCCCTTTGGTCGATTCAGTCTTGCCATAAGCGGCGCCATTTCATATCGAGCGCGCCGGAAACACCAGTATTACCTCGGATAAGGCGCGCGTGGCGGCGATCCGCTAGTCTGCTGTGCCATACTCGGGTCGCTGGGCGGCGAAAGGGAGATTTGACGTGAGGTTTTTTGGCCGGCGAGGCGCGGCATTCGCGGTCTCGCTGGCGCTTTGCATGAGCGTTGCGGCGCCGGTTTGGGCGCAGCCGCAGGAGCCTGCCCGGACGCAGGCGCCGCGCAACAGCGCTGCGCCGCCCCCCGAAAAACCCTCGGCCGACAAACCGTTGGCGGAAAAACCATCGGCGGATAAACCATCGGCCGACAAACCATCGGCGGCGCCGGCGGAAACCGCTCAGCCGCAACCGCCGGAAAGACCGCCAGCGACGATCGAAACAGCGCAGCCACCGAGCCGCGACGCCAGTCCGCCGCAGCCCGCTGAGCAATCCGACAACGGCCGGGTGCGGGTCGCGGAGACACCGTTTTCGGAAGTGTTTTCGCAGCTGGCCGGGCGGCTCGTCGGGGTTGTCGTCAACATTTCGACGCAGATGGCGACGCCGCCCAAGACGGCGCAGGACGCACCCCAAAGCTCCCCAGGTTCGTCCGGTGCTCCGGGCGCGCCGCTCGACGAATTCTTCCGCGACTTCTTCGGCGACAGGGGCGCGCCCGGCGGCTCCGGCGCGCCGCGCGCAGCCTCGCTCGGCTCGGGATTCATCATCGATCCCTCGGGCCTCATCGTCACGAACAACCATGTGATCGCCAATGCCGAGCAGATCGCCGTGACCTTGTCGGACGACACGACGTTGCAGGCGCAGGTCATCGGGCGCGATGCGGTGACCGATCTCGCGCTGTTGAAGATCGATGCGAAGACGCCGTTGCCGGCGGCCAATTGGGGTGACTCGACAAAGACGCGGGTCGGCGATTGGGTGCTGGCGATCGGCAACCCGTTCGGGCTTGGCGGCAGCGTCACCGCCGGCATCATCTCGGCGACCGCGCGCGACATCCATTCCGGGCCCTATGACGACTATCTGCAGACCGACGCGTCGATCAACCGCGGCAACTCCGGCGGGCCGATGTTCAGCCTCGCGGGCGAGGTCATCGGCATCAACACTGCGATCTATTCGACCTCGGGCGGCTCGATCGGCATCGGCTTTGCGATCCCGGCGGCGTTGGCGCAGCCGATCATCGAGCAGCTGAAAGCCACCGGCAAAGTCGAGCGCGGGTGGATCGGCGCCCGCATCCAGCCGGTCACCGACGAGATCGCCGAGAGCCTCGGGCTTGAAAAGGGCCGCGGCGCGATGGTCGCCGCGGTCGATTGGGCGAGCCCCGCGGAGAAGGCGAAACTGCAGCCGGGCGATGTGATCATGAGTTATGACGGGAAGCCCATCGAGCGCAGCCGGCAATTGCCGCGCCTCGTCGCCGATACGCCGCCCGACAAGCAGGTCAAGCTGACGATCTGGCGCGACGGCAAGGAGCGCGAGGTCGAGCTGAAAGTCATCGCGCTCAACCCGAACCGGCCGGCGCCGCCGCCGCCCGATCCGGAAAAGCCGAAGCCGCCGCCTTCGGTCGACGCGCTTGGCCTGAAGCTCGCCAAGCTGACCCCCGAGTTGCGCAAGCAATTCTCGTTATCCGACGGAGCGAAGGGCGCGGTCATCATCGAGGTGCCGCAACACAGCCCCGCCGCCTCGCAGGGATTGCGCGCCGGCGATCTCGTCACCGCGGTCGGCCATTCCGCGGTCGCCAACCCAGAGGATGTGCCGCAGCTGGTGGGGGGCGCTAAAAAGAACGGTCACCGCTACGTGCTCGTTAGGGTCGAGCGCGAGGGCAACACGCGGTTTGTAGCGCTGCCGGTCGAAACCGGCTGACGGACCTATTTCATCAGCCTCGCGAGGTTGTCGACGTTAAGGGTGCCGAGCCCGGCCGCGGGGCTGTAGCCGTTGCGTCCGGAATAGAACCAGTTGTCGCCGGCCGATATCGTGTTCAGCGCCGCGTTCGGCCCCTGCGCGCCGCCGGCCAGCGCCAGCCCATAGAGCAGCGGGTTCAGAAATCCGACCCGGTGCCCCGCGTTCTGGGCCAGCAGCGTGGCGACACCATTGAGCTGCGGTGCGACAAAGCTGCCGCCGCCCATGGATGTCTGAACTCCGAGGCCGGTCACGTCAGAGGTGTACACGATGATGTACCCGGTGAGCGGGTCGGCATTGAAGGAGACGTCCGGCACGTTGCGCCCGGCGAATTGCGCCGGCAATACAAAGAGCGCCTCGGGCGGCGTCGTGTTTTCGGTCAGTGCCTGGCCAGGCTGGCTGGTTTGCACGCCTGGCGTGCGCTGCTGGTAAAACGGCACGCGCGAGAACACGCTGACCCCGCCGCCGCTGCCGATCGGAAAAATGCCGCAGCTGATCGGGTCTAGCGCACCGCAGACAGGCTGGAGGTAGTCCCAAGCCCAGACGCGCTCTGTCGGTAGGTTGATCGTGAGGGGGGTGCCGGCAACCGAAAACGTGGCGGGCAGCGTGGTGCCGCCCCCCGCCGTTATGGCGGTGTCAGCGGCGGGAAAGTCGACGCTGAGCGGGAATGTGAAAGAGGGCGGCGGGAAAAACTGGAAGCTGTCGAACGCGCCGAAATCGCCCGATGCCGCGAAGACGCTCTGGCCTTGCAACGCCGCCTCGACGAAAAGCTCATGCGTTGCCTGCATGAAGCTGACGAACTGTCCTGAGAACGGATCGGTGACGCTGTCGAAGTCGCCGGCGAACCACTCCCACATGCCCCAGCTGGTCGATAACGATTCGGCCTGGTTGTCTTGGATCGCGGCCGCGAAGGCGTCGAGAAAGCCTTGGTTCGTGTTCGGCGCCTGATACACGACGATGTTGGCGCCGGGAGCGACGCCGCCGGCTTGCTCGACATCGAGCGTCGTTTCCGAAGAGCTGGATATATCGCTCGGCGCGCCCGGCCCGGCGTCGACATCGACCACGGCGAGACGCTTCGGGTGGACCTTCAAACCGATCGCCTCCCAGTAGAGAAAGGCATCGCTCGGAGTGAAACTCGCCAAGGTGACGATCGCGAGCGTCCGCCCCTTGCCGGTGATGCCTCGTGCGTAGAGCGGGGTGACATTGTAGCGCGCCGCGAAATCGGTGACGGTCAACTGCCCCAGCGGGTTTCCTGTCGTCGCTGCATTGGGGGTGGCCTTCATCTCGACAGGCTTGCTGCCGAGACTCGCCGGAGCTTCGCGGAGATGCGGGCGGAAGACAGGCCTTGTCGAAAGACCGAGTACCGCGTGCACGGCCGGCGCGATCTCGGCCGGCACGATCGGCTGCCGGATCGGAGCGCGGAAGTCCGACGCAGGATTCTTATCCGTCCCAGGGAGCTGGAACTGGTGCAGGCTCGTCTGAAATGCGCGTTCGATGACAGCCGGCGTGCCCGTCGCCTTCAATGTCGTCGTCGTCGTACGCTCGACATCGAGGCCGAGGTCGCGGAGCTGTGTGATGATTTTGGTGACCGTCGCCTCGCTCGGGCCGAATTGCGCCGCGAAGCGCTCCGGCGTGATGAACTGCTGGTACAGCGGATCGCCAGGGGTCGCGACCTGGCGCATCAGCGCCTCGGCGCCAGCGGGATCTTCCAGCTTCAACGCGATTGTCACCGAGATCGTCTGGCCGCCGGCATGCTCGGCAAGCGGGCCGAGATCGACCGGCTCCGGCGCAGCCGCCGATGCCGTCGATGCTGCCGCGAGCACGACAATCCCGAGCACCGCGGCGGCGATGCTCGCCCGGCAAAGCGGAAAGATCATTTTGTCCCCCGTTTTAAAAAACGACCAATGTGCGCGCGTTTGGCGGAAGCGACCAAACTGATCGCTAACCGTGCCTGCTAGTGAAGTCAGACGCTACTTAACGAATGGTTGAAATCAATCGCGCCTCAAAAAGCCAAACCCTGATCGGCAGTCAATTTGCGGAGGAGCGCGCCTATGTAGTTGAAACCGCCTTTCGATCCGAGCCGGACCGGATCTCCCGATATTGACGCGAATGTGTCACTTATCGGCGCGCCAAGGGGTACCCGCGGATCACGCCGGCAATGGCGACGGGAGCGACTGCGAAACTTTGGTCGTTGACCGACAGGGTGCGGGTTGCCGAAAATCGAGAAGCGCGCCGCACATCGACGCTCGTGGATCGGCTGGTAGGCTAAGGAGTTCGGCTCAATGACGGTAGGCGTCGAGACAGCGGAGTATTTTCGTCAAAAGGCGGCTCAATGCCGCCGTTTGGCCGAAGGAATCGCGAACCAGAACGATCCGGTCGTTGCGAGCCTGCTTGCTCTGGCGGTCGAGTTCGAGGCGAAGGCCGTGGCCATGACCGCGGAAGAAGCGGCGGAAAAGCAGATCGAACAAGCGCCGTCGGAGACTGACCGCAAGAAGTGAAATCGGAGGGAAGGCGTGCCGCCGCCTATTCGGCGGCCATCGCGTGCGGCGGCGAGCGGAAGCGGGCGATGAGATCGGCTTCTTTCGCTTTTGCGCGCTGCAGATTGGCTTCCTTGATGTGGCCAAAACCGCGGATCTCCATCGGTAAGGCGGCCAGCTCGACCGCGATCGCGTGGTTTTCCGCGGTCAGCCGCGCGACGATCTCGTCGAGCAATGCTTCGTATTCGGCGATCAGCCGGCGCTCTGTCCGCCGCTCCTCGGTGCGGCCGAAAATGTCGAACGGAGTGCCGCGCAGCCCGCGCAACTTGGCGAGCACGCGGAACATGCCGAGCATCCACGGCCCATAGGCGCGCTTCTGCAAATGCCCGGCTGCATCGCGCTCGGCGGTGAGCGGCGGCGCCAGATGGAAACGCAGCGTATAGTCACCCTCGAACTGGTCGGCGACGCGCTTGAGGAAATCGCTCTCGGTATAGAGCCGCGCGACTTCGTACTCGTCCTTGTACGCCATCAGCTTGAACAGCCCCCGGGTGGCCGCCTCGCTCAGTGCGGCGCTGCCCGGCATCTGCACCGCCTCGGCGTCGCGCACCTTGGCGATGCGCTCGCGATACTTTGTCGCGTAAGCAGCGTCCTGATATCCGGTCAGAAACTCGACGTGCCGTCCGACCAGTTCGTCGAGCGATACCGATATGTGATGGTGTTCGGGCATCGCGCTCGGTGGGTTGGCGCGCGCCTCGACAAGCGCGCGGTCGATCGCGGCGCGCCGACCCCAACGGAACGCGCTCTTGTTGAACTCGACCGCGACCGCGTTCAAATCGATCGCGCGCAGGATCGCGTCGCCCGACACCGGCACGAGCCCCTTTTGATAGGCAAAGCCGAGCATGAACAGATTGGTCGCGATCGCATCGCCCAGGAGGCCCGTCGCGAGCCGCGTCGCCTCGACGAATTCGGTGCGCTCGGCGTCGGTCGCGGCGACGATGCTGCTTTCGAGATCTCCGGTCGGGAACGCCAGATCGGGGTTGCGCGTGAAATCGCCGGTGATCGTCTCGTGGCTGTTGATGATCGCGCGCGTGCGACCGGCGCCGACCTTCGACAGCGCTTCACCGCCGGCCGACACGACGAGATCGCAGCCGAGCAGGAGATCGGCGCTGCCCGTCGCGAGCCGCACCGCATGGATCTGCTCCGGCTTGTCGGCAATGCGAACATGGCTCAATACCGCGCCGCCCTTTTGCGCGAGCCCGGTCATGTCGAGCACCGTGACGCCCTTGCCTTCGAGATGCGCCGCCATGCCGACCAGCGCGCCGATCGTCACGACGCCGGTGCCGCCGACGCCGGTCACGAGAATGCCATAGGGCTCTTCCAGCGCCGGCAATACCGGCTCGGGCAGCGGCGGCAACCCGTCTTCGTCGAGTTCGCCCGCTTCCCGTTTGCGCAGGCTGCCGCCCTCGACGGTGACAAAACTCGGACAGAAGCCCTTGAGGCAGGAATAATCCTTGTTGCAGCTCGACTGGTCGATCGCGCGCTTGCGGCCGAATTCGGTCTCGACCGGCACGACCGACAGGCAGTTCGACGCGGTCGAGCAATCGCCACAGCCTTCGCATACAAGATCGTTGATGACGACGCGCTTTTGCGGATCGGGGAAGCGGCCGCGCTTCCTGCGGCGGCGCTTCTCGGCGGCACAGGTCTGGTCGTAGACGATCGCGGTGACGCCGCCGACTTCACGCAATTCGCGCTGCACAGCATCGAGCTCGTCGCGGTGCCACACACTGGTGCCCGGCGCGAAATCCGTCGCCGGCGGATATTTCTCGGGCTCATCGGTGACAACGACGATCCGGCGCACGCCTTCCGCGGCGAGCTGCTGTGTTACCACCGGCACGGTCAGCCCGCCATCGATTGGCTGACCGCCGGTCATCGCCACCGCGTCGTTGAACAACACCTTGTAGGTCATGTTGACATTCGCCGCGACCGCCGAGCGGATCGCGAGAATGCCCGAATGCGTATAAGTGCCGTCGCCGATATTCGCAAACACATGCTGCGTCTCGGTGAACGGCGCCTGACCGATCCACGGCACGCCTTCACCGCCCATCTGGGTGAAGGTCGCCGTCGAGCGGTCCATGAATTGCGACAGGTAGTGACAGCCGATGCCGGCCAGCGCGCGGCTCCCTTCCGGCACGCGCGTCGATGTGTTGTGCGGACAGCCCGAGCAGAAATACGGCGTGCGCGCGAACGGCACGATGTTGCCGCCCTGCTGCTTCTCGCGCGCGTCGATCGCGGCGAGCCGGTCGGCGATCCGTGCTCCCGCGCCCATCCGCGTCAGCTGCTCGCCGATCACCTTGGCGATTTGCGTTGCTGTCAACTCGCCGGGCGAGGGCAGGATCCAGCTGCCGCCTTCGTCGTATTTGCCGATGATTCGCGGCCGCTTGTCGGCCGGCCAGTTGTAGAGCTGCTCCTTCAATTGCGTTTCGATGACCGCGCGCTTCTCTTCGACGACGAGGACTTCCTCGAGCCCCTCGGCGAACCGCCGCGCCCCTTCCGGTTCGAGCGGCCAGCTCATCGCCACCTTGTAGAGCCGCAACCCGATCGTCCGGGCTTCCGCCTCGCCGATCCCGAGATCGTCGAGCGCCTGGCGCACATCGAGATAGGATTTTCCCGTCGTGACGATGCCGAAGCGCGCCTGCGGGCTATCGAACACGATGCGGTCGAGCCGGTTGGCGCGCGCAAACGCGATCGCCGCCGGCAGCTTATATCGGTGCAGCCGGTATTCCTGATCGAGCGGCGCGTCCGGCCAGCGGATGTTGAGCCCGCCCGGCGGGATCTCGACATCCTCGGGCATTACGATCGCGATATGCCCGGGATCGACCGACACCGAGGCCGAGCTGTCCATCGTCTCCGCGACAGTCTTGAACGCGATCCAACAGCCGGAATAGCGCGACATCGCCCAGCCGTAGAGGCCGAGATCGAGGATGTCCTCGATGCCGGCCGGGTTGAGGAGCGGGATCGACGCGTCGATGAACGCAAATTCGGACTGATGCGCCAAGGTCGAGGATTTGCAGGTATGGTCGTCGCCCGCAACCGCCAGCACGCCGCCATGGGGCGCCGAGCCGGCCGAGTTGGCATGCTTCAGCGGGTCGCCGCTGCGGTCGACCCCCGGCCCCTTGCCGTACCACATCCCGAAGACGCCGTCGTACGTCGCGCCGGGAAACAGGCCGATCTGCTGGCTGCCCCACACCGCCGTCGCCGCCATCTCCTCGTTGATGCCGGGCTGGAACTTGATGTGGTTCTTCTCGATAAAGCGCCGCGCATTCCACAACGCCTGGTCGAACCCGCCCAGGGGCGACCCGCGATAGCCCGAAATAAAGCAGCCCGTGTTGAGCCCGGCGGCGACGTCGCGCTGGCGCTGCATCAGCGGCAGGCGCACCAGGGCCTGAGTGCCGGTCAGATAGACCCGGCCTTTCTCGATCGCGTATTTGTCGTCGAGCGTGACCGCCGCTAGTTGTTTCGGCCCTTGGGCCATCGCGCGCTCCGGGGAAAAAGCCTCAGAGGGCTAACGTAACCCCTGCCGCCCGCGGGCTCAATGCGGCGCGTATCCGCTGGCATACACGAGGAAGCAGATGCGGCTGATTATAAAGTGACCGCATATCGGTCGGTAATCTGTACGCCTCCGACAGCTCGAAAACGCGGTTGCGGGAAGCCTAGCAAGGGCACCATATCATCCCCAAGAAAACCGAGCGGACAAGCGGCAAGCTCCAGCCATTCCGCACAAAGGCAAAGTGTTGCCACACAACACCCGGCATCGCGAAGAATAAGACTGTCAGCATTCTCGTACGCCGCGCTAACTTTCGCGAAATCCGAAAGTAGTCTGATCGTGCAACCGCGATGCGCGCCAATTACGGCTCCAACAGCAGTTGCATTTCGGGCAGCGATGTCGTTGCCATCCACGTTCAGAATATGAAAGGCGTGATCGACAGGATCATAAAGACGCGGACGCAGGTCAGGGGCATCATTGATGCACACCAAATGGGTAGGGTGAAGTGCGCCCGCCGATGGGCTTACACGCCATTCGATTGGTAAACCCGCCCGTCCCGAATCTGCATATCCCCTTATACTGGCGGCATGCCAGAGTAGCTCGGCAACGCGAACCCAACTTACCGGGCCGGCGACATCAGATCGGCGTGATCGAATTATATCCGCGAAGTCTCGCGACGGAGGCTGCTGCGGTCGGGCGAGCCATTCGGTCTCAATGGATGCGGGTCGAAATGGGGCCCAACGAGCCGGCCGATCTTTCGGATGAGGCTCTTCAGTGGGGATCCCAGCCAAGCGCTTCCCATGTTTTGTAATGCTTCACGCAGCCTCTACACTGGCCACACGCGAAGTTCCCGACGTGGCACGAGTGTGCCCAAGCGAGTACCTCTCTCGGTATACCTGAAGTCTTGACGAGTTCGGCCGCAGTCATCGAGATCGCCGGTGCGCTAACGGTAATGCCACCTTCCTGAAGCGACATCAATCTAGACATCGTCTCAATGAAATCTGGCCGTCCGTCAGCATGCACACTGTCCGTTGCAAGCGTACCGATCATGAGGTTTGTCACGCCGATCCGAACAGCAGCAATGCCGGCGAGCGTCAGGAGCAATTGGTTTCGAAACGGCCACCATTCTGGGACAGGCGCGACCGAGATAGGCGGCATAGCGGCCATGTCTCCCGACCCAACAGATGAGCAATCGGCTCGCACGATCTCGTGCCTGATCCCTATCTCTAGGCATACCGCAACTGCGGCCTCCACTTCGGCGACACTCGGGCGTTGGCCATAGTCAACCGTGACGGCTATATCCGGCCTCTTCCACCAGGCAATGCTAACCGAGTCCATGCCTCCGGAGAGCAGTAGACCGATCATTGGGGTGGTAACCTCCAAATCGTCTTGTAGATAGCAGAGGCGAAGTCATCCGTTATGGTGCAATCCGTTCCTGCCAACATCTTGAGGTCTTCCTCTTTGAGATTTTGAGCAAGAACGACAATCGGAAGCCCCTTTTTTTTCGCATAACCGAGTTCAAAAATTGTGCCCGCATCTAAGCCGTTGAGGACACCAAAAACTACATGCGCACCTTCTAATCCTTCAATATCCGCGGGCGCCACCATTTCGGCCGGTCCCGGACCTACTTGGTGGACCGGAGAAAAGACCACCGCACCCAGATTTAGGAGCAGTGCGCGAACCTCCTCCACCATCCACCGCTGAGCGATGTCAAAGAAAGGGGCGGCAAGATACACTATCCCTGCCCCAACCTTCCGGGGCACGAATGATAATTGCCTTAGCTCAGCAGGTGTTAGGCCGGGGAGCGTCCGCGTTTCACAATAGTAGGCTGTGGCGCGGGAAGCTAGGTCAGCTGCCTGTTCGGCTGCGATACCCTGACAACCCCATAAAGCAGCAAAAGTAGCCGAAAATACGTCTCCGGAGCCGATCTTCCAAACGTGCTCGGTCTCATACGCCGGTATTAATACCTCTCCGTCAGGCGTTACTAATAGCGCGCCGCCACTCCCTGTTTTAACGACTACAACGCTAGCCTTGTCTTCATGAATAAGCTTTTCCGCGGCGCCCTTAGGCTCCTCCAATCCCGTCATTGACGCCGCCTCGCGCCGATTTAGCAGAATCGCTAAGCGGTCTGCTCGTGAACCATTCGCTCCGAAACGCCTAGCGTTAAATGCCGATTGCGGGTCGTAGATGGCTGTACGGGCTTCAACGATTGCGTCGCCCTCAAGCATCCCGTAGCGCAGCACGACTTCGCCGGAGACCCGCAGCGGATTATGGTCAATTATGCGGCCGGGCACAGGTCGGATCGTTGGAGTCGCTAATGGGTGGAGATAGTCAAATGAAACAGAATGTTTAGAAGGGGTCGCGTGGAGCGTGATCGATGCTGTGCTGGCGAGAAACTCAGCCGCACGCCGGGTATCGTCCGCAATGTAGGAGGCGAGCGTAATCTGACCAGGGACCAGGCGCGCAACAGCTTCTGCTGCTCTTCCTGCAGAGCCATACACGGCATCCCAACGCGGCTGAATGCAGCGCTCAATGTAAACGCCGCCGACGATCGTCAGGTCAGTCATCAGATCGGTTCAACACGAACTTCGCAAATCCCACCGGCGATATTGGTCACGACTGCCCGGTATTGAAAGCTTCGGTTCTGAATGCAGTCGATAATTTCTAGATATCCGACGAAGGTGAGCGATCCTGCCAATGCACCAGCCGAATTTTCCACGACGAGTATCAGGGACGTGCCCGCAGGCATTACGCGGACATTCAGCACGCTCCCGACCGTCAGTCCGGCGATCACCGCCGGCTTAGGGCTGTTAATAGGTCCACGCCGGACCGTCCGGCAGGGATCGGTAGATTGTCCGGTCCCACTCGCGCCGCCTGCGGCGCGGCCGGCCCCTCTACTACGGGGTGGGGACGAGTCCCCTCTGTTTCCGCCGTGGCCCGACATCACTCTCTCCCATCTGGAACAAAGGAAGAGAGTCTTTCAAACAATGGGTTAGGTCAATTAGCCGCTTCAACAATCGCTTGCTCAACGTTCGCATCGTTCCCCAAATTGTTGAGTCCATTGCTGAAGCACGTGCGCCTGCTCTCAGGCAAAATTCAAGAAAGAGACCCTCAAGTTCTCGGTAGCTGCGTGCTAGATCAACGCGTCTCGGAAAGAGCCCCATGATTTGACAAGCGCGAACAATATGTATGTCCAAAATGGCCACCGCGTCGCTGGCGCGGCGGTTCCGCACGATCCAAGAAGCGGTCTTCAGACCTATTCCCGGTAGCGTACAAAGCTCATTCCGAAAGTCAATATCTCCGAGCTCGGCCTCGTTAATCGATCTGAGCATCTGCAGTGAGGTTGCCAAATATTTAGCGCGCTGACGCGCGAATCGATAACGAACTAATTGTCCGTTAATTGATAGAGGAGTTAAGAGAAGATCCTCGCATCTATCGTGGGAGAGGGTGTTTTTCCTAGTACGAGCGAGTTCTTCTCTTATGCGCGCAAACGCTCCAAGACCAATTTCTGCTGGCGCGCCATGGCCGCCGAGCAAGCATGCAACAACTTCCTCGACAAGCGTTCGGCCCAATTGAAACGACGTCGGGCTTGGCTCGCCCGCCATCCAGGCTTGGCTTACCCAAAAGGCTGGCGTAAGCGCGTGCTCAAAGCTTCCCCAGAGAATACCGGGCATCAGCAATTCGCCCGGGTCCGGCAGATCGAGGAACCGATATTCGCGATCGATGCTTGCGATGACTCGTTGCACGCCCATGGGCCTCTATGCAATGCATAGTGTTCTGCATTTTAAGCGGCCCGAAGTCAACAGTGCCCGACGATCTATTGGAACTGATTCGCGAGCGGATGGCCAGTCGTCGCTCCACACAGCAGGAGCTAGCTGAAGCATGCGGTTTATCACAAGCGCATCTTAGTAAAGTCCTCTCAAGCAAAATAAAGTTGGCCTCAAAAACGCGCCGGCTTCTTTCGGCGTGGCTCTCCAGTGATACTTCCGCCGAGAACGCAGGGGTGGTAGTGGAGATTGCACAGATTGTGAAACGGCTAACTGAGGGATCTCAAGAGCGACGTATGCAAATTATGCAATTACTCCGTATTCTGGATGTCCTAACTCGATGACCGGTGCCGGTCGTACGACATGCCGAAGAGCCGTCGTATTCGGCGCCGGGAAAGAGGCCGATCTGCTGGCTGCCCACACCGCGGTCGCCGCCACCTCCTCGTTGATGCCGGCTGAAATTTGATGTGATTCTTCTCGATAAAGCGCCGCGCACTCCACAGCGCTTGGCTGAACCCGCGCCCCTATTCGGCAAGGTGCTGCGCATCCTGTGCAACGGCCTCGATCCCTCGGCCCAGGAGATCGCCGATCTCTGCAAGCGCTGCCGGGCGAACCGCCGAGGCGTCGTGATTGCGTCAGGTCAGCTGCCGAGCAGCTGGCCGCCATCGACCGAGATCGTTTGGCCGGTGACCCAGTTGGCGAGCGGCGAGACGAGGAACAGCGCGACCCGCGCCACCTCCTCCGGATGACCGAGCCGGCCGAACGGAATGGAGCGCAGGACCGCGTTGTAGAGAGAGGGGTTGTTGGTCTTGTGCCGCTCCCAGCTGCCGCCCGGAAACTCGATCGAGCCGGGGCAGATGCAGTTGACCCGGACGCCTTTTTTGGCGAGCGCGGCGGCGCGGTTCTGGGTGTACTGGACGACCGCCGCCTTGGCGACGCCGTAGGGCGTCGTGCGCACCGAGGGGTGGAAGGCGGAGATCGAGGAGATGTTGAGGATCGCGCCGGAATCCGACTGCTCGAGGAACGGCGTCGCCGCCCAGGTCGCGCGCACCGTCGCCAGCAGATCGACCGTGATGCTGCCGCCCCACCCGGCTTCGTCGTCGGTCGTCGCGAAGGCCGAAGCGTTGTTGACCAGGATGTCGATGCCGCCGAGCGCCTCGGCCGCCTCAGCGACATAGCGCGCGATCTGATCCTTGTCGGCGAGGTCGCACACGCCGGCATGCGCCTTGTGCCCGAACGAGGCAATCTCGCCCCGGGTACGGTCCAAGGCCTCGACGCCGCGGGCGCAGATCGAGACGGCGGCGCCCGCTTCGGCGCAAGCCAGCGCAATCGCGCGCCCGATGCCGCGGCTGCCGCCGCAAATGACCGCACGTTGAGCCGTCAGATCGATGTTCATGGCCGTGGCGCCCTGTTTTGATGCAACCCGGGGCGCGATCTTGCGTCGAACGGCCGGGCTTCGCCACCGGCAAACGCAACCCAGCAAACGATACACTCGGGTTGCGTTTGCGCCGACGGCCGTTAATCTCCGCCCGGATGTCATTGCAACCGGAACTTGGGCGCTCGGAACCCGGCATGGGGGCCCAGCCGCGCGGTCATGGTGGGCGGCCCACGCGCCTCGCCTCGGCGCAGCTCTCCGATCGCATCCTCGATGTCGCGACCGCGCTGTTTCTGCACGACGGTTTCGGGGCGACCAGCATCGAGGCGATCGCGAAGCGGGCCGGTATCTCGAAGCGTACCTTCTATCACCGCTTTACCGGCAAGGAGATGCTGTTCGAGGCGGTCGTGCGGCGGCTCATCGAACGCTGGACACCGCCCTTCGACAGCGCGCTGCTCGAAGCGTCGGACCTCGCCGAGGGGCTGCGGCGCACGGCCGCGCACATGCTGAAGGTGGCGCTGACCCCCGAGGCCTTGGCCTTGCACCGCATGGTCGTCGCCGAGGCGCGACGCTTTCCGCGGCTCGCGCGGGTCATGCAGGAGCTGGGCGCCGCGGCCGGCATCGAGCGCATCGCGCGGCATCTCGAAAGCCATATCGCCAAGGGCGAGATCCGGCCGATCGACCCGCGTTTTGCCGCCGAGCAGTTCATGCTGATGGCGGTGACGGGGCCGCAGCGGCGGGCGCTCGGCTTGGGGACGAGGCCGAGTGCAGCGCAGCTGCGTGAATGGGCGCAAGAGACCGTGAGGCTGTTTTTGCAAGGCTGCGGGCAACGCTGAGCCGGGCCGCAATCTGTCGGTTTGCCTCTTGGGATTTCACTCTGGGGAGACAATGCGATGCTTAAGGTAATCGATCGCGTGCACCGCAGCGGTACCGTCGCGGGGATCGCCGCGGCGCTATTGCTGCTCGCAGGCGGCGCGATGCCGGCACATGCCGGAAGCGGCAAAGACCCGGGGCTGCAACTGGCTCAGGCCCGGGGTCCGGCGGCCGGAAATCCTCCCGCCGGCGCGCCGCAAGGAGCGGGCGGCGAAATTGAACGGCAGATCGCCGATCTGAAGAAGCAGCTAAAGATCACGCCGCAACAGGAGCCGCAATTCAACGCATTTGCCGAGGTCCTGCGCATCAACGCGCAGGAGGCAGATCAGGTCATGCGCCAGGCGGGTCCCGGTAAGCCGAACGCGGTCGAGGCGCTGAAACGGGAGCAGCAATTCACCGAGACGGAGGCGAACGGGCTGAAGCGGCTCGTGCCTGCCCTGCAGACGCTCTATGACAGCCTGTCCGATCAGCAGAAGAAGGTCGCCGATCAGGTCATCGGCGGCGGAGCCGGCGGACCGGGAGGGCCCGGCGGCGGCGCGCCCGGCGGCGGCGCGCCCGGCGGCCCGGCGCCGCGCGGCGGGCGCGGCTGAGCCTGCGGTCGAGCGCCCGGCCCGGAGCGACAAAACCGGGGCCGATCCCCATATCCGGGTGACGGACGGCAGGCGGGGCGCCCGCGGTCCGAAGGGAGGCAGGGATGAGCCCGGATACGCGGACCGAGATCGGCGAGGCGCAGGGCCAGGTACATGGCGGGGGTGCGGTAGAACGGCCGCAGGCGCGCCTACAGTATCTCGCCGGGTTCGGCAACGAGCTGCAGAGCGAGGCGATCCCCGGCACCCTGCCGCACGGGCAGAATTCGCCGCAGACGCCGCCGCGCGGCCTCTATACCGAACAGCTCTCCGGAACCCCGTTCACCGCGCCCCGGGCACAGAACCGCCGCTCCTGGCTGTACCGCGTCCGCCCATCGGCGATGCACCCGCCGTTTCGGCAATTCGACAACGGTTTCGTTCGGACGGCGCCGTCTCACGAGGCGATGCCGTCACCGAACCGGTTGCGCTGGAACCCGCTGCCCTATCCCGACGCGCCGGCCGATTTTATCGACGGCTTGGTGACGATCGGCACCAATGGCGATGCGAGCGCGCGCAGCGGCATCGGCATTCATGTCTACCGCGCGACCCGGCCGATGACCGATCGCGTTTTCTACGACGCCGATGGCGAGTTGCTGATCGTGCCGCAGGAAGGGCGGTTGCTGCTGGTAACCGAATTTGGCCGGATCGAGGCAGCGCCGGGCGAGATCGCGATCATCCCGCGCGGCGTCAAATTCCGCGCCGAACTACCGGACGGGCGGGCGCGCGGCTACATCTGCGAGAATTACGGCGCGCTGTTCCGATTGCCGGAACTGGGGCCGATCGGCGCCAACGGCCTCGCCAATGCGCGCGATTTTCTGACACCCTGCGCCGCGTTCGAGGACCGCGACACGCCGTGCCAGCTCGTCGCCAAGTTCGAGGGCAATCTGTGGACGACCGAGCTGTCGCATTCGCCGTTCGACGTCGTCGCCTGGCACGGCAATTACACACCCTACAAGTACGATCTCGCGCGCTTCAACGCGATCGGCACGATCAGTTACGACCATCCCGATCCGTCGATCTTCACCGTCCTGACTTCGCCGACCGACACTGCCGGCACCGCCAATTGCGATTTCGTGCTTTTCCCACCGCGCTGGCTCGTCGCCGAGCACACCTTCCGGCCGCCGTTTTTTCACCGCAACGTCATGAGCGAATTCATGGGGCTGGTCTACGGCGCCTATGATGCAAAGGCCGAGGGGTTCGTACCGGGCGGCATGTCATTGCACAATTGCCTGTCGGCGCACGGCCCGGACCGCGCGAGTTTCGAGAAGGCGATCACCGCGGAATTGAAGCCGCAGAAGATCGCCGACACGCTGGCCTTCATGTTCGAGACGCGGCTCGCCGTGCGGCCGACCAAATTCGCGCTCGAAACGCCGGCCTTGCAGCAGGATTACGATGCCTGCTGGGCCGGCTTCGAAAAAATGTTCAAGGGTTAGGTTCGCGAGTTAGGGCAAAGGCACTTTTAACCACAAAGGGCACGAAGGTTCCACCAAGGGCACGAAGGATCATTCCACTCCTTCGTGTCCTTCGTGCGTCCGTAGTGCCCTTCGTGGTGGTGTTCTCTTCTTACTTCACTGAGGAGAAGCTGGTCGGCGCCAGGAACGAGTTCGCGACCCGCTGCACGATCGGGCCGTTCGCTTCGGTCTCGGCGCGCTGGCGATGCCATTCCGGATCGGCCTGGAACGCGTTCCACTTCTTCTCGCGGTCGGCGAGCGATTCCCACTTTAAGAGATAATAGAGCGTCTGGCTCGACTCGCCGACCAGCGTCGTCCAAAAGCCGGCCTGCTCGATGCCGTGGCGCTGCCAAATTTTCAGTGTGATCGTGTCGAAGCGCTTCAACAGATCGGGCAGCCGGCCGGGCACGGCGTGATAAACGCGCAGTTCGTAGATCATCTCATTCCTCCAAAGACCGGGAGTTACTTCACCGACGAGAAGCTGGTCGGCGCCAAGAGGCTGTTGGTGATCGAGGCGACGATCGGGCCGTTTTTCTCGGTCTCGGCGCGCGCCTTCAGCCAATCCGGATCGGCGCCGAACGCGGTGAATTTCTTTTCGCGCTCGGCGAGCGATTCCCATTGCAGAAAATAGGTGAGGTCCTGGTTCGAGTCCCCGACCAACGTCGTCCAGAACCCGGCTTGGCGGATGCCGTGCTTCTCCCACAATTTCAGCGTGATCGTGTCGAAGCGCTTGATGAGGTCCGGCAGCCGGCCCGGCACGCAATGATAGACGCGCAATTCATAGATCATGGCGCTCTCCCGTGTATGATCCGCCGCAGCATGAATTGCCGAAGGCGGCGCGGCAAGCCGCCAAATCGGAGAACAGGGCGAGAGAGATGCGCCTGATCCTTGCGGCGCGCAGCGCCGTCCTCGTGCTGCTGGTGTGGACCGGGCCGTCGCTTGCGCAATTCGCGGGCAGTGATCCGCAGGCGCTCGCCGCGTTTGCCGAGCGCCTCGGCCTGCACGATGGGCCGGGCTTTGCGGAGACCGTGCAGGCGCTGCGCGACACCGGCCAGCTGCCGCCGCGCTATGCGACGAAGGACGAGGCGCGGATGCATGGCTGGCACGGCGGCGGGCTGTGCACGGTTTGGCCGGGGCATGTCATCGGCGGCGACCGGTTCAACAATTTCGGCGGCCAGCTGCCGGATGGCCGGCGGCTCTATCGCGAGGCCGATCTCGATGCGGATTGCCGGAGCCGCGGGCCGAAGCGGCTGATCTTCTCGAACGACGGGCTCATCTTCGTGACGGTCGACCACTACAACAATTTTACGCAGGTACCGTAACGGCCAGGGTGATCGCATGAAGAGCTGGGTTCTCGACGGCGCGACATTGCCCGATACAGCGGCGGTGTACCGCAAGCTCGGCGAGGCGTTCGGCGCTCCCGATTATTTCGGGCACAACCCGGACGCGCTGTGGGACGCGATCACCGAATACACCGGCGAGCCGATCGAGATCGTGTGGCGCAATGCAGCGCAATCGGCCACGCGCCTCGGGCCGCGGCACGAGGAGATCGTCGCGGTGCTGCAACGCGCCGCCGCAGAAGACCGCATCAAACTGCACTTGGCGTAACGGTTCGGCGGGTTGCGCTTTGCTCCACCCGCCCTACAGGTCTGGAAATCGGCGTCCCGGCGAAAGCCGGGACCCACTTATCGGAGGCACGGGTGGCTGAAGAGTGGGTCCCGGCTTTCGCCGGGACGCCGGTTCAGTTTTTGAGGTGGGGTTCGGCCCAGGCGGCGATGTCGAGGAGGGCCTCGTCGCGAAAGCGCGGACCGACCAGCTGGATGCCGAGCGGCAGCCCCTTTGGACCGCGGCCGGCGGGGAGGGTCACGCAGGGTGTCCAGCCCAAGGTCCAGATCGCGTTGAAACTGGGGTCGCCGGTCGAGCCGAGCCCCTCGGGCGCCTCCCCGGCGGCGCTCGGGGTCAACAGCACATCGACATCGCGGAAGATATCGTCGAGATGGCGGCGGAACGCCTCGGCCATGTCGAGCGCCTCGATGTAGGCGGCGAGCGGCAATTCCCGGCCGGGGGTCAGCACCGTCTCCCGCAACACCTCACTGACCTGCTCGTGATGCTCCTCATATTCGTAGGCGTAGTTGCGCGCCGCCTCATAATTGAAGACGCGGCGATGGTGGTCGAGGATGTTGGCGAACTCAGGCGCGAACGTAATCTCACTGACGGGCGCGCCGGCCGCGCCGAAACGCCGCGCGGTTTGCTCGATCACGGCTTGGGTCGCGCTGTCGGCGGCATCCCAGGCCGGGGTACGGCAGATACCGATGCGCGGCGCGCCGACGGTGCGGTCGATCTTGCGATGCGGCATGCCGATCAGCGCCGCGCGCATCAGCGCGAGATCCTCGACGCTGCGGCACAACACGCCCAAGGTGTCGAGGTTGGGGCACTGCATCTTGATGCCGCCGCGGCTGAACTCGCCAAAGCTCGGCTTATAGCCGACCGTACCGCAGAACGCCGAGGGGCGGATTACCGAACCGCCGGTCTGCGTCCCGAGCCCGACCGGCACCTGAAAATCGGCGACCGCGGCGGCCGAACCGCTCGACGAGCCGCCGGGCGTGTGCCCCGGGTTGTGCGGATTGACCGTCGCGCCGGGGAAACGGTTGGCGAATTCGGTCGTCACGGTCTTGCCCACTATCACCGCGCCGGCCATGCGCAGCAGCGCAACACAGGCGGCGTCGGCGAACGGGCGGTTGCCGCGGTAGATCGGCGAGCCGTGCTCGGTCGGCATGTCGAGGGTGTCGATGATGTCCTTGACGCCGATCGGCAGCCCGGCGAGCAGGCCCGGGCGGCCCGCGCGGTCGATGGCGCGCGCCTGCGCGATCGCGTGCTCGGGATCGAGCCAAGTCCAGGCCTTGACCGATCGCCGCTCATCGGCGCGGTCGAGACAGGCGCGGGTCAGGGCCTCCGCGGTCAGGGCGCCGGAGGCGAGCTGCGCGACGGCTTCGGCGGCGGTGAGCTGGTTCGGGGTGGTCATTGGCGTACTCATGCCCTTGCTCCCAGGCGGCGCTCGACCCAAAGCCCGGTCGATAAGAGCCGCGCATCGGCATGACGCTTGCCGACCAGCTGGATGCCGACCGGCAAACCGTCCGGCCCGGTCCCAGCCGGCAGGGTCAGGCAGGGCATATGGAGCGCCGTCCACAACCCGTTGAAGATCGCCGAGCCGGTGTCCTTGAGGCCGCGCGGCGCCTGGCCGGGCGCCGGCAGGGTCAGGATCGCGTCGAAACGACCGGCCCATTCGGCGGCGGCGAGCCGCATGCGATCGGCGTCGCGCCAGGCCTGGCGGAAATCGTCGAGCGTCAGCTTGCGCCCGTCGGCGATCTTGCCCTCGGTGAGCAATGCCGGGCTCAACAGCGCTTCATGGCGGTAAAGCTCCGGCGCGTGCACGCGCGGCGCCTCGAAGGCACTGTGCCGGCGCTGTACCTCGGAGACCCCGTCGCATTCCGGGGGCAATTCGGAGTCGACAACTTCGCAGCCGGCGGCGCGCAGTCGCGCAGCCGCCTCTTCCAGCACCGCCTCCCCCTCCGGCAAGGCCTTGTCCCAATGCGGCGTCCGGCACAGCGCGAGGCGCGGCGGGCGCTCGGGCATCGCCGGCGGCTCGTAGGGGATTGCCATCAGCGCGGCGCGGAACAGCGCGATATCAGCGACCGAGCGCGCCATGATGCCGACCGTGTCGAGGCTCTCGGTGTTGACGTGCATGCCCGCCGGCGGAAACAGGCCGTAGCTCGGCTTGAACCCGGCAACGCCGCAATAGGCCGCGGGGCGGATCACCGAGCCGCCGGTCTGCGTGCCGATCGCCAGCGGCACCATGAAATCGGCGACCGCCGCAGCCGACCCGCTCGACGAGCCGCCCGGCGTATGCAACGGGTTGTGCGGGTTCGCGGTCGGGCCGGGATGGCGGTTGGCGAATTCGGTCGTGACAGTCTTGCCGAGCAGTATGCCGCCGGCGGCGCGCGGCAGGCTGACCGCGCTGGCGGTGAAATTCGGGCGGCAGCCGGTGTAGATCGGCGAGCCGTAGCCGGCGGGCATGTCGGCAGTGTCGAAGATGTCTTTGACCCCGAAGGGGACGCCGCGAAGAACGCCGGGCTGGCCGCTTTTGTCGCAGGCGCGCGCCGCGGCGAGGGCGGCATCGTGGTCGAGATGGGCCCAGGCGCGGACCACCGGCTCGCGCTCGGCGATCCGGTCGAGGCAACTGCACATGACGGCTTCGGCCGTGAGTTCGCCATTGTTGATGAGGCGGGCGAGGTCGACGGCGGGTAGGCGATGCGGTTCCGTGTTGGGCATCAAAGCCTCACGCGAGTTTGCGATCCAGTGCTCGTCGTCAGGAGATTGCTTCCTCGCTGCGCTCCTCGCAATGACAATCCCTTCCACTTTTGCAGCCCGAGGCCGTCACATGACAGCCCCTTGGTTGTCATTGCGAGCGAAGCGAAGCAATCTCCCGGAGGACAAGCTGCGGGAAACTCGGGAGGAACAGTGGCCACTCGGCCTCTTCGCATCGGAACGCGCGCCAGCGCGCTGGCGCTGTACCAGGCCGGGCTGGTGCGCGACCGGCTGCGCACTGCGCATGCCGAATTGGCGGCGGAGGGCGCGGTCGAGCTTGTGCCGATCCGCACGACCGGCGACCGGGTCCAGAACCGGCTCCTCGCCGAAATCGGCGGCAAGGGTTTGTTCACGAAGGAGATCGAGGAGGCGCTGCTCGGCGGGCATATCGATCTCGCGGTGCATTCCTTGAAGGACATGGAGACGCGGCTCGCGGCGGGGCTCGAAATCGGCTGCGTGTTGCCGCGCGACGACCCGCGCGATGTGCTGGTATCGCGCGACGGCATGCCGCTCGCGGAATTGCCGGCGGGCGCGCGGATCGGCACGGCGTCGTTGCGGCGCACCGCGCAGCTCTTGCGGTTGCGCCCGGATCTGTCGATCGCGCCGATCCGCGGCAATGTCGATACGCGGCTCAACAAGCTCGCGGCCGGCGAGGTCGACGCGTTGGTCTTGGCGTTGTGCGGGCTCGAACGGCTCGGCAAGGCGGACGTCGCGACCGAGATCCTGCCGCCCGAGCGGATGCTGCCGGCGGTCGGCCAGGGCGCGCTCGCGATCGAATGCCGCGCCGGCGATACGGAAGTCCGCGCGCTGCTCGCGCCGCTGCACGATGGGCCAAGCGCAGCCTGCGTCGCCGCCGAGCGCGCGATGCTGGCGGCGCTCGACGGCTCGTGCCGCACGCCGATCGGCGGGCTCGCGACGATCACCGGCGGTCGGCTTAGCCTGGAGGCGCTATTGCTGTCTAAGGACGGCAAGGCCGAGCGGCGCGGGCACAGCGACGGCGCGATCGCCGATGCGGTCGAGCTCGGCACTGAACTGGGCATGCGGCTGCGCCACGGCGCCGGCCCCGAATTCGGCCTCGACTAGCGCGCCAGCTCGGTTTTCTGGGTGCCGCGGGTACCGCCCTCGCAGGCCTGGCGGTGCAGCCATTCGGGCGGCGTCAGCGTGCCATGCAGGACGTCGTCGTAGAGATAGACCGGCCAGCCCAAGACGAACACGACATCGCTGACGATATCGGTGTTCTTGTCCGGGCACGGGCCGGTCGCGAAAAACCCGATCAGCAGCAACACGATGCCGATCATCAGATAAAGCGCGATCAGCGCGCGCATTGGGCCCCCCTATTATACCCGCTGCAGTGCGATATTGCGTCCTTCGAGACGGCCGCTTCGCGGCCTCCTCAGGATGACGACGGAACTTCGAGTGGCATCAAAGAACTACCTCATCCTGAGCGCGAGCGACGCGAGCAGTCGAAGGACGCACAGCGCCGACCCAGCTTAAGCGCAAAGCTGGAGATGAAAACACCCCCAACTAGAACACGCCGTCCTTGCGGAGCGCGTCGAGATCGGCGGCGGCGATGCCGAGCCAATTGCCGAGCACCTCCTCGGTGTGCTGGCCCAATGCCGGCGCACCCTTGAGCCGCACGCTCTTGCCGTCGACCCGCACCGGCCAGCTCGCCATCTTGTCCTCGCCGTTGTGGTGCTTGACGTGCTGCATGAAGCCGCGCGCCTCGAAATCCGGCTCGTTCTGCAGCTCCATCGTGTCGAACACGGCGCCGGCCGGCACGCCGATCGCGATCAGCTGTTCCATCGCGTCGCGCTTGTCGTGCTGCGAAGTCCATTCGCCGATGATGCGGTCGAGCTCGTCGCTGTTCTTGACGCGCACATCGCCGGTGGCGAAACGCGGATCCTCGATCAGGTCCTCGCGGCCGATTAGTTTCATCAGCCGGGTCCAGTGCTCCGGATTGGCGCGGCTCGTTGTGATGTAGAGGTAGTCGTTGGGGCCGCCGCCCTTCGCCGGGTAAAGGCCGGCCGGCGCGTTGTTGCCGGCGCTCGGCTTCGAGCCGCGGCGCTGCGCCGGCTTGCCGGTGCGCGCCATCGTCGCAAAGCAGGTGCGCATGTAATGCACCATCGCGTCCTGCATGGCGATTTCGAGCAGGCGCCCCTGGCCGGTGCGATTGCGCTCGTGCAGCGCGCCCAAGATCGTCGCCGCCATCAGCATGCCGGTGCCCGTGTCGCCGAAGGAGAGGCCGGGCTTCACCGGCGGTTTGTCGGGCCAGCCGGTGACGCTGATCGGGCCGCCGGCAGCCTGCGCGATCATGTCGAAGGCGAGCCCCCTCGCGTGCGGGCTGCCGTTCGCAAACCCCTTGATGCGGCAGTAGAGGATGCGCGGGTTGATCTTCTTCACCGACTCGTAGTCGAGCCCCAGGCGCTCGATCGTGCCGGGCGCCATGTTCTCGGCAGTGATGTCGGCCTTCTTCAGCATCTCCTTGACGATGTCGAGGCCCTTCGGCGATTTGAGATTGATCGCGATCGACTTCTTGTTGACGTTGAACTGGCGGAAGTACCAGGGGTCGTCATCGGGCTTGCCGGGACGCAGCCGGCGGCCGGGATCGCCGCGGCCGGGGTTCTCGATCTTGACGACTTCGGCGCCGAACCACGCCAAGACCTCGGTGCAGGTCGTGCCCGCCTCGAATTGCGTGAAATCGACGACTTTGACGCCGTCGAGGAACTTGAACTCGTGGCTCATGTCGCTCATCGCGTTTCCTCCGGCTTGCGATGGGTTTCGCTGCGCTCAACCCATCATTGGTGCAAAACTAGCGGCCTTTCGGCGGGTGGGCGCGGACGAATTCTTCGTTGACATCGGCGCCCCAGCCGGCACCGGTCGGCAAGATCAGATCGCCGTTTTCGATGACCGGCGGCTTGGTGACGATGTCGTCCTTCCACCTGACGTCGTCGATGTCGATCTCCATGACCTTGAAGTTCGGCACCGCGGCGCAGAAATGCGCGCTGATCAGCGAGCCGAGATGGCCGTTGAAATTATGCGGCGCGACATTGACCTCGTAGGCATCGGCCATCGCGGCGATCTTCACCGACTCCAGGATGCCGTTCCACGCGACATCGATGATCGCGAAATCGACCGATTGCTGCTCGAAATACGGGCGGAAGTTGCGCCGGCCATAGATCGATTCGAGCGAGGCGATCGGCGTCCGCGCCGAGCGGCGGATCAAGGCGAGGCCGGCGGGGTCGTAGAGGTCGATCTCCAGCCACACCATGTCGAGCGGCTCGAGCGCGCGCGCCAATCTCATGTAGCCGTCGATCTTGTAGTTGAAGTTGGTGTCGAGATGCAGCCCGACATCGCGCCCGGCGCCGCGGCGGAACGCCTCGAGCTGCGCGACCGCGGCATCGACGATGCGGTGATCGACATTGAGCTCGGGAAAACCGGGCGGGGTGCCGGTGCCCGGGCCGTACATCTGCGCCTTGCCGCTGTCGAACCGGATCAAATTGGTCTTGAGGCCCTTGAAGCCCTTGCGCTTCACTTCCTCGCCGAGCGCGACGATGTCGTCCAGGGTGCGCACCGGATCCACCCCGGCCCATTCCTTGATCCGATCGGCATAGCGGGCGCGATAGGTGCCGCAATGCGACCAGTACACCTGCAGGCGGTCGCGCACCGGGCCGCCGAGCAGCTCGTAGACCGGGATCCCGAGCGCCTTCGCCTTGATGTCGACGAGCGCGTTCTCGATCGCCGCGATCGCCATCTGGTTGATGCCGCCCCCCGCCTGCCGCGTCGCCGCGTAGAGCAGCGCCGAGATCGCCTCGACCGGATTCGGGTCGCGGCCGATCAGAAAGCGCTCGGCGAGGCGCTGGATGACGCCCGTCAAGCCCTGCGCGCCATAGCCCTCCATGTATTCCGACCAGCCGGTGATGCCCTCGTCGGTGGTGATCTTCAGAAAGGAATTGACCCGCCAGCCGGCGTCGCAATGCAGGTCTTCGACCTTGACGATTTTCACTAGGCTCTCCCTACCCTCACGCAGCCATCATGCGCCGCATCGCCGCGCCGGCTCAACCCCTGCCCAATATGCGATGTGCCGAAAGCCGCTCTGCCGGCGGCTGGATGGAGAGAGCCGTAAGGCTGGGATCGGATTAATTCACCACAGAGGCACAGAGGACGCGGAGAAAGACTTCGTCATCCCGGCGCAGGCCGGGATCCACTCGTCCGAAGGATGAGCAGCGGAAAAGTGGATCCCGGCCTGCGCCGGGATGACAAATTTAGGACTAGATAGATTTAGGGTTAGATGTAGACGCCTTTCATGCCGCCTTCGGGGTAGCGGGTGCCGGCGGCGGCGCCGACCGGGACCGCCTCGGCGATCGTTTTCGCTTCGTCCGGCGTCAGGCGGGCTTGTTCAGCGCCGTCCAAGCCGCCAGTGAATCCATGTAATCCCGCCACCGCACGATCTTTCGGTTCTCGATTGTGGCGATCGAAACGAACCTGTTGTCATAAGGCGCGCCGGTGGCGAGGATCGTCCCGTGGACTTCGTATTCGAGGGTCACGACACGCCCGTTATCAGAAGGATGGACGATCAGCGAGTCGCCTCGGTCAAGCCTAATATTGCTCTCATACCCGGAGTAGAGCGCTATGAGATTGTCGCGGCCGCGCGTAACGCGCGGCCATCCGGGAAATTCATAAAGAAACTCAAAAAGAACGTTATCGGCGAGGGTATCGAAATAGTGCTCGCCATCCACGAATTTCGACAGGCCCTCCATCAGCACATTGAAGCAAGGATCGAGCGCGTGAAAAGCGGCGTAATCGCTTTTGGGCATCTTCGACACCGCCAAGGCCGTCAGGTTCAGATGTAGACGCCTTTCATGCCGCCTTCGGGGTAGCGGGTGCCGGCGGCGGCGCCGACCGGAACCACCTCGGCGATCGTCTTCGCCTCGTCGGCCGTCAGAGAGACGTCGAGCGCGCCGAGATTTTCCTGCAGGCGCTCGATGCGCTTGGTGCCGGGGATCGGGATCACGTCGGGGCCTTGCGCCAAGAGCCACGCAAGACAGAGCTGCGCGACGGTGCAGCGCCTGTCGGCGGCGATCGCCTCGACCCGTTCGACGAGGGCGCGGTTCTTCTGAAAGTTCTCGCCCTCGAAACGCGGGTGACGAGCGCGCGTGTCGCCTTGCGCCAGATTGGCGAAATCGGGCACGACGCCAGCAAGGAGGCTGCGCCCGAGCGGCGCGTAGGCGACGAAGGAGATGCCGAGACCCTGCGTCGTCTTGCGCGTCTCCTCGGCTTCCTGGCGGTACAGCAGCGAGTATTCACTTTGCACGGCGGCAATCGGATGCACCGCATGGGCGCGGCGGATGCGCTCGGGGCGCGCCTCGCAGAGGCCGAGATTGCGCACCTTGCCCTGCTCGACGAGCCGGCTCATCGCGCCGACGGTGTCCTCGACGGGCACCTTGGGATCGACGCGGTGCTGGTAATAGAGATCGATCGTGTCCATGCCGAGCCGCTTCAGGCTGGCTTCGCAGGCCTGCTGCACATAGGCCGGGCTGCCGTCGACGCCGTTGGCGCCGCCGGACTGGCGGGTCTGGCCGAATTTGGTGGCGATGACGACCTTGTCGCGCTGGCTCCCAGGGAGCTTGGCCAGCGCGCGGCCGAGCAATTCCTCGTTATGGCCCCAGCCATACATGTCCGAGCTGTCGAAATGATCGACGCCGAGCTCGACGGCGCGCCTGAGCAGTGCCTCGGCCGCCTTATCGTCGCTCGGCCCGTAGGTGCCGGACAACGACATGCAGCCGAGCCCGATCGGCAACACCTCCGGCCCGTTCCTGCCCAGCCTGCGCCGCTGTCTCTTACCGCTGTCGCTCATCACCCTCTCCGCCAAGTTTCCCCGCACCATAGCGACATGCGCTGTGGTCAGCGACATGCTCTGTAGTTCAAAATTTTGGCACGACGGCAGGCGCCGTCCTTGCCGCGGCGTCCAGCGCAAAGCGATCGTATCTGATCACGAGAACGATCAGTGCAAGGCAACGCGACACGGACAGGCCGGCAAGCGGCCATGCCCCGTTCGAGAACCGCCGACCTGACGCCGCCGAACCCGCTTAACGCTCAGCGAGACCGGGGGGCCCCTTGGCCGCGACTACCGCGACTCGTCTCACGTAAAGCTTCGCGCTCCCTTAGCAGATCCTCAAATGGCGTGCGCGGCGATAGGCCAATAATACGTCGCTCGAATATTAGAACGGCTTGATCCTGGAGTTGTTTTTTCCAAGCATCGATTTGATTTGGGTGCATCGCATATTGCTTTGCGAGAGCAGATATGGAGCTTCGTCCACGTAATGCTTCGAGAGCAATTCTCGCCTTCAGCGCCGGATCAAATCTCCGTCTTCTGAGCGGCATGTCCACCTCCCCGTCAAGGCCCAGGGGAACTTCGTTTCTTATTTATCTAAAATGCAATGAACCTTCGTTTCTAATATTAACCTGCTGATAATATACCAAAAGTGGATTGGAATACGACCTTTTAAGAAGTAGCCGCCCCACCCCTTAAGGCAATTCCGGGGGTCCGGCCGCGAGGCAAATGCTGTAAGGGTACCCCCCACGCTGTGCGAGTTCGCTGACCCTCACTTTTCGTCATGAGCGAGTGCTCATCTCGATCTGATCGGGACATCCCTTAAAAAAGGTCATGCGTCAGCCAGCACGCTTTGCAGCTGCCGCGCTGGGCCAGAGAGGCACGATACGGTCCGCCATCTCTAACGTGGAGCGGCGGTGCGCCACAACGACCCGAGTAATCGTAAGTCGACGGATGGCCTCGTTGATGGCTCGTTCGTTTTCCTCGTCGAGATGACTTGTTGCTTCGTCAAGCAGGAGGATGCGCGGCCCGCGATAAAGCGCGCGAGCCATGACGATACGCTGCATTTGTCCGCCCGAAAGTGAGCTTCCCATGTCTCCAACGAGCGTCTGATAACCCATCGGCATGCGGTTGATTTCTTCGTGTACAGCGGCGAACTTCGCGACCTCTTGGATGCGCTCGATGTCCGGGGACGGGCTAAAACCCGCAATATTGTCAGCGATCGAGCCGGCAAACAGCCGATCATCCTGCAGAACGCAACCTATCTGAGCGCGATAACCATCCAGCCCGATTGTCTGCAACGGAACGTCGTCGATCATCACCGAGCCGCTCGTCGGGCGGAGCAGCCCGGCAAGGATCTTCAGCAGCGTGGTTTTTTCCGGCGCCGGATGGTCCAGCAATGGCGACGCTTTCCCCCGGGCTGACATCCAGGTCGAACTCAGAGATGACGCTGGGTTCATTTTCGCTGTATCGGAAGCTGACACCTCGAGTGCTCATCGCTGACGTGCGCTTGTTCGGCATAGGGGCAGATACCGATACAACTCCTCGGTCTTGCTCTGGCTCTGCAAGCGCAATGTCGGCGATCCGTTCTCCGTGCACCATCAGGGTATTTAACTTGACGGCCGTATCTAAGAACTTGCCGATCCGCTGTGAAAACTGGTCCTTGTAAGCCAGAAACGCGACCAGCATGCCGACCGACAAAGCGCCTCCGAGGACGGCTTGCACACCGAAAAAGATGATCACGACCCGATCAAGTCCAAACAGGAGCGTGCTTGCGATTGTGAAGATCATGTCGATCTTGCCGACGCGCAGCTCTGCTCCGACCCGGTCCGTTAAATAATTATTCCAGACAGCTTGGCGATGGTCTCCGATCGCCAAAGCCTTGATGCTCGCCATACCGCGCAGCGATTCGAGGAAATGCGAGTTTTCATAAGCGGCATAGATGACCGCCTCTTCATTCGCACGCCGATAGAGATGATGCGCAAGCGCACGCGCGGTTCCGTAGATAAGGCTCATCCCAATGGCTAAGAACGCGAGAAATGGCTCATAGATCCACATCATGATGACAAGAACCAAAGCCATCACGCCGTCGATCACCGGCGACATCGAGGCTGTGCTGAGGGTCTGTTGTATCTTGTCTATCGATATAAACCGCGAGGCTATGGCCCCGGTATTTCGCCGTTCAAAGAAGCTGAGCGGCAGCGCGACCAGATGACGAAACAGGCTCGTCTTCCAAGAAAGCATTATGAGCGAGCTTGCAGCCAAAATGATCCAAGAGCGCACCAGATCAATGACTGCGCGAAATGCGAGCACCAGCCCGATCCCTAACGCTACCAGGATCAATAAATCGCGGTCGTCCGAGACGACCACGTCATCGAGCACCAACTGAAAGCCGATCGGGATCGCCAAACCCATCGCCTCGAGGACGAGCGACATGGCCAATACTTGTGTCGCGACGCTGGCAAATCCGTCAGTATCTCTTAGTAGCTGCCAAATTCGAACCCGTGCGCGTTCCACCTTTGGCTCAAAGGCCTCGCCAGGCCAGGATTCAAGCACAATCCCGGTGAATCGCTTGTCAACTTCCTTCAGCGCGACGGTGCGGCGGCCGACCGCCGGATCAAGAATCGTAACGGTTCGACTATTCGCACTGGCAAGTACGACAAAGTGATTATGGTCCCAGTGCAGAATGCACGGCGTGCGGAGCTGACGGAGGTGCGGAAGCTCCGCGCGCAGCGCCCGGGTAGCAAGACCCATTTGAGACGCGACTCGGACTAAATCGTGGAGGCTCATTCCCCGCAGCGCGACGTTGTAGCGGCGTCGCAACGCCGGCAGATCGACGCGCTGACCATAACGGGCAGCGATCATGGCGAGGCAGGCAAGACCGCATTCTGCCGCCTCCGCTTGAAGGATCAGCGGAGTTCTACGGCGCAAAATGCTTGCCATCTGCCGAAGTGCATCAGGTAGATGCATGTGGCGAGCCGTTCATGAGCCGTGGGTTGCCCGGACGAGATCAGAAAGAGGCTGGAAAATCCATTGGTATAGCGGGCGCCGATCCAGCAGCACGTAGGCCTGTACTTGCATGCTTGCAGGCAGCCGCTGGCCTTCTCCCAAGATATTCAGGACTTGGTTTTCGGGTTCGACGACAACGCGATATAATGGTGCCGTCTGGTTGGCGGGCGTCGCGCCGGCAAGCAGCGACTGCACCTCATCAGCGCTGAGCGCCGCGTCGGACACCATTGTCACAGCACCCGGAAACTCCCCAAATTTCTGATACGGAAAGGCGCTGTAGCGCAACAATACGCGGTTGCCCTGCCGAACGAATCCTATAGCGCTACTCGGCGCGAGCAGGTGCGCCTGCATGCTGGTGTGCTCAGGAATGATCTTCAACATCGGTGCACCCGCACCGACCAGCTGTCCAGGACGCGCCGTGATCGCGGTGACCTTGCCAGTAGCCGGCGAGGGGATCACCACTGAGCGGTGCGCTTCACCGCTTGCCAGTTTTTCATCAATCTCGAAGATCCTTGCCTTTAACGCGTCGATCTCATCGTGCGTCGTGATGGCCAAAGTTGCCAACTGATATCGGGCGTCGTTCAGTTCGCCCGTGAGCCGGGCTCTATTCCTGTCGAGGTCTTGGATTTTGGTTTGTGCCTGCATCCAGGATTGTTGGCGTGTATCGAGTTCATTCAACGACGCCTGCTGCCGCCCAACCAGACCGCGAAAGAGATTATATTCGTATTCGAGTATTTTCAAAAACTCTTGCTGCACAGCAAGTTGTTCTGCTAATAAAGTATTTTGGGAAATCAAGTTCGAGATCTTTTGTTCTAATTGAGTTTTAGTTTCGTTACTCATGTTGGTCTTGCGATCGATCTGCTCGACGAGCATTTTCCGCTTATCCACGAGCACCTTGTTGACGAGCTCCTGCACGCCACCGGCTTGGGTCGCAATATCGACATCCACCGTATAGAGCGGAGCACCCTGTTCGACGAAATCCCCGTCTGTGACGGCAAGGGATCGCACCCAGCCGGCAGCGGGGGCACCGATCGATATCAGGCCGGTATTCGGCAGAATGGTGCCTTGCAGGTCGACCCGGCGTGCGTAACTGCCGAACGCAACCAACGCAAACGCAGCTGCGGCAATCAATATCGAAGCGATCGTCATGAATGTTGTCGGCAATCCCAACCCTAAGGCAGGTTTGCCTTGCCAAGCGAGCGCACGCGCTTGCAGGGATTCTTGTCTAAACAAGGAATAGTGGGGTGCGCTTGCGTGCGTCACTTGGGGCGCCTTCGCAGGAAGGCCCCTCTCGGCCCCGAGGTGCCGAGAGGGGTTGATCGGAGTTACAGGATATCGATGTTGTTGTGGCTTACGTTCACATTCACATTGACACTGTCGATGCTGACGAGCTCGCCATTGCCTCCGGCGATCTCAAGAAGCTCCGCCTCGCTCAACTCGATCGGTTCATGAAGGATGTCTTCCATGATTTCCTCCTTCGATACGCGACTGTCAGTACAGCCGCTACCCGCGTATACGCGGAATTAGCAATGAGTTTCGCCATTTTTTTGTGTGTTATTTTGCATCTCGGCCATGGGATTAACTAGAGGACCCAAAGTAAAACAATGATGGAGGTCTGCCGCTTAAGTCATCGATTCATTTAAAGATCGAGCCATATCTGTAAGTTAGCAGAAATTGTAACAACAACGTTACGTTCGATTAATAAGCAATTTGTACCGGAAGAACATAAACCCATACGATCTCAGGACAGGTGGCAAAACTCCAACGCGCGTGCTACCGAAACACAAAAGAAGAACTTCAGGGAGTTTTGGATAATATCCTCTAACTACCGCAGGTTGCAGGTTCAGCTTGGCGCGTCGCTCCGTCGCTCGTTGGAGTCTGGCGACGCGAATTACAGAATGCCAGAACAGGATGCAGATCGGCGCCGAACTCAAGACGCGCCCCGGATTGTCTGAGGTGTTCCCAATGTCAACGAGAGGGGTATGATCGTGTCTCCCCCGCCTTCCCCGATAGCGGGCAGCGTGGGAACAACGCGGGAGGCGAGCCATGACGACGGTCCACCATGTGTTTGTCGGAGCGGTGAAATCGGCCGAGGGCGGCAAGGGTGGCGTGTTCCGCCAGGCGGTCGGCGGCGACCCCTGGGAGGCGCTGACCGACGGGTTGCCCGACGATGCCCAGGTGCATGCGATCACGGTGCATCCCGACGACCCGAACATCGTCTTCCTCGGCACGACAAAGGGCGCCTATCGCAGCACCGATCGCGGCGCGCACTGGCAGCGTCTGGCATTGCCCGATCCCGGCGCCGATGTCTGGTCGGTGACGATCCACCCGCAGGACCGGAAGACGATCTATGCCGGCTACGGCCCCACCGGCGTCTTTCGCAGCGACGATGGCGGCGAGCACTGGAAGAAAATGCCTGATCCCGGCCTGCCGGACCGCGTGCATATGAGTTTTCCCTGCCGCGTCATGCGGCTCGATGTCGATCCGAATTCACCCGACGATCTCTACGCGTGCATCGAGGCGAACGGCGCGATGCGCAGCCGCGACCGCGGCGAGAGCTGGGAGGATTGCGCGGCCGACCTGCTGCGCTTTGCGGAGCAGGAAAAATACAAGAGCCGCATCGTCAGCCAGACCGAAATCGAAGGCATGCTCGACGGCCATGCGCTGGCCTGCAGCGCGGCGGCGCCGGGGACAGTGTTTCTCGCCAACCGCATGGGGCTGTTCCGCAGCGACGACCAGGGAGCGCATTGGGCAGATGTCGAGGTCGGCCGCTATTCGCCGATGACCTATGGGCGCGATCTGCGCGTGTCGCCGCACGACCCCAAGGTGCTGTACGCGGCGCTCTCCCCGGCGTTCCGCAGTGCCGACGGCGCGGTCTATCGCAGCGACGACGTCGGCCGGAGCTGGAAGCGGTTCGACCATGGCGTCAGGGCGGACAACACGATGATGGGCGTGGCGCCGCATCCGCGCGATCCGCTGCAGGTCTATGCCGTGTCGAAATCGGGGCAGGTGTTTGGCACGCAGGACGGCGGCGAAAGCTGGAGTGAGCAGCGCTTGCCCCACGGCGTCGGCGATTGCTACGCGATCGCCTGCGGCTGACGAAGCTGGCTGCTTGGGGTTGAGCGTCCTTCGACACGCCCCGCGGCTTTGCCGCGGTGCTGCTCAGGATGAGGGATCGTTTTTGATGGCACCACGATCTTCACCTCATCCTGAGCGTGAGCGAAGCGAGCAGTCGAAGGACGCGCGGCCCCGATCCAGCAGCAATTGGATGAGTTGAACGGAACGACAGGAGGAAGCGATGGCGGGCACCAATCATGTTTACGCCGGGGTGGTGGCGACGGTCGGCATGGAGCACGCGGGCACCCTGGGCGGCATCTTCCGCCAGGAGGCCGGCGACAAGAAATGGGAGCAGCTGAAAAACGGGCTGGCCGACGACGCCGAGGTGCACGCGATCACCGTGCACCCGAGCGACAGCGACACGATCTTTGTCGGCAGCACGAAGGGGCTCTACCGCAGCGCCAACCGCGGCGGCAAGTTCGAGCGCCTGGCGCTGCCCGATGCCGAGGCCGACATCTGGTCGGTGCTCGTCCATCCGAAAAACCCAAAACGGATTTACGCCGGCGCCTCGCCGATCGTGGTCTACCGCAGCGACGATGGCGGCGACCACTGGAAGAAACTGGCGGATCCGGGGCTGCCGAACCGCGTGCATATGGCGTTCGCCTGCCGCGTCATGCGGCTCGACGCCGACCCGAACGCGCCGGACGACATTTACGCGACGATGGAAGCGAACGGCGCGATGCGCAGCCGCAACGCCGGCGAGAGCTGGGAAGACTGCACCGCCGATCTGATCCGCTTTTGCGAGGAGCCGAAATATCGCAGCCGCATCGGCAGCCAGACCGAGATCGAGGGCATGCTCGACGGCCATGCGCTGGCGTGCAGCGCGGCGGCGCCGAATACCGTCTTCCTCGCCAACCGCATGGGGCTCTTCCGCAGCAGCGACAAGGGCGAGCACTGGGAGGACATGGAGATCGGCCGCTTCTCGCCCTTGACCTATGGCCGCGACATCCGCACGTCGCCGCACGACCCGAAGGTGCTGTACGCGGCGCTCTCCCCGGCGGCGCGCTCGACCGACGGCTCGATCTACAAGAGCGAGGATGTCGGCAAGACCTGGAAGCGCTTCGACCACGGCATCAAGGCCGACGCGACAATGATGGGCGTCGTCGTGCATCCGACGGACCCGAACCAGGTCTACGGGATTTCGCGGGTCGGGCAGGTGTTCGGTACCCAGGACGGCGGCAAGAGCTGGAACGAGGTGAGGCTGCCGGAAGGCGTGCGCGACTGCTATTGCATCGCCGCCAGCTGATCTGACGAAGCCCGCACCACCCCTCTCCCGCACCGCGGGAGAGGGGTGCCTGAGGGCACAAGGCCGCGCACGCGGTTGTTGCTTGGTGGCGGCTACTCCGGGCGGAAGCGTTTGCCGGCGCCGATCAGGCGCTGTTGCGGCAGGTAGACCGATTTGGTCCGGTCGGCGACCGCGTAGCCAATGACCCGCGCCTCGCGCCGGTGCCGCTTGAGGATCGCGAGCGCGGCCTCGGCATCGCTCTCCGCAACGACGACGCAGAAGCCGATCCCCATATTGTAGACCTCGTACATCTCGGCGCGCTCGACCCCGGCATGCTCTTCGATCAGATCGAAGATCGCCGGCGGCGGCGGCAGATCGTCGAGGATGAAACCGACTTCGGCCGCCACCCGGGGCAGGTTCAGGAAGCCGTCGCCGGTGATGTGAATCAAGGCTTTGACCGAGGCGATCCGATCCAGGATCTCAAGTACCTCCGGCACATAGATGTAAGTCGGGCGCAGCAATTCTTCGCCGAGCGGCCGACCGAGCTCGGCGAAGACATGATCGGCCGAAACGCCGGCGCGCTCGAAGAACGCGCGGCGCGCCAACGTGAAGCCGTTGCTGTGGATGCCGTTGCTGGCGATGCCGATGACGCGGTCGCCAGGCACAATATCCCGGCCGACCAGGATGCGGTCGAGGGGCACCGTGCCGACCGCGGTGCCGACCAGGTCGAAGCCCTTCACCATGTCGGGCAATTGCGAGATCTCGCCGCCCGAGATCGACACGCCGGCTTGCCGCGCGCCCTCGGCGAGCCCGATCGCGATGCCGTCGAGCACCGCCGCGTCGGCCCGGTCGATCGCGATGTAATCGACCATCGATACGGGCCGCGCGCCGACGCAGAGGAGATCGTTGACGTTCATCGCGACGCAGTCGATGCCGACCGTGTCGTATTTCCCCATCATCTGCGCGACGACGGCCTTGGATCCGACCCCGTCGGTGCACAGCGCGAGCCCCGTTCCGCCGATATCGACGACGTTGGCGAAATAGCCGATTGGCAGTTGCACGGCACCGAAGCCAGTCCTGGGCCAGGTCGCGGTGACGCGCGCGATGATGTTGCGCAGCCCGGCATCGGCCTCGGCGACATCGACGCCGGACGCCTTATAGCCGTCAGGGACCCTGTTCGATCGTGTCACGTTTGCGGCTCGGATCGGAAGACGCGGTGGCACCGTATCGGGCCAAATGTCGGAGCCAATCTGTCATAATGGTCGACCGCTCGCGAGCGCAAATGAGGCTTGCGGGAGCCGCCGGAAAGCGATGGAGGCTACCCATGAACGAAGACCGCTTCAACATGGATATCCGCAAATTTCTGAAAACCGTTGGCGTCACCTCGCAGCGCGAGATCGAGCTCGCCGTGCGCAACGCGCTCGCTCAACGTAAGCTGTCGGAGCAGACGGTGCTCAAGCCGAAGGTGATCTTGCGCATCCCCGAGATCGGGCTCGAGCACGAGATCGACGGCGAGATCGGCCTAAGCTGATCCGGCGCTGGGTAGTGGGTCAGTTTCAATGTAACAGGCGGGGATTGCATGGGCCAGCTAGTCACCATGTTTGTGACGATCTTTATTGCCGAGCTTGGCGACAAGACGCAGGTCGCAACGGTGCTCTTTGCCTCTGAGCGTCCGGACGCACCGCTGATCGTATTCGCTGCGTCGGCGTGCGCCCTGGTACTTGGTGCCGGTATCTCGACCGCAATGGGCGCATTCGGCGGACGCTGGCTTGAGCAGGTCCCGCTCAAGCTCATAGCCGGAATCGGTTTCATCCTGATTGGGGCATGGTCTCTGTTCCAGCACTACCGCGGTGCGTAAGGGCTGTTACGTTAAAACTGACCCACTACCCGGCGCTGACGTCGCGACGCCGCATTGGCCGGCGCGGGTTAGCGTTGGGCGAGCGTCACGCCATAATTGCATGGCCCGCGCTGCATATTGCCGGTCAGCTGGCCGTTGGCGATCTGCCCGTTCAGGACAGACGAGCTGCCATCGCCGTTCCTGTGGTAGGCCGTCACGGCGCCGCTGCCATCGACCCGGCCCTTGTAGTGCAATTTGTGCCGCTTCCAGTCGGCGTATTCGATATTGATGACGCCGTTGCGAACCAGGGCCCGAGCCGGCCGTTGCGAAACGCAGCCGGAGCGATTGAGATCGCCCTCGGACAACCCCGACGATTCCAGCGTCAGCGAACCCGCATAGACTCCGTCGAAGGAGGCCGGCATTGCAGCCACGGCAGGGGGGGGCGGAGGCGGAGTCATGGCGACCGGAGGCGCCGTCGCGGCCGGCGGCGGTGGTGGTTGCTGCTGAGCGCAGGCGGCGATTGCGAGGAGTAAGCCGAGCACGTAGAGCTGCTTCATCGTCAAGCCCTCCCGGAGAGATGACCTACCGCAAATTCTCCTTTTTCAACCTTAGGTCTATTTTGCCGGAACGCAAGATCACTCGATCGTGATGGCGCTCATACCGAAACGGCGCGGCGACCATTGCCGCCATATCCCCATTCACCGCTCCGGGGTTCGCGGGGCTCATGCCCGCGCCCCGGAATGATTTTTTCTAGGTTACTTCACGTGCTTCTTGATGAACTCGTACACCGGCTGATGCGACACCTCGGTGTTGCGCTTCTCGTTGTCGAAATAGGTGATCTCGATGTCGCCGCCGGCCTTGCGGTAGTTGCTGACGAACCGCTCCGGCTCGTTGCCGGGGAAGCCGCCATCGGGATCGTGGTAGTCATGAGTTTCGTCGGGCCGGCCCTGGATCCAGATCGCCGGCGGCATGACGACCTTCTCGCCGCGCTCGAGGATCAGCATCGGGTTGCCCTCGACCATGTTGGCCTCGGTCTTCCAGTAGGTATCGTGCTTTTCCTTCATGCCGACCGCGAAAGCCGGCGGGTTCGGCTCGGCCGAGCGGCGGATCGCGTTCTTGTAGCGCGAGATCGGGTTGATGACCGGCCACAGCATGATGACGCCCTTGACGCTGGCGTCGACACCGCCGGGACCGGGGATCGCGGCGTAGCGCGAGTCGTTCGGCCGCATCGCCGCCAACATCGCCAGATGCCCGCCGCTCGATGCGCCGCCGAGCGTGACCTTGTCAGGGTCGATCTTCAGCTCCTTGGCACGCGCCTTGGCCCAGCGGACGCCGTAATTGATGTCCTGCAAGGTCGTGGGATAGCCGTCGGCGGCGTGCCGGAAATTCAGCGTGACCATGACGATTCCGCGCTGCGCCAGATATTCGCCCAGGCCGGTGCGGTCGTTGAGGTCGCCGTTGTTCCAGGCGCCGCCATGCAGATCGACATAGCAGGGGAACGGCCCCGCGCCTTCCGGCTTGAACACGCGCGCCATGATCTGGCGCTCGCCGTGCTTTAGATAGCAGACGTCTTCCTTGGTGAATTGAGGCATCGCCGATGGTCCTCCCTTGAATGCCGCGTCGTCCTTTTGGTGGCAGCCGCGTCGCGGAATAGTGATCCTCACCCTACCCCGCCGGCCGCGGCGCGACCAATGCGAATTTCGCGGGGCCGCGGGGCAGCCACGGCGAGCACGAGATTGCGTCGCTTGGCTCGCGATACAAAATAGAAGAATGGCGCGTGTCACTTCCACTCAACCCATGCTCCGAAGCCGATTTGAAGGCGGCCTTGACACGAGCCCGGCGCGAAACCACTTTCCCTGGTGTACTCGTTTTGTTCTCTGAAGTAGAGGGTCGCTGATCTTTTGCTGCTAAAAGCAAGGCCAGGTAATTTGCATCAAGCACTTGGATGGCATTTTGCTGCAGATTCCCTGCAAAAGCAGCAAACGGGGAGCGGTGGTCGGCCGAAACCCTTGCGTTCGGCCGGTTCTCGGCTTGAGATAAAGCTCGCAACAGCGCTGTTCGGCAGCGAGTAGCAGCGGCGGCAATAGGAAGGGAAGCGCCATGAAGCTGATGTGGTTCCACCTGATGCCCTACACCGAGCTTCCCGACGATTTCCGCGAGAAGCACCCCTCGGTGTGGGTCGATATCCATTCCTCGCTGTTCGACCCGCGTCGCGCCCATCACATGTACAACGACTTTATGGATGAGCTCGAATACGCGGCCGAATGCGGTTTCGATGCGGTCTGCGTCAACGAGCACCATTCAAACGGCTACGGGCTGATGCCCTCCCCCAATTTGATCGCCTCGTCCCTGGCGCGGCGCACGACCGACACCGCGATCTGCGTCATGGGCAATTCGCTCGCCCTCTACAACCCGCCGACCCGGGTGGCCGAGGAATTCGCGATGATCGACGTCATTTCGGGCGGCCGCCTGATCGCCGGCTTCCCGGTCGGCACGCCGATGGACACCTGTTTCGCCTACGGCCAAAACCCGTCGATGCTGCGCGAGCGCTATCTCGAGGCGCACGACCTCGTCGTCAAGGCCTGGACCGAGCCCGAGACCTTCGCCTGGAACGGCCGCTACAACCAGCAGCGCTACGTCAACATTTGGCCGCGCCCGGTGCAGCGGCCGCACCCGCCGGTGTGGATCCCGGGCGGCGGGTCGGTCGAGACCTGGCAATGGTGCGCCAAAATGGACTACGTCTACGCGTATCTCTCCTATTTCGGCTTCAAGGACGGCCGCGCCACGATGCAGGGCTTCTGGGAGGAGATGAAGCGGCTCGGCAAGGATTTGAACCCGTACCGTGCCGGCTTTCTGCAATTTGTCGGCGTCGCCGAAAGCCGCGAGCAGGCGATGGAGCTGTACCGCGAGCCGGCCGAATACTTCTATGGCCGCTGCCTGCGCGTCGATCCGCGCTGGGCGATGCCGCCCGGCTACATCACCGAGGCGACGCAGCGCGCCGGCATCCAGGGCCAGATCGGCCGCGCCGCCAGCCTCGATGCGCGGCAGAAGGCGCGCGCGACGACCCAGATGGAAGACATCGTCGAGCGCGGTTATGTGATCATCGGCTCGCCCGATGAAGTCGCCGAGCAGCTGACGACCGTCGCGACCGACCTCAATGTCGGCCACCTGATGATGCTGCTGCAGTTCGGCAGCATGGGAAAGGATCTCGCGAAGTACAACACCAAGCTGTTTGCGGAGCGGGTGTTGCCGAAACTGCGCGGCCTGTTCTCCGAATGGGAGGACAAATGGTGGCCCGCGCCGATGGCGCAGACCGAACGCGCCGCCCCCACCCCGTTCCACGCCGGCGCTATGGCGGCGGAGTAACTCGCTAGGACCGCCGGCGTCCCGCCGGCATGCCGGCCGTTCTAGCTCTTCTTGCGGTCGATGACGCCGGCCTCGCGCAGCGCGGCGATGTCGGCGTCGGTGTAGCCGAGAAGGTCGCGCAAGATTTCGGCGGTGTGCTGGCCGAAGCTCGGCGGCGCGGCGACCGGGCGCTGCGGCGCACCCGGAAACTTGATCGGCCGGCCGATGACGTGCATCGGCCCGATCGCCGCGTGCTCGGCCTCGACGACCATGTCGCGCGCTTGCGCATGCGGATGCGACAGTGCGGCGGTGACGCCGAGCACCGGCGCATGCGGGACATCGGATTCTGCAAGCCGCTTCTCCCATTCGGCGACGGTGCGCGTCTCGGTGACATCGGAAATCAGCCGGTCGAGTTCGTCGCGGTGGTCGCGCCGCAGGGTCGGCGTCAGAAAACGCGGATCGTTGGCGAGTTCGGGCCGCTCCAATGCCTCGCACAATTTGCCCCAGAAGCGCTCGGACAGAACGGCGATGATGATCGAGCCGTCGGATGCCGGAAAGCTGCCATAGGGCACGATGTTCGGGTGGCTCGATCCCATCGGCCCGGGATCCTCGCCGGTGATGAAAGCAAGCTGCGCAAAATAGCCGAGCATGCCGATGAGGCCGTCATAGAGGCTGATGTCGATCAGGCGGCCGCGGCCGGTCTGCGTGCGCTCGTGCAATGCGGCCAGGATCGCCATCGGCCCAAACACCCCGCCCACCATGTCGCCGAGCGGGATGCCGAGCTTCACCGGCATGTGGCCGCGCTCGCCATTGATGCTGAGCGCGCCCGACAACGCTTGCGTCACGATGTCGAAGGACGGCTTATCGCGCAGCGGGCCTGTGAGGCCAAAGCCGCTGATCGCACAGTAAATGAGGCGCGGGTTGATCGCCGCGAGCGCGTCGTAGCCCAGGCCGAGCCGGTCCATAACGCCGGGCCGGTAGTTCTCGACGAGGATGTCGGCCTTGGTCACAAGCTGGCGCAGGATGTCGGCGCCCGCCTTCTGCTGCAGGTCGACGACGAGGCTTTTCTTGTTGCGGTTGATGCCGAGAAAGTAGTGGCTCTCGCCGCCGACAAAGGGCGGGAAATGCCGGGTTTCGTCGCCGAGCCCCGGCGGCTCGATCTTCAGCACCTCGGCGCCGAGATCGCCGAGGCTCTGCGTGCAAAACGGGCCGGCCAGAACGCGGGTCAGGTCGATGACCGGATCCCCGAGAGCGGGCCGGCCCAGGTGCTTTCATCCTTCTTCAATTTACAACTCCAGCTGTCATTGCGAGCGCAGCGAAGCAATCTCGTTCGGGTTAAGCCTTCTGCAGATCGAGATTGCTTCGTCGCCTTTGGCTCCTCGCAATGACAAGTTTTGTTACTTCGCGGCGGTGACCATGATTTCGACCAGCACCTCGGGGCGCGCGAGATCGGCGCGGACACAGGCGCGGGCCGGCGGGTTCTGCGGATCGACCCACTCGTTCCACACCGAGTTCATGTCGCGGAACAGCGCCATGTCCTTGATCCACAGATTGGCGATCAGCAGGTTCGATTTGCTGGTGCCGGCCTCGCGCAGGTAATGGTCGATGCGCTCCAAAATCTGCGCGGTCTGGCCCTTGATGTCCTGGCTGGTGTCGCCGGCGGTCAGGCCGCACAGGTAGACCGTGTCGCCGCGCACGACGCACCGGCTCATGCGCGGGCCCGGCGGTTGGGTAATGTCGATGCGGCGAATATCGGCCATGTGTCCCTCCGTAATCCGATGAATGGCGCGGGCCAGTGTGGCCCGAGCCATCGGCGAAGGGAAGCCCGCTTGCCTGAGGTTCAGGTTTGCGCGGTCAGGTTTCGCTCGCCGGCACGAAGCAGAGGATCGTACCGCTAATCGGCGACCGGCACACGATGGCGCGCGCCACCGGGTTCGAGGTGCCGTGCAACACCTTCTCGTCGGGCACGTGGACCCATTTTGCGTCGAGAAAGGCCTCGTAGCCGTCGGCGGCGAGGCGGTATTCGACCGGCCGGCAATCGGCGATCGAACAGCAGGAGACGCCGCTGCCCGGCTGCTTCAGCGATTCAAACCAGCCGTGCAAGGCCGGGTCGGCATTTTCCGGCGGCGCCGCAACGGTCGCGCCAATCCCCAGCGCGGCAAAACACGCGAGCCACAGGATGGCGCTCGGCGGACGGAGCACGCCTCCTCCTCTCAGCGCGAGGCGGGGTGCCCCGCGCTGTCCCGCCGCCTGCAAATAACGGACCGCATCCGACAGCGCGACATGCAAACTCGCGCGTCCGGAAACGACCCCTCAGATGGGATTGTTCCGCCGATGAATTATTTGCGAAACGCCGCCGACCCGCAGTTTAACGCGGGTTAATTCAGCCGCCGCGGAGACCGCAATTTGCGGTCAACCGTTCGACGCGTCCTTATAGTTGACGATGCGCTTGCCGTAGGTGTGGATGCCGAAGGTGACCAGCGGCTGGTCGCCGAGCACGCGAAACGCATGCGGCCGGTTGATCGGCAACACGACCGTGACTCCCGGCTCGAGAATGACCTTTTCCATCTCGCCGTCGAGCCAGGCCTCTCCCCGCCCTGCAAGCACCATCAACGTCTCGACGTAGGGGTGCGAGTGAACCCGCGTCGCATAGCCCGGCGGCGAGGTCTGAATACCGGTCCGGATCGGCAGGCCGTCGCCGGTCTCGTCGCTGACGATCGGGCGATAGGTGGCGCCGCCGACGAAGGGAACGATGGGCTGTTCCGTTTCGCGGATCACCGTGATCGTGGCGGGACCATTCTCGGACATGATTGCCTCCGGCTGACCGAACGGGGGCAGTATAGCGCAGAATTGCGGCCGCCGCTGACAACACTGCGGCGTTGGGGAACCTAGGGATTCGGGAGCCTGTTCCCTCATAGCGGGCACCGGTCCCCGCAATAGCCCCTCAGCCCTATTCAATTGCCGGTCGAACCATGACGAAGTGCCAAAAATCTAAGAAGGCACATTCGAACGCGACCGGTCCGCGCCACCCGGACTTATGCCTCCGGGACTGGTACAAAGACGCGGTCATTTATCAGCTTCACGTCCGGGCGTTTTACGATTCAAATGAAGACGGGGTCGGCGATTTCCCCGGTTTGGCGCAGAAGCTCGATTACATCAAGGACCTGGGGGCCAATACGATCTGGCTGTTGCCGTTTTACGAATCGCCGTTGCGCGACGACGGTTACGACATCTCGGACTACACCGCGATCAATCCGGCCTACGGCACGCTGGACGATTTCCGCGATTTCGTCGACGCCGCGCACGCGCGTGAGATCCGCATCATTACCGAGCTCGTCGTCAACCACAGCTCCGACCAGCATCCCTGGTTTCAGCGCGCCCGCAACGCGCCGCCCGGCAGCGCCGAGCGCGACTACTATGTGTGGAGCGACACCGGTGATGAATTCGAGGAAGCGCGCATCATCTTCCTCGATTCCGAAGTGTCGAACTGGACCTGGGACCCGGTGGCGAAAGCCTATTATTGGCACCGCTTCTATGCCTGCCAGCCCGATCTGAATTTCGACAATCCGCGCGTCATCGAGGAGATCAAGGAGATCCTGAAATTCTGGTTGGACCTCGGGGTGGATGGGTTTCGCCTCGATGCGGTGCCGTATCTCGTCGAACGCGACGGAACGTCGAGCGAGAATTTGCGCGAGACGCACAGCGTGTTGAAGGTGATCCGGGCGGAGGCCGAACATCGCCGCCCGGATTGCGTGTTGCTGGCGGAAGCCAACCAACCGCCGGAGAGCACCCTGAGCTATTTCGGGCGCGGCGACGAATGCCACATGGCATTTCATTTCCCGCTGATGCCGCGGCTGTTCATGGCATTGGCGCAGGAGGAGCGCGCGCCGGTCGTCGATATCGTTGAACAGACATGCGCAATTCCAGAAGACTGCCAGTGGGCGCTGTTTCTGCGCAACCATGACGAGCTGACGCTAGAGATGGTGACCGAGGAAGAACGCAAATATCTGTGGCACGTCTATGCGACGCATCGCCGGCTGCGCATCAATCTCGGCATCCGCCGGCGGTTGGCGACGCTGCTGAACGGCGATCGCCGCCGCATCGAATTGATGAACAGCCTCTTGTTCTCGCTGAACGGCAGCCCAGTTGTCTATTACGGCGACGAGATCGGCATGGGCGACAACCCGTTTCTCGGCGACCGCGACGGCGTACGCACGCCGATGCAATGGGCGGCCGACCGCAACGCCGGGTTCTCCAAAGCCGATTACATCGATCTCTATCTGCCGCCGATCGAACACCGGTTTTTCGGCTACGACCTGGTTAACGTCGAGGAGCAGCGCAAGATGCGCTCCTCGCTGCTCAATTGGATGCGCTGGGTTATCAAGGTGCGCCAATCGCACCCCGCCTTTGCCCGCGGCGAGATCCGGTTTCTGGCGCCGGCAAACCAAAAGATGCTGGCCTATCTGCGGATCCTCGACACCGAGATCCTGCTCTGCGTCGTCAATTTGAGCGAGACCGCGCAGGCGGCCGAGCTGGATCTCGGCGAATGGGCCGGCCGGGTCCCCGTCGAGATGTTTGGCGGCTGTCCCTTCCCGGCGCTCCGCAAAGAACCGTACACGATCACCCTGCCGGGGCACGAATTCCTGTGGCTGAAGCTGTTCCCGCCGGAGGAGGTTGACCCGGCGCACGGCGTGCCGCACGAAGCCATGGACCGGCCGGACCTGCCGGCCGCCGACAAGCCTGTGCCGCCCCGCCCGCGCGAGAAGGCAGGCGCGAGGCAGGATCACCCGGCATCACATCGGAAATAGCGGGATATCTACGGCTACCAGCGATCCTCTCGATCTTGTTCGAGTTCCCGCATAAGCGTCTCAAAGCTCATGACTGGCTTGCGTGGGGGCGGCTGCCGCGCCGACACGGCCACGCGGCGGACCCTTTGCGGCCAGCGGAGCCAAGCTGTCAATTACCGGCGAGAAGCTTTAGACCGACCATCCGCATTCAACTGATGTAGCCGCGGACACGCGCTCATTCAATTCAGGTCCGCGCCTCGGTCGCTTCCCCCATCGCCCCTGCCCGTACTAGGATCGCACGCGGAGACTGCGGCGTCCTTGCGAGAAGCCGGGCGCAGCGCGGACCGGAGCGATGGAGGAAGGCTAATGGCGACGGGCAAGAAGATTGCGGTGGTGTGCACGGGCGCGGTCGGCGGCTATGCCGGCGCGCATATGGTCAAGGCCGGCGAGGACGTGACCTTCATCGATTTCTGGCCCGAGCATGTCGACCACATGAAACAGCACGGGTTGACGATCACCCATCTGCGCGATGTCGAGCCGTTCACGGTGCCGGCCCGCGCGCTCCATGTCACCGAGGCGCAGCAACTGTCGAAGGAGAAGCCGATCGACATCGCCTTTGTCTGCACCAAATCCTACGACACGGCCTGGGCGACGGCGCTGATCAAGCAATACCTGGCGCCCGATGGTTATGTCGTCTCGCTGCAGAATTGCATGAACGAGGAGACGATCGCCGGGGTCGTCGGCTGGGGCAAGACGCTGGGCTCGATCGCCAGCTCGATCACCGTCGAATTGCACGCGCCGGGGCAGATCCGCCGCGCCGCCGGCAAGTCCGGCTCGAAGCACACCGTGTTCCGGGTCGGCGAAGTACATGGCCGCATTACCGATCGCGCCAAGGAAGTCTGTGGCCTGCTCGCCAATGCCGACAGCGCCTTTGTCACCGAAAATATATGGGGCGAGCGCTGGTCGAAGCTGGTCACCAACGTCATGGGAAACGGTCTGTCCGCCTGCACCGGCCTGATCGGCCGCGAGGTCGTCAAGAACGACACACTACGCCATTTCTCCAACCGGCTCGGCAGCGAGGCGATCCGCGTCGGCCAGGCGCTCGGCTACACCTTCGACGAAGTCAGTCACATGGACCCCGAGACGCTGGCGCGCGCCGGCGAGGGGGATCCGGCGGCGCAGAAGGAAATCGACGAGCATCGCCTGGCGGTGGCGAATAGCGGCGGCGGCGAGCACCGCCCCTCGACCGGCCAGGACATGGTCAAGGGCCGCCGCACCGAAATCCCGTTCCTCAACGGCTTTGTCGCCAAGAAGGGCGAAGAGGTCGGCATCCCGACTCCGACCAATGCCATCCTGACCGACATCGTGCTGCGGGTCGAAAAGGGCGAGTTGAAGCCCGATCCCAAGCACATCACCGACCTGCGCTTGAACTGACGCCGGAGGCGTCATCCCGGGGCGAGGGCTCAAGCCCGCGAGCCCGGGATCCAGGAACACCGCCGTTGGCGGGCTATCCGCAATCGTCCGTGTTCATGGATCCCGGACCCGACCCTTCGGGCCGTTCCGGGATGACCACGTAGGGAGCGGTTAGAGATGCTCGCCATCGTCAACACGCCAGGAGGCATCGAGCCGGTCGCGATCCGCGAGGTGGCGGAGCCGGAATTGCGCCCGAACGAGGCTCTGGTCGCGGTGCACGCATTCTCGCTCAACCGCGGCGAATTGCGGCTGTTCCAGGTGCGGCCGGAAGGCTGGCGGCCCGGTCAGGACATCGCCGGGGTGGTGCAGCACGCCGCCGCCGACGGCAGCGGACCGCCGGCTGGTACCCGGGTCGTCGGGCTGACCGATCAAGCCGGCTGGGCGGAGCGCGCCGCGGTGCCGAGCCACCGCCTGGCGCCACTCGCGGACAATGTCTCGTTTGTCGCCGCTGCCGCTTTGCCGGTCGCCGGGCTGACGGCGCTGCGCACCCTGCGCTACGGCGCGCCGCTCCTCGGCAAGCGCGTGCTGATCACCGGCGCCGCTGGCGGGGTCGGCAACCTCGCGGTGCAGCTCGCGGTCCGTTCCGGCGCGTACGTCACGGCGGTCGCCGGCAGTCGGGAGCGCGGCCAGGTGCTCGACGGGCTCGGCGCCGCCGAGATCGTCACCAACATCGCCGAGGCCGATGGCCGCTTCGGCCTGATCTTGGAAGGCGCTGGCGGCAGTTCGCTGACGGCGGCAATCGGGCGCATCGAGGCACGCGGCACGATCGTCGTCTACGGCAATTCCTCCGGCGAGCCGACCCCGCTCAACTTCCGCGACTTCGCCGAGCACCAGAACGCGCGCATCCAGGCGTTTCATTACTTCACCTCGGAGCCCGAGGAGCGGTTCGCCCCCGATCTCGCGCTGCTCGCCGGGCTGATCGCCGACGGTTCGCTGAAACCGCGCATCGTCGAGCATAGCTGGCGCGAGCTGGCGCGCATCGGACCCCTGCTTCGCGACCGCCAGGTCCCGGGCAAGGCGATCTTTCACATCGAACAGAAATGAAGAGAGGAGACCGCGATGGCGATCAAGGTCGGTGACAAAATCCCGTCGGTGACATTGCACTATCTGGCTCCGGACGGGATGAAATCGGTGCCCTCGGAAGAATTCTTCGCCGGCAAAAAGATCGCCGTGTTCGGCTTGCCCGGAGCTTACACACGCACCTGCTCGTCGCGCCATCTGCCGGGCTATGTGACGAACGCGGGAGCGCTGCAGACGAAAGGCATCGATGCGGTCGCCTGCGTCTCGGTCAACGACGCGTTCGTCATGGATGCGTGGGGCAAGGAGCACGGCGCGCCGGGCAAGGTCACGATGCTCGGCGACGGCAGCGCCGAATTCACCGAGGCGATCGGGCTCACGGTCGACCGACGCTCTGCCGGCATGGGGATCCGGTCGCAGCGCTATTCGATGGTCATCGATGATGGAATTGTGACCGCGCTGAATGTCGAGCCGTCGGGCGAATACGGCCTCTCCAGCGCCGAAGCGATGCTGGAAAAGCTGTAGCCTCAACGCGCTCCCGACCATGGAACGGCTCACTCTGTACGGCAGCTTCACCTCGAGTTCGAGCTACAAGCCGATGCTGTATCTCGCGCTGGCGCGGCTGCCGTTTTCGTTTCGCACGGTCAACCTGAAATACGGCAAACAGAAGGAGCCGGACTATCTCGCGATCAACCGGTGGGGCGTCGTGCCGTCATTGCGCCATCGCGGGCTGACGATATTGCAGTCAAACGTGATCCTCGACTATCTGGCGCGCGAGACCGGCTATTTCGAAGGCGCAACCGAGCAGGAGTGCTGGGAGGCCCGCGAATGGCTGTCGTGGGAGGCCGACCACATCACCGCCGTCGCCAAGGTGCGCCACTCGGCGCGGTTCCGCGCCTCGCATCCCGAGGTCATCGCCGAATACCGCCCGAAAGCCGAGGCCGCGCTGTCGTTTGTCGATGAGACGTTGAAAGACCGAGAATGGCTCGTCGGCGATCACTGCACGATCGCGGATATCGGCTGCTGGGGTCGCATGGTGTTCATGGCGGAAGGCGGCTTCGAGATCGCGAACTGGCCCCACCTCGAAGCGTGGTCGCAGCACCTCAAGGCGATGCCGGGCTTTGCATTGCCCTACGATCTGATCCCGAGCAAGGACCGCGAATTCGATCCCGAGCCATAAAAGAAACCCTCCCCCGCAAGCGGGGGAGGGAGTCCGAGGCGAAGCCGAAGACGGGTGGAGCTTAGTGCAGGGCGTTGCTGCCGGCGGCGCTGCCGGAGTTGGTTCCGGCGCCGGCCAGCGCGAAGCCGATCGGCGGCCGTTCCGGCGCCTTGAAGCCCTGCGGCCGGTCGTCCTCGACAATGACGCCGTCGAGCGCCAGGCGGCCGTCGACGACCGACAGGGTCAGGACACCGCGCTCGCCTTCCTCTCCCGCTCGGTCGAGCAGGTGTTCGGCGATCGGGTCTTCGACGAGGCCCTGGATCGCCCGCTTCAACGGCCGGGCGCCAAAGGCCGGGTCCCAGCCCAGTTCGGCCAGCCGCCGCCGCGCCGTATCATCGGCGGCCAGGAGCAGGCCGCGTTCGGCGAGCCGCGCGTTCACGCGCGCCAGCTGGATGTCGACGATGCGCGCCATCTCGTCGCGACCCAAACGACCAAAGATCAAGACATCGTCGAGCCGGTTCAGGAATTCCGGCCGGAAGGCGCGTCGCACCGCATCCATGACCTCGTCGCGGGCATGCGCGACCGGCTCCTCCTCGCCGAGCGCCAGCAGCGCCTCGGCGCCGAGGTTCGACGTCATGATCAGGATCGCATGCCGGAAATCGGCGGTGCGGCCCTGACCATCCGTCAGGCGGCCGTCCTCCATGGCCTGGAGCAGCACGTTCAGCACATCGGGATGCGCCTTCTCGACCTCGTCGAGCAGCACGACCTGATACGGTTTCCGCCGGATCTTCTCGGCCAAAGTGCCGCCGTCGTCATAGCCGACATAGCCGGGAGGCGAGCCGATCATGCGCGATACCGTGTGCCGCTCCATGTACTCCGACATGTCGAGCCGGGTGATCGCGTTCTCGTCGTCGAACAGGAATTCAGCGAGCGCCTTCGCCAGCTCGGTCTTGCCGACACCGGTCGGCCCGAGGAACAGGAACGAGCCGGTCGGGCGCGCCGGGTCCTTGAGCCCGGCCCGCGAGCGCCGCACCGCTTTCGATACGGCGCGCACCGCCGCGGGCTGGCCGACGACGCGCTCGGCGAGCTTCTGCTCCATGTCCTTGAGGCGCTGCCGCTCGGCTTCGAGCATCTTCTCGACGGGAATGCCGGTCCAGCGCGTCACCACGGCGGCGACATCGCGCATCCCGACCTCCTCCCGTTCGGTCGATGCGCGCGCCTCCGCTTCGGCAAGGCGCTTTTCGAGATCGGGGATGACCGAATAAGTCAGCTCGCCGGCGCGGCTCCAATTCCCGTCGCGCTGGGCGCGTTCGAGATCGTTTTTTGCCTGATCGAGCTCTTCCTTCAAGCGGCGGCCCTCGGTGCGGCGCGATTGCGAGGCGCGCCACGCCTCCTCCATCGAGGCCTCTCCTTTCTCGGCCTCGGCGAGCTCGGTTTCGAGCTTCTGCAACCGCTCTTGCGAGGCACGGTCGGGCTCGGTCTTAAGCGCCTCTCGCTCGATCTTCAATTGCATGACGCGGCGGCTGATGCCGTCCAGCGTCTCGGGCTTGCTGTCGATCGCGATGCGGACCCGCGAGGCGGCCTCGTCGATCAGGTCGATCGCCTTGTCGGGCAGCCGCCGGTCGCCGATGTAGCGGCCGCCGAGCTGCACCGCCGCGACGATCGCGGCATCGGTGATGCGCACCCCGTGATGCACCTCGTAGCGGCTCTTCAGCCCGCGCAGGATCGACACCGCGTCGTCGGCCGACGGCTCGTCGATCGTCACTGGCTGGAAGCGCCTGGCCAGCGCCGCGTCCTTTTCGATATAGCGGCGGTATTCATCGGGGGTCGTGGCACCGATGCAGCGCAACTCGCCGCGCGCCAAGGCCGGCTTCAGCATGTTCGAAGCGTCGATGCCGCCATCGACGCGGCCGGCGCCGACCAGCATGTGCAATTCATCGATAAACACGATGATGCGGCCGGCGGCGGCCTGGATCTCGCCGAGGACGGCCTTCAGCCGCTCCTCGAATTCGCCGCGGAACTTGGCGCCGGCGAGGATCATGGTCAGGTCGAGCGCCAGCACGCGCCGGTCCTTCAGCCCCTCCGGCACATCGCCGGCAGCGAGCCGCTGCGCCAAGCCCTCGACAACCGCGGTCTTGCCGACCCCGGGTTCGCCGATCAGCACGGGATTGTTCTTCGTGCGTCGCGCCAGCACCTGGATCGTGCGGCGGATCTCGTCGTCGCGACCGATCACCGGGTCGAGCTTGCCTTGTCGCGCCTCCTCGGTCAGGTCGCGCGCGTATTTGGCGAGCGCCTCCCAATTCTGCTCGGCCGACGGTGCGTCGGCCTTGCGGCCCTGACGCATGCGCTCAACGGCTTCGGCAAGGGCTGAGGGATTGAGCCCGGCGCGTTTGAACAGCGGCTGCAACGGACCTTGCGCCGCGAGGCTCGCCAAGAGCCGTTCGGCGGTCACGAAACGGTCGCCGGTTTTGCGCGCCGCCTCGCTCGCATGCTGCAATACGGCCGCCAATTCCGGCGACATGAAAATTGGGTGCGGCCCTTCATCCGTCGCCTTCGGCAATCTTTCGAGGCGTTCCTCGGCGGCCGTTTTCAGCAGCTCGGGGTCGCCGCCGGCGTCGCGCACGACATGGCCGGCAAGACCCTCGGGGTCGTCGACCAGCGCCTTCAACAGGTGTTCGGGTAACAGGTTTTGATGGCGGCCGGCCAGGGCCTCCATCTGCGCGGCTTGCAAAATGCCGCGCGCGCGTTCGGTCAGGTTCGCGAAGTCCATCTAGGCACTCCGATGTGCCCGCCCTCCAAGAGGCACGGGAGGCGCCGCCCGCGGTCCGCACGATGCGCAACCGCTCGGCGCCGCTGCATAAATAGGAATTATTCCAAGAAGTTCCAGCGCTCAGCCGACGCCGATCCGGAAGCCGGCGAGGCCGTCGCGGGCGATATCGCCGGGCAGCTCAGTCTCCCAGCGCAGGTAGGCGCGCATCGCCTCCTGATTGCCGGCATGCCGGTCGTGGTTCCAGAAGATCGTGTCGATGCGCCGGCTGTCGGGCGGCTCGTCGGGCGAGGCGGCGAACGGCCGGCCCGCCGCTTGCCATGCCGCGACACCGCCCTCGACGAGCGCGACCGGCCGCCCAGCGATCTCGGCGAGATCAGCTGCCGCCAGCGCGCCAACCGCTTCGTCATCGGCGAACACCGCGATGCGGGTCGCGCGCAGAACGCTCGCCGGTAACCGGTCGAGCCGCGGCCGGATCGCCCAGACCGCGTCTTCGGGATGCGCCTTGCGATACTCCGCGCTCGGCATCACCGCGACGGCGGCAGCGCCGCCCTCAAGCCAATGCGCCGCCTCGGTCACCGTGATCCCGAGCACCTGGGGTAGTACCGGCGGGGGCGCGTCGTCGCCGGCCGCCAGCGACACACCGTCGAATGGACCGTCGAGCACCGCGACGTCCCAGCCCATTTGCTGCAGCCATTGCGCCGTCATGATCGCGCGGGTCATTGCATCGTCGACCAGCACGAGCCGCGCGCCGCGGATGCCGACCCAGCGGTCGATCGCCTGCACGAGCTGCCCGCCGGGCGCCGAAACCGAGCCGGGCAGGTGACCCTCAACAAATTCATCGGGGGTGCGCACGTCGAGCACAAAAGTCGTGCGCTCGGAATCGCCCTGCCACGCCTCAAGCGTTGCGCGGTCGATGCGGCGGATGCCGAATCGGGCGACAACGGCTTCGGCGCGTTCGCGCGCCGCCGCAAGGGTCTGCGGGGTCGCCGGATTTAGATTGCTCGTCGCGCCGTGTTCGAGGTCCAGGCCCGCAAGGCGCCAGGCCTGCGTGCCGCCTTCGAGCGAGAACACCGGGTTCGCCACCCCGGCTATGCGCAATGACTGCGCGCCGATGATGCCGCGAGTGCGGCCGGCGCAGGAGACGACGACCGTCGCCTCGGCATCCGGCACGAGATCGGCGAAACGCAGGACCAGCTCGGCGCCCGGGCAAGTGACCGCGCCGGGCACATGAAACCGTGCGTATTCGTCGAGCGGCCGGCTGTCGAGCACGATGATCGTCTCGCCGGCGCGGCGGCGCCGGTCGAGCTCGGCGGCGGTCATCGCCGGCGTCCCGTATTCGTGCTCGACGATCTCGGCAAAGGCCTTGCTCGGCACGTTCGTGCTCGGGAACAGCGGATGGTCCGCCGTTGACCAGGCGTGGACACCGCCTTGCAGCACATGGATCGAGGAATAGCCGAGCGCAGCGAGCCGGCGCGCGGCCTTCTTGGAAACCTCGTCGCCATCATCCAGCAGCACGATGGGACAGAAATGCCGCGGCACCAAATGCCCGATGATCAGTTCGAGACGGCTGTAGGGCGCACTGACCGCGAGCAGCGGATGGCCGGCGCCATGCTGCCCCTCCTCGCGCACGTCGAGAAACGCGACCTCCCCTCGCCCGCCCAACCATTGGCGCAGCTCTGCGACATCGATCGATTTTGCTCCATCTCCCGGCATCGCCGTTCCTCCATCACAGGCTACGATCGATCAGCGCGAGCAGGAGAGCGCGCTGGGCGGGCTCGGAGACGCGAAAGCGCTCCCATTCGGTCTCGAGGCGAATGTCCGCGAAAAGACCTGCCTTGTCCTCATGGAAGTGCAGCCAGGCCCTGCTCCTGCGGTAGAAGACGCCGGGGCGCGGCTCCTTCAGCCCGCGCCCCCTGATGGTCGCCAGCAGGTCGGCAAGAGCCGCGAGGGCTTCCGGACCGGCGTGCCGCATCGTCCCGCCACCGCTCGGCTAGGGCGTCGCGCCCATGCGCGTCTCATCGACAAAGCGCTCGGTCGCCGCATCGATTGCGCGCCCGGCGCGGCCGCGCGGCGCATGGATGTACAGACTGCGGCCACCGACCGGCTCGCGGACTCCTTCGCGCATAGGCGCCGGCGGCGGCAGCGGAATTTCGTACCGCACCGGCATGCCGTGATCGGCGAGCAAGGAATCCACGCGGTAGACGCTGTTCAGCTTGAACAGGCTTTTCACGAAGTTGGTCTGGCCGCGCATCAGCAGCCGCGCCGAGATCCCGCCGACTGCCTGAAACTCGCGCCAATGGATGTGCTTGCGATAGATCGCGCGCTGCGTCGCGACCAGCTCTTCGTAGAATTCGTGAAGCGGCAGCCGGGTCGGCAATACGGCGTGCTGAATGTCGAACAGGCGATAGTCGCGGGTCTGCAGGCGCCGTTCCTCGGTGACCCAGCTTTCGGTACCCGGATAGGGCGTGTTGACGCTGATGTTGATGACTTCCGGCTGCTCCAGACACCACTCGCGCACGATGCGAAAGCGCTCGTGGTCCCAATCCGGGTCGGCGATCAGATTGACCGCGACGTGGACGCCGAGCGAGCGGGCGAATTCGAGCGCCTCGAAATTGCGGCCGAGCGGCACCCGCTTGCGGTATTTCGTCAACCCCTCGTCATCGATCGCCTCGAGGCCGAGGAACATGTAGGCGACGCCGAGCTTCTTCCAGAAGCGGAACGCCTCCTTGTTGCGCAGCAGGACGTCGCCGCGGGTTTCAAGGTAATAGCGCTTCTCGATACCGGCCCGGGCGATCGCTTCGCCCAATTCCAGGCCATGCCGCTCATGCACGAAGGCGACGTCATCGACGATAAAGATGCCGGCTTCGCGGATGCGGCGCAGATCCTCGATGACCCGTTCCGGGCTCAACAGGCGATAGCTGCGCCCATAGAACGTCCACGCGCTGCAGAACGAACAATCCCACGGGCAGCCGCGTGAAAACTCGATCGAGGCGCACGGGTCGAGCACGCCGATGAAATATTTCCGCCGGTGCCGCACCAGATCGCGCGCCGGCAGGAGGTCGTCGAGCGAATGAACGAAAGCCGGCGGCGATCCCTCGCCGGACGCGGTGACGGCGCCCGGCACGGTCGCGAGATCGGCGGCCGCCTCGATCGCCGCCAGAAGCCGCGGGAAGCCGGCTTCGCCCTCGCCGCGCAGCACGCACTCGATCGCGCCTTCGCCATGATCGACGATCGCGTTGGCGACAAACGAGGCGCTGTGGCCGCCGACGCAGATGACCGTTTTCGGCAGCCGCGCTTTGACCGCCTTCGCGAGATCGACGATCTCGGGGATGTTGGCGAGGTAGTTGCACGAGAAAGCGATGACATCCGGCCGCCACGCATCGACCAGCCGGAAAAAGGCGCGATGCGTCTCGACCTGCAGATCGATGAGCCTGACCTCGTGCCCGGCCGCGCGCGCCGCGGCCGCGACGAGTTCGAGCCCCAAAGGCTCGAGCCGCAGGAAGATCTTCGTATACATCAGCGGTCCGGGATGGACCGCGAGGACTCTCATCGGAGCTGCCTCGTTTCCGCGCAAGGGGTCGCCGCCGAACGATCGCGCGTAATGCGCGAAACGTTCCGGGTTGCCTCAAATTTTTTGGTTCACATCCGCAACAGGCGCTTGACGTTGCCGCTGAGGATCTTGGCCTTGTCCTCGTCGCACAGCGGTATGCGGTGCACCCATTCGGTGCCGGGCTGGTTGTCGACAAAGGGGTAGTCGACCGAGAACAGGATGCGGTCGACCCCCATTTCCATCATGCAGCACAAAAGCGCCGGGTCGGAGAAGAAGCCGCTCGTCGTGATCCAGAAATGCTCGCGGAACGTGTCGCGGAACCAGTTCGGCCCGGCGCCGTCGCGCACCAGCGCCATGTTGATCCGCCACAGCAGGAACGGCAGCCCCTCGCCGAGATGCCCGAGGATTATCTTGAGCCCGGGATAGGCGTCGAAGACGCCGCTCAGCACCAGCCGGATGCCCTGGGTCGCGGTCTCGACCGTAAAGCCCCAGGCGGCGCGCAGGATGTTCGGGTACTTCTCGACGTAGTCTTTGTAATAGACGTCGATGACCGCCGGGTGCGGCACCGCCGGGTGCATGTAGAGCGGCACGTCGAGCGCCTGGGCCCGCTCGAAGATCGGCCAGAACCGCTTGTCGTCGAGAAAGAGGCCGCCGGTCAGCCCGTGCACCATCGCGCCCTTGAAGCCGAGTTTGGCGACGGCGCGCTCCAGCTCGTCGGCAGCTGCGTTCGGGTCGGCGGTCGGCAGCATCGCAAAACCGGCGAACCGGTCGGGGTAGGATCGCACGGTCTCGGCGAGCCGGTCGTTGGCGCCGCGCGCCAGCCGGACCGCCAGCTCCGCGTCGAGCCGCTGCACGGAGGGCGCGCCATGCGACAGCACCTGAATGTCGATTCCGGCCGCATCCATCTCGGCGATGCGGCCCTGCCCGACATCGTCGAGCCGGGCCGAGACCTTCGGTTGCCGGGTGACGTCGGAGCCCGTGATGTAAGGCTTCACCTCGGGGTCGAGATAATGCTCTTCGAGGGCAATGACCTGCGGCCTTGTCGCCATTCGCTCCCCCCGCTGCCAATCTGGCGCCAGCAATCGGCCGTTTGTATCAGGCAGGACCGGCGCCGTCAGGCCGATTCGTCGATCACCAGGGCGGGCTCGCCGAGCGGCGCAGGCGCCCTCTCGCCGAGCCGCAACTCGGCTTCCTGATGAATGATCCGCGCCAGTTCGGGCTGGCGCCCCAGCAATTCGTGGAAGTGCGCGATGTCGAGCAATAGCAGCATCGAGGGCTGGCTCGTGACGACCGTGGCGTTGCGCGGCGCGCCGGTCAGCAGCGCCAGCTCGCCGAAAAATTGGCCCGCGCCAAGATAGATCCGCTGCGAGGGCAGCTGCACCTCGACCTCGCCCTCGGCGATGAAATACATGCAATCGCCCGGATGTCCCCGGCGCATGACGACCAGGCCGGCCGGGTAGTCGCGGGGCCGCAACAGGCGCGCCACCTCGGCGATCAGCGAGGCGCTGATACTGTGAAAGAACGGCACCTTGGCGACCAATTCCCAGGTGCGCAGGAATTCGCGCCGCCGCAGTTCCTCGGCGTAGCCGTTGGCGAGGATGCCGGCCCACAGCGCGAACACGAGGATGCCGCCGATCATGACCGTCCCGGCGAGCACCCGTCCGCCGACCGTGTGCGGCACGACGTCGCCGTATCCGGTCGTCGTCATCGTCGCGATGCCCCACCACAGCGCGGCGGGGATCGAGCCGAACGCCTCCGGGTTCGCGTCGCGCTCGAGCAGATAGGCGATGCTGGACGCGGTCAGCAGAACGATCAGGAAGCCGAGCAGCACCGACAGGAGCGGCTGGCGGGCGTTGCTGACGACGCGGCCGAGAGCCGCGAGGCCCGGCGAATAGCGAATGTATTTGAAGGCCCAGACAAAGCCGAACAGACCGACCGAGGGCCCCTCCACGATCGCGATGACGCCGGGAAGGGCGCTGACCAGGTCGAACACCCCGCCGAGCGATATCGCCCACAGAAAACGCGCCCGCAGCGGCCGATAATGCTCGCCCGTCGGCGAGGCCGGGGCGGCGATCAGCCGCAGGATGTATTCGCCGCAGAAAAAGGCGGCAACGACATAAAAGCCAACGGCCAGCGCCAGGCCGTATTCCGCTTGAATGGGCGGGGCCGTCTCGGCCAGCATGATCGCGATGCCGGCAGCGACGATTGCGTGATGCAGCACCCGGAAGGCCCGCGCCGGCGGGTTGGGGCTATCCGGATCGAGGGTATCGTGCAGCAGCCCTAGGTCCATCGGCGGTATTCTAAGCATTACCGGCGCGCCGACTCACCCTTCAAGTTGGATGGTCATGCTGGGCGGGCACGAGCGCGCCGTTCCGCATCTACTCGAAATTGATCGGGAGGTCTTGACCAATCCGGTCGATCCGGCGTTCGGCGGCAACTCCACGGGACCGTGCCCCGGTTGGCGGCTCACTGAAATCCAGGGCGACCGCCCCTATACATAACCGTAAGGTGTAGGAGCCCTATTCCCAAGATAGGATGAGGGCGGCGGGCGCGCGGGACTCCTGGGATTTATCCCGCGCGCTGCAGCCGGCAGGCGTGGGGTTCGCCCCACGCCTGCTCCCATCAACGATACTGATAGGCAGCGAACAGCGTGAGCGTCCCCGAGCCAGCGGGCGTTCTGCGACCGTCCTAATTTCGCGACGTGAGGCGACGGTGCGATTTCCGGTTTGCGCCGATTTTTGCTATAGGACACTCCGCTCCACCGAAACCGCAGCGCTTTCGCCCCGTGTCGCTCCTGCCGAAATCGCCCCGCGCGCTGTTCGCTTTCCTGCACGATGTCGGGATGGCGGCGCTGTCGTTCGCGCTGGCGCTGTATTTGCGGCTCGGCGAGACCGCTTTGCAGTATGAGCCTCGGTTGACGCTGCTGTACGGCGCCGTCTTCACCGGGATCGCCGCTGTCGTCTTTCTGCTGACCGGACTTTATCGCGGGGTCTGGCGCTACGCCTCGCTGCCCGACATGTTCAATATCGCCCGCGCGGCGACATTGACCGAATTGATCTTTCTGCCGGTCATGTTCGCGTTCACCCGGCTGGAGACATTACCGCGCTCGACATTGCTGATCGACTGGCTGGTGTTGATCGCGCTGCTCGGGGGACCGCGCCTCGCCTATCGCGTCTTCAAGGACCGCGGCTTCGACCACATTGTCGAGCGCGCCCGCGGTCAGAGCGTGCCGGTGCTGCTGATCAGCACCAAGGAGGGCGCCGACACGTTCATCCGCGAAACGAGGCGCGACCGCAACGCCGTCTACCGGGTCGTCGGCATGCTGTCCGATACGGCCTCGCGGGTCGGGCGCGAGATCTACGGCGTACAGATCCTCGGCACGATCGACGATCTCGAAAAGGTGGTCGCGGCCCTCGACCGGCGCGGCCGGCGGCCGCAAAAGCTCGTGGTTGCGGCGCAGAATTTCGGCGGCGCCGAGATGCGGCGGCTGCTCGACCGCGCCGACTCGCTGGCGATCCCGCTGGCCCGCCTGCCGCGCGTTACGGAAGTCCGCCAGGACCTTGACGATCCGCTGCGGGCCGCGATGGAGTCGGCCCGGCCGATCGCCATCGAAGACCTGCTCGGCCGCCCGCAAGCGGTGCTCGACCGCGACGCGATGGCCCGCCTGATCGGCGGCCGGCGCATTCTGATCACCGGCGCCGGCGGCACGATCGGCTCGGAGCTCGCCCGCCAGATCGCCGCGCTCGACCCGAGCCGGCTGATCCTGGTCGATAATAGCGAATTCCTGCTCTACGCGATCAACAGCGAACTCGGCGAGCGCTACCCCGAACTGGCGATCCGCCCGATCCTCGGCGATGTGCGCGACCGCGGCCGGATCGACTCGGTCATCGTCGGTGAAGACCCGCAGATCGTGTTCCACGCCGCCGGCTTGAAACACGTGCCGATGGTCGAGGCCAACCCGATCGAGGGCGTGCTGACCAATGTGATCGGTACGCGCAATGTCGCCGAAGCGGCGCGCGCCCACGGGGTCGGGCTCGTCGTGATGATCTCGACCGACAAGGCGGTCAATCCGGCCAGCATCATGGGTGCGACCAAGCGCTTGGCCGAGGGGTTCTGCCAGGCGCTCGATCTGGCGGAGGCGCGGCGTCCGGCGGTCGGGACCCATTTTGTGACGGTGCGGTTCGGCAATGTGTTGGGCTCGACCGGCTCGGTCGTGCCGCTGTTCCAGCGCCAGCTGGCAATGGGCGGGCCGCTGACCGTCACCCATCCCGAGGTCAGTCGGTATTTCATGACGGTGCGCGAAGCGGTTGAGCTCGTGCTCGAGGCTTCCGCCACTCAGCCTGCGCCCGATCGGACCGCCGCAGATCGCGAAGCGCGCGGCAAAATCTTCGTGCTCGACATGGGCGAACCGGTCAAGATCGTCGATCTGGCGCGCCAGATGGTCCGGCTCGCGGGGTTGCGCCCGGAACGCGACATCGAGATCAGCTTTATCGGATTGCGGCCCGGCGAAAAATTGCACGAGGCCCTGTTCCACGCCGCCGAGGCGCCGGTGCCGACAACAAACCCGGCCCTGCGTCTGGCCGCGCCGCGCACCGCCGATTACGCCGTGCTCGGCCGCTCGATCGACGAATTGGAGGAGCAGGCCCGTGCCGGGCATGAGGCGCGGGTGCTGATTTTGCTGGAACGGCTGGTTCCGGAATATCGCCGCAGCGGCGCTGTCATTGGGTCTGCGGCAGCCGCAATGTAATTCGGCGCGGTGATTCGGGCGGGCCGCGCCTGCCCGGCCCTGAATTATTTCCTCAAGTGTGACACAGTTCACGCCTCCCGATAGGAGCGGAATGTAAACTGCGCTGCAATCGCCCCGCAGAACGGGCGAACGCCTAAAGAGCGGCAGGGAGGCCCTTGAGGCGCGGAGAGCTTCAACACAGGGAGGTTTAAAATGGCAGCAAGTTCACGTTCTCGCTTTGGGTTGGGATGGGTTCCGGACCTGCCGGACCATCGCGATCTGATGTACTCGGCGCCGCTGCAGCATCTGCAGCAGTTGCCGCCTTCCGTCGATCTGCGTCCGCAGATTTCGTTCCCGCCCTACGACCAGGGCCGCATCGGCAGCTGTACGGCCAACGCGATCGCCGCGGCGATTCAGTTCGACCGCATCAAGACCGGCAAGAGCCCTGATTTCACGCCGTCGCGGCTGTTCATCTACTACAACGAGCGGGTGATCGAGCACACGGCGCCTTCCGATTCCGGGGCCCAGATCCGCGACGGCATCAAGAGCGTTGCCAAGCAAGGCGCCTGCAAGGAGACGACCTGGCCGTATGACGACACGCCGGCCGATCCGAATACGCAGCTGTTCCCGCATGATAGTCCACCGGCGACGAAGCCGCCCGCGGCCGCCTATCACGAAGCTGAGGGTTGTCGGGCGGTGTCGTATTTACGGGTGCAGCAATCCTTGGCGCAGATGAAGGGCTGTCTCGCCCAGGGCTTCCCGTTCGTCCTGGGCTTCACGGTCTATACCAGCATGTGGGACGCCGGCGGCAATCCGGTGACGGTGCTGCCGATGCCGAGCGGCACTGACTCCGTCGCCGGCGGCCACGCGGTGATCGGGGTCGGTTACGACGATTCGAAGCAGCTGTTCACGATCCGCAACTCGTGGGGCTCGAACGTGCAGGATCACGGCTATTTCTACATGCCGTACGCCTACGCTACCGACCCCCACTTGGCCCAGGATTTCTGGACGATCCGCGGCATGACCAATTGATTGGCGACGGCGACGGCGCGATCTGATCAGCGATGAGGTTTGGTGCGCTGATCGGACTCGCGCTGATCGCAACGGGTGGGATGTACGATATGGCTCCGGCGCAAGCGTCCCATCCGTCAATCAGGGTCAGGGATGACGGCTCGGCGGGCGGCAGAGTGCAGCTGCCGCTCGGCCGGGAGCTGGAGGTGGAGCTCGCGGCCAACCCGACCACCGGTTACACGTGGCGATTGGATACCGGCAACGCGCCGCTGCTCCAGCTCAAGTCACGCCGTTATGAGTCGAGCGCGTTATCGGGTGCGGCGCCGCGCTACGGTTCGGGCGGCAGGGACCGCTTTGTCTTTGAAGCCGCCGGGACCGGCACCGCGCAATTGCATTTCGAATATCGCAGGGGTCCGGCCGGCGAGCCCGCCCGAACCTACGACCTGACCATCGATGTCGTGCCCTGAGGAACCGCATCGCGAGGCGGCCGGACCGGGCGGGACACGGCGCCGTTCGGGCGGCGCCGCGGCTTTATGCGATGACCTTCACGGCGCGTAATTCGTCGAGGGTCGCGCGGTCGTAGCCGAGCAGCGACGACAGCACCTCGTCGGTGTGCTCGCCCGGCGTCGGCACATGCCCGACCCGGCCCGGCGTCTTCGACATCTTGATCGTGGCGCCGGGCAAATACATCTCGCCGGCCAGCGCGTCGGGCATCTTGACCAGCATCTCGCGTTCCCAGAGATGCGGGTCCTCGGCGGCTTGCGGGATCGTCTTCACCGGTGCGACCGGGATTTCGGCGGCCTGCAAGGTCGAGACGATGTGGTCGACCGTGTTCTGCTCGCACCATTTGGCGACCGCGACCTTGCGCGGATCGTCCTGCCCGACGCGGCTCGTATAGCCCTCGGCCCGGGCAGTCGTATCGCCGGTGGCGATCTGCATCAGGCGGGTCGCCATTTCGCGGCCGGAGGCGGAAATCACGACATGGCCGTCCTTCGCCTTGTAGGGCGGCCGCCCGGCCTCGCCGCCTTCCTGGCCGGTCGCGAGGTAATACGACAGCGGGATCTCGACCATCGTGAAGCCGGAATCGAGGAGGCAGCAATCGACCACCTGCCCCTCGCCGGTGCGGTCGCGATGCCGGAGCGCCGCCAAGGTGCCGATCGTCGCGTGCAGCGAGGTGTAGCGGTCGACCAGCGAGGTGGCGGCGCCAAGCGGCCGTCCGACCGGCGCGCCGGTCAGCGACATCAGCCCGCTCATCGCCTGGCCGAGCGGATCGAAGGCCGGGCGCTCGCGATAGGGGCCGTACTGCCCGAAGCCCGACACCGAGACGAGAATGATGTCTTTCTTCAGCTCGCACAGCCGCTCGTAACCGAACCCCATCTTCTCCATGACGCCGGGACGGAAATTCTGCAGGACGATGTCGGCGGTCGGCACCATTGCGGCGAAGATCTCCTTGCCGCGCTCGGTGCGCATGTCGAGACAAAGGCTCTTCTTGCCGCGGTTGTAGACCGAGAAATAGACGCTCTGGCCGCGCACGACCGGTTCCGAGCGGCGCGTTTCCTCGCCGCCGATTTTCTCGATCTTGATGACCTCGGCGCCGAGATCGGAGAGGATCATGCCGCCGCGCGGCCCGGCCTGATACCGCGCCAATTCCAGAACCCGCACGCCTTCGAGGCTGCCGCCCATCGCGCTTCTCCCGAGTGCCGCACCGCCCGGGGGTGACAAGCCGCCCGGTTCGGCTACGATATTGCGCCCGCCGGGAGCGCGAGGGAAGGAGAGCAAACGATGGCCTATGACTTCATTCTGACCGAGCGCCTCGACGGCTGCGCGATCGTCACGCTGAACCGTCCGGAAAAGCTCAATGCGCTGAGTTTCCCGCTGATGAGCGAACTCGACGAGGCGCTGACCGAATATGAGCGGGACGAGGCGATCAAGGCCGTCATCCTGACCGGCGCCGGCGACCGCGCCTTCTCGGCCGGCGCCGACATCCACGAGATGGCGGGGCTCAGCAGCGAGGAATTGGCGGAGCGCAGCGACATCCGCGGCCGCATCAGCTGGCACATCGCGAATTATCCAAAGCCGCTGATCGGCGCGATCAACGGCCTGGCTTACGGCGGCGCGGCGCTCCTGTCGTCGTCGCTCGATCTGCGGATCGGCTGCGAGAAGACGCAGTTCCGCTTTCTCGCGGCGAGTTACGGGCGGGTCAACTCCACCTGGTCGTTGCCGGCGCTGGTCGGCATCCCGAAGGCGAGGGAATTGCTCTACACCGGCCGCATCGTCGCGGCGGACGAAGCCGAGCGGATTGGTCTGCTGAACCAGGTCGTACCTTCGGCCAAACTGCGCGAAGCGGCGATCGGGATGGCGCAGATGATCGCGAAGAACGACGCGCGCATGGTGCAGGGCATCAAGCGCCTGCTGCACGAAGGCATGGGTCTCGACTGGCAGGGCCGCTACGATCTCGAAGACGAGGCGCGCGCGACATACCTCGCCGCCGGCCACCCGCGCGACGGCTTCAAGGACTTCCTCGCCCGCAAGCCGGCGCGCGTCTAGCCGCTCGCGCTATGACGGCACGGATCAATCTCGACGAGAAGTTCAGCCTGTTCGCCGAACACTGGCGGCCCAAGATCATCGTCGCCGCCAACGGCCAGGAGGTGAAGATCGTCAAGGTCCAGGGCGAATTTCCGTGGCATCACCATGAAAACGAGGACGAGTTCTTCCTCGTCTGGAAGGGCCGGTTCCGCGTTGAATTCCGAGACCGAATCGTCGAATTAGGACCGGGCGAATGCGTCGTGGTGCCGCGCGGCGTCGAGCACCGCACCTGCGCCGACGAGGAGGCGGAGATCCTGCTGATCGAACCGGCCGGCGTCCTCAATACCGGTAATGTCACCGACGCCGACTTCACCGCGCCGACCGGTGTAGCGATTTAGGAAGTCCTGGCCGGCGGCACCGCGGCCGCGAAGCGGCGTCGGGTGATCGGCGCGTTCAAGATGTTGGACACGTCGATCTCCGGCATCTCGATATGGATCATGCGCAATACCGCATTGGCGAGTTGGTTGTAGTCGCGGAAATTCTGCCGGAGCCAGCCGCGCCAATTCGGCATGCCACCGCTGGCGTGCAGTTCGAACGCCGACTCGCGCCCGTCGAGCGCCGACGACACGTGATCCCAGGCCAACTGCAGCAGGGCCGAGCGCTGCAACGCGGTCCAGCCGCCACCGCCGAAGGATTCTTCGAGCCCTGCGGCAAGTTCAGGCGCCGCGAGGTCGCTGTCGGCCGGCGCGACGACCAATGATAAGCCCGGCAAGATGCGCAGGATTTCCGAGATGCGCTGGCGCGCCTTGAACAGCGCGATGCCGCCCGGCGCGAGGTGACAGTGGTTCGGGAAGCAATAGCCGGCCGCGGTGAATTCGGGGTCGCGCTCGGCGGCGGCGATGCAGCTGCGCACGGTCTGCACCTCGACGATCACATCGACGAGATATTCGACGGTCGGCTCGTGCTCTTTGAGGGCCATTGCATCGGCCAAGGCGAGCGCCAGGCCCAAGGTGAACTCGGCCTTGGCGAGCCAGCCATAAAGGTGATGCCAGCGCAGCCAGCGTGCGATCGGATCGGGGTTGGGCCCGACGAAAAACACGCGCTCCCACGGCACGAACACATTATCGAGCCACATCTGGCCATCGAGCTCGTCAAAGCGTAGCGACAGAGGCGCGATAAAGGGACTGGTCTCGCGCGTTACGGGCTTGCGGCATAGAACCGTCACTCCCGACGCGCCGACCGGCACGATAAAGCCGGCGCGCTTGCCGTCGATGTCGATGCCCGACATGCCGCCGATATACACATCCTCGGCATAGGCGGGACTCGTATGCATACCGAGCCTGCCGCCGATGACGACGCCGGCATCGGTCTCGCGCACCAGCTTCAGCGCGACCCGGTCGGCGGGGTCGGGCTGCAACCGCTGGCCGATGATCGGCGCGCCGCCGCAATAGGTGATGAAGCGGCCGGTGCGCGCGATCATGTGCCGATACGCAAGCGCGTTATCGATCTGCTCTGGCGAGACGTTCTGCGCCTGCACCGTCGTCAGAATGCCGAGCGCGATCAGATTGCCGTAGGCCCGGTCATGCGTGATGTTGCCGGCGCTGACAAAGAACGTCTTGGCGAAGGACCGGCCCATGCCGATCAGATCTTCCTTGCGGCGCGGCACTACGAACGCCCACGGCATCCGCTCGCCGCCTTTATCAGGTGCGAGCAGGATATCCTGCCATTCCGGATCGGAGTGACGGTCGTACCAGCCGACGTATTCCTCGACCATCGCCCGCGTCGCCGGATGAGTCGTGACATCCTCGACCGCGCCGCTGCCCATGACCCAGACCTTGCGCTCGTCGCGCAAGGCCTCGCGGTATTCGGCGCCGGTGCGCATTGACGCTCAGTTCTTAGGAGGCGGCGCCGCTACAGGCACCGTATTCGTGCGGCGCGGCGCGAGCGGCGCGGCCGGGATATTGCTGACGTTGATTTCCGGCATCGGCATGTCGATCGCGCGCAATACGGCATTCGCCAATTCGTTATAGCTCGCGAACTTTTGCCGGAGCCGGCCGCGCCACGCCGGCATCCCACCGCTGGCATGCAATTCGAAGGCCGACTCGCGGCCGTCGAGCCCCGATGACACATGGTCCCACGCCATCTGCAACAGTGCCGAGCGCTGCAACGCGGTCCAGCCGCCGCCGCCGAACGATTCCTCTAGGCCCTCTTTCAATTCCGGCGTCGCGAGATCGGTGTCGCTGGGCGCGACGACCAGCGACGAACCCGGGATGATGCGCAACAGCTCGGAGATGCGCTGCCGCGCCTTGAAGATCGCGATGCCGCCAGGCAGCAGATGCAGATAATTGGCGCTGCAATTGCCGCCGACCGTGTAGCTCGGGTCGCGCTCGGCGGCAGCGAGACAGCTGCGCGCGGTCTGCACGTCGGCGATCAGATCGACGAGGTATTCGACGGTCGGTTCGTGCTCTTTGAGGGCCATCGCGTCGGTGAGCGCGAGCGCTAAGCCCAGCGTGAATTCCGCCTTGGCCAGCCACCCGTAGAGGTGATGCCAGAGGAGCCAGGTCGCGATCGGCTCGGGTGACGGCTCGACCAGGAACACGCGCTCCCACGGGATGAACACATTGTCGAGCCACATCTGGCCGTCCAGTTCATCGAAGCGCGACGACAATGGCGACACGAAACGGTTGGGGTGACGCGAAGCAATCTTGCGGCACACCGTGATAACGCCGGGATCGGCGACCGGCACGATGAAGCTGGCGTTATGCTCGCCGATTTTGACGCCGTTCAGCGCACCGACATAGACGTCCTCGGCATAGGCCGGGCTCGTATGCATGCCGAGCCGGCCGCTGATCACGATCCCCGCGTCGGTCTCGCGCACGAGCTTCAGCGCGACGCGGTCGGCCGGATCGGCGCGCAGCCGAAAGCCGATCGGCGCGGCCCCGCCACAGAACGTCAGAAATCGCCCTGTGGCGGCGATCGTTTCGCGATAGGCTGCGGCATCGGCGATCTGTTTCGCCGAGACATTGCGCTCCTGCACCGCCGTCAGCACGCCCATCGAGATCAGATGGCCATAAGCGGGCGTGTGCGTGATGTTGCCGGCCGACAGGAAGATGGTCTTCGCGAACGACCGGCCCATGCCGATCAGATCGTCGGAGGTCTTCGGCAGCACATAGGCCCAGGCGGTGCGCTCGCGCTCCGGAGTCCGCTGTGAGAAAAGGATGTCTTCCCATTCCGGATCGAGATACCGGTCGTACCAGGCGACATATTCCTCGACCATCGCGGCGGTCGCCGGATGCGTCGTGACGTCCTCGACCTTGCCTTCGCCGAGCACCCACACCTTGCGCCCATCGCGTAATGCCTCGCGATATTCGGCGCCGGTCCGCATTGTACCCCCTGCATCTGTCATCTGCCGGACCGCCATAGGTCGCTGAATTGCACCGCGACGACCTCCGGGTATGGGACATCCTCGTCGAGAACACTCATATGCCGCGCGAAATCGTTGATCGCAGCGACCGAAGGCTCGCCGATCGAGGCGTCGTAGAATGGCAGGTCGCGTTCGACGATGCCGGCGATCAGCCCGGCTTCGCGCGGCGGGAAGCGCTTGTCCCCGGCCTCGGTCGCGCGCGACACATTGGCCTTCAAGGCGTTCTGGGTCGCCACCAGCGCACGCACCGCCGCGGCCGCAGTCTCCGGCGAGCGCTCGATCAGCCGGTCCGTCGTCGCGAGCACCGGCATCGTGTAGTCGAAGCAACCCGGCGGCCCGTCGCCGCGCCGCACATCGAGCACGATCGTGCCTGTGCCGCTCGTCACCGCGATTTCGGTCGCCATGCCGTTCGCCCAGAAGCCGTCGATCTCGCCCCTCTGCAAAGCTTGCGCCGCCGTCAGCCCGAAATTGACGCTGGCCCCGGTGGCGCCCGGCCCAGTTGTTCCAGGTACAGGACCTATCCGGATATCGTTGCGGCGCGGCTCGAGGCCGGCGGCGGTCAACAGGCCGCGCAGTCCCATCTCGACCCACGGCGCGGCGCCGATGCGCCGGCCCTTGAGCGCCGAGAGATCGCCGCGCGCGATGCCGAGCTCCTTGCGCATGACGAGAAACCAATACATGCCCTGCGCCAGAGCCCCGAGCAGTTTGACGCCGCGCCATTCGGTGAAGGCGGCAAGCGCGCCATGCGCCGCTCCGCCGACAAAATCGACGGCGCCGTCGCGCAATGCCTCATAAGCGCGATCGACCGGGAAGATCAGCTCGGCCGAGACGTCGAGCCCCTCGCGCTCGAAGAAGCCGAGCTCAGCCGCGGCCAGGGCCGGGAAATACGAATTCGAGATCAGGTCCGGTATCGCGAGCTTCATGCCTTCCTGTTCCCTTTTCAGGATCGCGACTATAGGCTGCGCCCGGGAAGCTAGGAAGATCGCCCAGTGGCTGTCATTGCGAGCGAAGCGACGCAATCTCCCGCCGATCCTGGCTCGTCGGAGGCAGATTGCTTCGTCGCTGCGCTCCTCGCAATGACAAGCAAAAGGATGACCAATAGAAGGAGCCGCTATTCCTGCTCTGTGATCTTTGTGATCTCTGTGACTCTGTGGTGATATTTACTTACGGTAATGGTGGCCGGGCAGGCCCGGCACCTTGACCCGTATTGAATAAACCGAGGTGCGGGCGGTGAAGAAGATCGTCTTCATGTCCGGCCCGCCAAAGCACAGATTGGCCGGCACTTCCGGCGTGCGGATCACGCCTAGCTTTTCGCCGTTCGGCGCGAACACCCAGGTGCCGCCCGGCCCGGTGCAATAGACCCGGCCCTCGAGGTCGACTTTCATGCCGTCGGGCACTCCCTCCGGCTCGTCCGAGGACATATCGGCGAAGATGCGCCGCCGTACCATATTGCCGACGCTGTCCAGCTCGATCGCGTGGATGTACATCGCCTGCCGCGTGTTCGCGACATAAAGCACCCGCTCGTCCGGCGAGAAAGCGAGCCCGTTCGGATATTCGAAATCGGCGACATGGCTGGCCGAGCCGTCGGGCCTGACGCGATAGATCGCGGACGGATCGAGCTCACGTTCGGTCAGCGCTATCCGCAGACCGGGGTTGGTGAAATAGATGCTGCCGTCGGATTTGCAGACGAGGTCATTCGGCCGGCTGAGGCGCTTCCCCTCGAAGCGGTCGATCAGCACCTCCGACGAAGCAAACTTGCCGTCGGCCGGCCAGCGCGTCAGCCGGCGGTTGCCGCCCTCGCAGAGGACGAGGCGGCCTTGCGGATCGAAAGTTGTGCCGTTGCCCTCGCCGGTGTTCTCGCGCAGCAATTCGGCGGGTCCACCCGGCCGGATGCGATAGAACCTGCTCGCCCGCACATCGACGAAATAATAGAAACCGTCGGGGTGCCACAGGGGGCCTTCGGTGAACACGAAACCGGTCGCGAGGCGCTCGGCCTCGGCCTGATCGACGATTTGCGAGAGCCCGTTCATCGCGTTTCTCCCCTCTTTCGGTTTGCGGCTTTGCTCTATCCTAGCCGAGCCAACCCAAAAGACGCCAACGCAAGATCGCAAGGAGGCGAGGATGGCCCCGGATCCCAACTGCATATTCTGCAAGATCGTCGCCGGCGAGATCCCCTGCTTCAAGATCTATGAGGATGCCGCAACGCTCGCCTTTATGGACATCAACCCGGTGCATGATGGGCATTGTTTGGTGATCCCGAAGGCGCATTCCGCGAATGTGTTCGAAATCGCCCCGGAGAACGTCGCGGCCGCCGCCCGTAGCGCGACGAAGGTGGCGAAGGCGGTCAACGCCGCGGTCCCATGCGACGGGATCAATCTGATGCAGGCGAACGGCGAAGGGGCCGGCCAATCGGTTGGCCACTTCCACCTGCACATCATCCCGCGGCGCAGGGATGACCGGCTTCTCTTCAACTGGAATCCGAAATCCGGCGATCGCGGCCACATCGCCGCCTTGGCCGCGCGGATCCGCGAATTTCTGTAGCGGATCAGCTTTCGGCGGGGGCGGCGTCGTCGATGACCAACTGCACCGCGTCGCCGCCACGATAGTCGTCGCGGCGTAAATAGCCGGCGACATGGATCGCGCGTCCGCGCGCGCCCAAGAGAAATTCGCCGAGCGGGGTCTCGGCGGCGCGAAAGGCGATCGCCTTGAGGCGCGACGGCCCGATCGGATCGGCCAAGGTGCAGCGCACATGGTTGGTGCCGATCGGCTCGACAAACGCGACCTGCACGCCGGGGAACGCGAAGCGCGGCTCCGGATTGGCGGCGCCGAACGGCGCCAATGCCGCGATGTGCTCGATGACCCCGCCCTGCGCGCCGGCGACGGACAACGCTCCGTCGATCGCCAATTCCGGCACCAGCCGCTCGCTTACAATTCCGTCGCCGAGCCGCTCGACGAGAAATTCGCGCAAGCCGTCGAGCTTGTCCTCGGCAACCGTGAAGCCGGCCGCCATCGCATGGCCGCCGCCATTGATCAGAAGCCCGGCCTGGCGCGCCGCGATGACCGCCGGGCCGAGCGCCACCCCCGGCACGGAGCGGCCGGACCCCTTGCCGGTGCCGTCGCCCAGCGCGACGACGCAAGCCGGCCGCTCGTAGCGCTCCTTCAGCCGCGCCGCGACGATGCCGATGACCCCGGGATGCCAGCCCTCGGCTGCAGCGAACACCAATGCCGGCGATTGCGGTGTCGTCTCGACCAGCGCGATCGCCGCCTTGAGGGTCTGCGCCTCGATCTCGCGGCGCTCACGGTTGTGGCCGTCGAGGCGCTGCGCCAATTCGGTCGCGAGCGCCGGATCGTCGGTCGACAACAGGCGAGCGCCGAGATCGGCGGCGCCGACCCGGCCGCCGGCATTGACCCGCGGCCCCCATACAAAGCCGAGCTTATAGGCGTCGATCGGCCCGTTTGACCCATTTGTGGCCGCGACCGCCGCAAGCGCCTTGAGGCCCGGATTGGCGGCGCTCCGCATGACCCGGAGGCCTTGCGAGACAAGCGCGCGGTTGAGGCCGGACAGCGGCACGACATCGCACACCGTGCCGAGCGCGACGAGATCGAGCCACTGCAGCAGATCGGGCTCGGGCCGGTCGCCATACCAGCCCGCCTCGCGCAGAGCCCTGTTCAGCGCGACGACGAGCAGAAACGCGACGCCGACCGCGGCGAGCACGCCGTGCGGGCTCTGCTCGTCGAGCCGGTTCGGATTGAGATGCGCGAGCGCCGGTGGCAGGCGCGGTTCGGTCACGTGATGATCGACAACGATAATGTCGAGCCCCGCCTCCGCCGCAGCGGCGAGCGGCTCGTGCGCCGTCGCGCCGCAATCGACCGTGACGACGACCGCCGCGCCATCGGCCTTCAGGCGCAGCAGCGCCGGCGTGTTCGGGCCGTAGCCTTCGCGCATCCGGTCGGGGACATAGACCGAAGCGTGCGCCCCGATCGCCGCGAAAAAGCGCAACAACAGCGCCGCCGACGTCGCGCCATCGACATCGTAATCGCCGAATACGACGATCGGCTCGCCCTGCTGCGCCGCGCGCAGCAGCCGCGCCACCGCGCGATCCATATCGCGCAAATGCGCCGGATCGGGCAACTGATCGCGCAGCCGCGGCGCCAGAAAGCCCGGCGCCTCGTCAACCGCTACGCCGCGCTGTGCCAGGAGCCTTCCGACGATTTCGGGCAACGCATGCCGCTCGGCGATTGCTGCTGCGAGACCTGGATCGGCCTCTCGCAAGCGCCAGCGTCGGCCGCACACCGACCGCTCTACGCCGAGGAACGGTGCCGCCGGCTCCCCCAAAGTCATGCCGTCCATGCGCCATCGTCACCGCGGCGGCGGCCAGGGTCGAGCAATCGCCTCAGAGCGTTGCCGAGCGCCGCGCTCCCGCGTCCGCCGGGATGGAACCTAGTACGGTGCGCCCGAATCGATTTAGCGGCCGAGCGGCGCGAAGGGCTGCTTGCGGGTGAAGTCGTGGTTCGCCTCGACATAGCGCACCGTGCCGGTCTTCGACCGCATCACGACCGAATGAGTGAAAGCGCCGCCCGGAACCCGGCGTACCCCGCGCAACATCGCGCCGTTGGTGACCCCGGTCGCGGCGAACATGACATCGCCATGCGCCAGGTCGAGCAGGTCGTATTTGCGGTTGAGATCGGTGATGCCGAGGCGCCGCGCGCGACCCCGCTCGTCATCGTTGCGGAACAGCAGCCTTCCCTGCATCTGCCCGCCGATGCAGCGCAATGCCGCCGCCGCCAGCACGCCTTCGGGCGCGCCGCCTGAGCCCATGTAGATGTCGATGCCGGTCTCCGGGCTCGAGGTGGCGATGACCCCGGCAACATCGCCGTCGCCGATCAGCATGATGCGGGCGCCGGCTTCGCGCACCTTGGCGATCAGGTCCGCGTGGCGGGGCCGGTCGAGAATGCAGACGACGAGATCGGCGATTTCCGCCTTTTTGGCCTGTGCGAGGTTCTTCAAATTCTCGGCCGGCGTCCGGTCGAGATCGACGATGCCGGGAGGAAGGCCGCCGCCGACCGCGATCTTGTCCATGTAGACATCGGGTGCGTTGAGGAAGCCGCCGTCATCCGCCATCGCCAGCACGGCGAGCGCGTTGGCGCCGCCCTTGGCGGTGATCGTCGTGCCTTCGAGCGGGTCGAGCGCGATATCGATCTTGGGCCCGTGCCCCGCACCGACCTTCTCGCCGATATACAGCATCGGCGCCTCGTCGCGTTCGCCCTCGCCGATGACGACCGTGCCGTCGATCGAGAGACTGTTCAGCGCCTGGCGCATCGCGTCGACAGCGGCCTGGTCGGCCGCCTTCTCGTCGCCCCGTCCCATGAGCCGCGAGGCCGACAATGCCGCCGCCTCGGTCACGCGAACCGCTTCGAGCGCGAGATTGCGGTCCATGCTGGAATTGTCGGCCACGGTGTCCTCCCTAGACGAGCTGTTCCTGCCTAGAAGTCTTCGATGCGGATCATGCGGGGCGGTTCGAGCACCGAGTCGAGCTTGGTGATCCGCTCGAGCGCGCGCTGCATGGCCGCTTCGACCGTCACATGCGTCGTCAGCACGACCGGCACGGCCTCGCCGGGCGCACGCCCGCGCTGGATCATCGATTCCATCGACACCTGCTCGTCACGTAAGGCCGCCGCAACATCGGCGATGACGCCGGGCTGATCGACAACCATCAGCCGAATGTAATAGGCGCCCTGATGGCGCTCCATCGCCGCGCCGGGCACCCCGTTGAGCGAGGCGGCCGGTACCCCGAAGGGCGGCACGTACCTTCCGGCGGCAATGTCGACGAGATCGGCGGCAACCGACGAGGCGGTTGGGAAGGCGCCGGCGCCGCGCCCCTCCAGCACGACCCGTCCGACAAAATCCCCCTCGGCAACGACGGCGTTGAACACGCCCTCGACCGCCGCGATCGGCGTCTCGCGCGGCACCATGCAAGGGTGGACGCGCTGTTCGAGCCCATGATCGGTCAGCCGGGCGATGCCGAGCAGCTTGATGCGGTAGCCGAGCTCCTCGGCAAAATCGATGTCGAGCCGCGAGACGTGGCGGATTCCTTCGGCATAAACGCCGCCAAGATCGACCGGGCGGCCGAATGCCACACTCGCCAAGATCGCCAGCTTGTGCGCGGCATCGACGCCGTCGATGTCGAAGCTCGGATCGGCCTCGGCATAGCCGAGCTTCTGGGCTTCGGCGAGCACCTCGGCGAACTCGCGGCCGGTCTCGCGCATTGTCGTCAGGATGTAGTTCGAGGTGCCGTTGAGGATGCCGTAGACCCGGGACAATCGGTTGCCTGCGAGGCTCTCTCGCAGGGTCTTGATGACCGGGATGCCGCCCGCGACCGCTGCCTCGAAGGCGAGCGCGACCCCCGCTTTCTCGGCCTCCGCGGCGAGCCGAGTTCCGTGCTCCGCCATCAGCGCCTTGTTGGCGGTCACAATGTGCTTTTTGTGTTTGAGGGCGCTATCGATGACGTTGAGCGCGACCCCTTCGGCGCCGCCGATCAACTCGACGACGACATCGATCTCCGGATCGGCGGTCATCGCGACCGCGTCGTCATACCAGCGCACCGCCGACAGCTCGATGCCGCGGTCGCGCCGCCGGTCGCGCGCCGAGACCGCCGCGACGACGATGCGACGGCCGGCGCGCACCGCGAGGAGGTCGGCTTGGCGCGCCAGCAACTGCAGGGTCCCGGCACCGACCGTGCCGAGCCCGGCCACGGCAATTTTCAAGGCAGGCTTCACGAGGTTTGTCCGGTACCGGTGATCGCGCGGCTCATGGCGTCAGCGCCTCATGGCATCAACTGTATCTCGACGCGGTCGGTCGCATCCGGCCTGATTGAGGGCGCAGCTTCTGACTGGACCTTATCGGCCGGGACGCCGGCCGCTTGCAACGCGGCGGCGACGGCCTGGGCGCGTTCGAGCGCGGCGTGATAGCCGGCGAGCGGCTCGCCGCCAGGAGCGCCGGAGGCGCCGGATGCCGCATAGGCGACGACCCGAACCGTGCGGGGCGCTGCCTTGTACAGCGCCGCGACCCGATCGATCTGCGCGCGGGCGTCGCCGTCGATGCGCGGCGGCGCGCCCGGCAACACCAACGCCGCAGCGAGCGTCCCGGGCGATGGGCGTTGGGTTTGCGGCCTGCCGGGGTTGGTTGGCGGCGGCACATCGGCGATGACCGGAACGGGCGGCGGGGGCGCAGGCATCGCGGAGGCGACAGTATCCGGCGGCAGCGCAGCCGGCGCCGCCGCGACGGCCGGCGACGGGGGCAGAGTGGGCGGCGGCAGGGTTGCGCACGGCACCTCAGGCTCGGGTACCCCCCGCACCTCGGGCATCTGCAGCGCCGATTCCAGCGATTGCGGTTCGGGCGGTGCGCCCTGCTGGCGGTGATGGACCTCGGTCGGTTGCGACGGCGGGGCCGGTGCCGGCGGGTTCGGCGATGCGGTAACCGGAGTTGAACATGGCGCAAGGTCCCGCGGCGTTGCACTCGCCGCGCTCGGCGGGACCGGACCCGTGGCGCTGGTTTCCGCGTCGGTGCGATTGGCCACCAGCGTCTGCGTCAGCTTCTGCCGCTCGGCCGTGGTGGTCGCGCGGGTCGGCGGCGGCGGCACGGTTGCGAGGTTCGGGTAATCCATCGTCTCGCCGGCCATCAGATTTTGGGTGAATGGCGAGGTTTTCGGATCGGGGTCATTGAGGCTGACCCCGACGAACGATCTGTAGGTTTCAACGGGGCTGCAACCGGCCAGTGCAAGGAGCAACGCGCAACCAACCGGCCCAGCAACCCGCCAACCGCCTCTGGTTCGATCCGTGACTCGACCCATGGCTCGACAGCGGCGGCCGCGCAATACCATCACCGAGATCCCAACCCCGTCGGCCGCTTACTACCACGGATTCGGCGCGGCCTGCGGCCCGAAATCGAACCGCTGGTGTATTAGATCCGGAACGGCGCGTCACTACATTTGATCTGCCCCCGGCGGGTGAGGACATGGGATGAGCGATCGCAAGGGCAAGGCGCCTCCGGGCGGCGGCGAGGCACGGGGCAACCCTCCCGGCAGCTCCGAAACACCGGGTTCGACCCCGCTGCCCGATCCTATCGATCTGTCGCGGCAATTCGCGGAGATTGCCGAAAAGAGCCAGCGCCTGGTGACCGATTTCCTGGCCCATCAGAATGGGGAGCCTGGGCTTGGCATGGCCAACCCCACGGCGATCGGCGCCGCGTTCTTGGAAATGACGGCGCGGCTGATGTCGGACCCATCGAAGCTTGTGCAGGCGCAGCTGTCGTTGTGGAACGACTACATGACGCTATGGCAGCGCACCACTCAGCGGTTTCTTGGCGGCGAGGCCGCGCCGGTCATCGAGACGCCTTCCGAAGACCGGCGCTTCCGCGACAAAGCCTGGAGCGACAACGCGCTGTTCGATTTCATCAAGCAGAGCTACCTCTTGACCGCGCGCTGCGTACAGGGTGCGGTCAAGAACATCGAAGGGATCGACGAGAGCACCGCGCGCAAGGTCGATTTTTACTCGCGGCAGTTCGTCGACGCCATTGCGCCGTCGAACTTCGTGATGACCAATCCGGAAGTGCTGCGCGCTACGATCGAGAGCCGCGGCGAAAACCTGCTGCAGGGGCTGAAGAACCTGCTCGATGACCTCAAGCGCGGCAAGGGCCGGCTCGCGATCTCGATGACCGACATGGCAGCGTTCAAGATCGGCGAAAATGTCGCGACGACGCAAGGCAAAGTCATCTATCAGAACGAGCTGATGCAGCTGCTGCAATACGCACCGACGACTGAAACGGTGAAGCGGCGGCCCCTCCTGATCATCCCGCCCTGGATCAACAAGTACTACATCCTCGATCTGCAGCCGCGGAATTCGTTCATCCGGTGGGCGGTCGAGCAGGGCCACACGGTCTTCGTGATCTCGTGGGTCAACCCGGACGAGCGGCTCGCCGAGAAGAGCTTTGAGGACTATATGCGCGAGGGGCCGCTGGCCGCGGTCGACGCGATGGAACAAGCGACCGGTGAGCGGGAGGCCAATGTCATCGGCTACTGTCTCGGCGGGACACTGCTCGCCTCGACGCTCGCCTACATGACGGCGAAACGCGACCGCCGTATCAAGAGCGCCACCTATTTCGTGACAATGGTCGATTTCAAGGAGGCCGGCGAACTGTCGGTCTTCATCGACGAGGAGCAGCTGCACGCGCTCGAGGAGCGCATGGAGAAAAAAGGCTATCTCGAAGCGCGCGATATGCACACGACGTTCAACATGCTGCGCGCCAATGATCTGATCTGGTCGTTTGTCGTGAACAATTACTTGCTGGGCAAATCGCCCTTCCCGTTCGACCTATTGTACTGGAACGCCGATTCGACGCGCATGCCGGCGGCGATGCAGAGCTTCTATCTGCGCAAGATGTACCAGGAGAATTTGCTGGCGCAGCCCGGCGGAATCACGCTCGGCGGTGTGCCGATCGATCTGCGCAAAATCAAGACACCCAGCTTTCTGCTGTCGACTCGCGAGGATCACATCGCGCCGTGGCGTTCGACTTACGCCGCAACGCAGCTCTATTCCGGCCCGGTCAAATTCGTGCTGTCGGCCTCCGGCCATATCGCCGGCGTGGTCAATCCGCCGGGCGGCAGCAAATACGGCCATTGGGAGAACGACAGCAATCCGTCAACCCCCGAGGAATGGCTCGCGGGCGCCACGCAGCACCCGGATTCCTGGTGGCCGGTCTGGGAGCGATGGGTCGCGAAATATGCCGGGGGCGAGGTGCCGGCCCGTCATCCCGGCGACGGCAATCTCGCGCCGGTCGAGGACGCGCCCGGCTCCTACGCCAAACTCCGGGCGGAGGACTAATTGGGGTCCCATCGGGCTGATACAGCCTCTAAGATCGTCCCAAAGCATCGCCGGCCCGGGCTCGCGCTGGGGTACGGCAGCCACTTGGGAGGGAACGCATGCTCGCCTGGCTCAAGGATTTGACCCCGCGCGAACGCCGCACGATGGGCGCCTGCTTCGGCGGCTGGTCGCTCGATGCCTTCGACGTCCAGATGTACAGCTTTGTCATCCCGACCGTCATCGCGCTGTGGGGACTGTCGAAGGGCGAGGCGGGATTGATCGGCACCGTGACATTGCTGATCTCATCGTTGGGCGGCTGGTTTTGCGGCGCGCTCGCTGACCGCTTCGGGCGGGTCCGGATGCTGCAGATCACGATCCTGTGGTATTCGGTTTTCACGTTTCTCTGCGCCTTCGCCCAAAATTTCGAGCAGCTGTTCGTATTGCGCGCGCTGCATGGCCTTGGCTTCGGCGGTGAATGGGCCGCCGGCGCGGTGCTGATGGGCGAAGTCATCCGCGACAAATACCGCGGCCGCGGCGTCGGGCTCGTGCAGACCGGCTGGGCAGTCGGCTGGGGCGCCTCGGCGCTGGTCTACACGGCGCTTTACTCCTTCCTGCCAGAGGCCATTGCGTGGCGCGTGTTGTTCGCAGTCGGGCTGTTGCCCGCAATCATGGTGTTTTGGATCCGCCGCCACATCGATGAACCCGAGATCTTCGACGCCGCCCGGCGCGAGCGCCCGCGGATCGGCGCGGCCCATCTGTTCTCGGCCTTTCGCGGGCCGTATCTGTGGACGACGATCAAGGTGTCGCTGATGGTGGCCGGCGCCCAGGGCGGCGGCTATGCGCTCGGCATCTGGATGCCGACCTATCTGCGCACCGTGCGCGGCCTGTCGGCGCCGACCACCGGCGGGTTTCTTCTGGTGCAGATCCTCGGCGCGCTGATCGGGTTCCTGATCGGCACCTATCTGAGCGACGCGATCGGCCGCAAAGCGACCTTTCTGTGGTCGGCCATCGCCACACTGATCATGGTGCTCGTCTATATGTTCCTGCCGATGAACGATGTCGTGCTGCTGTTCCTCGGAATTCCGCTCAACATTGCGCTCCTGGTGAAATTCCCGCCGATGGGGCCGTTCATGACCGAGCTCTACCCGACCGAGCTGCGCGGCACGGGCCAGGGATTTTGCTACAACGCGGGGCGGGCGATCGGCGCGTTCTTCCCGACGATGGTCGGTTTTCTCAGCGACACCTTCGGTCTCGGTATCGCGATCGCGGTGTTCAGCACCTTCGCCTCGGGGCTGATGATCCTCATGCTGCTGATGCTGCCGGAGACCCGCGGCCGCACCCTGCAGAGCCTCGATCAGGGCCACGCAGCCGAGCCGGCCGTGCTCGCTACCGAAGGCGCGGCCCGAAGCGCTTCGGACTGACCCCAGCCGGCCGCAATTATCTCGCTTTTTTCGCACCAGCGGGGAACTTTCATCTCGTGATCAAGTTGATCGCAGGACGAGATTGAGACAGCACCTGTTCGCCCGCTGGTACGGCGGCTTGCTTCGCAGGTCGTGGGGCCCAGCATTAGCGCCGAAAGCTCGGCTCTGAGGAGGAAGACGCGATAATGACTAGACTCTTGGGGAAAAGCTCACTGATCCTGGCGCTTGGCGCGCCGCTGGTGCTCCTTGGCGCTTGCGCCGCCCCGCCGCCGCCGTGCGATGCCTGCGCGGTCGCCGCGCGGGCGGAGGCGACGGCCAATCAGGCGCTCACGATCGCCCAGCAGGCCTTGGCTGCGCGCTCGACAACATCCGAAGTGTACCAGCGCAGCCTGCGCAAATAGCGGTATAGTAGTATGCGGCGAGCGGCGAACCCGCCCGGTTTGGGACGGGAACGCCGCTGCGGCCGGCAATTGTCGGGGTAGCAGCATGAGCTGGCCGCTGTCGCGAGACAAAGCGCGCGGGATTTGTTTTTTGTGTCTCTGTTCGGCTGCGATCCTGTTGATCGCTGCACTGACCGTGCGGCCAGCCGCCGCGGCCGAATATCCGCTCGCGCCGGGGCAGAAGGTTGTCGGCGAGATCCGCCAGTATGTAGTCCAGCAGGGCGAGGATCTTAACGACATCGCCCGCAAATTCGACGTCGGCTATACCGCGCTGGCAGCGGCCAACCCCGGGGTCGATCAGTTCAGACCGGGAGTCGGGCGCAGTCTGATCATCCCCTCGCTTTACATCCTGCCCGATGCGCCACGCCAAGGCATCGTCATGAATCTCGGGCAATATCGCCTGTTCTATTTTCCGCCCGGCGGCGATCGTGTGTTCACCTACCCGATCGGCATCGGCGTGATCGGCTGGAAGACGCCGCTCGGCGCCACAAAGGTGGTGCGCAAGGAGACAAACCCGACCTGGTATCCGCCGCCCTCGATCCGCGCGCAGCACAGCGCCGAGGGTGATGATTTGCCCGCTGTCGTGCCGCCCGGGCCCGACAACCCGCTCGGCCGCTACGCGCTCTATCTCGGCTGGCCGAAATTCCTGATCCACGACACCAACAAGCCGGACGGCGTCGGGCGCAATGTCAGCCACGGCTGCATCCACCTCTATCCCGACGATGTTGCTCAGCTCTTCCCGATGGTGTCGGTCGGCACGTCGGTGCGCGCCGTCATCCAACCGGCGACCGCGGGCTGGCGCGGTGACGAACTGCTTGTCAGCATTTTTCCCAGCCAGTCGCAGGTCGAGGAAATCGATATCGATCACCCGGTACACCCCGAGCCTGCCCAAGGCGTGGACGGCCTCGTGCGGACGGAGGCAGGCAATCTGGGCGATCTCGTCGACTGGGGCGCCGTCCGTCGCGCCGCCAGCCAGCGCAACGGCGTGGCGGTTGCGGTCGCGGGCAGATCGGCGGTGGCCCGCAACGCGGCGCCGACATCCGGGTTGTACGGATTTGAGCCGGCAGCACGGGCGTATGACGATACCGGACCGCCCCAGCGCTCCTATGCGCCGAGCTATTACGATCGCGAAGCGTTGCGGCCGCCCTACGAAGATGCTGGGCCGCCGCAGCAATATTATTACGGCCGGGATGTGCCGCCGCCGTCTCGATCCTACCCGTATTACGGAAACGCGGCGCTGCAGCCGTCCTACCAGCGGCCAGCCTATCAGCCCTATGATCCCGGCCGCGAGGCAGCATCGTACCCATCGGTCGGTCCCGCCGCGGAACCAGTCACTGGCGGCTTTTACGATACGCCTGCGCCGCGCCGTTCCCGCTGACCGCTCAGAGCGCCGGCAGCCAAAGTCGGCGAGAGCGTTCTGAGGCGCGGAAGCCTCGTCTCATCATCCGGCGCAAGGCAGGGATGTTCGCGGAAATCAGCGATTCCCGTCGCGTGACCATCTGCGCTATCCTCCGGGCAGGAATCGCGGCGAATTTGCCGCCACGGAGGAGACGCAAAGAATGACTGACAACTACGCGCCGCTTAACTGCCTGAAAGGCGTTCGGGTCGTCGATCTGACCCAGTTCGAGGCGGGCCCGACCTGCACCGAAGCCTTGGCTTGGCTCGGCGCCGAAGTCGTCAAGATCGAGAACCCGAAGAGCGGCGATCCCGGCCGGCGCATCGCGGCCGCTGATCCGAAAAACCCCGACTCCTTCTACTTCAAGATTCTCAACGCCAACAAGAAATCGGCCACCGTCGATCTTAAGACCGCAAAGGGCGTCGAGCTCGTCAAGGAGCTGGTCAAGAAGGCCGACGTCTTTGCCGAGAACCTCGCGCCCGGTACGATCGAGCGGCTCGGCCTTGGCTACGATGTGCTGAAGGAGATCAACCCGGGGATCATCTACTGCCAGGTCAAGGGTTTCGGCGAAGGCAGCCCGTACGAGAAGTCGCTCGCCTTCGACATGATCGCGCAGGCCGCCGGCGGCACGATGAGCGTGACGGGCTACCCTGGCGAGCCGCCGGCCAAGCCCGGCTGCACGATCGGCGACACCGGCACCGGCATGCTGATGGCGATCAGCGTCCTCGGCGCGCTCTACGAAAAGAAAGCCACCGGCAAGGGCCGCCGCCTGCAACTGGCGATGCAGGATTCGGTCATGCACTACATCCGCACCTCGTTCGCAGTGATGAACCAGCAGGGCAACAAGCAGGCGGCGCCTCGCATGGGCGCGCAGTCGACCTCGGGCGCGCCGGCGCCGTGCGGCATCTATCCGACCAAGCCGTTCGGCTACAATGACTACGTCTACATCTTCTGCAGCCGCGCCAACCCGGAGCACTGGACCCGCCTGCTCAAGGTCATCGGCCGCGAGGATTTGATCGACGACCCGCGCTTCGCGACCAATGAGGAGCGCAACAAGAACGAAGCCTTCATCAACGAAGTCATCACCGAGTGGACCAAGAACCACACCAAGGTGGAGGCGATGCAGATCATCGGCGCGGCTGGAGTGCCGGCCGGCGCGATACATGACACCCTCGAGTTGCAGAATGACGAGAGCTTTCAGAAGCGCGGCATCATGCAGACGATGAGCCACCCGGACGGCGACTGGGTGTGCGAGACCTGGCCGGTGCGCTTCGACGGCAAGCCGCCCGAATTGAAGCCGTCGCCAAAGCTCGGCCAGCACACCGACGAGGTGTTCGCCAGCTGGCTCGGCCTGGGCAGCGGCGACATCGCAAAGTTGCGCAGCGAAAAGGTACTCGGCTAAAGGAATCCAAAGCTTGTGAATGAACGGGGGCGGTGCGGCAACGCGCCGCCCTTTGTTTTTGGCCCCCCAAAGGAACCTAGGAGAGGAGCCCCCGATGGCGGAACTGACCGGCAATGAAATCCTCGCGCGCTGCCTGAAGGCCCAGGGCGTCAAGGATCTGTTCTTCATCATGGGCGGGCCGATGCTCGATGCGGAAACCTGCTGCATCAAGGAAGGCATCCGCCTCATCGACACGCGCCACGAGCAGGGCGCGTCCTATATGGCGCAGGCCTATTCGCGGGTGACCCAGGGACCCGGTGTGTGCATGGCGGCGAGCGGCCCGGCGACCCTCAATTTCGGCACCGGCCTCGCCAATTCCCTGATCGATTGCTGTCCAGTCGTCGCGATCGGCGGCTCCTCCCCGATCAGCCAGTTCGGCCGCCAGGTGTTCCAGGAGATCGACCAGGTCAAATCACTGGAAGGGCAGGTCAAATACGCCGACCGCGTGCACAACCTGAAGCGCATCCCGCAGCAGGTGAATTTTGCGTTCCAGACCGCGCTGCTCGGCAAGCCGGGGCCGGTCTACCTCGATTTCCCCGGCGACGTGCTCTATTCGAAGGTGGAAGAAGACCAGGTCGATTGGAGCTATATGGGCCGGCCGATCCTAAAGCCGCGTCCCTATGCCGAGCCGAAGGCGATCAACGCGCTGGTCGACGCGATCAAGCAGGCCAGGCAGCCGATCATCTGCTCCGGCAGCGGCGTGCTGTGGTCGCAGGCCTGGAACGAGATGCGGCAATTCGTCGATAAGGCCGGGATCCCGTTCTATACGACCCCGCAGGGCCGCGGCGTCGTGCCTGACGACCATCCCTATTCCTATATGACGATGCGCTCGAACGCGTTCCAGGAAGCCGATCTGATCATCGTTCTTGGCACTCGGATGAACTATGTGATCGCTCATGCCGCGCCGCCGCGCTTCAACAAGGACGCCAAGATCGCGCGGATCGAGATCGACGCCGAGGAGCTTGGCCGCTCGGCGCGCAATGTTGACATCGCCGTCATGGGCGACTGCAAATCGGTGCTGCAGCAACTGATCGACGCGGTCGACGCCAAGACGGCCGACCGCTTCCAGCCCTGGCGCCAGAAACTGGCCGATGGCGAGGCGGCAAAGCGGACCCGCGCCGGCGGCAACTACCCGACCGATGGCGACATCCACCCGCTGCGGCTCTGCGAGGAGATCAAGAACTTCCAGAAGCGCGACGCGATCCTCTGCGTCGACGGGCAGGAGATCCTCAATTTCGGCCGTCAGTCGATCCCGACCTTCACCCCGGGCCATCGCCTCAATTCCGGGCCGTTCGGCACGATGGGGGTCGGCCTGCCCTTCGCGGTCGGCGCCAAGGCAGCGAAGCCGAACAACCAGGTCATCTGCCTGCACGGCGACGGCTCGTTTGGCCAGAACGCAATGGAGCTCGACACCGCGGTGCGGCACAAATTGCCGCTGCTCTGCGTCATCAGCCTCAACGGGGGCTGGACCGCCGACCCTGAGCGCAACAAGCCGGGACGCGATCTCGGCTATACCCGCTACGACAAGATGGCCGAGGCTTTCGGCGCCTACGGCGAATATATCGAGAACCCCGAGGACATCCGCCCGGCCCTGGAGCGGGCGCAGAAGAAGGTCGACGAGGGGATGGTGGCGCTGGTCAACGTCAAGACCGACTACCGCGCCCGCGCCACCACAGTGCGCTTTTCGAACTACATGACCTGAGCCCGCGTGCCTCGTCGACGAAAAGGGGCGGCTTCGGCCGCCCTTTTTTTGTGCTCGTATTCGGCTGTAGCAGCCCCTATCGCCCGTCCGCGGCATGGTTGGCGGCGGACGAACATTGGATCAGCACCGAGATCGCGCTCAGCAGCGCCTGCGGAGGCGCCGGCTGAGGCGGATCGAGCGGAAGCGGGATGTGATTTGCCGAAAGCAGTGCCTCGATCTCGCCGCTTGGTATTGCCACCCCCATTTGAGGCCGGGCCTCGTCGCGCCCGATGACCATGCCGAGCAGCGAGCCGTCTTGACCGATCAGGGCGCCGCCGCTGTTGCCGGCGCGCAATTTCGCGCGAATGAGGAGAACCCGGTTGCCGGAGGAGGCGGTATCGTCGCCGACGTAAGAGCCGCCGATCACGAGCGGCCGCAGCGGATCCTCGGCATGCACGCCAAAACCGAGCGTGTACACATCTTGGCCAGCGTGCGGCGGCTCGCGGCCGAGGATCGCCGCGTTGCGCGCGACGTCATAGCCGCCGTAGAGCAAGGCTATGTCGTGTTTGGCGTCGGAGGCAACCGAATATGCCGGGTGCTCTGCCCCGTCATTGGCCCAGATCGACACGTTGCTGCAACCGGCGACGACATGTGCGCTCGTCATCAGGAAGCCGTCGCGCGAGACAAAGAACCCGGTCCCGCTCTTGACCCGCCCGGCACCATCGCTCTGCGCCGGCGGACCCGCGACCGAGGGCTCGCCGACCGCGAGGCAAAGCACACCGCAAACCAGGGCGGCGGCACAAAGCGCTGCGCCGGCGCGCTGTCGCAACGCGCTCCAAACCACCGGCAACAAGCAGCTGGAACGGGTCAGGCGTCGCGCCACACGCCATCCGAACCCTTGCAGCGGCGGGCCGAGACCGTATTGGTCGTATTGCCGGTCAAATCGCTGTCGATCCGCGTGAAGTTGTCGCAAACCCGCTTCGTCGCAGGCTCGGCATAGCTGTTGAGGCGCTTGACCGTGATGCGATGGCGATGGCTGTTTGAGGGTGTCGTATATTCCTCGGTGACCGGCTCATACGCGGTAGCCGGCAACGTCAGCGGGCCGCTCTGCCGCGCCGCCTGCATCGCCATCTGCTGCTCGTAAGCCGCTTGCTGCGCCGCGGCGCGCTGGAACGCCCGCTGGGTCGCAAGCTGCTCACACTGCGCATCGGCCTGCGCGCCGCTCATGCCGCCAAACAGCATCCCCGACCCTGCCCCAATCGCCGCGCCGCGGCCGCCGCCCAAGGCGCCGCCGATCGCCGCGCCCATCAGGCCGCCGAGGATGGCGCCGGTGGCCGCGTTGTTTGTGCTGCAATAGTCGGGAAGATCCTGGACAGCCGCTTGAGTCGGCGCGTATTGCGGCGCCGGCGCATACTGCGATTGGGGTGCGTACTGCTGTGACGGCGCATACTGCTGCGAGGGCGCATATTGTTGCTGATACGGGGCGTATTGCTGCTGTGGCGCGTATTGCTGCTGCGGGTATTGCGACGGATACTGCGACTGGTAAGGCGGGTAGCTCTGATAGGGCGAATACTGGGCTGAAACGCGATCGGATATGCCGCTCGCGACAACCAGCGCGGCCACCGCGCTCATAACAACGATTTTGCGAGTCATTTGCTTTCCCCCTTTTTGCCTCAAACGTGGAGGCACGCCTGTTACTTACGTCATTACCATCAACAACCCCACATTATCGCTTCTGAGCAAGCGAGCGGTATTCGGTGGGCGCATTCGGCGCCAATTGCGCGACGCGGTCCTGTAGCGCCAAGCGGGCAATATCCTGCCCATCGGCATAGCACCGGTAAGTATCCGACGGTTTGCGGTAGCAGACCACCTCAAAGCGCGCCGGCTTCACATAGGGCAGTAGAACGGTATCCGGCTGCCCGCGATCAATCGCGATGCCATACAGCCGAACCCATTTTCCGGCGATCTCGAGTTCGCCTCGCTTGATGCCGGATACCTTGCCCTGCAGATCAGGCTTGCCTTCCGGCTCGGATGGGGGCCGCGACGCTTCCGGCGCCAAGGGAGCCGGTTTGTCGGCGGGAATGGAGCTGTCGGTGTTGGCGAGCGTGGTGTCCGACCGTTGCGGCTCCGTTGTCGTGGCTTCCTTCGCCGGTGCAGAATCGATGGGCGGCGGTTGCCTTGCTGTCTCGGGCGGCCGCACCAATGGCTCTGGCGCCTTGTCTGCGCTCGGTGGGGTATTGGTCGCCGCGACTTTGTCGGGTGGGGAGGCCGGGCTCTTGTCTGATTCCGGCGCGGCCAGCTTGCCCGATATCGATCCAGCGGGTTTGTCCGCCGGCGTCGCGGCAATCTCGTTCGAAGCGGGCGCGATCACCGCAACGGGCGGCGCGGTCGTTGAGGCTTCACTGACGGCCGGCGACGCCGCTTCGCCGGGCGCCGAGGCGTGCTCTGGCCGGGCGGCTTCGCGCTGATCGGCCACGGGTGGGCCCGGCCCGTCCCTTGGCGCTGTTGCACCGCCGAGCTTGCTGTCCGCAGCGGCTTGCGGCTGTTCCTTTGCGAGCGGCGGACCCTCGGGCTTATCCGCGGCGGGCGGCAACAGGAAAAACCAACCGGCAACCGCGAGCGCCGCGGCGCCTCCGCCACCTGCGGCCAAGTAAGGCCAGAGCACCCGGCGCGCTGTCGATCGCGCCGGCTCTGCCATTCGAAGCGGGGCGGAGGCGGCTGGCGTCGCGGGCGTGCGCGACACGGTTTCCGAGAAGACGGGACCGGCCGATGCGCGGGGGGTCGGCTGGGTCGGCGCATCGGCGTGTTCGGCCAGCGCTCGCGACATCACGACCCGGGTCGCCTCGGCATCCTCGCGGAACGCCCGATCGAACAGCTGCTGCAGAATCTCGACCGATTCGTGGCGCAGAGCAGCGGCCCCGACCGCCTGGCCGAACTCGCCGACCGAGGCGAACCGGTCCTCGGGCAGTTTGGCGAGCGCTCGCATCAGCGCCGCCTCGGTTGGCGCGTCGAGCCCGGGCACGCGGCCCTGCAGTGGCGGCGGCACGGTCTGGAGGTGGGCGGTCATCAGCGCATAGTCGCCGACCCCGTCGAACGGCGCGGCGCCCGAGAGCAGCTTGTAGACGACAATCGCAAGGCTGTAGAGGTCGCTGCGCTCATCGACCCGCTCGCCACGGATCTGCTCCGGCGAGGCGTAGGCGAGCGTGCCCTGAAAATCGCCGGTGCGCGTCATCTGTTGCGACCCGCGCACGCGGGCGATGCCGAAATCCATGATCTTCAGCACGCCCTCGTCGGTCAGCATCATGTTTGACGGCTTGATGTCGCGGTGGACGACGCCGCGGCGGTGCGCGTAGCCAAGACCCGCGACGGCCTGCGCCACGACGGCGAGGCTCTCGCGCGGGCTCAGCCGGTGGACCCGCGCCAACAGATCGTTGAGCGTGTGGCCGTGCACGAGCTCCATGACCATGAACGCTTCCTGGCCGTCGAGCTGGAGCGCGTAGAGCGTCGTGATGTTGGGGTGGTTCAGATTGGCGAGGCTTTTCGCTTCGATGTAGAAGCGGTCGATCAGGTTGCGGTCGCGGCTCATCTCCGGCCGCAATGCCTTGATCGCGACCTGCCGCCCGAGCAGCGTGTCCTCCGCCGCATAGACTTGGCCGATGCCGCCCTCGCCGAGCAATCCGTGGAGCTCGTAGGGGCCGATCCGGCGCGGGGTGACGTCGGTTATCGCCAAGGCAGAATCTCTTGCAGCCGCTATCCGGTCCTCGCCCGACCGGACCAGGCGGCAATCTTATCAGAGCTTTTCTTTTGGTGGCTTTGCAATTGCGGCTCTATGCCGACTGCGAGTTTGCCGATTGCGAGGTCATTGAGCCGCTGCGGCTAACAACGACCGCCTTTCGCCGGCTTTTGCGCCAGCTTCGTATGCTCAAGCAAAGGCGCGACCGAACCCTATTCCTCGGCGCCCCGCACAGGGCGCCAGGAATCCGTATCGGTCGGGATCGCGATCGCAAACCGCATGGAACCCTCCCAAAAAAGAACAATTCACCACGAGGTACACTGAGGATGCACGAAGGTCACGAAGGATAATCTTCCCATCGTGCACTTCGTGTAACCTTCGTGCTCTTTGTGGTGAATATGTTGCCTTACCGCTTGGAGTATTGCGGGCGGCGGCGGGCCTTGTGGCGGCCGTATTTCTTGCGCTCGACCACGCGGCTGTCGCGGGTCAGAAAACCGCCGTGCTTCAGCACCGGCCGCAGCCCCGGCTCGTAAAATGTGAGCGCGCGGCTGATGCCGTGCCGCACCGCGCCGGCCTGTCCGGACAGGCCGCCGCCCGAGACCGTGCACCAGACATCGAACTGCCCAAGCCGGTCGGTCACGACAAAGGGCTGGCTGATCAGCATGCGCAACACAGGCCGCGCGAAATAAATCGGGCTGTCGCGGCCGTTGACCTCGATCTGGCCGTTGCCCGGCCGAATCCACACGCGGGCGACCGCGTTCTTGCGCTTGCCGGTCGCGTAGGACCGGCCGAACGCGTCGCGCTTCGGCTGCACATCTTCGGGAACCGGCGCGAAAACCGGCGTTGCCGCCGGCGGCGGGGCCGGCCGCGTCGCCGCGGCCATCGCCTGGCGCAAGCTGCCGAGGCCCTCGAAGGTCTGAGCGCCGCGGCGCGGCTCGGCAGCGCGAGGCGCGGCGGCTTGCGCTTCGGGGGCCGGTTCCGCACGGGCTGGCGCGCTCTCCTCGGCCGGCGGCTCGGCGGCAGCGCCGGTCCGAGCGGCGCCTGCGCGGCCTCCGCCGGCCCGTGTCCCCGCCGCACGTGCTCCGGTCACCCGCCCCGCGGTGCTGCGCGAGCGGGAGCGCGGCGCGGCCGGCTGCTCGGCCTGCCCTTCCGGCTTGTCGGCTTCGCCCTTCTCGGGGCCGTCCTTGTCGGTCGCGTCCTTGTCCGGGGTGTTTTCGTCGGACATTGCTTACGCCCTCACATTCTTGCGGTTCATCGCGGCGACATCGAGCGGCTCGGGGCTCTGCGCCGCATGCGGATGCTCGGGCCCGGCATAGACGCGCAGATTGCGCAGCACGCGCCGCCCCAGGGGACCGCGCGGCACCATGCGCTCGACCGCCTTCTCGATGACCCGCTCGGGGTGCTTGCCGGCGAGGATCGCACCCTTGCTGCGCCCCTTGATGCCGCCGGGATAACCGGTGTGCCAGTAGAAGATGCTGGCGGCCGCCTTGTTGCCGGTGAGGCGCACCTTCTCGGCATTGACGACAACGATGTGGTCGCCGCAATCCATGTGCGGCGTGTAGCTCGGTTTGTGCTTGCCCCTGAGGCGCATCGCGATCAGCGAGGCGAGCCGCCCGAGCACCAGCCCGTCGGCGTCGATCACCGTCCACTTCTTGTCGATGTCGGATTGTTTGGCGGAAAAGGTTTTCATCTCGGCAGCCCGCTTCTGCCGCCGAAATGCCACGAGGCCTGCGGGCGGCTTTGGAAGGCGCTTCGTTTAGGCATTTGCACGAACGCGGTCAAGCGAAAAGCATTGCAAAACAATACAGTTCAGGATGCGGTATCGGGGTACCTCAGCCCCTTGCTCATCATTCCGGGGCTGGCCCGGAGGGCAGAGCCCGGAATCCATATTCCAGGGTCCCGCCTTCATGGATTCCGGGCTCTCGGCTTCGCCAAGCCCCGGAATGACGAGGTGGGTCGCGAACACTATTGCCGAAAGGCGCATGCGGACGCGAGAGTGAGAGGCGGAGATGCGGAGGCGGCGATGGATGGAGCGGCGGCGAGGGCGGTGGAAAGCGGCAACGCGCCCCTCCTGCTCGAGGAGGGCGCCGGCGGCGTGCTGCGTCTCGTGATGAACCGGCCGGCGCAGCGCAACGCGCTGTCGATCGGATTGATGAGCGCACTGCAACAGGCGCTGGAGGGCGCCGCCGCCGACAAGGAATGCCGCGTCGTCGTCATCGCCGGCAGCGGCCCCGCCTTCTGCGCCGGCCACGATCTTCGCGAATTGCGCGCGCTCGACGGCGCGAACCGCCGCGAAGCCTATGAGCGCGTCTTCGCGCAGTGCAGCGCGCTGATGCTGCAGATCGTGCGCCTGCCGAAACCGGTCATCGCCGAGGTGCACGGCGTCGCGACCGCCGCCGGCTGCCAGCTCGTCGCGACCTGTGATCTGGCGGTCGCCGCCGCCGATGCGCGCTTTGCGACGCCCGGGGTCGATATCGGCCTGTTCTGTTCGACCCCGATGGTGGCGCTCTCGCGCGCGGTCGGCCGGAAGCCCGCGATGGAGATGCTGCTGACCGGCGAGCTGATCGACGCTGCGACCGCGAAGTCGCTGGGGCTCGTCAACCGTGTCGTGCCGACGGCGCAGCTGACCGAAGCGGCGATGGCGCTCGCGCGTCAGATTGCGGCGAAATCGGCGCTGACGTTGGCGATCGGCAAGGAAGCATTCTACCGCCAGGCCGAGCTCGGCCTCGCCGACGCCTATAAATATGCCTCCGAGGCCATGACGCAAAACATGCTGGCGCAGGACGCCGCCGAGGGCCTCGACGCTTTTCTCGAAAAGCGCCCGCCCCTCTGGCGCGATGCATGAATTCGGTGCTACTGGCCGAGGACAAGGCCCGCCTCGGAATCGTCCTGCCGGCGCTCGATCCCGACCGGTTTCGCTACACCGTCGCGGATTTCGCCAACCCGGCTTTGGTGATGGCCGGCTTCGATTGCATCGTGCCGTTCCAGCTGAAGGATCATTACGATCTCTGGGCGCGGTCCGATTTCGATCAGCTCAACTGCCTGATCCCGCCCGTCGGGCTGATGCAATTGCTCGACAACAAATACGACTGCAACCGCTTTCTCGCGGCGCGCGGCTTCGGCGCGTTGGTGCCGCCGATGCTCGACGGGGCCGACTCGGCGACCGCCTGGCCGGTCATCTACAAGAAGAGGCAGGACGCGTTCGGAAACCATTCGTTTCTGTGCCACTCGCCAGAGGAGCTCGACGCGTTCGAGGCCGCGACGGTGCGCACCGAGTACTTCACACAGGAATACGTGCCCGGCGCGGTCGAGTACGCGACCCACATGCTGTCGGTGGCCGGCCGGGTGCTCTATCACTCGACCTTCCGCTACACCTTCGATACGGCGTTTTATGTCAAGGGCCGGCGATACGAGCCGCCGCTTCCCGAGGCCTGTGCCTGCCCGTGCCCGGCGCCGCTCGTCGCAATCCTCGCCGAGTTCGAATACACCGGCACCTGCTGCTTCAACTACAAGGTGTCCGGCTACAAGATGCCCGGCTGCAACATCGCTCGCGACTGCGGAACGAACGAGCCGAAGATCTTTGAGATCAACCCGCGCTTCGGCCACTCGCTGGCCTACGACATCAACAATTACCTCGACGCGTATATCGACGCGCTGCGAGCTGGAAGACGCTGATAAGATTCGCCCCTATTCGTAATGCCGCTTTTTGTGCGAGATCGCGCGCCCTAAACCGGCATGCCGAGCCCGGATTCGGCTAGTCGTGCCGCCCTCTGAGCTGACCGAAGCGGCGATGGCGCTCGCGCGTCAGATTGCGGCGAAATCGGCGCTGACGTTGGCGATCGGCAAGGAAGCATTCTACCGCCAGGCCGAGCTCGGCCTCGCCGACGCCTACAAATATGCCTCCGAGGTCATGACGCAAAACATGCTGGCGCTGGACGCCGCCGAGGGCATCGACGCTTTTCTCGAAAAGCGCCCGCCGGTCTGGCGCGACGCGTGATGAGTACAGCAAAGGCCGGCCGGAATCGCTCCCGGCCGGCCGCATCGTTGTGTCGCCGCAGCTTTAGCGGATGACCTGAATACCGTTCTGCAGCTGCATTTGGTTCAGCTGATCGGCCATGCAGTCGTTCGGCGCGAAGCGGGGGGCGACCGAATTCGCGTGAACGTCGTCGTTCGGCCATTGCCAGCCGCAGCGCATATGCGCGTTGGCCGGCATGCTCAGCGCCAGGGCGGCGACGGTAAGCGTAGCGATTGCAAGAGTCTTCATTGGCTTACATCCCGGTTGTGCGTAGCTCCGGACCGCAACTAGGGCGGACCTAAAATCCGAACGCCTGCACGACGCATTCCGTTCGCACCGCAACGGTTGGGTCAATGCCGCCTGGGATGTTCGACCAGAGCGGGCCGAGTGCCGTCAAACCGGCATGCCGAGCCCGGATTCGGCTAGGGCGCCGTCGGGCATCACATGGCGCTGCGAGTCGAGCTGCAACGTCATCCGCTTCATGAGCCGCCGCGCGCCGGCGTCGAACGGCGTGCGCCGGTGCATCGTAAAGCCGTTGTCCCACAGCACGAGGTCGCCGACCCGCCACTCATGCGCATAGACGAATTCGTCGCGGGTCGCCGCCGCGTACACCTCCTCGAGCAAGGCCGGCCCGGAGATCGGGTCCATGCCGTCGATGCCGGTCGTCGTCGTCGAATCGAGATAGAGCGAGCGGTCGCCGGTCTCGGGATGCGCGCGCACCAACGCATGCGTGACGGGCGGCGTCTTCGCCCGGGCCTCCTCGGAGATGGTCTGGTCGCTGTCCCGCCCGTAGCCGGCGAGCCGCTTGGTGTAATCAAAGATGCCGCGCCGGCCGCTGAGCCGCGCGCGCAGTTTCCGCGGCATCGCCGCGAAGGCGGCGCGCAGATCGACCCAGAACGTCTCGCCGCCTTCGGGCGGAAGTTCGAGCGCGTAGAGCGCCGCGCCGGTCGCCGGCTTGACCATGTAGGACTGGTCGGAATGCCACTGCAATTCGCCGTCGCCGAGTCCCCCGATCGGCCGGCCGAGCCCGTCCTGTAAATTCGACAGGACCGTCACCTCGGGGACCGAGGGAGACGCCCAGTCGCTGCGCACGGTGCGTTCGAGCGGCCCGAACAGCGCGCAGAATTGCGCGAGCTCTGCCTCGCTCAACGCCTCGCGGCGGAACACCAGCACGCCCCAGCGCGACCACAACTCGCGCAACTCGGCGGCCGTGGCGTCATCGAGCGGCTCCCATAGCCGCAACCCCTCGACCTCGCAGGCGAGGGTCTTGTGCAGCGGGCGCGTTTGCAGGCTCATCGCTCTTCTCCGAGGCGACGCACGAAGCTGACTTGCAGGATGATCCACACGGCCGGCGGCAGGGCAAGCCGGCTCTCGCCGCATCGATCGGAATTATCGAATCCCTCCCGTGGTTTCGAGAGGCGTTCCGATTTTGAATTACGATTCAAGCATTTGCATTTTTAACTTGACAATCCGGATCGATTATGGTCTAAGAAGGCACGCTGCAACAATCCGGATTAACACCTCCCGGCCGCATAGATCGGCCTATTACAGTGACATTGCTTTCGCACGTTTGCCTGACGGGAAAGGCAAAGGCCGCAAAAGCGAGCAACGATGTTGTAGAAATATCGCTGATAAGGCCTCTGATCGTTGCTGTTTGCCGCTGTTCCGGCCGCTGTTCTGCTGCTGTTAACTCGCTGTTATTTCCCGCTGTTATCCCGGCTATGTGACAGTGATTTCAAACGCTTGACCCCGATTGCCGAAAATTTTTGGCTCGCGGAACAGCGCCGGGTCGCTCGCGAAGCGACGATCGGCTAGGGTCCGGCGATGAACCACGACAGCTATCCCGACGCGTATCTGCGCGATATTCTGACGAGCGTGAAGACGATCGCAATCGTCGGCGCCAGCCCGCGGCCGCACCGGCCGAGCCACGGCGTCATGCGCTTTCTGCAGCGCCACGGCTATCGCGCGATCCCGGTCAACCCGTTCGCCGCCGGAAGCACGATCCATAGCGAGCGGGTCTATGCGAGCCTCGCCGAAATCCCGGCCGAGGTGGACATGGTCGACGTGTTCCGGCGCGCGGATTTGGCGGGCAGCGCGGTCGACGAGGCCATCGCGATCGGCGCCAAAATCGTGTGGATGCAGCTCGGAGTGCGCGACGATGCGGCGGCGCGCGCCGAGGCCAACGGGTTGCGCGTCGTCATGAACCGCTGCCCGGCGATCGAGATCCCCCGCCTCGGGCTCGGCACACCCGAGCGCTGATGGCCGGCAATCGCGAAACGACGAGCGGCCCGGCCAGGGACTCAGCCAGGGACTTAGCCAGGGGCCCGGCCAAAGACCCGGCCGCCGCGCTCGGCCGCCGGCGCTGGCTGGCGGCACGGCCCCGCCTGTTCGTGGCGGCAGCTATCGGCATCGCGGTCGGTATCGCGGTTTCGGTTTCGGAGATCGCGAAACCGAACCTGCGGGCGGTCATCGGCTGGGATGCCGGGGTCATCGTTTATCTGGCGCTGCTGCTCGTGATGATGGCGCGCGCCACGCCGGCGCTGGTACGGCGGCGCGCTCTGCGCGAAGCCGAGGAGGCGCGCTGGGCGTTTCTCGTGCTGATGGCGGGCGCGGCCTTCTTCAGCCTGTTCGCGACGCTCGATGTCGTGCACGGTGCGAAAGCCGAGGGCGGCATCACGATGGTCGCGGAGCTGGTGCTCGCCGGCCTGACGCTGTTTCTGTCATGGCTGTTCGCGCACACGGTCTTCGCGGTGCACTACACCCACGAATATTTCTACGATGCCAACCTCAGGCGCGGGCCGGGGCTGGTGTTTCCGAGCGGCCGTGACGACGAGGACGATCGCGGCGATCGCAGCCTTGCCTACTGGGATTTTCTCTATTTCTCGTTTTCGGTCGGGATGACCGCCGGCGCCACCGACGTGCGCATCGTGACCTCGCGCTGGCGCCGCATGGTGCTGGCGCACGGCATCCTGTCGTTCCTGTTCAACGCCGTGGTGCTGGCCCTGTCGATCAGCCTGTTCGCCAATTTTCTGTGAGCAAGACAACAACCATTCACCGCAGAGGGCGCTGAGGATGCGCGGCGTACGCAGAGGAAAACTCAGCGTCCTCTGCGTTGCCTCCGCGTCCTCCGCGGTGAAGCGTTCCTATTTCTTGGTTCTGCTTAGTGGGCCATCAGGACCGGCACGGTCATGTGATGGAAGATGCCGCGGCTGACCCCTCCGAGCACGAATTCGCGCAGCCGCGAGTGACCATAAGCGCCCATCACGAGGAGATCGGCGCCGAGATCGGCGGCCCGCGACAAAAGCAGATCCTCGACGCCAATGTCGCCCGAGGTCGTTTCGGTCTCGGGCTTGGCGGCGATGCCGCGCCGGCTGAGTGCCGCCGCGACCCGCTCGGCGCTCGCGGGTGATGCCGCGATGCCGGAAGCCGGCGGGTCGATCTCGATGATTGTCACCGACTCCGCGTTGGGCAAGAGGAACATCGCGTCGTGCAGCGCGCGCGCCGCCTCGCGGCTGCCGTTCCACGCGACGAGCACGTGGCGGCCGATGTCCTCGAACTCGCCGGCATAAGGCACGACGAGCACCGGCCGGCCGCAGCCGATCACGATCTCCTCCGGCCGCAGACCGAGCGCGCCGGTCAGCCCGGCGTCGGGGTTGGGTTGGCCGAGCACGACGAGGTCATAGAGCGCGGCCTCGGCAATGACGCTGCTGGTCTCGTCGGCCTCGCGGAAGATCCACTCGCCTTGCAGTTTGTGTTGCGTCAGCGCCTTGCGAAAGGCCGCGGCGGCGCGGGCCGCCTCCTGGCGCTGCGCTTCGAGATAGACGTCGACCAGCTCGGCCCAGCCCGAAACGTCGCCGTACGACGCCATGATCGGATAGCCGCTGGGGTAAAACCCGGTGAGCCGTGCGCCGAAGCGGGTGGCGAGCGCGGCGGCGGGCAGCATGCGCTGCGGCACGACCGCCGCGTTCTCGATCACGACCAGAATGTCGCGGGTTTCCATCGCGGAACTCCTCTGTCCGTTTGGCCGAGCTGCCCGTTTCGGGCGGCTTACAGATCGAGCGCGGCTTCGCGGCATACCAGGATCCGCCGCTTGGCGCGGACGCTGCAAAACAGCGGCGCTTCGCGCGGCGCGGTGCCGTCGCGCAACGCCATCGCGCGCGCGAGCATGAATTGCGTCACGTCGCGGAACGGCACGAGCTGCCGCCGCCCGATCGGGTGCCAGCCGACGTCTTCCAGCTCGTCGCTCGAAGCCGGCTCGCCGGCGACATCGCTGCCGTCGGCCAGAAAAAACCGCGTGTTAAAGCGGCGGAACACCGGGGTCGGGGTGATCGCGCGGCCGACATAGGTCAAGGCCTCGAACGCCGCTGTGATACTGCGCTCGGCATAGGCCGCTTCGATCGGCATCAGCGCCGAGATCGGGGCAGATGGAGCGCTGTTGTTTTTCGCCGCCGGGCGGCCGACCAGCACGCCGACTTCCTCCCAGGTCTCGCGCAACGCGGCGCGGGCGCAGCGCAACAGGCGCGGCGGCAGCTGCGCCCCGCCGGTCTCGATCCGCCACGGCTTGTTGTCGCCAGGATCGATCGCGCCGCCCGGAAACACCCACACGCCGGGCATGAATTTGACATGACCGGGACGGCGGCCGGCCAGCAGTTCGACATCGCGGCCCTCACCGCGCAACAGGATCAGCGAGGCGGCGTCGCGCGGCCGCACGATAACCGGCTTGGCCGCATGGCCTGTCCGGGCCGCTTCGCTGACATCGTTCATCGCGGTGAATATGAGTGAAGCCTGTCGTTATGACTACCCTCACTCGCCCTCGCGCTGCGCGCTCGGCCACCCTCACCCGCGGTGCGGGAGAGGGAACGCTACTGCGACCGCAAGCCCCTTTCCCGCACCGCGGGAGAGGGGGGCCCATCGCAAAGCGATGAGAGGGTGAGGGCAGCTACGCTTCCCGAGCTCCGACGCTTCGACAATATTGAAGCAGTCCGCCACGCGGACCTAGCGGAAGCGATCAGCCCGTCTTCGCCAGTTCCATAGATTTCCTAGCAGCGATCGTGCCGGGCACGATGCGATTACCGCCGGCCGAAGGGAGGTGTGCTACGCGGCAAAAGCCCGTTGACGTAGCCGATACCGCCTTGTCTCCGACCCGATATCCGACCGTTCAAGGACCGATTCCAATCTCCCGTCCACTGCCATCGCCCGCATATTGATGGCGATCTCATGGGCGGGGGCAAACGCTTCGAGCCTCGTGGCCATCTCCTCGTTGGTGAGCGGCTGCGGCTCCAGATCGCGCATGACGGCGAGGATGCTGTTCTGGATTTCTGTTGCGAACCTGCGGCGCTCGTCCAGGTCTACGTCGCCCTTTGCATCGGTATCGGCGACCCCCCGCATCCCGTTCAGAAGCTCCGACACGACCCCGACAAGGCGATCGAAGCTGACAGGCTTTTGAAGAACGGCATCTGCCCCAAGCTCGCGTGCCACGTGCAGATAAAGATCGTTTCCCGGCACGCCCGATACTGCAAGGATCGCTATGTCAGGCTCTCTCTGCCGCAGTTCCATGATGACCTCGACACCCTCCTTCTCCGGCATCATGAGGTCAGTGACGACCAGCGCTGGATGATATTTTCGGACTAGAGCGATACCGTCCGCTCCATTCTGTGCCTCTCGGACATGATGACCGGCAACTTCGAGCGCCGCAGTCATGATCTCGCGGGTGACCGCGTCGTCATCAATGATAAGTATCTCTGCCATTTAGTACCTATCCGTGAACAAGCGCGCCAGCCAACGCTGACGCGCTATTGTCGTTAATGGAGCCGTTTCTCTGGATGTAGCGCCTGGGATGCGATCTCTGGGTGGCTCGGCTGGGCCAAACAATGCCCAAGGAAGGCCGACGCCAGCAGGCATCGCCGCACCAGGGTCATCATCTGACCGATGTCGGTCGGCGGGCGAGTGAGATCTTCGATCACCCGTAACGGGCTCTCGTCATTCTGCTCGCGGGCAACTTCGTCCAAGCGCTTGAGAAGCGTCTCTTCGTCACTCTTCACCCGGTCGAGATTCGCCACCGCCCGGTTTGAGAGTTCAGGCGAGCCTTGGAGCATCATCTGGGACGCAAAGAAACAGAGATTGTTGACGACGACGCCGAGCCGCTCTCGTTCGGTGGTAGTGAAAAGCATCCTGAGCGGCATCTTACAGCCCTTTGGTCGCTGGTGCGGGGCGCGAGTTTGCCGAACCCAACGAAAGGTGTTCATAGTAGCTCTAGCGACTGTCACAAAACGCTACCGATAATGGTAGCCTTATTCGTGCTTCATTTTGAGTTAATGGGACGCATCCGAGGCATATCCAAGCAATCAATGCGCAAGGTCTCGTACACGTTTGAGACGAGCGGATTTTAAGGGATTGTTTTCTCGAATGCGCGACCATGCCGGATGGTTGCGCGCAACGCAGAGGGGTTCTCGGCCGTCGTCGAGTTTTCGCCGGGAGACCTAATCGGATGGATCACCGCCCTAATGGCGGTGATTTTCGTTGTGATCGTGGTCTTCGTCGGATGGCGGCTAAGGCGGTAGCGGCATCCCCGAATAGAACGTACACGGCGATGCCGAGTGTCGCGCCCGCGACGAACGCTCGGAAACTGGCTTAGATCCCCAGGACTCGACCAGACCTAGGCTTCCTTGCCGGGTTCGGCCACCGCGGCGGACCACGGCGACATCACATCGGTGATGCCGTAATTGAGACCGTCCTCGCCGCGCATGACCATGTTCGGGCGGGCAAAGCGGTCCGGCCATACCGTGTGCTCGACGACCTGCGCGCCACGGCGCGTGCCGAGCCGCTCGCGAATTGACTCGGCGAGGCGACAGTCGATCGCGATCCCGGCGTCACCGCTGACATCGATGCGCGGATGGTGCGCCGCCTCTTCGGGGGTCATCGCGAAATCGATGACGAAACTCGCCATCTGCACGACCGAAGCGAGGATACGGCGGCCGCCCGACGCGCCGACGCCAAACCGGGGGCGGCCGTCGCGGGTCGCGATGACCGGACACACATTGGTCAGCGCGCGTTTGCCCGGCGCCATCGAATTGGGCCGGCCCGGCCGCGGGTCGAACCACATGATGCCGTTGTTCATCAGGATGCCGGTCTGCGGCAGCACGTAGCGGCTGCCGAAGCTCGACAGGAGGGTCGTCGTCAACGCCGCGACGCCGCCCTCGCGGTCGAGCGCGGTGATGTGCGTCGTGCAGCCGTCGTCGCCCTGCGGCCGGACATCGCCGAGGCCCTCGAAGCGGGCGTGGTAGGCCTGCTGCAGCGCATCGATCAAGGTCTCGAAATAGATGGCGTCCGGCAATTGCGGGAAGCGCCTGCTGGAGAGGCGGTCGATGACATCGGCGAGGGTCGGCGCGGCGGTCAGCCCGCGCGCCGTCTGCAGGGCATAGCCGCGGTACGGGATTTCCAGTGACGGCACGATGCGGGCACGGCAATTCGCGAGATCGGCAGCCGACAGGACCCCGCCGGCGACCGTGCTGTCGGCGGCGATCGCCTGGGCGATGTCGCCTTGGTAGAAATCGTCGGGGCCGGCCTCCGCGAGCCGCGCCAGCGTGTCGGCGAGCCGGCCGAGGATCAGCGCTGGCGGCTCCCCCGATGGCGGGCAGACCGGCGGCAGGTCATTCGGCAGCCAGACTCGCCGGCTTTCGTCATAGCGGCGCAGATCCTCGGCGGTGTTGGCGGTCTTCAGCGTCACGTACCAATCGACGGGCAAGCCGGCGCGGGCCAGTGCGACGGCCGGCGCGATAAGATCGCGCCATGGCGTGCGGCCGAACCGCTCGACCGCCAGCGCGTAGCCCTTGACCGCGCTCGGGATCGTGAAGGAGAGCGGGCCGTGCATGTTGCGGTCGCCCTCGACGCGCGGCCAGGTGAACAGCTCGGTGATCGTCTCGCCGGTCAGCGGAAAGGCGCCAGGATCGAGGCCGGCCGGCGCGACCGGGCCGAAATCGACCACCTCGGCGCGCGCCCCGCCGGGCGGCTGCACGACCATGAAGCCGATGCCGCCGAGACCGCTGTTCCACGGCTCGCGCACGGCGAGCGCGAAAGCCGTCGCGACGACCGCGTCCACCGCCGAGCCGCCGGCCGCCAGCGCCTCGGCGCCGACACTGGCGGCGACACCGTTCTGCGACGCCACAATGCCGCCGCGCGAGGCGGCGACCGGCTTCCGCACCACCCAGTTCTGCATCAAAGCCATGATCTCATCCTACTCGTCTTTACCCGCGCGGCTCAGCCGCTCAGGTGATTTCGATCGCATCGACGCGGCTCTTGTAAAATGCGTAATGCCCGGTCAGCCCCCTCGCCTCGTCATAGGGCGCGCGATACGACCAGACGGCGTTCTCCGCGCGCTTCTCGCCACCATCGACCTCGATCGTCCAATAGGAGCAGTCGCCCTTGAAGGGGCAATAGGTCTTGTGGTCGGTGGGATGCATCAGATCGAACCGCACATCCTTTTCCGGAATGTAATGCACGGGCTCGTGCCCGGTCTCCTCGCAGCGCACGGCATGCGTCGTATCGGCGACGGTCTGGCCGGCAAAAGTGACGCGGATCCGGCGCGATTCGGGCAATAGATCGACGCGGTGCTCGGGTTTTTTCTGATAGCCCGGGGCGGGGTTTGCCATCTCTAATTCTCCTCGTTTCAGCGAATCGTTTCCGACGGCGGCGGCCGGTTCGAGCGGCCGCGCGGCGCCCCGCCGCATTGGAACGTGGCGGCGCAGCTGTCGTAGAATTGCGAGCCCTGCAGCGGCCCGCATTCCTGTGCGATGCGCTTCTGGCGGAACGCCGCGTTCGTGCACAGCAGCCGCTCGTATTGCTCGCTTTCGCGGACATTCTGCTCCGCGCTTTCGCTCGGCGGGGCCGCGAACGCCAGGTCGGCGGCGATCATCACAACGGCGGCTAGACAGCCCGCAAACACTTTCGGCATGGTCGTGCTCTCCGTTTTGGGTGGATCGGACAGGCGACGCGTAATTGTATTATGCCCGAACGGTTTGACGGAAATGCGGCGGCATCACCGGTCCGCTCAATCGACCATCGGTCAGTCAACCATTGTCAGGCCGCCGCTGACGCTCAGGACCTGGCCGGTTATGTAATCCGAGCGGCGGCCAAGAAAGAACATGACCGCCTCGGCGATCTCCTCGGGCTGCGCGATGCGGCGGAACGGAATCGCGCGGGTCAACGCCTCGCGCATCCGCTCGGGCTGGCCCTGAAACAAGGGCGTGTCGGTCGGGCCGGGGCAAACACAATTGATGTTGATGCGGTAGCGCGCCATCTCGCGCGCCAAGGATTTCGTGAAAGCGATGATGCCGCCCTTCGCAGCGGCGTACACCGTCTCGCCCATACTGCCGACTCGGCCGGCGTCGCTCGAGATGTTGACGATCTTACCCCGCTGCGCCGCGATCATCGGCGGCAGGACGGCGCGGCTCAATCGCACCGCGCCGAGCAGGTTAATCGCGATCAGCCGGTCCCACATCTCCGGCGGGTTTTCCATGAAGGGTTGGATGCGATCCCAGCCGGCGCCGTTGACGAGCCCGTCGAGCCGCTCGACCCGGTCATACACGGCGGCAGTGAATTGCGCGATGTTATCGGGGTTGGTCAAATCCAGCGGCAGGAACTCGACCGCGAGCCCCTCTTTCGCCGCCTGGGCAGCGGCGGCCTGACCGCCCGCCTCGTCGATGTCGCCGATGACGATGCGGGCGCCTTCCCGCGCCAGCAGCAGCGCCGTGGCGCGGCCGATGCCGGAAGCGCCGCCGGTCACGATGACGGTGCGGTCCTGCATCTCCATCGCGAGTTCCTTGTTTGTCATCGACCTATTTGGGCGACCTCAGTTGCGGTGGCGAGGTAGAGCCTCACGCCTTTTTCCCGCTCGGGTTTTCACGCAGCAGACCGACGAGCGGGTTCGGCGTAGGTGGCGCGATCCGCCGTAAGGTGTTGGTGTCGTGGTGGTTGAACGGCGGCGTCCGGCCTCGGACCGCCAGATCGGTGCGCGTCACATAAGTCCAACTGCCGTCGCCGTTGAAGGTAATGTCGATGCGGTAATAGTCGGTGCGAAACGCTTCCTCCAGGAAAGTCGTCGAGCAAATCCCGAAGCGGGTATCGCCGCGCCGAGCTTCCACCGAAATGCGCTCGTCGTCCGGTTTCGCCGTTCCGCCCGCCAGCACCACCTGGCCGCGCGGAATGGCGATGGTCTGCATGATCAACCCGGTGGCCGGTTCCCACAGCCAATAACCGACCTGATCGTGGAAGGTGATGGCTTCCTCTGGCGTGTTGATATGGATGTGGTAGCGCAGCCCATAGAGGAGTTGCGGACCGTTGGTCTGCCCATCGATCGGGTCCATCCGGATATGTTCGCGGAATACGCGCCGTTCGGGGCCTTCCGCCTTAGGATTGACATCCACCCCCTGATCGGACGCCCACACCCCGGCCAGACGACGCAACGGTCCGAGATTGGCCAGCGTATCCGGCAAGACATCGGGCTCGGTAAAGACATCGTCGGGGAGGTTCAGCATCGGATTTCTCATACGGCCTGAACTCGCGGAGAGTGCGCGTTCGCCCTCGCGATGACAAGCCGGAGACGGGCGCGCTCCGGCGGCGCCGGCTCAGCTCTCGCGGAGTTTATGCCGGTGCCGGCCGCGGTTCGCCCGGTCGCGCAGGCCGACGCTGGCGATCAGCATCTCGACGGTGAAGGCAGCGATGGCGCCGAGCGCGCACACGACCGCGAGCCCGAACAGACCGAGCAGCAGCGACGCGATGGTCGCTTCGCGCACCGCGCCGAGAAACAAGATCAGCACGGCGCCGCAGGTCGCCGCGCCGCCGACCGCGCCCAGAACGACCGCGACATCGAGCGCCAGCGACCGGCGACGCAAATGGGCGAGGCGCCGCGACAGCAGCTTAGCCTCTGCCGGGTCGGCGTCTTTGAGCGCCTTCGCCGCGGCATCGACCTGATCGCCGACGCGCGCCAGGCGGGCGGAAAACACGTTCAGCAGCGTCGCGATGCCGGACAACAGGAATACCGGCGTCAGCGCCACCTGAATGATGTGCGCGACCGTATCGAGAGCCGACCCGGTATTTTCCATGCCGAACATCAGCAATGAACCTGCCGCTGTGGGATCCAACCTCCGGCTTTATAGAAGCTGTTGACGGCGAGTGTCAGGATTCTGGCGCTGCCGCGGTTGCGTGCTGTGGCGGGTCGGCTAGTGTGGGCGCGGTAATTCGGGAGAGCCGGAAAGAGCTGGATGACCGTCGCCGACACCATCGCAAGCGCGCCGGCCTTGGCCATGCCGCAGCGGCCAGCGCGACCGCTGTCAACGTGGCAACTCATACGGGTGGCGTTTTCGAACACGCTGGCGGCGTGCGATGAGGAATTGTTCGAAGAGCTGTTCGTCGAGCGGCGTTACGCGTGGGGCCGGCTGTTCGTGGTCAGCGATCCCGACGGCATCAAGCGCGTGCTGCAGGACAATGTGGACAATTATCCGCGGATCGAGCCGATCCGGCGGGTTTTCGCGTTCGGCTCTGCGAGCGGCATGCTGTGCGCCGAGGGCGAGGTTTGGCGGCGGCACCGGCGCATTCTCAACCCGACGCTCGAACGCCGCGCCGTCGTCGCGGATGTGCCGGGCCTGGTCGCGCTCGCCGAGCAGCTGGCGCGCCTCCTGGGCGAAGTGCCGGCCGGGCAAGAACTCAACATCGGCGAGGTGTTCACCCATCTGCAGACCCGCTTCACGGCGCAGGTCTTTGCCGGGAACGATGCGGCGATCGACCCGATGCTGCTGCGCATGGGCCATTATCCCGGCGAGTACGGACTGTTCGACTTCCTGACGATGCCGCGCTGGCTGCGCTTCGTCGACCGCTTCCGCAAGAGCCGCGCCGAGGCGAACGCGCTGCACCCGCTGCTCGAGCGAATGATCCGCGACCGGCGCAGCGACACCTACACGGGCAGCAAGGATCTGCTGTGGCGGCTCGCCAATGCCCGCGACCGCGAGACCGGCGCGCCGCTCTCGATCGCCGAGCTCGAGGACGAGGTATTGACCCTTGGCTCCACTTCCGTGACCTCGCTCCAGGCGTACAGCTGGCTCTGGTACCTGCTCGCGCTGCACCCCTGGGCCGAGGCGCGGATCGCGGCCGAACTCGACGCGGTGCTCGGCGACCGCTCGCCGCAAGCGGAGGATCTCGGCAAGCTCGGCTACCTGCGCCAGGTGATCGACGAAGCCATGCGCCTCTACCCGCCATTGCCGGTCATGCTGCGGACCGCCGCGGCGGACGACGTCGTGTGCGGGCGGCGGATCCCCCGGAAATCGGCCGTGGCGGTGATGCCATGGATCGTGCATCGCCACCGTAAGCTGTGGCGCGATCCGGATTGCTTCGACCCGGATCGCTTTGCCCCCGAACAGGCTGCGGGACGGTCGCGCTATGCGTATCTGCCGTTTTCGGTCGGGCCGCATGTCTGCATCGGCGCCAGCCTGGCGATGATCGAGATCCTGATCACGGTGGCCGTGCTGGCGCGGCGCTTCCGGTTCCGGCTCGTGCCGGGCCAGCGGATCGAGCCGATCGCCTGGACGAGCCTGCGTCCCGGGCGCGGTATTCGCATGACGGTCGAGAAGCGCGAACCCCTGGTCGCACTGCGGGACAGAGCGGCCGGCGCGGCGGCGGCCGGGTGAGGTCGATGGCCGGCATGCCCGCACCCGCCGCCTCGGCGTTGCGACAGAGGGTTGATCCGCCGGTCCCGGCGGATACGAGCGCTTGGCCGGCGATGCCGCGACGGCCCCGGCGGCCGCTCTCCACCCCGGGGCTGCTCCGGGTCGCGCTGTCGAGCACGCTCGCGGCGCTCGACGAAGAGCTGTTCGAGGAACCGATCGTCGAGCGCCGATTCGTCTGGGGCCGGTTTTTCATGATCAGCGATCCCGACGGCATCCGGCGGGTCATGCAGGACAATGTCGAGAACTATCCGCGTATCGACGCCATCCGGCGCGTTTTCGCCTTCACCGCGGGAACCGGCATGTTGGCCGCCGAGGGAGAGGTGTGGCGGCGGCATCGCCGCCTGTTGAACCCGACCATCGATCACCGTGCGGTGCTCGCCGATCTGCCGGTGCTCGTGGACCTCAGCGAAGCGCTTGCCGGGCATCTGGCGCGGCTACCGGCCGGGCACGAGCTCGATATCGGCCAGACCTTCGCGCATCTGGTCACGGCGATGACCGGCCGGGTATTCGCCGGCGATGAGCGCGAGGTGGGCCCGGCGCTCTACCGCCTTGGCCAATATCCCGGGAAATATCGGCTTCGGGATTTCCTGGGGCTGGCCAACGGCCGGCGCGATCGGCAAAACGACATTGCGGAGCTCCTGCCGCTGATCGACCGGCTCATCGCGGAGCGGCGGCGTCCGGGGTACGCGGGCGGGCGGGACCTTTTGTGGCGTATTGCCCATGCGCGCGACCGCGTCGGCGATTCAGGCCTTGGCGAAGCGGAATTGCGCGACGAGGTGCTGACGCTCGGCGCCACCGCGGCGACGCCGCTGCGCGTATTCCCTTGGCTCTGGTATCTGCTGGCGACGCACCCCGCGGCCGAGGCGCGCTTTCACGCCGAGCTGGATCGCGTGCTTGGCGGCCGTCCGCCGAGGGCGGAAGATTTGCCGAGCCTCGTCTACCTGCGGCAGGTCGTCGACGAGACGCTGCGCCTCTACCCGCCGGCGCCGACGATGCTGCGCACCGCGATTGCCGAAGACGTCGTGTGCGGCCGCAAGATCCCTCGGAAGGCGATCGTCGGCGTTTTTCCCTGGGTCGTGCACCGTCACCGCAGATTATGGCCCGACCCCGACCGCTTCGATCCCGGCCGCTTTACCTCGGATCAGATCGCCGCACGCTCGCGCTATGCCTATCTGCCGTTCGCGATCGGGCCGCATGTCTGCATCGGCGCCTCGCTCGCGATCGTCGAGATCATGGTCGCGGCGGCGGTATTGGCGCAGCGCTTTCGCTTTCGTCTCGTGCCGGGCCGCGCGATCGAGCCGATCGCCTGGACCAATCTGCACCCGAAAGGCGGCATCCGGATGACCGTCGAGCCGCGCGCGGCAGAGTCCTCTGATGTCGCTTGAGAGCCCTGCGCTCGCCCTGACGCCGTCCTCCGACCCGCAGCCCGCGCTTGCGATGCCGCCCCGGCCGCGCCGCCCGCTCTCGACATGGCAGCTGCTTCGCACCTTTCCGGACAACGCGGTCGCCGCCTGCGACGAGGAATTGTTCGAGGAGTTGTTCGTCGAACGCCGCTTCGTGTGGGGCCGCCTCTTTGTCATAAGCGACCCCGACGGCATTCACCGGATCCTCCAAGCCAACATCGATAATTACATCCGGATTCCGCCGGTCCGGCGAGCCTTCACCTTCACCTCCGGCGGCGGCATGAACCACCTGGAAGGCGAGCAATGGTGGCGCCATCGCCGGACCATCAACCCGGCGCTCGACTATCGCGCCTTGCTGCCCGGCCTCCCCGAATTGATCCGGCTGACCGAGGAGATGTCGGCGCATCTGTGCGCGCTCCCGCCCGGGCAGGAATTCGAGATCGGCCGCACCTTGACCCATCTTTTGACGCGCACGACCGGCCATGTGTTTGCCGGCGACGACCGGCGTATCGACGCGCTGCTCCTGAGGCTCGGCCGATATCCCGAAAATTACGGGCCGCTCGATGTGCTGCCGCTGCCGCGCTGGCTGCACTTCCTCGACCGCTACCGGCGCGCCCGCTCGGGTCTAAACGAACATTACGCGCTGCTCGACGAGCTGTTCGCCGAGCGCCGCAATGAGAATTATGCCGGCGGCAACGATCTGATGCGGCGCATGGCGACCGCCTGCGACCGCGAAACCGGCCAGGCGCTCAGCGCGGCGGAGCTGCGCGACGAGGTGTTGACGCTGGCCGCCGGCGCCCAGGCGCCGCTGCGGGCGATGACCTGGGCGTGGTACCTGCTGGCGCAATTCCCGGACGTCGAGGAACGGCTGCATGCCGAGCTGGATGCGGTGCTCGGCGGCCGCTCGCCGACGCCCGAGGATTTCTCGCGTCTTGTCTATCTGCGCCGGTTCATCGACGAGACGATGCGCCTCTATCCGCCCTTGCCGGTCATGCTGCGCACCGCCGTGGCGGATGACGAGATCGGCGGCCGCCGCGTCCCGCGCGGCTCGTTTATCGCGATCATGCCGTGGGTCGTGCACCGCCACCGCAAGCTGTGGGCGGACCCGGAACGCTTCGACCCGGAACGCTTCAACCCGGGGCGCATCGCATCGGGCCAAGCCGGGGCGCGCTCGCGCTACGCCTATATTCCATTCGGTGTCGGGCCGCGGGTCTGTGTCGCCGCGTCACTGGCCATGGCCGAGATTCAGATCGCGATCGCCGTCCTGGCTCAGCGGCTGCGTTTCCGCCTGGTGCCCGGCCAAACGGTCGAGCCGACCGCCTGGTCCACGCTGCGCCCGCGCCAGGACATTCGGATGACCGTCGAGCGGCGAACGCCTGACGGAAAGGCGGCACCGTGCTAAACCCGCCATCATGCGGAGCCTCGTCACAAAACGGCTGGTCTTTTATTGCCCGGGCTACGACGCGCTGGCGGAAACCCGCTATCGCCGCCTGATCGGCACCGGACTGGCGCAGCTGTCGCGGCGGTTCGGCATCGCGCGGAGCATCGGGCCCGTGCAGCGCGACGACGCGGTCCCGGCAATCGGCTGGCAAATCGCGACCGGCACGGCGAACTGGCGCACCGAGACGAGCTATGAGGTGCTGCGCTGGGACGACCTCGTCCAAACCGACTTCGCGCGCGGCTGGCTGGTCCGCCTGCCGCTGCTGTTCGGCGCGCTGGTCGAAGCGCTGCGCGGCGGGGTCATCCAAAAGCTGTTCCGTCTGAACTGGCATTTCGCCGCCTTCGTCATTTATCCGTGGATCGCCTTCCTCGGGATTCTCATGGCCGCACTGCTGGCCGGCGGCGGCATCGCGGCGTTGATCGCGTGGGGCTTGTCGCTGCCCGGTATCGTCGAGGCGGGCATCGCGATCGGGCTGGCGCTCGCGTTGCTAAAGCTGTTCGAGAGAAGGATCAGAAAAGCTTTCGTCTACCACCTGCTCGACGGGTGGATCTTCAGCTGGCAGCTGGCGGCCGGCCGGCGTCCCGAATTCGAGGCGAGGCTCGACGCGTTCGCGCGTCGCATCGCCACCACGATACGGGAGACCGACGCACGGGAAGTGCTGATCGTTGGCCATAGCACCGGGACGACTGTCGCGGTCGAGGTCGCGGCGCGCGCCGTGGCGCTGGACCCGGACCTCGGACGCCGCAGGCCGGCGCTGGCGCTGCTGACGATCGGCTCGTGCCTGCCGGTCGTCGGCTTCGTGCGCACGGCGGACCGATTGCGCCGGCACATCGCCCGGCTGGCGACCGACCCCTCGATCCTCTGGGTCGAATACCAGGCGCCGCAGGATGTGCTGAACGCTTTCGGTTTCGATCCCGTACGCGACCTCGACCTCGACCTCGGCAGCGCCGCGCGGGTCAATCCGGTCATTCGATCGGCGCGGTTCAAGGAAACCATCCTGCCGTCGGCTTACCGCAAGATGCGCTGGAATTTCTTCCGCCTGCATTTCCACTTCCTGATGCCGAACGACATCCCCGGCGAGTACGACTATCCGATGATCGTGTGCGGGCCGGTGTCGCTCGCCGCCCGCATCGCCGATCCGGCCTCGGCGGTGCGCATCGCCTACGGCGCCGAAGCCGGTATGCCGGAAGCCACGCCCAAAGCCGCTGCTGTCGTTTAGCGCGTTCAGGCGCGCGGCTCGATCAGCATCGGCAGCGTGTCGCCGGGGCGCAAGGTCAGCCGGCAGACCGGCTCGACGACGGCGCCCGGCGCAAGCCGCAACCGGGCGCGTTGCGCCAAAGTCGCGAGGCACAGGATCGCCTCGGTGAGGCCGAAAGCTTGCCCGGCGCAGACCCGCGGCCCGACGCTGAACGGCACATAGCTATAGCGCTGCCGCGCGCCGGCATTCTCGGGCAGGAACCGCTCGGGGAGGAAATGATCGGGCTTGTCCCACAGCCGGCGGTGGCGATGCAGCAGCCACGGCACGACCGCGACGAGCGAGCCCTGCGGGATCTTGCGGCTGCGGATCTGCTCGTCCTGCAAGGCCTGGCGGCCGAGAAACGGCACCGGCGGGTAGAGCCGGATCGTCTCCTCGAACACGGCGCGGGTGAAGACGAGGCGCGGCACGTCGTCGAGGGTCGGCAACCGCCCGCCCAACACCTCGTCTAGCTCGGCGTGGAGACGGGCCTCCTCGTCCGGCGCCTGCGACAACAGAAACCAGCTCCAGGCGAGCGAGTTCGCCGTCGTCTCATGCCCCGCCATGAAGATGACCGCGGCCTCGTTGCGCAACGCCTCCGGATCGAGCCGGGCGCCCGTCTCGGGATCGCGGGCATCGAGCAGGAGACGGATCATCGAGGCCTCGCCGCCCTCCTGGCATTGGCGAATGACAGCGTCGAGCACCGTATGGATTCGGCGGGCGGCGCGGCGAATCGCCGGCGAATAAAACCGCGGCAGCCAATCCGGCAGGCCGAGCAGCGACATCAGATCGAGCTGGCCGATCAGGCGCTGGTACTCGCTGAACGAGGCGACGACCGTCGTCGCGTGTTCGCTGCCGAGGCGCGGGCCGAACACGGTGCGGCAGATGATCTCGGCGGTCAGCGTCGCCATCTCGCGCAATGCGTCGATCGGCGTCCCGGCCGGGAGACTCGCCCAGCGCTCGGCGGCCTCGCTCGCCGCCTCGACCATGACCGGCGCAAATTGCGGCAGGCGCGACGCATGCACGATCGGCGCGACGATGCTGCGGCGCTCTTTCCAGGTCCGGCCGTCGCTGATGAACAGCCCGTCGCCGAGCAGCGGGTGCAGCGCGTGGCGCATCTGCGGCGTCTTGCGCTCGAAGCTGGCGTGCTTCTCGATAAATGCTTGTGCGACCGTATCGGGGCTGTTGCAGACGAATAGCCGGCGCCGCAGCATGCGCACCGTGAAGAATTGGTACTCGAAACACTTGTCGTCAAAGGCGGCCAGGAAATTGCGGCGGACCGCGCGCAGCATCGCCAGGGGCGGCAAAGCCTCGCGCGGACGATCCGGATAGGGCGGCACAAATTGGCTCATGACGCCGCCGCGGAAATGGGACAGACCGGCATTGCGGCAAGCTAGGTCGCCGGCACAATCCGAGGCAAGCGCCGACATGGATACTCGGAGCCGGGGCGCGGCGCCGTCGTATCGATCCGAGTTGGCGGATAAATTGCTTGGGGTCGTACGTTATCGAGTGCCGGCAACATCCACCAATTCTCGATCTCGACTGCGCATGGCCCAACCGGACCCCGGTCCCCGCCGCAACAATTTCGACGCGCTGCGCCTGATCGCGGCGTCGTCGGTCGTGTTTTCGCACTCGTTCCTGATCGCCGAGGGCAGCGAGGCGAACGAGCCGTTCATCTGGCTGACCGGCAATCAGTGCATCCTGGGCCTTGTCGGCGTCTTCGTGTTTTTCGTGATCAGCGGCTATCTCGTGACCGGCAGCTTTTGCCGGAGCCCGGCGCCGGGTCATTTCGCGCAGCGGCGGTTCCTGCGGATCTATCCGGGTCTCGTCGTCAACGTGCTCGTCTGCGCGTTTCTGGTCGGCCCGCTTGTTACGTCGCTGCCGCTGCGCGCTTATCTCGCTGGGCCCGATCTCGGCGATTTTCTGTACAAGACGCTGACCCTCAATCCCGGTCCGCTGCAGCTTCCGGGCGTGCTGTTCGCCGACAATGCGGTCGGGCTTCTGATCAATGGTTCGCTGTGGACACTGCGCTACGAAGTCATGATGTACGGGCTGGTGCTGGTCCTCGGTCTTGTCGGGCTGCTTCGGTTGTCGACAGCCGTAATCCTCACCGTGCTGGGTGTGGCGGCGGTCGGCCTCGAACAGCACCTGAAGCCGTTCGGGGATTTCGGCGAAGCCGCATGGTTCCTCGGCTTTTTCGGGTCGGGCATGGTCGTGTTCTTCCTGCGCGACCGGCTGGCGTTCGATTGGCGCGGCGTGCTGCTCTCGATCGCGGCGCTGATCCTCTTCGGACTGACCCGGCAGTTCATCATGCTGTTTCCGCTGGCCGGCGCTTATCTGGCGATCTGGTTCGCACGGCGCTACGAGCCCTGGCTCGACTATTCGCGCTACTGCGGCGACCTCTCCTACGGCCTCTACATCTACGGCTGGCCATCCGAGCAGCTCGTCATGTGGTTGTCCGGCGGGCGCGCCGCGTGGTGGCAGGTGTTTCTCGGATCGCTGGCGATCGCGCTGCCGCTGGCCTGGCTCTCGTGGCACGGCGTCGAGAAATGGGCCTTGTTCTGGGGCCGGAGCATCGGGCGCCGCCCGCTCGCCGTCGCCCCTGCCTCGGCCGACGGCTGATCAGTTTGCTCCAGGGGCCGCAGCCCCTCTCTGCATTCTTGGCAATCGACAGCGGCGCGGGCGCGCCTTAGCGTTGCGCGCACCATCAGGGAGCGGCGGCGATGGCCTATGATTTGCTGATCAAGAACGGCACCGTGATCGACGGCACCAGCGTGCCGCGCCATCAGGCCGACGTCGCGGTCAAGGACGGCACGATCGCCGGGATCGGCAAGATCCGCGACGGCGCCGACACGGTCATCGATGCCGCCGGCTGCGTCGTCGCGCCCGGGTTCATCGATCCGCACACGCATTACGACGCGCAGATCTGCTGGGATCCGGCGATCTCGCCGTCGCTATGGCACGGCGTGACCTCGGTCGTCATGGGCAATTGCGGCGTCGGCATCGCGCCGTGCCGGCCGGAAGCGCGCGAAGTTGCGACGCGCGACCTCGTCAACGTCGAGGGCATCCCGTTCGAGGTGCTGGAGCGCGGCATCAGCTGGGACTGGCAGAGCTTCCCCGAATTCCTCGATGCCGCCGAGCAGCGCGGCTCGGCGCTCAATCTCGGTTTCATCGCGCCATTGACCCCGTTCCGCCATTACGTGATGGGCGAAGCGTCGATGGAGCGCGGCGCGACCGCCGAGGAGACCGCGCAGATCAGGCGCCTGATCCGGGAGGCGGTCGATGCCGGTGCGTTCGGCTTCTCGACGACGGTGCTGAACCAGCATGTCGGGTATCAGGCGCGGCCCCTCGCCTGCCGCAACGCCAGCCGTGATGAACTGAAGGCGTATTGCAACGCGCTGAAGGAATCCGGCAAGGGCGCGATCGAAATCGCGCTGACCCAGAAGGTCGGGGTATTAAGCGACGAGGAGGAAGACCTGCTCGCCTTCCTGCTGCGCGAAAGCGGCCGGAAGGTGACGTTTCTCGCGCTGTTCCAGCGTGACGACATCCCCGAGGCCTGCCCCGAGACGCGGCGGCGGGCGCGCGCGCATCCCGGGGCCGTGCCGCAGACCTCGCCCTTGGCGCTGACCCGAGAGGTCAACATGCGCAACCCGTTCTCGTTCGCCGCCTTTCCGTGCTGGGGCCGGGTGTTTGCCGACAAATCCAAGGAGGCGCAGCACGCGGTCTATGCCGATCCGGCGTTCCGCAATGCGTTTCGCGAGGAATTGAGGAGCGCCACCGGGTTCAGCGGCGATTGGCGGCGCATCACGGTGCACGAAACCCACAAGCCGGAACTGAAGCGCTATGAGGGGCGCAGCGTCGCCGATGTCGCGACCGAACGCGGCAAGGACCCGCTCGAGACCTTCCTCGACCTGACCATCGAGGACGATCTCGACGTCGAGTTCGTGTTGGCGCAGTTCAACGTCGATATCGACCGCGTGAAGGACAATCTCGTCGATCCAAATGTGCTGATCGCTTTGGGCGATGCCGGGGCGCATGTCGACATGCTGTGCGACGCCGGCTACCCGACCTATCTGCTCGGCACCTGGGTGCGCGAGCGCCAGATCATGTCCTTGGAACAAGCGGTAGCGCGGCTGACGACACAGCCGGCCGATCTGTTCGGCATCAAGGGGCGCGGCCGCCTGGCGGCCGGCCAAGCCGCCGATATCGCGATCTTCGATCCCGACCGGGTCGGCTCGGCGAGCCGCGGCGAGCGCCGCTACGATCTGCCGGGCGGCGCGAAACGCATGGTCATGCCGTCGCGCGGCGTCGAATACACGATCGTCAATGGGCGGATCGTCTATGCCGACGGCCGCGCAACCGGCAACACGCCCGGCACGGTGCTGCGCTCATAACGGCAGCACCGCCGGCGGGCGCGGCTAGTAGCCGAGCATTGGATCGTAGTAGCGGGCCGGGTAGGACGAGCCGTAGTAGACGTCGTCGTCATAGAAGCGCGTCACCGGCGCGGTCACATATTCGCGCGTCACGGTCCTGGTTGTCGTCACGGTCCGGGGAACCGGCGCCACGATATGCCGGGTCACGCATCTCTGCACGATCTCGTGGAAGCCTCCGGGACGGATGACGTTTTCGCGGAAACACTCGGTCGCCGCGCTTGCCGGCAGCGCCGACCCGCCCAGCGCGACGGCGCCGAGAACAGCCGCAATAGCAATGGCTTTGGTTCGCATGAAGACCTCCTGAACACACCTTCCGATCCGGGCCTGGTGCGGCCCCGGTATCAGTGGAACGGTGGCCAGGGAAGCAGAATTCAGTTCCCGCCCGACAGTTGAGGAGCCTGGGTAAGCCTTGTAACCCCAGCGAGATGGCAAGCCGAAAACCCTTCAAACCTTGGAAGACTGCGCGAATGTCTGGTTCTGCCGCGCGTTGATCTTCCCTGCGGCTGTTGAACCGGGCCGAAATAGGCAATCAGGGACCAGGTTGTCTGATGGCCGGCACGAACTCATGTCCATCGGATGTTAATCTGTGCTCAACTCCTAAATGACACAGGTAACTCACAATCGTCCGCGCTAGACAGCGCGGCTCTGGGTCATCGGATTAGGAGGCTGCCTCGATGAAGCATCTGTTGCCCAATGTGGCGATCGTCGCCTTGCTGGCGGTTTTCGCACCGGCCTGGGCGCAAAGTCCGGCGCAAAATCCGGCCAGCCCGCCCAACAGCGCGGCGGCTTCCGAGAAGTCGGCCGCTCCGGTAGCACCGGAATTTGCTGACAAGACCCCCGCCAAGGCGGGCCACTGGGTGCGGCCGAAGCGCCAGCATCAGGTAGTGCGCCGCAGCCACCGCTATGCGCGGTACCGGTCGCCCCCGTACGGCTCCCCCTACTACTGGAATCACCGCTGGATGTCGCCCGCCGACCACATGGCCAACCAGCTCAACGCCGGCGTGGGGCACGGGGGCTGGGGGTGGGGCTACGCTCCGTACCACGACTCTCACAACTGACGGAGAAATCTTCCCTCTTCCGCGATGCGGAAGAGGGAGCCACGAGGGAGACTACGGTATCTTCTTGAAGAAGCTGTGGTGGCGCTCGGTCGTGTGCGGCCGGATCTTGGGCGCCCAATCGCCCCATTCGCCGGCCTTTTTCCATTCGGCGCTTTCGACGATTTCGGGCGAGTCGATCTCGTAGATCGCCAGGTATTTCTGCATCTTCGGGTCGTTGGTCTTTTCCAGACGGTAACGCGTCACCTTGTTGACCCCCGGCACCTTCGACAGCATCGGGACGTGCTCGGTGTCGTAGATGCGGTTGAAGTCGGCCTCGTGCTGCGCCGGGATGTTCATCTGCACGACATAAATGTAGGACATCGGGCCTCTCCCTCAATTAACGGCTAGGGCGCGCGGCTGACGGTATTGCCGGGACCGCTCGTCGTGACCTCGACATCGCCCTTCGACGACCAGCTGACCTGGTTGTTGCTGCCGTGGACCTTGATACTACCACCCGCCGCCATGTCGACGAGCACGCGATTGCCGTCGCCGGAAATTTGCAGCGCGCGGCAGTCGCCGTGGATAGTGACCGTGTTGCCGCTGCCCGCCAGGCTCGCGTCCTGACCGCCGCAATCGCCGGTAAAACTCGAATTCGTCCCCGCGAAATTGATCGCGGCCTGCGCGGCGGTTGCCATGCCGACGGTCCCCGCCAGCACCGCCGCGAACACCGAAACACTGCCGTGCACCATGACCGCCTCCTCCCTCGCCTCTCTTCCACAGCGCTAACGCGCGACGGCCGAGGCGTTCAGCGGAAATGGAAGATGAGGATCGCGGCGATCAGCACGAGGATGGAAGCAAGCATGAATGGCCGCTCGTAGCGCGCGAGGAACGTCATGATCTTCGGCCCGCAGAACACCAGCACCGCGCCGACCATCGCAAAATGCAGCGCGCGCCCGACGATCGTCGCAAACATGAACGCCAATGGATCCATCGCCGCGATGCCGGCGGCGATCGCGGCGATCTTGAACGGCACCGGCGTGAACCCCTTGGCGATGATGACGCAGACGCCCCATTGCGCGACGAGGCGCTGGTAGTCGGCAAAACTCCCTGCGTAGCCGTAGAACTCGACGAGCGGCAGACCGACCGTGCTCCACAGCGCATAGCCGATCACATAGCCGAGGATCGCGCCGAGCGACGAGCCGGCGAGGCAGACCAGCAGAAAGGACTTGAGCCGCTCCGGGCGCAGCAGCGCCATCGGCACCAGCAACAGGTCCGGCGGCACCGGCAATAGCGAACTGTCTGCGAAGGCGATCAAGCCAAGCGCCCACGGCGCATGGCGGTGATGCGCCCAGCCCGCGACCCGCCGCAGCCAGCCGTTCCGCGTTATCGAGGCATCCATTTCCGCCCTGTTTCCGGGAGTCCGGCCGAGCCGGCCACCTTTGAACATACCGAGCCAAGCATTGCCGGAATGTAACCCGGATGCGGCGTTGTGCAAGCAACCCTTTGGTCGGGATCGCGCATTGGCCTTGAGAATCCCGGGGCGGGCGCGTCTACTTGCGTCTTAAAAGCGAGCCGGCGGGAGGAAGCGATGCGCGGGTTGATGTCGGAGCGGCCCCTGTTGATCTCGGGGATCCTCCAGCATGCGGCCAATTTCCACGGCGATACCGAGATCGTGTCGAGGCTGGTGGACGGCTCGATCCACCGCTACACCTATCGCGAGGCCGAGCAGCGATCGCGGCAGCTGGCGCAGGCGCTCCTCCGGCTCGGCATCCAGCCCGGCGATCGGGTCGCCACCATGGCCTGGAACACGTTCCGGCATTTCGAGCTGTATTATGCGATCTCGGGCATCGGCGCGGTATGCCACACGATCAACCCGCGCCTCTTCCCTGACCAGATCGTCTACATCATCAACCACGCGCGCGACCGGCTGCTGTTTGTCGATACGAGCTTCATGCCGCTGATCGAGCGCCTCAAGCCGCAATTGCCGGCCGATTGCCGCATCGTGCTGCTCGACGACGCCGCGGCCCCGTTTCCGGTGCTCGCCCCCTATGATGCGCTGGTCGCCGCGGAGAACGGCGAGTTCGAGTGGCCGGAATTCGACGAGTACACCGCCGCATCGCTTTGCTACACCTCGGGCACAACGGGACACCCGAAGGGCGTCCTCTACACCCACCGCTCGACCGTGATCCACGCGCTCGGCGCCTCCTTGCCGCATTCGATCCCGATGACGGCGCAGGATGTCGTCTGTCCGATCGTGCCGCTGTTTCACGCCTGCGGCTGGGGCACCGCCTACACCGCCCCGATGAACGGGGCGAAGCTGGTCTATCCCGGAGCGAGGCTCGACGGCGCCAGCCTGTGCGAGCTGTTCAATGCCGAGGGGGTGACGTTGAGCCTCGGGGTACCGACCGTATGGCTCGGGATGGAGGCCTACCTGCGGGAAAGCGGCGCGACCTGTTCGACATTGCGCGGCGTCCTGTCCGGCGGTTCAGCGGTGCCGCCGTCGTTGATCGAAGCCTTCGAGGCGCGCGGCATTGACATGGTGCAGGGCTGGGGCATGACCGAGATGAGCCCGCTCGGCACCACCTCGAGCCTGAAAGCAAAGCACGCCGCTCTCGATGCCGCCGGTCGGCGCGCCGTCAGGACCAAGGCGGGGCGTCCGGTGTACGGCGTCGAAATGAAAATCGTCGACGACCACGGACGCGCCCTGCCGCACGACGGCAAGTCGATCGGCGAACTGCTGGTGCGCGGGCCTTGGATCGTCAGCGGCTATTTCGAGAACCCCGAGGCGAGCGCCGCCGCGGTCGAACCCGACGGCTGGTTTCACACCGGCGACATCGCCAGCATCGACCGCGACGGCTATGTGCAGATTGCCGACCGGCGCAAGGACGTCATCAAATCGGGCGGCGAGTGGATCAGCTCGATCGATCTCGAAAACGCCGCGATGGCCTGCCCCGACGTCTCCGAGGCCGCAGTCATCGCGTTGCCGGATCCGCGGTGGGGCGAGCGGCCGCTGCTGATCGTCACGCCGCGCCCCGATTGCCGGCCCGAGCGCGACGTGCTGCTTGCGTTATTGGCCGAGCACTTCCCGAAGTGGATGTTGCCCGACGATGTCGTCGTCATCGACGAATTGCCGCATACCGCGACCGGCAAGGTCATGAAGACGCGATTGCGCGAGATGTACGCGAATTACCGTCCGGCTGAGAGCGCAGCCGGCTAGGCGCGCGACGCGGCGGTGACCGTGACGCGATCGAAATCGCTAACCACGGAGACATTCGCGAAGAACCGCCCGGCCTCGGCGGCGATGTCCGCCGGGTCGTAGCGGCCGGAAATATGCGTCAGGTAAAGCGCGCCGACCTTGGCTTCGGCAGCGAGACGGCCGGCCTGCGCTGCCGTCAGATGGCCGCGCTCCACGGCGAGCGCGGCGTCAGCTTCGAGAAAAGTCGCCTCGATGACCAGCGCGTCGGCGCCGCCGACCGGCGCGATTAGCGTTTCGACCTCCTCGGCGTCGCCGACGATCGCGACACTCGCGCCGACGGCGGGCGGTCCCTGCACCGTCTCGGGCTCGATCCGGCGCCCATCGGGCAGCACAACGGCTTCACCTGCGGCGAGCTGTGCCCGGAGCGGTCCGGACGGGACACCGAGCTCGGCGAGCCGGTCGGTGCGCAAATGTCGGCGCGGCGTCGTGTCGAAGCGGTAGCCGAGGCTCTCGGTGCCGCGGTGGCGGACCGGGAAGCACGTCACGCTGAACTCGGCCGCGGACAACACCGGCCCGGGCTGCAATGCGACAAAATCGAGCGGCACCGGCGCGCGCGGCAGCGGATAGAGGCTTCCAAGGTATTGCTCGACAAAGCGGGTCGTCTCGCCGCTGCCGCCGAGGCGCAGCGGGGTGCGCACATCCATCAGGCCGAGCGTCGCAATGAGCCCACCGATCCCGAGCACATGGTCGAGATGGGCGTGCGTCAGCAGCACATGGCCGAGCCGGCGAAACCCGCTGCCGGCCCGCAATAGCTGCCTTTGCGTGCCCTCGCCGCAATCGATCAGAAACCGCGCGCTGCCGGCCTGAACCAACAACGCCGGCAGGCCGCGCTCGGCCGAGGGCGTGCTCGCGGCGGTGCCGAGAAAGGTCAGTTCGAACATTGGCCTTCGGCCGTCATAGGCATCGCTGCTCCCAATCCTTATGTTGCATCGGTCTTACATTGCACTGGCGGAGGCAGAACGAAAGGTGGGCATGATCGAGCCGGATTGGCTGGTCTGGGCGCGCCGGCTGCAGGCGATCGCCCAGACCGGCCTCACGTTTGTCCAGGACCCTTTTGACCGCGAGCGGTACGAGCAGATCCGCGCGCTCGCCGCCGAGATCATGGCCGCGCACAGCAACACCGAAGCGGCGCTGATCGAGAGCCTGTTCGCCGAGCAATCCGGCTATGCGACGCCGAAAGTCGATGTCCGCGCCGCCGTGTTCCGCGACGACGGCGGCCTGCTGATGGTCCGCGAAGCAACCGATGGCCGCTGGTCGCTGCCGGGCGGCTGGGCCGACGTCAACCAGTCGCCCCGCGAGGCCGTGATCCGCGAAGTACACGAAGAATCGGGGTTCGAGGTCGAACCGCTGAAGCTGGCGGCGGTGTTCGACCGCTCCAAGCACCCGCACGTACCGGCGCGGCCGTTCCACGTCTACAAGCATTTCTTCATGTGCGCGATTCGCGGCGGCAAGGCACGCACCAGCCTCGAAACCACGGAAATTGGCTTCTTCGCGGAGGAAAACCTGCCGGCCGACATCTCGATCGGCCGCGTCGTGCCGTACCAGATCGCGCGCATGTTCGCGCACCACCGCGCCCCGGACCTGCCGACCGAATTCGACTGACGCCGCTTCACAGCCGCCGGGCGAGCCACTAGTTTAGCGCTGTTCCTTTCCCGGAAAGACTGCCATGGCCTTTCTTGCCGACCGTCTCGCTCGCGTAAAGCCGTCGCCGACGATGGCAATCACCGCGCTCGCCACCGAGCTGAAGGCGGCTGGACGCGACGTTATCGCCCTGTCCCAGGGCGAGCCCGATTTCGATACGCCGCTTAATATCCGCGAGGCCGGTATCCGGGCGATCCAGAACGGCGAGACCCGCTATACCGTGTTCGATGGGCGGATCGAGCTGAAGCGGGCGATCTGCGGCAAGTTCAAGCGCGAGAACGGGCTCGATTACGAGCCCGGCCAGATCACCGTCAGCAGCGGCGGCAAGCAGGTGCTCTACAACGCGCTGTGCGCGACGTTGAGCCCCGGCGACGAGGTCGTGATCCCGGCGCCCTATTGGGTCTCCTACCCGGAGATGGTGCTGCTGTGCGACGGCAACCCCGTGCCGGTCGCCTGCTCGCAAAACAACGGCTTCAAGATGCGCCCGGAGGATCTCGACGCGGCGATCACGCCCAAGACCAAATGGCTGATCCTGAACTCGCCGTCGAACCCGTCGGGCGCCGCCTATACCGAGCGCGATTTGCGCGACATGGCCGACGTCTTGCTCAAGCATGAGCATGTCTGGGTCATGACCGACGACATGTACGAGCACCTAGTCTACGACGATTTCGAGTACCGCACGATCGCGCAGATCGAGCCGCGGCTTTACGACCGGACGCTAACCGTCAACGGCGTCTCGAAGGCCTATTGCATGACGGGCTGGCGCATCGGCTATGCCGGCGGGCCGAAGCCGCTGATCAAGGCGATGGGCGCGATCCAGTCGAACTCGACCGCCAACCCGTGCTCGATCAGCCAGGCCGCGGCCATCGAGGCGCTCAACGGGCCGCAGGATTTCATCCCGAAGAACGCCAAGGTGTTCAAGGAGCGGCGCGACCTCGTCGTCGATCTGTTGAACAAGGTGCCGGGGCTGCATTGCCCGCGGCCGGAAGGGGCGTTCTACGTCTATCCGTCCTGCGCCGGGGTGATCGGCAAGAAGACGCCGAAAGGCGTGACAATCGCCAATGACGAGGATTTCGCCCGCTACCTGCTGGAAGCCGAGGGCGTCGCGGTCGTGCATGGCGAGGCATTCGGTCTCGCACCGCATTTCCGCATCTCCTACGCGACCTCGACCGAGGAGTTGCGCGAGGCCTGCGTCCGCATCGACCGCGCCTGCCGCGCCCTGCAATAAGTGAAGTTTGTCGTCCCGGCGAAAGCCGGGACCCACCGATCCGCTCCCGAGACGGCTGAAAAATGGGTCCCGGCTCTCGCCGGGACGACAGCTTTTTGTCGCTCTGCATGGCCGAAACGCTGTTACGGATGCGCTTCGCGAGCCGTTCGGCGGCCTTCCAGATTCCGATTGCCTCGATAGAGGCGGCGCGCCACGATCCGGCCTCATAGAGGCCTTAAGGCCACACGGATTTGTGGAGGATCTCGATGCCTAGTGCGCCCCGCTGCGTTGCGCTTGTCGGCCCGTATCTGTCGGGCAAGACGAGCCTGCTCGAAGCGATGCTGTTTGCCAGCGGCACGACCGGCCGGCGCGGCAGCGTGCGCGACGGCAACTCGGTCGGGGACCATGCCGCCGAGGCGCGGGCCCGCCAGATGTCGACCGAGATCAACGTCGCGAACGCGACCTATCTCGACGATCCCTGGACGATCCTCGACTGCCCGGGCAACGTCGAGCTGCTGTACGAGGCGCAGCAGGCGATGCTGGTGGCCGATACCGTCGTCGTCGTATGCGAGCCCGAGGTCGAGCGCGCCGTGACGGTCAGCGCGCTGTTGCGCTTTCTGAGCCGGCACCAGATCCCGCACATGGTCTTCATCAACAAGCTCGACACGGCGAGCGCGCGGGTGCGCGACGTGCTGGCGGCGCTGCAATCCTATTCCGACCAGCCGCTGGTCTTGCGCCAGGTACCCTTGCGCACCACCGAGTCGATTGACGGCTATGTCGATCTGGTCAGCGAGCGGGCCTATCACTACAAGCCGGGGCAGGCCTCCGACCTGATCCCTCTGCCGGACGGGTTCTGGGACAACGAAGCCGAGACCCGCACGCAACTCGTCGAAAAGCTCGCCGATTTCGACGACGCGCTCCTCGAACAGCTGCTCGAAGACGTGCAGCCCTCGAAGGAGGACATCTACAAGCACCTGACTCAGGATTTTCAGAAAAACCTGATCGTGCCGGTGTTTCTCGGCGCGGCGACGCAGGACCACGGCGTGCGGCGGCTGTGGAAGGCATTACGCCACGAGACGCCGGGCCCGCAGGAAACCGCGGCGCGGCTCGGCATCAAGCCCGATGGCGAGCCGCTGGCGCAGGTGTTCAAGACCTTCCATCTGCCGCACACCGGGAAATTGTCCTTGGCGCGCGTGTGGCGGGGCACGATTGCGGAAGGCAATGTGCTGAACGGGACGCGCGTCGCCGGGGTTTTGCGTCTGGTTGGCGCGCAGCACGAAAAGGCCCCCTCTGCCAAGCTCGGCGAGGTCGTTGGCTTGACCCGTATGGAGGAAATCAACACCGGCGCGGTGCTGACGCCCTCCGGCAAAGCCGAGCCGCTGCCGCAGCCGGAGCGGCCGCAGCCGGTTTATGGCCTGGCAATCCATGCCGAGAAGCGCGGCGACGATGTGAAGCTGACCGGCTCGATCGGCCGGCTGATCGAGGAAGACCCCTCGCTCCAACTCGAGCAGAACCCGGAATCGCGCGAGATGGTGCTGTGGGGCCAGGGTGACGTGCATCTGCAGATCGCGCTCGACCGGCTGCGCCACCGCCAGAACTTAGCGGTCGTCGGCCAGCCCGCGACGGTGCCGTACCGCGAGACGATCAAGCGCGGCACCGATCAGCATTCGCGCTTCAAGCGGCAGAGCGGCGGGCATGGGCAATTCGCCGACTGCACGATCGAGGTGAAGCCGCTGCCGCGCGGTTCGGGCTTCACGTTCAAGGACAGCGTCGTCGGCGGCGCGATCCCGCGCAACTACATCCCGGCGGTCGAGGAAGGCGTCGTCGAGGCGTTGAAGCACGGCCCGCTCGGCTTCCCGGTCGTCGATATGACGGTCAACCTGATCACCGGCCAGTTCCACGCGGTCGACAGTTCGGACATGGCCTTCAAGACCGCTGGCCGCCAGGCGGTCCAGGAAGCCTTGCCGAAATGCGACCCTGTCCTGCTGGAGCCGATCGACTCGGTCGAGGTGTCGATCCCGAACGCCTTCACCGCCCGCATCCAGCGGCTGGTGTCCGGCCGGCGGGGCCAGCTCCTGGGCTACGACGCGAAAGAGGATTGGCCGGGCTGGGATGTCGTCAAGGCCTATCTGCCGCGCAGCGAGTTGCACGATCTTATCGTCGAGCTGCGTTCGCTGACCCTCGGGGTCGGCAGCTTCGCGCATAAGTTCGATCACATGCAGGAATTGACCGGGCGCGAAGCCGAGAAGGTCATCGCCAGCCACCGCCAGGAAGCCGCGCAATAGCCGCTCGACCGCGGATCGCGAAGGTGTGACTTGGCGGGCGTCGTCCCGCTGACCACATCGCGCGCAGGTACCCGGGAGACGGCGCGATGCTGATCCGTAAGAAGCGCGGCTGGGAATTGCCGGAGAGCGCCGCGACGGGCGAGGCGGTGTTCCGCGACCGTCGGCGGCTGTTGAAAGGGCTCGCCGCGGGGCCGATTCTCGCCGCGACGGGCCTCGGCCATCGCATCGCATGGGCAGCCGACGCTGATCCCTCGGCGGCGCTCTATCCGGCCAAGCGCAACGAGCGCTACTCGCTCGGCCGGCCGCTGACCGACGAGAAATATTCGACGACCTACAACAATTTCTATGAATTCAGCCCGGACAAAACGGTATGGCACGAGGCGCAGGCGCTGAAGGTGCGGCCGTGGACGATCAAGCTCGACGGCATGGTCGAAAAGCCGTTGACGCTCGACATCGACGATCTGCTGAAGCGGGTCGGGCTCGAAGAACGGCTCTACCGGCACCGCTGCGTCGAGGCCTGGTCGTTCACGGTGCCGTGGACCGGCTTTCCGATGAAGGCGCTGCTCGATATCGCGAAACCGTCGGGCTCGGCGAAATACGTCAAGATGACGACCTTCATGGACCCCGCGATGGCGCCGGAGCAGAACAAGTTTTTCTACCCTTGGCCCTATGTCGAAGGATTGACGATGGCCGAGGCGGCCAACGACCTGACGTTTCTCGTCACCGGCATGTACGGCAAGCCCTTGCCGAAGCAGGATGGTGCGCCGTTGCGGCTGTCGACCCCGTGGAAATACGGCTTCAAATCGATCAAGTCGATTGTCAGCTTCGAGTTTACCGACAAGCGTCCGCGCGGTTATTGGGAGGCTTTGCAGGCGAGCGAGTACGGCTTTTGGGCCAATGTGAACCCGGACGTGCCGCATCCCCGCTGGAGCCAGGCTTCGGAGCGCGTCCTCGGCACCGACGAGCGCAGGCCGACCCTGATTTGGAACGGCTACGGTGAGTTCGTCGCCGACCTGTACAAAGGCCTCGAAAAAGAGCGCCTCTTCGCCTGACCCAAAGTCAGGGCCGCGGCCTCCTGAGCTTTAGTCGAAGGGCCCGCCGCTCTTGTTGCAAACGAGACACCCGCGATCCTGAATAGACGGCCTCGTTTCGCAAGCGGCTTGCGTTTTGGTGACGCCTCACTAAAGTTGCCGACCATGGCCCGCAAAGCGCGCGTTTCGGCAGCGATGGTCGCCCTGATGGCGGACGGCGAGCGTCATGCCTGGACGCTTGAGGAATTGCACGCGGAGCTGGGCCATCGCGGCAAGACGACCGATTTCTCCTCGGTGTTTCGCGCCGCCGAGAAGCTTGCCGCCGACGGGGTCGCGCGCAAGGTCCCGCTCGATGACGGGCGGACCCGCTTCGAGCTGGTCGGCGCGCATCACGACCATCTCTATTGCACGCGCTGTCACGAGCTGGTGCCGGTGCCGTGTCTGATCGAGTACGACCGGTTCGCCGCGATCGAGCGGGCGACCGGCGCCGCGATCCTCGATCATCACGTCGTGTTGCGCGGCCTGTGCCGCGATTGCCGCGGCGCCGGTGCGGATGGCGGGGTACCGGCATGATCGCTGGGATCAACCTGTGGGACCCGACGCATGTCAGCTTCACGGTCGATCTCCTGACCGCGTTTCTGCTCGGCATCGTGCACGGCGTCACGCCCGACGAGCACACCTGGCCGATCACGTTTAGCTATGCCGTCGGTGGCTATTCGACCGTCCGAGGTCTGCGCGCCGGTTTGTTATTCTCGCTGGCCTTCGCCGTTCAGGCGGCGCTGGCGAGCGAACTTGCGCATCTCGGCCTGACGCAATGGTTCACCTTCGAGGCATTCGACAATGTCATCTATGTCGCCGTCGGAATCGTCATGGTGGCGGCCGGACTGTTCGCGATGGGCGGCGGGGTGTTACCGCATCTGCATCTGCCGGGACCGCCCCGGCCTCAGGGCCAGCCGCAGCAGCCGCGCGAATTGAAATGGTGGATGCCGGCGGTGCACGGCTTTATCGCTGGCTGGGGCGTCGATGCGTTCTCGGCGATTATCTACACGACCTTGGCGCCGGCGATGCCGTCTGCCGCAACCGGCTGGCTGCCCGGGCTGGTGTTCGGTTTCGGGACCTTATGCGTCCAGGCCGCCGCCGGCGCGGCGTTTGGCGCCTGGGCGGTTCGCCGCGGCCTGCCGCACGAGGCGATCCGCAGTATCGCGCTGACCACGGCGGCGCGGACATTGACCTGGGGCGGCCTCGCCTTTTTCGTTTTCGGGCTGTTCGGCCTGGCTTTCCCCGATATCGCCGATGTCGCGGTGAGGACGCCGTTGCGCATCCACAACCTCGATGCGCTCGGCCTGCCCTTTCTGCTGCTGGTCTTCGCGGTGATCGGGGTCGGCGTGACGAGTTTCGTCAGCGCGACGCAAACCTGGCGACGGCAACTGATTGCGACGCCGACGGCTTGCAAGCCGTGACCAGGAATCTACCCCGACCCAGAATGGCATCGCGGCGGCGCATCGCGCTGATCGGCATCGCGGCAATCCTGTTCCAGGCAATCCTGTTCGGCTGGCATCATCACGAGCTGGCGATGGCGGCGAACGGCGGCCGGATTGCGAGCCTCTCCAACGCGGCAGAGCCGCTCGCCCCCGCCGCGGCGGAAGACCTCTGCGAGATCTGCATCGCGCTGCATCACCAGAGCGCAACGCCGCTCGCTTTCATCGCGCCGCCCGGGCCGTCTGCCGGCGCGGTCCTGGTCGACCGGCCCAACGCCGATCCGATCGGCCGTGCCGATACGCGGAGCTTCCAAGCCCGCGCGCCGCCTCGCGCTTGAGACAACACCACCTTAGCTGACCCGCCCGGCGGCCTATCGCGGCACGCAGCCGCGTGGCGCCCTGTCTCAAGACGAGGTATGTGATGGCATCGTTCCTTTCTCGGGGGCGGCATGGCGCTGCCACGCTCGCCCGCAGCACCGGCCCAATCCTGGGCGTGCTGATCTCCTCCTGCGTCCTCGGCCCAGTGGCATTCGCGCAAACCCTGCCCCCCACCGGCGCCTCGCCGGAGCCCAACCTGTCGCTCGACCTCGACGTCATCGCCCGGCAGCTCGACATTGCGCGCAACCAGATCCAGCCGAGCCTCGGCGCGAGCGTTTACCAGTTCAGCCGGCAGGCGATCGAAAACCAGCCGCAGGGCGACAACGCACCGCTGAACCAGGTGCTGTTGCAAGCCCCCAGCGTTACGCAGGATTCCTTCGGCCAGCTGCACGTCCGCGGCGACCACGCCAATCTGCAATACCGGCTGAACGGCGTGCAATTGCCGGAAGGGATCAATGTGTTCGGCCAGGCGCTTGAAACCCGCCTCGCCCACTCGATCGCGCTGATCACCGGCGCCTTGCCGGCGCAATACGGCTTTCGCACCGCCGGCATCATCGATATCCAGACCAAGACCGGGACGCTCGACCCGGGCGGCGCGGTATCGATGTATGGCGGCTCGCATGAATGGGTGCAGCCGAGCTTCGAGTGGGGCGGCCGGGTCGGCCAGCTCGACTATTTCGTCACCGGCGAATATCTGCACAACACGATCGGCATCGAAAACCCGAGCGGCAAATATCACCCGATCCACGACGAAAGCGACCAGTACCGCGGGTTTGCCTATCTGTCGGGCATCGTCGACCCGACGGCGCGCATCACCGGCATCTTCGGCACCTCGCGCAGCCAGTTCCAAATTCCCAATCGGCCCGGTCAGAGCCCAGGTCTCGGACTGGTCGTCAATGGCATCAGCGACTTCGACTCGGCGGCGCTCAACGAGAACCAGCGCCAGATCACCCATTACGCGATCGTTGCGCTGCAGGAAAAACTCGGCCCGATGGATTTCCAGGTGTCCGTGTTCAACCGATACAGCAGCGTCTATTTCACGCCCGACCCGCTCGGCGACCTGTTGTTCAACGGCCTCGCCCAGACCGCCTACCGCCGCAGCATCGCGACGGGCACGCAGTTCGACGGCAGCTATCGGGTGAATGCCGAGCACACGCTGCGCGCCGGCTATCTGCTGCAAGGCGAGCGCTCGACCTTCGCGACCAATTCGTTGGTGTTGCCGACCGACGATACCGGCGCGCAGACCTCAGACCAGCCGCTCTCGGTCAATGATTCCGGCGGCAAGACCGGCTGGATTGGCGGCATCTATCTCCAGGATGAATGGAAAATCGTACCGACCGTGACGCTCAATTTTGGCACGCGCTTCGATGTGGTCAGCGCATTCACGCACGAGAACCAGGTGAGCCCGCGAATCAATGTCGTCTGGCAGCCGACTGACGCGACGACACTTCACGCCGGTTACTCGCGGTATTTCACGCCGCCGCCGTTCGAGCTGGTGGCGCCGACGACAATCCAGCTGCTTGCCAACACCACCGCGGCGCCTGCAACGACCCAGAACGGCGCCGTCAGGTCGGAGCGCGATGATTATTTCGATATCGGCGCAGCGCAGATCCTGTTTCCGGGGTTCAAGGCGGGCGTTGATTTCTATTACCGCTGGGCGACCAACCTGATCGACGAAGGACAATTCGGCGCGCCGATCATTCTGACCCCGTTCAACTACGAACATGGCATCAATCGCGGCGCTGAACTGACCCTCGGCTACGATGTCGGTGACTGGAATTTCTATTCCAATTTCGCGGCGGCCAAAGCGCTCGGCAAAAATATCGTTTCGAGCCAGTTCAATTTTACGCCGGACGATCTCGCCTTTATCGCCAATCACTACATTCATACCGATCACGACCAGACCTACACTGCCTCCGCCGGCGTCGCCTACACCATTCCGTGGACGAGGACCAAGCTGTCGGCGAGCATGATCTTTGGCAGCGGTTTGCGTGCTGCTAGCGACACCCCGAACGGCCGAAGCCTGCCCGATTACGAGCAGGTCAACCTGAGCGCCGTGCAGAAGGTCGATACCGGCTGGTTCAACGGCCTCGAACTGCGCCTTGATGTCGTCAACCTGTTGGACAAGAAATATCAGATCCGCAACGGCACCGGGGTCGGCGTCGGGGCGCCGCAATACGGTCCGCGCCGCACCGTCTTCGCCGGCCTAACCCAGCGGTTCTAGGAGAGGATCAATGACACAGATGCAGAGGCCGGGCTGATGGAACCGGCGCCCACCATCTCGATCGTGAGCCTGTTTCTGAACGCTGACATTGTCGTCAAGGGCGTTCTGATCCTGCTCTTCGCCGCCTCGGTATGGAGCTGGGCGGTTATCATCGACAAGCTGTGGCGGCTCGGCACGATCAGCCGTTCGGCGCGCGTCCATGAGGACCGCGCGGCGAATGCGCGCTCGCCCGAGGAACTGTGGGCGGGCGCGCGGCGCGCCGAAGATCCGGCGAGCCAGGTGCTCGCCGCCGGGCTGCATGAGTGTGCCGCCGATGTCCCGCCAGATGCGGAGACCATTGGAGAGCGGCGCGAGCGGGTCGAGCGCGCGATGCGGCTCGCCCTCAACGGCGAGATGCGGCGGCTCGAGGCGCGCCTGCCGTTTCTGGCGACCTTGGGCTCGGCGGCGCCGTTCATCGGTCTGTTCGGCACGGTGTGGGGGATCATGCGCAGCTTTGCCGGCATCGCCGCCGCAAACAATACCAGCATCGCGGTCGTCGCGCCGGGCATCGCCGAGGCGCTGTTCGCGACCGCGATGGGCCTCGCAGCGGCCATCCCGGCGGTCGTCGCCTACAACAAGATCACCGTCGACCTCGGCCGCTTTGCCGGCCGCATGCAGGGGCTGATCGGCCGCTCCGGCGGCCTCCTCGCGCGCGCCGTCGGGGTCTGAGCCATGGCCGTTCCATTGCCGCCGTCTGGCGACGCCGGCGAGGACCGCTATCAGCCGCTCGCCGAAATCAATGTGACGCCGATGGTCGACGTGATGCTGGTGCTGCTCATCATCTTCATGGTGACTGCGCCGCTGCTGACCGTTGGAGTGCCGCTCAACCTGCCGAAGACCACGGCCGCCGAACTGCAGCAGCCGAAGGAGCCGATCGTGCTGAGCCTTGATCGCGAGGGCGGCACCTTTATCGGCAACGAGCCGGTCGCCGCGACTGATCTGAGAGATCGGCTGGCGCAGCTCGCGGCGGAAGACCCCGAGCGGATCGTCTATGTGCGCGGCGACCGCGAGATCAGCTATGCCCAACTGATGGACGCGTTGGGGCTCGTCAACACGGCCGGCTTTACAAAAGTGTCATTGCTCGCCGAGGGGGCCAAGCCGCAGTGAGTTGGTCGCGGCTGCCGCTGATTGCGTCGATCCTTGGGCACGGGGGCGTGGTGGCCCTGCTGGTGTTGTTCGCTGCTCAGCTGCCGCCGGTGCCGTTGCCGCAGCCGCCGAAGAGCGGCATCGAGGTCATGCTTGCTCCGCCACCGCAGCCCGCGGCCGAAACACCACCGCCAACACCGGAGCCGCCCCCCGTCGCCGAGATCGAGCCGCCGCCACCCGAACCGCCTCCCCCACCGGCGGTCATTCCCAAGCCCGAACCGCCGCCGCCGCCCCCGAAACCGGTTCTTCACAAGCCGGTCGTCAAGCCGCCCCCCCGGCCGCAGCCGCAGCCGGTGCGCGAAGTCCCGCGCGAGCCGACGCCGGTGCCGCGGGTGATGCCGCAATCCGCGCCGATGCAAACCGCCGCGATTCCCACGCTCCCGACGCCCGCGCCAGCGCCGCGCCCAGCCCCGGTCGTCAGCTCCGGTTACCGCTCCATGCTGAGCGCCTGGCTCGAAAGCCATAAGCGCTACCCCGAGAGCGCCCGCGAGCATGGCGAGGAAGGCCGCGCCGTCTTGCGCTTTCGGGTCGACCGCTCAGGCCGGGTGCTGAATTACGCGGTGGCATCAGGCACCGGATATGCCGACCTGGACGCTGCGATCGACGCGATGATGCGCGGCGCGACGTTGCCGCCGTTTCCCGCCGACATGACCGCATCCGATGTCGAGGTTTCGGTGACGCTGCGCTTCTCGCTGACGCGCTAATCGCGCGCCGCCGCTGCTCAGCTCATCTCGACGTTCGGCGTGAAGATATAGCCGCTGCCGCGTACCGTCTTTATCAGGGACGGGTTCTGCGGGTCTTCTTCAAGCTTGCGGCGCAGCCGTCCAACCTGCACATCGATCGTCCGGTCGAACGGCCCGGCTTCGCGGTTGCGCGCGAGATCGAGCAGCCGGTCGCGCGACAGCACCTGGTTGGGGTTGTTGACGAAGGCGGCAAGCAGATCGAATTCGCCGGTTGTCAGCCGCACCTCATGCCCGACCGGCGAGGTCAGCTCCCGGCTCGACAGATCGAGGCTCCAGCCCGCGAAATGGGCGTGCGAGCGCGCTGTTTGGCTGGGCTCGCCGGTGCGGGACTGGACACGCCGCAGCACGCTTTTGACGCGCGCCAAGAGCTCGCGCAGATGAAAGGGCTTCGGGAGATAATCATCGGCCCCCATTTCGAGGCCGATGATGCGGTCGACGGTCTCGCCGCGGCCGGTCAGGATGATGATGCCGATCCCGGATTCATCGCGCAGCGAGCGGGCCAGGGTCAGGCCGTCCTCGCCCGGCAGCATCAGGTCGAGGATCACGAGATCGACATGCGATTGGCTGAGCGCCCGGCGCATCCCGTTGCCGTCATTCGCCGTCGACACGCGGTAACCTTCGCCGGTCAGATATTCCTGGACGACGTCGCAGATCTCCTTCTGGTCGTCGACCACCAGGATATGACCGTTATCGCTCATGCGCGGCGATCCTGCCCGTGCCGGGTTGACCTACAACAATCAAAGAGAAGCGACCGTAGCCGTGACGCCACATATAGGCCACCTCACACATGGTTACAATTTCTTACACAAAACCAGAGCGGCTGACATCAACGGATTACACCCCCCCGATAAAGTCCGCCTCATTCGGCTGGCCGCTGCGGCGACCACCCTGGGCGGGAGGCAGTTTCGTGGTTGATATCTACCAGAGTATCGAGGCCGAGATCCCGCGTTTGCGGCGATACGCGCGGGCGTTGGCGCGCGATGTGGCGGCGGCGGACGATCTCGTGCAGGATTGCCTCGCGCGGGCTCTCGGCAAACTTCATTTGTGGCAAGACGGAACGGATCTGCGGGCTTGGCTGTTCACGATTCTTCATAACCAATACGTCAACCAGGTGCGCCGCTCGGTGCGCGAGGGCGCCGCGGTCGGACTCAGCGAGACCGAGCCGCTGCTGACCCGCGCGCCGCATCAGGGAAAGCGCCTCGAATTGCGCGATCTCGAACGCGCGATTCGCAAACTCCCTGAGGAGCAGCGCGCGGTCATTCTGCTCGTCGGCCTTGAAGGGATGCGCTACGAAGAGGTCGCCGAGGTTCTCGACGTTCCGGTCGGGACGGTTCGCTCTCGGCTGTCGCGCGGCCGCGACGCGCTGCGCCGGCTGATGGGTGTGGTGCCCGACCGGCACGCCGAGATCATCATGGCCGATCCCGCGGCGCTGCGGCGCGCGGCGCAGCGCTTTCCGGCGCGGGCAGCCAATGGCGAGCGCTATCGCGGCGCGGCTGCGCCGCACCCGGCGCGCGCCGAAGCGAAGCCGCTGCGTCTCGTCGGATCGGCCTTTAATTGATCTCATCTGCTTCACAATAGGGAACCGCAAGAGTTCTCTCGGAACGCATTCGCGCATCGCGTGTTATCGACCATGTCGCAACGATTGCGGCATGCGGGCGAGACCCGGGCCCTCGCCCTTAAACTGTTGGTCCGGTTCGGCAAAGTCTCCCTGTCGCGGGTTTGCCACCCGCATCCTTGATCCGGGATCGGGCAACACCGGTCCCGGTATTTTTTCGCGTGGTCGGCGGGTTTGGCCCTCTCGGCTCCGGCCGCAGCGGAACGTGGCATCGCGCGGTTGTGTTGGCCAGCCGAGGCCAACTGAGCGAGAGCAAAACATGTTGGGGCGCCATGTGTATCGGGTTCATCCGTCGGACGGGGGGTGGACCGTGACCAAAGACGGGGAAGACCAGCCGCGCGCCGACTTTGCCGGGCGGGACAAGGCCTTGGCGGAAGCCTGCCGGCTCGCCGATGCCGATCAGCCGAGCAAGGTCACGGTCGATAATGGCGACGGCATCATCATCGAGGAGCGCCTGTTTGGCCGCGATCTCAGCCAGGAGATCGGTGCTTGACCGCAACGGAGGGTACCGCTTCCTTCGCTCGCTGAGCGAGCCAGCGTTTCGGCCGCCCGCAATCAGCGGCTAGGAGTGATGGCCGGCGCAATGGCAGGCGAAAACGCGCTCCACAACCGCATCCGAATTGAACTCGGCGACATCACCCGAATTGCCGTCGATGCGATCGTCAATGCCGCCAATGCCGCGCTATTGGGCGGTGGCGGCGTCGACGGCGCGATCCACCGCGCCGCCGGCCCCGAGCTGCTCGCCGAATGCCGCACGCTCGGCGGCTGCCCACCGGGCGAGGCGCGGCTGACCGGCGGCTACCGTTTGCCGGCCGCGCATGTCATCCACACGGTCGGCCCGATCTGGCGCGGCGGCGAGGCGGGCGAGCCCGATATTTTGGCGAGCTGTTACCGCTCCTGTCTGCGGATTGCCCTTCAACACGGCTTCGGCGCGATTGCTTTTCCGGCGATCGCCACCGGGATCTACGGCTTTCCTCGCGATAGGGCGGCGCGGGTCGCAGTTGTCGAGGTGACGGCGCATATCGCCGCGCACGACAGCCCCGAGACCGTGATCTTCGCCTGCTTCGATGAGGGGACCTGCGCAGCTTATGACGCTGCGCTCGGGGAGCTTAGAGCTTAATCGAGGCGCTTGTTGTCGAGGTCGCGATCGGCGCGGGCGCGTTCGCGGTCAGTGGTCTTCCGCTCTTTCTTGGTGCGACCGAAGGCGGTCCGGTTTTCCGCGGCCCGCTGCTCGGCAGCGGCGCGCTTCTTCGCCTTGCGAAAGCGGTTCAGATTGATCACTGAGCCCATCGCTTACTCCCCTCGCTCACGGCTGTCCGGTACTGCAGGAGCCCTCGCGATCAATTGCATCGGACACCCGCGGCGGGGCGCCCACCGAATCGCCGAACTCGCCACGCCGGCAGCTCGCGAGAACGAATAGCCGGATCGCGCTCGACAGATTGCCGCGGCGCTCCGCATCGATGCGCGACAGCAGGGTGTTGAGCGATATCCGCCGCCGCGCCGCAATCTCGCACAGCGTCTCCCAGAATGCCGGTTCGAGCGACACGCTCGTAGCGTGTCCCGCGATTCGCACCGACCGTTTGATGATCTCCGCAGACTCGGTCATCGCGGAAAAATGCGCGGCGCTAATCATTTTGCAAGAGTTTAGCTGAAAGAACTATGCCGCGAAGACTCGCGGCTTGAAATACACGGGGTAATCCGCAAGGATCGCCCTCTCGACGGGGGAAAGCTATGCCGGCTTGCTCGCTTGCGGCCGCCGGCGACACATTGTGTCGCCGGGGGCGATCGGCAACGCCATGTACCGTCCGGGGGATTTTAAGACGCGACGGCGATCGGGGCCGGATTTGTGACCGGCCGCAACTGCGGGCTTAATCGCAATGCTTGGAAGAATGTTGGGTTTGCTGTCCGCCGACATGGCGATCGACCTCGGCACAGCCAATACGCTCGTTTATGTCAAAGGCCGGGGGATCGTCCTTAACGAGCCCTCGGTCGTGGCGATTGCCAGTGTCAAAGGACGCAAGCAGGTCCTTGCGGTCGGCGAGGAGGCCAAGCTGATGCTCGGTCGAACGCCGGGCAACATCCAGGCGATCCGGCCATTGCGCGATGGCGTCATCGCGGATTTCGAGGTCGCGGAGGAAATGATCAAGCATTTCATCCGCAAGGTTCACAACCGGCGCAGCTTCGCCAGCCCGCAGATCATCATCTGCGTGCCATCCGGTTCGACGGCGGTCGAGCGGCGCGCCATCCAGGAATCGGCGGAAAGCGCCGGCGCCAGACGGGTCTTCCTGATCGAGGAGCCGATGGCGGCGGCGATTGGCGCGGGCCTGCCGGTCACCGAGGCGACCGGGTCGATGGTCGTCGATATCGGCGGCGGCACGACTGAGGTGGCGGTGCTCTCGCTCGGCGGGATCGTCTATTCGCGCTCGGTGCGGGTCGGCGGCGACAAGATGGACGAGGCGATCATCGCCTACATCCGCCGCAATCATAATCTCCTGGTCGGCGAGGGCAGCGCCGAGCGCATCAAGAAGGAGATCGGCTCGGCCTGCATGCCCGAAGACGGCGAGGGCCGGGTCATGGAGATCAAGGGGCGCGACCTGATGAACGGCGTCCCCAAGGAGATCGTCATCAGCGAGCGGCAAATCTCCGAGAGCCTCGCCGAGCCGGTCGGCTCGATCGTCGAGGCGGTCAAGGTAGCGCTCGAACATACCGCGCCCGAACTGGCGGCCGACATCGTCGACAAGGGGATCGTCATGACGGGCGGCGGGGCCCTCCTCAGCAATCTCGACTTTGTCCTGCGCCATGCCACGGGCCTCCCGGTCTCGATTGCCGACGACCCGCTGACCTGCGTCGCCCTCGGCACCGGCCGGGCTCTGGAAGAAATGAAGACGCTCAAAAATCTATTAATCAATATGTGGTAAGGGTTGCTTTTCGCGTAATATCACCCGCTCGGGGGACCGGTCGGGGGGACCATGGAACCTAGAGAAGCTGCCCATCGGGCGCGTAAACCGCAGGAGCGGGCGTGATGATCCGCCTGTCGCCGCAGCTGCGTGCCGGCATCCAGCGTTCCGCCCTCCCTGCCCTGATCCTGCTGTCCGGCGCCATGGTTGTCGCCAGCAAGACCGACCACACGATGTTCGAGAAGCTGCGCACCGGCCTGGGCGACGTCGCGGCGCCGGTGCTCGATGTCGTGTCGCGGCCGCTTGGCGCGTTCGAGGCGGCCCTCGATCGGGCCCGCGGCTTCATGGCGGTTTACCAAGAAAACCGGCGGCTTGAAGAAGACAATCAGCGGCTGCTCCAATGGCAGCAGGTCGCCCTCAAGCTGACCGCGGAAAACCGCCAGCTGCAGGGACTCTTGAAGGTGGTGCCCGACCGCGCGGTGTCGTATGTGACGGCGCGCGTGATTGCCAATTCCGGCGGCGCCTATGTCCGCACCGTCATGATCAACGCCGGGACCGATGCCAGCCTCGCGCGCGGCCAGGCAGCAATCACAGGCGAGGGCCTCGTGGGCCGGTTGACCGAGGTCGGCAGCCGCGCGGCCCGGGTATTGTTGATCACCGATCTAAATTCCCGAATTCCGGTCAAGATCGAAGGCTCGCATGCGAACGCGGTGCTCGCGGGCGACAATTCGGAACGCCCGCGCCTGCTTTATGTCGGCGCGGCGGAAAGCGTTAAGATCGGCGACCGAGTTGTGACCTCGGGCGAAGGCGGCGTTTTCCCGCCCGATCTGCCGGTCGGTATGATCAGCGCGACCGATGGCGGCGTTCTGCGGGTCGAGCCGTTTGTCGGGCTATCGCAAATCAGCTACGTGCTGGTCGTCGATTACGGATTGTCCGCGTCGCTGCCGCAACCAGTGTTGCCCTCGGCCCGCCCGGGCCGGCGCGCCAAAGTGGCGAGCAGCGAGGATGCGCCGCCAATGGCACCAGCGGCGCGCTGAGCCTAATGACAATCAGGGACTTCACCGCACCAGCACCACCGCGGGTCAACAGCGGCGCGGCGCGGCTAGTCCCGATCCTGACGACGATCATCGCCACACTGCTCGCGATCCTGCCATTGCGGATTCCGGGCTATGCCGCGCTGACACCGGCGCTGGCGCTGATGGCGGTCTATCACTGGACCCTCTACCGGCCCGACCTGCTGCCCGCCGTCGCGCTGTTCGCGATCGGGATCGGCGAGGACCTGCTGACGGGTGGACTGGTCGGCATCGGCGCCCTCACTCTTCTCGTCGCGCGGGCCGTCGTGCTGCAGATGCGGCGCCATCTTGTTGGCCGGACTTTTCCATCCATATGGGCCGGCTTCACGATGGTCGCCGGTGGCGCGCTGCTCGGCTTGTGGGCGCTGCATTGCCTGCTCGAATTCAGCCTGCTCAATCCGCGAAACACCGTGTTTCGTTTGGTCCTGACGATCACAGTATTCCCAGCCGCGAGCTTCCTCTTTGGCCGCACGCAGCGAGCCCTCATCGATGGCCCGCGGCTGATGCACCGGCGCTAGCCGCGAGCCGGCCATGTCGCGCGAGAACAATCGGCAGAAACTGCTGACCCGCCGGGCCGCATTGCTCGCGGGAGGTCAGGCTGTGCTCGGCGGCGCGCTGGCCGGCCGCATGTATCAGCTGCAGATCCTCGACCGGGACAAATACGCGGTTTTGGCCGAGGAAAACCGTATCAACGTCCGTCTCCTCGCACCGCCACGGGGTAAGATCCTCGATCGCTTCGGTGTGGCGATTGCTGATAATCGACCCAATTACCGCGTCGTCGTCGTCCCCGAACAGGCTGGCAACCTCGAAGGGACGGTCGCGGCGATCGGCAAGCTGATCGAGGTTACCGAGGCTGATCTCCGCCGTATCATGCGGGATGTGCAGCGCAAGCACACCTTCGTGCCTTTGCTGGTGCGCGCCAATTTGACCTGGGAAGAGATGGCGCGGATCGAGGTGGCGATGCCGGAATTGCCGGGCGTTGCGATCGAACAAGGACTGATCCGCGACTATCCCTACGCGACTGGCGCCTCGCATTTGCTGGGCTATGTCGCCGCGGTCTCTGAAAAGGAACTGACCGGCGATCCGGTCCTCGAACTGCCAGATTTCCGCGTCGGCAAAAGCGGCGTGGAGAAAGCGCAGGAGCTGCAATTGCGCGGCAACGCCGGCACCAGCCAGGTCGAGGTCAACGCCTATGGCCGCGTCGTGCGCGAAATCGCGACGACGCCGGGACAACCGGGCCGGGATATCGTGCTTGGCATCGATGCGGCGTTGCAGGACTTTGCGGTAAAGCGCTGCGCTGCCGAGGCGAGCCTGTCCTGTGTCGTGCTCGACGCTCTGACCGGTGACGTGCTCGCGATGGTGTCGAGCCCGAGCTTCGACCCGACGCAGTTCGCGACCGGTCTTACCCCTGCGCTTTGGCAGGAACTGTCGACCGATCCGCGCAACCCGCTGACCGACAAGGCGATTGCCGGCGTCTATCCGCCAGGATCGACGTTCAAGCCGGTTGTGGCCTTGGCGGCGCTCGAGGCGGGCGCGATCACGCCCGACGTTTCATTCAGTTGCCCCGGCTATTTCTCGCTCGGCAACGCGACCTTCCATTGCTGGCGCAAGGAGGGGCACGGTGCGTTGCGCCTGCACGACGGGATCAAGAAATCCTGCGACGTCTACTTCTACGAAACCGCGCGGCGGGTCGGCATCGATCGCATCGCCGCGATGGCGCGCAAGCTCGGCTTCGGCAGCGCGGTCGGCATCGACCTTCCAGGCGAGCGCGCCGGCACAATCCCGGATCGGGAGCGCCAGCTCGCCCTGACCGGCGTCGCTTGGCAGCCCGGCGAGACGCTGATCGCCGGCATCGGCCAGGGTTCGGTCACCGCAACGCCAGTACAGCTGGCGACGATGGTCGCCCGGCTCGTCACCGGCAGGGCAGTGGTGCCGCGGCTGCTGCGGCCGGAAGGACGGCTCGTGCCAGAGAGCCACGCCGGGAGTTCAGCGTTTCCCGACCTTGGGGTCAATCCGCGCTGGCTCGCGCTGGTGCTTGACGGCATGAACGCCGTCGTCAATGAGCAGGGCGGCACCGCCTATGCCGCGCGCATCAGCGACCCGACAATGGCGATGGGCGGTAAATCCGGCACCTCGCAAGTGCGGCGCATCAGCCAAGCCGAGCGTGAGCACGGGGTGCGCAAGGGGACCGCGGTGCCGTGGAAGGAGCGCGACCACGCGCTCTTCGTCTCGTTCGCGCCGGTCAGCGTGCCGCGCTATGTTTGCGCCGTCGTCGTCGAGCACGGCGGCGAATCAGGTGGTGGCGGTTCGGCGGTCGCCGCGCCGATCTGCCGCGACATCCTCCTCGAAACCCAAAAGCGCGATCCGGCGCGGCGCGTGCCGCAGCCCGAAATCGCCGAAACCGCGCCTTTAATACCGCTGCCCGCTACCCGCTCCGCCGCCCGTCACGGCTGAGTGATGACAAGCCTGTCTGCTGATATCGGCCAGCGCCGGCTGACCTTGGCGGACAAGTTCCGCGGCATTCAGTGGGGGCTCGTCATTCTGATCGCGGCGATCTGCGGGATTGGTTTCGCAATGCTGTACTCGGCCGCCAATGGCAGCTTTCAGCCCTGGGCGGCGCGCCAGATGGCACGATTCGCGGTCGCCCTTTTGCCAATGCTGATCGTCGCGGTCATCGATATCCGGCACTGGTTCCGCAGCGCCTATTGGATCTATGGGGCGGCGCTGCTGCTTGTTGTCGCGGTCGATCTGCGCGGTTTTGTCGGCATGGGCGCGCAGCGCTGGATCGATCTCGGCTTTATCCAATTGCAGCCCTCGGAAATCATGACGATCGCCCTCGTGCTGGCGCTCGCCCGTTATTTCCACTGCGTGCCGAGCGAGAACGTCGGCCGGTTCTCGCGGCTGATCCCGCCGGTTTTCATGATCTTGGTGCCGGCTGTGCTGGTGTTGAAACAGCCGGACCTCGGCACTGCCTTGCTGCTCCTCGCCTCGGGAGCGATCCTCTGTTTTCTAGGCGGCATCCGGCTGCGCATGTTCGTGCTCGGTGCGGTCGCGGCCGGGGTCGCGGCGCCGATCGCTTGGCGCATGCTGCGCGACTACCAGAAGACCCGGCTCTATACCTTCCTCGATCCGGAGCAGGACCCGCTCGGTGCCGGCTATCACATCACCCAGTCAAAGATTGCGCTCGGCTCGGGCGGCCTGTTCGGCAAGGGGTTCCTGCTCGGAACCCAGACCCATCTGAGCTTCCTGCCGGAAAAGCAGACCGATTTCATCTTCACGATGATCGCCGAGGAGTTCGGGCTCGTCGGCGCGCTGATCCTGCTGACGCTGTATGTCGTTGTAATCGGCTATGCCTTCGCGATCGCGCTGCGCAGCCGCAGCCTGTTCGGGCGGCTGCTGGGGCTCGGCATCGCGGCCAATTTCTTCCTGTACGCGTTCATTAACACGGCGATGGTCATGGGCCTCATTCCGGTCGTCGGCGTGCCGCTGCCGCTGATTTCCTACGGCGGAACCGCTATGATTACGATGATGCTGGGATTTGGCCTGCTGATGAACGTCGGGGTCCATCGCGACGTGCGCATCAGCCGCCGGGGCGAGAGCGAGCTCGGCTGAAGCCCCGGCAGGTTCGGGACCCGTCGAGGAGAACGCCTTGGCCGAAGAAAAAGAAGCGGCAGAACCCGGGCGCAGGCTGCATGTAACGGTGCTGCTCGTCGCCTCGCGCCGCGCGCTCGATAACGCCCTCGAAGAGCTTGGCTTCGCAGAGGACGACGACCGCGTCATAGAGCATGACGGCCGCTTGGCATTTCTGACCTGTACGCATGACGAGGATTGCGACGATCTGTTCGCCCTGATCAGCGAGCTATCCTCTCGCGGCGAGAGCTGGGAGTTGCAGTCGCGGATCGACACCGAAACCGGGCGCGCGGTCTATCAATCCCTGGCGCGGCACCGCCCGGTCGAAGCGGTGGATGCGGCAGTAGAGGAGGAGCCCGAGCCCGAGGCCGGCGAGGCGGCGGCCCATGACGTCGAGAGCAACGAGGGCCTACAGGCCTTGAAGCGGGCGCTGCGGCGGATCGAGCCGGCCGAGGCCTTCGCGACGATCCGGCCCGGCCGCGACGGGCGGGTCACGGCGCGCATCCTGCGGCGTGGCTCGCGCCGTCTGATCGCCGCCGCGACTGCTTCCGACGAAGCGACCCTGCGGGGCATCCTGCGCGAGATCCTGCCGAATGTGATGCTCGACGTCGCCATGAAACCGCCGGGCTGAGCGCGCCGGGGAGCCCGCCGATTCAGGCTCGGTGGGGCTCATAGTGACGCAGCCGTTTGCCGAGCCCTGCTACCGGGGGATCATCGCCGCTCAGCCTTGCCCGAGAGAGCTCGGGCAGGAGATATCGTCCCAGCGCCGCCGCATGGTGCTCGCCGCCTGCGTGCTGGCATCCTCGATGGCGTTCATCGACGGCTCCGCGCTGACCGTCGCGCTTCCCAGGCTGCGTGCCGACCTGCACGCCGATCTCGCTTCCCTGCAATGGGTTCTCAACGCGTACGCCCTTGCTCTGGCGTCGCTGACGCTGATCGGTGGCGCGCTGTCTGACGTCTATGGCAAGGCGCGCATGCTCGGGTTCGGCTGCATCCTGTTCGGTTTTGGCTCGGCGGCTTGCGCCCTCGCTCCGTCGATCGGCTGGCTGATCGCCGCTCGGGCTGTACAAGGGTTGGCCGCGGCGATTTTGGCGCCGGCAAGCCTCGCTCTGATCGGCGCCACCTTTCCGCGAGACGAGCGAAACCGGGCGATCGCCATTTGGGCGGCGGCCTCCTCATTGACGACCGCCGGCGGCCCGGTGCTGGGCGGCTGGCTCACCGAGACGTTCGGCTGGCCCTCGATCTTTTGGATCAATCCGCCGCTCGCGATTATCGCAGTCGGGATCCTGGCGCGCTTCACGCCACAGGATCGCCGTGAGCCGCGGCGGTTCGACCTCGTCGGCGCGGCGATCCTCACGACGGCCCTGGGCGCCCTGGCTTGGGCGCTGAGCCAGATCGGTCCCGCCGGGCCCGGTGTCGCCGCGGCATCGCCGTTTTCCGGCGGGACGATCGCGGTCGTTGTGGGCGCTGGCGCTGCCGGCCTCGCCGGCTATGTCTTATGGGAGCGCACCAGCCGACATCCGATGACGCCGCCCCGCCTTGCGGAGAACCGTGCCTTCCTGGGTCTGAACATTGCCACCCTCCTGCTTTATGCCGGGCTCTCGATCGCCTTGTTCGAGCTGCCCTTCGACCTGATCGACCGCCGCGGCCTGTCGCCGACAACCGCCGGGATTGCGTTCCTGCCGTTCACGCTCGGCGTCGGCCTCCTGTCGCGGTTCTTCGGTGGTGTGGCGGACAGGGTGGGGGCACGCGCGATGCTGATCGCCGGGCCGTTCGGCGCGGCTGCCGCCTTTGTCTGGATGGGGTTGGCGCACCACGCCGGCTTGATTATCGGCGTGATCGGCCCGATGGCGCTGTTGGGCATCTCGTTCGCGGTGCTCGTGACGCCGCTCACCGCATCCGTCATGTCGAGCGTGGAACCGGCCGATGAGGGGCTCGCATCCGGCATCAACAATACGGCTAGCCGGGTTGCGCAACTCGCCGGCATCGCGCTGGCTGCGGGACTCGCTTCGTTCCCCTCGGGCTTCCTGATCGGTGCGGTGATCGCGGCCGCTGTCTCGGTCGCGGGCGCGCTTGTCGTCGCTATGACATTGCAGCCAGGCGCGATGGAACGGGCGCACGAGGGCTAGGAACGCCTGTCGACATCGGCGGCAAACAGCGATCTAGGCGGCGAGGCCGCGCTTGTTGAGAAGCGGCGCGACCTCCGGGTCGCGGCCGCGAAGGGCTCGATAGAGTTCCATCGGGTCCGCTGTATCGCCGGCGCTGTAAATCGCCTTGAGCCGCGCCGCGAGCGCTGGGTCGAACGGATCGCCCGCCTCGGTGAAGGCGGCAAACCCGTCGGCGTCGAGCACCTCGGCCCAGAGATAAGCGTAATAGCCCGCCGCATAGCCGCCACCGGCGAACAGATGCTGGAAGTGCGCCGGCCGGTGCCGGAGACCGATCTGCGGCGGCATGCCGATCCGGGCGGCAAATTCTTTCTCGAACGCTTCGATGTCGAGGGCACCGGGATCGGCGCGCGAATGCAGATCGAGGTCGAGCATCGCGCAGGCGGCATATTCGACCGTCGCAAAGCCCTGGTTGAAGGTGCGCGCCGCGAGAAGCTTCTGCAATAGCTCCTCGGGTAGCGGCTCGCCGGTCCGGTAGTGCCGGGCATAGCGGCGCAATGTCTCGGGGACTTCGAGCCAATGCTCGAAGACCTGAGACGGGAATTCGACAAAATCGCGCCGCACCGCGGTGCCGGCTTGCGACGGATAGCGTGCCCTCGACAACAGCCCATGCAGACCGTGGCCGAATTCGTGAAACAGCGTGTGGGCATCGTCAAAGCTGAGGAGGGTCGGGTCGCCCTGTGCGAAATTGTTGTTGTTGACGATGATCGGCAGCACCTCGCCGTCGAGGCTTTCCTGTTCGCGGTAGCTGCTCATCCAGGCCCCGGAATGCTTCCCCGGCCGCGCGAAATTGTCGTGCAGAAACAGGCCGATCGGCCGATCCGCCGGGTCGCGCACCTCATAGGCGCGAACATCCGGGTGATAGAGCACGCAGTCGCGTCGCTCGACAAAGCCGAGGCCGAACAGGCGGCCCGCCGTGTCGAACGCGGCCTGCACGATGTTGTCGAGCACGAAATACGGCTTCACCGCCGCCTCGTCGATCGCGTATTTCGCCCGCCGAACCTTCTCGGCGTAATAGCGCCAATCCCATGGGGAGATGGGTTCGTTGAGGCCGTCCCGGCGCGCCATCGCTTCAAGTTCGGTGCGCTCCTCGGCGGCCTTGCGCTTCGCCGGCTCCCATACCGCGCGTAATAGACCTGTAGCGGCCTCCGGCGTCTTTGCCATCGTGTCGTCGAGCCGGTAGGCGGCGAAATTGTCGTAGCCGAGGAAGCGCGCCTGTTCGGCGCGCAATGCCATGATCTCGCCAATCAGCGGCCGGTTGTCCTGCGCTCCGGTATGTGCGCCGCGCGCCGCCCAGGCCTCGTACGCAGTCCGGCGCAGGTCGCGGCGCGCCGAGAAAGTCAGAAACGGCTCGACCGAGGCGCGCGCCAAGGTGATCGCATAGCGACCTTCGAGGCCGCGCGCCCTCGCCGCCTCCGCCGCTGTGGCGCGGGCGAACTCCGGCAGCCCGGCGAGATCGCCCTCATCGAGCAGGAGGCGCCACTCGTCTTCGTCATGCAAGACGTTCTGGCCGAACAGCGTGTGCAGGCTCGCGAGGCGTTCGGAAATTGCCGCCATGCGCGCCTTCTGCGCCGGATCGAGCAGCGCGCCGGCGCGCACGAAATTGAGATGGTGCCGCTCCAGAAGCCGGCGCTGGTCGGGCGCAAGAGCGAGTCGGTCGCGCTCGCGCCACAGCGCGTCGATGCGCGCGAACAGGCAGGGATCGAGCATGATCCTACTGCGATGGGCCGCCAACTTTGGAGCGTAATCGCGGTCGACCGCATCGAGCGCCGGGTTCGTCGCGCTTGAAGTCAGATTGTTGAAGACGCGGCCGACCCGGCGCAGCAAGCGACCACCCCGTTCGAGCCCTTCCACGGTGTTGGCGAAGTCGGGCGCTTCGGGCGAGCCGACGATCGCCTGGATTTCGACCAGATGCTCTGCCATGCCCCGGTCGAACGCTGGCGGGACATGCTCGGGCCGGATGCGGTCGAACGGCGGCAATTCGAACGGCGTGTTCCAGGCTTCGAAGAACGGGTTTTCGGTCATTACCAGCAGCAATTCCGATGTTTCGCGATTGTACGGGGACACCGTCTCAACTCGTCATCCCGGCAAAGGCCCGATCCCCCTCCTAGGTGGGTCGTGCCGCTGACAAGTAGATCCCGGCCTTCGCCGGGATGACGGTTTATCTGAAAGCGGGCTACTAGGCGATGATCCGATCGATGTCGGAATGCGGCGGCGAGAAACCGGGGAAGATGGCGCCAAGCTCGCGGTCCGGGACCCGCAGATGGCGGGCGACGACCGCCGCGAGCACGGCGCGAAAATCGGTCTTCACGGCGAGGTCGCGGCCTTCGTAGAGCGCCTCCGAGGCGAGGCCCGGCCAATCGCCGTAAACCCGGCCGCCCTGGACCGCGCCGCCCATGACCCAGATCGCGTTGCCGTGGCCATGATCGGTGCCGGCATCACCGTTCTCGCGGACCGTGCGGCCGAATTCGGACAGCACGACGGCGGCCGTATCTTGCCAATCCTGGCCGAGGCTCTTCGCGAAGGCTGCAAGTCCGTCGCCAAGCGGGCGGAGGCGATCGGCAAGCTGCCCGGTGTGATTGCCTTGCCGGACATGGGTGTCCCAGCCGCCGAGGCTGACGACCGCCAGGCGGATCTTTCGGTCATGCGCCATGAGCCCGGCGAGGCGCGCCGCTATCGCGGGGAATCCGTTCGGAGGGGGCGCGCCGTTATCGGAGGGGTCCGGCGGAGCGGGCAGACCGGCGATCAGCTCGGCGCGCGCCGCTCGGCCTTGGCGGTACGCTTGGCCGATCTCGTCCTTGCCGGAGTAGAGGCGGTCGAAGGCGCTCGCCACCTCGGGCTTGTCGATCGCCAGCGGGGTCGCGGCGGCAGGGCCGAGCGGCAGATTGGCGACCGGCATGCGGCCCTTGAGGATCTGCGGCAGGATCGGACCGACCGCGACGGCTTCAGTCGGGTCGCGCATCAATCCGGGCATCGCCCCGAGCAGCCGGTTCATCCAGCCATCGGCGGTGCCGCGCCGGCTCGGCGTACCGTTCTCGATGAAAAGCTGCGCATCGAAATGCGACCGGGTCGGATCGGGCGAGCCGGCCGCGTGCACAAAGGCGAGTTGCTTTGCCTGCCACAGCGGCAAGAGACCCGCGAGCGCCGGATGCAGGCCGAAATGCTCGTCGAGCGCGAGCGCGCCGTCTTCCGCGCCGGGCTTGGCGATCGCGATCGTCGGGCGGCCCGCGTAATAGGCCTCCTCGGCATAGGGCACAACAACGTTCAGGCCGTCGACGGCGCCGCGCAGCAGCACAATAACGAGCCGCTTCGGTGCAGCATTCTCGCTTGCAGCCCAGCCACTGCCGCCCAGCGCCAGCAGTGAGGCTCCTGCCGACAATCCGAGAAAATCGCGTCTGTGCATCGCCCTGCCCTATCGCCGCATGAAATCGGGGCTGCCGAGAACCAAGGCCGCCTGCAACTCGGTCGGCGCACCTCCGATGGCGGTCCGAGTCCTACCGGACAGAGCTGGGCCCAAGGTCGCAAGCAGGAGTGCCGCGTCGACCGGTTTGGCCCCTTCGGTGACCGGCAGATTGCCGCCGGCCAGCGACTTTGCAAAGTTGACGCGCAGCAGGCTGGCATCCGGGCTGAGCCACGCCGCTTCGGTATCACGATAACCGTCCGGGGTCGCGCAGCCATAGAGCGGCTGGCCGAGCCGCGCCATCGCGGCGAGTAGCGGCTTTGGATTGTCGGCGTTGGCCCCCGCCGCGCGCGCCGCCGACAGCACGAAGCGGTAGGGCGACTTGTACTTAGAGCCAGTGCTGTCACGGAATTCGCGGCTGGCGAACAGTGTCTTCAGCACTTCTCTAATATTGCCGTCGGTTTCCTGGAACCGGGCCGCGAGCCGGCCGACGAGGGTCTCCGGCGGCTGATCGGCGACAAAATACTGCGTCAGTTCGAAGGCGATGTGATGCGCGGTCGCCGGGCTCTTCGCCAAGAGATCTAGCGCCGCCTCGCCCTCGGCCTCGCCATTGCCGGCGATGTCCTGGCCGAGGAAACGCTTGTCGCCAGTGTCGTGACGCGTCGGATAGAACACGAAGCCGCTGCCCGAGGGCGGCAAGGCGGCGGGACGCGCCAAGCCCCAGCCGGTTAGGATACGGGCGAGTGCGACGACATCGTCTTGTGTGTAGCCGCCATCGACGCCGAGCGTATGCAGTTCCATCAGTTCGCGCGCGTAGTTCTCGTTGATCCCGGCCTCACGGCCGTTGAGACCCTTGCTGCCCGGCGCGGCGTTCTGCGCGTTGTCGAGGTAGAACAGCATCGCCGGATGATGCGCGGTGGTGCCGAGCAGATCGCGGAACCGCCCCAGCGCATGGGGGCGGATCGCCTCGGCCTCATACGCACCGATCCACAGCCGGTCGAGCGCTTTGCCGGAGAACACGTTGAAATGATTGTACCAGAAGTCGGCCATGACCTCCTGCAGCTGGCGCGCGCTGTAGAGCGCGCGCCAGATACGGGCGGCCTGCGCCTGTTCGACGATTAGCCGGGCACGCTCGCGCCGCGCTTTCTGGTCTTCGGGCGCGGGCTTCATGCCGTCCGTCGCGCGCAGCGGGCCGTACTCGGCGAAGAGCTGGACCGGGTCGAGCTTCAGTGTCTCGAGGCCGGCGAGGCGTTCGCTCAGTGCGGATGGTTCGGAGATCGCTCCCGGATCGAGCTGCTCGGCGATATAGCGCTCGATCCCGATCGCCTTGACGTGCTTGACGTCGGCGGCGGTGGGCCCCAAGGCGAGCCGATCGAGAACGTGCAGAATCTTCCTGTCGGAGTCTCGCTCAGCCGCGGTCGCGGATACAGAAAACCCGACAAAACCCAGAATGAAGAACGTCATCCCGGCGAAAGCCGGGATCCACCGATCAGCCGTTCGTGCCGCTGATGAGTGGGTCCCGGCCTTCGCCGGGACGACGGGTTTGGATGAATGGTCGATCATTGACGCGGCAGCGGTGAGGAGCCTGCTCGTTCTATACGCCGGTTGCCCCGGGCATCCCCGCATTAACCCCGTTCCCTTCGCTTGGCGCGGAAATCGGGGCGGCGCTTTTCGAGGAAAGCGGACGTGCCCTCCTTCGACTCGTCGCTGTTGTAGTAAAGCGCCAATGCCTCAAACCCGAGCGCGCCGATGCCGCGGATATTGTCGCTGTCGGCATTGAACGAGCGCTTGGCAATCGCGATGGCCGTGGGGCTGAGGGCCAGGATCTCGCGGCACCACGCCTCGACCTCGGCATCGAGCTGTTCGGCCGGCACGACCTTGTTCACCAGCCCCATCTGGAACGCCTCCGCGGCGGTGTAGCGGCGGCACAAGAACCAGATCTCGCGCGCCCGCTTGTCGCCGACATGGCGCGCGAGAAAGGCCGTGCCCCAGCCGGGGTCGACTGAGCCGACGCGCGGCCCCACCTGGCCGAACACGGCCGTCTCGGAGGCGATCGTCAGATCGCAAACCGTCGCCAGCACATTGCCGCCGCCGATCGCATAGCCCTGCACCTTGGCAATGACCGGCTTGCGGCTCTCGCGGATTGCGCTGTGCAATTCCTCGACCGGCAGGCCGACAAGGCCGCGGCCGCCATAGCCTTTGTCCGCTTGCGATCCGCTGGCACGCGCCGAATTGTCGCCGCCCGAGCAGAAGGCGCGGTCCCCCGCCCCGGCCAGCACGATGACGCCGATATCGGCATCCTCCTCGGCATCGCGCATCGCCTCGAGCATCTCCTCGACCGTCTCGGCGCGGAACGCATTCAGCACCTTCGGGCGGTTGATCGTGATCGTCGCGACGCCGTCGCGCTTCTCGTAGAGGATGTCCTGATAGGCCATGACGTTCGTCTCCGGGGGATCGAGCCGTCCCGGACGATGCGGCGGAGATAGTGGCCGCGCAAGATCTCGCTGATTATCGCGCAAGATCTCGCTGATTATTACGAGGGTTCGTGGAGGCCCGCTGCGCCGGCGGCAGCGCCTGTTCCGGGGATGGCGCGATGCGAACGAAGTCGAACAACCGTGAGGCTGTCGCCGCGCACCGCTCAACTCGGCGGCACTCCCAGGAGGCGGCAGGCCAGGGTCAGGTGTGGCTTGTCGATCATCTTACCGTCGAGCGCGAGGGTGCCGGCATCCGGATTTGCCGCGAAGGCGGCGATGACGCGCTCGGCCCATTCCCGCTCCTCGGCGCTTATGGAGAAAGCCTCGTTGATCGTCGCGAGCTGGGCCGGGTGGATCGCCATCTTCGCGGCGAAACCCGAGCGCCGGGCCGTCAGGCACTCTGCCTTCAGCCCCTCCGGGTCCTTGAAATCGGTGTAGATCGTATCGATCGCAACGACCTCCGTAGCGGCGGCCGCCAACAGGCACAGCGAGCGGGCAAGGCGGTAGGGGCCGTCATAGTCGCCCTCGATCGTCTTGTTATTGCCGCCGAGGCAGGCCGCGAGGTCCTCGGCGCCCCAGGTGATCGCCTCAAGCCGCGGCGAGACGCCAGCATAGCCGCCGAGCGCGAACACCGCCTGCGGCGTCTCGGTCGCGATCGCGACGATGCGGATCGCGCCAACCGGGGCGCCGGCCGCCGCCTCGAACGCGGATAGGTAATGGTCGAGGGTGCGGAGATCCTCGGGCACGCATTTCGGCAAGAGAATGCCGTCGGGGCGACCCGCGACCGTGGCGGCGAGATCGTCGAGAGCGACACCGCTGGCGAGCGGGTTGATGCGGACGTAGCGCAGGATGCGATCGGGGCCGTGCGCTTCGAGGAACTCGCGGGCCAGGCGACGGGCAGTCGGGCGGTTCGCGGCCGCCACCGAATCTTCGAGATCGAGGATCAGCGCATCCGCCACGCTTTCAAGTCCGCGCGCCAACTTCCGCTCGCTATCGGCCGGGACGAACAGCATCGAGCGCATCGTGGCCTCCGTCACGCCGGCTTCGTCTTCATCAGCGCGGCGCGGCGGCAGATTGCGACTTCTTCGCCGCGCTGGTTCAACCCGACATGCTCGAACTCGACGATGCCGGCGTCCGACCGCGACTTGCTGCGCCGTGTCGAAATGACTGTCGTGCGGGCATGCATCGTGTCACCGTGAAACACCGGCTTCGGAAAGCGCACATCGCTCATGCCGAGATTGGCGACGGTGGTGCCCAAAGTCGTATCGGCCACCGTCATTCCGATAACGAGACCCAAGGTGAAGATGCTGTTGACGAGCGGCCGGCCGAATTCGGTCGTGCGAGCAAATTCGGCATCGAGATGCAAGGGCTGCGGGTTCATTGTCAAGGTGGTGAAGAGCACATTGTCCATCTCGGTGACGGTGCGAGTCATCGCGTGCTCGAAAACCTGCCCCTCGGTGAACTCCTCGAAATAGAGACCCGCCATCCGTCACCTCCCGTTGAAGACCGGGCGGCGCTTTTCGACAAAGGCAGCGACCGCCTCTCTATGGTCCTCGGTGAAGGCGCAGCGCGCCTGGTGCTCGGCCTCGAGTTCGAGCACAGTCTGGAACGGCTCGGTCTCGGCGGCGAGCAAGTTGCGCTTCATGTAGCCGAGTGCAATACGCGGGCCGTCGGCGATGCGGCGCGCCAGCGCCGTCGTCTCGGCCTGCAATTCATCGTCGGCGACGACACGGTTGACGATGCCCAGCCTTCCCGCTTCCTCGGCATCGATGATGTCGGCGGTGAAGTAGAGCTCGCGCGCCTTTGCGGTGCCGACGAGGCGCGTGAGGCTCCACGAACCGCCGTAGTCGCCGGAGTAGCCGATGCGCGAAAAGGCGGTGCCGAACCGCGCCGATTTGCCGGCGATGCGCAGATCGCAGGCGAGCGCGAGGCCGAGGCCGGCGCCGGCGACCGGGCCGTTGATCGAGGCGACGACCACCTTCGGCATGGTGCGCAGCAATAGCGGCAATTGATGCGCGTGGCGCAGCCCCTCGACACGGTCCTCGACGGTCTGGTCCTTGCCGCGGCTCTCCATCGTCTTGACGTCGCCGCCGGCACACCAGCCGCGCCCGGCGCCAGTGATCACGATCGCGCCGCACTCGCGGTCGGTCGAGAGGCGCTCCAGCGCATCCTTGAGGCCTGATGTCATGGCCGGGGACAGCGCGTTGAGCCGCTCCGGCCGGTTCAGGGTCAAGGTAGTGATGCCATTTTCAGTCGTTTCGAGCAGGTCGGACATGCGTATCTCCTGGCGGGCTTGGCCGATCATAGCCAGATTTCTCCCGCTGTCATTGTGCAGAGCGGTTGCGCCGCTTTGCTCGCAATGACACAACGGGGCAGTAATCACCGCGGGAGCGGCTCGTGGAAACGGTTCGCGTCGTCTGCGCGCATGATTGCCCCGACATGTGCTCGCTATTGGCCGAGGTCGAGGACGGGCGGGTCTTGCGGATCAAGGGCGACCCGGCGCAGCCCTTCACCGCCGGTTTCGCCTGCGCCAAAGTCAACCGCGACGCCGAGCTCGTGCATTCGCCCGAGCGCATCCAAACCCCGCTGCGCCGGGTCGGGGCGAAGGGCGAAGGCAATTTCGCACCGATAAGCTGGGACGACGCGCTCGACGAGATCACCGGGCGATGGAAGGCGATCATAGCCGAGAGCGGTCCCCTTGCGCTCCTTGGTTATGCCTATAGCGCGCATCAGGGGCAGCTCAATCGCGGGCTGATGCTCGGCCTGTTCCATGCGCTCGGCACGAGCCGGCTGATCGCCGGCACGGTGTGCGACACCTGCTGCGAGGCGGCGTGGAACATGACACTCGGGCCGGTCGGCGGCGCCGATCCCGAGGCGGTCGATAAATCCGATCTAATCGTTTCCTGGGGCGCTGATCTTGTCACCACCAATGTGCATTTCTGGGCCAAGGCGGAGGCGGCGCAGAAACTCGGCGTGCCGGTGGTCGTCATCGACCCACGCCGGAGTCGCACCGCGAAGCTCGCCGACTGGCATTTGCAGATCCGCATCGGTACCGACGCCGCGCTCGCGCTTGGGATCATGCACATCCTGGTGCGCCAGGGTTTGGTGGACCGCGATTACATCGCGGCCAGCACGATCGGCTTCGACTGCCTCGAAGCCGAGGTATTGCCGAAGTTTCCACCGCAGCGAGTCGCTGAGATCACCGGCCTCGCGGTCGCGGATGTCGAGCGGTTCGCGCAGATGTATGGCGCGGCGAAGCGGTCGTTCATCCGCATCGGCGAAGGCATGACGCGGCTGGCGCGCGGCGGCGAGGCGTTGCGTGCGGTGGCGCTCCTGCCCGGGGTTACCGGCGCCTATGGCAGGCGCGGCGGCGGTGCGCTGCTGCTGACAGTCCCGGCCTATGGATGGAATTACGACGCAATCCGGAAGCCCTCGGGGCCGGCGGAAACGCGGACGGTCAACCATCTGCGGCTCGGCGATGCGTTGCTGAACATGGTCGATCCGCCGATCCGGGCGCTGTTTATCGCCGCCAACAACCCGGCGGTGACCTGCCCCGATGCCGGCAAGGTGCGGCAAGGGCTCATGCGCGAGGATCTATTCACGGTCGTGCACGATCCCTTCCTGTCGGTAACGGCGCGCTATGCCGACATCGTGTTGCCGGCGACGACCTATCTCGAGACCGAGGATCTCTACCGGGCCTACGGCGCCTATTGGCTGCAATACGCGCCGGCGGCGGTAGCCCCGCAAGGCCAGGCCTGGTCGAATTTCCGGGTGGCGCAGGAATTGGCAAGGTGGATGGGACTCGACGATACGGTGTTCGGCATGGAAGCCAAGGCGGCAATCGCAGAACTGTGGCGCGGCGCCACCGGGCCGGTCGCGCAGCTCGATCTGGCCGAGGTGCTTCGCGGGCGGCCGATCAACATCGCGCCTAATGGTGCTGGCGAAGGCGGCCAGGAGTTCCGCACGCCGTCGGGGAAGCTGGAATTCTATTCCGAGCAATTGGCTATGGCGGGGCTCGCGCCAATGCCGGACTGGCGGCCCGACCCGCAGGAGGAGCGCGACGCGGCGCGCTGGCCGTTGCGCCTGTTGACCGCGCCAGGCTACTTCCAGGCCCATACCGCCTATTCCGGTGTCGATTTCCTGCGGCGCCGCGAGGGGGAGCCGATCTGTATTCTGCATCCGGACGAAGCCGCGAAGCGCGGGCTCGCCGACGGCGCCAAGGTGCGGCTGTTCAATGTGCGCGGTGCGGTCGGGCTGAGGCTCAAGGTCAGCGACGAGGTGCTGCCCGGTGTTGTGCTGGTGCCGGGGCAACGGCCGGATCGGGAGACGCTCGGCGGCACGGTCAACATGCTGTGCTCGGACCGCTACACCGATCTCGGCGACGGCGCGACCTATCAGAGCACGTTTCTCGATCTCGCGGCGTGGCCCGTGGCGGCCCGGTAATTCAAGTCGGTGTCCCGGCGAATGCCGGGATCCGCCTACCCGACGCACCACGCCTGAATGGTGGTCCTGGCTTTCGCCGGGACGCGAATTTTGGGTGTCAGCGATGCGCCGGAATTGGGTACCCCGGCACTAGGCATGGCCCAGCCCAGCGCGGTACGCTGTCGGCAACGCGAGCGGAAAGAGGGCAGCCCGATGAAATACGACGTCATCTCGGCCGATTGCCATGTCGATCTGATCTGGTTGCCGCCCGATCTGTTCACGTCGAACGCGCCGGCGGCGCTGAAGGACCGCATGCCCTATGTCACCGAGGCGCCGCGCGGCCGCGAATGGGTCACCAACCAGGGCGCGTCCTTCGGGCTCGATGCCGGGATGGGCTCGGCCGGGCGGCCATACGAGCCGGGCAAGATCCACCGCTCGGACCGCATGGCCTCGACCGGGCTGTACGACGACGAGCAGAAGCAGATCCGCCGCCTGACCAACCCCGATCTGAGGCTGCAGGACCAGGACCGCGACGGCATCCAGGCCGAGGTGCTGTACGGCATCCTCGGCGCGACGAGCCGGCTCAATGACGACGACGCGGCGGGCGCGATGTTGCGTATCTATAACGACTGGCTCGCCGATTTCTGCAGCCACCATCCCGAGCGTTATGCCGGGCTCGCCAACATCCCGAACCACGACCGCGATGCTGCGGTCGGCGAGATCGAGCGGGTGGCGCGGCGAGGCAATGTGCGCGGTCTCGAAATCGCCCGCAAATACGGCATGACGGCGCTGTGGGATCCCTGGTGGGACCCGGTGTGGGACGCCGCTGCGGCGAGCGGATTGCCGGTGCATTTCCACACGATCGGCGGCGCGCCGCGCGACTTCTCAAAGCTCAGCGGCAAGACGCTCCTGGCGGCGCGGGCGGCGAGCATCACGCAGTTCCAGATGCACATGGCCGATGTCTTGATGTCGATCATCTTCGCCGGAGTGCTGGAGCACCGGCCGAATCTGAAGATCGTCATCGGCGAGGCCGGCACCGGCTGGATCCCCTACATCCTCGACCGCATGGACGCCGAGTGGGAGGACCAGTTCAAGGAATTGGACCTCAAGATGAAGCCGAGCGACTACTGGTACCGCCAGTGCTACGCGACCTATCAGAGCGACCCGATCGGCGTGAAATTGATCGAGGAGCTTGGCGTCGACAACATCATGTGGGGCTCGGATTTCCCGCACCCGGACGGCATCTACCCGGACTCGCGGGAATACATCCAGAAGGAGCTCGGCCACCTGCCGGAAGCGGTGCGCAAAAAAGTGGTCTGCGACAACGCCGCGAAGCTCTACCGCTTCGTGAACTGAACGACTTAGGTAACGCGAAGAGCGCAAAGGTAAACGCAAAGGGCGCGATGATTTTTGAGCGCCGCGCCTCTAGTTATTCCCAGTTTATCTTTGGCGCGGGGCCGAGCTTTGCGGGCCCTAAAAACATCTCGCCGTTCTGGATTGTGAACGAGGTGGTGATTGCTGGACGGCCGTCGGGCCCCGCTTTCGCCAGCATCGCCAACCCGATCCGCGCGAGCCGCGCATCGCTCGCCTTAATGCGCCCCGCCGCGACAAGCGCGTTCATCAGCTCCTCATAGCCCTCGACCGCGCCAGAAAACCCGCCGATCGGCTGCAAGTCGCCGTCGAGCGCGAGCGTGCCTGATCCGGTGACGACGACCTGGCCCCATCGCAGCGTCAAATTGTCGAGCTCGGCGGTGCCACCTTCGTCGCGCCACGCAGTCGCCGCCTGGCGCGGCGGGCCGGCCGGGATCGCGCCCTTCACCGTGACGCCGAAGGCCACTTCGTCAAGCAAATTGCGGAACGGACTCGGTGCTTGCGGCAGGGTGACCTGGTGCAGATCGGCGGCGAGCGCCAGATTGCTGTCGCTGTGCGTCGCTGGCGAATGCGGCGGCGAAATCAGCCAGAAATCCGCGTTTCGCGCGCCGATCTGCTCGGTGCTCTTGACCTGCGGTCCGTCAAGGCCGAGCCAGATCGTCGCGCCGCCGTCGGCCATTGCCGACACGGCGCCGGTCGCCGCCCCAGCGGACACCGTCGCGACCGGCTTCTCTTTCGAGCCGGCAATGGCGTTCAGCCCCTGCGGTGCCGAGAGCTGCCAAACGCGGAAATTCCACGGATGCGCGCGGCCGGACAATCGCGGCATGCGGATCTCGGTTGGCGGGTTGATGGCCTCGTCGCGCAACACCGGGTCGGTCAGTTCGATCGTGAAAGCAAGCGGGAACCCGCCGACCCGGACGCGTTGCCAGCTCACATCGAGTTTTTGCGCGCTAGCGGAGTCTGCCCACTGCGCAAACCCCTCTTTCAGCTTCCCGGCAACGATGAACCAGAACACGGTGTAACCGCCCGCGGCCACGATCAGTAGCAGAACGGCAATGATGATCCCCAGGCGCGTCCGATGCCGCATGCCGCGGTTATAGCGCGCGCCGTCCAACCCTGCTTAAATTTCCGGCCTGCTTAAATTTCCGGGCTCGCGGGAGGATGGCATGAGGAAGGTCGAGATCACCGCCTATGGCGTGCCGGAACAGGTGGCGCAGTGTGTCGACGCGCCCGATGTCGGCCCGCCCGGCCCGGGCGAGATCGTGTTCGACGTGCTGGGTTTTCCGATCAACCCGGCGGATCTGTCGATGTGCCGCGGCAATTATCGATTGCGGCCGCCCTTGCCGGCGACCCCCGGCGCCGAATGCGTCGGCCGGGTCGCCGCGGTAGGGCCGGGCGTGACCGAGATCAAGCCGGGCGAGCTCGTCATCAATATGCAGCGCGAGAATTGGACGCAGCGCCGCCGCGTCGAAACCAAGGATGCCATCCCGCTGCCCTCAGGTCTCGATATCGCGCAGGCGGCGATGCTGCGCATCAACCCGGCGACCGCGCTGCTGCTGCTGGAAGATCACGTCGCACTCAAGCCCGGCGAGTGGGTCATCCAGAACGTCGCGAATTCGGCGGTCGGGCGGCATCTGATCGTGCTCGCCAAGCAGAAAGGCGTGCGCACCGCCAATGTTGTGCGCCGCGGCGATGTCGGCGCCGAGCTGAAGGCGTTGGGCGCCGATGTCGTGCTGGTCGACGGCGACGATCTCGCCGCCCGCGCCCATGACGCGGTCGGCGGCGCGCCGATCCGCCTTGGCATCGACGCGGTATCGGGCACCGCCTGCAAGCGGATCGCCGACTGCGTCGCGGATGGTGCGGTCGTCGTCAGCTACGGGTCAATGTCGGGCGAGGATCTGGTCATGAGCCGGCCGGCCCTGAGCTTCCGCGGCGTCACGCTGACCGGGTTCAACCTCGGCCGCGGCCTCGCGAAGCGCAGCCCGCAGCAGGTACGGGCGCTGTATGCCGATCTCGCGATCAAATTGCGCGACCGCGTCCTGAAGGCGCCGGTCGAGGCGACCTATCCGATCGAGGAGATCAAAGAGGCGCTGGTGCATGCCCAGAAGGGCGGCCGCAACGGCAAGGTGCTGGTCTTGCCGAACGGCCCGCTCGGTGCCAGTTAGACACGCGAGAAAAGCCCTTATCGGCGCGCCACAGGAGGAAAAGCCATGTCCCTCAACGGTCACCGTTACGATGTCGGCGGCGTGTTGCTCGAGCGGCCGTTCAAGATCCGCCGCCTCGGCCATTTCGGTTTCAACATCAACAAACTGGAGGAGGCGCGCGAATTCTATGGCGACCTCCTCGGCTTCACGGTGTCGGACAAGGCCGATTTCTCGCGCGCGCCATGGTTCCCGAAGGACAAAGGGCTCGGCGACAATCACGGCTATTTCATGCGCTACGGCAGCGACCACCACGCGATGGTGCTATTCTCGAAACCGGTCATGGATGTGCGGGCCGACCGAAAGTTTGCCCCCGAGGTGACGATCAACCAGATCACTTGGCAATGCGGCAGCCTCAAGGAGATCACCTCGGCGCACAGCTATTTCGAGGAGCAGCAGGTCGCGATCCAACGGGTCGGCCGCGACATGCCGGGCAGCAACTGGCATGTCTACGTCTACGATCCCGACGGCCATACGAACGAACTCTATTACGGCATCGAACAGATCGGCTGGAACGGCCGGTCGAAGCCGCGCGACATGTACTATCGCGGCTTCCGCGAAAAGCCGGACCTGCCGCAGATGTCGGAGGCGGCGGAGATCGCCGAGGCGCAGGCAAAGGGCATCGACATCTTTTCCGGTCACCACCAGGACGTGCCGAAAGGCGAGACCTACGATGTCGAGGGCGTCCTTTTAGCGCGTCCCTTCAAGATCACGAAGATCGGTCCCGTGGCGCTGTTCGTCGATGACGTCGATCAGGCGGAGGCTTTCTATACGCAGCGGCTCGGCCTCGTCCGCAGCGAAGACGCCGAATACAAGGGTGCCCGCTGCACCTTCCTGCGCTGCGGTCTGGAACACCACTCGCTCGCGCTGTTCCCCAAGGAATTGCGCGGCACGCTCGGCATGCGTCCGGACACGACCTGCATGTCGTTCGGCGTGGAGCTCGGCAGCTACGCGCAATTGCGGGCTGCGGTGAAGTTCCTGAAGGAGCGCGGCTGCACGTTTATCGACTCGATCCCGCCGGAACTGTATCCGGGCATCGATTACGCGGCGTTCGCGCTCGATCCGGACGGCCACTGCATCCAGCTCTATTACTACATGGAGCAGATCGGCTGGGACGGCCGCGTGCGCCCGGCTTCCGAGCGCCGCAAGGTCAATGGCGGCGCCTGGCCCGAGACATTGCACCCGCTCAGCGACACCTACGCCGACCAGATCTTCCAGGGACCGCTGGGGTAACGCTCCCGTCGTCATTCCGGGATCGCCCGGAGGGCGAAGGCCCGGAATCCATGAACACGGGCCTCTGGAATATGGATTCCGGGCTCGCCGCGGCGCGGCGCCCCTGAATGACCATTAAGCGGCGCGGAGGTGATCGAGCTCTTGTTTAAAAGAAAATGCTGAGGTTTTTCGCCGACAGCACATTCTGGTCGAGTGTCATCTTGCGGCGCGCGATCTTCAAATTGCCATCGATCCGCCGCAGCAGATCCTGCCGCGCACCGACATAAAAATCCTCTTCGCTCTCGGCCCGGCTGCGATAGACGATGAAGTTGGAATAGACGGTCAGCTCCGGCCCGGCCTCGCCGGCCAATTCGATATTGCCGATCATGTGGCGGGTGCGCGATGGCGGATCTTCGGCCCAGGCCATGCCGGTTTCGAGTCGCGCGACCCGCGCGTTCAACGTCTGTTTCGTTTCGTCGAAGATAGACAGCTCGTCCGAGCGCGTCTTGTCGTCCTCGACATAGCGATTGGGGCTCAAGATCGAGATCGCCTTGCTAATCCGCGGATAGCGGTTGGCGCGCGCTCCCATCCAGTAATGGACATCGTCGGTGAACAGGTCGAGCCATTCGTGAAAGCGGCGCTCGTCGAGGAGGCGCGCCTCGCGGTAGAGGAACTGCTCGACCTCGCGGAGCAGACTCTCGCTAGGCATACTTCTTCTCCCGCACCGCGCCGTTGGCCAACTCGCCCCAAACTTCCGCCGCCATGACCTCGGCCCAGCGGCCATAGAACTGCCGGTGGTTGCTCTCGCTGAAGCCGGAATCGCTGGTCCAGGCGCCGAGCGCCGCATCGAAGCGCTCATGCCCAAGCCCCATCTGGTTGTTGAGCGGCATCCGGCGCGCCACGACCCCGCGGCAGGTCTGCGTGCATTCCTGCCAATTGTCCATGTCGTCCTGCTCGAAGGTGCCGCTCGGGCTGAAGCCGCGCACGCCCGACAAGCGGAACGCCTCTTTGACCTCTGGCGGGGCCGCCTTGTCGCAGAAAACCCACGACCATACCTCGGTACGGCCGGGGCCGCGCGGCTGCCAGACGCGGAAGGTGCGCGAGGTGCCGCGCAGCAGCGAGAAGTTCGGGAACACGGTCGCGACGATCGGGTTGACCAGCGCGGAACGCGATCCGAGCCGCTTCTCGACCTCAGGCCGGATGTCGCGCTCGTAGGCCTGGATCTCAGGCAGCGGCGCGTCGCCGTATTTATCGGAGCCGATGCAGATCATCACATGGCCGTTGCCGGGCGACACCATGCGATTGTTGACCGCCGGGCTTGCGGTCGATCCGACGCTGAACCCGGTTGTGACCGCCGACAGATGGCTCCACGACACGTGATAGGCGTCGCCGCCGAAATTCTCGGACGGGAATTTCCAATTGCACGGCATCGTCCATTTGTGGGTCGCCACGATCTCGATGCCGCCCTCGCGCCGGTCGATGAAGTTGTCGAGATACCAGCACATCTCGCCGAGATATTCGCGCAGCGGCGGCGCCTCGGCATCGAAGCTTGCGAAATAAAGGCCTTTGTATTGATCGAGCTGAGCGACCGGCACGAGGCCCCAGCGCTCGCGCTCCAATTCGTTGTGATAGGCTTCTTTCATATACGGCACGCCGATCAGCTTGCCGTCATTGCCGTAGGTCCAGCCATGGTACGCGCAGGTGAAGCTCGCCGCGTTCCCGACATCGGCGCGGCATAGCCGATTGCCGCGATGGCGGCAGACATTCAGAAACGCGCGCACAATTCCATCGGTGCCGCGCAGGACGAGCACCGGGTCCTCGCCCATGTAGGTCGTCAGGAAATCGCCGGGTTCCGGCACCTGGCTGTCGTGGCACAGAAACAGCCAGCAGCGCGCGAAGATGCGCTCCAGTTCCTGCCGGTAGATCTCCGGCTCGATAAAGATGCGCCGGTCGATCAGCCCCCGCTCATTGTCGACCAAATCTGCGAACTCGCTCGGCATGTCGGCCTCCCTATTCGGCGGCTGCGCTGGCGGCTTCCGCCGCCGGCCAGTTCTCGGCATGCATCAGCTGTGCCCAGCGGCGGTAGAACCGGCGATGGTTGCTCTCGCTGTAGCGGTAGTCGCTTGCCCAGGCGCCGAACGCCGCGTCGTAGCGCTCGTGGCCGAGACCCATCTCGTAATTGAGAGCCTGCTTTCGCGCCACCGCACCGCGCGCGGTTTGCGTGCAGCCCTGCCAATTATCCATGTCGTCCTGCTCGAAGGTGCCGCTCGGGCCGAACACTCTGACGCCGGCGACCCGGATCGCCTCCTTGACGTGCGCCGGCGCGGCCTTGTCCGCGTAGCACCACGCCCACACCTCGGTCTTCTCCGGCCCGCGCGGATGCCACACGCGGAAGGTCCGCGAGGTCGGCCGCAATAGCGAGAAATTCGGGAACACGGTGCCGGCGATCGGTTTCACCGTTTCAAGACGCGAGCCGAGCCGCCGCGCCATTTCGGGCGCAATCTCCTTCTCGTAGGCAAGGATTTCCGGCGCCGGCGGGTCGGCCATTGTTTCCGCGCCGACCGCGATGACGCAATGGCCGTTGCCGGGGGCTAACGTCCGGCCGTCGGGGTCGGGCTTGACGCGAAAATCGCCGCCCGATCCGATCTGCACGGCCGAGAGATGGCTCCAATGGACGTGATAGCCGTCACCGCCGAAATTTTCGGCCGGGAACTTCCAGTTGCACGGCATGACCCATTTGTGGATGCCGCCGATGATCTCGATGCCGCCCTCGCGCCGGTCGAAGAACGTGTCGAGATACCAGCACATCTCGCCGAGATACTCGCGCAATGGCGGCGCCTCGGGATCGAAGCTTGCGAAATAGAGGCCTTTGTAGTGATCGAGCTGCGCCACCGGCACGAGGCCCCATCGCTCGCGCTCCAATTCGTTGTGATAGGCCTCCTTCATGTACGGGACGCCGATCAGCCGGCCGTCATTGCCATAGGTCCAGCCGTGATAGGCGCAGGTGAAGCTCGCGGCGTTGCCGTCATCGGCGCGGCACAAGCGGTTGCCGCGATGCCGGCAGACATTAAGGAAAGCGCGCACGACCCCGTCCGTGCCGCGTATCACGAGCACGGGGTCTTCGCCCATTGAAGTCGTGAAAAAATCGCCTGGCTGCGGCACTTGGCTGTCGTGGCATAGAAACAGCCAGCAGCGCGCAAAGATGCGCTCTAATTCCTGCTGGTAGATCTCCGGTTCGATGAAGATGCGGCGGCTGACATGTCCGGTCGCGACATCGACGAGGCCATTCGCGTCGGTCTGAGCTGTCATGGAAGCGCCTCCTATCAGCGCGGCCGCGGCATGCGCAGCATCGACCCGGCATCGACCGTCACGATGCTGCCGGTGATGCCGCGAGCGTTGTTGCGCGACGCCAAAAATACATACGCGCCGGCGAGATCCTCCGGCAGCAATGCCATGCGCAGCGGGTTGCCGCCGCGCAGCCGCTCCTCGACGCCGGGATTGGCGAACTGCGAGCGGTCGTCATTGCCGAGCGAGGTCAGACCGCGCAGATCGGTCATCGTGCCGCCGGGCGCGACACCGTTGACCCGGATATCGGGTGCCAACTCGACCGCCATCTCGCGGATCATGCCGACGACCGCATGCTTCGAGGCTGTATAGATGACGCCGCCGCCGCCCGAATTGAGCCCTGCCACCGAGGCGGTGAAGACCATGCAGCCCTGGGTCTTTTTCAACTCCGGCAACGCCGCTTTGGCGCCGTAGAGGCAGCCCTTGACGTTGACCGCGAATAATTCGTCATAGGCTTGGCCGAGCTTTTCCGGGGCCAGCTCCGCGAACGAGGCGTAGACGTCGAAGATGCCGGCATTGCCGACGAAGATGTCGAGCCGGCCGTAGGCGCGCACGGTCTCGGCGACGGCGCGTTGATTGTCGGCGAACGATGCGGCATCGCCGGCGGTGCCGACGACCTTGCCACCGAATTCCGATTGCAGCTCGGCGGCGCGGGTCGCGACCCGCTCCATGACCCCGACGCGGGCGCCTTCTTCGACATAGCGCGCGACAACCGCGCGGCCGATCCCGGACCCGCCGCCCGTCACCAGCGCCCACCTGGCCGTCGAGCCACCCCATGACGCCCTCCCGCTTGTGTGGGCGGATCTATAGCACATCCGCGCCGCGGATACGCGGCCGCTGGGGCTCCGAAGGGTAGGTTCGTATGATCAGGTTCATATGGCCAGACTGCGCCGCCGGATCTATAAAAGGGGCCAGATCTCAGGATCCGCGAGGGAGAACAGCATGAGCGCCCACGGCGATTACCAGCCCGAAGAGACCCGCAAGAAGATCAGCCATCCGATCATCGACGGCGACGGCCACTGGATCGAGTACACCCCGGTCTTCGCCGAGCGCATGCGCAAGGTGGTCGGCGACAAGGGCGCGGACGGCTTTATCGCTTCGCAGCGCCGCATCCCCGACTCGCTGTCCCTGACGATCGAGGAGCGCAAAAAGCGCGGGTCCGCGATGGAGGGCTATTGGGGGCGGCAATCGACCAACACGCGCGACCGCGCCACCGCGATGATGCCGAAGATGCTCTATGACCGGCTCGGCGAGCTCGGCATCGATTTCGGCATCGTCTACCCGACCGCAGGGCTCGGTATCCCGCGCATCGCCGACGACGAAACTCGGCGAGCGGTGATCCGCGGCTTCAACGTCGTGACCGCCGAATATTTCGGCAAGCTCAGCGACCGGCTGACCCCGGCCGCGGTTATTCCGATGCACACGCCGGAAGAGGCGCTCGAGGAACTCGAATTCATGACGAAGCAGCTCGGCAGCAAGGTCGCGATGTTCGGCAGCGGCATCGCGCGGCCGTTGCCGGTGACGAAGGAATGGGTCGCCAAGGGACTCGACCCACAGGTCGCCCGGCACGCGGTGTTCTATGACCAGTTCGGGCTCGACAGCGATTACGATTACGATCCGGTCTGGCGGAAATGCATCGAGCTCGGCATCGCGCCGACCTTTCACACCGGCGGCCGCAGTTTCGGGCTGCGCAACAACCCAAGCAACTTTACCTACAACCACATCGGCCATTTTGCGGCGGCCGGGCATGCCGTCGCCAAGGCGCTGTTCCTCGGCGGCGTGACGCGGCGCTTCCCCGAACTGCGCTTCGGCTTCCTCGAAGGTGGGGTCGGCTGGGGCTGCCAGCTGTTCGCCGATCTGATCGAGCATTGGGAGCGGCGCGGCCGCGAGGGCATCGCCTATATGGACCCGAAAAAACTCGACCGGCCGCTATTGCGTCAGCTGGTTGAGAAATACGGCTATGACGAAATCGCCGCCGAATTGCAGCGGCGCGACGGCTGGCCGATGAAGGAAGAGGATGAGGCGACCGGCCGTGTACCGGTGCTCGACGATTACGCGGCCTGCGAAATCACCAAAAAGCAGGACTGGATCGACCTCTACGTGACGCCGTTCTTCTTCGGCTGCGAGGCGGACGACCGCATGAACGCCGTCGCGTTCAGCAACTTCAACCCGTTCGGCGCCAGGATCAACGCGATCTTCAGCTCCGATATCGGGCATTTCGACGTGCCGAACATGCGGATGGTGCTGCCCGAGGCGTATGAGCTGGTCGAGCATGGCTTCATCACGAAGGACGACTTCCGCGACTTCACCTTCGAGAACGCGGTGCGGTTGTGGGGCACGGTCAACCCGCGCTTCTTCGACGGCACGGTCGTCGCAAAGCAGGCCAAAGCCGTGCTGAACCAGCAGCCCACCCGGGCCGCTGCGGAGTAGGTCGACGGGGCCCTCTCCCGCCCAAGGAACTCCGCGGGGAGAGGGCGCCTCGCCTCGCGCACCAAGATCTTGCCGATGAGATAGCGGCGAGAGAGAGCGTATCGATCGGCAGCTCCGAGCGAGCGGCGGATGGCCGTCCTTATTGCGGCCAGGTTTCAGGAGATCCGCTCGACCCATTGCGCGCGCGAAGGCCCCGGCTCGAACGGATTGCCGAAATACTGGGTCTCGCGGGCCACCTTCCCACCGAGGAACTCCATGATGCTCACGGTGTAAGAGGGCCGCCCGTCATAGGTCAGGACGTATTCAGTCACCCAAAGGTCGCCCGCGCCGATCACCCGCCGTACCGTGAAGCGTTTCCGGTTCGGCTGCGCGGCGCGAGACGACTGAATCTTCCGCCGGCCGCGGATGCGCTCGCCCGATTGCGGGTATTCGAGCACCGCGTCCTCTCGGTAAATCTGATGCTCCGCCTCGAAGTCGTTCGCGTCGGAGGCAGCCCAGTGGCGATCCAGAGCCGCTCGAATCTCTTGGTCTTCCATATCAAATCTCCCTGACCATCGCCGTCGATGTCGAGCCGGGCAGGAACAAGCGCCTTCAGACGGGCAGGAGCCATACCCGACCGCGCCGAGCTGGTCGCGTTGCGCCGGCTCGGCACCGTCGAGGATTGCGTCAAGGTCGTCGAGCTTCTCGCCACCGACCTGTCCGATTACGTGGCCGGCGCGGTCATCCCGATCGACGGCGGCCTCGTTCGCGGCTAAGCGCTGGTGCCCGCATCCGCTACGGCGCGATCTCCTGCACGACTTCGAGGATCGCGCGCCGGCGCGGCACGCGCTCGCCCCACACCCGGTCGAAATCGGCGACGAGCGGCTTGATCCTCTCCGGTGCGGTCGCGGCTTGGGCGGCCTCGACCGAGTCAAACTCGTAGAACGCGACATGCACTGCGGGATCGCTGCGGCTCCAGCAGCGCCAGGCGCGGAACGCGCCGAATTCCCGGAGCGCCCAGGGCAGGTGATCGGTCGCGTACCAGTAATCGAAGCGGGCGCGCTCGGCTTCGGGCACCTCGGCACGCACCGCGAGAAGCGCTTTCGCCATCCCGGCTCCCCTCTGCGCCGTCAGACGCCGGCGTTCGTATCGTCGATCGTGAAGCCGATCTTCAGCACGACTTGATAGTGCTGGATCTTGTTGCCGTCGAGATGGCCGCGCGTCTGCAATACCTCGAACCAGCGCAAATTCCGCAAGGTGCGGCCGGCGCGGCTGACCGCGCTCTGAATCGCATCCTCGATGCTGGTTTGCGACGAGCCGCTGATCTCGATGATCCTGTAGACATGATCGTCCATCGCATCCTCCCTCGTGAGCGGACATCGTTCCGCGACTAACGCGAAACGCGGCCAGCCCTCTTTTTAGCTCGTGGCGCGCCCCAAACGTTTAAACCCCCGTCAGGCATTCAACGCGCGCGAGAGCACACGCCATTCTGGGGCGACGGGTCGCCGCAATCGTCCTTAAATGACAGCAACCATACAGTGTTTTAGCGAAAATTAGGAAGTCTACGCTAAACACTCTCCCTATTGGTTCGGCGTACCTTCAGGAAAACACGGCGTGTGCTGTTTGCTTTTCCTCAACATCGCTGCCTCTGGCGGCGATGATGCGGAAGTTCGCATCGCGGATCGGCGTCAATGATCACAATTCTCGTGGTCGATGCCGATCCTGCGGTGCGGCTTACCGCAAGGCGGGTGCTGGAGAGCGCCGGTTTTACCGTCATCTCGGTACCCAATGCTTCAGCTGCCTTGCATCGGCTCGAAGTGCTTCGAGCCGATCTGGTGATCTGCAACATCGACATGCCGGGACCCGAAGGCGCGACCGCCATCGCTGCGATCCGCCGCGTCGATCCGTTGGCGCAGATCGTCATTCTCTTTGCGAAAAACGGCGCCCCCTCCGGCGTGCTTTCCGGCATGAGCAACACGCTCGGCAAGCCGTTCACCGCAAGCGAATTGCTGACGATGGTTCGGCGTTCTCTCGCGCGGCCCGGGCAACGCTCTTCTTAGCGCCGGCGCGGCGCCGACCAGGCGACCAGGGCGCCCGTCAATGCCGCAACGACCCCGGCGATGCGGAATATCGTGCTGAAGGCTGACAGGAATGCCTGCGAGGCCCCAGCACCCTGCGCCAGCGCCGCATTTTCGAATGCCTGAAAGGCCAGGGTCAGAGCCGCGGCTCCGGTGACGACGCCGATCGTCCGCGTCAGCATCGCCAAGCTCCCCGCGACGCCGCGGTGCGCGAGCGGCGATGCGGCCATGACGATCTCCATATACGCCACCTGAAAGAAACCCATGCCAAGCCCGTGCAGAACAAGCGCGACGATCATCACTTGGGGCGGCGTATCGGGGTGCCAGCCGCCGATCAGAAACAGTCCGAGCGCGGTCACCAGCGCCCCCAATGGCGCAATCCGTTCGGCGGCAATCCGTCCAATCAGCCAACCGGCGCACGGCGAGGCGCCCGCCATCGCGACAAAACCGGTCGCCAGCAGCGCGCCGGCGAGCGGCAGCGGCAAGGCGGTATAGCGGACAAGAAAATAGGGGCCGATCAACAGCACCGAGAATGTCACCAGATACATCAGCACGGCGGCGAGATTGATCGCGGCAAAAGCGCGGCTGCGGTACAGCGCGATGTGCACAATTGGCTGAGCGATGCGTCCCTCCCATCGCACGAAAGCGGCGAGGCTCGTGACCGCCGCCGGGATCAACACTAGGGCAAGGTAATCACCATGGCCGAGCCGCGGCAGTGCGTTGATCGCCAGCAGCAGGGCGGCAATGCCGAAGGCGAGTAGCAGCGCGCCGGCGATGTCGAAGCGCTCGCCATGGCCCGGATTTTGGCGAGCCGGCAAGCCGCGGAGCAGAACCAGCGAGGTCAGCGCGATCGGCGCCCGGAACCAGAAGACCGCCGGCCATCCCCAGCGCGCAACGAGGGCGCCGCCGATCAGCGGCCCGATCGCCGAGCCGAGCGCGAACATAAGGGTGAAAATGCCGAGCGCACGCCCGCGCTGCGCCTCGGGATAAAGGCTCGTCACGATGGCTGGCGCGCAGCTGATGATCAGCCCGGCGCTGATCCCCTGCAGAAAGCGGAAGAACAGCAGCCACCCGAAACTAGGCGCCGCGGCGCATAGAAAAAATGCAACGACGCTCCAGGCGAGCCCGGCGCGAAAGACGCTGCCACGGCTCCAGATATCGCCGACCCGGCCAAAGGCGAGCATGAGCCCGGCATGCGTCAGCACATAGCAGATGACAACCCATTGGATCATCGCCAGAGGCAACCCGAAGCTGCCGGTGATATCGGGAAACGCAATGTTGACGGCGGTGTCGAGCGGCACCACCGAAATGCCGAGGCCGACCAGCACGAGCCGGAACCCGTCTTGGAGTTTCGTCCGCATCGGAAGCACGGCGTCGCTCAGCGATGTTGCCCCGGGATCCATGACGCGCGATGAAGAGGCCTGTGAGACTTCCGGAGTCATAATGACGGCCTCGACCGGCAATGCCAGCCCCGGCTTCGCGCTTGCCGTGCATGGCGGCGCGGGCACCCTGCGGCGCGGCGACATGAAGGAAGCGCGCGCGGCGCTCTACCGTGCCGGGTTGCGCCGCGCGCTTGTTGCGGGACGCAATGTCCTCGCTGTCGGCGGCGGCGCACTTGACGCGGTTACCGCCGCCGTCGCCACGCTCGAAGACGATCCGCTGTTCAATGCCGGGCGCGGTGCTGTCTTCACCGACGCCGGCACGCAGGAGATGGATGCCGCCGTGATGGACGGTTGGAAGCATCGCGCCGGCGCGGTCGCCGGCATTTTCGGCCCGAAGAACCCGGTGCTGGCGGCGCGCGCCGTCATGCAGCATTCGCCGCATGTCCTGCTGATCGGCGAAGGGGCGCTCGCCTTCTGTCACGCGCAAGGGCTGGCTTTCGCGGAGCGCGACTACTTCTACACCGAGGAGCGGTGGGAGGCGCTACAGCGCACGTTGGACCGGCGACGTCGCGGGCTTCGGGATGATGCCGAAGGCGACGAGGCGATGCGGCACGGCACAGTCGGCGCCGTGGCGCGCGATCGCGCCGGCAATCTCGCCGCCGCGACCTCGACCGGCGGCATGACCGGGAAATTGCCGGGCCGGGTCGGCGACAGCCCGATTATCGGTGCCGGCACCTATGCCGACAACGAAAGCTGCGCGGTGTCGGCGACTGGGCACGGCGAAGTGTTTATTCGTTTCGCAGCCGCACACGAGATCGCCGCCCGCCTGCGGCTTGGTGGGCAGACGCTGGCCGGAGCGGCGCGCGATGTCATTGAGGAGTTGGCCCGGGTCGGCGGGTCGGGCGGGCTCGTTGCGGTTGATCGCGACGGCGCCCTGGCCCTGCCGTTCAATTGTTCCGGGATGTATCGCGGCTACGTGACCGAGAACGGCATCCTGCACACCGCGATTTACGACGAGCCTTACCGCTTGGCGTGACGGCCTAGGGCTGCGGCTGTTGCGGAGGCGGGCCGTCCTGGCGGCGGCCGCGCTCGGCCATGAACTGGTCGAATTCGGCCTTGTCCTTGGCGTGACGCAGCCGGTTCAGGAACTCGAAGAACTCGCGTTGTTCGTCCTCGAGCCGGCGGAGCGTTTCGGCGCGGTATTCGTCAAAGGCGCGGTTGCCGCTCGAGCTCTGGCGGCCGGGACCGCACCAGCCGGCGGAGCTCCATGACCCCCAGCCGCTCGCTGCCTGCTGCATCCGCTCCACGCCCTCCTGCATTCGCCGCTGCCAGCGCTCCTGGCGGCCATGCGTCCAGCATCCCATGATCCGACCACTCCCTATCAGATAGCCCAGCACGACCAGCCCGGCCGGCCAGAACAGGATGAAGCTCACGATCGTCAAGCCGATCCAGGCCGGCTTGCCGATGTCGTCCAAGCGTGCCGCGATCGTCATAACCGGAGCTCCTGATGTTAATGTATCTCACATTCACATATAATCGCCATTCCGGCCTGTCAAGGCCGTGGCGAAAAACTTAACCGGCCTCTTCGCCTTCGATAATGCCGAGCCCGCGCAGATAGACGAGCACGCCGGCTTCGAGGAGCTCTTCCGCGGACATCGGCAGTTTGCGCCGTCCGGCGTCGCCGCGCGCGAACAGTGACGCGATGCCGTGCGACAAGGCCCAGATGTGCAGGCTCATCATCAAGGCGGGCGGACGCTTGTCGGGCGGCAGGCGCGCGCAGAACGAATCCGCAGCCTTGCGCAACACCGCGAAGGCGGCGTCGGCGGCGTCGCGCAGTTCCGGGTTGTCGTCGAGCGGGATGCCGGCTTCGAACATTGCCGAGTAATAGGCCGGCTCGTCGCGCGCGAAGGCGAGATAGGCGTGGCCGACATTCTCGAAGGCCCGGAAAGCATCCGGCCGCCCATTATCCCAGGCCTTTTCGAGGTGCGCGGTGAACAGCTCGAAGCCGCGCAGCGCGACATCGGCGATAAGGGCGTCGCGGTCGCGGAAGTGGCGATAGGGCGCCGCCGAGCTGACGCCCGCGGAGCGGGCCGCCTCGGCGAAGGTGAACCCGGCCGGCCCCTTGCGCGCGATCAGATCGAGCGCCGCTTCGATCAGCGCCTCGCGCAGATTGCCGTGGTGATAGCCGCGGCGCTGTCCGGGTCCCTGTCCCGACCATCTCATGTCAATGATTATGTCCTCCGTGTCGAGCTATCCTGCGGCTTTCCGCGGTTTTTCACTATCGAGGGCACAGTCGGAGGCACGCGGTCACACCAAGCATACCGATGATTGCGGGGTGGGTCGATTAGCCCTGAGTAGACCCGCGGCGCCGGCCTGGAAGGGCTTGCGCTGGCCCCAATGCCGATTATCTGCTGCTACGTTAGAGGGGGCACGATCATCGATGGCGAAGGGAAATCGGGGGCTACCGTTCAACACTACTCGCCGCGACGAAGCGATTGCCGCCACGCAAACAGCCGCACGTAAACGGCGGCGCAACATCGCCGCTACGCTGGTAGCCGAGCGCACTGTTGATCCACCACCCGCCCCTGCATCGTCGCTCGGATGGGTTTCGCCAGACACAGGCATTGATGCGCTGCACCGCCCCCAGCGATCGTCTGCGTGGCCCGGCCCGGGTGGTTTGCCGTCCACCCCGCTAGGCGCCACGACAGAACAGCAAGTAAGCCCCGTGGGGGTGACGAGCCTGACGGGCCATTCCATGCCCGAGGTCAGCGGATATGTAGTCGGCGCCCATGGTTCCAGCCCATACGGCGGCGAACAGGCTGGTATCGATGAAGCCGGCACCCCGCCACGCGTTGTTGAATTGCAAGGGCGATCCACGTCAATGATGACGGGCAGCGCGGCGCCCGATAACCAGCATCTTGTTCAGAACGCATTGTATCGAGGCGAGGCTACCTTTCCGGCCGATGAGAATGTTGTGCCGCCCTCGGCCGAGCGGCCGGTAGCACATGTGCGCCAAACGAAGCGCACTCGGGCTAACCGCGCGGCTACAGTTAAAACAAGGTCGGCAAAAAGTCGGCCCATCAACCGCGCGGTGGCCCTCGACTATTCGCGCATTCTAATCGCGGCGTTTCAAGAAGCCATAGACTACGGTGCTGTTCAAGGGCGCAACGAACGTCATCCTCCGCTGTGGATCAATGATCCGGCGTATATCGCAGAGATAAAGTCTTTGGTTGCTGAGTTGCAGAGATTGAACGATCTTCTCGAAGCGAAAAAGAAACCAGTCAAAAAGCAAGCCAGCATCTTCGCGAGGCATGTAGATAAATTTTTGCAGAGCTACACGAAGCACCTTGGAATAGGCGCCGCTTATTTGACTATTGGTTGTCTAGCTACGTATCTCAAGAGTATGGGTATTGACTTTGAGATGAATGTCTTACGGCACCGCTGATCCGGCGCAGCCCGCGGTCCTCGCCGGAGGGGATTTTGTTCTCTGTCCCTACGCGTTCTTGGCGCATCCTTCCGCGCTATTGTGGCCGGAAAAGGGATTTGCGCCGATGCGCCTACTCCCTGTGATCGTCCTGCTGGCAATCGCTTCCCCGGCACCGCTGTGGTGCTTGCGAACTGAGCTGTATGCTTGCGAACTGAGCGAGAATGCGAAGAAGATTGTCGGCACGGACACGCTCGAATGGCGGTTGCAGACGTTTGGCATAGAAAAGACGCTGAAGACTGATCGAGAGTACCTTGACGGGTTCCTCAAAGATCAGGCGAACGCCAAGTGGGAGGAACCCACTGACGCCTGCCTCGTCGAGATGGAGATCAGCCGACTTCGCTCTGAAATCGCTCGACTAGACCCGATGTCCGGCCAGCATAACAGGTAGAACAACCGCTCTACTCTACCGCGGATCGCCCGCGCTCCCGCAACGCATTCTTGCGGGCGCTCAAGTACCTGGGAGTGTACGATCTTTATCGAAATGGTTACTGGTTGACTTCTGGTCACCACATCGAGCTAGCCCCAAAGGCTGCTACCGTCCCTCCTATGGCGCGGCGAACGGCAGCCCGGTGAACAGGTCAAAGCCCGTATCGAACTGCTGCGCGCGCTGCATAACGCCGCGGCCGGTGATCGGGTCGAACATCTCCGGTTGCGCGAATCTGATATCCATGACGGCGATGCGGGTGGCGCTGAGAAGATCGTCGAAGACCTTCACGATCTGACCATCTTTGCGGTGGTAGCGCTGCAGCTCGGCGAACCATTCGACCAGATGCGCGGCTACCTTTAATCGACCGCTCGTGAACCGTTGGTGCATCTCCATGATGCCGGCTTCCGTTTTGTAGCCGCCTTCCGCGAATTGGGCGTGCTCACCCCTCATCCGGAGGCCGGCCTTTTTGTACTGATCGGCCAAGGGGTGTCCGCTGCCGGCTTCACGCGCCGCGCCGTCGTGTGGCCAGGAGACAAGGATGCCCTTCGCGATGCTGTTCATGCGGTGCGCGTGCACGACGGGGATTGCGTCGGACATCTTGAAAGCCTCAAGCACGTAAATCACGTCCGCGTCGCGGTCCCAGGCGCACAAGACGGCGGCGAACGGATGCGCGATGCCGAAGTCAATCCCCCACAGCAACGGCCAATGGCGCGGGACATCGTTGAAGGTTAGCAACGAGACGATTTTATCGGCAGTGACACCGGGAAATACCGCGCCTTCGCCCAACAGAGGGTCGCCATTTTCGCGTGCTGAGCGTTCGTGCGCCGGATAGCCGGCTAGGCGCTTCTCTTTTTCCTCAGCCGTGAAGTGCTCCGCGTCTTTGAGACCCATTCTGACAACGCCGCGATCGCGACGCGCCTCGAAGCTCTCGTCACTCAGGAACCGCGCGATGGTCTCGCTGAAGCCCTTCAACGGAGTGAAAGTCACTAGCACGATGCCGTCGCCAGTGAGACGGGCGAGGATTTCCGAGTAGATGTCCGCCGGGGGTTCTTCGTCGCACCAGGCGAAGTCGAGTGTCGCTGACTGAAATTTTGAGCGGCCTTGCTCGTACGATTTGAAGCCGAGCGATGACGTGCCGCCGGATGCGTGTCTGACTGTGATCGTGTCATATGAATTTGCGGCGCCGTGGCCGGCCGTGTGACTGAGCAGGCACGCACGAGGGATCAGGCCAGTGCCATAGTCCTCCTCGCTGCCGGGGGTGCCGCACAACTTCCCCTGCAAGATGTCACGTACGAGCGCCGCGCCGTCGCCGGCCGCCCAGCCGCGTGTTGGATGGTCGAAGCGCTTGCCCTGCCACCATGTCGGATAGAGGCCGGTCAGATGCAGCGCGACTTCGTAGGCGCCAGCCTCGGATTTGCCGACCTGATTTCCGGCCATGAAGAGCCGCTCTCGCTTGCGGGCGCCGAGTTCGAACAAGTCGGCTTGCGGC